>Ga0207772_100030_pt1 | contig 186346 bp, 169 predicted proteins | sample A23M3SouthBayCA_2_FD_187750 | JGI IMG/M metagenome (GOLD analysis project Ga0207772, IMG submission 187750) | Aerobic enrichment media microbial communities from Eden Landing Ponds, California, USA - A23 M3 (2) (SPAdes) | ecosystem: Environmental > Aquatic > Marine > Unclassified | place... | reverse complement strand
CACCCACCTGGCCTGGCCGTTCCAGGAGGGACAGATCACGCCGATGCGGGAGTGACCACGCCACCTCGCGTCACCCACCCCACTCAACTCAACCTCACGCCACCCAACACAATCCCACGCCACCCAACACAATCCCACGCCACCCAACACAATCCCACGCCACCCAACACAATCCCACGCCACCCAACACAATCCCACGCCACCCACCCCACTCAACTCCACCGTGGCTGGACAGGTATCGAGAACGAACGCGGACGCGGTCAGTCACAATATCACATATCGAGAAATTCCATGCACTGGTTGCTCAAGCGGTTCGGCCGGGCTCTGTTTACGATATACGCCACAGTCACGCTGACGTTCGTGATGATCCGGCTCATCCCCGGCGGACCGCTCGACTACATGAAAGGACAGATACGCCAGGCGAATCCGGGCATGTCGAGCGATGCGATAAACGCCATCGTCGAGGCCCGCGCACAGATCAACCCCGACCAGACCATCCTCCAGCAGTACGTCTCCTACGTGAGTTCGGTCTTCCGGGGGGACCTGGGCGAGTCGACGTGGTACGGCGACCCGGTCAGCGGGATCCTGATCGACGCCCTCCCGTGGACGCTGTTCGTCATGGCCATCGCCCTGTTGTTCACGTTCGCGATCGGGATCGGACTGGGCGCGCTCATGGCGTACAACGAGGGAACCGGGTTCGACTACACCCTGTCGACGGCGTCGATCCTGTTCAACTCGGTCCCCTACTACGTGCTGGGGGTCCTGTTCCTGTTCCTGCTGGGCTACCAGTGGGAGGTCTTCCCGACCGGCGGGCGGACGAGCGAGTCGGTCGAGGCAGGGCTCTCGCTGGCGTTCCTGGTCGACGCCCTCTATCACGCCGCACTGCCCGTGCTGTCGTTCGTCCTGACCCGCTTTGGGTTCCAGGCACTCGCCATGCGTGGCAACAGCATCAACGTCCTCGGGGAGAACTACCTCCGGGCCGCCGAGTTACGCGGCCTGCCCAGTCGGCACATCGCGTTCCAGTACGTCGGCCGCAACGCCGTGTTGCCGCTGTACACCACCCTGATGATCTCCATCGGGACGATGTTCGGCGGGACCGTCATCCTGGAGCAGATCTTCACCTACCCCGGGGTGGGCTACTACATGTTCCAGGCGATCGACGCCCGGGACTACCCGCTGATGATGGGCGCGTTCATCCTGATCACGACGGCTATCGTGGTCGCGATCCTGTTCGCCGACCTCACCTACGGACTGATCGACCCCCGCGCCAGCGGAGGTGAGAACCGTGAAACCTACTGACGGGACGGACGCTCCCGACGGCGGAAACGAACCTGGCGCCCACGGAGGGCAGCCACGCCCCGACGGCGGCGAGGACACCCGCTCGGACGGTGGCACGGCCAGGGACAGCGACTCCCCGTTCCGGACCTACGACGTCGAGCGCCGAACCCGCCGCGAGCGCCTCGCCTTCCGGTTCGACCTCTACGTCCTCTCGCCGGCCCGCATCGTCTGGAGCGACTGGCGCACGCGAGTCGGCGTACTCGTCCTCGCGGCGTACCTGTTGATGGGGACTCTCGGCGTGGTGCTCGTGGCGCCACCGGACCCGAACCAGGGGATGATCCACACACAGCCCTTCCAGACGATGGCCCACCCCCTCGGGACCGACGGCATCGGCCAGGACTACGTGAGCCTGGTCGTCCACGCGACGCCGGTGATGCTCGAGATGATGATCTCCGGCGGCGTGTTCGCGACGGGCGTCGCGACGGGCGTCGGAACCCTCTCGGGCTACCGGGGCGGCCGGGTCGACAGCCTGCTCACGATGATAATGGACATGGCGACGGCCATCCCGGGACTGCCGCTGGCCATCGTGGTCGCGGTCATCCTCCAGCCCCGCTCCCCGTGGCTCGTCGGGATCGTCCTCACGATCAACGTGTGGGCGGGCCTCGGCCGGTCCATCCGCTCGCAGGTGCTGACCCTGCGCGAATCCGACTACGTCGAGGCCTCCCGAACCATGCGGTTGCGGACGCCCACGATCCTCCTCCGGGACATCGTTCCCAACATCATGCCCTACATCACGATCAACTTCGTCAACGCCGCCCGTATCGTCGTGTTCAGCTCCGTCGCGCTGTATTTCCTCGGCGTGTTGCCGTTCAACAACACCCACTGGGGCGTCCAGATGAACCGCGCCTACCGCAACTCCGGCGCGCTGTACTCGTGGGAGCAGGCCTACACGCTGTTCGTCCCGCTGCTCGCCATCCTCGTCCTCTCGCTGGGGCTGGTGTTGCTCTCCCAGGGTGCCGACCGGATATTCAACCCGCGCGTCCGGGCCCGGAAGTCCTCGATCATCGCCGACGAGGAAGACGCCGGGGCAGGAGGTGACCGATAGATGGGTCGTGACGACGACATCGTGGTCGAGATCGAGAACGCCACGGTCCAGTTCGAGATGGAGCGGGGTGTCGCCCGCGTCCTGAACGACGTCGACCTCGCCGTCCGCCGCGAGGAGATCTTCGGCCTCGTCGGAGAGAGCGGGTCCGGCAAGTCCATGCTGGCCGCCTCGATGCTCGACGCGGTCGAGGACCCGGGCGTCCTGAGCGGCTCGGTCACCTACTACCCGCAGGGACGCGAGCCGGTCGACGTCCTCGACCTCTCCCGGGAGGAACTCCGGCAGGTCCGCTGGGAGGACATCGCGATGGTCTTCCAGGGAGCGCTCGACTCGTTCAACCCGACGCTGCGGATCCGCAAGCACTTCCTCGAGACGCTCTCGGCCCACGACGCCGACCGCGAGGAGGGCATGGACAGGGCACGTCAGTTGCTCTCGGACCTGTACCTCGAACCCGAACAGGTCCTGTCGAGTTACCCCCACGAGCTCAGCGGCGGCATGCGCCAGCGCGCGCTCATCGCGCTCGCGCTCGTGCTCGAACCGGAGGTACTCGTCATGGACGAACCGACGGGCGCGCTCGACCTGCTGATGCAGCGGTCGATCCTCAGTCTCATCAAGAAGCTCCAGCGCAAGTACGAACTCACGATCCTCTTTATCTCACACGACCTGCCGCTGGTCGCCAACCTCGCCGACCGCATCGGCGTGATGTATCCCTTCGACCTGATCGAGGTGGGTCGAGCCGAAGACGTGGTCGAGTCCCCCAGCCACCCCTACACCCGTGCGCTCCTCCGGGCGGTCCCGAACCTCGAGACGCCCTACGACGAGATGCGACCCATCGCGGGCGAGGCACCCGACCCCGTCGAGGTCCCCGAGGGCTGTTCGTACGCGGACCGCTGTCCGCTGGCCGACGGCCACTGTCGCAGGGAACACCCGCCCTACGAGCACCGGACCGACGAACACCGGGTGGCCTGCTACTACCCGGAGGAGTCTTCGGAGGCGATACCGCTGGCGGTCGGCACGGACCCGGACGCCGGAGCGACGGCCGACGGACCGGACCGGGCCTCGACCGAGGAGGGGTCGCGATGAGCGAGGACGCCGTGGTCTCGCTGGAGAACGTCGACGTCCACTTCGAGAACCGCCGGGGGACGCTCGACCTGTTCGGCGAGTCCGAGACCGTCCACGCGGTCGACGACGCCACCCTCGAGATCCCCGAGAACGAGGTCGTCGCGGTCATCGGCGAGTCCGGCTGTGGCAAGACCACGCTCGGCAAGACGGCGATCGGTCTCCAGCGCCCGACGGCGGGGAGCGTGCGCTTTCGCGGCCAGGACGTCTGGGACGCCAAGGACGGCCGGGGCGACGTCGACATCAGTTACGACGAGATCCGCCGCTCTCTGCAGATCGTCCACCAGGATCCCGGGAGTTCGCTCAACCCGAACCAGACCGTGATGGCGACGCTGCTCCAGCCGCTCAAGCGCTGGCAGAAGGACCTGCCGCGCAGACAGAAGGAGGCGCGCATCCTGGGACTGCTCGAAGAGGTGGGGATGACCCCGCCCGACGACTACGCCTACCGGTACCCCCACCAGCTCTCGGGGGGCGAACAGCAGCGGACCGCCCTCGTCCGCGCGCTCCTGATGGAACCGGACCTCATCCTCGCGGACGAGGCGGTCTCGGCGCTCGACGTCTCCCTGCGCGTCGAGATGATGGACCTGATGCTCGAACTCCAGAACCAGTTCGACACCTCCTTCCTGTTCATCTCGCACAACCTCTCGAACGCGCGCTATCTCGCCGGCCAGTCCGGCGGACGGCTGGCGATCATGTACCTCGGCGAGATCGTCGAGGTCGGCCCCTGCGAGGAGGTGCTGGCCGACCCCCAGCACCCCTACACGAAGGTGCTGAAGTGGGCGACCCCGGACATGGAGGTCAAACACGGCGAGATCGAGGACCTGCCGGTCCGGAGCGTCGACATCCCGGACCCGACGAACCCGCCGTCTGGCTGTCGGTTCCACACGCGCTGTCCGGAAGCGCGGGCGCACTGCCGGCGCGACGCGCCACCGGCCTACGACGGCGGCGACGGGCGCGAGGTCCGCTGTTATCGCGTCGACGACGACAGCGCGTACTGGAACAGTGACCCGCTCCCCGAGGAAACGGACGGCGACCCGCTGCCCGAAGAGACGGACGCCGACGCGGGAGGTGAGCGAGCGTGAATCGCCGACAGCCGCGGCGCGTCCCGGGCAGGCCGACCGTGTGTCGCCTACGGGGTACGGCGACTGTGCATCGGCTACGGGCCGCGCTGGAAACGGTTGCAGGCCCGCAACAGCGCGCCGGATGCGACGAGTATCACGCCGCTGACCCCGGCGTCGACGATCGCGATGGACCGGGACGCCCGGGAGACGTCACCGAGGGCGACGATGGCCACCGCGACGAAAAACAGCAGTCCCGACAGGACGAACGCGAGCGTGAGCGCCCCGCGGCGGCGACAGACGAGTTCGAGAAACCGCTGTCGGAACCCTGCGTCCTCCATGTGTCTGGCCCGACGTGTGCGCCAGCGGGTGTTAAAACCCGCGCCAGCGGTCCGGACTGGTCGACGGGCGAGGGCCCAGCACGGTCGACGGCCGAGAGTTCGTCTTTGTCGCAAGCCTGCGAGGGCTCACCGTCGTCACGGGCCAGCGAGGGCTCACCGTCGTCACGGGCCAGCGAGGACGCACCGTCGTCCCAGACCAGCGAGGACGCACCGTCGGTCGTCGAGTACTGCGTGAACAACGTCGACTCCGAGACCAGGGAACGACTGGCGAACACATCCGTCGAGGACCGCGGAGCGCCGTGCCTGGAGCGCTGTGGAACGTGCCGGAAGACGCCGTTCCTGGTCGTCGACGGCGATCTCCAGGTCGGGGAGTCCCACGCGGCACTGCTCGCGGCACTGCCGGAGGTGAGCCCGTGAACGTCCTGCTGGTCTCCATCGACAGCCTCCGCCGGGACGTGCTGGGCGCCTACGCCGACCGGCCGCGGGTGCTCGATTACGAGGTGGCGACGCCGAACCTCGACCGCTTCGCCGAGCGCGCGACCGTCTTCGATACCCACTACGCCGGCAGCATGTTCTGTATGCCGACCCGTCGGGAGTGGCTCACCGGCGTCCAGGAGTTCCCCTGGCGGGGCTGGGGGCCGGTCGAACCGTTCGACACCACGCTGGCGCGGGCGGCCCGGGAGACGGGGACGTTCACCCAGCTCGTCACCGACCACTACCACTACTTCCAGCACGGGTCGGACGGCTACTACGAGGACTTCAACGCCTTCGAGTTCGTCCGCGGCCACGAGTTCGACGCCTGGCAGTCCCGCCCGCGCCGACCCGACGACCGGTTGCTCGCCCAGGCCGACGCGGACGGGGCCGACGGTGTCGACTTCGTGGACCGCGCCCAGTACGCGCGAAACGTCGCTGGCTTCGACGAGGACGACGAGCGGGAGTTCTTCGCGCCGAAGGTGTTCTCGACGGCGGCGGACTTCCTCGCGGGCGTCGAGTGGGACGACTGGTTCTGCTACGTCGACAGCTTCGACGTCCACCAGCCGTTCCACTGCCCCGAGCCGTACGCGTCGATGTACACCGACGAGGACCCGCGGGACCCCGACCTGTCGTTCTGGCCCCACTGGGGCACCGTCGACGGCGGACAGGGATCCATCGACGAGCGCCAGCTCGCGTTCGCTCGCGCCCAGTTCGCCGGGAAGGTGACGATGGTCGACGAGTGGTTCGGCCGCCTGCTGGACGCTCTGGAGGAGGGCGACCACTGGGAGGAAACCGCCGTCGTCGTGACCTCCGACCACGGCTACTCGCTGGGCGACCACGGCTACGTGGGCAAGATCCACATGCCCATGTACGACGTGCTCGCGCGGACTCCGCTGATGGTCTATCACCCCGAGTCCGACGGCGGGCGCGTCACCGACCTCACCGCCGCCGTCGATCTCCACCCGACGCTCCTCGAGTTCATGGGTGCGACAGAAGCCGGCGACCACCCGCACGGACGGAGTCTCGCCGGCCTGGTGACGGATGAGACCGCCGAGCACGACCGCGAGTGGGCGATCTACGGCGAGTGGGGGTCGGGCGTCTGCGTGACCGACGGCCGGTACACCTACCTCCGCCCGTGTGACCCCGACCGACCCGCCCACTGTCACTCGACGTCGATGATGAACACGCGGGGCGTCTTCCTGCCCCGGACGCCCAAGACCGACGCCGAAACCGTGGAGGGGCTTCCCTACGCCGACGTCCCGGTCTGGCGGTTCGAGGGCGAAGCCGTCCAGCGACACGACGAATCGTTGCTGTACGACACGGCGACCGACCCCGGACAGGACGAGAACCTCGTGGGGGAGGACCTCGAGGCCGAACAGCGACTCCGGGCACTCCTCGACGACGCCTGCGAGACGCTGTCGGTACCGGGGTCGTTCGCGCGACGCGTGGGGGTGAACCGTGACGCGAACTGACCGCCACCGGTGGCGACAGCAACGGCGGACCGACGGCGACCACCGGACCGGAGGCCAGCCATGAGCCGCGACGCGCTCGTCCGGGGGTACACGCTGTTCGTGGGCGACCCGGGCGGTGTCGGCGTCGACGCCGGTGACGACGGGGGTCTCTACCACCGCGACACCCGGCACCTCTCGGAATTCTCCACCACGGTCGACGGCGTCGAACTCGACGTCATCGGGCGCGACCTGACCGACGCCGGGACCCGGACCGTCGTCGCGACAGACGGCAACGCCGCGGTCAACCGCGTCGACGAGCGCAGCGAGAAGCGAAGCGACCTCGTCGTGGAGACGACACAGACCGTGACCGACGGCGCCGGGCTGACCCAGTACACGACGGTCACCAACCACTCGGCGGTCCCGTTCGACGGGTCGGTCACCGTCGGGTTCGACGTCGACTTCGCTGACGTCTTCGAGGTCAGAGGGTACGCCTCCCGCCTCGAACGGGACCCCGAGGTCGGCGTCGGCGACCACACCGTGACCTACGCGTACGACCACGGGACCGTCGACGGCGAGACGGTGACGCGACGCACCGTCGTCGAGTTCGAGCGCGAACCGTCCCGGCTCGCCCCCGGGGAGGCGACATTCGAACTCGACCTCGCGTCCCAGGAACGGACGACGGTCGAGTTCCGGGTCCGTCCGGAGGTCGCCGTCGACGCTACGGCCGCGGAGGGCGCTGGCACGCTCCCACAGGACGCGTCCGCGCTGGCGGGCGACCTGTCGGGAGGCGACCCGCCGGCAGACGACCGCTCGACGGCCCCGGGCATCGACCTGCCGACGGTGGAGACGGGTGACCCAGAGTACGACCGGGTGTTCGCCCGCGCCGGCCAGGACCTCGCCGCTCTCGCCGGAGCCACGGAGTACGGGCCCGTGCCACTCGCCGGTGCGCCCTGGTTCGCCACGGTGTTCGGAAGAGATTCGCTCATCGCGGCCTACCAGGCCCTGCCCGTCGCCCCGTCGCTTGCTCGCGGGACGCTGCGCTACCTGGCGGCCCACCAGGGGACGACCGTCGACGACGCGCGCGAGGAAGAGCCCGGGAAGATATTCCACGAGATCCGCGACGGGGAACTCGCCCTGCGGGGTCGGGTCCCCCACTCGCCGTACTACGGGTCCGTCGACGCGACGCCCCTGTGGGTGATGGTGTTGCGTGAACTGCACCGCTGGACCGGCGACGACGGAATCGTCACAGACCTCGAGGAGTCCCTGGACGCGGCCCTCTCCTGGATCGACCGGGGACGCGCCCAGGACGGCGACGACCCGTTCCTCTACTACGAGGAGTCGCCGACGATGGGACTGTTGCACAAGGCGTGGCGGGACACGCCCGGGAGCGTCCAGTTCCCCGACGGCGAGACCGCCGACCCGCCCATCGCCAGCGTCGAGGTGCAGGGGTACGTCTACCGGGCGCTCCGGGACGCGGCGGACCTCTACGAGACGGTGCTGAACCGGCCGACGCGGGCGAGGGACCTCCGCGAGGAGGCCGACCGCTTCGCCGACGCGTTCGACGACGCCTACTGGCTCCCCGACGAGGACTACTACGGCGTCGCCCTCGACGGCGACGGACGGGTGGTCCCGACGCTCACCTCGAACGTGGGTCACTGCCTCTGGTCGGGTGTCGTTCCGGACGGCCGCGCCGAGGCGGTCGCACGGACGCTGCAGTCCGAGGAGCTGTTCTCGGGCTGGGGCATCCGGACGATGTCGACGGAGACGGCCGGCTACAGCCCCATCTCCTACCACCTCGGGAGCGTCTGGCCCCACGACACCTCGCTGACGGCGCTCGGGCTGGCTCGCTACGGCTTCCACGACGGCGCCGACCGCCTGACCCGGGCCGTGATGGACGCCTGCACGCAGTTCCCGGAGTACCGCATCCCCGAACTGTTCTGTGGGTTCGCGGACGACCTGACGCCGAAACCCTACGCCTCGTCGTGTGTCCCACAGGCCTGGAGCGCCGGCGCGCCGTACGCGTTCCTGCGGGCGACGTTCGCCGTCGAACCCGGGCCCGGGGGAAACGGCGTCGGAGTCGGTGCCGACGGCCTCGAAGTCGGGAACGACGACGCGGTGCTGGACGCCAGCGCGCTGGACCCGCTCCGCAGGCGGTGGAGGGACTGATGCACGTCCGAGCGGTGGAGGGACTGATGCACGTCCGAGCGGTGGAGGGACTGATGCACGTCCGAGCGGCGGACGGACTGATGCACGTCCGAGCGGTGGAGGGACTGATGCACGTCCGAGCGGCGGACGGACTGATGCACGTCCGAGAGGCGGTCGGACTGATGCACGTCCCAGCGGTGAACAGACTGATGCACGTCCGAGACCACGTGAGAACGAACGACCCACGCTACCCCCTCAGGTGACAACGATGCCCTGCCCCCACGCGAACGGTGGCCGACCGACCGACGAGCAGCCAGGCAACAGCGACCGCCTCTCGCGCAGACAGATGATCCGTGCGGCGGTGGCTATCGGCGGCGCCAGCGGCCTCTCGGCGTGTCTGACTCGCGAGCGGGACGCGACGGCGACGCCCGAAGAGCCCGCCTTCCCCACCGGCCCGTCGGACCTCTCCGCGCTCCCGGAGCGACAGCACGCGTGGGTCGACTGGCTCGTCCGGGACCGCTTCGGGAACACCGTGTTGCCACAGCACCAGACGATGCTGTTGCTCGAGTACACCGGGCCGACCCCACCCGACGAGGCCGACCGCGAGACCGTCGAGGCGGCGTTCCGGACCCTCGAACGAGCGTTCCAGCGCGGCGCCGGCGACGACGACAGCGCCGTCCAGCACGAGGGCCTGCTGTTCGTCGTCGGCTACGCGCCGGCGTACTTCGACCGGTTCGACGCGGACCTCCCCGAGAGCCTCGACCTCCCGCCGCCGGGCGAGGTGCTCGACGAACTCGGCGAGACCGCCCCGACAGCCGACGACGCCGACGCCGTGGTCCACCTCGCTGCCGGCTTCGGGTCGGTCCTGCTCGCGGCCGAGGAGGCGCTCACCGGCCAGCGCGAGGTCGTCAACGGCGTCGACGTGGCGGGGACTCTCACAGACTACTTCGAGGTGATCGAGCGACGCACGGGGTTTTTCGGCCGCGCCCAGCCCGCACAGCGCTACGACAGCGACGACATCCCCGACGACGCGCCCCTCTCGATGGGCTACAAGAGCAGTTACCTCGACACGCTCGCGCCCGAGGACGCGGTCACCATCCAGGAGGGGCCCTTCGCGGACGGCACGACGATGCAGGTCTCCCGGCTGGAACACGACCTCGACGCCTGGTACGACCGGGACCACGGCGAGCAGATCGACCGGATGTTCAGCCCGGCCCACGACGAGGACAGCGTGGGAGACGTCGGTGCGAACCTCGCGGCCAACAGCCGTGTCACCGAGGATATCGCCGAGCGCGTCGACGAGGACGCGCGCGAGTCGGGCGTCGTCGGCCACGGCCAGAAACTGGCCCACGCCCGCACCGACGAGTTCACACCGAAGATACTGCGCCGTGACTTCAACGCGACGGAGGCACCAGGTCTGCACTTCGACTCCTGGCAGCGGGGCATCGAGGACTTCCTCTCGGTCCGGCGCGCGATGAACGGCGAACACGTCGACGCCGAGGTCGACCCCGAGGACGACGGCATCCTGGATTTCATCGAGGTGACGAACAGGGCGACGTTCCTGATGCCGCCGCGGTCGCTCCGGGCGCTCCCCGGGCCGGACCCGGACCGATGAGTTCTCCTTTCCCTTCGACGACGGTCGAACCGCCATCGACGACGGCCGGACGAGTCGTCCTCGTGGGACTCGCCGTCGTGGTCGTCGCCGGCACGGCCGCGGTCGGCCTCGCCGTCGGTCCGTTCGCTGGCGGTCCGTTCGCCGATAGTCCGTTCGCAGTCGGCCCGTTCGCCAGCGATGCGGTGGGCGGTGACGACGTCGCGTTCGAGCAGGTGACCGGGTCCTGTGGCCCCTCCTACCGGACCTCCGGGAACGCGGACGGTAGCGACGACGGCGGCGTCGCAGTGGCGGACTACGACGGGGACGGCTGGCCCGACCTGCTCGCCGTCGGTGGCGACCAGCCGGTCCTCTTCGAGAACGACGGCGGGCGCCTCGAACGGTCGGGCGCGCTTCCCGACGGCGAGTACCCCGAACTCAAGTCCGCGCTCTTCTTCGACGCCGACGGCGACGGCCGGGAGGACCTGTTGCTCGTCCCGCGCGTCGGCGACCCCGTGTTCCTCTCGAACGACGGGGCGTCGTTTTCCCGGCGTGACGCCGGCTTCAATGTGACACTGGAGTGGGGGACCGGCGCGTCGGCCGCCGACTACGACGGCGACGGCGACCTCGACGTCTACGTGACCCAGAACGGTAACTGGCGCGAGGAGACACCCAGACGGAACGCCAGCGGCGCGGCGACGGACGGCTACCCGAACGTGCTCTTCGAGAACACCGACGACGGGTTCGAACGCGTCACGGACGCCGGTGTCGCCGGCTCACACTGGAGTCTGGCGACGAGTTTCGTCGACCTCACCGGCGACGGTCGCCCCGACATCCACGTCGCCAACGACTACGGGTGGGACGCGCTCCTGGTCAACCAGGGCGACGGCACGTTCGACCGCCGGCGGATTCCCGACACCAACCGCCACGGGATGGCCTCGGTCGTCCGGGACGTCAACGGCGACGACCGCCTCGACCTGTTCGTCACGAACATCGAGTTCCCGAACCCCCAGCAGATCTGGGAACTCAACAGCGGGCTCAACGTCTACAACCGCGGCAACACGCTGTTGCTCAACCGCGGGAACGGGACCTTCGAGGAGCGCGCGACCGAGTACGGCGTCCGCGAGGGCGGCTGGGGGTGGGCGGCGTCCATCGAGGACTTCGACAACGACGGGACGCTCGACGTCGTCCACGCGACCAAGTACCACCTGCTCCGGAACCAGGACGGGAGTTTCTCGGCCGTCGAGACGACGCCCGCCGTGTGGGAAGGTCGTTCCAACGGCACGTTCGAGCGCCGGAACGGTTCGGCCGTCGGCTTCGTGCCCTCGAACGGCCGGGGGCTGGCGACCGCCGACTTCGACCGCGACGGCGACCGCGACCTGGTCGTCGCCGGCACGTCCGAGGGGTTCGTCCGCTACGAGAACGTAAACGAGGGGGGGCACTGGCTCCAGGTACGCGTCGAACCAGACGAGGGCACGGCGGTCGGGTCGGAGATCCGCGTCGTGACGAGCGACGGGACGGTCCACACACGCGTCCAGAGCAGTCGCTCGAACTTCTTCTCGCAGTCCTCGCGCACGATGCAGTTCGGTCTCGGACCCCACACCGTCGACCGCCTCGAAGTCGTCCGGCCGGACGGCACCGAACTGGTCTTCGAGGACGTGGAGACGGACCGGCGGGTGCGCGTGACCGCCGACGGAACGCTCGCGTCCGCCGAACCGAAGGGCGAGGGCTGTTGACGAAGGCCATCGGCGACCGGGTGAGCGACCCGCCGGCGGCGTGTGACGGACCCGACTCGTCAGATTCGAGTGAACGCCCACGGTCAGAGTGGTAGTCGGTGACACACTGCCCGCAGGCATTTATCGCCGGAGGCGCCAGTTCGACCGTGGAAGCGGACAGGGGCAACCGGCGACTGGCGTCGTTTCTCGACGGCACCGCCCGGACCGAGGAGGGGAGAGTCGTCGTGGTGCTTCCGGCACGGACGGTCGAGTTCAGGGGTGAACCGGTGCTCTACCAGACCGAGTACATCTACGACGAGACGGGGCTATCGACCGCGGAACGACGCGACCGCCCACTCGAAACGCTCGTCGACGAGTACGCGGCACTGGCGGAGTCCTACGGCAGCGGAGCCCCGCAGTTGATCGACGGCGAGCCCCGTAGCGTGGCCCCCAGTGTCTACGGCATCCTGGACTGGCGGCGGGGGAGTCTCGCGAGTTACTTCGAGCTACCCGACCACGTCGCCGACGAGGTGGTGCAGGCACTGCCAGACCGGCACGAGTGACCCCGCAAATCGGGTTCGTACCGTCGATATCGCTCGCGAGCAGTCCGATCGGCGGCGTCGACCGACACCGTCGGCAGAACGATCCGTTCACAGAAATCGTCGAGATGACTAGAACAGCGTTGTTCCGTAGATCCTCAGCTACTGTCGGTTCGAGAGTGTCTGAAGATAGCTGTCGATCCGATCGACCACTGTTTCGAATTCCGGTTTCTCGGTCACGAGGCGGTCAAGCGCTTGGTCCCAGTACGCTTCCACATCTTCGACATCCTCGTCGGGAATCCCTTCGTCGAGTCTGAGTTCGACGTCCTGGCTCTCGGCTTTCTGCTCCAGCGCGTCCACAATTTCCACCCTCTCGAAGCTGTACTGGTTCAACAGTCGGTAGATGTCGTAGTAGTCCCGTGCCCGTGCTCTCTGGTAGATACTCCGTACTTTTCCACGAAGATTTCCTCCGCGCTGTATGCGGGAAGCTGGAACTCGGGCACGTCTTCGAAGCTGTGGCTATGTTCGACAGCGTCGAAAGCCAGTGGCTCGTCGAACGTGATATCCAGGTCTGTGGTGTTGCGTTGCCCGAGCACGGCATCGTACTGTATCTTGACCTGGACGTACTCGACGGGGTTGCCCGCCTCGTGAAAACTCGTGACCTCGAACCGGATACCCGACCGGTCCTCGATACTGGCTAACGCAGTTTCGAGGCGGGTACGGAGGTCAGGGATTTCTTCGGTGGCGGTGAAATCGAGGTCTTCGGAGAACCGCCACAGTTCCGGAAAGTACAGTTTGCTGAGAGCGGTCCCTCCCTTGAACACCAGGCCGTCGATATCCGAGCTGTAGATCGCGTACAGAATCCACGAATTGACGTAGTTTTTCTCCGCTAATCCAGCCGTGACTCCGTCCTGCCGTGCCAGTGTTCGGACACGCGCCTCAGTAATCAATAGAAGTCACCTCCCGTGTTTTCGATTGCTCCGTTCGAGACGTTCAGCAGCAACCGGTACTCGCTACTGTATGTCCCGTCGTCGCCCTGGCCGGGGTCGAGTTTCGAGTAGCCTTTCGTAAACGCATCTTCCAGTTCGTTGCGCCGAGGGAGCTCGACGTCGAGCACGTCGGCGAGGTAGACGATTCGCTTGACAGCTGCACCGTTACCCAGCTTCAGAAGATGGTCGACCAGCAGTTCACGGTCCAGATTTTCGGCGTTGCCCAGTGCTTTCGCGAGTTCCAGGATACCGCCGCAGTGTTCCGGGTGGTCACTGCAGTCGACCAGGGTTTTTTCCGGAGATGCGATGTTGACGGTGTGAGAGCCGATCGAAACCGGTTCGTAGCCGTAGAATTTCCGGTCTGTCACGGTCACGAACCGGTAGTCGACGTCGTGTATCTCCCTGTCCGGCACGCGACTGGTCGTGGCGACGAAGACAGTCGTCGGGACCTGTTCCGTCAGTCCGTGGTAGTTCAGTGCGCTCCAGTAGGAGATATACATCGGGTCCGCGAGGTGGGAGGCGACGACGTATTCGTGTTCGGTGTATTCGCCGGTCTCTCCGGCAGCCAGTGGCACGATCAGGTACGTTCCGCGTTTCAACCGGTCGAGCCACTTTTTGCCCGCGAGGTTGCTGGCCACCTTCTTCGCCGTATCACGGGAACAGCCGAGTGCTGACTCGATGTCGTCGACTGTGATGATGGTCCTGTTCTGACTGGCTAGTCGGGTGAGAGCGAGGGCTTCTCGTTTCGACAAACCCTGTTTTATGCTTTCTTTAGCATTAGTACTCATTTCCGGCACTATCTCTACAAAGAATATAAGACGCCCAGATTATAAAAATCCTGGTCTCTCGAGAACGGGAACACAGAGTCAGGCATCTACCCGTATTCCTCCTACCCACATGAAAAGTTCTCTGCCGTACTTACCGAAGCTACTCACCACATCGAGGGACAGAAGGAACAGTCTACCTCGATGGTGTGGCTCACGACCGACGACGACTGGAGACAAGTCCACCGAATCTTCCACCCGTATCTCGCCGCGTCGAGGGCGTTTCGTCGCTTAGTCGTCGTCAGCGGTGTACGCGCCGCCACGACGCTTGATACGTGCGACGACGAGCCGCTGGTCGTCCTGCCGGAAGTTCACTGAGAGCCGGAACTCCCCGATGCGTATTTTCTTGTACGGACTGTTCTGGAGTGGTTCCCCGTAGTCCGGCGGGTCGCGCCATGGCGAGGAGACGATTTCATCGAACTTGTCGAGTATCCGGTCTTGGTCGGCGGGGGACAGTCCGTCGAGGTCGTCTTCCGCCGTCGAGGAGAGTTCCCACGTCCACCCGTCGTCACTCATCGCTCGTGCCGAACCGCTCGCGGGCTTCCTCGGCGCTCGTCGTTCGTCCCTCGCGGATGTCTTCCTCGGCTTCGAGCAGGGCGACGAGTTCGTCGCGGTCGAACGTCGGGAACTCGACGGCGTCCCGAAGCGTGTACCGGATGAACTCGCTTCGACTGTTGAACCCGCGCCCTTGCCACGTATCGTCTATCTGTTCGAGGAACGACTCGGTGAGTTTGAAGTTGACCGTGGCGATATCGTCCCCGCCGTCGTCGTTTGTAGACGCTTCAGACATATAGACGTAATACGCTGGTCTTACCGATAGTCGTTTCGGCGGAATCCTACTCGCCATGTAACCGTCGTGGATAACCGCATCGAGGGCTTTCTATCACATTCCTGTCTAATATTCAGTCATCACTCTGTGAGCGTTGATTATCGAAATCAGGAGTGTCACTTGAGGGGACGCGCCCCCGGTCGATTTCGGGTCTATCCCGCCGCTGTCTGTGAATTAGTTTGTGTATCCTGACACTCCACCGAATAGCAATACGGCGAGGGATGCCCTGTTTAGCTGAATGGAGGCGGTAATCCCCCTTCCTCAACGAGCAGCGCAGTCCGCGCAAGCGGACAAGCAGCGCAGTAGGGAGGGGATACACCGCCGTCATCGGCTCTCAGACACGTGCTTGTTGCCCGATCACAGGGCCACGGGGCGACTACTTTCACTCCGGACGGCAAGCGTTGATATGTCTGTCACGTCTCTCTCGAAGTGCGTGGAATGAACTACAACTACAGGTATCGTCTCAAGCCGACCGACAGCCAGCGAGAGACCCTGGACTCCCACCGCGATACCTGCAGGCAACTCTACAACCACGCCCTCTACCGCTTCAACCAGATTCCCGAAGACGAGGGCACCGTCAAACAGCGGGCTCGAAAAATCCGTGACGAGCTTCCCGACCTCAAAGACTGGTGGGACGCACTCACCGACGTCTACTCGAAGGTACTCCAACCCACCGTCATGCGGATTGCCAAGAACATCACCGCACTCGGGAAGCTCAAAGAACAGGGCTACAATGTCGGTGAACTTCGGTGGAAGTCCCCACGGGAGTTTCGCAGTTTCACCTACAACCAGTCTGGCTTCGAACTCGACGAGAAGGGTGGTCAGACCGTGTTGTCGCTGTCGAAACTCGCAGACATTCCCATCGAACTCCACCGACCGCTGCCCGACGACGCCACAGTCAAAGAAGTCACGCTCAAAACGGAGAAAACCGGTGAGTGGTTCGCCATCTTCGGCATCGAGATGGACACAGCACCGCCAGCAAAGCCGTCCCTAGCGGATATCGACACTGACGAGATGGTCGGGATTGATGTGGGCATCCTGAAATACGCTCACGACACTGATGGGACTGCAGTCGAATCACTTGACCTTGCTGAGGAACGCGACAGACTCGAACGAGAGCAACGGAAACTCTCGCGCAAAGAGTACGAGTCCAACAACTGGGAGACCCAACGTCGGCGTGTCGCTGCGTGTCACCTCCAAATCAAGCGCAAGCGGCGTGATTTCCTGCACAAACTCTCGAACTACTACGCTCGGGAGTACGAACTGGTGGCCGTCGAAGACCTCGACGTGAAAGGAATGCTGGAATCGCCGCCTAACAGCCGCAACACGGCCACAGCAGCGTGGAACACCTTCACCGAGATGCTCGAATACAAGTGCGAGCGCGAAGGCACGCACTTCGTGGAAGTCGAACCCGAAGGAACCACCAAAGAGTGCGCTCAGTGTGGCGTCGCAACCGACAAGCCGCTCTGGGTGCGTGAACACTCCTGTCCCGCCTGTGGTTTCGAGGCCGACAGAGACGCAAACGCGGCGTCGAACATTCTGTCTCGCGGACTCTCCAAACTAGGAGTGGTCACTCCGAAGGCACGCCTGTGGAGACTGCGCTCCCTGCGGACACTACGGTTGTGTCTGCAAAGCGCGTCGTGGAAGCAGGAACCCCCTGCCTCGAGGAACGAGCGGCTACGCCGCGAGTGAGTAGGCAGGGGTAGTTCACCGAGAGAGGCGAATCTTGAACGGATTTCGTTCAGACGAGTGTGGCCGGAAAAGTGTGTGTACAAGGAGTGTACGGAGGAAAGAGCCTAGGCCGGAATTTGAATCCGGGGTCTCGTCCTTACCAAGGACGCGCTTTACCGCTAAGCTACCCAGGCGCATGTCGGAGTAGCCGTGATTCGTCTTTATTCGTTTCGATCCGCGTCGGCGGATCAGTAATCGACCGAACGCGCGACGTCGCTGCCGTGGGCGTCGCCGTCGACGTGTGCGGCGAGGTCCCGGACGGCGCCGTCGGTGACCAGCGCCTCGGCGAGCGGGAGCGCCTCCTCCGAACGGGCCATCTCGGCGACGTGCTCGCGAAGGCCCGCCGAGGCACTCCCACCGACGGCGGTCGTCCCGGCGACGACGGCGAGTTCGAACACGTCCGTCTCCAGGTCTCGGTCGAGTGACTCGTCACCGGTCGTCCGGCGGGTCGTCTGGTCGCGACCAAAGGACTGGACCGTGGTGACGGCGTCGCCGGCGGCCTCGGTGCGTGCGAGCAGGTAGAAGCCGCGAGCGACGAGGATGTCGGCGACGAGGATCGACATGTCGGCGTCGGTCAGGTCCCGCTCGACGTCAGTCAGGTCGGCCTCGGCGTCGGGAGCGGCGACGTCCTCGGGGTGGCCGGCCGCGTCCACGGCGTCGCCTCCGTCGGCGGGACGACCGGCACCGTCCGTCAGCGAGCGGGCGTGTTCCCAGGGCGGGTCCTGGGCGAGCGAGCGAGTCAGGCGAAGGCCGGCGTAGATGAGCTGGACGCCGGCACCGCGCTCGGCGACGGAATCCAGTGAGAAGTCGCCGGCAGGAGCGTCCCGCGATTCGCGGACGGCGCGGGCGCTGGACACCGCGAGTACGCCGGGAGCCAGCGACCCGTCGTCGAGGTGGTCCCGGATGCGCTCCCGGAGACCCCCTGGTTCGACGTCGTCGACCGCGTCCAGCGCGGCACGCCGGACCGCCGCGACTTCGTCCATCGCCCCCGACTAGCGGAGGGAGGGGCAAAGACCTTTGGAAACGACACACCCACCTGTATCCATGCGCCGTCCCTCTCTTCGCCACGTTCGACACGTTCGGCAGTGGTCACCGTGATCCAGATCGACGAGGCCGGCACCGACGGCAGCAGGGACGGGAACGGGAACGGTGACGTCCGCGTGGTGACACTCGATCGCCCGGAGCGACGCAACGCGCTCACGCCCGCCGCCCTCGACGACCTCGAATCGGCGGTCACCGATGCCGACGCGCCCGTCGTCTCGATCCGCGGCGCCGGGTCGGCGTTCTGTGCCGGGGCGGACCTCGACGCCGTCGCCGGACTGGCCGACCGTGAGGCAGCAGAGCGGTTCGCAGCCCGCGGCCAGCGGGTCGCGCGAGCCATCGAGATCTCCGACGCGGTCGTGGTGGCGGAGATCGATGGGCCCGCGCGGGGCGGTGGCGTCGAACTCGCGCTGGCCTGTGACCTGCGAGTCGCGACGGCAGCGGCGTCCTTCGCCGAATCCGGCGTCGAACTGGGCCTCTTCGGCGCGTGGGGCGGCACGGTCCGCCTGCCGGCGGTCGTCGGCCCGAGCGACGCGATGGACATGGCGCTCTCCGGGCGGGTCGTCGACGCCCGCGAAGCCCGCCGGATGGGGCTGGTCTCCAGAGTCGTCGACGACCCACGAGCGGTCGCCCGGGAGATCGCCGACAACGACGCGGCGGCCCTGGCGACAGTCAAGCGACGACTGCGCGACGACGCCGACCGCGAGACGCTGGAACGGCGGGAACGCGAGGCGTTCGGCGAGCTGTGGGAGCGCTTCGAGCACTGACGGGCTGGCGGGGCGGCGATAGACGGGGTCACCAGTGACGCCGGCCGGCGGACCGGGACCGCGGTCCGGACGCCTCACCGACCGAAACGGTTGAAACCCCCGACCCCCGAATAGGGGCCAATGGAGGAGTGTGACTACTGCGGGGAGTCGTTCGCCGACGAGGGCGCCTACCTCGACCACCTCGCGGCCGAACACGAGGAGGACCTCGGCCGGATCGACCGGCGACGGGTCGCCGACCACCAGGGCACAGGCGACGGCGACGAGGGGTTCGGTCTCGGCCCGACGATCCTCGTCGGGTTGCTCGGTTTCGCGGGGATTCTCGTGATCTACGTGACGTTCGTCATGGGTGGGGGCGGTGGTGGCGGTACCGCGGAGGCCCGGGAGATCCCCGACGACCCGCTGCTCGCCGACGCGGAGTCGTTCCCGGTGGACGGTCCCATCAACCACGTCAGATCCAGTCAGGACCTCGACTACGACCGCGTCCCGCCGCTCTCCGGGCAACACTACTTCCAGTCCGCCGGAGCGGGCTTCTACGAGGAGATGCCGGCGCTGGGTCACCTCGTCCACTCGCTCGAACACGGCCACGTCGTCGTCTACTACGACCCTGGCGCCCTCTCTTCGGATACTCGCGCCGGCCTTGAGAACCTCACGTCGACGTACACCGGACAGTGGTCGGGGGTCATCGCAGCACCGAACCCGAACGACGACCCCGCGGCACCGTACGTCCTCACCGCCTGGCAGGTCCGTCTCCGCATGGACGAGTACGACCCCGAGACCGTCGACGCGTTCCTCGACGCCTTCCGCGGACGCGGCCCCGAGAACCCGGTCAGGTAGCGACGAACTTATCGCTGGCGAGGCGAGCAGTGCGTTCGTCGGGTAGCAGGGGCGGCGCCGGCCACGTCGCTCGTTCTCCCCCGGGACCTGGCTCAGCGCCGCACTCGACTTGTATCGTGGATATTTCGAGCCGAAACCGGGTGAAGGGAGCGCGACGGGATGGGGCGGTTCGGGGTGGTGGAAAGGGTTGGATAGGGGTGGTGGAGCGGGCGGAGCGGACAGCCCCGGCAGCGAGTCCACGGGGCGGTGGGGTGCAGGAGCGTGTGACGGCCGCTGCCGGGGTGTCCGGAGCCGACAGACAGCTGTCGACGGACGACCCGAGCGGGTCGGCGCCGAGCGGGACGGGATGGAGGGCGCGTGTCGACAGGGCGGCTGTCGGCACTCGACGGTAGGGGTGACAGGGAAAAAGCGCTACCGGAGACTACAAGCCGCGTTTGAGCCTGGGCAGGTCTCGCGAAGTGTGTGACTGGTGCGCGTGAACGGCCGTTCGAGTAGCGCTGTGTGTGGCGTTCAGTACAGCGGGTCCGGACCCGGCGGCGCTTTGCGTTTGTGCACGCTGGTCTCGTAGAGTTCCCTGACGTCTCGGACCGCCGACTCGTCGACGCCGACGTGGCGCGCGGTCGCACTCGGCGAGAGCGGCCCGTCGACGTGGAGCGCCAGTATCGAGTCGAGCGTCTCGTAGTCCATCCCGAGTTCACCCTCGTCGGTCTGGCCGAGCCACATCTCGGCGCTGGCGGTCTTCTTGGCGAGGTCGTCGGGCACGCCGACGTGTTTGGCCAGCTGGCGGACCTGCCCCTTGTAGAGGTTGGCGATCGGGTGACAGTCGACGGCGCCGTCGCCGTACTTCGTGAAGTAGCCCACGAGCGCCTCGCTGCGGTTGCCGGTCCCGACGACGAGCGCCCCCTCGTGGTTGGCGACGAGGTAGTTCAGGACGGCGCGGGTCCGCACCCGGAGGTTGCCGGTCGCCAGCTGGTCGTCGGCCGCGTCCGGGTAGGCGTCGAGGATCGTCTCGACGATGGGTTCGATGGCGACGACGTCGTACTCGATGTCGAGGAGTTCGCTCGCGACCCGCTCGGCGTCGGACATGTTCTCGTCGCGGTTGACCTCGCTGGGCATGACCAGCCCGTGGACGTTCTCGGCGCCGACCGCCTCGACGAGCAGGTGGCTCGTGAGCGTGCTGTCGATCCCGCCCGAGAGACCGATCACGGCGCGGTCGACGCCCGCGGCGTCCAGTTGTCTCTCGATGAACTGGGTGACGTGCTCGCGATGGTCTTCGAGTTCCGCCTCCGAGAGGCTGAGATCCAGAGGGTCGTCCGCCCGCACGATCTCCTGCGTGACGCTCATGGCGGGACGTTCGGTGTGATGGGACTAATACCCTCGTTTCGACCGGCATCGCTGGACAGACGTCCACCGAAGGGGGCTGTGACGGGCCTCGCGAAATCGCTACGTTCAACTCGCTGTCACGAGTCGGAGTCCCCGTCCTCAAGGAGCACCGCAGTCCGTCGACTGGCGGACAAGAAGCGCAGTAGGGCGGGGAGGAGCCGATAGGCTTATTCGACTTCGCTTTAATAACGCAACTGTATCCATCGAGGCCAACAGTTGTCTGGATGGACGGGCCACAGTCAACTGGCCCCGAAGTCGGGGATGTCGAACGCACCGCTCCGACCGCAGTGTCGTGACGTGGGGGAGTCCACCGACAAGCCTCACCCTCGACGACCGAACCCGTCAGGGTGAGTGGAGTAGGGTGAGGTAGTTGACGTGAGCGGCCCCGCGACTACCGATGGGGACTGAGGCCGCGCTGCCGCGCGGTGCGCGCCGTTGGTCCAGTGGTAGGACAGTGGCTTCCCAAGCCACTAGCCCGGGTTCGATTCCCGGACGGCGCACTTTTGCGGAAGCAACGACCGAGCGACGCGTTTTATCGCGTTGCGTCTTGCTTCCCCTCTCTGTGGTCACAGGAATTGAACCACGCGAGTCGCAGCGCGCGCAACGAACGCAGTGAATGAGCACGACCGTCTCGCGATCGGGTTCGATTCCCGGACGGCGCAGCTTGCCGTGAGCGGCTCGCGAGCCGTATCAATCGCTCCCGAGACGGCACGGGCCACTGACGACCGGAGGTTTAAGCGAGTGGACTCGTAACGGGGGGCAATGCCAGGGAGACGACGGCCTGCGGGAGATGGCGGGCCGGGCGACGCGGGGGAAGTGACTGGTCCCAGTGACTGGCACGGGGGCGAGCAGCGGGCACTCCCCGACGGCGGCCACCTGCCGGACGACGCTGACGGGTCCTCACGCGATGGAGCACACTCGACCGACGGCGGGCAGGCACTCGACTCGCAGTTCGAGTCGGTCGTCGACCAGCTGGGCGAGGCGATATTCCTGAAAGACCGCGAGGGGCGCTATCGCTACGTCAACGAGGCGATGGCCGAGTTGTTCGGGTCGACGAGAGAGGCGGTCGTCGGCGCGACCGACGCGGATTTTTTCGACGCCGCGGAGGCGGCGGAGATCAGGGCCGACGACGAGGCGGTGATGGACTCCGGCGAGTCGAAGACCGTCGAGCGCCGTCGGACGTACGGCGGGACCGGGCGGGTCTGGCGGACGACCAAACACCCGTATCGCCCCGACGGGCGGGTCGAGGGGGTCGTCGGCGTCTCGCGGGACGTGACCGAACGCGCCCGGGCCGAGGCCGAACGCGAGCGCAACGAACGGGCACTCCGGGACCTCCAGCGGCTAGCCTCGGACCGCGAACGGAGCGTCGACGAGAAACTCGACCGCGCGCTGGCAGTGGGGTGTGAGCGTCTCGACCTGCCGCTGGGATTCATCACGCACGTCGAGGAGGACACGCAGACGCTCGTCGCGACCCACGGCGAGCACGAGGCGCTCGAACCCGGGATGTCGACGCCGCTGTCACAGACCTACTGCCGGCGTACGCTCGACGCCGACGGTACGCTCACGGTCGAGCACGCCAGCGAGGAGGGGTGGGCGGACGACCCCGCCTACGAGGGGTTCGGGCTGGAGTGTTACTTCGGGGGCACCCTCCACGTCGACGGCGAGCGCTACGGGACGCTCTGTTTCGCGGACACCGAAGCCCGGGAACGGCCCTTCTCGGACAGCGAGGAGACGTTCATCGAGCTGCTCGTCGAGTGGGTGAGCTACGAACTCGACCGCCGGGAGCGGGAGGCGGACCTCGAACGCTTCGAGGCGATCGTCCGCGCGGTCGACGACGGCGTCTACGCGGTCGACGCCGAGGGACGTTTCTCGTTCGTCAACCCGGCGATGACCGAGCTGACGGGCTACGACGTCGAGACCCTGCTGGGCGAACACCTGTCGACGGTCAAGGGTGACGACGAGACAGCGGCGGCGCTGTCGGCCCTGTTGTCGGGCGAGGCGAGCGAGCGTACCGTCGAGGGGCCGGTCCGGCGGGCGCGGGGTCGGCCGGTCGTCTGTGAGGACAACATGACGCGACTGGACGACGCCGATGGCGACGTGTGGGGTGTCGTCGGGGTCGTCCGGGACGTCACCGAACAGCGCGCCCAGCGGGAGATGCTCTCGGAACTCGTCGAGGCTTCGCGGTCGTTCATGGGCGCCCGCGACCGCGCGGAGGTGATGCGGATGGTCGCCCACGCCATCGAGAACGTCCTCGGGTTCGAACTGAACGTCGTCCGGCGGTTCGACCGCGAGGGCGAGCGACTGGTCCCGGCGGGGACGACCGACGCCGTGACCGAGCGCCTCGACGACCCGCCCACCTACGACCTCGGCGAGGGTGGCCCTGGCCGGGCGTTCGTCGACGGCGAACCGGTCGAAGTGCTCGACACGGAGTCGGTCGACGACGACCACGACCGTGACGTGGTCCAGTCCGCCCTCCACCTCCCGATGGGCGTCCACGGCACCATCAGCATCGGGTCCGAAGAGCCCGGCGCTTTCTCCGACGTCGACCGGCAGGCCATCCAGTTACTCGCCACGAGCGGCGCGGCCGCGGCCAACCGCGCCAAGCGCGAACAGGAGGTCCGCGACGCCCGCGAACGCGCCGACGCGCTCGTCGACCGGATCAACGGTCTCATCGAGGACACCGTCGAGGTGCTCGTCCAGGCGGGCACGCGCGAGGAACTCGAACGCGGCGTCGTCGAGCAACTGGTCGCGACTGACCCCTACGCGGTCGCCTGGGTCGCCCAGCCCGACGTCGCCGCCGACCGCCTGGAGGCGACTGCCTGGGACGGCGACCCGGACCTCTCGGGCGCTATCGAGGGCTACGCGCTCGACCGGATGGCCGAGGACCCGGTCGCCCGCGCCGTCCGCGAGGACGAGATACAGGTGCTGAACGACCTCGACGGCGTCCCTGAGGGGAGCGTCCACGCGGCGGCGGCCGCGGCCGGGCTCGGGTCGATGGTCGCCGTCCCGCTGACGTACACGGGGACGAGTTACGGCGTGCTCACGGTCTACGCTCGCGAACCGGACGCGATCGCCGACCGGGAGCGCGTCGTCCTGTCGGCGCTCGGGCGGGCGGTCGCCAACGCCGTCAACGCCATCGAGAGCGGTCGCATCCTCACCACCAGCAGGGTCATCGAGATGGAGTTCACCGTCCGCGACGCCGACCTGCTCTTCGGGCGTCTCTCGGCCCGGACCGGCGCGACGCTCGAACTCGCCGGGTCGGTCTACCAGTCCGACGGGAGTCTGCGCCTGTACGTGACCGCCACCGACACCGACGAGAGTGCCGTCCTCGAAGCGCTCGACGGTGACGAAGCCGTCAGCGAGGCGACGGTCATCACCGACCACGACGGCGAGGTGCTCTTCGAGGCCGTCCTCGCGGAGTCACTGGTCGAGTTGCTGGCCGACCACGGTGCCGTCACGCAGGCCGTGACCGCCGAGGACGGCGTCGTCCGCTACACGGTCGAACTCCCCCAGGAGGCCGAGGCCCGCGAGGTGTTCGAACTCGTCGAGGGGCGCTACGAGGGGACAGACCTGGTAGGGTATCACGAACACGAGCGGGCGGCCCGCACCCGCCAGGAGTTCCGCGAGGCCGTCCGCGACCGCTTCACCGACCGCCAGGAGACGGCCGTCCGCGCCGCCCACCTCGGCGGGTTCTTCCAGTGGCCCCGCGAGGCCGACGGCGACGAACTCGCCGACTCCATGGACATCTCCCGACCGACCTACCACCAGCACCTCCGGGCCGCCCAGCGGAAGGTGTTCGAGGAACTGTTCGACCACGGCAGTGGCCGGGTGTGAGCAAGCGGAGTGTGGGGTGTCGCTCGTTCAGTGTAGGTGAAAGATAGACCGCTCAGTACAGGCGATCAACTCTCCGAACTCGAAGGTCGTTCCACCGAGGCTTCGGCAGTCTCCGTCCCCGCCCGAATCGGAATCAAGTCCAAAACGAGAAGCACGGCCACGCAATATGAAGGCTTGAGACGTTCTCTCCACCACAACATTTACTTCGCTGACACGAGGTGCTACGGTATGGGGAAACGAGGACAGCGGGTACGTTCAGTGACTTCGAGTGCGGCCCAGTGGCTGCTACTCAGAGCGCTATTGCTCGCTATCGTCGCCACGATACTGCTCGCTCTCAGCGGCGGCTTCGTGGTCGTGATGTTCGCTATCGACTGGTTCGCCGTGAACGCCCTCGGCGGACAAGGCGGACGGGATTACTGGGTTGTCGATCTCCTGACCGTAGTCAGCCTCCCCGTGTACCTGTTCGTCGTTTTCAGGTTGTTCTCCGGGGGGTACCCGAGTCCAGGCGAGAGAGCGAGCAAGTACGTAGGTTTGGGCGACGACCTGCTGTAACTCGGATCCGCGTCGATCGCGGCGATTGTACGGTACCCTCGCTGCTGTTCAGTTCGCAATCCAAAATGAACAGCTGTTTCAGCCGGTCGATGACGAATCAGTTCCTCTGTCGTCTCTGACACGCTCGCCCAGGACCAACAGTGAAGTGACTCGACGGCGTCACGTCCTCCATGGACCTCGACCGCCCGCCCCTGCTCGGATACGTGGTCGCCCTCCTCGGCCTCCTGGCAGTCCCCCACCTGCTGTCGAGAATCCTCGGCGTGACGGTCAGAACGTGGGAGACGACCGGTTCGTGGCCGTGGTGGTTTCCCGAACTCTGGTCGGTCGGCGCGACCGTCGCCCGGTACAGCCAGCTCGTCGACTTCGTCTCGTATCTGGTCGTCCCGCTGCTCGTTTTCGGGCTCGGAGTTCACTTCGGGCTCTCGCGACGCGGCACTGTCGGTGGGAAAGAAGACTCGCGACCGGACGCCCGGACTGGCGAGTAGAACGAGAACGCGACTTACTCTTCGTCGCCGAGGATCTCGGCCGGGTCGCCGTCGCCGGAGACGATCCGGGCGTTGATCTGGCGGGTCTCGTCGCCGACCTCGTTGCCGCGGACGGTCACGCGTCGGCGCTCGCCGTCACGGCTCGGATCGTAGCCCGTCCCGCCGGCGAGGAGGACCTCGGCGAGTTGCGTACCCTGAACGTCCTCGCGCATCGGTCGACCCGTGTCGTCGGAGCCGCCGGTGATCTCCAGGGTGAACCCCGAGAGCCCGACTGCGCCGCCGTCGACTTCCTCGCCGATCGTTCGTCCGATGAACCGGTTCGCGTCCTGTCCGTCCACGTCGACCTGGTAGGTGGTGCCGTCGTCCGGGTCGGCGACGGCGACCGTGAAGTCAGCCATACCCGCACGAACACGTCGGCGGGTAAAAAGCCCTCTTTTTCGCTTCGACGCCGCGCTCGCCCGGGAGTCGGGGATTCAGCGCACGTCCATCGTGAATCCCGTCTTCTCGTCGGCGTCGAACCCACAGGACTCGTAGAAGTCGTGTTTCCACTGCCGGTCAGAGCCAGTCAGGAGCATCACCTTGTAGCAGTCCCGTTCTCTGGCCCGGTCGACGGCGTACTCGATGCACTGCCTGCCGAAGCCCTGCCCCCGGTAGTCCTCGTGAGTGACGACGTTCTCGACGACCGCCCAGGGTCGGGCACCCCGTGTCAGGTTCTTCGTGACCGACAGCACGCACGTCGCGACGAGGCGACCGTCGTATTCGACGACGACGATATCGAGCGAGTCGTCCGCGACCATCTCTTCCCACAGATCGGCGATGTCGTCGGCCCCGAGCGGTGGGTCGTCGGGATTGAGCATTCGATACAGACCGAGCAGTTCGTCGAGTTCGTCCGTGCGGGCGAGTCGGACAGTCGCCATCCTGATTCTCGCCGGTAACTGTTCCGTGACCGGACAACAAACCCCTGGTTTTCGGGGGCCCTCCCGCGTGTTCGACGCCGGCGGGGAGGGGCGACGAGCGAGAGTAAACTACACTTGCTCGACCTCGACGACCGTCGAGACGCGGGCGTTCTCCTTGAGTCCGAGTCCGGCACCGCCGACCGACAGCGGAACCGGTCCGAGTTCCCGCACGTGGAGCGTCGGGTGGAAGGCGCCACGTTCGCAAATCGCGTCTCGGGTCTGGACCGTGGCGACCCTGTCGTCGGGGACAGCGAGCGACTCGTTGTATTCGAGCAGGTACTGTCCGGCGTCGAGGTGCCACCACTCGTAGTCGTCGTCCTCGTTGCGATACTGGCGCTCGTGAGGTTCCAGCTCCGCGGGTTCGAGTTCGCCGCCGCCGAAGTCGACGCGGCCGGGGCCTGCGACCTCGTACACCTCCGTGACGGTCAGGTCCAGCCCGCGTCCCTCGGTCTGGGTCGGTTCGTGGACGATGCCGTCGACGAACGCCGTGAGGTCTGTCATAGCCGTGTGAACGTGACGGCCGCTCCCGGGAAAAGCGTGGGGCCGGCGGTCAGTCCACGGCCGAGATCTCACCTATGCACCCGATCGAACACCGTCTGCGCGGACCCCCGATAGCCGCTCGCTTTGCCGGTCGCCCAGCCGGTCCCGACGTCGCTGTCCGCACGCCGCGGGTCGACTCGTTGCCGCCACGCCAGCGTTTATGCGGCGGGGTCGACACGTCGGGACGAATGACGGTCCGTGGCACTATTAGCGGGATGGCGACGCGCGCGAATCCGGCGTTCGCCGCCGGTGTCGTGGTGGTCGCAGTCGTGGGGAGCGCACTCGCGAGTCTCGCCTCGCTGACCGAGGGGACGGCGGTGCTCACTGTCCAGCAACACACCTACGTCCACGTCATGGCGGGCGTGCTCTGGACGGGCATCGACGTCTTCATCGGCGCAGTGCTGGGGCCGGTGATCGGCGGGCTGGACGAGGAGGAGAGCGCCGCGGTCTTCTCGCGGCTGACGCCCAAGACCTCCTTCCTGCTGCCCTCCCTGGCGTTTCTGACGATCGCCAGCGGGGTCACGCTCGCCCAGCGTATCGGCGTCTTCGACCACTCGGGGCCGTGGCTCGCGCTCTTTACCGCGGCGAACGTCGTGCCCATCGTGCTCCTGCTGGGCTGGCGACTCGACGCCTGGGACGACCGACGCTGGCAGGTTCCCGCGGTCGTCCTCTCGGTCGCGTCGCTCGCCTGGGTCGGGCTCACGGTCGGCGAGTTCCAGATGACCGAACCCGCCGTCGCGCTCGCACTCGTCCTCGTCACGATCCTCTCCGTACAGGGTTTCGGCTTCCTGATGCCAGGCGAGGTGCGCATCTACCGCCAGATGATCTCCGAGAACCCGGACGCGTCGGTCATCTCGGCGGTCGGCCAGCAGAACGCGAAACTCGGCGCTACCCAGGGCCTCTTCCAGCTGGTGCTCATCGCCGACATGGTGTATCTCCGCTACGGCGGGTTGCCGTTTCTGGGCTGACCCGACAGCGAGCGGCTCCGCGCCGGGACGATCAGACCCACTCGATGGCGTCGCCGAACCAGAGCGGCACGTCGCCGTAGCGATACCCCTCGCAGCGGCCGTCGGGGCGATACCGGAAGACCACGGCGGGTTCGTGTGCGAGGTCGGGTCGCTCGCTCCGGACGGCGTTCCAGTCCTCGTCGGTGAAGGAGGTACAGTCGACGAGCAGGAGTGCGTCGCCGTGGGCGGCGAGCTGGTCGCTCGTCTTCGACTCGGCGGTGCGCTTGAGTGCGCTCACGGCCGTCCCGGCAGCGCGGTTGCGCGGCGGGCGGGGACGAGTCACCTCGACGAGCGTCCCGTCGACGAGGAAATCCAGCGCGTGGCCGGAGTCGCGCTCGACCTCGGGGACGAGTTCGTAGCCGGCGTCGGCGAGCAGTTTCGCGGCGTCGAACTCGCCCATCGTCGCGCGCATCCGGCCGACGTCGCTGTACTCGCTCGTCCCCAGTTTCGACGCCATCGTGTAGCGGTGGTCCTCCAGAACGCCCGTGCGCAGGAACTCGTCGTAGAAGGAGAGTCCGTCCTCGCGGGTGGCGTCGGGAAAGCCCGCGGCGTCCTCCCGGAAGAACGTTCGCGTCGTCTCGCGGCCGTCCTTCGAGAAGAGGACCGGAAGGAAAAACCACGCGAGGTAGTCGAACTCGGCCAGCCAGGGGGCCTCGCGTTCGAGGTCGGCGAGCAACTCCCGCTGGGCCCATCGCGCGAGGGGGAACGGTGCCTCGGCGAAGGTCTCCTTGTCGGTGCGCCAGAGCGTCTCCGGCGTCTCGGTGTTGCCCAGCCAGTAGGCACCGTCGCCGTTCCAGGCGAACAGCGCGAGGTCGCCGTTGTCCATCTCCAGTCGCTTCGTGGTGTACTCGCGGGGCGCCGTTACCTCGGGGTCGACCAGTCGCGCGCCGAAGCGGTCGTCGAGGGGCTTCAGCAGATCACGCCGGACGCGTGACTCGTCCCACTGCTGTCTCGACCGCCTGAACCTGACCGGACCTGCCACACGGGAAGAAAGACCCTCGACGAATACACCTGTTCCGGTTCGACGGTGAAGGACAGACCACTTCGTCTCGCGAGACCGGGACGACCGACGTCGAAAGCACCGGACAGCTCCGTCGAAAGCGCCAGACAACTCCGTCGAAAGCGCCAGACAACTCCGTCGAAAGCGCCAGACAACCCCGTCGAAAGCGCCAGACAACCCCGTCGAAAACACCGGACAACCCCGTCGTCTGGACATCGGTGGCTGCGTCGGTAGCCGGGGACAGTCCACCGGTCGGGACGGTCGTCAGTTTCGCCGAAACGGCCGGGATCGGTGGCTCCTGGGTCTCCCACCGGAGATGCGGCTGATCGACCGTTACATTCTTAGGTACATACTGACAATCATGGGTGTGGTAAGCAATGTCGATGGGTGCATACGACGACGAAGAACACGAACGTCGCGAGCGCAAGAACAGCGAAGTCGACACGAGTGACGAGGACACGCGGACGCGATACGAGGGCGAGGTGGCCTACGACGGCGACGAGTCGGCCGAGGAGCTTCTCGACCAGTTCAGGGAGATAAATTCGTAGCGCGGTCGTCAGTTCGTCCGCGGACCGAGAGCGCCACCAGCGACAGCCCCGTCACGACGGCGACGGCGACGACGTGGCCGACGACGGCGTAGAACAGGACCGGATGGCCGACGAGAAACGGTGCCAGTACCAACTGCGTGACGGCGAACGCGAGCGTCTCGAGGTCGGCCCGGCGGAGTATCCGGCGCCGTTCCGGGCCGAAACTGTACTGCAGCGACCGCCAGAGCCCGGCGACGCTCGCCCACCAGCCCGTCCCGATCCGGTAACAGACGTCCCACGCGACGAGCAAGAGGAGATACACCGCCGGTGCGGGCGGCGCCTCGCCGAGCACCGCCGCCACGAGCGTCGTCCCCTGGCGCGGGTCCACGACGAACAGGTAGGTGACCAGCGCGAGAAAGGCCAGCAGGCCGAGGACGATCTCGATGCTCGACCCGAAGACCGCCTCGCTGTACTCGTCTGGCAGGTCCGCCTCGCGGACGAGTCGGCTGATCCGGAGCATCTCGAAACTCCCGATCGTGGCGAGTGCGACCGCGACGCTCCCCGCGAGCGCCCCGGTCCAGAGGTCGTAGACCGCGGCGAAGACGAGGATACCCGCCTCGAACAGCCCGAACTGGACCGCGAACGCGGCCCGCCGGGAGAGGTCGACCCCCGGCACCGCGCCGATGATGCTCTCGTAGACCCAGGTCTCGCCGTACTCGACCGCACTCGGACTCGGGTGGTCGTCCGGGCCGGGCCCGTGTGGGCTGCTCTCCGGAGTCTCGGTCGCGTCGCCGCTCATCCGTCGGCCTCGCCCCCCGACGGTCCCGCCGAACCGGTACCCGCACCCGCTTCGGAGTGGACGCTCGTCCCGCCACCCTCGCCCGGCGAAGCGCCCGACTCCGGCGGTTCCGGCGGGCGCGTCTCCCCGTCGAGGCGGTCCAGCGCCCGGCGGACGGCCTCGTCGAACGGCGTCAACTCGACGTCGACGTGGTCGCGGATGCTGTCGTCGGTGACGACGACCGGGTTCTTCAGTCCGAGGATGAGCGGCCGTGCCACGGCGGCGGGCACGTCGGTCACCAGCCCGACCCAGTACGAGGAGAGGTTCGGCGTCAGGACCGGTACCGAGAGGATCCGCGGGCGGGGCCGCCCCATCGCACTCGCCGTCCTGACGAGCATCTCCCGGTACGTGAGGACGTCGGGTCCACCGATACCGTAGGTCTCGCCGGCTGTCTCTGGCGCGTCGAGGACGCCCACGAGGTAGGCGACGACGTCCGCGATCGCGATGGGCTGGCACTCGTTTGCCACCCAGCGAGGCGTGACCATCACCGGCAGCCGTTTGACGAGCTGGCGAACCATCCGGAAGCTCGCGCTGTCGGCGCCGACGATGACCGCCGCCCGCAGCGTCGTCAGGTCGGAGTCACCCTCCGCCAGTAGTTGCTCGACCTCCCGTCGGGACCGGAGGTGTGGCGAGAGGTCGTCGGTGTCCTCGCCCAGTCCGCCGAGGTAGACGACGCGGTCGACGCCCGCCGCGCTCGCGGCCGCCGCGAAGTTCGACGCCGCTTCCCGGTCGCGCTCCTCGAAGTCCGTCCCCGCCCGCATCGAGTGGACCAGGTAGTACGCGGCCTCGATGCCTTCGAAGGCACCGTCCAGACTGGCGGGGTCGAGCAGGTCGCCTTCGACCACCTCGACGCCGGCGGGTGGGTCGTATCGCTCGCGGTCACGGACCAGCGCGCGGACGTCGTGGCCGGCCGCGACCAGTGCCGGGACGAGGTGACCCCCGACGAAACCCGTGGCGCCTGTGACGAGTACGTGCACATCCGTCCCAGGGGCCGCCGACTCTTAACCCTCTTCACGGGTAGTCTCTCGGCGGGTTCCCGAGTGGTTGCCAGGTGGTCTCCGTCCGGTCTGGTGGTCACGACAGACAGGTCAGTCCCAGTCGGGCGTCCCCGGCGCGCCGCGGGCGTCCTCGACACCGCGGGCGAGTGTCGGGTCCGCGTCGGAGGCAGTATCGCGGTCCGCCTCGGCGTCCGGAGCGGAGTCGGCCCCGGCCGCCTCTGCACGCGAGTTCGCCCGCGCGGTCCACTCGGCGAGCGCGTCGTCGACCCAGGCGGTCGATTCGAGGACGCGCGCTTTCGCCCGCCCGTAGCGGTCGTCGTCGACCGCGGCCGTCCCGGGTGCCGAAGCAGCGGCGACGGCGACGAACTCCGCGCGGTCGGCCGCCGTGGCCTCGCCCGCGACCAGTCGCTCGATGGCGGTCCCGATGCGGTCGGCGTCGGGATGGACGAACACGTGCGACCCGACGGCCGCCGGACCGAACGCCGGCGTCGCGTCTGCCGGGGGCTCGTCGTCCTGGAGACGTTCGCCACCCTGGGTGCGTTCGACGCGTTCGCACTCGGTCTCGACGCCGAGCGCGAGGTTCGCGCCGGGGTAGGTCCGGCAGGTTTCGGGATACTCGTCGGTGTCGTGGATCCGACACTGCAGCGTCACGGGGTCGAGGAAGGTGCAGGTGTCGAGCCACGCCGGGTCGGCGTCGAAGGGCGCGACCGGTTTCGGGACCTTCCGGAGCCCGACGAGGAAAGCTGGACGGCCGGCGACCGCGGCGAGCTCGACCCCCCCGACGGTGACGTGGGGGCCCTCGTCGGTGGCGAACAGACGTGGAGCCAGGGCCGCCGCGTACCCGCGGTCGAGAAACGCGCGCACCTCGTCGCTCGAAAGCGGCGCGAGGTTGTACGTGTCGTCGAGCGGGCGGTAGGGGCCGCGGCGCTCGTGGTCCGCGTCGAGGTCGTCGGGCGCGAGCGGGCGCCAGTCGATACAGCAGCCCGCACACCCCTCGCAGTCGACCTCCATACGCGCAGTTGGGCCGCGAGCGGCATAAGCGACCGCCCGCGCGAACGGCCTCTCGCCACTCGCTTCGCCGTTCACTCTCCGGTCACGCCGCTCACTCTCCGGTCGACGAGTCCGCACTCTCCCCTGGGGGAGCGTCGCCGTCGCCCTCGGCCGACCAGCGCAGTTCGATGGAGACGGCGTCGGAGACGAACGGGAGTCGCGAGGGGGCGACGTCGACGAGCACCTCGTCGGGATTGGGCAGGACCACGGTGTCGTCGCCGGTCGTGACGGTCACGGTGTCGCCCTCGCGCAGGTCGCCACGCAATCGCTCGATGGCGGCGACGAGCCGGTCCCTGTCGACGCCCCGTTCGGCCGCCGCGACGTCGTGGTCGCCCCGGCGGGGCTGGCCGCCGACGACCGGCCGGATGTCCACGTCCCGACTCCGGTTCGAGAGGACGGCGTTGATGGCGACGCCGACGAGGACGACCAGGCCGCTGAAGTACAGCCACGTCAGGAAGACGAGCACGCCGCCGAGGACACTGCCCGACTCGGCGCTGCCGCTGACCTCCAGGTAGACGCGAAAGAGCGACGCGAACGCCGTCAACCCGACAGCGGCAAAACCGACGCCCGGGAGCACCTCGCGGACGGTCATCCCGGGTTCGTCCGGAAAGACGTAGTACATCGGGAGGAAAGCGAGCGCGAGGCCGGCGACGAGGACGGCCCGACCGACGAGCCAGCCGGCGGTGCCGTCGAACACCAGCACCCGTTCGAGCCCCGCGCCGACGAGGATCGCGACGGCGACACAGACCAGCACGACCAGCCCGTCGGCGAACTGGTCGACGAGCGTGTTGTGCGCCTCCGTCTCGTAGATGTCCGAGAAGGCGGTATCGAGCCCGCGGAAGATCCGGAGTGTCCCCCATATCAGGACGACGAGCCCCAGCAGCGACACCCCCGTGGAGGTCGAGCGGAGTTCGGCCACGAGAACGTCACCCGCGCCGGGCGAGAGGAGGGCAGCGGCCAGCGCGATGATCCCCCGTTCGATCTCCGGGCGGTCCAGCGCCGCGACCACGGCGAGCACCAGCAAGAGCAGCGGGAGCAGGGAGACGAACGCGTGGTAGGCGATGCTCCCCGCCATGAACGTGATACGCTCCGTGCGGATCTCGTGGACGATCGCCCGACCGACCGACAGCGTCCGCCGGAGCCGTCTGTCCATATCCGGGTCTCTGCCGGCACCACGAAAAAGGCCGGGTACCTGCGACACTCCCACTAGCCGTCGGAACGCGACTGCGACCCGGGCGTCCGCCGTGACGCTGCCGTGACCCAGGTGTCTGTACGGCGTCCACCGCCGGGCGCCAACGCTTTTCCGCCGTGGCCCGCAATCACCGATGATGACCGACGAACGACCCCGAAACAGGGGTCGAGCAGACGAGGTGACCTGAATGCCGGACCTCCTCTTCTGGGCGCTGGTCGCGCTCGCGACGGCGACGAGTCTGTTCACCGCGTGGGCGCTCGGCGCCAACAGCAACTCGCCGCCGTTCGCCCCCGCGATCGGCGCCAACGCCATCTCGACGATGCGGGCAGCCTTCCTCATCGGGATCCTCGCGGCCGCCGGCGCGCTCACCCAGGGCGGGGCCATCTCCGAGACCGTCGGTGCGGGTCTCATCGACGGCGTCGCGATCACCTCCCTCGCCGCGACTGCGGGCCTCCTGACGGCGACGGCGTTCATGGCCTTCGGCGTCTACTCCGGCTATCCCGTCCCCGCGGCCTTCGCCACTACCGGCGCGATGGTCGGCGTCGGACTCTCGCTCGGTGGCGACCCCGCGATGGACACCTACCGCCGGATCGCCACCTTCTGGGTGCTCGTGCCCCCCGTCTCGGGTGGGCTCGCCTACCTCACCGCCACCGTCCTGCGCCGGGACGACATTCCCGAGACGGTGAGCGTCCCCCTGCTGGCGGCCGTGGTCGGCGGGATTGTCGCCAACGTCGAGTTGAGTATCATCCCGTCGGGCCCCGACAGCACCCAGAGTTCGCTCGCCGCCTGGGCCGCCCGGGTCGCCGACCTCCCCGAAGTGGGGGGGATCGATCCGACGCTCGTCGTCGCCACTGTCGCGTTCGCGGTCCTGAGTTTCCTGTTCATCCGCCGGCGAACCCAGGCGTCGGTCGACAGGGGCATCAAGACGTTCCTCGTCGTCCTCGGGAGCGTCGTCGCCTTCTCCAGTGGCGGGAGCCAGGTCGGCCTGGCGACGGGCCCCCTGGAGAACCTCTACACGGCCGAACTCGGCCTCCCCGGACTCGTCTTGCTCGCCGTCGGCGCGACCGGCATCCTCGGCGGCGCGTGGATGGGCGCTCCGCGACTCCTCCAGGCCACGTCCCGGGAGTACGCCCAGCTGGGCATCCGCCGCTCGATCGCCGCGCTCGTCCCGGGATTCATCATCGCACAGGCCGCCATCGCGCTCGGGATCCCCATCTCGTTCAACAACATCATCATCTCCGGCGTCATCGGCGGCGGCCTCGCCGGCGGTTCGGCGGGCGTCTCGCGCCGGAAGATCGGCGTCACGCTCGGGTTCTGGGTCGTCACGCTCGTCTGCTCGGTCGCCATCGGATTCGGGGTCTACCGCGCGTTCGCCGCCGTTCTGGGTGGGTAACTCCCGGGTGGAGAACTGCTATCCGCACTCGCGCCACTCACTCGTATCGGAGCGCCTCGATGGGGTCGACGCGGGCGGCTCGCCACGCCGGATACAGCCCGGCGACGGCGCCGACGGCGACGCCCACGACGACCGCGAGGACGAACCAGCCGGGCGCGAGCGTCAGCGAGATCCCGGCGTACTGGGTGGCCGCCCACCCGGCGAGCACACCGACTGGGACGCCGAGCGCCGCCCCGAGCACTCCGAGGAGAACGGCCTCGGTCAGAAAGAGGCCCATCACCTCGCGGTTGCGCGCGCCGACGGCTTTCATGATCCCGATCTCGCGGGTGCGCTCGGTGACGCTGACGAGCATGATGTTCGCGATGCCGACCGCCCCCACTATCAGCGCGATGACGGCGATACCGGTCACGAACCGGGTCAGCTGCGAGACGATCTCCTCGATCTGGTCGGCCAGGTCGCCGCTGGTCCGGGCGAGGAGTTCGAACCCGTCGGGGACGAGTTGCGCGGCGTCGGTCTCGGGGAACACCCCCTCGACGCGCTCGCGGACGGCGCCCGTCTCGGCGGGGTCGGCGACGACGGTCACCTGCGGGTAGACGCGCTGGGGCGCGCCCGCCGAGGGGCTCTCGACGACCGTGTTGTACAGCGGATCCGTCGGGACGAACACGCGCGCCTGCGAGCCGAAGGCATCGAAGGGTACCTGACCGGCCGACCCCTCGATTATCCCGGCGACTGTCAGGTTCCGCGTACGGCCGCCGCCGAGCGTCAGCGTCACCGTGTCCCCGACGCTGGCGTTCGTCTCGAACGACCGGGCGGCCCGCCGGTTGAGCACGACCTCCTCGCGCTCCAGTTCGAACGGTTCGCCGGCGGCGAACGTGGTCGACGCGAAGGCGTCGGGGGTCGTCGCGGTCGCTCGGGTGCGGGCGATCGTGTCGTTACGGTGGCTGATCGCCGTCACCGACAGGACCCCCCGCGGGACGACCCGGTCGACCCCCTCGACGCTCGCGAAGGTGGTGAGGTCGGACTCGGTGAACACCGGACGCCCCGCACCGGCGAAGCCCTCGTCGTCCTCGGCGGCGACGAGATAGACGTTGTTCGCGCTCGTCTCGCTGATCTGGCCGACGACGTCGGCCTGCAGACTCGCGCCGAACGTGACGAACGTGACGACTGCCGCGATACCGATGAGGATTCCCAGGACTGTGAGCGCCGACCGGAGCTTGTGGGCACGGATCGCACGCCCGCTCAACCGGAGGGTCTCGCCGAAGTCCATCGTCACGTACCTCCCATCGTCAGTCGCCCCCGGCGCTGTCGCCGCCTTCGGCGTTGCCCGTGTTTTCGCCGGTTTCGACGCCCGTGACGTCTTCGACCTCCTGTATCCGGCCGTCCCGGAGGTGGACGATACGGTCGGCGTGTTCGGCGATGCGGCGTTCGTGGGTCACGAGCAAAATCGTGTTCCCGGCGTCGTTGACGCCGTCGAGCACCGACATGACGCGGTCGCCGGTCTCGGTGTCGACGTTCCCGGTCGGTTCGTCGGCGAGGACGAGCGCCGGGTCGCCGGCGAGGGCGCGTGCGATGGCGACCCGCTGGCGCTGGCCGCCCGAGAGTTCGTTCGGCCGGTGGTCGGTCCGGTCGGCCAGACCCACGTCGGCGAGCAGTTCCTCGGCGCGGTCCATGCGTTCGGCGCGGTCCACGCCCTGGAAGACGAGCGGGAAGGCGACGTTCTCGGCCGCGGAGAGACGGGGCATCAGGTTGAACGTCTGGAAGACGAAACCGATCTCCTCGCCGCGGACGCGCGCTCGCTCGGCTTCCGAGAGGCCCGACAGTTCCGTCCCCGCGATGGCCACCGACCCCGACGTGGGCGTGTCGAGACCGCCGACGAGGTTGAGCAGCGTGCTCTTGCCCGACCCGCTGGGGCCCATGACGGCCGTATACGAGCCCTCGGGCAGCGAGAGCGAGACGCCGGCGAGCGCGTCGACGACGACGTCCTCGGTCCGCCGGTAGCGTTTCTCGACGTCGGTCAGGGCGACGACCGCGTCGCCGGTTTCGCCCGCGATCTGGGCTCCATCGGTCACGATACCCGGGGTTACGGCCGGTCGGGCATAAGTCCCCGAGTGTGCCTGTGGCCGACCACGTCGACCGTCACGGCATCCCCGTTCACCACGTCGAAAGCGCGGCGCGGCCGTGCGTGAACGTCAGCACGCCGAGGAAGGCGAAGACGCCGGTGAAGGCGAAGGCGCCGCCGAGGTAGAACACCCACTCGATGCCGACGTTGGTCGTGAGCCAGCCGCCGGCCAGAGGGGCGAGCACCGACCCGGGCCGCCAGACGATCGACCGGACGCCGAAGCTGGAGGCGACGCCCTTGCCCTTGCCCTCGTCGGCGAACAGCGCCATACTCGCGGGTTCGCGGATCGAGTCGGCGACGCCCAGGAGCGCGTTCAGCGCCACGAGCGGCAGGAACGCGGCCGAGAGCGTCCCCAGGAGGGGATAGGTCGCGGGCAGTCCGAGCGTCGAGCCGATCGCGGGGGTGAAGGGGACGACGACGGCGACGATACCGTAGAAGAGGCCACCGAGAAAGACGAAACGGGCGCGGCCGAACCGGTCCGAGAGCCCGCCCATGTAGGGCTGACCGAGCATGTTGGTGAACTTCTCGGCGGCGATGACCACCCCGACGGCGGTCGCGCTCTCGACGTAGCCGAGGCCGCCGTCGGCGGCGGCGAGCCCGGCGTAGATGGGGACCCACGTCCGGACGAGCGTGACGGCGACGGCGTACTGGGCGCGAAAGCTCGTCATCGTGAGGATCCGGCGGTTGAACGCCAGGTCGCTGAACGGGAACCCCCGGATGCGGGTGTCGTCGGGTTCGACCCACAGCCAGACGACGAGGAAGGCGAGCCCGGCGACGACCATCAACAGGGCGAAGACGGCGTCGAAGCCGAAGTTGTCGTAGAGCAACCCGGCCGAGAACGTCCCGCCGATGGCCGCGGCGAAGCGCCAGGCGTTGGAGGTCCCGATGGTGTTGGCCCGCTCGGACTCGCGTGCGAGATCGCCGACCAGCGCGAGCGCGATGAGTCCCGAGGCGGTCGCGGCGATGCCCTGGACCATGCGGACGCCGATGAACTGCCAGCTCGTCTCGACGAACGCGAACCCCAGATACACCACCACCGCGAGGCCGAGGCCGCCGAGCAGGACGGTGCGCTTGTCGTAGCGGTCGCCCATCCACGCGATGGGGATCACGCCGACCGCCTGCGCGAACGTGAGTCCGGTCGCGAACAGCCCGAGGACGAAGCCCTCGGCGCCCAGTTCGTTGATGAACGTCGGCAACAGCGTCAACAGTGTCACGAACCCGAACGAACTCGCGAATCGAGTGAAATAGAGGGCTCGCAACTGGCGTCCCGTGTCGGTCACTACTGGCGGGTAGCGATCGGGGAAAAAAGCCCTTCCGAAGGGGGAAATCAATTCTGCTGGATTGTCGTTTCCGGACTGTCGCTTCCGGACGGTCGTCGCCGGACCGTCGCTTCCGGACGGTCGTCGCCGGACTGGAGCGCTGTTCGACAGCCCGACTGGAGCGCTGTTCGACAGCCCGACTGGAGTGCCGTTCGACAGTCGGACTCAGCCACGGAGCAGGCGGAGGAGGCCGCCGATGGCGATGAGGCCGCCCGCGCCGACCGACCCGAGCGGGAGCAGTGCGGGACCGTCGGATCCGTCGTCGGTCTGGACCTCTAGCGGGTCGGGCGTCTCCGGCGTGTCCGTCGCGCCTGTCGCACCCGAGTTCGCATCGTTTCCGGCGTCAGACGCCGATCCGTCGCCGGAACTCGACGGTGCTCCGGGGGTCGCCGTCGGGGTGGCCGGCGGGCGAGCGCTCTCGAAGACGACGAGCGTACCCACGTCCCAGGCGTTTCGCTCCCCGGGAGTTCGCGCCTCGACCCGGTAGAGCGCGGCCGGGAACGTCCGGTCCAGCGTCGTCTCGCCCGTTATCTCGGCGGGCCGGGTCTCGCCGCCCTCGCGGACGAACAGCGTCGGCTCGTCCTCGCCGGCGCTTTCGGTCCGGACGAGGAGCGTGGCGCGGTCGTCACCGTCGGTGTCGCGGACGGTCGCGTTCAGGCGGTAGGCCGGGCCGTCGGCGTTCGTCACGGTGACGTTCAGCCGGTCGCCGCTCCCGAAGGTGACGGGGATCTCGGCGGTCCGGTTCTGGTCGACGGCCACACCGCCGAGGACGTTCACCTCGTCGGTTCCGAGGCAGTGCTGCTCGCAGGGTGCGAGCCGGCCCCGGGCGGTGGTGACGACCGTCTCGTCGTGGACCAGCCGCGCCTGGAAGGTGACGTTCGGGCCGAGACCCGCGAGGTCGACCGTCGCGACGAACGTGCCGTTCTCCGCGATGGTCGGGTCGCCGAACGACTTGTCCCAGCGGGCGCCCGCGATCGAGTGGTCGTGGACCGCTTCGAGGACCACCGTCGCGTCCGAACCGGGGGCCAGCGACGTCTCGCCGCGGACCGTCTGGCCGTCGGCGGCCGTCAGGGTGACCCGCTCGCCCTCGTAGTGGAACGACCCGGTGGCGCTCTCGTCGCCGTCGGTTTCGTCCGCGTCGACGAACAGCGTCCCCCCGGCGAGGACGTCACCGGAGCGAACGAGGTCGACACTGTACGGTAGCGGGTCGAGTCCGTCGTCGGTCGGGCCCGTCACCTGGGTCGCGTCCGTGAGTTCGTCGCCCCCCGTCGCCGAGAGGTACGTACCCGCGTTCCCGTTACCGGCTTCGGCCGTGTCGAGTCGGACGGTGACGCTGCCGTCGCCGTCGCGGTCGTGGACCGTCGCGTTCGCGAGGAAGTTGTGTTCGCGCTCACCGACCGAGATGGTCGCGCTGTCGACGTCCTCGGGGAGTCCGACGTCGATGGTCGCGACGTTGCCCTCGGTGACGATCCCGGCGTCGACGTCGGCGTCGTCGGCCGGTGTCGCCGGGGCGGCTCCCGCTGCGACGAGTCCAGTCAGTGGGGCGGTGACAGCCAGTACTGCGAGGACCGCGGCGAGCGAGCGGACCGCACCGCGGCGTCCGACGAGTCTCACGGGATCACCCCCGTCGAGAGCGAACGAGAGGGAAACGGTGGCTGGCTGGCGGGGCGTCTGGTGGAACAGTCGGTGGAGGGCTGTCCCGTCGTCGGGGCGGCGTTCGCTTGCTCGGACATTGCGTTCCGATCGTCTGTCGGGATGGAAAAACCCCTGCCGCTCGCTTCAAGCGCGCTTGAACCGACCGATTCTGCGCGGTCGAAAATCGCTTTCGAGCGGTCGATACACCGCTTCTGCACGACCGATACACAGGACCGAACGCCTCTTTTGCTACCAGACGCTACGTGAGACCGATGCCAGACCTGGAACTCTACGAGCTGGGAGGGTGTCCGTACTGCGCGAAAGTGAAGCGAAAGCTCGACGACCTCGGACTCGAATACGAGTCCCACATGGTCCCGCGCTCGCACTCCGAGCGGACGGAAGTCGAGGAAGTCAGCGGCCAGACCGGTGTCCCGGTGCTCGTCGACAACGACAACGGGATCGAGGGGATGCCCGAGTCCGACGACATCGTCGCGTATCTCGAAAAACAGTACGGAAGCTGAGCGCGCCGTTCGTTTTACCGAGCGTCGATAGCCAGCTATCAGCGACCGCTCGGGGGTGGTCGAGTGCACGGTCGGCCGTACGCTCGCCGAGCCGACCGGACGAATAGTTTATAAATTATATAGATTTCTTGGGGTGGTGCGAAGGTTGATTGCCGGATAGACAATCTTAACAGGCGAAAGCGACAATCCCTCACGTATGAGCAAGTCCAATCGAGACTGGTGGCCGGACCAGTTGAACCTGGAGATCCTCGACCAGCACGCACAGCAGGTCGACCCGATGGGCGAGGACTTCGACTACGCCGAGGCGTTCGAATCACTCGATTACGACGCCGTGAAGGCGGACATCGAGGACCTGATGACGGATTCCCAGGAGTGGTGGCCGGCCGACTACGGCCACTACGGGCCACTCTTCATCCGCATGGCGTGGCACAGCGCCGGCACCTACCGCACGAAGGACGGTCGCGGCGGCGCCTCCGGCGGGCACCAGCGCCTCCCGCCGATAAACAGCTGGCCGGACAACGTCAACCTCGACAAGGCGCGACGACTGCTCTGGCCGGTCAAACAGAAGTACGGCCGCGCGCTCTCGTGGGCCGACCTCATCGTCCTCGCCGGTAACGTCGCCCTGGAGTCGATGGGCTTCGAGACGTTCGGCTTCGCCGGCGGCCGCGAGGACGACTTCGTGGGCGACGAGGCCGTCGACTGGGGCCCCGAGGACGAGTGGGAGGTGACCTCGGCCGAACGGTTCGACTCGGAGGGCCACCTCGAACACCCGCTGGGCAACACCGTGATGGGGCTCATCTACGTGAACCCCGAAGGCCCGAACGGCGAGCCCGACCTCGAAGGGTCGGCGAAGAACATCCGCGACACGTTCAGCCACATGGCGATGAACGACGAGGAGACGGTCGCGCTCATCGCCGGCGGCCACACGTTCGGGAAGGTCCACGGTGCCGATTCGGGCGACCACCTCGGCCCCGAACCCGAGGCCGCGTCCATCGAGGAGCAGGGACTGGGCTGGGAGAGCGACTACGGCGAGGGCAAAGGGCCCGACACGATCACCAGCGGCATCGAGGGGCCCTGGACGAGCGCGCCGACCCAGTGGGACATGGGCTACGTCGACAACCTGCTCGACTACGAGTGGGAGGCCCACCTGGGCCCCGGCGGCGCCTGGCAGTGGCGACCGGCCGGCGAGGGCCCCGGGGCCGACATCCCGGACAGCGTGCCGGACGCACACATCCCCGACGAGGTCGTCGACCCGATGATGCTCACGACCGACGTCGCGCTCAAGAAGGACCCGGACTTCCGGGCAGTCCTCGAACGCTTCCAGGACCACCCCGACGAGTTCCAGGAGGCCTTCGCGAAGGCGTGGTACAAGCTCATCCACCGCGACATGGGCCCGCCCGAGCGGTTCCTCGGCCCCGAAGTACCCGAGGAGACGATGCTCTGGCAGGACCCGCTCCCCGACGCCGACTACGAGGTCGTCGGCGAGGCAGAAATCGCCGAACTCGAATCGGCGGTCCGCGACTCGGAGCTGTCGGTCTCCGAACTGGCAAAGACCGCGTGGGCGTCGGCGTCGACGTTCCGCCACAGCGACAAGCGCGGCGGCGCCAACGGGGCCCGCATCCGCCTCGAACCCCAGCGGAGCTGGGACGTCAACGAGCCCGACCAGCTCGAATCCGTGCTGGGGACTCTCGAAGACATCCAGGCGGAGTTCAACGGCTCCCGCGACGACGACGTCCGCGTCTCGCTGGCCGACCTGATAGTGCTGGGCGGGAACGTGGCCGTCGAGCAGGCGGCGGCCGAGGCCGGCTACGACGTGGACGTCCCGTTCGAGCCGGGTCGCACGGACGCCACGCAGGACCAGACCGACGTCGAGTCCTTCGAGGTGCTCGAACCCGCCGCGGACGGCTTCCGCAACTACCTCGGTGACGACCTCGAGGGCACGCCCGAGGAGGAACTGGTCGACCAGGCGGAACTGCTGGGACTGACCGTCCCCGAGATGACGGTGCTCGTCGGCGGCATGCGGGCGCTGGGCGCGACCTATGGAGACTCCGACCGGGGCGTCCTCACCGACGAACCGGGGACGCTGACCAACGACTTCTTCGCGAACCTGCTCGGCATGGACCACGAGTGGGAGCCGGTCTCCGAGGACGAGCAGGTCTTCGAGATCCGCGACCGCGAGACGGGCGACGTCGAGTGGGAGGCCACCCGCTTCGACCTCGTCTTCGGGTCGAACTCCCGGCTCCGGGCCGTCTCGGAGGTCTACGGCGCGGCCGACGGCGAGGAGCAGTTCGTCGAGGACTTCGTCGACGCGTGGCACAAGGTGATGACCAGCGACCGCTTCGACCTGGAGTAGGCGGTCGACTGCCACTCGTCGACGGCCGAAACGGTTATTCTGTTTCCCACTCGAAGTGGGAACATGGCCAAAGTAGATTCCAGGGGGCGGATAGTCCTCCCCCAGGAGCTCAGAGAACGGCTCGGTCTGACACCGGGGAGCGAGGTCGAAGTCCGGGAGGAAGACGGGAAAGCGGTCGTCGAGCCCGAGGACGACCCCGAACGGATACTCGAACGGATGGAACAACTCGTGGAAGAGACGTCTCCCGCGCGTGGAGACACCACCCCCATCGACGACGGCGTCGATCCGGTCGCCCGAAAGCACAGGGAGGCTATCCGGCGCGGTGCTGAGCGAGACGGCGATGAGTGACACAGACGGTCCGTATCTGTTCGACGTCGGTGTGATAGCCCTCGCACACACGGACGCACCAGTTCGTGATGCTGCGCTCTCGTACGTCAGAGGTGCTGTCGCCGGAGCGATCGACGCCGTGGTGCCGTATCCGGCGCTCTTCGGAGCACACACCGTTCTCACGACGTATTACCGACGCTCGAACGCGGAAGCGTCACGACTGCTCCGGAACTTCGTGGACGCGAAGCGAATTCACTGGTACGACGGAATGCCCGAAGCGATCGTACGGGACGGACTCGACCACGCACACACCACGAACGTCGATGGGTGGGACGGATACTACGCACAGGTAGCGATCGACGAAGGGGTGAATACGGTGCTGACGATCGACGACGATCTCGAACGGTTCGACGCGTTCACTACCGAAGTAATCCTCTCGTCTGCCGAATTTCGCGAACTGGACGAGTTCCTCGAACGCTGAAACTGGCGGTCCACGTATCAGGCGTCGGGTTCGGGGTCGAAGATCTCGGGTCTCTCCTCGCCCTCGGCAGCGATGACGGCCAGCGCGCCCTTGCGGGCGACCCGCGAGAGAGCGTGGTCGACGATCTTCACCCCGCCGGGCACCGGGAAGTGCATGTTCGCCATGACACAGCTGCCGGGTTTCACGGGAGTGGTCTGGACGTTCCGGTGGGGGTCGGACTCGATGGCGCCCTGCGGGTAGACCTCGTCCCAGACGTTGCCGATGGGGTGGAAGCTGCTGTCGTAGTTGGGGCCGCCGACGACGAAGAACATCCGGGCGGTGTCGCCCGTCTCGACGTTCATCTCGGCGTACTTGTCGGGCGTGATGGCGTACTTCTCGCCGTTGATGAGCACGTAGGTCGGCTCCTCGCGGGCCTGCGCGCCGAAGTCGTACTTGTGGTGGCCTTCCTGGCCGGTGTCGCCGTCGGTGTAGACCTCGTGCTGGCCGAGGTAGAACTCGTGGTCGACCTCGGGCAGGCCGTCCTCGGGTTCGACGAGGATCGAGCCGAACATCCCCGCCGAGATGTGGTAGTCGAGGTTCGGGACGGCACAGTGGTAGATGAAGTAGCCGGGGTAGCGAACCTGGAAGCGCAGGCGGGCGCTCTCGCCGGGCGCGACGTTGGTCGCCTCGGCACCGCCGCCGGGCCCGTAGCAGGCGTGGAAGTCCACGTTGTGGGCCATCGCGTTGCTCTCGTCGTTCGTGAGCGTCAGGTCGATCGTGTCGCCCACGCGGGCGCGGACCATCGGCCCCGGGATCTGCCCGTCGAAGGTCATGTAGTCGAAGGTGACCCCCTCCTCGATCTCGGCGGTCGTCTCCTGGGTCGTCATCTCGACTTCGATCGTCTTCGGCTCGTCGCGGTCGATCGGGTCGGGAATGTCCGTGGGGTCGGCGGCGACGCGGTCGACGTCGGTGGGTTTCTCGGGGTCGAGGGACTGCTGGGCCGTCTCGCCCATCGGCTGGGTGTCGACCTCGGTGACGGTGACGCGGTCTTCGGGGACGGCAGTCTGACAGCCGGCGGCCGCGACCGCGGTAGCCGCCGCACCGCTCTTGAGCAGGTTCCGCCGCGTGGTTGACGTGTCTTGGCTCATCGTTGGTTCACACGTGCAGTTCAGTGGCCAACCCCCATATACCGGGAAGCGCGTTTTCGATCGCCGGGGACCGCACCGAACCGATTCGCGACAGCTTTTATATACTCTCGAAAACCGAATTCTCACTTCTCAGGAACTCTCGGAGGGGATTATGGAGGAAACGGTGAAACGGTCTCGTATGCGCACCGACCACCAGATCGACGCGGGGCGGCGCCGGGTGCTCCGGACGGTCGCCGTGGGGGCGACTGCAGGCGCGCTCGCGACCACCGCGTCGCCGGCAGCCGCACAGTCGACCGACCTCTCGGAGTGGTTCGCGAACACCGGTAACGCCGACAGCGTCGCCGACAGAACCGACCAGAGCGAGGTCACGGTACAGGTGGGGACGAGCGGGAACGGTCCGGCCTTCGGGTTCGGGCCCGCGGCCGTGCGGGTCGACCCCGGGACGACGGTCGTCTGGGAGTGGACCGGCGAAGGGGGGCAACACGACGGCGTCGCCGAGGACGGGAGCTTCGAGAGCCCGCTCCAGCAGGAAGGGACGTTCGAACACACCTTCGAGAGCGCGGGCGTGACGAAGTACGCCTGTACGCCTCACAAGACGATGGGGATGAAAGGGGCGGTGATCGTCGGCGACGCGAGCGTCACGCTCGGGAGTTCGGGGAGCAACGCGAGCGGGACGTCGAACGGGAGCACGACTGCGACGGCGAGCGGGACTGCGGGCGGCGGATCGAACGCCAGCGGTTCCGAGAGTGGCGGTTCGAGCACCGACTTCGACTACGGCGACTGGTTCGCGGACGTGAGCAACTTCGACGGCACCGTGGATGCGACCGGGCAGGACGAGGTCCGAATCGAGGTCGGCGCGTCGGGCAACGGCGGCGCGTTCGCGTTCAGCCCGGCGGCGGTCAACGTGGACCCCGGAACCCGGATCGTCTGGGAGTGGACCGGCGAGGGCGGCCAGCACGACGTCGCCGCCGCGGACGAGAGTTTCGGAAGCGAACTCCAGAGCGAGGCTGGCGCGACCTACGGTATCGAGGTCGACGGCGCGGGCATCGTCGAGTACGCCTGCACGCCCCACGAGGGGATCGGCATGAAAGGCGCTATCGTGGTCGGTAACCCCGTTCAGGGCGGCGGTATCGACTGGCTGAAGACCAGTCTCGTCGGCCTGGCGGGAGCCATCGTCGCCACGCCGTTCGTCGCGAGTCAGTTCGCCGCCGAGCGCGCGAGAGACGACGACGAATCGGTCGATGCACCCGTCAGGCGCGGGTGACCGGCGCCAGCGGGTCGGGCGGACCAGCGGGACCTGCGGGCCGGGCAGCGGCGGCTTACTCGACGGGTTCTCTCCAGTTGACGACGACGTTGCCGACGGCGAAGGCGTCGTCGGTCGACGTGTCCCGGCGGACCTGGAGCGTGTTCTCGCCCACAGCGAGGTCCTGTTCGGTGACGGCGTCCATCCAGTACTGCCAGCCCTCGGCGGGCGGGACATCGAAGCCGGTGAGGGGCTCGCCGTTGAGCAGGATCTCGTGGTCGAACGAGCCGACGTCGTAGGCCTGGAGTTCGACGTAGGCGTCGGTGGCACCGGCCGGGACCGAAAACTCGTAGACCGAGGATTTGTCGCCGGCGAATTCCGCCCACGGGACGTCGAGGACGTCCGCCGAGGGGCCGAGCTGTTCGAGGACGGTGACCAGCGCGTAGTTGGCTCGGGTCGCCATACTCGACTCTCGGAGGGCGCGAGCAAAGAGGTTGTGTCGTGGAAACGTTCACAGAGGAGTGGTTGCATCCGACACCCGGGTGGATTCCATACTTACTGAATGTGGATATCAGAGATTAAATTGTCACTACGGCTGTCCTCCCTGCATTATCGAGCATGTTTTCACAGTCTTTAGGATGGAGCAGTGGTTCAGAGGAGTGAATGCGTCATCTCGACAGGGACGAAATCGACCAGATGCTCATCCGCCGAGGCATTGGAGTTCTCGCGATGGTCGAGGACAGGCAACCGTACGCTATTCCGATGTCGTTCGGCTACGATGCGGACCAGATGATATTCCCGATGCAGTGGGGTGGCGGCTACGAGAGCCGGAAAAGTCAGGCGATCGACTCCAATCCCAACGTTTGTCTTACCGTGTACGAACAGGACAGTGACGACGAAGCCATCTGGCGAAGTATCGTCATCACAGGTGAACTATACGAGATACCAGACGACGAGAACGAACGCGCATACGCGAGTCTGGCCGCGAACGCAGAATTTCCGGCTGACTTCGGTGTCTGGGGGATTCCATTCGAGGACGTTGAATTCCGCCTGTTCGGATTGAGCACGAAAAACTGTACAGGGCGGGAGTTTGTGGCGAGATACGAGGGATGGGACTAGGCAGGGTGTTTCCGGCTTTTGCTCTACACGAATCAACCGTGCGTTCCTGCCGAATACGTCACCTCGGTAATGTAACTCCCTCTGTATCGCTCAGCAACGAGTAGCGGATCGACACGAGAACAGTTCGAGGACACGCTGTGACGGTGATGGAGGGGCTCCGGAAGCAGTCTCCCGCGAAGCCGTCAGGCAGGTTCCTCGAGGTTCCCGGCCCGCTCCAGGATCAGGTCTCGCAACTCGTCGGCGACGTCGATCTCTTCCATCTCGCTCTCCTCGATGAGCGCGGTACCCTCGACGGACTCGCGGTTGGCCCTGTCGACGACGTAGAACGAGCGGGTGCGGGTGACGCGGCCGACCGAGGACATGATGCGGGCGCGCTTCTCGGCGGTCTTGGTGAGTTCGGAGTGGCCGGTGAGGACGTCCTCCTCGGGGCGTTCGTTCTCGCTGACGGTCTCGAAGGGGGCCCGCGAGGTGGGGTGGACGTCGAAGCCGACCCGTGTGAGGACGGCGACGATGGGCTCGTCCTCCGGTTCGACGTCCGGGTCCTCGGGCGTGGGTTCGTCCTCGCGGATCTCCTCGGCACCGTCGAGGACGTCGACGGGGGCCGTCAGCGGCGCGTCGAAGAGGTCCTCGAGTTCGGCCGCCACCTCCACCGAGGCGTCCATGCCGTCCTCGTACTTCGACACCGTCCGTCGTGAGACGCCGAGTTCGCTCGCGAGGCGCCCGAGCGACCAGTCGCGGTCCTCGCGGGCGTCGGCGAGCACCTCGCTGTCGATGTTGACGTAGAGGCCGCCGGGCGCGGCGTAGATGAGCGGCGGGACCTCCTCGACGAAGAGATCCATGGCGGTGTCCGGCGAGAGGACGGGCACGCCGTGACGGAAGTAGGTCACGCCGGGTTTGAGTTCCTCGTCGCGGGTCCGCAGGCCGATGACCATCGGTGTCGCCCGGAGGTACTCCCCCAGGCGGCGCATCTCGGCCCCGGTATGGCCGTCGAAAGCGTCGATGTTCCCCAGGATCTTCACCAGCAACACGTCCTCACCGCGGCGCGCGGCGACGTCGAAACTCTTCGGACGGATCGCACACCGGTCGCTCACCACGAACCCCGCATCCTCCAGCATCGCAGTGACGTTCTCGACCAGCGCCGACCGTGACATACACGGACGTAAGTAGTTCTCCCCATATATGCGTTGTGCCCGCCGTAGAATGTCCGTGCGCCCCGTTTTCGAGCGCCGGCCGATACTTTCAAATACAATTTGACGTCAGGCCGTTTAGTTTCGGGGTCGATTCGGGCGCCAGACGCCCGCTCCTATCGGTTGCTGCTCACACGACCGTCGCGTTGACGGTCACGACCCGCTGGCCGTCCCGCCTGAGGAGTCGGAGCACCAGGCGCTGTCGCCCGCCGCGGCCGAGCGTGAACCGGTCACCGGTGACCGGCCGGAGACGGACACCGGCGACCTGTCTGACGCGCTGTCGTCCGCCGGCGACGCGCCAGGTGATCCGGGTCGTCGCGCCCGGAGCCCCGTCGTCGACTCCGGCGGCGCTCGTCGCGGGCGTCGACGCGGGTCGCCCGACCGTCAGCGAGCGCAGCGGCGCAGTCGCGACCCCGCCGTCCGGCAGGTCGAGTTCGACGACCTGTCTGGCGGGCCCCTGGTCGAACGGGAGCGCGTCGTTGCCGGCCGCGAGCGTCCGCGCGGCTTCGACGAGTCGCTCGACAGCCGCACCCGACCTCGCGTCGGCTCGCTCGACGCCGACGACGTCGATCGCGGGAAGCGCCACCGCGAGCACCGCCACCGCGAGCGCCACCGTGAACAGCACTCGCACCGTCAGAGAGCGTCCCGCACTCGCTCGATGAACTGCTCGGTCCCGCTCTCCTCGTCGTCGCCGCGGTCGGTACCGTCGACCCCCGCTCGCGCCCCGGTGGCGCCAGCCCGGGATCGGCTGCCGGCCCGGGACCGACGGCTCGACGTGTCTCTGCCGCCGGGCTGGTTCCCTCCGCGCCCCACGGCGTCCGTGTCGTCGGTAGGCATCGACTCGGCTGGCAACCCGTCACCGTCCACTCTGTCGTCGAGACCCCAGTCGAACTCGTCGGCCGCGCTCGTATCGGCCGGTCTGTGAGCGGATCGGTCGCCAGTCCCTGAACCAGGACCGGGACGACCACCGCCCCCGGCCGCCGTTTCCCCCCTCGCGACGTCGACCTCGGCGTCGACAGTGCCGTCGACGGCGGTTTCGATGGCTTCGGCCTTCGCGAGTGCCGCGCTGGCGCGGCGTTCGACCTCCCGGTTGACCGCCCGGACGTTGCCGGCGTAGCCACGGACGGCCTCCAGTGCCGCGTCGAGTTCTTCGACCTGTGCTTCGAGTTCCTCGACCCGGGTTTCGAGGCGGTCGACGTCGTCGGAGAGCGCCGCCCGCTCGCGGATCTCGGTCAGGTCGGCGTCGCCGTCGGTCAGCGCACGCTCGACTGCGTCGAGTCGGTCGGCCAGGTTCTCGGACATACACCGGGGTGGTCCCGTCACCGTACTTGAACGTTCGCCACGCCGGGGCGCTGTGACACAACGTTGAAGAGTCACTGCGCCGACGGTGGCCCCATGAAAGTCGTCCTGATTGGTGTCGGCCAGGCAGGTGGGAAGATCACCCAGCGGCTGGCCGAATACGACCACGAGATGGGCTTTGGCGCCGTCCAGGGTGCCCTCGCCGTCAACACGGCCCGCGCGGACCTCCAGAACCTGGACGTCGACACGATGCTGGTCGGTCGCGACCGCGTCAAAGGCCACGGCGTCGGCGGTGACAACGAACTCGGCGCCGAGATCATGCAAGACGAAGCGACCGAAGTGCTGGACGGACTCGACGCCCACCTCACCAGCGAGGCCGAAGCGGTCGTGATCGTCGCCGGCCTCGGCGGCGGGACCGGCAGCGGCGGCGCCCCCGCGCTGGCTCGCGAGTTGCAGCGCATCCACGACCTCCCGATCTACGTGCTCGGCGTCCTCCCCGGGCGCGACGAGGGAGCGATCTACCAGGCCAACGCCGGTCGCTCGCTGAAGACCGTCGCCCGCGAGGCCGACTCGCTCCTGCTGGTCGACAACGACGCCTGGCACAGCGCCGGGGAGAGCGTCCAGGCCGGCTACGAGGAGATAAACGACAACGTCGCCCAGCGCTTCGGCCTGCTCTTCGCCGCCGGCGAGACCGGAGCGGTCGACTCGATCGCCGAGAGCGTCGTCGACTCCTCGGAGATCATCAACACGCTCAGAGCCGGCGGGATGGCCGCCGTCGGCTACGCCAGTGCGGCCGCCAGCCCCGACGCCGGTGACAACGTCAACGCCATCACGAGTACCACCCGCAACGCCCTCCTGACGGGCACGAGCGTCCCGAACGTCGTGAAAGCACAGACCGGGTTGCTCGTCGTCGCGGGCGAGTCCGAACGGATCTCCCGCAAGGGCGTCGAGCGCGCCCGGAAGTGGCTCGAAGAGGAGACCGGCAGCATGGAGGTCCGGGGTGGCGACTTCCCGCTGACCTCGGACCGTCTCGCGTCGCTCGTCCTCCTGGGCGGCATCGAGCGCTCCGACCGCATCGAGGAGTTCCTCGACCGTGCCCGCGAAGCACAGGACGCCGAGGACGCGGCGCCGGAACCCGAGGACTTCGGTACCGAGGAACTCGAAGACCTCTTCTGAGGTGGCTGGCCCCTTCGAGGGCGGCCCAGTCGGTCGCTCCGTCCGCCGAGAAGCGAAAGCACTAATCGCCGCGGCGGTGAATCCCGGGGTATGGCCGACGAGGACGAAGAAGACGAGGGGCCCGCGGTCGAACTGGGCGAGGGCGAACCGGTCGAGGGTGCGCCGCTGGCGCGGGTCGCCTCGCGACTGACCTGGGGCAAAAAGCACAGTGATATCGTCGACCGCGAGGGCGACACCACGATCCGGACGCCCGACGGCCCCCAGGAACTCGGCGACGTACTCGACGACGTCGACGTCCCCTACTTCGAGACGCGCCAGGAGTTCGTCGACGAGGTCCGCGACGTCGTCGGAACCGGCCCCGTCCCGACCGCCGAAGAGTAGTTCCCGGGCACGCCCACAGCACAGGTCCCAGCTAGCCGGGAACAGCAGACCGATTTTTACCGGCCGACGCCGTACCAGCAGGTATGGCGTTACCCATCGACCCCGAGGCTATCGAGAGCGAGGACATCGGCGAGAAGCGCGCAAGCCTGGAGATGGACCACGAGGCGGCCGTCGACCACGTCCGTACGGCCTTCGAGGACGCGGGATTCGGCTTCCCGGCCGAGTTCTCCCCCTCGGAACTGCTCAACGAGAAAGTCGACGCCGACCGCGACCCCTACTACTTCCTCGGCGCGTGCAATCACGCAGTGGCCGACCGGGCGCTCGACGCCTCGGACGGTCGGATCGGCGGGCTGTTCCCGTGTGGCGTCGTCGTCTGGCAGACCGAACCCGGCGTCCAGGAGGTGTACCACGTCTCGATCATGCGCATCGCGCGGCTGGTCGGGATGGCACCCGACGACGACGAGTGGGCCGACATCGTCGCACAGACCGGCGAACTCGTCGACGAGGCGTTCGCCGCGATCGAGAGTGAGTGAGTAAGCGAGTGAGCGAGTGAGTAAGTGAATCCGGTCGAAACTCTTCTCAGGTGCCGGCCTGCGGGTCGTCCGCGGATCCGTCGTTGCCGTCGCCAGCAGTGTGTTCGTCGTCCGTCGACTGGCCGCCAGCGTCGAGTTCGCTCTTGAGGTGGTCGATCTCGCCTTCGAGTTCGGCGATGCGCTCCTGCGTGTCGTCGTCGGCGTTCGTGCGGAGGTAGGCGAACCCGCCCACCGTGAGGAGAACGAGCGGGATGCCGAACAGTAACAGCATGATGAGGAGGATGACGAGCAGTTCGGGACCGCCCGGAATCCCCATCTGTAGCGGGACCATACTCTGTTCTCGTCGGTCTGTGCTTGTAAACTTCCTGCCCGGGAAGTCACACCGGAGAACTCGAACAGCCCCTGCTGCGCCCTCAGAAGTCCGTCAGCGCCGTCTGCAGGCCGGCGACGAGGTTCGACTTGCGCCGCAGCGCCGTCCGCGAGATCGGGAGTTGCGGTTCGAGCGCCCGGAGCGCGTCGTGGAAACTCTCGGCCTCGCCGTGGTCGCCGTCGAAGGCGTGGCGCACCCCCTCGCGGACCTGCCAGACGCCGACGGGCGCCCAGTAGTCGTCGGTCACTTCGCGGAGGACGAGACACTTGGCCTGGCGGTCGATCTCCGAGAGGTGTTCCAGTACCCCGAGCCGCGAGGCGTAGTAGGCGCCGGCGGTCTCCTCGACGTAGCCCGTCCGGCCCTCGAATCCCTCGTGGGCGCTGGCGAGGTAGTAGTCGCTCGCCTCGGGGTTCCAGACGCTGTCGGGCGCTTTCATCTCGACGAGTTCGAACTCCCAGTTGCCGGGCGCGAGTATCACCCAGTAGCGGTTGCCCATGAACTCGTTGGCCCACACCTGGACCGTGTCGACGCTGTTGCTGTGGCGGAGCCCCCCGCGGAGATACTGCCCGACGGTGTCGTCGACGGCGGTGATCGACCACCGCGTCGGGACGAGCCGGCGATTCTTCCCCTGTCCGAGCGCCCCCGCCGAAAGGATGGTGTTGACCTCGTAGACGTCGAAACCCCGCCGGTAGAGGTAGGTCATCGCCCCCTCGGCGCGCCAGTCGTCGTCTTCGAGGGTCTTCTCGACGGCGCGCGGGACGTGGGGATTCTCGGCGAGTTCGGCGTTCCGGGCCCGGGCGCGCGGCCCCGTCGGTGTGGTGATGTCGTCGAAGCCCATGTCGAGGTCGGGCGTGTCGGCGAGGCCGAGTTCGACGTCGACCGGGCGGTCGGCGATGGCCACCTCGCGCTGGACGCCGACGAAGCCGTCCCAGGTGTCGTAGACGTCGACGTTCGCCGAGCGCGTGGAGTTCAGGAGTCCGGACCGGCGCTGGAGGACGTCCTCGACGCCGAACCCCTGGCTGTACCACTCGCCGCTGGTCGCGTAGTCGGCGGCGTCGGCCCCCTCGGCCATCGGCGAGAGCACGCCCGTCGAGACGTCCGGGTAGCCCGACCGGCCGACGAAGATCTCGGGGGACGTCGAGCCGAAGAGGGCGTCGCCCTGGAGGCGCTCGTCGAACTGCTCGGCGACCCCCTCCAGGTGGTCGGTGATAGCGTAGGACTTCTCCTCGGCGAGGCGCCGGCGCTCGTCGGCTTCGTCCCGCTCGAAGTCCGCGACGAACTCGTCGAGGCCCATGCCCATACCTCCGGAATGTGGTGCCAGTGGCTTGAATGGGTCGGTGGAACGTCGGTGAGACCTCGGTGAATCGTCGATAGTGCGACGCCACAGCGCAAGACCCGAGTGGGGGCGACCCGGAGCGGAGGGTATGACGAAGTGGCTCCAGAGCGGGCGTCGCCGTGACCTCTGTCTCATCCTCTACGACGGGGGACCGCTCCACGGACAGGCGCTCAAGTCGCGGCTGGAATCGCACTACGACGAACGCATCGACCCGAAGTCGTTCTACGGCGCGCTCGACGCGCTGGTCGACGGCGGCCACCTCGAACTCCGGGAGTCGGGCATCCACGACGAGTATCTCCTGACCGACGCCGGCCGCGACCTGCTCGAAAGCCACGTCGACTGGGTCCGCGAACGGGTCGAAGACGGCAACGAATAGGACGGCACCTGCCCCGGGCGTTTCGAACGTGAGCCGGGCGTTTCGAACGCGATACGCCACTCGGGCGTGTCGAACGTGAGCAGCCTTTCACCCGCGACCGAAGTGTTATACCGTCCCACATGATAGATCGTGACATGGGGACGTACGACACGATCCTGGTGCCGACAGACGGCTCGCCGGGGTTCGAGCGGGTAGTCGACCACGCGGGGGAGATGGCCAGAGTCCACGACGCGGACGTCGTCGCGCTGTACGTGGTGGACGCGGCGACCTACACCGGCCTGCCGATGGAGGCGTCCTGGGAGGGGGTCCGGGACGTCCTCGACGGGCAAGGTCAGACCGCGCTGGCGGAAGTCGAACACCTGCTCGACGACGAGATCAGCCTGGAGACGACGACCGTCGACGGACGACCGAGTCGGGAGATCGTCCGCGTCGCTCGCGACCGGGAGGTCGACTGCATCGTGATGGGCACCCACGGCCGCGGGGGGATCGACCGGCTCATCCTCGGGAGCGTCGCCGAACGGGTCGTCCGCTCGGCACCGGTCCCGGTCGTCACGGTCCGACTCACCGGGCCCGACCTGACCGAGACGACAGGGGGGAAACCGGAACGAGAGCAGGAACGGGACCGGGAACCCACCGCTCCCGGGCACGGATAGTCCAGGGTCGTCGACAGCGAAAGACCGGCACCGTAGCGACGCGTCGAGGGAGTGTGTCGTGGAACGGTTCCAGTATCCTCGACCTCGGCGACGAACTGCGAGCCGAGTCGCGCGTCAGGACAGGGGCCGCAGGTGTTCACAGTCGCCGGCCGTCACGTCGACACGTTCGTCGCCGGTGTCGACGACGAGCGTGCCGGGAAAGCGGACGTCGACGGCCTCACCGACGATCTCGCCGCCGGGCGTGTCGACGCGGACCCGGCGACCGAGCGTGCTCGCGTGCTCGCGCCAGGCGTCGACGACCGACCCGGGATCCTGCCGGAGGGCATCGAACTCTTCGAGGAGACGCTGGGTGAACACGCGCCGGTCGACGTCGCCGGCCTCGGCGCGGATGCTCGTCGGGTCCGCGTCGCCCGGGAGACCGGCCGGGTCGACGTTCGCGTTGACGCCGACGCCGACGACGAGCCAGGAGATCCGGTCGGCCTCACCCTCCATCTCGGTGAGGATACCCGCGAGCTTGCGTTCTTTCCGGTGCTCGCTGCCGCGGTTTCCGCCGCCGTCGCCGTCCGCATCGCTCGTCGGGACGACCACGTCGTTGGGCCACTTGATGCGAGCGTCGACGCCCGCCTCGCGAGCGGCGCGGGTCGTCGCGACGGCGGCCGCGAGCGTGAAGACGGGCGCGTGAGTGGCCGGCACGTCCGGCCGACAGACGATGCTACACCAGACGCCGCCACTCGGCGATACCCAGTCACGGCCGAGTCGGCCCTTGCCGCCCGTCTGGCGGTCCGCGAGGACGACGACGTCTTGGGCGCCCTCACTGGCGAGTTCGCGGCCGCGGGCGTTCGTACTCGGGATCTCGTCGTGGTACTCGACGTCGAAGGGCGCGTCGAGACCGTACTCGACGGCGGGGCCGCCGAACTCGGGGACCCCGGCGAGCGCGTAGCCGTCGTCGCCGCTCTCGATCGTGAAACCGGCCTCCCGGAGCGCTTCGACGTGTTTCCAGACGGCCGCCCGTGAGACCGCCAGTCGGTCGGCGAGGTCGGGACCCGAGACCCGCCCGTCGGCGAGCGCGTCGAGGACTGCCTCGCGTGTCTCCTGCATGACGTCGCGTAGCGACGGGTCGCAGGTAAGTACTGCTCTCGGCTGCCGACCCGGGACGTTCGCTGACGCGCTGGCACAGCCGTTATACTCCGTCGCCGCCAACACCCGGCGATGGCCGAAGCCTGGCGGATGCTGGTGGGACTGATCGTCGTCGTCGGGATGTACGCGATCGGCGTCAGCGTGTTCGATATGCCGACTTCGCCGGTCGCACTCCTCTCGCTCGTCCTGTTCGGGGGCGCCGGCCTGCTGGCGGGCCAGTACATCGCCAACCGGATGGAGTGACGTCCCGTCCCCTGCCGGTCGCGGAAGGCTGGCCGCGTCTGAGACAGTTCGAGGGTAGTTTCGACCGACTCCGATCCGGCTGACTGACTCGACAGTCAGCTTTTTACGCCGGCAGCGGTAACGGGGGTGCATGGCATGGGGTTTCTCCGGCGGGAACGACGACGCGGACGCCTTCGACGACCTCGGTGAGGGGGTCGACCGGCCGATGTGGGAGATATTCACCGAGTACGGCAGGGGGTTCGTCCCGGAGTTCACCGTCGGCGCAGTCGCGAGCGTCGTCGCGCGGTTTTTCGAACTCGTGCCGGCGCTCATCCTGGCCCGGGCCATCGACTCGCTGTTCGTCGGCGACCAGCCGTTCACGCTGCCGCTTGTCCCGGCGTCGATGATCCCCCCGGGCACCGAGGGGAAGTTCTGGTTCGCGGTCGGACTGACCGGCGCGGTCTACCTGCTGGTCGCGGGACTGGGGTGGGTCAACTCCTGGGCGTGGAACCGCTTCGCCCAGCACCTCCAGCACGAGGTCCGCGTCGACACCTACGACGTCGTCCAGCACCAGGACATGGCCTTCTTCGACGACAAGCAGACCGGCGAGATCATGTCCATCCTCAACAACGACGTCAACCAGCTGGAGAGTTTCTTCACCAACGACCTCAACAGCGGTATCCGCATCGCGGTGCTGGTCGTGGGCGTCGCCGCGTTCACGCTCTATCTCAACTGGCAACTCGCCATCGTCGGGATGGTGTCGATCCCCATCCTCGCGGTCGCGAGTTACGTGTTCGTCCAGAAGATCGGCCCGAAGTACGGCCGGGTGCGGGGCTCGGTCGGCGGGCTCAACTCCCGGCTGGAGAACAACATCGGCGGCATCGAAGTGGTCAAATCCTACGGCCGCGAACCCTTCGAGTACGACCGCGTCGAGGCGGCCTCCGAGGAGTACCTCGACGCCAACTGGGACGCCATTACGACGCGGATCAAGTTCTTCCCCTCGCTGCGGGTCATCACCGGTTTCGGCTACGTGCTCACGTTCCTCGTCGGCGGCTACTGGCTGCTCTTCGGCCCGCCGCTTTTCTTCTCGGGAGGGCTCACCCTCGGGACGCTCACGGCCATCCTGCTGTACTCGCGGCGGTACCTCTGGCCGATGCGCCAGTTCGGGAACGTCATCAACAACTACAAGTACGCGTTCGCGGCCGCCGAGCGCATCGTCGGGCTGATGGACCGCCACGACTTCGTCGAGGACGACGACGACAAGACCGACCTCGACGGTCTGGAGGGGCACGTCGAGTACGAGGACGTCACCTTCCGCTATCTCGGCGCCGACGAGGACTCCGTCACGGACGCCTCCTTCACGGCCGAGGCCGGCGACTTCGTCGGACTCGTCGGGCCCACGGGCGCGGGCAAGACGACGCTTCTCAAACTCCTCTTGCGCCTCTACGACCCCCAGGAGGGCACGATCAGGGTCGACGGCCACGACGTCCAGGACGTGTCGCTGTCGAGTCTGCGCGACCACGTCGGTTACGTCAGCCAGGAGCCGTATCTCTTCCACGGGACCGTCGCCGAGAACGTCGCCTACGGGCTCGACGCCGACGACGAGGACATAATCGACGCGCTCTCGATGGCCGGCGCGATGGAGTTCGTCGGCGACCTGCCCCAGGGGATCGACACGACCGTCGGCGAACGCGGCGTGAAACTCTCGGGAGGACAGCGCCAGCGCGTCGCCATCGCCCGGGCCATCCTCGAAGACCCGGACGTACTCATCCTGGACGAGGCGACGAGCCACGTCGACAACGAGACCGAGGTCCTGATCCAGCAGTCACTCGAAGCGCTGACCGCCGAGCGGACGACCTTCGCCATCGCACACCGCCTCTCGACGGTGCGGGACGCCGACCAGATTCTCGTCATGGACGACGGCCACGTCGTCGAACAGGGCGACCACGAGGCGTTGCTCGCCCGGGACGGCCTCTACGCCAACCTCTGGAGCGTCCAGGTCGGCGAGGTCGACGCCCTCCCCGAGGAGTTCATCGAGCGCACCGCGGAACGCGAGCGCGCCGGACTGGGCGACGACGACTGATAGTCGCCCGAGTGCGAAGGTATATCACGCGGCCGGCGATACGGGCGTGACATGACACAGGACGACGGGGGCGGCGACGCGGAACTCGACCTCGAGGGGATGGCCCAGGAGGACGCGGTCGAAGCCGTCGTCGCGGCCGAACCGTCCCGGGACCGGACGCTCGTGCGGGACGCGCTGGAGTACGTCACGTCCGAGGGGGTGATCACGCCGTCAGCGCTCGACGCGGCGACGCCGGTGATGGCACAGAAAGTCTCGACCGCGAAGGAGCGGGCGACGGAGACGCAGTTCGAACTCACCAAGGCCAGAGACGCCGCTCAACCGGTCGCGGACCTGTCGACGGTGGCGGCCCGACTCGACACCTACGAGCAGGAGGTGTCGGTGCTCCTCGAGCGGGCCGACGAACTGGACGCGCGCCACGAGGCACTGACCGACCGGATCGAGGACCCCGACTCGCTGTACGCGGTCGCCGAGGAGGTCCGGCAGGTCGTCGACGAGGCCGTGAGTATCGTCGACACGGCCGTCCTGCTCGCGACCGACATCCACGAGTTCGCCGGCGACCTCGACGACCCCGAGAGCTGGGTCAACGACGTCCAGCAGGACTGCAACGCCGTCGAGGAGACGGTCGACGCCATCGCGGCCGTCGTCGAGGCGCTCCCCGCCGAGGGGGCCGACGCCGAGGCCGGTGCTGACGTCGACGACTGGGACTGGGGTGACCGCGACGTCGAACCCGCAGTGGCCTGGTTCGACGCCACGCTCAGGACGGAACTCGTGGCGCTGATGGTCGCGGACCTGCGCGCCGAACTGGACGACCTCCGGACGTGGGCCGAGCGCGACGACGACATCGGTGACTGGTACGCCGAATCGATCGCCGACCGACTCGACGGGCTCGAAGACCGCCAGACCGACCTCGCCGACGGCCTCGACGCCCTCGCCCGACCGACCTGGACCGACCGCTTCGACGACCGACTCGACGACTTCGGGAGCGACATCGCCGACCTCGAACCGCCCGTCGACTGGGTCGAGATGCAGGCCACCCTCGAAGCCTACCGCCCCGACGGCGTCGAGACGTAGGCGTCTGGGAGGGTCCCGTCGCCTCTCCGTGCAGGGCGCCCCTCTCCGGTCAGGAGCGGTGTCGCTCCAGGAAGGCCCGCAGCGTCGACTCGACGTCCGCGGGGTCGTGGTACTCGACGACGTCGACGGCGTCGTTACCCCGTACCATCGCCGAGAGGTCGTGGTCCGCGCCGGGTCGGTAGAGACAGCACACCGGTTTCTCCAACGCCACCGCCCGCCCGATCTCGTAGCCGACGCCCAGACTCGGCGTCGTCACCTCGGCGACCACGACGTCGGCCGCCCGGAGCCACTCGACGTCCTGGTCGTGGATGTCCGCGTCCGAGAGCCCCGCCTGCTGTTCGCTCTCCTCGACGCCCTCGACCCCGACGTGTTCGGTGAGCACCGTCGCCTCGCCGTCGAGTATCCCGACGAGTTCCGCGTACACGTCGACGTCGGACCGACCGCCGCGGATGGAACCGCTGAAGAAGACGTCCATACCTGCACGGGCGGCCGACCCGTGTTGAGCGTTGCTATCAGTTGTTGGTAATACGATTTCTTTATTCAGCCGCACCGCTGTATTTTTCTCGCCCGATCCATCCTGATCCTGGTGTTCCATTGGTGGCCTGTTAGTCGTTACTTCTTTGATTCCTGACACTGTTCGCCGAGAGGCTTCAGCCGCAGTTCTCCGAAGCCGTATCGGGAGTGTGAGCCGACCCGTGTGAGGCCGTTCTTCGCGGTCTCCACCGGACGGTCGCCGAGGTACTTCACGACCTGGCCGTGGTCCACCGTTTCCAGCCTGAATACCTCGCGCTGTTCGAGAATCTTCTCTTCACGGAGCCGCAGGTCGTCGCGGTTCCCAGCCCACCACCACGGGACAGGCCGGTCGTCCGCGTCGGGATACTCCGACTCCACCACGAACGGCGTCACGAGTTCGATGAGGTACGTCTCCGCGCCTTCGAGCCGCGAGTAGTCCAGTTCATCGAGGTCCACCATCTGCGTGTCCTTCAGCTGGACCTCGCCGTAGCCGTAGTTCCGCTTGCCGCCGAACTGGAGCCCCTCCAGCACATCCTCGCCGAGCGGGAGTATCGTCGGGTCATCGGCGTGCAGGTAGGCGTGAACGTACCATTTCGTGGTCTGCTGTTGCTTCCGCTGGTCCTCCCGGCGGCCCATGATGGTCTCGTGGGCAAGCGCCGGGTGGCCGCTCTGGACGCGGAGATCGTGCGTGTTCAGCGCGTCCCGAGCGCGGGTGTCCAGCAGCCACGGGTGCATCGCTTCCCGCTGTAGGAAGAGGTCGTCGTAGGCCCCCACGTCGGGCAGGCCGCTCCCGAGGTACGGGCGGATGCCCGACTGCGTGTGTTCCTCGGGGAACGTCCCGAACTGGCCGGGTACGAAGACGCCGTGGCTGGCGGACACCGACCCGTGCGTCTCGGGATCGAGGTGCTGACCGAGGGCGTGCAGGATGGCGTTCCCCGAGACGTAGTACGGGTGGCCGATGTAGTCCATCCGCATCTCCCACAGGACTTGCTGAATAGCCGTCATCGGTCGGGCCCCCATTCAGCGTAGTCCTCGATGTACTGGAGTGCCACGCTCCAGGACTGCATCCGCCGAAGGTTGGCATCGAGGGTCATGTCGTACTTGTCGTGGCCGGTATCGAGCGGGTGCGCCGTCAGGCGGTTCCACACTGACGCCCACGACCGCCACGGACGACTCCCAAGCCAGGCCGACGGATTCCCGTTGGTGTTCTCGTCGATACGGAGCGCGAAGCGGTCGCCGTTGAAGACCGTGCGGAACGGGGCGACGTCGCCCGCCGGGTCCACGATGAGCCGGAGATCGCCGAAGTCGTGGTCAGCCCGGTAGTTGTCCAGTAGCGCCGCCACGAGGAGCGTGTGGAACTTCAAGCTCGTGTACGGGTGATATACACCGACTCGTTGAACGCGGCGGCCACGTCGGACGCCAGCCACCGCTCGTGCGCGGTCTGTGCGTCCTCGATGCCGAGGAGGTCCGACACCTCGCTCTCGATGGTCGCCCGCGAGAACCCACCAGGGTCGTAGGCCGTCTCGCCGGTGAGCAGGGAGAGCCGGTAGTGGTCGTCGTGGGTCGGGACGGTCTGCTCCTGCTTCTGCTGAGGCCGCGAGAGCGCCGCGGCATCGCCGTCTGCGCCCTCGGGCACCGACTGGTTCACGGGCACGCCAGCGAACTCGTCCCGGGCGCCCTCGTGACTCTCGCCGGTGAATTTGTGGGCGTCGTGCCGGAAGGCGGTGAGCATCGTGTCGGTCACGATTCGGCCTCCACACGCGCCGACAGGGCGCTCTCGAACTCAGGAAGGTACTCGTCGGCCCATTCGTCGTCCTTGTCGTCCATCTTGTTCGTGTTGCCCTTCCCGCGGTCGAACACTCGCCGCAGTTCGGTGTCGTTGTAGAGGGGGTTCACGAGCTCGCAATCGACGATCCCGCCGCCGAAGTTCCGAGCACCACCGAGTTGATGCATGAAGTCGGTCTTGTGCGCGTCCAGGTAGTCGATGGCTTCGGCGAGTAGCGCGACGAACTCGGGTTTCGTCTCCCGGAAGGAGAGGTGCCATGCACCGTCGAAGTTACCGACGGCGTCCAGTTCGGCGTTCCGGAGTGGCTCCCGGTTGTCTTCCTCGTTTCGGGATACAACGTTCCGGTTGAGCCGCCGGTAGTGACCTTCGGCCTGCCCGCGCGTGTAGTCCACGCTGGAGCGGACCGGCGAGAACTGAATCGGGCGGCGCATCACCTTTCCGGGCCGATTCCCGAAGCCGCCGAAGAGGTCGAGAATCACGCACCCGTTGCCGTCCTCGTCTTCGAGGCAGTCGCCTTTCGGGTGATACCCGGCGTCGAGGTCGCGGTTGTAGACGCCGTCCTTGCGGAAGTTCGCGTTCGACTCTCCGGGGTGGCAGGCGGTGCCGCCGCGTTCCTGGACGACCTTCTCCATCCCGTGGCGAATCCAACCAGAGAGGCTGAACGCCGGAATGATGCCGCCGATCTGGTTCTGCGGGTCGTCGTCCTCGTAGTTGCCGTTCGAGGCGTGGTGTCTGTCCGTCATGATGCTATCCCCGACCATCAGTAGGTCGGTCTGGATTCGCACGAACACGTCGCGGTCGATGTCTTCAATCATGGTTTTGTGATGTGGTTAGTTGTCGGTCGATTCCGTGGCAGTCGGTCACCACCCGGAGTGCCCGCTCGGGGAGTCGAACCCCGGCGTACGCGTTTTCTGCCCCGCGGCCTACTGGCGACCGAGGACATCCCCAACCGCTGCCGGTGGGTGTTGTGGTTTTCCTGCCGTACGCGCCTTGAAACGGGCTCATGATCCAGTGACGGATAAACGTCAGTCAGCGAGCGTTGAGCATCGCCTCCAGCGCGTCGGTGGAGCTCACCGCGACGCCACCGATCTCGTACTCACGGTAGGTGTTGCCCGCTTCTGTTCGAACGATACGGGCGGTCACGCGAGGGTTTGTAGAACGATCACTCATCGAGCTTACCCTCCGCTGCATCGGCAGCGACCACCAGTCGGGCGGCCAAATCACGGGCGTCTTCGGGGTCGAGGCCGGTGCCAACCTCGATAGGGTCAGACGACCATCGAAGACCGACACCACTCCAACCATTCTCTTCCCGGACGCCCTCGACTTCAAGCGGCCCGTCGTTCATTTCGGCCTGAACGGTCACGTTGTTCAGTCCACCAGGGACGGAGCCACAGTCGGTGAGAGAGTACGTCCCATCATCGGTCACGCTTCGGTCTTCGACGATGTCGCTTGCACCAGCCACCTCAGCTTCTGCCGCCCGCGGTAGTCCAGTGAGTGCAGTTGCCGCAGCGAGGAACTGGCGTCGCTGCATCACAGATCCTCCTGAACGGTCTCCCGCGCCTCGATCAGACGTGCAGTCCACGTACCGGCCTCGGCAGCACTGATACCCGGGATGTCGCTCCAGTCGGTGTCTTCGTGCTGCGTAATCAGCTCCGCGAGATCGAGGTCTGCTTCGACGTTTTCGGGGGGCGATTCGTCCGTCGTGCCGGAATCCTGAAGTCCGGCGGATGTCTTCATCGACATGCTTCGTCTGGTTAGCGAAGCACGGTCGGACGGGTGGCAGCCCGTCCCGGCCAACTTCTGACCGGTGTCCCGCGCTTCTTACTCACCAGTCTACATGACATCCACTTATAGTTGCGCATATTCGAAACTATTGCGCATATGGGGGACCTGTCGAGGTTGCCAGTATTAGGAACGTTTGTAATGGCCACAACCAACAATGAACGTATGACGCGCTCACGGGGACTGATTACGTTCACGGAACGGGAACGAATAGCTGGTAAAGACGGTGTTGAGGACTCAAAGCGTTATCAAGCAATTTCCAGAGTCCGTCGTCGAATCAACGAAGAGTTGGCCGAGGAAGTGGATTTGCTTATAGAGCATCACCCTGAACTACTTGAAGAACTCCGTGAGGTCGTTTGTGAGGACAGCTGAACTCATTCGTTCGAATAGTCGATACCGAGAATAGTATTGAAGAGTTCAGATTGAATTTCTGGCTTTCTATTTGGAAATTTTATTGGGACGGGGCGATATTCAATCGGACTTATCTTACTTCTTTTTCAGAAGCTTAGATAATTTTGTCCAAATAGTGTATGTTGACCCACACCATACCTTTGTTGCCCTTGAGTTTCGTGGTTAACTAATGAACTTTGTGACACGCTGAAGATCTTCGTCAGTGAGTATCGGTTCTTCCTGTTCGTCGATACCATCGGAGATGCTACGGAGGATTTCCCCATCCTGAGTCCTGAGTAGCGGGCCCTGGTGCGATTCGACAAGGTCAGCAAGTTGGTCGATATTCGAGCCGTCAAGACTTCTGATGATCTTTCTACGGAATTTCTCGGTGTTAATGATTGTGCTACCAACTACTGCTATGCGCGCCCCGGTGTCAGTCGAGTTCGCACCGTGCGCGACGGCGTCAATCGGCGGCGTTCTGGGCCTCGACGACGTCGACGCCGGAGAAGACGACCCTGGCGCCGCCGTCGCTGCCCTCGGTCATCGCGACCGACCAGCCGTGGGCCCGGGCGATGGCCTCGACGATAGCCAGTCCGAGGCCCGTCCCGTCGTCGTTGGTCGAGAACTCGTAGTCGAACACCTCGTCGCGCTCCCCGGGCGGGACGCCCGGGCCGTCGTCCTCGACGTAGAACCCCTCGGCGTGGCGACCGAGTCTGACCGTCAGGTTCTCGGCGGTCGCGTCGCCGCCACCATCGTCCGCCTCGCCCCGGACCAGCGCCCGCTCCGCGTCGGCGCCCCCGCCCGGTGCCGTCGGACCTGCGTCCGGGCTCACGGGACGTTCAGTCTCCGCGAGTTCGGCGTCGGTGGTCTCCGAGCCGTGCTCGACGGCGTCCTGGCGAGCCTGTGAGTCGGGGCTCGTGGAGCCGTGTTCGATCGCGTTGCGAAAGAGGTTCTCGAAGACCGACTGGAGGCGACTTCGGTCGCTGTAGACCTGGATCGACGCGTCGGGCGCGACCTCGAAGGCGGCGCCGTCGGTGTCGGTGGTCTCCCAGGCGCGGCGGGCGACAGTGGCCAGGTCGACCTGCTCACGCTCGTCGATAGTCTGGCCCTCGCGAGCGAGCGTCAGGCTGTCGTCGATGATCTGTGCCATCCGGTCGAGGGCCTCGCTGGCTTTCGCGAGGTTGTCGGTGTCACCGCCCTGTCTGGCGAGTTCGACCCGGCCGTGAGCGACGTTCAGCGGGTTCCGGAGGTCGTGTGAGAGCGTACTCGCCAGCCGTTCGAGCTGGGCGGTCTGCTGTTCGAGGTCCCGGACGTGCTGGCGGCGCTCGGTCACGTCCCGGAGGACCAGCGCGTACCCCTCGGCCGAGCCCCGGACCGAGAGCGGCGTGACCGTCACCGAGTACTCCCGGAGCGTGCCGCCGACGTAACGCGTGAACGACTCGACGAACGGCGTCGCCCCCTCGGGGCACTCGTCGAGTACGTCGGTATCGGCCCGCTCGCCCTCCGTGGCGTCGCCCGTCTCGCCTGGCGCACCTGTGGCGGCGTCTCGGTCGGAGTCACCCGCGCCGTCGCTCGCTCCGGTCCCCTCGTCGGCGTCGCCCGGCGACTGCACGGCGCTGTCGACGGGTTGCCCGCCGGAGACGAGTTCGGGGAGCGCCGTCTCGATAGGGGCACCCTCGCGACGCGCCACCGCCGGGAACGTCTCGGTGGCCGCCTCGTTGTAGTCGAGGACCCGCCGCTGGCCGTCGACGACGACGACCATCTCGTCGAGCACCTCGAAGACGGTGTCACGCGCCAGCGGCGCGAGTTCGAACGCTTCGTGTCGAAACACGGCCCACCCCGCCAGCGCCAGCGTCCAGGTCGACCCGACGACCAGCGCGCCGGTGAACGGGCCGGGGAGTACGCCTCCGAACCACGCGCCTATCACGAGAAACGGCGAGAGGAGAGCGACGAACAGGACGGCGGTCTGTCGTCGTCTGTTTCGGGGGCCAAAGAGGACGTGTGCACCCAGGAGCGCCGTCGCCGCGGGATACAGCAGCGACTGCGGGACGAACAGCACCATCGACAGCGGCGTCGGGGTACCCTGAACGTAGGCGATCTGTGCCCCCTCGAACGTGTACTCGCTCCAGACGAGTCCGTGTAACGGGTTCGTCGCCTGGAGCACAGCGTAGGCGCCCCACGCGCCGAACACGCCGGTCAACACGCCCCGCGTGAGCCAGCGCCGGTGGCCCACGTAGGCGACGGTAAACAGCAACAGGAACACCGAAACGCCGCTCCCGACGCCGGCGTGGACACCGTAGAAGCCGACGGCGAGCGAACGGGTCGGCGCGAGCACTTCCCCGAGAACCAGCAGACCGGTCACGCCGTTGAGAAGCGCCACGCCGACGAACAGTTTTGCCGTCAGGCCACGCTCGCCGTCCCACAGCCAGCCGGCGACCGCGAGCGCGAAGACACTCGAACAGGAGACGAGAGCGACGTAGACGGCCTCTGAAACCACGACACGCTTATTATACGCTCCGATAACAAAAAACCTCGGAGGTAGAACTACACATTAACTCGCCAGAGAGTGAAAAATTCGGAGTCCTCGCCGCCCGGAAGAGAATCAGTTCTGGATCCGTACCGTCTCGTCGAGTGCCGGGGCCCGCGCCGCGTGGCCGTCGGCCCGGAGGTCGGAAGCGAACGCCTCACACCGGTCGCCGTGAGTGACAAGTATCTCGGCGTCGCGGTAGGCGTCGAGGAACGTTCCCAGACCGTCGCCGTCGGCGTGGGCCGAGAAGTCGTACTGCTCGACCTGCGCCGCGACGGGCAGCACGCGGCCGTCGATCTCGGCGCTGCCCGTCTCCAGGAGTTCCCGGCCGGGCGTCCCCTCGACCTGGTAGCCGGTCATCGTGATCTTGTTCGTCGGGTTGGACCGAATCTCGGGGATATACGTCATCGCGGGACCGCCCGAGAGCATTCCACTGGTGGTGACGATCGCTGCCTTCTGTTCAGTAATCCGCTTTCGCTGTCCGTCGCGGCCGGTGACGAACCGTGCGTGGGACGTCGCCCGCCCGAGCGCGTCGGCGTCCCGGACGAACCCGGGGTACTGGCGGAGCATCTCCGTCACGTCCTTGCCCATCCCGTCGACGTAACAGGGGATGTCGTAAGCCTCGCAGATGAGGAGCAGTTCCTGGGTACGACCGATGGCGAAGGCCGGCACGACGACCGTTCCGCCCTCCCAGAGCGTCGTCTGTACGCTCTCGGCGAAACGCTCCTCGACGGTCGCCCGGTCCTCGTGTTCGACGTCCGAGTAGGTGCTCTCGCAGATTACGACATCTGCGTCGGGGCGGGCGGTCGTTCCCGAAACCAGCCGCTGGTCGTCGGTGTGGAAGTCCCCGGTGTAGCACAGTCGGGTCTCGCCGTCGTCGACGAGGACGTGCGCGCTCCCGGGGATGTGGCCGGCGTCGAAGAACGTGACCTCGTACCCGCCGTCTTCGGGCCCGCCACACACCTCGAAGGGTTCGCGATAGCCGTGGAGCTGTGACACCTGGGTCACGCGCTTGACGTCCGTCTCGGTGAACGGGCAGTTGTAGGAGCCGCCGTGCAGTTTCAGCGTGTCGCGAGCGAGCGTGAGCGCCAGTTCGTAAGTCGGCGGCGTCCAGTGTATCGGGGGTCGGTCGTCACCGGAGAGCAGCGACGGGACGGTACCGACGTGGTCGAGGTGGCCGTGGGAGACCACTACCGCGTCGGGGCTGGGGCTCCCCACGGGAAACTGAGGTGGGTTGCCAGTCAGTATCCCGTAGTCCAGCAACAGCGACCCGTCGACGAGGACGGCGCTCCGACCGACCTCCCCGACCCCGCCGAGAAACCGGATATCCATTGGCGGGCGTAGTGGGTCGACCCGTTTCGCTCCATCGATCCGGCGCGCACCGAGTCCGGTCTACCGGTCGGACACTCGTCGCGACGGCCCCTCACGCCGGAAGCGACAGCGTGCTCACGGGCTGGGCGTGGTCGGCGTCGTAGACCTGCAGTTCCGTGACTGTCCACTCGACGGGCTCGATCCCTCGCTCGCACACCGCCCCGGCGGTCGCCGTCGACCCGCCGCGGGCGACGGTGACGTGCGGGACGTAGTCGTCGCCCTCCAGCCCCTCGACGGGGTCGAACGCCTCGCAGACCCGCCGGTGCAGGTCGAGGAGTCCGGGGCTCTCGACGGCGAGGTAGACGACGGGCGACGGGCCGGTGACGGCCTCGCGGAACTGGTCGACGCCGGTGACGCGGGCGGCGAACGGCGCGGTCCCGGCGACCGCCTCGCGAACGCGGGCGTCGAGGCGGCCTGTGGCGTCCCCCGGTGCGCGCCGACCGGAGGCCCCGGCCGCGTCGAGCCGCTTGCAGACGAGCGTGTGCTCGCCCCGTCGGCGCGGCCGCGCGTCCGGGAGCTCACGGGCGAGGTCGCTCGCGAGTCGCGCCACCTCAGAGGGGACCGGCACGTTCAGACTGTACACGTCCCCGGAGAGGGTGCTCGCGGCGAAAAGTCCACCGTTCGGTCTCGTGGTCGGTCACGTCCACAGCGGGATACCTCGACCGGGCCGGGCGGTCAGATCCGGTCGAGCAACCAGAGCACGATGACGACGATGATGATCAGCCCGAATATCGACTTGAACGGACCCAGCACCGTTTCGATCACCGACTCGAGTATCTCGACCCCGATCCAGACGGCGACCAGCGCGAGGACGACCTTCAGCAGGGTTTCGACCTCGATGTCCGCTCTCCGGTCCATACTCCTGACCCGGCCGGCGACGTGAAATGTCTTGTGACGCGTTCCGCCGAAACGCACGCCTCGTCGTGTCTCTCGGTCGAAACGCGCGAGCCGGACCACGAAAGCATTTCACGACCCCGGCCATACGCCGCTGTGATGCATTCGGTCCGTACCGTCGTGACGCTGGCTCTCGTCTGTCTGGTCGGTCTCTCGGTCGCGGGCCCGGTACTCGCCGGGGGACCGGGCGCCGACGGGGCCGGCGGTCCGACGGAGTCGATCACGTCGCCGGAGACCATCTCTCCGCAGGTCGCCGCGGCCCAAGAGACCGGCCCGAGCGCGGCGCCCGGCCCCGGATTCCTCCAGACGACGGTCGACCCCGACGCCGTCGTGATGCGAGCCGCCATCGACGACGACGGGAGCGCCGACTGGACCGTCGAGTACCGCCTCAGACTGGACGACGACAACGCCACCGCGGCGTTCGAATCGCTCCGCGAGGACGTCGAGGCGAACAGGTCGGCCTTTACCGCACGGTTCGCCGACGGCATGCGACGCACCGTGTGGAGCGCCGAGAACGCGACCGGTCGCGAGATGGCGCTGGAAAACGTCACCGTCGGCGCCGAGCGACAGACGTTCGGCCAGGAGTACGGCGTCGTCACCTACCGCTTCGGGTGGACGAACTTCGCCAGGACCGACGGCGACCGACTCCGCGCCGGCGACGCGCTCTCGGAACTGTTCCTCGACAGCGAGACGACGCTCGTGCTCGCCTATCCGGACGACTACGCGGTCGAGACCGTGCGACCCAGACCGACCGAGAACCGCACCGACGCCGCGGTCTGGCGTGGTCCGGTCGACTTCGGCCCCGGGGAACCCCGCCTCGTCGTCGCGCCGGGTGGCGGGGGGTCGAGTAGCAGTCTCCTCCCGTTCGTCGCAGGCGGTGTCGTCCTCCTGCTGGCGCTCGCCGCCGGTGGCTGGCATCTCAGCCGGCGACGCGGGGCGAGCGACGGCCCTCTCGGGGAAACCCCGGAGGAGAGCGGCGACGCGGACGAGGTGGCGGTCGCAGGTGGCGGCGACGAGTCGACCACTTCGACGTCCACAGCCGGCGACGATAGCGACGAAAGCGACGACGAGGACGACCCCGACGCTGCCGAACTGCCGGAGGAACTGCTGAGCAACCAGGAGCGCGTCCTCAAGTTACTGGACGAGTCGGGCGGCCGGATCAAACAACAGCGGATCGCCGAGGAACTCGACTGGACGGCCGCCAAGACCAGCCAGGTCGTCGGTGACCTCCGGGACGACGACGCCGTCGAGACCTTCCGTATCGGCCGCGAGAACGTCGTCACGCTCCCCGAGGAGAGCGACCTCCTGGACGGGGAGTGACCTCCGGGGCGTCGTCGGCCGGTGTCACGTCGGCGGCTCTCGCGTCGACGCCGACCACCGCGATACCGTCCGAGACGGGTCTGAGTGACGGACCGTCCGGGAGGAGAGACTCCACTCGGCTGGCCTGTACCGAAATATCATCCAACACCCACATTTGAGTAAATATAAAATATTGACTACTATCCACACCGGTCACACCACCGTGTAGACGTGCTCGGCCGCGTTTCGATCGCCGCGTGAGACAGCCCGGGTCGAAAGCCACGCTCGTCGCCATCCGGCACGAGGGCTCCCGTGTCGTCGACGGACGTGTCACGCCGTCTCGTCGCCGGTCTCGGTGGTACCGCCAGCTGGCATCGGTGGTGGTCCGCCGCAAGCGGCCGTGTCGTTCGTCCTGCCACATCACGAGCCGGACAGGAATCGATATCCCCGTTCGTTTCCGGACGACCGTGCCGTGCCGCGCCGTGCCGACAGCCGGCCCTCCCGTACAGCTCGACCACGGCTTCGTCCGCCGCGACGTGATCCGCGACTCCCGCCGTGAGTGGCCGTCGGTCGACCTCGCGCACCCAGTTGTGAACAGCAACGCTCCCCCAGATCCTGCCCCAACATGACAGGATACGTACTAAAAAATCAATTTGATATATCTGGCTATATCGGGTCTAGCTCGGGTCGGTCGGCCGGGAGTCGTCCCGCGTCCAGCGGCCAACGTCGGTCGTCGGTTCGCCGCCCGCGTCGACCGCCTGGCCGGGACCGTCGCTTCAGGTCCTCCTGGAACGGGTCGCGACCGCTGTGTGGACGCCGGATACTCGGCCCCGAGACGGAGACCGGAGAGGAAACGACGCGAGCCGGCGTCACTGGATCCGGCGGTCGGTCTCCTGTTTGGGGTCGAGGACGTCCCGCAGCGCGTCCCCGAGGAAGTTGAGGCTGAGGACGATCGCCATGATCGTCAGGCCCGGGAACAGCGAGATCCAGATGGACTGGCTCAGGTAGTCCTTGCCCGAGAGGATCATGAGTCCCAGGGAGGGGGTCGGCGGCTGTGCGCCGACACCGAGGAACGACAGCCCCGCTTCACCGAGGATGGCGAACGCGAAGACGAGCGTCGCCTGGACGATCAGCGGTGCGGCGGCGTTCGGGAGCAGATATCGCGAGACGATCGTCCGCGTCGGGGTGCCGACCGCCTTCGCGCTCATGATGAACTCCTCCTCTTTGAGACTCAGCGTCGCCCCGTGTGCGATCCGGGCGAACCCGGGCACGTACCCGACTGCGAGGGCGATGACGACGTTCGTGACGCTGGACCCGAGGATGGACACGAGCGTCAACGCAAGGACGATACCCGGGAACGCGAGCAACGCGTCCATCAGCCGCATGATCACTGTCTCGGCCCGTGAGGGCGAGGCGTAGCCGGCGAACAGTCCCATCGGGATCCCGACCAGCATCGCGAACCCGACGGAGCCCAGTCCCACGTACAGGCTGATGCGGGCGGCGAAGATGATCCGCGAGAGGATGTCCCGCCCGAAACTGTCGGTGCCGAACGGGTGGTCGACGCTCGGGCTCGCGTAGCTCTCCTCGTAGTTCGGTTCGGTCGGGTCGTAGGGCGCGATGACCGGCGCGAACACCGCACTGAAGACGAGCAGCGCCAGAAACACGAAGCTCACGGCCGCCTTCCGTTCGGTGAGCAACTCACGGACCAGCCGGAGGTGTCGCCGTTCGACGAACGGCAGTCGCACGACCACGTCCCCGGACTTCTCCAGGGAGTTCGCGAAACTCACGTCGCCTCACCCCCGTACCGGATCCGGGGATCGATCACACCGTAGAGGATGTCGGCAGTGAAGTTCAGGAGGAGATACGCGATGGCGTAAAAGAGGACGATCGACTGCACGACGGGGAAGTCCCGCTGGAGCACCGACCGGACCATGAGCCGCCCGAGTCCGGGGAGCGCGAACACTTCCTCGATGATGACGGTCGCGCCGAGCGCGTACCCCGTCTGGAGTGCGACCACGGTGATGACCGGGATCAGGGCGTTCTTGAAGACGATCGACCGGTTGACGACCTTCTGTGGGAGGCCCTTGGCGCGGGCGACCTGAACGTAGTTCTCCGAGAACACGTCGAGCATACTGGAGCGGAGGATGCGGGTCGTCTGGGCAGACATGGCCGTCCCGAGCGCGATCGTCGGCATCAGGAACACCTCCACTGTCTGCCGGAGACCGCTAAAGAGGTCGCTCCCGGCGGTGATGGGTAGCCAGCCCAGTTTCACACCGAACACCGTGATGAGGAGGACGCCGAGGAAGAAGTTCGGTATCGAGAGGCCGACGAACGCCAGGATCGTCGCGAGGTGGTCCTTCCAAGAGTACTGCTCGACAGCGCTGATGTAGCCGGCCGGGATCGCGATGAGCACTGCCAGCACCGACGAGGAAAACGCCAGGAAGAGCGTGACCGGGAGTCGCGAGGCGATCATGCTGGTGACCGGCTGACGGGCGATGATGCTCGTGCCGAGCGAACCCCGCGCGAGCTGTTCGAGCCACAGGACGTACTGTACGTACAGCGGCTCGTTGAGGTGGTACTGGTCCCGGAGGTCGGCGATGATGGCGTCGGTGGCTCGCCCCGCGATGAGCTCGACCGGGCCGCCACGTGGCAGGTGGATCACCCCGAAGACGATGACCGAGACGAGAAACAGCACTACCGGGATCTGCAGGGTCCGCCGGACGACGTAGTTGCGGAGTTCGCTATCCATCGGCGTTCCCCTCCGCGACGTCCGCGACCGACGGACCGCTGTCGGCCGACGAGTCGACGGCGGGGCCTCCGTCGGCCGCTGTTTCCTCGGCGGACAGGTCGACGTCCTCCGGGACGGGTTCGTCGCCCGCCTCGAAGTGGTGACACGCGACGGTCCGGCCGTCGGTGAGTTCGACCGCTTCGGGGTACTCCTCCTCGCAGACGTCGCCGATGTGGGCCGGACAGCGCGGGTGGAACGGACAGCCACTCGGCGGGTTCGACGGACTGGGTGGTTCGCCCGTCGCGGCTTCCACTTCGTCTTTGGACTGTTCCGGGTGCGAACGGGGGATCGATTGCTTGAGCATGCGCGTGTAGGGGTGCTGTGGGTTCGAGAAGACGGCCTCGCTGTCGCCGAGTTCCGCGACGTGGCCCAGGTACAGCACCATCACCCGGTCGCTGATGTGGCGGATGACGGCGAGGTCGTGAGCGATGAACAGCAGCGAGAGGTCCAGTTCTTTCTGGATGTCCGCCAGCGTCGCGAGGATGTTCGACTGGACGCTGACGTCGAGGCCGGTCACGGGTTCGTCGGCGACGATGACCTCGGGGTCCAGCGCGATGGCCCGCGCGATGACGACTCGCTGTTGCTGGCCCCCGCTGAGTTCGTGTGGATACCGGTCTTTGACCGTCGTCGGCAGGTCGACCTGCCCGAGGAGTTCGTCGATCTGGCGGTCCAGTTCCTCCCGCGAGAGCGACCGGAAGTTCGTCAGCGGCTCTCTGAGGAGGTGTTTGACCTTCATCCGCGGGTTCAGCGAGGAGCCCGGGTCCTGGAATATCAGCTGGAGGTTCTGGCGGCGGTCGCGCATCTCGCGGTCCGGGAGTTCCGTGAGCGACTCGCCGTCGTAGCGGACCTCCCCGGACGTAGGTTCGATGAGTCGGAGGATGCTCTTGCCCATCGTGCTCTTGCCACAGCCGCTCTCGCCGACGACGCCCAGCGTCTCGTTTTCCAGCAGGTCGAAGGAGACGCCGTCGACTGCCTTCACGGGACCGGCGTTCGAGTCGCCCAGCAGCCGCGAGAGGAGCCCCGTCGTGGCGCTCCCCGTCGAGAAGTGCTTTTTCAGGTCGCGAACCTCGAGGACGGGGGCTGAACTGTCGCTCATTGTCGTGGTGGGGTGGCCTCGTGGGCGTCCGAGAGCAGACAGGCGACGTCGCGCCCGTCGTCGGTCCGTGCCAGTTCGGGGTCGACCTGCGAACAGTCGTCTATCGCCTCCGGGCACCGGGGATGGAACCGACAGCCCGAGGGCCGGTCGCTCCCGATCGGCATCGACCCGGGGATCGTGTTCAGTCCGGACCCCTGTACGATGTGGGGGCTACACTCGAGCAGTTCCTGCGTGTACGGGTGCAGGGGGTCGTCGAACAGCGAGACGACGTCGGAGTTCTCGACGACCTCGCCGGCGTACATCACCATGACCGTCCGACAGAGTTCGGCGACCAGGCCGAAGCCGTGGGTGATCAGCATGAGGCCGGTGTCCTCGCTCGTGACCCGGAGCAGGAGGTCGACGATCTGGGACTGGGTGAGGACGTCGAGTGCCGTCGTCGGTTCGTCGGCGATGATGAGGTCGGGGTCACAGCTCAGCGCCATCGCGATGAGGACGCGCTGGCGCATCCCGCCCGAGTACTCGTGTGGGTAGTCGTGGATCCGGTCGTGTGGGTCCGGGATCCCGACGTCTTCGAGCAGCTCGGCGGCGCGCTGGTAGCGCTCCCGGTCGATGAGTTCGTACTCGTGGTGGCGCATCGTCTCGACGAGTTGCTCGCCGACGGTCTTCATCGGGTTGAGCGACGAGAGCGGGTCCTGGGGGACCCAGGCGATCTCGTTGCCGCGTATCTCCGTCATCTCCGCTTCGGTCTTGTCGAGCAGTTCCTCGCCCTTCCATCGGACCGAACTGTCGGGGGCGACGACGCCGGGGCTCTCGACGAGCTGGAGGATCGAGAGGCCGGTGACGCTCTTTCCGGCCCCGCTCTCCCCGACGATCGCGGTTCGTTCCCCGCGGTCGATGTCGAACGACACGTCGTCGACAGCGGTGACGACGCCGTCCTCGGTCGGGAACTCGGTGGTCAGGTTTCGGACTTCTAGCATCGACATGGTGGGTCGTAGGGGGCCGTTTTACTCATCGACGTACACGTCGGTCAGGTCGAGGTAGCCAGCCAGCGGCGCGAACAGGTCCCGGTCCAGCCCGTCCCCGGTTCCGAACAGCGTGGCGTCGATCGTGTGACAGAGGTAGACCCACGGCGCGTCCTCTATCATCAGCCGGAACAGTTCCCGGAAGATCGCGTCGCGCTCGGTCTCGTCGGTCGTGACGCGCGACTCCCGGATCAGCTCGGTGACCTCGGGGTTGTCGTAGCCCATGCTGTTGAGGTCGCCGTCGGGCAGGTAGTAGTTGATCACCTGCTCGTAGTCGGGACTCAGCGTCGACAGCGAGGAGTACAGCACGTCGTAGTTGCCCTCCCGTTCGATGTTCGAGAACGTCGTCGCGTCGACCTGGTTGATGGTCGCGTCGAACCCGGCCTCGCTGAGGTTCTGGACGACCACCTGGGCGGCCCGGACCTCCGTCTGCCTGTTCCTGGTCGTCATCTCGATCTCGAGGTTCTCGTAGCCGGCCTCCTGGAGGAGCGACCGGGCCTGTTCCGGGTCCGCCTCGAGCGGGAAGACGTCGTAGTCCGAATACTCCTCGTCGGCGGTGTCGTAGAGGTCCTGGGCGAACTCGTCGGTCAGCATGTCGTCGTCGGGTTCGGCGTACCCGAAGTAGGCGTTGTCGACGATCGACTGGCGGTCGACGGCGTACCCGATCGCCTGTCGCACTTCCACCTGGTTGAGCGCGTCGCGAGCGGGCTGGCTCGCGCCCGTTCCACCGACGTACAGCCAGTCGAAGTTCCACGCCGGCCGGGACACCGAGGAGATCTCGGAGAGGTTGCTCACCTCCCGCTGGTTCTGTGCCGAGGCACCCGGGATCATGTCGATCTCGCCGTTCTGTAGCAGGTTCAGCCGCGTCGTGGGTTCGGGCACGACCTCGAACTCGATGGCGTCCGCGTACGCCGGGCCGGCATAGCCCAGTTCCTGGGCCGTGAGTCCGTCCTCGAACCGTTCGAGCCGGGCAGTCGCCCCGAACTCGCTGGAGACGACCTCGTAGGGACCGGCCGACACCGGCGTCTGTGCGAACTGCTCGGCACCCATGTCCTCGACGGCGTCCTTGGAGATGAGCGACGTGTTGGTGAGGTTGCCGATGATTATCGGCACGTACGTCTGCTCCATGGTGATGTCGAACGTGTACTCGTCGACCTGCTCGGCGCCCTGGATGGGCGGGGTCGGCCACAGGAACTTCTGGATCCAGCCGCCGCCGTACCCCTCGTTGACGATCGAGTTGATCGTCCAGACGGCGTCTTCGGCCGTCGCCTCGCCGTACCCCTTGTGGAAGGTCATCCCTTCCTTGAGCGTACACCGGAGCGCGGTCTGCTCCTCGTCGGCCCACTCCCACCCCGAGAGTGCGCCGGGGACGACCTCCCCCGCGTCGAAGTCGTAGTACGCGAACCGCGGTGCGACGTTGAATATCTGATAGTACGAGGGTGACACCGCGTGTTTCATCGGGAACAGCGTCTCCCACGTCGAGGCCATCGCGACGTTGAGCGTGCCGCCCATCTTCTGTTCGGTGGGGACACTCGTCCCGGTGGCCGTCCCGTCGCCGCCACTGTCGGTGCTGGTCGGCGTGTCACCGCCGTCGCCACCGTCACCACCACCGCCGTCGCCGCCGTCGCTCCCACCGCTGGTCGGGGTGTCTCCGCCGTCGCCGCTACAGCCGGCGACCCCGGACATCGCGATACTCGCTCCCGCCAGTTTGAGGATCCGGCGACGCTGTTCGTTCAGGTGAAGCTGCTCGTTCTCACCGCTACCGTTTTCGCTCATCTGGTACCAGAGTGAGAAAGGCCGTATAAAAATATTCTGATGAATCGGGTTATTATTTTGCCGCAGTCGTCGGGAGTATTTACACAATTTCAGGGCATTAATACGCCTAATTGATCTCGTTCGGACGGAAATCACCGACATCAACCCCCATTTGTCCACGGCACAGACCGGCAGTACGAGTAAAAAGACCACAGTAGAGGACTGGCGGGTTACCGGACGGCGATCGAGTGTGTGGGCGCCGGTTCGTCGACCCGTTACCGGGCGGGAGTGTCGGTCGACCCGACCGCCAGCGGGCGACGAACCGCAAGAATGCACGGACGGCGGTGTTTTCGCAATCCCATAGCTTTATTTTCTGCCGGGATTCAGTGATCATATCCCTGTGAGTTAAACGAATGGGTTTCCGAATAGGTACTGATATCGGCGGAACGTGTACAGACTCGACGATAATGGACGACTCCGGGACGGTGCACATCGGCAAGGACCTGACGACGTATCCGGACTTCTCCGGCGGGATCTTCGACTCCCTGTCGGACGCGACCGAGGGCATGGACGTGGACCTCCCGGAACTGCTCGCGAACACGGACCTGTTCCTGCACGCGACGTCGGTCGGGGAGAACGCGCTGTTCGAGCGCGAGGGCGCCAGGACGGGGCTCGTGACGACGGCCGGTTTCGAGGAGACGTTACACGCCACACGCGGCGGGTACGGGCGCTGGTCGGGGTTGCCCTTCGAGCAGGTCAAAGACATCATCAACTCGGACAAGCCCGACCCGGTGATCCCCCGCGAACGCATCGAGGGCGTCTCCGAACGGGCCTACCGCGACCGGATCATCGAGGAGATGGACGACGAGGAGGTGCTGGACGCGGTCGACCGGCTGGTCGACGCCGGCGTCGAGTCACTGGCCGGGTGTTTCCTCTGGTCGTTCACGTCTCCAGAGCACGAACAGCGGCTCAAAGAGCTCCTGGAGGCGGAGTACCCGGAGCTGTACGTCACGGTCTCGAGCGACGTCTCCCCGACGATGGGGGAGTACGAGCGGACGTCGACCACGGTCCTGAACGCCTACCTGGGCCCGACGGCCAAACAGTATCTGACGACGCTGCGGAGTACGCTCGCGGAGTACGGCTTCGAGGGACAACTGCTCCTGATGTTCGCACACGGGGGGCTCGTCAGCCAGGAGGACGCCATCGAGCGGCCGGTCGGACTGATGGAGTCCGGGCCGGTCGGTGGCCTGCTCGGGAGCCAGTTCGTCGCGAACCACCAGGGGATCGACAACATCATCTCGACGGACATGGGGGGGACGACGTTCAAGGTCGGCGTCATCGACGACAACCGCATCGAGTACGCCGAGGAACCGATGGTCGGGCGCCACCACTACCAGTTCCCCAAGCGCGACGTCCACTCCATCGCCGTCGCCGGCGGCAGCATCGTCTCGCTCGACGAGGACACCAGCGTCCCGACGGTCGGCCCCGAGAGCGCCGGCTCGGACCCCGGACCGGTCTGTTACGGCCGCGGCGGTATGCAACCGACCGTCACCGACGTCGACCTGATCCAGGGGTACTTCTCGCCGGAGTACTTCCTCGGCGGCGAGAAGGAGATGGACCCGGACCTGGCCCGCGAGGTGTTCGAAGAGCAGATCGCGGCCCCGCTGGGCAAGAGCGTCACCGAAGCGGCCGCGGACATGTACAAACTCATCAACTCGATCATCGCCGACCTCCTCCGGGAGACGACCGTCGAGAAGGGCATCGACCCCCGGAAGTTCACGCTGGTGTCCATCGGTGGCGCCGCGGGGATGCACGCGGCGTCGTACGCCCGCGAACTCGACATCCCCGAGGTGCTGGTGCCCCACACGGCGTCGGTCAACAGCGCGCTGGGACTCCTCTCGACCGACGTCACGCACGAGCACATCGACGCCCGGCAGGTCCAGCCGCCCTTCGAGGCCGCGGAGATAAACGACATCCTCGGCGACCTGGAGGCCGAGGCCCGCGAGAAACTCGACGACGAGGGGTTCGGCGAGGCGGCGGCGACCGTCGAGAAGTCGATCAGCATGCGGTACCAGCGCCAGGTCCACGAACTCCTGACGCCCGTCGAGGCCGAGGGTGACCTGACGCAGGCCGACCTCGACGCGACGATCGACCGCTTCGAGCGCCTCTACGAACAGCGCTACGGCGAGGGGTCGGCGTTCAAGGAGGGCGGGATCGAGATGACGGAGTTCCGGGTCCGCGGCGTCGGGCCGCTCGGGACGCCCGAACTCGCCGAACGCGACGTGACGGACGCCCACGCCGACCACGCCCGGATCGACACGAAGGAGATGCACTTCGAGGCGGCCGGTGGCGTCGTCGAAGCCGGTCTGTACGACTTCGAGGACCTCACGCCCGGCGACGAGATCCGCGAACCGGGGGTCATCCTCACGCCGGTGACCACGATCGTCGTCAACCCCGGCGACGTCGCCCGCATGGACGCCTACCGGAACGTTCGCATCGACATCGAGGGCGACGATGAGTGAACTCGAGCCCGCCCCGACGATCGACGGGATCGACCCGGTGACCTTCCGGATCATCAAACACCGGCTGGTCCGGGTGACCGACGAGGCCGTCGAGGCGCTCAAGCGCGTCTCGGGCGCGCCAAACACCAACGAGGGTCACGACCTGATGGTCGCACTGTACACCGCCGACGGCGACCTCCTGACCGGCGGCGTGGGCTTCCTGCACCACTACCTCGGCGCGTCGGAGGCGACCAAGCACGTCATCGAGCGCTTCGAGGGCGACATCCAGAAGGGGGACATGTTCATGCTCAACGACCCCTACACCGCGGCGCTGCACCCGCCTGACGTCTACATCATCACGCCGATCTTCTACGAGGGGGAACTCCAGGCGTTCTCGGCGAGTTTCGTCCACGTCGCGGACATCGGCGCGGTCGACGCCGGGGGGTTCTCGCCGAACTCGACGAGCGTCTTCCACGAGGGGTTCCAGACGCCGGGAGTCAAACTCGTCGAGGGCGGCGAGATGCGCGAGGACGTCCTCGAGACGGTCCTGAACATGAGCCGCGACCCCGGGATGGTCGAACTCGACCTCCGTTCGGAGATCGCCGCCAACAACGTCGCCCGGGACCGCATGCAGGAACTGATGGCGGAGTACGGGCCCGAGACTATCGAGCACGTCGGCAAGCAACTCATCGAACAGTCCGAACAGCAACTCCGCCAGCGGCTCCGGGAACTGCCCGACGGCCGCTGGGAGGAACGCCAGTACCTCGACTCGGCGCCCGAGGGCAGGTCCTTCACCGTCCAGCTCGCACTGGAAAAGGAGGGCGACTCGCTGACGTTCGATTTCACCGGCACGGACGAACAGAGCGAGTACGGCCTCAACTGCACGCGCATCGCGACGGTCGGCGGCGTGATGGCGCCGCTGTTCCCGTTGCTGTGTCACGACATGACCTGGAACGACGGGATCATCGACGTGGTCGACGTCGAGACGCCGGAGGGGACGATCGTCAACGCCCAGCGGCCCGCGCCGATCTCCATCGCGACCATCGGGACGCTCCAGATGTGTAACTCGCTGTCGACGCTGGCCGTCTCGAAGCTCCTCGGGTCCAGCGAGGCCTACGCCGACCGCGCGACCGGCGTCTGGCACGGCGCACACACGCACGTCTCCATCGAGGTCGGGACCAGCGAGGGCGCCCAGGTGGAAGCGCTCACGGACACGTTCGCCGGTTCCGGCGGTGCCCGTGCGTTCGCCGACGGCGTGGACCTGGGTGGCGAGGTTGTCAACGTCGTCGCGCGCTGGGGCAACGCCGAGCGCCACGAGGCGGTCCTGCCGCTGGTCTACCTCTACCGGCGGTACCTCCAGGACTCGGGCGGCCCCGGCGAGTACCGCGGCGGCCTCGGCCACGAGTTCGCCGTCACGCCGGTCGACGACGGTGACCTGGAGTTTCTCGACATCGTGAGCTGTGGCCGCGGCGTCGAGACGCCCCACTCGACGGGCGTGTTCGGCGGCTATCCCGGCTCGAACATTGAGTACCGGAAACACGACGGCGCCGACGCGCTGGCGGCCGACCCGTTCCCCCCCGAGACGGACGCGCTCCCGGACCCCGAGTACATCCAGTGGGGCGTCAACGAGTTCGACGAGGGCGACGTCTATCACGTCCAGTTGCCCGGCAGTGGCGGCTACGGCGACCCGCTCGAACGCGACGCCGACGCCGTCGCCACCGACGTCGCCGAGGGGAAGATCGCCCCCGAGACGGCGCGCTCGGTCTACGGCGTGCCGGTCACGGCCGACGGCGAGGTAGACGGCTCGGTCGAGGCGACCCGGGAGCGCCGCTACGAGGAGCGACTCGACGCGGCCGAGGGCGCCAGCGCCGTCGAGCGCCCCGACGGCACCGACGCGACGGCGTACCGACTCGGTGCGAAGGTCGCGGTCGAGACTGACGCCGGGACACCCTACGCGGTCTGTGAGAACTGCGACGCGAGCCTCGACCGGGCCGACGACCACTGGAAGACGAGCGCGGGCACCGTCGAGCGACCCGTGTCGGCGGCCGGCGTCCAGAATCACGCCCCCGACGGCTACTGCCTCCGCGAGTTCGTCTGTCCCGACTGCGGCACGCTGCTCGACACGGAAGTCGCGAAATCGACCGACCCCGCCCTGGTCAGCCGACTGTCGCTGTAGTCGACGTAGTCGACTGTCGCCGTAGTCGGCCTCAGAGTCGTCGACTCTCGCTGTTTTTCTGGCGGAGTGTCGTTCCGACGTGTCACCATCCGCTCCAAGGGGAACATCTATACAGATCCCGTCAAAATTCCCAGCCACTCATGCAATTCGAAGGAGAGACTGTGATCGTTACCGGCGGATCGAACGGTATCGGCGAACGGACCGCACGCCGGTTCGCCTCGGAGGGTGCGAACGTCGTCGTGGCGGACGTCGAGGACCCGGCGGCGACCGCCGCGGACCTGGCGACCGAGTCGATCGGCGTCGAGACGGACGTCACCGACCCGGACGACGTCGCAGCGCTGGCCGAGCGAACCAACGAGGAGTTCGGGTCGATCGACGTGCTCGTCAACAACGCGGCCATCTACGCCCCACTGGTCCCCGAACGCGACCGGAGTTACGACGAGATCCCCGTCGACGAGTGGCGGGAGGTCCTCGACGTCAACACCACGGGTGTGTTCATCTGCTGTCAGCAGGTCCTCCCCTACATGACCGACCAGGGCCACGGCAGCGTCGTCAACATCTCCTCGGCAGTGATCTACGGCGGTATCACCGGCTATCCACACTACGTCACGTCGAAGGGTGCGCTCCCGGCGATGACGCGTGCGCTCGCGACCGAGGTCGGTGAAGACGACGTCAGGGTCAACGCGGTCGCGCCGGGTCTCGTCACCTCCGCCGCGAGCCAGCAACTCGACGAGGAGTACTTCGACACCGTCGCCGACCACCAGGCGCTCCCGGAAAACGGCACGCCCGAGGACGTCGTCGACGCCGTGGAGTTTCTCGCCGGCGAGAAGGCCTCGTTCATCACCGGGAGTACGCTCCACCCCGACGGCGGACTGTCCTTTCGCTGAGTGACGCCACTCACCCGGTTCGAACCGGCCACCGGACGACGTGCTCGGTCCCGTCACCGCCGACGTGCGTGATACAGAGCGGGTCGCCCCGTTCGACGACCGCGAAGTTCCCCGTCGTACCGTCGGGGTTGTTCGTCTTGTTGAACGCGTCGACCGACACGTGGAGCACGCCCTGGTACTCGGTGACCGCGAACTCGTGGAGGTGTCCGTTGAGGACGGCACCGACCGACCCCGGCGAGAGCGTCTCGGCGACAGCGCGCTTGTTGCCCGGGAACGCTTCCTCGGGGTGCTCGCCGAACCAGCGGTTGTCGCGGATGTCGTGGTAGTGGACCGGGTGGTGGACGAACAGCACTGCCGACGCCATCGCCGGCAGTCGCTCGGCCAGCGCCTGGACCTGGTCGTCGCTCACCTCGCTCCGTCGCTCGCCGAGGTGGGGCGCAGTCGAGTCCAGAAACCACGTCTCGGTCTCTTCCTCGACGGTCCAGCCGTCGTTGCCGACCGCGTCGGTGAACGCGGCCAGGTCGAGTCGTCCCAGGTCGTGGTTGCCGGGGAGACAGCGGTACGCCAGACCGGAGTCGTCCAGCAGCGACACGAACCGCTCGACGAGTTCACGGTCCCGGCCGTCCGTCGCGTAGTGTACGATGTCTCCCAGCACGACCAGCCTGTCCGGGCTGTACGATTCGATCGCCGACAACCGGTCCGCGAACCGTTCGAACACCGTGTCGTCGCCGGGTTCGAGGTGGAGATCCGTTACCACCGCGATTGTTTCGGGCATCGGTATCGGTACGAGGACCCCTCTCAGTCCTCACACGCCGCGACGATGACGAGTTCGATACTCGCGCCGGCGGGCAGGGACTCGACCTCGACGACGTCACGTGCGGGATAGTCGCCGTCGAAGTAGTCCGCGTAGGTCTCGTCCATGGGCTCGAAGTCGTCGATGTCGGTGAAGTAGGCCGTCGTCTTGACGACGTCGTCGAACCCCAGGTCGGCCTCCGCGAGGATCGATTCGTGATTGCGCATTATCTGGCGGGTCTTCGCCTCGACACCCCCCTCGACGAGGTCGCCGTCGGGCGTCATCGGGACCTGGCCGGCGGTGAAGAGGAAGCCGTTGGCCTCGACCGCGTGTGAGTAGGCCTGCTCCTCGGGCGGTGCGTCGGGACTCGAGTAAGCTGCTGGCATCGAGTAACGATGTCCCAGCGACGAGAAAAGGGTTCCGGCGGCGACCGACGCCCCGCCCGACGTCATCTCGACAGTCCGTCTCAGAGCTCTCGCAGGCCCGCGTCGACGAGTTCCGGCAGGACGTGCTGTGGCGAGAGCGGCAGCGAGTGAAAGCGGACGTCCGTCGCGTCGGCGACCGCGTTCGCGACGGCGGCGCTGACAGGGACCAGGGGACACTCGCCGACGCCCTTCTGGCCGTGTGAGGTCGTCGGGTCGGGGTTCTCCAGTTTGTCCGTGTTCGTTATCAGCGGGACGTCCTCGGCGGTCGGCAGGTGGTAGTCGATCATCGACCCGTTCAGCAGGGTCCCCTCCTCGTCGTAGGCGTACTCCTCGTAGAGGGCCTCGCCGAGCCCCTGGACGATAGCGCCCTGGACCTGTCCCTCGACGAGTTTGGGGTTGATCGCGTTGCCGATGTCCTCGCAGATAGCGACGTCGACGACGTCCACGTCACCGGTTCGGGGGTCGACGTCGGCGACGACGGCCAGCGCGCCGAAGGTGTAGCTGTGGGCGACGTTCCCCCGGCCGGTGTCGGGGTCGACGAACTCGACTTCCTGGCTCTGGTACTTGCCCCGCCCGACCAGCGAGATGCCGTTTCGCAACCGCTCGGGCCGCTCGTCCTCGGGGCCGAGCGTCTCCGGGTTGCCCAGCATCGCGACGTTCGCGAGTTCGGGAATCGCGACGAACCTCTCGGGGTCGGTCGCGTCCTGTGCGCGCCCGTCGACCAGTTCGACGGTCTCGGGGTCGACGTCGAGCAGGTGCCCGGCGACGGCCGAGAGAGTCTCGGCGAGGTCCTCGGCCGCGCGGGCGGCGGCGCTGCCGCCGATGATCGTCCCGCGGTCTGCCCAGACGCCCAGCCCCTCGGGCGTGGCGTCCGTGTCCCCGCGTACCGCGTCGACGCGGTCGACGGCGACCCCGAGCGTGTCGGCGACCAGCTGGGTGATGGCCGTCTCGGTGCCCTGGCCGATGCTCGCGACGGCAGTCAACACGGTGACGTCGCCCTCGCGGTTCATCTTCACGACCGCCTCGTCGAAGTCGCCCCCGGAGGCGCTCTTGTTGCCGCCGCGTTTCATGATCGTCCCCATGCCGACGCCCCGAAGTTTCCCCTCGCGGGTCCGCCCGCCGTCCCGGTGGTCGTCCCAGTTCGCCATCTCGCGGGTCCGCTCCAGGCAGGTCACGACGTCCGAGTTCCGCCAGACGTGCCCCGCCGCCGAGCGCATCGGCATGTCGTCCTGCCGCGGGGCGTTTTGCAGGCGGAGGTCGACGGCGTCCACGCCGAGTTCGGCGGCGGCCATCTCGACCAGTTGCTCGCGCATGAACGTGACCTGCGGGTCGCCGAATCCCCTGACGGCCGTCGTCGGCATGACGTTCGTGTAGACCACCGACGTGTCCCAGTGCTGGTTGGGGATCCGGTAGGGCCCCTGCCCGCAGTTGGCCGCCGAGTACCCCACCGCGACGCCGTAGGCCGCGTGTGCGCCGGTGTCCTGGGCCATGTCGACGTCGATGCCGACGATGTCGCAGTCGTCGGTGACGCCCAGTTTCCCGTCGAGCCGGACCGGTGCCCGCCCCCGGCCGGCCAGGAACTCCTCGGTCCGGTCGAGGACGTGTTTCACCGGCCGTTCCGTCTCCATCGAGAGCAACGCGGCGCAGATCTCGAAGGGGAACGGGTCGAGTTTGATCCCGAACCCGCCGCCCACGTCGGGGAGTCTGCAGACGATGTCGCGCTGTTCGAGGCCCTCGATGACCGCCGCGATCTCCACCGACAGGAGGTGGGGCATCTGCGTCGAGGAGGTGAGTTCGAGCGTCCCGCTCCCGGGGTTGTACTCGGCGACACAGCCGTGAGTGTCGAGTGGTGCCGGTGTGGTCTTGTTCGTCTCGAAGGTCCCCTCGACCACGACGTCGGCGTCGGCCAGCGGGTCCTCGTGGTCGCCCGCGACGACGCGCCCGCTCCAGGCGACGTTACCGTCCGTGTCGGTCTCCGGGTCGGCGTCGAGGTCCGGGTGGACGACCGGCCCGTCCTCGGCCAGCGCCGCGTCGAGCGACGTGACCGCCTCGCGGGCGTCGTACTCGACCTCGACGAGGTCGGCCGCCTCGCGGGCCGCCTGCCTGGATACGGCGAGCACGACGGCGACCTCCTGGCCCTGGTAGACCACCCGCTCGTCGGCCAGGACCACCTCGTCGTCGAGCATGTACCCGAACGGTTCGTCGACGTGGTCGGCGACGTCCGCGTGGGTCCAGACGAGTTCGACGCCGGGGTGGGCCGCGGCCGCGCTCGTGTCGACGCCGAGGATGTCCGCACTCGCGACGTCGCTCCGGGCGAAACAGGCGTGGAGCATGTCCGGGGACTCGATGTCGTCGACGTACTCGCCGTGTCCGGTCACGAACCGCCTGCCGTCGTAGCTGTTGACGCGGTCGCCGACCAGCGTGTCCTCGCCGGTCCCCGCCTCGTGGGCGTCCCGTTCGTCGGTCTGCTCGCTGGACGGGTCCACCCGCTGCCCGCTCTCAGTCATCGGTCGCCCCCGCGGCGCGTTTGACGCTCTCGATTATCTTCGTGTAGCCGGTACACCGGCAGACGTTCCCCGAGAGGTGTGTCCGTATCTCGTCGACGGAGGGGTCGTCGGTCTCCTCGAGCAGCGCGATCGAACTGAGCACCATCCCCGGCGTGCAAAAGCCACACTGGAGCCCGTGCGTGTCCCAGAAGGCCCGCTGTACCGGGTGGAGGCTGCCGTCGTCGTCCGCGAGACCCTCGACGGTGGTGAGGTCGCTGCCGTCGACCTGCGCGGCGAGGACGTTACAGGACTTGACCGGGTCGCCGTCGACCAGCACCGTACACGCCCCGCAGGTCGTCGATTCACACGCCCTGTGCGTGCCGGTCAGGTACCGCTCGCGCCGGAGGAACGACGAGAGGAAGGTCCCGGCGTCGACCGTCTGCGTGACCGACTCGCCGTTGAGCGTCACGGACACCTCGACGGTTTCGCGCGGCTGCGGTGGTTCGGTCGTGTCAGTCGCGTCAGTCACGTCTTCGCTCGTGTCAGTCACGTCTCCGCTCGCCTCGGTCGTGTCGGTCACGTCACTGCACCCCCCGTGCCCGGGCGACAGCGCCTCCGAGAGCGTCCCTGGCGACGGTCGTCGCGAGTTCGCGCTTGAACGCCACCGACCCCTCGTGGTCCGCGCTGGGCGACGCGTTCTCGCCGAGCGTCCGCGCCACCCGGTCGAGCACCTCGTCGGTCGGCTCTTCGCCGAGGAGGACGCCGGCCGCCTCGTCCATCGGCGTCGGTTTCGACTCCAGCGCGCCGGTCGTCAGCGCCGCTTCGGTGACCGTCCCGCCGTCGAGTTCGACCAGCGCGCCGACGGTGGTGACCGGGTACGACTCGCCGCTCGGCGTCCACTTCTCGTAGGCCACGCCGGTCCCGTCGTCGGTGACGGGGAACCGGACTTCGGTCACCAGTTCGCCCGTCTCCAGGGCCGTCCGGTGGTCGCCGGCGTAGAACGAGCGGCCGTCGAGGACGCGCCCCCCGTCCGTGTTCGCAACGACGACGTCGGCGTCGAGGAGCGCAGTGAGGACGGGCGGGTCGCCGGCCGGGTCGCCGTGGGCCACCGCGCCACACAGTGTCCCCTGGTTGCGGACCTGGACGTCCCCGATGGACCCCGCCAGGTCGGCGAGGGCCGGGAGTGTCTCGCGGACGAGCGACGAATCCGCGACGTCGGCGTGTCTGACGAGACAGCCGACCCGCAACTGGTCGTCGTCCCGTTCCACGAACGACCGGCCGTCCAGGTCGTTGATGTCGACGAGCACGTCGCAGGCGGCTGTGCGCCGGCGGATCGTCGGCAGCAGACTCTGTCCTCCCGAGAGCACCGCGGCGTCGTCCCCGTACTCGGCCAGGAGCGAACACGCTCGCTCGACCGTCTCTGGAGCCACGTATCGGAGCGTAGCCATCGAATACAGGGAACCGATACGGACGCGGCCTATATTTAGCTGTCCCCGACCCGTAGCTGTCGCGGACGCGTCGTAGCTGTCGCCGACCCGCAGCTGTCGCGAACGCGGGACTGTCGCCGATGCGGGTGGTCTCGCGTTGCGTGTTCGCCGAGCGTCCGCCCGTTCCTAGACGACGTCTTCGAGTTTGATCGCGACGTTCTTGGTCTGGGTGAACGACTCGATCGCCTGCTGGCCCTTCGCGCGGCCGATGCCGCTCTCCCCGTAGCCGCCGGAGACGGCCGCGGGCGAGAGTATCGGGTAGTCGTTGACCTGGACGGTCCCGCTCTCCAGGCTCGCCGCGACGGCGTGGGCCGTCGAGAGGTCCGTCGTCCAGACCAGATTCGAGAGGCCGTAGCGCGTGTCGTTGGCCCGCTCGACGGCTTCGGCGGCCGTCTCGAACTCGTGGCAGGTGAGGACCGGCCCGAACACCTCCTCGCGGACGAGCGGCGCGTCGTCGGCCACCCCGTCGACGAGGGTCGGCGCGTAGAAGTTCCCGGGTTCGCGTGGCACCTCGCCGCCGGTCAGGACGCGAGCCCCGCGCTCGCGGGCGTCGTCGACGAATCCCGCGACGGTGTCCCTGGCGTCGGCCGTGACCAGCGGCCCCACGTCGGGGTCCTCGATCCCGGGACCGACCGCCATCGCCCCGACGCGCTCGACGGCGCGGTCGAGGAACGCCTCGTAGATGTCCGACTGGACGAACACGCGGGTCGGAGCGAAACAGATCTGGCCGGCGTTCCCGAACGTCGCGACGACGCTGTCTAGCGCGGCGTCGAGGTCGGCGTCCGCGAAGACGATGTTCGCGCCGTTACCGCCGAGTTCGAGGTGGACGTCCCGGACGTGCTCCGCGGCCGAGCGCATCACTGCCTTCCCGGTCCCCGTCGACCCCGTGAACTCGATGGCGTCGACCCGCTCGTCGCCGACCAGGGGGGCACCCGTCGCGGGCCCGCTCCCGGTCACGGTGTTCACCACGCCCGGCGGGAACCCGACCTCGTGGACCAGGTCCGAGAGTGCGAGCAGCGACAGCGGGGCCTTCTCCGGGGCTTTCGCGACGACGGTGTTGCCGGCCGCCAGCGCGGGCGCGAACCCGCGGGCTGCCAGTGCCAGCGGCGCGTTCCACGGCACGACGTGTGCAGTCACGCCGTAGGGTTCGCGTACCGTGTAGTCGACGTAGTCGTCGGCTCCGGGGAGCGGTATCTGGCGCCCCTGGACCTTGTCGGTGAGGCCGGCGAAGTACTCGAAGGTGGCGGCCGCTCCCTCGACGTTTGCGTGTGACTCGGTCAGCGGCCGGCCGACGTCGCGCGTCTCGGTCGCCGCTAGGCTGTCCGCGTGGTCGCGTATCGCCTCGGCGAGCCCCGTCAACAGTCGTCCGCGCTCGACGGTATCGGAGGCGGCCCACTCCTGTGCGACCGCGACGGAGGATGCGAGCGCCTCGTCGACGCCGGCCTCACCGGCCTCGGGGACCGTCGATAGCTGTTCGCCCGTCGCCGGGTCGGTCACCGACAGGTCGTCGTTCGGTCGCCGTCTCTCGCCCCCGACGACGTACCCCTCGCTGTCCGGGAAGTCGTGAGTCATTGCCGTCTGGTGTTCGTCGGCACTGCCGTATAAATCGGCCGGTGAGTGGGGCGGTAAATCTGCGGGGTCCCGTACACTTAAGCGCGACTCGTCCGAACCGGCGGTCGTGTCTACCCAAGAGAGTACGGCGTTTACCTCGGTGTCCGACCTGGACGTCGTGGTGAGCGCGGACGAACACGTCAGCGAGGAGGTCTCGGACTTTTTCCCCTACATCGACGAGTCGCGGTACGGCGGTATCAAGCGGGTCATCGAGCAGTCGGCGGAGCCGTGGCGGGAGATCTTCTCGGTCACGCCACCGCTGCCGCCGTTCTCGAACACGCCGATGGCCTCGGACTACAGCGGTGCCGGTAACGTGATGGACCAGGCGGGGGACAAACTCGCGACGAAACTGATGCGCCTCGACGAGTTCGACATCGACTACGGCATCATCAACCCGACGCTGATGGTCGCGCTGCCGACGGTGAACAACCCGCAGGCCGCGGCCGCGCTCGTCGACGGCTACAACGAGTGGGTCTACGAGACCTTCGTCGCCGAGTCCGACCGTCTCACCATGGAGGTCGTCGTCCCGGGCCAGAAACCGGAGAAGGGCGCCGAAGAGATCCGGAAGTGGGGCGACAGAGACGGCGTGGTCGCCGTCCAGATCGGCGCCACCGGCCACCGGATCCCCGTGAGCCACGAGTGGTGGGACCCGGTCTACGCCGCCGCGGAGGAGGCCGACCTCCCTGTCACCTACCACAGTTCGTTCCCGGCGATAGGCCACGCCTTCCCGCTACAGCACCGCTGGCACGAACTGTTCGCACAGGACAAGGTCGTCGCCCACCCCTTCTCGCACATGTGGAACATGACGAAACTCCTCTACGAGGGCGTCCCGGAGAAGTTCCCGGACCTCACGTTCGTGTTCCAGGAGGCCGGTATCGGCTGGATCCCCTACTGGCGGATGCGCCTCGACCGGTACCACCTCGCGCTGGGTCAGGAGATGCCGATGCTCGACAGCCTCCCGACCAAGTACATCGACGACCGGTTCTACTTCACCACCCAGCCCGTCGGCCACACCGACCGGAAAGACGAGCACATCGCCTGGATGGCGGAGATGGCCGGCCCGGAGAACCTGATGTACTCGGCGGACATCCCGCACACGGACTTCGACGCGCCCGAGGAACTGTTCACCCCCATCAGGTCGCGGCTGGAACCCGACCAGGTCCGCGGGATGATGGGCGAGACTGCGATGGAAGTCTTCGACCTGGGGTGACCGGATGAGCAAACACCGCGTCGCGTCGACCGACGAGATCGGCGACGGCGAACGACTCATCCTGGAGGTCGACGGCGTCGAGATCGCGGTCTTTCGCACCGGCGACGACTTCCACGCGGTCCTCAACTACTGCGTCCACCAGTCGGGACCGCTCTGTGAGGGGTCGCTGGCGGGCAAGATGGTCGCCGAACCGCCCGATTTCACCTGGTCGTACGACGACGAGCCCCGCGTCGTGACCTGCCCGTGGCACAACTGGAAGTTCGACATCCAGACCGGCGAGAACGTCCGCGACGACGACTACAGGGTCCCGACCTTCGAGACAGTCGTCGAGGACGACGACGTGTACGTCATCAGATAACGCGATGGGCGACGAAGACGCCGACTCGGCGACGGATCCACCGAGGTCGTCCGCCGGGGAACCCGACTCGGCGGCGGATCCACCGGGGTCGTCCGCCGAAGAATCCGACCAGGCGACGGACCCGCCACGCCCGTCCGGCGCGCCCGCGGGGTTCGACGAGGCCGACCCGTACGCCGACGTCGACCTCGAGAGCTATCCGGACTGGTGGCGCGAGAACGTCGAGGCGTTCCGGGCACACGGGATGCGACCCTACCGGCCGCCCCAGTTCGACGACGGCAGCCTCGTCCCCGAGCTCCTCGACCGGCTGGAGGGTGACCTGGGAGTCGAGATCACGCTGTGCAAACACATCGGCGCCGACGCGACCGAGTCCTGGAAGGCCCTCGTCGACGGCGAGGCAGTCGCGACGTTCGACCGGGTCCGCAACGAGGAGGGTCGGTCGGTGTACTCCGTCACGGCCGGGGAGTTCGAACGCCTGCTCCGGGCGGCCGTCGAGACGTGACCGACGATCGGCGAGGTATCGGCGTGCGCCAGCGATTGTCACGACCGCAATTACTAATGCCCGCACTGTCCAGAGCGCCACCATGACACTTCGAGAGCCCACGAGCGAGGAGATCAGGGAGATCGGCGCGCAACTCCACCTCGACCTCACCGACGAGGAGGTCGAAGCGTTCCGTGAACGGGTCGCCGACGGACTGGACGCCTACGAGACCGTCCGCGAACTCGGCCAGCCCGCGACGGGGGAGACAGATCCCGACCGCACCCACGACGGGGGCCATCGCGCCCGCGAGGACGACCCGTACAACGCCTGGGTGACCCGATGCGACATCAGCGCGGGGACAGAGGGCGCGCTCGCGGGCTGGGACGTCGCTATCAAGGACAACGTCGCCGTGGGCGGCGTCGAGATGACCTGTGGCTCCCAGGTCATGGAGGGGTTCGTCCCGTCGACGGACGCGACCATCGTCACCAGACTGCTCGCTGCCGGAGCGCGACTCGTCGGCAAGACCAACATGGACGACATGGCTTTCACCGGGAACGGCCACTCCAGCGCGTTCGGTCCGACGCTGAACCCACACGACCCCGAGCGGCTCTCGGGCGGGTCCTCGGGCGGGAGTGCCATCGCCGTCGCCGAGGGGGAGGTCGACCTGGGGATCGGCGCCGACCAGGGCGGGAGCATCCGCGTGCCCGCCGCGTGGTGTGGGGTCGTCGGTCACAAGCCGACCCACGGGCTCGTTCCCTACACCGGCATCGCGGGCATCGAGAACACCATCGACCACGTCGGCCCGCTCGCGCCGGACGTCGAGACGACGGCACGCGCGCTGTCGGTCCTGGCCGGGAAGGACCCGAAAGACCCGCGCCAGCCCGACGAGGTCCCGACGACCGACTACGAGGGGGCGCTGGCGGGCGAGGCGAGTGACCTCTCGGTCGGCGTCCTCGAAGAGGGGTTCACGCGCCCGGAGTCCGACGAACGGGTGACCGAGCAGGTCCGGGCGGGCCTCGACGCCCTCGACGCGGCGGGCGCGACCGTCGAGTCCGTGTCTCTCCCGTTACACGACGATGCCGTCGACGTTTACTCCGTCGCACTCGCCGAGGGGACCGTCGCCGCCTTCCGTGGCGAGGGCGTCGGGCACAACTGGAAAGGCTGGTACGACACCGACTGGGTCGAGGCCTTCGGGAAGTTCCGGCGCGCACAGGGCGGTGACTTCCCGCCGAGTTACAAGTACAACCTCATCGTCGGCGCGTACACGAGCCAGCGCTACCACTCGAAGTACTACGCCGAGGCGATGAACCTCCGGCGGGAGGTGACCGAGGCTTACGACGAAATCCTCGCCGAGTACGACGTGCTCGCGACGCCGACGACCCCGCAACTGCCCAACGAGTACGTCCCCGACCAGGACATCCACGCGTTCCTGGACGACGCCTGGGGGTCGCTCGCGAACACCTGCCAGTTCGACGCGACCGGGCATCCCGCACTGTCCGTGCCGGTCGGAACCGCCGACGGTCTCCCGGTGGGAGTCCAGTTCGTCGGGCGCCACTTCGACGACGCGACCGTTCTCGACGCGGGGTACGCTCTCGAACAGGTGCAGTGACGGATGCAGTAGCGGGTGCAGTGGCAGATCCAGCGAGCGCGAGGGCGAGGGTGAAGGTGGGGAGAAGGGCGAGGGCGAGCGTCAGTCGGACTCCAGGGCGTGCCAGGAGAGCCGCGGGTTCCGTGCGGCTTCGGTCTGGTCGATCCGCGCCACGGTCGTCTCGGTCGGCGCGGACCCGAGGTCCGCCGCGTCGTCTTCGAGGACGGCCCCGAACGCCGCGGCGAGGTCGTCGAGCGAGTCCTTGCTCTCGGCCTCGGTGGGTTCGGTCATGAGCGCCTCGTCGACGATCTCCGGCCACTTCGTCGTCGGCGGGTGGACGCCGTAGTCGAGCATCCGCCTCGCGAACTCGACCGCGTCGGCGTCGCCGGCGCTCGCGACGAACTCGTGGTGGAACGGCTCGAACGGGACCGGCAGGTCGATCCGCTCGGCGAGGTAGTTGGCGTTGAGGACCGCGTTCGCGCTCGCGTCGCGGAGCCCCGCCTCGCCCAGGCGGCTGATGTAGGCGTAGGCCTTGAGCAAAACGAGCCAGTTCCCCATCGCGCCGTGGACCTTCCCGATACTGTGTTCGGGGTCGAACAGTTCGTAGCCGTCGTCGGTCTCGCGCACCCGTGGCGACGGGAGGAAGGGAACGAGTTCGTCGGTGACGCCGATCGGTCCGGCACCGGGCCCACCACCGCCGTGGGGCGTCGCGAACGTCTTGTGGACGTTGTAGTGCATCACGTCGAAGCCCATGTCGCCGGGACGGGCCCGCCCGAGCAGGGCGTTGAGATTCGCCCCGTCGTAGTAGAGCAGGCCCCCTGCGTCGTGGACGATATCGGCGATCGTCTCGATATCGCGCTCGAAGAGGCCGAGCGTGTTGGGGTTCGTGAGCATCAGCGCCGCGGTCGACGGCCCGACGACCGCCGAGAGCGCGTCGAGGTCGACCCGGCCCGAATCGTTCGCGGGGAGTTCGACGACGTCGTAGCCCGCCATCGCCGCGCTGGCGAAGTTCGTCCCGTGTGCGCTGGCGGGGACGACCACCTCGTCGCGCTGGTCACTCTCGTCGCTGTGTTCGTGGAAGGCTTTCGCGACGAGGATGCCCGTGAACTCGCCTGCGGCGCCGGCCGGCGGTTGCAGCGTCACCGCGTCCATGCCGCCGATCTCCGCGAGGTAGTTCTGGAGGCCGTGATAGACGTCGAGGGTCCCCTGGACGGTCCCCTCGTCCCGGTCGGGGTGGGTTGCCCCGGCCGGCATCGCCGCGACGTCCTCGACGAACGTCGGGTTGTACTTCATCGTACAGGACCCCAGCGGGTAGGGGCCGCTGTCGATCCCGTAGTTCATCTGGGAGAGGCGGGTGTAGTGGCGGGCCAGTTCCGGTTCGGCGAGACCCGGCAGTTCGAGCGAATCGCGCGTCAGGTCCTCGGGGAGCGCGCTGTCGTCGGTGTCGACTGCCTGCAGGCGCTTCTCCGAGAGGAGCGGTTCGGTCCCCGGGGAGTCGGTGTCGTCCCAGCGGGCCTGCCTGTGGCGTCGCATCAGCCGAGCACCTCCGCGACCGCGGCGGCGAGGTCGTCGGTCTCGTCGGCGGTCACCTCGGTGACACAGACCTGGATCTCGTCGGCGTCGAGTGCGTGGACCGACAGCCCGCGCTCGCGCAGGTCGGCCGCCAGGTCCCGGGCGTCCGTGTCGACGCGAGCTTTGAACTCCCGGAAGTGATAGCAGTCCCGCACCGGGGCGGTGACGCCGTCGACGGCGTCGAGGTCTGTGGCAGTTCGCTCCGCCAGACGGTGACACTGCTCGGCCAGGTCGAGGAGTCCCTCCGGGCCGACCGCGGCGGCGTGGATGGCGGTCCGGAGCGCGACCCAGGCCTGGTTCGTGCAGATGTTGCTCGTCGCGCGCTCCCGGCGGATGTGCTGTTCGCGGGTCTGGAGCGTGAGCGTGTACGCCCGCGTGCCGTCGCTGTCCGTCGACGCACCGACGAGACGGCCCGGGACCTGCCGGAGGAACGCCTCACGACACGCGAAGATCCCCAGCCCCATGCCGTGGGCGGCCGGCAGTCCGAGCACGCTCGCGTCGCCCACCACGACGTCCGCACCGAGCGCCGCCGGCGATTCGAGCAGCGAGAGGGCGACCAGGTCCGACCCGAGACAGAACAGGGCGCCGTACTCCTCGGCCAGGTCGCCGACCGCACCCACGTTCCCGTCGATGACCCCCTCGACGGTCGGGTTCTCGGCGTAGACCAGCACCACGTCCTCGGCGAGCGCGGCGTCGAGCGTCTCCGGGTCGACCCCCCCGTCGACCGTCTCGAAGGTCGCCGTCTCGAGGTCGGTGCCCTCGGTGTAGTTCTCGAGGACCGACCGCTCGTCGGCCCGCAGGTAGTCCGGGACCAGCACGCGGTGGCCGTCGACTGCCCTGACCCGGTCGGCGAGCGTCGCCGCCTCGCCGAGTGCGGTCGCCGCGTCGTACATCGAGCAGTTCGCGACGTCGAGCCCCGTGAGCTCGACCAGTATCGACTGGTACTCGAACAGCGCCTGGAGAAAGCCCTGTGTGACCTCCGGCTGGTACTGCGTGTAGGAGGTGAGAAACTCCGAGCGCAGCGACAGGTGGTCGACGATCGACGGGACGTGGTGCGCGTAGTGGTTGCGTCCCAGGAACTCGGTCTGGTCGTCGTTCCGCCCCAGCGTCCGTCGCAACTCCGCCACGACCGCCCGTTCCGACCGCGGTTCGATGTCGAGTTGCCCGTCGAACCGGACGGACTCGGGAATGTCGAACAGGTCCTCGACGCCGTCGGCCCCGACTTCGTCCAGCATCGCCTCGACGTCCGCGGCCGTGTTCGGGGCGAACGGACTACCGCTGGCGGCACCGTCGAACGGGCTGTCGGTCGAAACCGAGTCGACGGTCGGTCCCTCCCGCGGGTGGTCGTCGGCCGGTTCCTCGTCGTGGTGTTCCCGTGGTTCCGCCATGGTCACAGTCCGTCCCGGTATTCGTCGGGAGCGAGGAGGTGGTCCAGTCCCCCGCCGGGGTCGAGTTCGACCATCCAGCCGCCGTCGAAGGGGTCATCGTTGACCAGTTCCGGCTGGTCGTCCAGGTCGTCGTTCGTCGCGACGACGGTCCCGTCGAGTGGCGCGTAGAGGTCCGAGACGGCCTTGATGCTCTCGACGACCCCGAACGGGGTGCCGGCCTCGACCCGCTCGTCGGTCGCCGGCAGGTCGACGAACACGATGTCGCCGAGTTCGTCCTGCGCGAAGTCGGTGATACCGACCCTGACGACGCCGTCACGCTCGTGTGCCCATTCGTGTGATTCCGCGTACCGTCTGTCGTCTCGGACGTCGAATCCCATGTGTGATACTCCGTCTGCCCCGGCTGGAGTGGCTCCAGGAACCGCTGGTCGACGACTGTCGCGTCGACGCCGCGGTCGCGGGTCTGGTGTGGGAGTCAGACCCGGATCCGGACCCGGACCCGGACCCGGACTCTGACCCGACCCAGAACTGCGACTTCGGTCCCTGTCTCTTCGAGGGGCGACTCACTCGAACGCAGTGCCAGCGGGCTATTAAATGTAGGGCACGTCCGCCGGAGTGGACTGTGGTCGGTGTGGACGGTACAGCGAAGGTGTGGATGTAACATTCTCTGATGCTCGCGGTATCGTGACCGCGGTCGTGCTCGTGAGATGGAAGCCCTCGGCGCGCTCGCGGCCGCTGAGCGACATATCCGCGCTCTCAGCACTGCCCGCGCGGATAGTGGTCGCTCAGGCGACTTCACTCGCTTCGCTCGACGCGAGCCCGCCTCACGGGTCGTCCCTCCCCGTTCGGCAAGTGGCGCGTGGCGCCACGCACGCCTCGCCCTTCCAGTCCGTCAGGGACGCAGTCTGTGGGGTCGGCTTCCCAGCGTTGAACGTCGAGACAGCCTGTCCAACGTACATTCCCCTGGCGGACTGAAAGGGCGAGGGCCACTGGCGGCGAACGGAGTGAGCGGAGTCGCCTGCGCGGGCCCTATTCTCGCGAGTGCGGCGCGGTGCTGTTGTTCGAGCGAGAATATCCCGCACAGCGACCGCCAGCGGCCCGAGGGCTTTCAACGCACGATGTTGAGCGCGGTGCTGTCTGCAGACCGACTTTCTTCGACAGTCCCACGGACTGAAACGGACGGTAACGCGATTCCCTGTATCGAACAACTGTCCGAGCAGTCATTCGACATTCGATGGTTTCGCCGATCACCCCTGACGACGTGCGGACGGCGAACAGCGGACAGGGGACGAGACCCGACCCGGTGTATTCGCCCTGACCGGAACTTACATTTCGGGTCTCCGACAACAGAGCCTCTGTGAGCCAGCCACCACCGTCAGTACGAGGACCGACTCCGGAAGAGGTACGCGAGTACGCGGCCAGCCACCACCTCGACCTGACAGCGGCGGAGGTCGCGGACTTCACCGAGTTGCTGGCCGGGAAGACCGCCGTCTACGAGCGCCTGGAAGAACTCCCGGCACCGCGTCGTGAACGCCGGTACACCGACCGCGACCCGGGATACCGGCCCGGCGACGAGGAAGACCCGCACAACGCGTTCGTGACGCGCTGTCACGTCGCGGGCGCGTCGGAGGGTCCCCTGGACGGGTACGACGTCGCGGTCAAGGACAACGTCGCCGTCGCGGGCGTGGAGATGAGCTGCGGGTCGAAAGTCTTCGAGGGGTTCGTCCCGGAGTTCGACGCCGCGGTGGTCGAGCGGTTGCTCGACGCCGGCGCGACCGTCACCGGCAAGACGAACCTGGACGAGATGGCCGTCTCCGGGAGCGGCGAACTCACGGCGACCGGGCCGATCTCGAATCCCCGCGACGAGGCGTATCTCGCGGGCGGGTCGTCGGGCGGGTCGGCCGTGGCGGTGGTCACCGGCGACGCCGACGTCGCGGTCGGCACCGACCAGGCGGGGTCGATCCGCACGCCCGCCGCCTGGACGGGTTGTGTCGGTCTCAAGCCCACCTACGGGCTGGTCTCCTACGCCGGCTGTGTCTCGGGCGGGCCGACCTACGACCACGTCGGGCCGATGGCCCGGACCGTCCGGGACTGCGCGCGGACACTCGACGTCGTCGCGGGCCCGGACGACCGGGACCCACGGTCGACGGACCGCGAGCCGGACGAGTACGCCGAGGGGCTCGACCGGCCGGTCGACGACCTCACCGTCGGGATCCTCGACGAGGGGTTCGGACTCGAACACAGCGAGACGGTCGTCGACGACACGGTCCGGGACGCCGCCGAGCGGTTCGCCGACCTCGGTGCCGAGGTGCGGGAGGTGTCGGTCCCCTGGCACCGAGACGGGATCACGGTCTGGCTCGGCGTGGCCTGGGAGGAGAGCGCCGCGCTCCTCCGGGACAACGGACTGGGCTACTACATGCAGGGCACCTACCCGACGCAACTCCTCGAAGCGTTCGCGACGGGCCAGCGCGCTCGCGGCGACGACTTCGCCCCCACGGTCAAACTCAAGCAGATCTTCGGGGCGTTCGCGCGCGACCGCTACCACGGCTACTACCACGCGAAGGCACAGAACCTCCGTCGTGAACTGCGAGCGGCCTACGACGAGACGCTGGAGACGGTCGACGTCCTGGCCCTGCCCACGACCCCCACGCGGGCGTTCGAACGGCAGGAGGACCTGACTCGGGCGGAGATCGTCGACCGGGCACAGGGCAAAGAGGGGCGCACCCGGAACACGATGCCGTTCGACATGACGGGGCATCCGGCCCTGTCTGTCCCCTGTGGCACCGCCGACGGACTCCCGGTCGGACTCATGCTCGTCGGCCGGCGCTTCGACGACGCGACCGTCTGTCGCGCCGGGCACGCGTTCCAGCAGGCGTTCGGCCCGTACGTCTGAGACGCGACGGACCCCCCACGATACTGCTCCAGTGTTACGAGTTTTTTCGTCTATCCACCCATATATCATCGAGTATTATCTATTTTAGGCAGATCAGCCGATCGAATGTGTATTAATTTCCAACACTGTTGAAAAGGCACTACAGAACAATTCCTGTATCACTTACCTGTGAACGACGCGTACGAAACCTCGAAACACGGGAAAACAGCGGGAGAGAGGTCTCTACGAACGATATTCTAGGAAAGGACATACGACACACAGGAATCGAGCTATGAAATTACAATACTACTACTGTAATAAATATCGTCGGCCGGCGTTCAATCAAGTTGAATCAGGTGTACTCGATACTGACTTCGATGACGTTCGTGGCGTCGCGGAGGCTGGTACAGACCCGTTCGAAGAACTCGCGGTCGTCCATTCGGTTGGCCGGGGCGGAGACGCTGAGCGCGCCGACGACACCTCGTTCGACCCGGATCGGGACGGCGACACAGGAGATACCACGGAGGTTCTCCTCGTCGTCGCGGGCGTACCCGCGTTCCCGGATCGACTCGAGCTGGTCGAGCAGTTCCCCGTGGTCGGTCACTGTCCGGTCGGTCCGCGCCGGGAGACCGTGCTGGTCGATTATCTCCTCGACCCGGTCGTCGTCCATGTACGCGAGGATCGCCTTGCCGAGCGCAGTGGTGTTGAGCGGGAAGTGGCGTCCGGGCGTCGTGTCGAGGTCGACGGCGTCCGGTCCCCTGACCGAGTAGATGTAGACGCCGAGTCCGTCTTCCTCGATCATCAGGTTCACCAGCTGCCCGGTGTCGTCGGCGACTCCCTCCACTTCGTCTTTGGCTTCGCCGAACAGCGTCTGTGCCCGCGCGCTGGCACCGATCTCCAGAAACCGGAGCGAGAGTCGATAGTTCCCCTCGTCTTTGATCACGAGCCCCTGGTCGACGAGCGTCGACAGGTGGACGTAGGCGGTGCTCTTGGGGATCTCGAGGCGGTCGGCGAGGTCCGTCAACCCACTCGGCCCCCGCTCGTCCAGCGCGTCGATGATGCGGACGCTCGTCCGCACCGAATCGACCTGGTCTGGTTGGGTTGCCATACCGGGACGTGTAACCGGAGGTAATTAATGTTTACTCTGATTGAACGCGATTACGACCACACGCGAATGATTTCGCTATAGATAGCCATCAACACCCATTAAGACTCGATAAAAGTGAACGATCAGTTGGCACGACGACCGCCGAGACAGGTATGACCGGCACCGGCCGTCCCGTCGTCAGCCCCTGTGGCTGTCCGCTCACTCACCCGTGGCGGCGTCGGGTCGTCTGCCCGCTGGAGGGGGTCGCGTGGATCACCAGGACTTGATCTCCACGTCTTCGAGCGGCCGCTCCATCGGGATAGAGACGTGGCCGCCGGTGTAGTCCGAGACGTAGAGCCCGACGATGATCTCGAGCGAGCGGAGTGCGTCTTCGCCGCTGGAGCGGTTCGCCGCCTCCCCCGCGATCACGTCGTCGACGTGCTCGACGGCAGCGGCGAATCCGCCCGCGTACTCGTCGGGGTCGGGCTCGACGCCGGGCAGGTCACGCTCGACGTGGTGCCCGTCCACGAGGTCCCAGTACTGCCAGGTGCCTTCGACGATGTTGATCTCGATGCGGCCGTCGGACCCGACGAGGTGGTAGGCGTAGGTCGATGCCTCCCGGTCGACCGTACAGTCGACCGTCCCGAAGGTACCGTCGTCGAAGACGATGTGACCGCCGCCCCCGGAGTCGTCGACGGACTCGCTCGCGTCGAGCGCTTCGGCCGCACCGTTCTGTCCGTTGACGTAGCCGCTCACCCGCTCGGCCCGGGCGCCGGTGAGATACACCATCGTGTCGAGGACGTGCGTCGCGTTCCGGAGCAGTTCGCGCCGGAACAGTCCCGTAATCGACTGCACCTCGCCGATCAGTCCGTCGCGGACGTGGTCGTGGACGGCACCCATGTTGTTCGTGAACCGCGAGGTGTGGTTGACGACGAGGGCGGTGTCGGTCTCGGCGCAGGCGTCGATCATCTCACTGGCGTCGCCGACGCTGGACGCGATGGGTTTCTCACACCAGACCGCGTCGGGGTCGCCGGTCCGGACCGCGTCCAGCACGTGCTGGTGGTGGAGGTAGGTCGGCGTGGCGACCGACACGATATCGAGGTCCTCGCTTTCGAGCATCGCTTCGTGGCCGAGGTATCGCCGGTCGGGCGGGACGTCCCAGACGTCGCCGAACACGTCGAGCGCTTCCCGGTCGATGTCGGCGACCGCGACGAGGTCGACCGCGTCGCTTTCGGCGTAGCCGCCGGCGTGACTGGCGTCGACAGGTTCGCTGCCGATGGCGTCCTCGTCGTGGACGCCGAGAAGTCCCATGCCGGCGACGCCACCAGTGCCTATGATGCCTGCTGAGCGTGCCATACACCACGTCTGTACTCGCCACGGTAAAAGACTACCGCGTAGTGCAAACATTCACTACGGTGGCTCGCGACGGTGTGGTGTATGCCAGACGACGAGGAGTACGTCATCCCGGAAGGTGGAAGTGTCCCGTGGCGGAACCTGCGACGCGACGAACGCCACCGCCCCCCCGAACGCGACATCACCATCACCGGCGTCGAGACGATGGCACTGGCCGGAAACTTCACCTGGGGGATCGTCAAGGTCGAAACCGATTCGCCCCACTACGGCCTCGGCGAGACGTTCATCGGCGAGGACGCGCTCGACATCGTCCGCCGCTACGAATCGCTGGTCGTCGGGGAGAACCCGCTCGACACGCGGCGAGTGATGGAACACCTCGACCAGGAACGCACGGACCCGGGCAGCATCGGTCAGGCCGCCTTCGCCGGGATCGAGATCGCCCTGCTCGACATCAAGGGCAAGGTCCTCGACGTCCCGGTCTACGAACTGCTGGGCGGGAAGTTCCGGGACTCGGTCAGGATCTACTGTGACGCCCACGCCGGCGAGTCGCTCGGTGCCGCCCCCGACAGCGACCCGAGAGAGGTGTACACGCCCGAGTCCTACGCGGCGGCCGCGCGCGAGGTGGTCGACGCGGGCTTCGACGCGCTGAAGTTCGACCTCGACGTCCCGACCCACCGGGACCGCGATACGGCGGCCCGCCACCTCGACAACGACTCTATCGCCCACAAGGTGTCGCTGGTCGAGGCCGTCCGCGAGGAGATCGGCTACGGCCCGGACCTGGGCGTCGACCTCCACTGGAACTTCACGGTCGAGACCGCCAGCCGCCTCTGCCGGAAGCTCGAACCGTTCGACCTGGCGTGGGTCGAGGACCCCTGTCCACCCCAGAAACCGACGGCGTTCGACCGCGTGACCGCCGAGACGCGCGCGCCGGTCCTCACCGGGGAGAACCTCACGACCCCCGCCGAGTTCGCGACGTATCTCCCCGGGGGGATGGACATCGCCGCGCCGGACGTGAACCGCTGTGGCGGGCTCCGACAGCTCCTGGACATCGCGTCACTGTGTGACATGCACGGGGTCCCCCTGGCACCTCACAACATCTCCAGTCCGGTCGGAACCGTCGCCGGCGTCCACGCCTGTGCCGCCATGCCGAACGTCATCGCGCTGGAGTACCACGCCGACGACGTTCCGTGGTGGGACGACCTGGTGACGCGAACCCACGGCGACGGGCCGGTCCTCGCCGACGGCTCGATCGACCTGCCCGAAGGTCCGGGTCTGGGGATCGAGATCGACGACGACGTCGCGAAACAGTACCTCACCGACGGCACGTCGCTCGTCTGACCGGGCTGGGCGCCGCCGAGTTCGGGTGTTGGATGCCGGGTGCCGTCGCTGGCGGGTCGCCTACAGCCAGACCCGGACGGTCGCGTCGTCCGCCTCGTAGGTCCACTGGCCCGATTCGAGGGGCTCGTCGACCGCTTCGAGACCCTCCCCGTCGACCGCTTCGAGCGTGTTCCCGTCGGCGATGACGCGGTCCGGACCGGGTTCGGTAACGGCCCGCAGGACGACGCGTTCGGCGTCGAGGCCGTCGGTGTCGATCCGGAGCGTCCCGTCGTCGGTCGCGACAGTCGGTCGACGGAGTACCTCGGCGTCCTCGTCGTAGACGTCGCCCGACGCTGTGCCGTCGGCGAGCGCTCCGTACAGTTCCAGCGAATCCGGGAGACCGTCGGCGACGCCGTGGTCGGGGTCCTGGCGCGGGACGAGTCGGCCGGCGCGGAGGTAGACCGGGATCTCGTCGAGGTCGACGTCCCGGGCGTGGGTGCGGCCGCCCGCGACCTGCTCGCCCGTCCAGTAGTCGACCCACTCGGCGTCGGGCAGGTAGACGTCGCGCTGGCCGCCGCTGTCGAGGACCGGCGCGACCAGGAGCGCGTCCCCGAGCAGGAGTTCGGTTCCGCAGGTCCGGGCGCCGTGGTCGTCCTGAAATTCGAGGACCAGCGGTCGCATGACAGGGATCCCTCGCCGGCGGGCGATCTCGGCGGCGGTGTAGAGATGCGGGAGGAGTCGGTACCGCTCGCGGGCGAAGGTCCGGACGGCGTCGACGGCCGCCGGCCCGTAGTGCCAGGGCTCTCGTGGCGTTGTCCCGTGAAATCGGGCGTGACTCGTCCCGAGCAGGCCGAACGCGGCCCAGCGGACGTACAGTTCGGGCGAGGGCGTGCCGCGGAAGCCACCGATGTCGGCGCTCCAGAACCCGTAGCCGGAGAGACAGAGACTGAGTCCGCCCAGCAGCGACGCCGCCATCGCGCCGAACGACGTGTCGGGGTCGCCCCCCCAGTGGACCGGGTACTGCTGCCCGCCGGTCCACCCCGAACGCGCCCATATCAGCGCCTCGTCCCCGACCGCTTTCTCCATCGTCCGAAAGACCGTCCCGGTGAACAGGTTCGGGTAGGGGTTGCGCATCGAGCGCCCGGTGTGGCCGTTCGCGAGGACGGCGTCTTCGGGCACGTACTCCCCGAAGTCCGTCTTGAAGACGTCGACGCCCATCTCCAGGAGGGGTTCGTGTTTCTCGGTCCACCACTCGACCGCGTCGGGGTCGGTGAAGTCGACGATGCCGCCCCGGTCCTGTGCCCAGCTGACACGCGAGACGACGTACGGTTTGCCGGTACCGTCCTCGACGAGATAGCCGGCGTCGCGGGCCTCGGCGAACGCCTCGGTGTCGGTGAGCAGGTACGGGTACTCCCACAGCGACAGGCGGACGCCGCGGTCGTGGAGCGACGCGACGAACCCCTCGGGGTCCGGGAACGCCTCGCGGTCCCACTCGAGGGTACAGAGTCCGTCCAGCCACTGGGGGTCGACGTGGACGACGTCACACGGGATATCCCGTTCGTCGAGGCCGTCGAGCACGGATTCGACCTCCTCGCGGGACTCGTAGGCACACCGGGACATCCAGAGCCCGAAGCTCCACTTGGGCGGGCGCGGTGGCCGCCCGGTCAGCCCGGTGTAGGTCTCCAGGACGTCGTCGAACTCGCCCTGGCCGAAGAAGACGAACGCGAGGGTGTCGTCGTCGACGGTGAGTTCGAGCGTGCCGCGCGCGGTGTCGCCCACGTCGGCGGTGACCCTGCAGTTCGTGTCGACGAGCAGGCCGTAGCCGGCCGTGCTGAGATAGAAGGGGACGTTCTTGTAGGCGTGCTCGGTGTTCGTCCCGTTGGCCTGGGTCACCCACGCCTCGACGGTCTGGCCGCGCTTGTCGAGGGCGGTGAACTGCTCCCCGAACCCGTAGACGTGCTCGTCGGCCCCGAGTGCGACCGAGAGTCCCGCGTCGGTCGTCCGGTAGGGCCAGCGGTTGGTCTCCTCGGCGGTGAACCCCAGCGGGTCCGTCAGCCGAGTGTCCTTCGCGTCGCGGTCGCTGCCCGTCTCGAACAGTCGGTCGCCGTCGCGAGTCTCGACGGTGAACGACCAGGTGTCGAGCCCCACCACGACCACGAGATCGGCCGTTTCGACGCGCAGTCGACCGTCGGCGACTGTCGTCTCCAGGGCGACCGGTTCCCGAACCGCCTCGCGGTCGAGGTCGACCCCGGTGCTCGCACCCGCCTCGGGAACGCCCTGGAGTTCGAACCGGAACACCGAGGGTGTGAGAAAGACGATCTCGACCGGAACGCCCCTGGCCGGAAGCGCGTACTCCCCCGGGGGTTCGTCGTACTCGACCACACAGCGGAGGCTGAGACGGTCCTGGTGGACCTCGTAGTCCTCGACAGCAGCGACTCTCGCGTGAGGCATACCAGTACCGTCGGTGGACGCGCAAAAATAGCTTCCCCCTCGGGGTCCGGCGCGTCACCTGTCGATACGACCCCCGCGGAGGTCGGCGCGTCACCTGTCGATACGAAGAATAATACCGGACGTCTCCGTAGCGGGCTGCCAGATGGGTGCTCGCGACCGACTTCGAGCAGTCGCACTGCGATTTCCAGCGGCGCTGAGTCGTCTGGGGGTCGTCGACCGGGCGAAAGGGATCGAGGCGTTCGACCTGGCGGTTCCGGTGATGGTCACCGGCGGCCTGCGGGTCTGTGTCCGGCTCGCGGACTTCCTGATGGTCGGGATCGCGCTGGGCGACGCCGCGCTCGCGGGTCTCGAACTCGGCTTCCAGTACTACTTCGTCGGGTTCGGGCTCTCGCTCGCGGTCTCCGCGGGGACGATCAGCGTCGTCTCCCGCCTCCAGGGCGCCGACGAACCCGAGCGGGCGAACCTCGCGGTCAAACAGGCGTTCTGGCTGGGGCTCGCGCTCTCGGTCCCGCTGACGGTGGGGTCGGTGCTCTACGCCGGACCGCTCGTCGGCCTGCTGAGCGACGACCCGACGGTGGTCGACTACGGGGCGACGTACCTCTCGATCGTGATGCTCTCGATGGCGCCGCGGTTCTGGTCGGTGACCGCCGCCCGAGCGCTCGCCGGGAGCGCCGACACGCGGACCCCGATGTACGTGCGAGCGGTCACGCTCCCGACCAACATCGGACTCAACGCGGTGCTCGTCTTCGGCTGGGGGCCGTTCCCGGAACTGGGCATCGCCGGCGCGGCGGTCGGGACAGCCGTCGCGAACACGCTCGCCGCGACCGTCTTCGTCGTCCTCCTCGTCTCGGGACGGTACGCGGTCACGCTCCGGCTGGGCGGCCGCCAGCTCGACCCCGGTCTCCTCCGGGAGATCGTCCGCGTCGGACTGCCGCTGTCCGGGGTGCGACTGCTCCGGACGTTCGGTCGGTTCCCGTTCCTGTTCGTGCTGGGCGTCCTCGGGACGGCGGCAGTCGCGGCCTACGCGGTCGGCCGGCGGGTCGTGTTGCTCGCGATGATGCCCGCGTGGGGCTACTCGACCGCCGCCTCGACGCTGGTCGGCCAGCACCTCGGGGCCGGCGACGAGGAGACGGCGACCGACTACGGCTGGCAGACCGTCCGGCTCGCCCTCGCGACGCAGTTGCTCGTCGCCGCCGTCATCGTCGTCTTCGCCCGGCCGGTCGCACAGGCGTTCGGAACCGACCACGTCGACGTGACGGTCACGTTCATCCGCGTGTTCGGCCTGATCGTCGCGGGGGCCTCCGTCGCGCGGACCGTCCGTGGGAGCCTGCGGGGTGCCGGCGACACGAAGTGGCCGTTCTACGGCAACGTCGTCGGCACCTTCCTGTTCCGGCTGCCGATCGCGTCGCTCGCACTCCCCGTCGGGTTCGTGGTCTCCCTGCCCGTGGTGGACGTCACGATCCCCCTCGGGCTCGGACTGGGTCTCCCGGCCATCTACGCGGCGATCGCCGCCGACTTCTACACCCGGGCGGCCGTCAACGTCGGCCGGTTCTGGACGGGCGCGTGGAAACGGGTGGCCCGCACCGCCGAGCTGGGGGCCGATTCCGACGCGGACTGACCACCCACAGATATATATGTCCGATTTTCGTTGCCGTACACATGTCGCGAGAGAGAGCGACAGGAGTCCCGGACTCGGCCGTCAGCGCGCTCCTGTCGGACGTCACCTTCGACCTGCTCCCCGGGGAGGGGTTCGAAACCGCGGTCTCACACCTTCCAGCGGACGCGCGGATCGCCGTCGTCCTCACACCGGAACTCGGCGTCTGGCCGACCGTCGAGAAGACCGAACTGGTCGCGGGGCAGGGGTACGATGTCGTCCCACACGTCGCGCCGCGGTTCATCCAGGACCGCGAGGAACTCGACGAGATCGCGGGACGACTCCGCGAGGCGGGCGTCACCGACGTCTTCGTCCCGGGCGGTGACCGCGACGAACCGGTCGGGGACCTGGCCTCGGCCTACGAGATGCTCGTCGCGCTGGAGGAGTTGGGCTACGACTTCGCGGAGCTCGGGATCGCCGGCTACCCCACCGGCCACGGCTCGATCGACGACGCGACGATCCGCGAGGCGATGGACAGGAAGGCACCGTACGCCACCTACGTCGTCACGCAACTGTGTTTCGACGGCGAGGCGGTCCTCGACTGGACCGAGCGGGTCCGCGACCGCGGGGTCGACCTGCCGGTCGAGGTCGGGATCCCGGGCGTGATGGAGTACCGTCGGCTGATGACCCTGGCCCGGCGGTGGGGGATCGCCGCCCCGATCCGGTTCGTCCGGAAGACGGCCGGGTTCGCCAGTTTCGCCCGCAACCTCCTCGACTCTGGCGGGCGATACCGCCCGGACGACATGGTCCGGACCCTCGCGCCACGCCGGACGGACCCACACCTCGACATCCGACGGCTCAGACTCTACACGTTCAACGAGACGAGCGCGACCGAGGCCTGGCGCCACGAGTGGCTCGACGGCGAGCGAACCCTCTGAGGACGGGTCCGCGCCGTCAGTCGTCTCGACCGTCGGTATAGCCGTCGAATCGCGAGACCGAGACGCTGTCGTAGTACTCCGTCGGATCCCCGTCGACGAGTTGCCGGGCCAGGATCCGTCCCGCGGCCGGCGCGAGCTGGATCCCCTGTGAGTGGAAGGCGGCGACGGCGAACCCGGCGACGTCGGTCCAGCCCAGCACCGGCCAGGCGTCGGGCGTCCGGGACCCCACAGCCAGTCGCTCGCCGCACTCCTCACTCTCCGAGAGCCACGGGAGCAGTCGTTCGACCGTCGCGTCGACGCGCTCTCTGAACGACGCCGGTACCCCGGGCCCGACGTCGTCCGGGTCGTACCGCTCGATTTCCTCGAAAGGGCCGCTCTCGGTGGTGTGGCGACCGACCAGGACCGTCCCGCGCGGCGTCGACCGGAAGTAGATCCCCGACTCGTGGTGTTTCGTGTAGGGGATCGGATGCGGAGCGGACGCGGGCGGGTCGAGTTCCAGTATCGGGGCCAGCGAGTGCCGGACCGGGAGGTCGACGCCGGCCCGCCGGGCCAGTTCGACGTTCCACGGGCCGGCCGCACAGACCACGGTGTCGGCGTCGACCCGCTCACCCGCTACGACGAGGCCGGTGACCGCTCCTCCCTCGACGAGGACGTCCTCGACGGGGCACCCCTCGCGGACGTCGGCGCCGTTCGAGCGGGCGCGGGCGGCGAACTCGCGGGCGAGTTGCCGCGGCGTCGTGTACCCCTTCGCCGGTTCGTGGCGGACCCCCGTGACGTCCTCGGTGGCGAGAGTCGGGAACACCATCGACGAGTGGACCGCCTCGCCGTCGTAGTAGGCGACCGGTTCGCTCGCGTCGTCCACCGCTTCGTCGGTGTCCGCATCGACGTCGGCGTCCGCACCGGGATCGGCGTCCGCACCGGGATCGGCGTCCACGTCGGTGTCTCCACCCGCGCCGGATTCGTCGTCGCGGTCGGCCTCTCCCCGGTCGGCGAGTGACGCCGCCCCTTCGTCGGTGGTCGCCACGGAGACGCTGCCGGTCGGCTGGAAGGCGAGGGAGTCCGACCCGACGGGATCGGCCATGAACTCGTTGTAGAGGCGCATGGCGTAGCCCTTCATCCGGGCCATCTCCGGGTCGCCGGACCGACCGAGCATCGCCATCGAGGCGTCCGTCGTCTCGCCGCCGGTCGACCCCCGCTCGAACAGCGTGACCGACTCGTCGGTCCGCTCGCTCAGGTGGTAGGCGACGCTCGTTCCCACGATCCCACCGCCGACGACGGCGTAGGTCGTTCCAGTCATCTCAGCGGGTCGCGACGGCTTCGATCTCGACGGCCGTCCGTTTCAGTACCTCGTCGACCTCGACGACGCTCCGTGCCGGCATGGGGTGGGAGAAAAACTCCTGGTAGACCGCGTTCATCTCGTCGAACCCGTCCATGTCCCGGAGGTAGACGGTCGTCGAGAGGACGCTGCCCAGGTCCGTTCCGGCCGCGTCGAGGACGGCCGCGAGGTTCTCCAGACAGAGGCGGGTCTGGTCGGCCAGCGAGTCGTCGTCACGTATCTCGCCCCGTGCGGTCATGGGGGCCTGCCCCGCGGTGAAGACGAGGTCGTCCGTCATCGTCGCCTGACTGAAATCCTCCGGCTTTGCCGGTGCCTTGTCGGTATGGATCGCTCGAACCATACACGTACTGTGCCGAAGCGCCACTTAATTCTGCCCCACCGCGTGCTCCCCGGTGTCAACCCTTATCAGCCACGCCGCCGTGGGGCGGGTATGGCGCCCGGAGAGAGAGTACTGCGCGATACGGACGCGTCGGTCTGTGACTACGACCCCGAAGCGGGCGCGGTGTTCGTCGCGACGGACACGGGGGCCCGCTACGTGGGAGACGGCGACCGGTGGCGGCCGCTGGCCGACCCCGACGGCGGCGCTCCGGTCGCCCGCGGCGGGACACACCGGGCCGGCGCGGTCAACTACGAGGCCGGGTACACGAAACCGGTCTTTCACTGGTCGTTCGACGGCGGTGCGCGGAACAACTACCGCTATCGCGACGTCTTCGACGAGCTGGGTCTGTCGCCGACGCTGGCGATATCGCCCGCTCGTCTCGCCGACGAGGGGAAGCTGTCCTGGGACGAACTCGCCGAGTTACAGACCGACCACGGCTGGGGCGTCTCGAATCACGGCCACCGCCACGACCGGTTCGACGAACTGACGCCGGCCGAACAGGAGGCGGAGGTGGTCGAGGCGTTCGACGCCTTCAGGGCGCACGGCATCGACCACCGCCACTACATGTACTCCTGGGGGATGGCCGGCGGGGCGACCGGCCGGTCCGTCGTCGCGAACTACTACCCGTTCGCCTGGGGGACGGTCCACGCACCGGACACGGCCGGCATCGTCGACGTCCAGTCGCCCTACGCACTCCCGCGGACGTTCGTCGAGAACGCCAGCGAGGCCGAACTCGCGGCGGCGGTCGACCGCGCGATCGAGCGCGGGACCGGCATGGTCCTGTTCGGACACAACGTCGTCGACGGCGAGTCGGTCGACCCCGACGGGTTCGAGACGGACGTCGGGACGATCGAGTGGCTCACCCGCTACGTGCGCGAACAGGGCGGCGAGTGGGTCGACGACCTCGACACCGTCGTCCGCTACGCGAAGACGCCCGTCCGGGTCGCCGCCGGGAGCGAACCGGTCCGGATAGACGACGTCGCCGCCGAGACGGTCCGAACCGACGACCTGTCCGCAGGCGCCCTCACGACGGAGACCCTGGCGACAGACGATCTGACCGCAGACGGCCTCACCGTGGGGCGTCTGACCCGGGCGGACGTCGGCGCCACTGTCAGTCAGTCGACCGAACAGTCGCTCCCGACGGGCGAACGAACCCGACTCAGACTCGACGAGGCCGGGTTCGACCACGACGGCGCGTTCGACCCGGCGGCGGACGGGCTCACGGTCTCACGCTCGGGGACCTACCGCCTGCTCGGCGTCGTACACGTCCGGACGGAGGCGGCGGGCACGCTCGCGCTTCGTGCGCTCCGTGACGGGGCAACCGAGGCCGTCTCGGCCGACACGGACGGACTGGGCGGCGTCCACTCCCGACAGGTCGAAGCCACCCTCGAACTCGACGCGGGCGAGATGGTGTCACTGGCTGCCGAACACGACACCGGAGAGACGGCCCGAACCCGCACAGGAGAAGGGCGCGTCCGCCTCGAACTCGTCCGCCTCGGGTAACGCTCGCTTCGCTCGCGGGAGGGAGACGGCACAAACCACGTTCGACGAACGCAACGTGAGCGGCGCGACCGTCTCAGACCTCGGCGTCTTCGACGGCGTCCCAGTCGATGTCGAGGCCGAGTCCGGGTTCGTCGGGCGGCGTCACGTAGCCGTCGTCGGTGCGGACCGGCGTTTCGAGCACGAAGTCCCGCTCGGCCGGGAGGAAACCCGGCGGTTCGTGGGGGAACTCACACCAGGCGGCGTCCGTCGCGGCGAGGAGGTGGACGTTCGCGAGGAGGCCGACGCCGTTCGACCAGGTGTGGGGGGCGAACTCCAGACCGAACGCCTCGGCCATACCGGCGACTTTCTTGCCGTTGAGGATCCCCGTCGAGAAGATGGCGTCGGGCTGGAGGATGTCGAGGGCCTCGTGGTCGATATACTCGCGGAACGTGGGCAGGCCACCGGCCGACTCGCCGCCGGCGATCGCGATGGACGTACTCCGCCTGAGTTCGCGGAGTCGCTGGTAGTTGTACTGGGGCAGGGGCTCCTCCAGCCACGCGACGCCGCCGATCGATTCGAGTTCGGACGTGACGCGCTTGGCCTGTGCCAGCGACCAGGTCTCGCCCGTCTCGCCGGCCATGCGCATCTTCCAGCCGTTGTTCGCGTCGACCATCAGCGTCAGGTCCGGGAACTCCTCGCGAACTGCGCGCGCCACTCCGAGGTCCGCCTCGGTGTCGGGCCCGAACCGGAGTTTGACCGCCTCGAACCCCTCTTCGACGCGCTCGCGGACGTAGTCGAGTCGCTCGTCCGCGGGTTTCCGGGCGCCGGTGCTCGCGTAGGCCCTGACCGGTTCGTCGTCCCCGCCGAGCAGTTTGTATACGGGCTTGCCGGCGTCCTTGCCGATGATGTCCCAGAGCGCGACTTCCATGTAGTAGGCGTCGGCACCGAGGAAATCGAGCGTCTCCAGGAACTCCAGGATGCGCTCGACGCTGTGGGGGTCCTCGCCGACGAGCATCGACTCGAAGGCCGGTTCGAGGTCGATCCCCCCCGGGAAGGACGGAATCGCCGTCACGCCGGTGATACCCTCGTCGGTGTGTACCTCGAAGAGGTCTGTCGTGAGGTCGGTCTGGGTCCCGCCCGGAACCCACGACGCGTCGAACGGTCCCGGCAGCTCGTGCTGGAGCCTGTGCTGGGTGATACCGGTTATCTCCATCTGTCGTCTGTCTCTCCCCGCCCGCGGGACATAAGTACAGGGGGTTGGTGCGATTTCCGCCCGGACCGACCCGCTGGAAGACGAGGGACGCCACCCGGGCGGCGGTCAGAACCGTCCGAACCCGAACAGGGAGACGTCGTGGTCGGTCTCGCCGTCGAGCGTCAGGTCGGCGAGGATCTCGCCCATCACGGGGGTGAACTTGTAGCCGTGGCCGGAGAACCCGCCGGCGAGGGCGACCTGGGGATGGTCGGGGTGTCTGTCGACGACGGGGTCCTCGTCGGGCGTGTTCGTGTACAGGCAGGTCTTCAGTTGCATCGTCGGGCCGGCCGCACCGTCGAGACACCGCTCGGCGAACCGACGGAGGGGTGCCTCGTCGTGCTGTGTGGGTTCGGCGACTTCGTCGGGGTCCGTCGCGTCGACCTCCTCGGTCCCCCCGGCGACCTTGACGCCCGGGACGCCCTCGACCGGCCAGGCACCGAACCGCCCGTCCGACGTGGTGACCGACGAGACCGGAAAGGCGTCCGGCTGGAAGGTCGCGAGGTCGCCCGGCTGGAACCGCGCGAGGACGCGCCGCTCAGCGACCATCGTGCCACCGAACTCCGCGACGAGCGACGGGAGCCACGGACCCGCGGTGAGGACCAGCGACGCCGCGGTGTAGCTCCCGCGCGTCGTGTGGACGCGAACGCCGTCACCGTGGGGTTCCCACTCCGTGACCGCCTCCCTGGCCTGGAGCTGTGCGCCCGCTTCCTGGGCCAGTTCGACGTGTGCGAGCGTCGCCGCCGTCGGCCTGATGTAGCCGTCGTCGGGCTGAAAGAGCGCGTCGTGGGAGTCGGGGATCTCGTAGCCCGGGAAACGGTCGGCGACCGTGTCGGGGTCGAGGATCTCGTGGGGCAAGCCGAACGACTCGCAGGTGTCGATGGCCTTCGAGACCGGTTGTGTCCCGGGCTCGCCCGTCGTGAGCGACCCGGTCTTGACGAGGAGTCGCTCGCCGGACGCCGCCTCGACTTCCTCCCAGAGTTCGCGTGTCCGCTCGTACAGGGCCATGTACTCCGGTGCCTCGTAGAACGAGCGGCCGATCGTCCGGGAGTGGCCGTGGGACGACCCCCGACCGTGAGGGATGTCGAACTGTTCGAGTCCCAGTACGTCGGCCCCGCGGCTGGCGAGGTGGTACGCCGCCGCACTCCCCATGCCGCCCAGCCCGACGACGATGGCGTCGTAGGAGTCGGTGGACTGTGACGCCGCCACCGTTCACCACTCCCCCGTCGTCGCGATCCCCGACCGCTCGACGAGGTCGGCGGCGGCCTCGGTCGCCCGGTCGAGCAGGTCCGGGTGTGACCCGTCGAGTGTCTGGACGGTTCCGTCTCTGACGACCGGTTCGCCGTCACAGAACACCGTCTCTATCTCCGGGCCCTGCGCGCCGTAGACCAGGGCGTCTATCGGATTCGGTGAGGGCGTGAGGTGGGCCTGCTCCGCGTCCAGGAGGACGAAGTCGGCTTTCTTGCCCTCCTCGATGGAGCCGAGGTCGTCCTCGCGGCGGACCGCCCGCGCAGCCTCGATCGTTACCATGTCGAGTGCCTCCTGTGCGGTGACGGCTCCGGGGTCCTCGTGGTGGCCCTTGTGGACGAGTGCGGCAAAGCGGGCGTCGTTGATCGGGTTGATCGTGTCGTTCAGCGTGGCGTTGTCGGTCCCGAGCCCGACCGGGACGCCGTGGGCGCGCATCTCCCGCAGCGGGGCGATGCCGGAGGCCAGTCGGAGGTTCGTCAGGAGGTTGTGGGCGACTTTCGTCCCGCTCTCGGCGAGCAGTCTGACGTCCCGTTCCGAGAGGTGGACACAGTGGCCGAGCAGCGTCCGCTCGCCGAGATAGCCGATGTCGTCGAGGTACTCCACCGTCGATGTGAGTCGGTGTTCCTGGAACTTCGACTCCGAGACGTGGGTCGTCGTCATCACGTCGTACTCGGCGGCGATATCCGCCGCTCGCCGGAACACGTCGGTGGTCACCCCCTCGACGACCGCCGGTGCGAGCCAGACCGACAGCCGTTCCTCGCCGTGGCGCTCGCGGATGAGCGACTCGACGGCCTCGAGCTGTGCGTCGGCCGGCGGCGGTTCGAACTCGGGCGGGTGCTCGACGCCCGGTTCGCGGTACTGCTTGTTCGTCTTGAGTTCGGCGAACGGCCCCGGCGAGGGGTTGTCGAGGATCCCGCGGGCGTAGATGGTCCGGATGCCCGCCTCGTCGTAGGTGTCCAGTTTTGTCTCGGTCGCGCCGGCGCCCCAGGCGGCACCGAGGTCGTTCTCGACGAACGTCGTGACCCCCGCGCGGAGCGCTTCGGTGCAGTACAGCGCCGCGGCGATCCGGTGGTCCGCCCCGGTCATGGCCCCGGTACCCGGCGATTTGACGTTGTGCAGCCAGTCGAACAGTTCGCGTTCCTCGCCAGTGTATCCCCGCAAGAGGATGTCGGAGACGTGGACGTGGACGTCGACGAGCCCCGGGAACACGATCTGACCGCTCGCGTCGATGCGCTCCTCTGCGTCGACAGCGGCTTCGAGGTCCGCTGTCGGCCCGACGGCGTGTATCTCCCCGTCTTCGACCGCGACTGCGCCGTCTGAGAGACACTCGCGCTCCGGATTCTGCGTCACGACGGTCCCGCCCGTCACGAGATAGTCTACCATTCTCCTGGTAGACGGTTCGCTGGTCCCGATTTAAATCTGTGCCTGGACTCATTTTCTACCGGCCGACCGGCCAACCGACCCACGACCGACCGGCCAACCGACCCACGACCGGTCCACAGCACGGTCACGCGCCGCGAACGTGTCGATTCGACCGGTGTGGTCGAGATTTCGTCCTGTCCCGTCCCGTCCCGTCGACCGTTCAGGCCGGGTCCTCGAGGGAACTCGTCAGGAAGGGGTCGTCCGGTCGCGCGACTTCCGTGTCCAGCAGCGTGCCACAGTCGGGGCAGACGAACCGCCGGAGGCGGAACTGGTCGGCGTCGCGGTACTGCCCGGCCGCGGAGACAGGGTCGGTGAGGACACCCGCGGCGTCTTTCCAGTTCTCCGAGAGCGGCGCGAGCACCGTCTCGCAGTCGGTACAGGCGGTGTATCCGGTCCCGTCGTCGACTCGGACGTCCAGCGCCGCGCCGAGTGTGCGGTCGGTCGCTTCGGTCTCGGCGGCCGGGACCGGCGGTTCGTGGTCGGGTGCGGCGGCGAGCCGTACCTCGTAGCGACGGGCTCGCGTCGTCTCGGGGTCTTCCGAGAGTGTCCCGTCGGCGTCCACGACGACCCCGTACACCTCGCGGGCAGTTTCACGCGTGACCGTCCCGTTCCGGACGTCGGCGACGACCTGCTCGGGGTCGCGGTCCAGCGGGTCGCCGTAGCCGCCGCTCCCCGAGAGACGGGTGTAGAACACGTCGTCGTTCCCGACGTCCGTCACGGTCCAGGTCGCCTGCTCGCGGTCGCCGGGCCCGGCCTCGGTCGTCGGCATCTCCCCGCCCCGTCGCTCGGCGTCGCGGCGGACGCTGTGCTCGACGGTACAGCCGGGGTAGCCGCCGAACAGTCCCGTCGAGGTGGGGTAGGCGATGCCGCGGCCGAACGTCACTGTCTCGAACGTGTCGAACGGTTCGTCGTCGAGCATCGGCGTGACGGCGAACTCGTGGCCGACGCCGCCGCGGTACTCGCCGGCACCGCCCGAGTCGGCGACGTACCGCCGGTAGAGATACAGCATCGGCATGCTCGACTCGTGGCGCTCGGCGTTGCCCCACCGGCCGACGAGGTTCGGGACCTCCCCGCCGAGGTCGATGCCGTCGGCGAACGCGCGGGCGCCGCCCGCCCCGGCGAAGGAGTCGGTCACCGAGTCGACCAGCGACCCGCCGTCGCCGCTGACCTCGACGTTGTAGCCCGCGTGTGCGCCGTGCCAGACGGCGGTCGTGCGGTCGCGATAGGCCTCGCTCGCGCCCAGTAACTTCGAGAGCGCGAGCGTCGACAGGCAGTTACACACCTGGAGGGTGGCGACGGTCGCGATCGACACGGGCGCCGGTCGCCGGGCGTTGACGATCGTCCCCTCGGGCGCCTCGACGTCGATGGCGTCGACGATGCCGTCGTTCCAGGTCATGTCGTGACATAGGAGCGGGAGGAGTGGCGCGAGGACGCCGCCGCGAGTGCCCGTCAGGGTGCAGTTGAGGCCGTACTCGCTCTGTTCGTCCGTGCCGGTGAAATCGAACGTCAGCGAGTCGCCGCGCTTGCGGAGTGTGAGCCGGACCTCGAAGAGTTCGTCCTCGGGCGCGGAGTCGACGTACTGTCTGGTCTGCCACTCCCCGTCGGGGAGTTCCGTCAGTCGCTCCCGGAAGCGCCCTCCCGACCGGGCGATCAGTTCCTCGCCGACCCGCTCGACGGTGTCGACGCCGTACTCCGTGAACAGGTCGTCCATCCGGTCGGTGGCGACGTTGTTGGCGGCGATCTGCGACCGGAAGTCCAGTTCCACCATGTCGGGGTCCCGGCTCATGTTGCGGACCGTCTCGAGGACGTCTTCCCTGAGTTCACCGCGGTCGATCACCTTGAGCCCGCGCGTCTGGAACCCCTCGTGGTGGACCGACGTCGCGTTCGGCGCGAACCCGCCGGCGTCGACCGCGCCGATGTCCGCGACGTGGACGAAGTTGGCCGCGAAGGCTTTCAGCTCGCCGTCGGCGAAGATGGGACTGATGATGTAGACGTCGGGAGCGTGGAGGGCGGCGGTGTAGGGGTCGTTGAGCATGAACACGTCCCCGGGATTGATCTCGCCCTCGAAGCGCTCGATGACGTGCTTGGTCGCCTCCGACGCTCCGACGTAGTGGTGGAGAAAGCCCACGCCGCCGGTCAGGAGGTCGCCCTCGGCGGTGTAGAGCGCGACCATCAGGTCGTGGCCCTCGTTGGTGTTGGGTGCGCCCGAGACGCGCTTGAGCGCGTTCACCATCTCGTCGGTCACCCGGACGAGGCGGTGTTTGATTATCTTGAACGTCACCGGGTCGATCCCGTCGACGGAGTCGGGGGCCCCGTCGCCGGTCGGGGCGGACTCAGCCACTCGGACCACCCCCGGGTGCCGTGCCGGTCCTCCAGCCAGCTCCCGGCGTCATACCCGCCTTCCGACTACCTTCCGGCGTCATACCAGCCCTCCGGCGTCGACCGGGAGCGCGTGTCCAGTGACGTACCGCGACCGGTCGCTCGCGAGCCACAGGACGGCCTCCGTCACCGCGTCCGGGTCGAGTCGCTCCCCGGGGTCGAGCAGGTTGTAGCGGCCGGCGTAGGTCGTCCCCTCGCCGAGGAACCGCTCGGCCGTCCCGTCGTAGTCCTCGACGGCGTCCGTCTCGACGCCGATCGGGCTCACGGCGGTGACGGTGATGCCGTGTTCGGCCAGTTCGACCGCGAGCGTCTTCGTCAGTGCTCTGACGCCGAACTTCGAGGCGCTGTAGGCGCCGAGTCCCGGGATAGCCCGGTGGCCGAACATCGAGGCCGTGTTGACGATCGCACCGGCTGTCCCCGCCTCGACCATCTGTGCGGCGACGTGTTTCGCACACAGGAAACTCCCCGTGAGGTTGACGTCGAGGACCGTCCGCCACGTCTCGGCGTCGAGGTCGGTCAGACGGCCGAACCGGGAGACCCCGGCGTTGTTGACCAGGACGTCGACCGGCCCGAGGGTCGCGGTGACGTGCTCGACCGCGGCCTCGACCTCGGCGGGGTCGGCGACGTCACACTCGACGGCGACGGCCCGGCCGCCCTCGCGCTCGATCCGCTCGACGACGGTCTCGGCTTCCTCCGACTGTACGTCGAGGACGGCCACGTCGGCGCCCGCCCGGGCGAACGCGAGGCTGTGGTTGCGTCCGAGGCCGCGTGCACCCCCTGTCACGATCACTGTCTCGTCCGCGAAGTCGTATGCGTCCATGAACTGCGACAGGCGTAATCCGTCGGGCCCGTATTTAGGGTTTCTGGGGGTCACTCCTCGGTGAGCCCGCCGGTCGCGACGTACCCCCCGTCGACGACCAGCGACTCGCCGGAGACGTACGCCGACAGGTCGCTCGCGAGGAACACCGCGGCACCGGCGATGTCCTCGGGCACGCCACGACGCCGCAGGGGCACCTCCTCGACGTACTCCGCCATCGTCGACTCGGGGACGACGTCGGTCATCGGCGTCTCGATGGCCCCGGGGTGGATCGCGTTGACCCGGACGCCGTCCGGACCGAGTCGGTGGGCGAGCGCGTACGTCAGCAGTCGCACAGCGCCCTTGGACATGTTGTACGAGACCGACTTCCCGTTGCCGACGAGGCCGTTCAGGCTGGAGATGTTGACGATCGACCCCCCGCCGGTGTCGACCATCTGCTCCCCGAGGGCCTGGGAGACGTAGTAGGACCCGCTGGCGTTGACGTCCATGACACGCTGGTGGTCCTCCGGGTCGGTGCCGAAGAAGTCCTCCTTGAGGAAGGTCCCGGCGTTGTTGACCAGGACGTCGACGCCGCCGAACTCCGCCGCTACCTCGGCGAGAACCGCGATGTCGTCGTGGTCGGTGACGTCGCAGTCGACGAACGCCGCCGCTGACTCCGTCTCGGCCTCGATCAGGTCCTGGGTCGGCGGGCCGCCGTCCGGGGGCGTCTCCTGGACGTCGGCGACGACGACGTCGGCACCGTGCTCTGCGTACGACCGGGCGATCGCGCGGCCGATACCGCTGGCGCCGCCGGTCACGACTGCTATCCTGTCGGTGAGTAACTCGCTCATCATCCGTCTGTGCTCCCCCCGGCGGTATAATTTTTCGGTCGTGAAGGGCGTCTCCGGCGGCGGTCGCGACGGCCCGAGGTGAAGACCGGGCCGACCCGAGTTCAGTCGCCGCGTGCACGCTCCCGGGCCGCGTCACGGTCCAATTCGATCCCGAGACCGGGCGCGTCCGGGACGGGAACCTCGCCGTGCTCGGGTGCGGTACCGCCGGCGAAGAGGTCCGCGAGCCAGTCGGGGTGGCGGTAGTCCTCGAACGTCTCCAGGACGCCGAAACTGGGCGCGGCCGCTCCGAGGTGGGCACTGGCGGCGGTCGAGACCGGGCCACAGGCGTTGTGCGGGCTGAACGTCACGCCGTGGGTCGCGGCCGCGGCGGCGATCCGCCAGGTCTCGGTGACGCCGCCGGTCCGGACCGGGTCGGGCTGACAGACGGCGACGGCCGTCTCCGCGAACAGATCCGCGAACGCCCGCCGCGAGACGTGACTCTCGCCGGTGGCGACGGGGACCGGTGACTCGGCGGCGACCCGACGGAGTTCGCCAACCGTCGGCGGCGTCGGTTCCTCGAAGAAGGACACCCCGACCGGGTCGAGTCGGCGCGCGATCCGGAGTGCGGCGGCCGCCGTGAAACGCTTGTGTCCCTCGACGTAGACGTCGACGTCGGGACCGACGGCGTCCCTGACGGCGCGAATCCGCTCGATGGCCGCGTCTATCTCCGCCGTCCCCGGGTCCGCGGGGCCGTCACCGAACGGGTTGCACTTCAGTGCCGTGTAGCCCTCGGCGACCACGTCCGCCGCCGCACTGGCGAACGGGTCGGAGTCCTCTCCGGCTTCGTCGGGGCCGTCGTCGCTGACATCGCTGGAACCGTCGTCGTCCGCGTGGAGGCCGTGCCACCACCCGCTGGCGTACGCCCGGAGTCGCGGCCCGTTGACCGCCCCGCCGAGCAGTTCCGCGACGGGAGCACCCGCGCGCTTGCCTTTCAGGTCCCAGCAGGCGATATCGACCGCACTGGCGGCCGCACCCTCGACGACGTTGTTCGCGAGCCCGACCGTCGGGTGGACACACTCCCGGCGGACCCGGGCCGGTTCGGCGGGGTCCATGCCGGCGACGGCCTCGCCCATCCGTTCGACCGCGTCGGCGACCCCACTGGCGGCGTAGCTCGGTGCCGCCTCACCGGTCCCCAGGGCGCCGTCATCGGTTTCGACTGCGACGAAGACGAGCGGTTTCAGCGGCGTCTCGACGACTAAGGACTCGACCGACCGGATAGCACTCCGGGACATACTCGCGGGACTCCGCGAGCGGCCATAAACGTATCCACGAACCGCGGGCGTTCCCATGGACCGCTAGCGTGTCCACGGACTCCGGTCCGGCCACCGTCCGACCGTCGTCCGGGTACCGTCCAGGCACCGTCCGACCGTCGTCGATTGCGGCGGTCCGAACTGTTTTGTCGCTGGACTCCTCCCGAGGCACATGGCGATCAGTGACGTCGACGACCCGAGTCTCCTGTTCATCTGGACGGACCAGCAGGCCGCGGCCACCATGTCAGCGTACGGGAACGACGATATCGAGACGCCGAACCTCGACGCCCTGGCGGCTGACAGCGTCGTGGTCGACCGGGCCTACGCCTCCCAGTCGGTCTGTACGCCGTCGCGGTCGACGGTGCTCACCGGGAAGTACCCACACAGCAACAGCCTCTCGGAGAACAACGAACGGTTGCCCGCCGACGCGCAGTGTTTCCCGGAACTCGCGGACTTCGAGGAGTACACGACCGCGTTCATGGGCAAGTGGCACCTCGGCGACGAGATCTTCGCCCAGCACGGCTTCGAGGAGTGGGTCGCCCTCGAGGACCAGTACCACCACTACTACTCCGAGGAGTACCCCGACGACGCCCACTCGGCGTACCACGGTTACCTCCTCGACCAGGGGTACGAGCCGGACGTCGTCGAGGAGGACGGCTTCCGGTACTTCTCGCGGGGCTGGGTCGCGAACAACGTCCCCGAGGAACACTCGAAACCCGCCTTCCTCGCGAGCGAAGCCAGCCGGTTCATCCGCGAGCACCGGGACGAGCCGTTCATCCTGCACGTCATGTTCCTCGAACCCCACCAGCCCTACACCAGCCCCCGGGACGACCAGTACGACCCCGACGAAGTCCCGCTCCCGGACAACTTCGAGCACGACGGGCTGACCGACCAGCCCCTGGACGTCCGGTTCGCCCGCGAGTCGCTCCGCCAGGGCGTCGACTTCCGGGCGAGTCACATCCTCGGCGACGACCCCGGCCCCGGGGAGTGGCGCGAACTGGTCTCGCGGTACTGGGGGCTGGTGAGCCTCGTCGACACACACGTCGGGCGCATCCTCGACACCGTAGAAGAGTGCGGGCTGGTCGACGAGACGATCACGGTGTACACGAGCGACCACGGCGAGATGGCGGGCAGCCACCAGCTCTACTCGAAGATGAACCAGTTCGAGGAGTCGATCCGCGTCCCGCTGTTGCTCCGGCTGCCCGGCGTCGAGCGCAACGGCGAACGGGTCGAGAATCCGCTGAGCCAGGTCGACCTCGTCCCGACGCTGCTGGAGGCGATGGGGCGTCCGCGCCCGTCTCACCTCCAGGGGTACAGCTGGATGCCGTTTCTCCGCGGCGAGGGCGACCTGGTCGAGGAGAACGTCTTCGTCGAGTGGAACGGGTCACACAACATCGGCTTCCACGGGCGCTACTCCGACTACCTGGAGACGCCGAAGACCCGGCCACACCCGGACCCCGAACACCGGGCGGTCTGGGACGACCTGCTCGAACGGGAGGGTCGCGAGCCGCTAACCGAGGCCGATCTCAGGCGCCTGATGACCGACCCGGTCCGGACGGTCCTCACACCCGAGGGCTGGAAACTCAACTTCCGGCGAAGCGGCGACCACGAACTGTACGACCTCTCGACGGACCCGGGCGAGACGGAGAACCTCGCGCTCGACGGCGACCACGACGACGTAATCGACCGGCTGTCGGAGCTGATATTCGACTGGCAGAAACGGACGCAGGACCCCGTCTCCGTGTAGGGCTCGACGCAAGACCCCGTCTCCGTGTATGAACGGCCGTCGAGTCCCGTCTCCGTGTATGAACGGCCGTCGAGTCCCGTCTACCTGTAGAGTCCGAGCTAGTCGGCCAGAAAGTCGAGGAGGAGTCGCTCGAACCTCCCGGGGCGTTCGAGTTGTGCGCAGTGACCGCAGTCTTCGAGCAGTTCGAACCGGGCGTCCGGGTTCCCGTCGGCGAGACGCTCGAAGAGGTCCTCCATCCACGAACGCGGTTTCAGTTCGTCGTCGGCGCCAGCGACGAGGAGTACCGGTCGGTCGACGCTCTCGTAGTCGGTCTCCCGGCGCGTCGGCGGGTCTTGCTCGAACGGCGGGTCGAGCGTGCCGGCCACGATTGCCTGCCACTGCCCGGGCACGCGGGCCAGTTCCAGCCGTCGCTGGAGATGCGTCTCGTCCCACCACTGCTCGTAGTAGAGGTCGTCGAGGAACTCGTGCATGGCCGACTCGCTGCAGTCGAAGCTCTCGAGCAGTTCCTCGAAGCCGACGGGGATCCCGCCGCCCCCGCTGACGCTGACCGCCTTCTCGACCGGGAGCGGGGGCTCGGACTCACAGAGGGCACTCAGGATATCGCCCCCGCCCATCGAGTTCCCGACGAAGTGTGCGCTGTCGACACACAGCGTCTCACAGAAGGCCCGCAGGTGGCGGACCCGGAAGTCGAACTGGTCGGTGAAGTCGTACCGTTTCTCGGTGTCGCCGAACCCGACGGCGTCGGGCGCGAGGACGTGATACTCCGACGCGAGTGCCGGGATCGTCCGCCCCCAGGTCACCTCGGCCGCGCCGCCGAACTCCCCGCCGTGCAGGAGGACGACCGTCTCGTCGTTGTCACGTCCCGCTTCGAGGTAGTGTGTTCTGACGCCGTCGGCCACGACGTACCCGCTCGTGTAGTCGCTGTCGCTAGCCATTCGTGTCTCACGTCACGGCCGGCCGTCAAGTCGGTTCCGGTCGATGGGGTGGGATCAACTGATCTGGAATATCGAAGCCCATTCGTCGACTGACGTTCGGTATCACTTGCTAATGTCACTCCAAATCCAGACAAAATCAAACAGAAACATAGATTTATATCGGTGGTGTGTCGACATCGCGTATGGATTTCGGGATCTTCCACAACGGGAGTACGACGCTCCCGCTCAAACGAGCCGACAACGAGATCGTCGTGCCGGACGGCACGCTCGCGGAACTCCACGAGAGCAACAAGGACGTCGTCACAGACCAGATCCGCCACGCGGAACTGGCGGACCAGCACGGGTTCGACCGGGCGTTTTTCACCGAACACCACTTCGAACTCTCGGGCGTCGAGTTCAGTCCCAACCCCGTGAACGCCCAGATGGCCGTGGCCGCGCGGACCGACGACATCCGGCTGTGCCAGATGGGGAACATCCTCCCGTGGCACGACCCGATCCGGCTGGCCGAGCAGACCTCGATGCTCGACGTCTACAGCGACGGCCGCGCCGAGATCGGTATCGGTCGGGGGTACCAGCCCCGCGAGTCCGAGGTGCTGGGCGCGATGTACTGGGGCGGGACCACGATGAACCAGGAGCAGAACCGCCAGGTGTTCGAGGAGAAGTACGAACTGCTCGTGAAAGCCTGGACGGAGGAGCTGGTCTCGTACAGCGGCGACTTCCACAGCATCCCGCCGAAACACACGATCCACCACCACACCCAGGACCACGCGTATCTCGACGACGACGTCACCGACCACGACGTCGAGGACGCGCTCGACTGGGACGAGGGCGGCGACATGTACTCGGCCAACGCCTCGCGACGGCTGCTCTCGACGAACAGTCGCGCGACGTCGATCCCGGTGTTCCCCCAGCCCCAGCAGGAGCCACACCCGCAGATCTGGATGCCGGTCGTCTCGCCGCGCTCGACGAAGTGGGCGGCGAAAAACGGCGTCAACGGCGTCATCACGCTCGGTCCGAAGTCCCGGATCGAGCCGGTCGTCGAGAACTACTACGAGGCCGCTGCGGAGGCGGGCTGGCCGGACCACCATCCGGAACACGACGGCGAACCGTTCGACTACGGCTGGGACGCCGACCGCCAGCGCGGACTCGGGTTCTACCGGCTGTTCTTCAACACGGAGGTGGCCGACGAGGAGACCTACGAGCGGTTCAAACTCGGCGCCGAGGCACTCTGGGACCACCTCTCGTCGGCCTACAGCGCGGAGTTGCTCCTCGACCTCTCCGAGGCGGAGATCGAGACGCTCCGCGAGCGCCAGGACCTCGACGAGGACCAGCACGTCCGCGCGGACTACGAGATGATCGAGAAGAAGTCCATCGTCGTCGAGGGCACCGCCGAGGACATGATCGACGAGGTCGTCGAGATCAAAGAGCAGGTCGGGTTCTCCGACCTGAACCTGCTCGGCTACTTCGAGGTGCCCGGCCTCACCGGCGAGGAGGCCGACGAACAGCTCCGGGCCTTCGCCGAACGCGTGAAACCCGCCCTCGAAGAAGAGTACCCCAGCTGAATCCCCACACTCGCGAAACCGAGGAGCGCGTCGTAGAAGCGTTCACGGGAGAATGTGAATATAACGCTGGTTTCCTGTCGTTGAGCCCTTGAAGAAAATCGTGTCTTCGACAGCACCGCACTCGTTCGTGAGCGTTGAAAGCCCTCGGGGAGCGAAGCGACCGGAGTCGTCTGCGCGACCCCTGTCCGCGCGGGCGGTGCTGAGAGCGCGGATATGTCGCGTGGTTCGAGAGACCGTGGCTCTCTCGGCATCTCGAAAATCTTCGATTTTCGGTGACAGCGACCGCGAGCCCGCCGAGGGCTTCCATCTCACGATGATGACTGCGGTTGCGGTGACTCTCCCGATTCAGAATGTTACATTCACACCCTCTCTGTACAGTTCACAGGCACGGACCAGTTCTCGACGCCGAGAGACGGGGCGGTCGCGGCGACGAGCACGCCCTCAGCGGTCGCTCTCACCGACGTCGCCGCTCCGGTCGCCCGGCGTCACGACACGCGTGAGGAACGGGTCGTCTTCGAAGGCCATCTCCGTGTCCAGCAACCGGCCACACGCGGGACAGCAAAACTCCCGGAGGCACAGTTCCGGCGGACAGTCGCGGTTGATCCCGGCCGCCGAGACGGGACGCTCGCAGACTGCGACCTCGCTTTTCCAGTCGGCACCCATCGCTGCGAGGACCGTCTCGCACGACTTACAGGCGACGTACCGGTCCCCGTCTCCGTCCCCATCCTCGTCCCCGTCCTCGCTCCCGTCTCCGCCGCCTCCGTCGGTCTCGACGACCGCGACGTGTTCGCCGAGGGAGAGCGACGTCCAGTCGACGCGGCCGGCTTCCACGGGGGGTTCGAACGCGCCGTCGCCGCGCCGTCGGTCGTAGTGGCGCTCGCGACACGCGTCGACGTCGCCGTCGAGGTCTCCGTCCTCGGTCACCGGGACGCCGTAGACGTCCGCCGCGCTCTCGGGAGTCACGACGCCGCGCTCGACGTCTGCGCGGACCGCCTCGGGGTCGCGAGCCAGCGGGTCGCCGTAGCCGCCACTCCCCGGTCCGTGGACGTACACCGCGTCGTCGTCGCCGAGTTCGTATTTCCCCCAGACGATGTCCTCTGTCTCGACGTCGGTCTCGACCGGGTCCGGGAAACTCGCGTCGCCGGCCGGGGTCGACCCCCGGAGCACCGTAAACGCGATCGTACAGCCGGGATACCCACCGAAGACGCCCGTCGACTTCGGGATCTCGGTACCCCGGGCGGACATCTTGAGTATCACCTCGTCGGCGTCGTGGCCCTCGACCGGCGTGAGGGCGTACTCGTGGGCGGCGCCGCCGCGGTACTTCCCGGGACCGCCCGACTCGGGGACGTTCTGGCGGCCGAGATACAGCATCGGCTGCCTGCTCTCGTGGTGCTCGACGTTCGCCCACCGCGTCACGACGTTCGTTATCTCGCCCCCGAGGTCGATACCGTCGGCGAACGCACGGGCGCCGCCCGCGCCGGCGAAGGTGTCGGTCACCGACCCGACCGACGTGACGCCGTCGCGACGAAACCGGAGCCCGATACCGAAGTGCGAGCCGTGCCAGACGCCGGTCGCGCGGTCGCGGTACCCCTCGCTCGCACCCAGCAGTCGCGAGACCGCGAGCGTGGCGAGGCTGTTACACACCTGGAGGGTGGCGACGGTCGCGATCGACACGGGCGCCGGCCGCTGGGCGTTGACGATCGACCCCTCGGGCGCCTCGATCTGTATCTGCTCGACGATGCCGTCGTTCCAGGTCATGTCCTGACACATGAGCGGGAGGAGTGGCGCGAGGACGCCGCCCCGGGTGCCGATCGCCGTGCAGTTCAACCCGACTTCGCTCTGTTCGTCCGTGCCGGTGAAATCGAACGTGAGCGAGTCCCCCTCCTTGTGCAGTGCCAGCTTGATCGTGAACGTCCTGTCCTCGGGTTCGGACCGGAGATACTGGCGTTCCTCCCACGTCCCGTCGGGCAGTTCGCGGAGGCGTCGCCGGAAGGCGCGCTCGGACTTGGCTATCAGTTCTTCGCCGACGCGCTCGACCGTGTCGACGCCGTATTCGTCCATCAGGCCACGCATCCGGTCGGTGGCGACGTTGTTGGCGGCGATCTGTGATCGCAGGTCCCCCTCGAGCTGGCGAGGGTCGCGGCTCATGTTGAGCACCGTGTCTAGCAGGTCCTCGCGCATCTCGCCGCCCTCGACGAGTTTCATCCCGGGGGTCTGGAACCCCTCGTGGAACGTCGACCGGGAGTTGGGCGCGAAGCCGCCGGCGTCGATCGACCCGAGGTCGGCGACGTGGACGAAGTTGGCGGCAAAGGCCTTCAGCTCGCCGTCGAAGAAGATGGGGCTGACGATGTAGACGTCGGGGGCGTGGAGGGCGGCGGTGTAGGGGTCGTTGAGCATGAACACGTCCCCGGGGTCGATGTCGCCCGAGAAGCGTTCGACGATATGTTTGGTCGCCTCCGACGCTCCGACGTAGTGGTGGAGAAAACCCACGCCGCCGGTCAGGAGTTCGCCCTCGGCGGTGTAGAGCGCGACCATCAGGTCGTGACCCTCGTTGGTGGTCGGCGACCCGGAGACGCGCTTGAGCGCCGTGACTGCCTCGTCGGTCACGCGGACGAGGCGGTGTTTGATGATCTTGAACGTCACCGGGTCGATCCCGTCGACGGCGTCGGGATCCCTGTCGCTGTCGGGGTCCCTGTCCCCGCTGCTGGCCCTGTCGCCGTCACCGTTCCCGCCACCACCGCCGTCGCCGGTTCGGGTGGACTCACGCATCGGTCGAGGGCTCCGGCGGTGACTCGACGAGTTCCTCGACGGCGGCCGCCCCGCGGAGGACCGTCTCCTCCTCGAACGGGCGGCCCACGAGCATCAGTCCGACCGGCAGGCCGTCGGCGGCGCCACAGGGGACCGAGACCGCGGGGTGGCCGGTCATGTTGAACGGCATCGTGTTCCGGCCGCGGCCGGTCTTGCCCTGGGCCCGGTCGACGAGTTCCGGGTCGGAGTCGACGGTCGTTCGCTCGAAGGCGGTCATGGGCGTCGTCGGCATCGCCAGCACGTCGACGTCTTCGAGGGCCTCGTCGTAGGCCGCCCGGAGGTCGCGCCGGAGGTTCGTCGCGATGCTGTGATAGCGGCCCTGGAGGTGGTCGCGGAGGTAGCCGCCGAGGACGAACACCTGCTTGACCGTCGGGGCGAACTCGTTGGCACTGGCCCGGCGAGCCTTCGCGAACGTCTTGGCGAAGTGGGTGTCCGCGTACCCCTCGACGAACCTGCCGGTCCCCTCGCTCTCCCACATCGCGACGATGTCCTCTAGCTGGATGGCGAGTGCGATCGGGAGGCCGTCGTCGTGGTAGGGGACCGACACCCGGGTGCGGTCGGCACCGGCGGCCGCGAGCGCGTCGACGGCGGCGAGGACGTTCTCCTCGACCCGGGGGTCGGCGAAGTCGCTCCCGAACCCCTCGTCGAGGACGCCGACGGTGAGGTCGTCGACCGACGGCCCCGAGGCGGCGGGCAGATACGCGCCGGGCTCTCGCTCGACCTGTCGGGGGTCCAGGGGGTCCTCGCCGACGATGGCGTCGAGCGTCCGTGCGGTGTCGGCGACGGTGCGCGCCATCGGTCCCACGTGGTCGAACGAGTGGCCGAGCGGCGCGACCCCCCGATAGGAGACCAGCCCGTGGGTCGGCTTGAGTCCGACACAGCCACACCACGCCGACGGGACCCGGACGGACCCGGCCTGGTCGGTGCCGATCGCGACGTCGACGTCGCCGGTGACGACAGCGACGGCCGACCCGCCCGACGAGCCGCCCGCGAGGTGGTCGTCGCTGTGGGGGTTCAGGACCGGCCCGTAGAGACCCAGTTCGCCGGTCCCCGAGACGGCCATCTCGTCCATGTTCGTCTTCGCCGTGACCGTCGCGCCGGCGTCCAGCAACTGCTCGACGACGAACGCGTCGGCGTCGGGGACGTACCCGTCGAGGACGCGCGTGCCACACGCCATCGGGACGTTCGCCACGGAGACGTTGTCCTTGACGCCGACCGTGTACCCCGAGAGCGGGCCGTCGTCCGCGCCGTCGACCCGACACCGGCGGACGACCGCGTTGTGTGGGTCTTCGTCCTCGACCGGCCGATAGCCGGGGTCTCTGTCGGTGTATTCGATCCCCTCACGAGGCTCGCGGAGGGCCTCGAGTCGTTCGAGCCCGCCCAGTCGCGAGTCGACGAGGTCCCGGTAGGCGTCGACCTCCGCCTCGTCCAGGTCCAGATGGTACCGTTCGGATAGTTCGCGGATGTCCTCCCTGGAAGGTGATGGCACCCGCGATGGTAACTGCGTCACGAGTTGGTCTCTGAAACCGAGACAGTTAATGATTACTCAAACGGGGCCTGCCCTGTCCTGTTTATTCCGATATCCACCCAAGTTCGTCACGGATACCGGACGGAAATCGAACGAACGAACAGCGAACACGCGATTCACCGCGACGGAACTGTCCCGGAGACCTGGGGACCGTCACGCGACAGGGACCGAACCGTCCGTCCCACCCTGGAGAGCGAACACTCCGTCTCACCCCGGAGACCGAGCCGATCGTGGCCGGCCCCAACCCACATTACAGTATTATCAACGTAATTCAACCTATAATTCGTAGTATTCAACTGCAGACCTAATATCTTGATTTAAATACGACATTCACACTAAGATAAAGCCCGATGAAGCAATTATACCCAACATTCCTGGTCAAGCACCCATACCAGCACCTGCGGATAGAACCGGCACGTCTCGCGGACACCGGGCCATCCACCGGGCGACACCGCGACCGTCGGTCCGGATCGCCGGCCGGTGGGTCCCCGGTCAGGTGCAGTTCTCCCCGGGGTAGCGGCTGTCCGTCGTCCCGGGGTCGATCGGCGTCACGCCGGCCTGGCGGTGGTGCCGGTGTAGGTTCGGGACGCCCAGTCGGTGGCCCCCTCGAACGCGGCGGCGGCCCGGAGGACCGTCGTCTCGTCGAAGCGGTCGCCGACGAGCATGAGCCCGGTCGGGAGCCCGTCGACGAGTCCGCAGGGGACGGATATCGCGGGGTGGCCGGTCATGTCGAACGGCATCGTGTTGCGGGTCCGGCCGGTCTTGCCGGCGGCGCGCCGGACCAGTTCCCGCCGGGAGAGGTCCGGAACGTGCTCGAAGGCCGTCATGGGCGTCGTCGGCATCGCCAGCAGGTCGACGTCTTCGAGCGTCTCGTCGTAGGCGGCCGTCAGGTCCGCGCGCAGGTTCTGGGCCTTCCGATGGAAGCGGCCGTGGAACCGCTCGCGCAGGTACCGACCGAAGACGAGCTTGAGCTTGACCGTCGATGCGAACTCGGCACCTCGCGAGCGCCGGCGGGCAGCGAACGCCGATGCCAGGTCGGTGTCGTAGCGCCCCTTCCGGAAGTAACCCGTTCCCTCGGTTTCCCAGAGCATCGCTGCCGCCTCCGTCTCGACGGCCAGCCAGACGATCAGCCCGTCCTCGTGCCACGGGACCGAGACGTCCTCGACTGACGCGCCGATGTCCCCGAAGACGTCGGCCGCGTCGCGGACTGCCTCGTCGACCCCGGGGTCGCTGAACGCTGACCCGAACCCCTCGTCGAGGATGCCCACCGACAGGTCCCCGATGTCGGTCGACGCTTCGACGGCGGCGGCGTAGGAGTCGCTCTCGTGGTCGATACCCGGGCGGGCGCTCGCCGGCACCTGGCGCGGGTCGTTCGGGTCCTCACCCGTGATGGCGTCGAGGACGAGCGCGCAGTCGGCCGCCGAGTCGGCGATCGGGCCGACGTGGTCGAACGTGTAGCCGATGGGGGCGATCCCGGAGTACGAGACCAGCCCGTGGGTCGGCTTGAACCCGACACAGCCCGACCACGCCGCCGGCGTCCGGAGCGAGCCGGCCTGGTCGGTACCGATCGCGACGTCGACCTCGCCGGTGACGACCGCCACGACCGACCCCCCGGAGGAACCGCCCGCGAGATAGTCGTCGTCGACCGGGTTGGTGATCGGACCGGTCGGCGTCAGCTCGCCGCTTCCCGAGACGGCCATCTCGTCCATGTTCGTCTTCGCCGTGACCGTCGCGCCGGCGTCCAGCAACTGCTCGACGACGAACGCGTCGTCGCGGGGGACGTAGCCTTCCATCACCGGCGTCGCGCACGTCATCTCGACGCCAGCGACGGCGACGTTGTCCTTGACGCCGACCGTCAGCCCGGACAGCGGGCCGTCGTCGGCACCCTCGACCAGACACCGGGTGACGACGGCGTTGTGCGGGTCCTCGTCGGGCCCGGGCCGGTAGCCCGGATCCCGGCGGCCGAACGACGCCCGGTTTGGGCGCTCGGTCCGACCGCGGGATTCGGCCAGTTCCTCGATCCGCTCGGGAACCGCCATCCGACCGTCCAGCAGGACCGCGAAGTCCTCGACCTCGGCGTCGCTCAGTTCGAGCCCGAAGTACTCGCCGTGTTCGCGTATCTCCGTCTCCGTCGGTGGCCGCACCGACGGCGGTAGTTCTGTCATCCCTGTAGGGACCGCCCCCGGAACCGCAAAACCGTTTCCGTTCGGCCAATTCTTGTGGACGTCCGCCCACTCGATCCACGGACAGGCGACCGACCGGTGACGCCGGCGCGTTCAGCGCGAGTCACGGAGAGGACGGGCGACCGCGCTGTCGAACTCGAGGAGACTGTCCCGGCGCGACTGGGCGGGGTTGTCGAACGCCAGCAGGCCGACGTGGTCGGCACCCGCCTCCCGGAGGTCTGCAACCTGTTCGCGGCACTCGGCGGGCGTCCCGACGACCGCGAACTGTTCGAGGACCGACCGCGGCAGGCGGTCGACCAGGTCGCTCGCGGCGACATCGCCGATCTCGTCGGCGGGCGGGACCGACCGGGCGATTTCGGGATCGATCCCGATCGCGTCGAGCGCTTCCGGGGGCGTCTTGTCGACGATCCGACCGACGAGTTCGGCGACCCCCTCGCGGGCGACGTCGCCGTCGTCGGCCATCGAGAGGAACGCCCACAGGACCAGGTCGACGTCGGCAAGGTCGCGGTCGGCCCGTCGCGCCCCGCGACCGACGTGTTCCCGCGCGTAGGTCACACCCTCGGTGGAGGCGAGTCCGGCACCGGCGACGACGCCGTCCCCCCGGTAGCCGCCGAGTCCGAGGACGTGTGGTCCCCGTCCCGCGACGTAGACCGGCACGTCGGTGGGCGGCAGGACGTCGAGGTCGGCGTCGACGGCGGTGAACTCCGGACGGTCGACGGTCACCGCCTCACCGGCCAGAAGCGACCGGATCGTCCGGACGCCGTCACGGAGGGTCCCGACGGGGTCGTCCTGGTCGTAGCCCAGCGGGTCCAGCACGATGGGGGAGCCGGCGCCGAGGCCGACCCGCGCGCGGCCGTCGCTCACGGTGTCGAGCGTCGCGGCAGCCGCCGCCGTCACCGCTGGGTGGCGGGTGTAGGGGTTGGTGACGCCGGTCCCGAGACCGATCCGTTCGGTTTCGGCCGCCGCCAGTGCGAGCGCGGTGTGCGTGTTGTACTCCAGGCGCTCGTCGCCGACGAGCAGCGCCTCGAAGCACGTCCCGTCGTCGAGCGCTCGGGCGCAGGCTGCGACGTCGGTCGGACACAGGTCGTTCCCGATGCCCGCGGTAAAACGGAGGCTCTCGTCGTCGGTGAACTCGTCGTTCGCGGTCACTGTCCCCCCGTTCTCGGAGCGACGTGAAAAGCGTTGGCGTACCCGGGACCGACGTCTGGCACCGCCTGGACGCTTATGACCGAACAAAATCAGTAAATCTTCGACCCGAACCCTACTTTCAAGAGAGTTCTGCCGACAGATCGAGTCGGTTCGCCTCGAATATCGACATACACTGTGCAAACGTTTATTTCTGTGGCTGGCGACGGTCAGGCGTATGCCGACCGAGACACCAGCGAACGCCTATCTCGACCGCGGGGTGGCGACGTTCATGGGCGCGCCCCACGTCGACCCGACCGCCGACGAGTTCGCGATCGACCCACCCGACGTCGGCGTGGTCGGGTTCCCGTTCGACAGCACCTGTATCAGTCGTACCGGCACCAACCAGGGGCCCCGCGCGGTCCGGGACGCGAGCACGCAGACACGCTACTATCACTTCGAGTACGACACCGACCTGCGGGACCACTACGCGGTCGCCGACTGTGGCGACGTGCCGGTCGTCCCGGGCAACGCCGAGCGCAGCATCGACCAGGGGGCCGCGTACCTGGACCTGCTCCACGACGCGGGGACGATGCCGGTCCTGCTGGGCGGGGACCACTCGGTCACGGCCGCCGGGACGCGGGCGCTCGGGAACCACGTCGAGGACCCCGGCCTCGTACTCGTCGACACGCACTTCGACACCGCGACCGACGTCGCCGGCGAGCGATACAACCACTGCACGCCGATCGCCCGGACGGTCGACGAGGCGGGGTTCGACCCCGAGCGGATCAGCATCGTCGGTCTCACCGGGCCGACGAACCCGCGGTTCGAACTGGAGTGGGCGCGCGACCGGGGCATCTCGCTGTTCACGCTGGACGAGGTGGTCCGCCGGGGTCCCGTCGCAGTGGCCGAAGACGCCGTCGCAGCGGCGACCGGTGGGGACGCCGACGCCCTCTATCTCACCCTGGACATCGACGTCCTCGACGCGAGCGCGGCGCCCGGCACCGGCGTCCCGACCAACGGAGGGCTCCGGGCGCGTGAACTCCTCCAGATCCTCGGCGTCGTCGCCAGCGCCGGCATCGACGCGATGGACGTCGTCGAGGTGTCCCCCGGGCTCGACCCCGCGGGCGTGACTGCGCGGATGGCCGTCCGATCGATCGTCGACTGTCTGGCGGCCAGCGCGGTCGGCGAGGCCCACGCCCCGGGGCTGGGGACCGCCGCGACGGCCGCCTGCGGTGGCGAACGGTGACTGATCTCCTCGTCACGAACGGCCGCGTCGTCACGCAGGACGCCGACCGAAGAGTGGTCGAGGACGGCGCCGTCGCCGTCAGGGACGACGAGATAACTGCCGTCGGCCCCACTGAGACGGTCGAGGCAGCGCACGACGCCGAGGAGGTCATCGACGCGGACGGGGGCGCGGTGATCCCCGGGCTGGTGAACCCGCACACGCACGTCTCGGACGTGCTGCTCCGGGGGTCGTTCGCACAGGACCGGGGGTTGCTCGACTGGCTGTACAACGTCAAGCGCCCCGCGACGTTCACGATGTCGCCCGAGGAGCAGACGGTCGCGGCGGAACTGTACTGTCTGGAGGCGATCCAGTCCGGCGTGACCACGTTCGTCGAGGCCGACACGGAAGTCGTCTGGGACGACTGGTCGACCGTCGAGGCGAAACTCGACGTCTACGACCGCGCGGGTATCCGCAACGTCTACGGCGCGGGGATGGTCGACCAGGGGGCCGACCCCGCGTTCCGGGAACTCGTCGCGGACATCCAGGCCCGCGACCCGGGCGTCGACCACCCGCCGCCCGACCGGTTCGTCGAGGACACGGACACCGTCGTCGACGAGGTCGAATCACTCGTCGAGACCTATCACGGGACGGCCGACGGGCGTCAGTCGGTCTGGCCGGCACCGGTGGTGGTCGGGACCACGTCGAACCGCGCGTTCCGCGAGGCCTATCGACTCGCCGAAAAGTACGACGTGATGACGACGGCCCACGTCGCCGAGGCCGAGGCCCAGGAACAGCGCCCCCTCTCGAGCGTCGAGTACCTGCGCAACGCGGGCTATCTCGGCGAGCGAACCCTGCTCGGGCACTGCGTCCAGACCGACGAGAGCGACGTGCGGATCCTCGCGGAGACCGACACGGCCGTCGCCCACAACTACGTGGCGAACATGCGCCTGGCGACCGGATACGCGCCCGTCGCGACGATGCTCGACGCCGGCGTCACCGTCGGGCTCGGGACCGACAACGCCATCCTCAGCGACACGGTCAACCCGCTGGGTGACGTCCGCGCCATGGCCGCCGGGCACAAGGGCTACCACCGCGACCCCGGCGTCGTCCCGGCACAGCAGGCCTTCGACATGGTCACCACCGACGCCGCGAGAGCGGTCGGGCGTGCCGACGACCTCGGGTCCATCGAACCCGGCAAACAGGCGGACATCGCCGTCGTCGACCTGGACCACCCCCATCTCACGCCCTGTCCGGACCCCGTCTCCGCGCTGGTCTACAACGCTCAGGGGTTCGAAGTCGACACCGTCGTCTGTGCCGGTGACGTCGTGATGACCGACCGTGACGTTCGGTCCTTCGACGCCAGCGAAGCGACGATCACCTCCCGCGCGACCGACACCGCCGCCGATATCGTCGAACGAACCGGCTACGGGTGAACGAACTGTCCGCGACTCGGTCGAAGCGGTCAGACCGACACACGGGCGTGAACGCCGGTACGCCCCCGGAGTATTTCGAGAAAACGGACGGTGTCGCGGACACTTGAAGATATAACTTTCGAATAGATAGGGCGCGTCAGAGAGGTTCCCAACGGAGTCGAAGCTATCCGCGTAGCGACAACATACGTCGTCGACCAGCAGCCGATACCGCCGAGACCGGACCCGTCACGCGGTGTATACGCGTACACCTGGTCACGTAGTGGGGGACGCGCCACTCAGTTCCGAACCCAGGATAGGAGACACGTTTCCTCTGCGAACGGGAAGACGAGTGAACGACGTCGAGACTGAATTCACGTCCCCCGGCTGTTGTCGGTCGTTCGAGGGCGGGTTTCGCGAGCGAGTCGACGACTACACCGCAGTCAGCCCACTGTATCGCCGCGTAGCTCGTCGAGAGCGGCCCGGAGTCGTCGCGGGAACTGGTCTTCGGCGCCGTCCGACTGGTCGGTCGACCCGGGTGACTGGACGGCGTCACGGACCCCAAGTTTTTCGAGCAGTCGAAGAACGTGTCGGTCAGAATACGATACGCCGAACCCGTCCTCGACGAGCAGGTGGACGTGGTCGGTGGTGAGTGGCTGGTGGCGTTCGAGAACCTCGGCGAGTCGTTCCCGTTCCGGTTCGGAGAGTTTCGGCGGCCGGCCACCACCGAAATCGGGCCGCAAGCCGTCGACACCGCGTTCGTTCCACCGGTCGGCCCACCGACTCGCAGTCGGCTGTGTGACGCCGACACGGGACGCAGCCTCGGTGACCGAATCACCGGCATAGAGGTTCTTGACGAGACACAACCGCCGAACCAGCCGCGCTTCGTCGTTCGATTGAGCCTCGTCGATCGCCTCGTCGAGTTCGGGTTCAGTCAGTCGTTCTTTCACCTGCTTCGACGGGCCCGGCATTGTCGCTATGTCTCCACGTATCTATACAAAACTTTCGACATCCAGCCACAGCGAGACAGCACGGACAGTGACTCCAGTCGCTGGCAGGTAGCGGAGCCCAGTACTCGTCGGCGTTCGCCCAAACGGCCGGCGAACGCGGTCGTATCGCCCTCAGTCGGCACCTCGTCGCACCGACATCCCGCTGTCCTCGCGGGTCACGAGACCCCGGCGTTCTCGGCCAGGTCGACCTGGACGACTCTCGCCCCGCCACACGACCGACAGGTCGGGATCTCCAGGTCGGGTTCGGTGTAGAACTCCTCGCCGCAGGTCTCACAGCGGTGGCTGGGCATACCCTCTTCCTCGCGGTCGCCGGTGACGACCACGGGACGGGAGGCGTCGAGTGTGACCTGCTGGCTGACGCTCCCGAACAGGGCCGACCCGAGCGGCGACCGCTTGCGCCCGCCCATGAGTATCAGGTCGGCTTTGACCTCCTCGGCGGCGTTCAGGATGCCCTCCGCCGGCGTGCCGTACCGGCTCAGTTCGTTCACGGTGATGCCGGCGGCCTCGAGGAACGCCTTCGCCTCCCGTCCGGCGTCCGTCTCGCTCGGGTTGTTCACCTCCGCCCACTCCGGGTCTTCGTAGACGTGCAACAGGTACACCACGACCTCCTCGGCCGCTTCCGGGAGGTTCGCCGCCGTCGCCGCCTGTGCTGTCGCCCTGGACTCGTCGGCGTCTATCGGCAGCAGTACCCTGTACATTGTTACCGATACCCACGTGTTACTACGGCACGGGCTGACAAAACTGTTAGGGGCGGGCATGGGGTCGGTTTCGGGTCGAGCGGAGGCTGTTTCGGGTGGAACAGGGGGCGGGTTCGGGTGAAGCGGGGCCGGTTTCGGGTGGAACAGGAGACGGCTTCGGGTGAGGCGAGGGAGAGTCAGACCGTGCGAGCGCAGGCGGCCAGGGTTTCTAAGTGTCGAGACGCCGAACGTGGGGGCATGGAGACGCGCCTGCTGGGACCCGAGGCGGTCGAGTCGGCGGCCGACTTCGAGGCGGTCGTCAGCGCGGTCGAGGACGCCTTCGCCGCCGACGCCCGCGGCGACGCGCAGATGCCCGCCAAGTCCTACCTCGACCTGTCGGAGTACGACGGCGACTTCCGGTCGATGCCCGCCTACCTGGACGCACGGGGCACGGACACCGCCGGGAGCTGGGACGCCGCGGCGGTCAAGTGGGTCAACGTCCACCCCTCCAATCCGAGCGAGCACGACCTCCCGACGGTGATGGGGACGGTGATCTACTCCGACCCGGAGACGGGCCTGCCACTCGCGCTGATGGACGGGACCGAGTTGACTCGCCGGCGGACCGGCGCCGCGGCGGCCGTCGCCACGAAGTACCTCGCCGTCGCCGAGGCAACCTCGATGGGAATCGTCGGCGCGGGCGTCCAGTCCTACGCGCAACTGGAGGCCGTCTCGCGCGTTCGTCCCATCGAGGAGGTGGTCGTCGCCGACCGCAACGACGAGAAAGTCGAGGCGTTCGTCGAGCGGTTCGGCGGCCGGTTCGACGTCCGCGGCGGGTCGATCGAGGAGGCCGCCGCCTGCGACGTCCTGTCGACGGTGACGCCCGTCGAGGAGCCGATCGTCCACGCGGTGGGCGAACAGACCCACGTCAACGCCATCGGCGCCGACGCCGCCGGGAAACACGAGATAGCCGACGCGATCTTGCAGGACGCCAAGATCGTCATCGACGACTACGAGCAGTGTACCCACTCCGGCGAGATCAACGTGCCGTGGGCGGCCGGCGTCCTCGACGACGCGGACATCCACGCGGAACTCGGTGAGGTCGTGGTCGGCGAACGTTCCGGGCGCGAAGGTGGTGACGGCGTCACGGTCTTCGACTCGACGGGGCTGGCCATCCAGGACGTCGCCGCCGCCCACGTCGTCTACGAGCGAGCGACCGAGGAGGGACTGGGCGAACTCTTCGAACTCGTCGATACCGAGGTGCTGTAGTCAGTCGTCTTCGTGTTCGTCGTCGTGGCCGCGTACCGCTTCGTTTTCGCGTACCTCGTCCAGATCTGCCCGCGTATCGACGTCGATGCGGACGCCCGGGTCGCCGGTCTCGACGACGGCGCTGTCGGCGGCGGCCGCGAAGACCGAGCGCCCGCCGGTATCGCCCGACAGAGCAGCGAGCGCGTCGAAGTGCTGGCGGTCGAAGAGGACGGGGTTGCCACGCTGGCCGTCGTAGCCCGCGGCGAGCGCGGAGCCCTCGTCCTCCCGCCAGGCGTCGACCAGGCGGCCCACCGTTTCGGGTCGAACCCGCGGCATGTCCCCGAGCGCGAAGACGACGGCGTCGTGGTCCCGTCGCGCCCAGGCGACCCCCCGACGGACCGAGGTCGCCTGTCCCGCCGCGGCGTCGGGGTTCTCGACGAGTGTGACGTCGGAGTTCCCGCGGGTCAGGTCGGTTTCGGCGAGGGCTTCGGGAATGTCGGTGTCGGGGTCGACGACTACCGCGACGGCGTCGAGGTCCGCCCCGGTCAGCGTCCGGACGGCGTGGACGACGAGCGGTTCGCCGTCGACAGTCGCGAGGAGTTTGTTCCCGTCGCCGAACCGGCTGCTCAGGCCTGCCGCGAGTACGATACCGGCGACGCTCTCTCGGTCGCTCACGTTCGCTCGTAGGAGGTGGTCTGTGAAAGGGATTCGGCCCTTCGAGTTGTTGTGGCACCGGGCTTCGATCGCTGTTTTTGTGTCGGCAACGGAGTGCACTGAAAGCTCTCGGGCCGCTCGCTACCTGTCGGATCTACCGCTACTCACAGTGACGGGTGAAAGCCCTCGGGCCGCTCGCGAGTCGCTCCGCTCCTCGCTCACAATAGAGGCGCGTAGCGCCTCGCCGCTCGCGGTCGCTGAGCGACATATCCGCGCTCGAACACCCGCACAGCACCGCACTCGCGCGGATATCCCGCTCAGCGACCGCGAGCCCGTCGAGGGCTTCCATCGCACGATCATCGCTGCGGTCACATAGCGGTCAGACGACCCGATTCCAGAGAAAGGTGGACCACTACTGTAGAGAGCCTCACACCTCCCCAGCCTCTTGCGGTGCTCGGTTCACTCCCTGCGGTCGTTCACCTGCGCTCCTCATCCCTCGCACGATACGTCTCGCGGCCCTCACGGAGTTCGGGCACGACTCGACGGCGCGCGCCGAGACGAGTGGTCGGGATGCCGATCCGTCCGGCCGGGTCGAAGAGCCGATTCACCCGGCTGGTGAGTACGAGCGGCCCGCTCTCCCGTCGTCGGTGAGAACGGACGTTCCGTCGTTCCGTCGTCAGTCAGCGGTTGTCGAGGCGCCAGTCGGGGATGGGCACCTGGCCGCCGTCGACGCGGAGTTCGTGGCCGTTGACGTAGTCGCTGGCGGGCGCGGCGAGGAACGCGACGCCGTTGGCGATGTCTTCGGGCTGGGCGAACGTCCCGAGCGGGTTGAGGTCCGTGATCTGCTCGGCGACCTCCTCGGAGAACCCCTCGGTCATGCGGGTGTCGACCCAGCCGGGGGCGACGGCGTTGACGCGGATCCCCTCGCGGCCGAGTTCGAGCGCGAGCGACTTCGTGAGACCCTTCAGTCCCCACTTGCCGACGTCGTACTGCGGGGACATGCCGACGGCGTTTTTCGTGTGGATCGAGGTGATGTTGATTATCTTGCCGTATCCCTCCTCGACCATGCCGTCGACGACGGCCCGGGTACAGTGGATCGAGCCCATGATGTGGACCTCGACGTTGAGCCGGAAGTCGTCGTCGTAGCCCTCGTCGAGGAACGGGCCGGCGTTGCCGACGCCCGCGTTGTTGACGAGAATGTCGATGTTGCCGAGTTCCTCGACGCCGCGCTCGACCATCGCCTGGACTTCGGCCTGGTCGCTGACGTCCGCACCGACTCCCTCGGCGTCCGATCCAGTCTCTTCGCGGATGGTCGCGGCGGTGTCCTCGGCGACGTCGGGGTCGAGGTCGTTGACGACGACGTCCGCGCCGTTCTCGGCGAGTTCCAGCGCCGTCGCGCGACCGTTGCCGCGGCCGCCGCCCGTGACCAGTGCCGTCTTGCCTGTGAGATCCAGGTCCATACGACAGGTTTCGAAGCGTCCCCCTATCAAGTTCGGCCATCACCCGCTCGGTTGCCGGCTATCGAGACGAGAACACACGCAAGGGCCGGAGTCGGGCTCGGAGTCGGGCCGGGACAACAGTTTAGCGCCCTCGCTCGCTTTGGACGCGTATGTCCAAGGACACGCCGCCGTCGGACGGTTCCAGCGCCGGCCTGGACGCGGCTCCCGGCGGCGAGGGAGGGAAACTCGTCGGGAAGGGCGTCACCCGCCGCGAGGACCGGGCGCTGCTGACGGGCGACGCGCGCTACACGGACGACATCGACGCACCGGGGATGACTCACGTGGCGTTCGTCCGGAGCGACCGCGCCCACGCCCGGCTCGACGGGATCGATACGAGCGTGGCCGAGGCGATGGACGGCGTCCTCGCGGTCTACACCTGGGAGGACCTGACGGCCTCGGACTCGCCCTGTGTCCTCTCGGTCCGCTCGGGCCCGCTGGACTGTGACCCGCCCGGCCACCCCGTGCTCGCTCGCGAGCGCGTCCGCTACCAGGGCCAGCCCGTCGCGGCCGTCGTCGGCGAGGACCGCTACCGCGCCCGCGACGGCGCCCGGGCGGTCTCAGTGGACTACGACCCGCTCGACGTGGTGGTCGACGCCGTCGAGGCCCGCCAGTCCGACGCACCGACGGTGTTCGAGGAGGCGCCGGACAACGTCGCGCTGACGGCCACGCTGGGCGACCCCGACGCCGCGGGCGAGGCGCTCGAAGCGGCCGACCACGTCGTCGAGCGCGCCCTGCGGAACAACCGACTGATATCGAGCGCCATCGAACCGCGCGCGGCCGTCGCGACGTACGACACGGGCGAGCAACGGCTCACGGTCGAGATGACCAGCCAGTCGCCACACGGCCACCGGAGCGACCTCTCCTCGACGCTGGGGTTGCCCGAGCGCCGTATCCGGGTCGTCGCACCGGACGTCGGCGGCGGGTTCGGCCACAAGGGCCACCACCACCCCGGCGAGGCGATGGCCGCGTGGGCCGCGATGCGCCTCGACAGGCCGGTGAAGTGGACCGCCCGCCGGAGCGCCAACTACCTGGAGGGCGCCCACGCCCGCGACCACCAGACCCACGCCGAGCTGGGCGTCGACGAGGACGGTACCGTCCGCGGGTTGCGGGTCGAGACCGACGCCAACGTCGGCGGCTACGCGCTCGGCGGCGGCGCGGCCATGCCGGGCTGGTACGGCTCGCTCCTCTCCAGCCAGTACGACATCCCCGCCATCTCCTGTGAGACGCGCGCGATCTTCACCAACACTGCGCCGCTGCACTCCTACCGGGGTGCCGGCCGCCCGGAAGCGGTCTACGTCACCGAGCGCATGGTCGACGCGGCCGCCCGCGAACTCGACTTCGACCCCGTCGAACTGCGCCGACAGAACCAGGTCGACCCCGAGGAGTTCCCCTTCGAGACGGCCGCGGGCGCCACCTACGACAGCGGCGAGTACGAGAACGCGATGGACCTCGCGCTCGACGCGGTCGACTACGAGAAACACCGCGAGCGCGCCGCCGAAAGTGACGGTCCCGTCACCGACGACGATGGCCGCCTCGTCGGCGTTGGCTTCGCCTGTTACGTCGAGTCCACGGGTGGCGGCTACGAGAGCGGCGTCGTCCGCGCCCACCCAGACGGTACTGTCACTGTCTCGGCGGGGACACACTCCCACGGTCAGGGTCACGAGACGACCTACGCGCAGATCGTCGCCGACGAACTCGGCGTGCCCTACGAGGACATCGACGTCCGGGAGGGCGACTCGGACGCGACGCCGACCGGCACCGGAACCTTCGGCTCGCGGAGTACGATAACCGGGGGGAACGCCGTCGCCGAGAGCGCGCGCGAAGTCCGCGAGAAAGCGCGCCGACTCGCCGCGGCGACCCTGGAGGCCGACCCCGCGGACGTCGAACACGACGACGGCGAGTTCCGGGTGACCGGGACCGACCGCTCGGTGGCGTTCGCCGGCGTCGCGGAGCGGGCCTACGGCTGGGGCGTCCCCGACGGAATGGACCCCGGGCTGGAGTCCACGACCTTCTACGAACAGGAGGCGACGGCCTACACGTTCGGTACCCACGCCGCCCGCGTCGCGGTCGACCCCGAGACGGGCGAAATCGACATCGAGCGTTACGTCGCCGTCGACGACTGCGGCGAGCGGATCAACCCGCTCATCGTCGACGGGCAGGTCCACGGCGGCGTCGCCCAGGGACTCGGCCAGGCGCTCTCCGAGGAGGCCGTCTACGCCGACAACGGTAACCTCCGGACCGCGTCGCTGCAGGACTACTCCATCCCGAAATCCTTCGACCTCCCCGACATCGAAACCGACGCGACGGTCACACCCAGTCCCGTCAACGACCTCGGCGTGAAGGGCATCGGCGAGGCGGGGACCATCGCCGCGCCGCCGACGCTCGTCCACGCCGTCCTCGACGCGGTCGCGCCGCTGGGCGTCGAGCACCTCGACATGCCGCTGACCGCCGAACGCGTCTGGACGGCGATTCGGGACGCGGGCGGCGACTGACCGGCTGTCGGAACGCCGCTACCGGTCCGCGTCCTCCCCGGGCGGGCCCCGGAGGAGTTCGAGCAGTTTGACGACGACCCAGCCGACGACGAGCCACGGCAACAGCGGCAGGAAGAGCAGGACCAGGCCGAGAAAGAGTGCGAAGCCGATCGCGTCCATCTCCGTGTCGCGGCGCCCTCTGGGTATCGGGGTGACCGTCCGGAGGGCGCGCTCGACCGGGTGCAGCTTGTCGGACTGCGCAGAGTCGCTCATACCTGTCTCTACGCCGGGTGAAATATTGAACCTAGCTACGGACTCCTTGCGAGGTCCTGATGGTTCGCTTCGCTCGCCGTTCGAAGCGCCACCGGACCTATTACGGACGGGGCCGAATCGCCGTCGATGATCCCGGCCGGCCTCGATTCGGTGTTCGGCGACGGCGACGTCGTGCTCGTGACAGGGTCGACCAGCGGCATCGGCCGCGAAGTCGCCCGTAACGTCGCCGAGACCGGTGCGACGGTTCTCGTCCACGGCCGTGACGCCGAGCGCGCCCGCGAGACGGTCGCCGACCTCTCGGGTGCGGGTCACGACTGGTATCTCGCCGACTTCGCCGACCTGGCGGCGGTCCGCGACCTCGCCGGGAACGTCCTCGACGACCACGACCGCCTCGACTGTCTGGTCAACAACGCCGGTACCTGGCAGAGTGAACGACTGCTCGTGGACGTGCCGGGCTCCGACGAGGGGGTCGAACTCACCTTCGCCGTCAACCACCTCGCACCGTTCCTCCTGACACACCTGCTCGCCGACCGCCTCGAAACGACCGGGGCGAACCGCGAATCCCGAACCGAGGAGACCGACACAGACGACGGGCCGGACCCGGCTCGCGTCGTCACGGTCTCGTCGGGGTTGCATCGGCGGGCGACGCTGGACCTGGACGCCGTTCGCGGGCCGGACGGGCCGACCGGCGTCGACGCCTACGCGCTCTCGAAGCTCGCGAACGTGCTCTTCACCGGGGAACTCGCCCGCCGACTGCCGGATGGCGTGACCGCGAACTGCTGTCACCCCGGTACGTCGCCGGCGACTGACCTGGCCCGCGACGGGTCGCTGTTGCCGGGGCTGGGCTGGCGGCTGTTCGGAATCGTCGGGAAGCTCACCGGATTCACCGATTCACCCGCCGAGGCCGCCGAGACGCCGACGTACCTCGCCACTTCGCCCGAGGTGAGCGGGATGTCCGGTGAGTACTTCGAGGACCGCGAGGCCGTACCGCCCGGCGACGGCGCACTCGATAGAGAGGCACAGCGCGACCTGTGGGAGACGAGTGTGGCGTGGACCGGCGTCGCGGCGTCGCGGTCGCTTCTGACCGAATGACTGCTCGCCTCCCGGGTCCCCGGGTGAGTCGGTGTGGGCATCAGCGATGTCGCATGTCGAGTGCTCTCGACTTACTCACTATCTGTGAGAGTCGCCGCGACCGCTACTCACGGTGACGGGTGAAAGCCCTCGGCCCGCTCGCTACGAGACGACAGCACCGCTACTCACGACGCGAGCGTGCCTCGCCCTTTCAGTCCGCCAGGAACAGCACCGCACCGCGACCGCCCCGCACAGCACCGCCCCCACACAGCACCGCACCGCGACCGCCACGCACAGCACCGCTCCGCACCGCCCCGCACCGCGACGGCCTCACACCTCCCCAACCTCTTGCGCTCCTCGCTTCGCTCCGCTCGCTGTGGTGCTCATCCACCGTCAGAGCAAGCTCTGACGAGCCTTCGCTCGCTCCGCTCGCGAAGACCTCGCACGATACGTCTCGCGATGAAACGCTCGACGGCGCGCGCCGACGTGGAAGGACAGTCGGCTTCAGTCGCTCTGAGGGTCGGTCGCGTTCAGTCCCACTTGGCGCCGGGGTTGGTGACCGCGCCGTTGGCAGCCGAGCCGAAGTCCCGGTGGTACTTCGCGAGCACGCCGTTCTCGTAGTTGACCGCGGGGTCGTGGTTTTCGAGGCGGTCTTCGATCTCCTCGTCGGTGAGGTCGACGGACAGTTCGAGGTCGTCGACGTCGATCGTGACGGTGTCGCCGTCTTCCAGCGCGGCGATGGGGCCGCCGACGAACGCCTCGGGGGCGACGTGGCCGATAGAGAAGCCCCGCGTCGCGCCGGAGAAGCGGCCGTCGGTGAACAGCGCGACGTCCTCGGCGTGCCCCTGGCCGGCGACGGCGGAGGTGACGCCGAGCATCTCGCGCATCCCGGGCCCGCCCCGTGGCCCCTCGTTGCGGATGCCGATCACGTCGCCCGATTCGACGTTGCCCTCCTGGACGTACCGCATCGCCTCGGACTCCTCGTCGAAGATCCGGACCGGCCCCTCGTGGTGGAGGTGGTCGGCGCCGGTGATCTTGATGACGGCCCCGTCGGGCGCGAGGTTGCCGGTCAGGATCCGGATGGCACCCCGCTCGTGGATCGGGTCCTCGACCGTGTGCAGGAAGTCGACGTCCAGATCCGCGATACGTGGCGGGTCGATGGCCTCGATCTCCTCGGCGATGGTGTTGCCGGTGACGGTGAGCGCGTCGCCGTGGAGCATATCGGCTTCGAGGAGTTCCCGGAGGACGACCGGGACCCCACCCACCTCGTGGAGGTCGGTCATGAAGCGCTCGCCGCCGGGCTGGAGGTCGGCGATCTTGGGCGTGCGGGCGCTGATCTCGTTGAAGTCCTCGATGTCGAGTTCGACGCCGGCCTCGGCGGCCATCGCGAGCAGGTGGAGGACGGCGTTGGTCGACCCGCCGACGGAGACCTGCAGGGCGATGGCGTTCTCGAAGGACTCGCGCGTGAGGAAATCCGAGGGACGACGGCGCGCCTCGACGGCCTCGACGGCGAGTTCGCCCGCGCGGGCGGCCTCCTCGTAGCGCTCCTCGTCCTCGGCGGGGGCGGAGGCACTCCCCAGCGGGGCGAAGCCGATCGTCTCGGAGATGGAGGCCATCGTGTTGGCCGTGAACATCCCACCACACGAGCCCGCGCCGGGGCAGGCGTGGCGCTCCATCTCGTCGAGTTCGTCCTCGCTCAACTCGCCGTCGGCGACGGCACCGACGCCCTCGAACATGTTCTGGATGGTGATCTCCCGGCCGTCGTGCTCGCCGGGCTTTATCGACCCGCCGTAGAGGAAGACGGAGGGGAGGTCCGTCCGGATGGCGGCCATCATCATCCCGGGCATGTTCTTGTCACAGCCGCCGATGGTGACCAGTCCGTCCATGCGCTCGCCGAAGGAGACCAGTTCGACGGAGTCGGCGATCATCTCGCGGGATATCAGGGAGGCCTTCATCCCCTCGGTCCCCATCGAGATGGCGTCGGAGATGGTGATCGTCCCGAACTCGATGGGCATCCCTTCGTTCCCGTCGACGGCGTCGTAGGCGCTCTGGGCGACGTCGTCCAGGTGGACGTTACAGGGGGTGATGTCCGCGGCGGGGTTGGCGATGCCGACCATCGGCGAGGAGAGGTCGGCGTCGTCGTAGCCCATCGCCCGGAACATCGCGCGGTGGGGCGCGCGGTCGACGCCCTCCGTGACCTCGGCGCTGGGCAGGTCGTCGGGTTTGTCCTGTGTGTTCGAGTCGGCACCGGACTCGCGTTCGGGTGGCTCCTGCTTGCTCATACTCGCAGGTGGGCGCCCCGAGTCTTACCCTTTTCCACTACCGTGTACGGGCGACAGATCGGTTCCGGCGCAGTCTGCCGGTTTCCGCCGGGGCGGTCGACGTCACGACCAGCCGGCCTCGATGCGCTCGTGCTGGTCGGGGTCGTGACCGTAGACGACTTCGGCGTCGTGGCGCCGTTCGAGTTCTTTCAGCGTCCGGATGCTCTCCGCCCAGGCCTGCCGGTCGCGCAGGAGACCCGCGCCCAGGGGCACCTCCTCCTCGTAGTTGACTGCGAGTTCGGCGACGTCACTCCCGAACAGCAGCGTCGTCTCTTCGAGGTGGACGAGCAACCCCATCAGCCCGGGCGCGTGACCGGGGAGGTGGTGGAGTTCGACGTCTTCGAAGGGCGTCGCGCGATGCCGGCCGACGACCTCCCAGTTCAGGTCGTGGTCGAAGTCGGCCTGGAGGTAGCCGCCGGCGCCCGCGTCCGTTGTGGCGCTGAAGTAGGCGAATTTGAGTTCTTCCTCGTGGACGAAGACCGGCACGTCGGTCCCCGCAAAGTTGTGCAGGCCGCCGGCGTGGTCGACGTGGAGGTGGGTCTGGACCACGTAGTCGATATCGTCGAGGCCGTAGCCCGCTCGTTCGAGGTCGGCGTCGAGCGGGTGTTCGTCGGCGTCGCGGTGTTCGAAGGCGTCGTAGAGCGGGGCGGGCCAGTAGCCGTCGCCGGCCTCGGGATGGGACCCGGTGTCGACGAGGATCGTCCCCTCGGGGTGGTCGATAATCCAGTTGTAGACCGGCGTTTCGACCCTGCTCGCCTCGGGATTCGGGTCCGAGGCGGTCGCCGTGGTGTGGCCCTCGACGTGGAAGTTCCAGTCGCTGACGATACACCCGCGATAGATCCCCTCGACGGTGGCGTCGACCATGCCGGGGTGTCGGCGGCGAGAGCCGTAACTGTCGGGGACAGTGTGTGACGCCCTCACGGACCGAAGCGTCCGGGGCGTGGAACGCTCGACACGACGTCGTGCGCACGTCTGACGGGGAGTTTTGTGGGGGTGACGCGTACACGCGGGCATGACGAGTCTCTCGGAGGCCTACGAGGGCGGGAAGTGGGAGGGACGGGACCCGCGGCGGGTGTCGGCCGGTGCCGTACTCTTCGTCTTCGGTGCACTGGCCGTCGTCGCCGCCATCCTCGCCCTCACGACGGGACTCGCGTCACTGGCCGGTGCGGCGGCCGAGATAGCCGCCCGTCGCCTCGCCGGGACGCTCGCCGGGCTCGGCATCCCCGCGATGTTGCTGGGCGTCGTCGCCGTCCTGCCCGCCAGCCGTCGCGAGCGCCTCGGCGTCGTCGCCGGCGCGTTGCTCTCGGTCGGCGGGGTCGCACTCTTTCGCCACGCCTACCCCACCCGCTGGACCGGCAGCGGCGAGTCCCTGGCGTTCCCGACCGCGATGCTCTACTTCGTCGGCGGGTCGATCGCCCTCTGGTTCGTCTTCACGACGGTCGCGACGTTCACGCGCCGCAACAATCCCCACGGGACCGTCACCCTGGAGGTCGTCCGCCAGGGCGAAGTCCGCGAGATCGAGGTCAGTCACGACGAATATCGACGGTACCGTCAGGCTGCCCGCGACGACGAAGACGAGGCCGTCCGCCGGGAACTCGAATCGCGGCTCGACTGACACTCGCTCCGTTTCTCCCCCGGTCACTGCGGATTCACTGGCGTTCGATGCCGACGAGGTACGCCGGATTGGAACTCCAGCGGCGCTCGAAGACCGTCTCGCGCGCGAGGACGACCGCCCACTCGCCGGGCACGGCGGCGAACCGGTCGCGGATCTCGCCGGGCGTGATCCCGTAGAGGTGTCCCTCCTCTCTTCGGGCGTCTCCGAGGACGAAATACCGGCCACCTCGCGGGAGCACAGCGGCGATTTCGTCGGCGAAGCGGTCGCGCTCGCTGTCGCCGAGGACGTGGAACATCGCCGAGTCGACGACCGTCCGAAAGGAGAACCCGAGAGCGGCCAACCTCCGGAGGTTCAGTGCGTCCCAGTGGAGGAAGGCGGCGGGCACCTGCCGCCAGCGCGCCTTCTCGCGGGCCTGCCGGATCGCGAGGGTGGAGAGGTCGATCCCGAGCACCTCGTGACCCCGGCGGGCGAGAAAGAGCGCGAGTTCCCCGGTGCCACAGCCGACGTCGAGCACCGGTCCGCGTATCAGGCCGGCGTCGGCGAGGCGGACGAACGCCCGCTGTGGCCGACCGATATCCCAGTTCGGGACCCCCGTGTAGGCCGCGTCGTAGACGTGGACCAGCGGGCGACTCGGCGGCGGTGGCGGCGGCCTCGTCGCGTCCTCGGTCGACATACCCGGGCTTGGGACGGCCGCCGGGTAGTAGTTTGCCGCCGCGGTGCCCCGGTCACCACGTGGACGCCACCGTCACTGCCGAGTCAGTGGCACCGTCACTGTCGACGTCGTTCTCCCGACAGAGATGGCATCGACTTATCCTGTCGTTCGGTCGACCAGTGACAGTCCGGGTGAAACAGACACTTTTCCCTGCCACGGTGCAACACCCGGTCGGGAGAGGGTCGCCACTGACAGATCGCCAGCGGGTGATCGCCCCCCAACTGCGCCCCTCCCACTCGATACCTGCGTCGATGCCGTTCCCACACGAGTCATCACTATCCCGTCCCACCCACGTCTCCGCGTCCCGCCGTCCGAGCCACTGTCGAGCGAGCGTCCGGCGGCGTTCGTCGCGGGTGTGACCCCGGGGTTTATTCGGATACGTGCGCAACCCGGTTGCAGATGGCCATCGAGCCGATCCACGCGCGGTACCCGTTCACGGCGGCCGCCCGCGGGGCCGTCGACGAGGCGGACGTCGACCTCGCACAGGTGGTCGCCAGCGACGAGTCGGTCGTCGCCCGCGGGCTCGAACGCGTCGAGTGGGCGCTCACCGAGGGCGAGGTGGGCGAGCCCCACCGGCGGACGCGCGTGGAACTGCTCTCCTACCCGGTCGCCAGGGTCCTCGTCTCGCTGGTCGACGAACGAGTCCTGACCCGCAAGTACGCCCGGGCCGAGGCCGCCACCGCCCACGAGCGCTTCGTCGAGGAGTTCGCCGCCACGACGGAGTACAAGAGCACCCGTTCGGAGCGACTGACGCAGGCGGACCTCCTCGCGGAGTTCGACCTGACGAGCGCCGTCCGGGAGTCGCCCGAGGGCTACCGCGTGGACGTCGGTGCCTACCTCGACCTGGCGGCCGACCAGTGGGGCGACGAGTGGCGGCTGGTCAACAGGGTGCTCGCGGACGGCGAGGTCACCGTGACGGCAGAGGAACTCCACGAACTGCTCCGACAGGCGGTGCGCCACCGCGTCGCCGACGGCCTCCCGCTGTCCGTCCCGAACCCCATCGCCGAGCACCTCGACGACGAGGTCGCACAGGTCCGCGAGACGCTCTCGAATCTCGACCTCACCAGGGAGATCGACACGGTCGTCCCCGAACTGTTCCCGCCGTGTATGAAACACCTCCTCGACCAGGTCCAGAAGGGCGAACACCTCGAACACCACTCCCGCTTCGCCATCGCCTCGTTCCTGACGAGTATCGGCATGACGACCGACGAGATCGTCGACCTGTTCCAGGTCAATCCCGGGTTCGGCGAGGACGCCACCCGCTACCAGGTCGACCACATCCGCGGCGCGACCAGTCCCACGGAGTACTCCCCGCCCTCGTGTGCGACGATGCAGTCCTACGGCGACTGTTACAACAAAGACGACGTCTGCGAGGACGTCATCGACGAGTCACACCCGCTCAACTACTACGAGCACATGCTAGACCAGGAAGACGAGGACGACCTCGTCGACTGGCGCGAGAGCGACGGCGACGACGGCACGGGCGACGAGGCCGAATCGAGCGCCTGAGAGATATCCGGGCGAGTGGAGAACTGTACGGAGAGCGACGCGCTCACTCGTCGTCGAAGTCCTGTCGATACATCAACAGCCCGGCGACGGCGACGACGAGGACGAACGCGGCGATGACGCCGACGAGCGCGAGGCCGCCCTCGGGGACGACGCTGGGCGGGACCGAGGCGTTGGACGTCGCGTTCCCGGGTGCGGCGTAGGTCGTGCTGACGACGTACGAGCCCGCGACGAACACGGCGATAGCCAGCGCCGAGAGGGCCAACTCGGCGACCGTTCTCCGCTCTACCATGCGACTGGCTTCCCCCGGACCGGGCAAAAGGCCTTCGAAGGCCGTCCCGGCGCCGTCGAGGAACTCGCACTGCCCGGGAACGCGCCGAGGACCGGTTCTGTCACTGCTCGTGCCCTGTCTCCGGTGTTCGGGGAGTCGCGAGCGGGATCCACCGTCCTCTCACGGGCGACGGATTTAGGTCCGTCGAGCACCTACGTTTCAACTGGACGCAGACCGCAAAACAGCCGCGTCCGACCGCCCATGAACGACATTCGTCCGCGGGACGGCACCCGCAAGACCGCACTCGCACCGGACCTCCGTCGTCTGAACGAGCGGGCCGCGCGAGCCTGGACCGAGCGTATGGCCGTCCGCCCCCTCGGGGACGCCGCCTACGCCGTCGACAGCGCGAGCGGCGCCACCTACGTCGTCGACCTCGCCGAACACAGCTGTAGCTGCCCGGACCACCGGATCCGCGGCGAGACCTGCAAGCACATGCGCCGCGTCGCCATCGAGATCTCCACTCGCCGGGTCCCTCCGCCCGGGGAGCGGCGCGTGAATTGCGCCGCCTGTGGCGCCGAGGCGTTCGTCTCCGAAGACGCCGAGCCGCCGCTCTGTGAGGCCTGCCGGCTCGACCCCGGCGACGTCGTCCACGACAGGGAAACCGACGACCGACTCGTCGTCGTCCGCGTCACGCCCGATCGGGCGAACGACGTGTACGTCGAGGCTGCCGACACCACCGTCGCCGACTACGCCACCAACGACGGGTATCCCTCCGACGATCTCGTCGTCGAGGCGGTGTATCTCGGTGACCTCTCCCGGACCGGCGACCCGCGCCAGTCCCGGCACTACTCGTTTCCCCTCTCGCGGCTGGTCGAAGTCGAAGACGCCTCTCTCGTCGACCTGCCACTCCCCTGAGTTCACCTGCACCTCGTCCGATCCCACCGGCAGTCGCCCGCACAGCCGTAAGTGAGTACTCACTCAGTTTAAGCCGGTCGGGAACGAACGGGGATCCGTGTCGACGAAACACCGCCACGGACCGACGGGGCGGACCTACGCCCGCGACGTCGAGTCGAGCCACCTGGACGCCTGGCAGTCCTACGACGCGGAGACGGCCAGTTCGGGAGCCGTCGGGATCTGGCACGAGACCTACCGGGTCGACCCCGCGGGCTACGAGACGGTGTACAACCGGATGCCGGCCTACGGCCTCGGCGCGGCCGACGGAGTCGAACTGGTCGACGCGAGCGGCGACCGCGCGTCGATGTTCGGGCGACTCGGCCGCACCGACGGCGACGACGCGTCGACCGTGACGGCGGACGACCGAGCGGACACCCGGGTCGGCCAGACACTCGCGCTGTCGCTCGGCCAGCTACCCGCGCCGTTATTGGTTCGCGGCCGCGAGTCGTCTGCATGGACGAACGCGTTCGCGAACACGCCGAGACGCTGGTCGACTGGAGCGCCCGCATCGAGGCGGGTGACGACGTCGTCGTGCGCGTCGGAGAGCGGGCACACGACCTCGCGGTGGCGGTCGCCGAAGCTCTGGGCGAGCGTGGCGCGAATCCCGTGACCGTCTACGCGTCCGAAGAGGTCGACCGCGCCTATCTGCGGGCCCACGACGGAGCGTTCGAGGACGACCCGGGCCACGAACTGGCGCTCTACGAACACGCCGACAGCGTCCTCTCGCTCGGGGCAGAACGCAACACCGCGGCGACAGCGGACGTCCCCGCCGACCGGTCGCAGTCCTACTCCCGTGCCCGCCAGGGAGTCCGCGAGGCGCGCCTGGCGACGGACTGGGTGTCGACGCTGCACCCGACGCGCGCACTCGCCCAGGAGGCCGGCATGGCATACGAGGCCTACCGGGACTTCGTCTACGACGCGACGCTCCGGGACTGGGAGTCACTCGCCGCGGAGATGGACCGGTTGAAGGAGATATTCGACGACGGGACCGACGTCCGAATCGTCACCGGCGGGACCGACCTGACGCTCCGTATCGACGGGCGGACGGCAGTCAACTCGGCCGCGAGCGTCGTCTACGACTCGCACAATCTCCCCTCGGGCGAGGTCTTTACCGCGCCCTACGACGCGGCGGGTGTCGTGACGTTCGACGTGCCGATGACGATCCGTGGACGGCGCGTCAGGGACGCCCGGCTGACGTTCGAGGACGGCGTCGTCGTCGACTGGGAAGCGACACAGGGCGAGGACGTGCTGACCGAGGTCATCGAGACCGACGGCGGGTCGCGACAGCTGGGGGAACTCGGCGTCGGGATGAACCGCGGCATCGACCGCCCCACCGGCCGGATCCTCTTCGACGAGAAGATGGCGGGGACGGTGCACCTGGCGCTGGGCCGTGCCTACGACGCCTGCCTGCCCGAGGGCGAGTCCGGCACCGACAGCGCCGTCCACGTCGACCTCATCGCGAACGTGGGCGAGGGGTCGCGGCTGGAAGTCGACGGCGAGGTGGTCCAGCGAGACGGACTGTTCCGGTGGGAAGACGGCTTCGACGGCTGAGAATCGTCCCCTGACCGGTCCCGCTCGCGCTCGTCGTCTCGAAGTATCGCCGGTGGGCGACCGAGCGGGACGCACCCGAGTTCGCCCCGCAACGGCGGTCCCGAGCCGTCACCTGGTCGCCGGCACGGGGCCGGGGACCTCTCGCCCGGGCGGTTTCCCGGCCGACGGGAATCCTCCCGGCCCGTTATCTCCGTCCGCCGACTACGTACGAGGTGAGACACATGAACGTGACCAGACGGAGAACGATGGCGGCCCTCGCGACACTCGTGGTCGTCGCTCTCGGAGCAGTCGCCGTGACGGGAGCCGGCCCGAGCGACCCGGGACTGACCCCTGTCGAGACAGCCGGTCACGTCTCCGACCACTGGGGCATGCACGGCGACCAAGAGAGCTACCACCACGGCGACCACTGGACCGACCACCACCACGACGACGCCAACTGGACCGACCACCACCACGACGACGCCAACTGGACCGACCACCCCGTGTCGAATTCGCCGGGGATAGACCACCACGATCCGGCGTCCCATCACGGGTCGGCGACCTCACATCACGGCGAGTACGTCCCGACGGACCAACGGGAGCCCGCACCGCCGCACCACCGTGGCGACGACCCGACTGCCCCCCACAACCCGGCGACTCCACACCACGACGAGGGGAACCTGACCACCCCCCACGGACCGGCGACTCCACACCACGGACCGGCGACTCCACACCACGGACCGGCGACTCCACACAACGGTCCACACCACTGACCTGGCGGTGGCTACCGTCCCCCCTGGTCGCAGATAGTGCCGATTCCCACGCAGAGAGAATCAGACACCCGATTTTTGCGCTCTCGCGGTGATATTCGAGTATGAACTACCGAACCACACTCTCGGTCGCAGTCGGCGTGCTCACGCTCGTGCTCGGTTCGCTGTTCGCGGTGGTGCTCGAAGCGGAGCGAGTCGCGAACACCGGCGACCCGACGTGGTTGCCCTACGTCGCCGACTCGCCGGCACTCACGGTGATACTCTACGACAACGTCGTCATGGTCGTCGGCTTCGTCCTGTCGCCGCTACTCGTGGTCGCCGTCGGCTTCGCCGTGGGGCGAGGGCTCGACCTGCCCAGCGAGTACCGGGGCGTGCTCGGGGCGTTGCTCGTCGGGAGCGTCGTCGGCTACGCGCTGGGTCGACTCGCCGCCGTCCTCCTGACCTACGGGTTCGACGTCTCGGTCCCGGCGCTCCTGGGATTCGTCGTCCCGGCGCTGGTCGTCGGTTCAGCCCGTGCGGTCCTCGCCGGGTTCGCGGGCGCGGCACTCGGCTTCCTCGTCTCCGGTCGGTCCCGGGAGGCGGCGGAGACGTCGGCGGATCCGGTCGGGACGAAACCAACCCCGTGACGGTGCGACCCGGGCCCGGCCGGTTACCACCGCGTGAGAACGATCCTGCAGAGATACGTCGTCTCGGGGCGTACGTTCCAGTATGAGAGCCGAAAACGAGTGGTTCAAACCCGAGAAGCTGAAAGTCTACTACTTCCTCTACGAGGCGGTCGCGTTCGTCCTCCTCGCGGCGGGCGCCGGCGTACTGGTGTATGTCGGCGCGTTCGCGGACGCACCTCCGTGGGTTCTCGGACTCCTGGTCGTGCCGACGCTGGCGGCGTTCGCGTTCCTGACGTGGTGGATCCCGGCGTTCTACCGGAGCGCGGACTACCGGCTCACCGACGACGAGATCGACTACCGGCGCGGTGTCTTCTTCCGGAGCAAGACGACGGTGCCGTACAACCGCATCACCAACGTCGACGCCACGCAGGGACCGGTCCAGCGCCTCGTCGACTGTGGCTCCGTGGGGATCCACACCGCCGGCTACGGCGGGCAGATAGGCGCCGAACTGACGATCACCGGCATCGCCGACTACGAGGACGTCAAAGACCAGGTCCTGTCGAAGGTCCGCGACCGGCGCCCGGCAGCGACCGAGGGCGCGGACGAGGATGACACCGACGTCGAACTCGCGTCCGTGACTCGCGCCGACGCGACGGACGCGACCGAGTTGCTCGCCGAGATTCGACGCATTCGGGAACTCCTCGAACGCGAGCGGACTGCCTGACTCGACCACGATCCGTTCCCCCTCTTTTCACAAAATTGATGTGAGTGCCGCGTCCGCGTCGAGACGAGCACGAATGTCGCCGTCGACGTCGGTCCGTGGCCGTCGCGTCCGGGTGTGGGTAGTCACGCTCGGCCTCCTGGGAGTCGCGACCGTCGCCGTCTGGGCGCTCGTCCGGACGGGCGCACCGCCCGCGTTCGTCGGTGGTGGTGTCGTCTTCCTCGCCGTTCTCGCCCTCCAGTCCTGGCGCTCGGGCGGCCGCTTCACCGCCCAGGACCAGGGTGGCCGGCCGCTCTCGGGGCGGGACCCACCGGTTATCCGGCGAGCGCTCCTGGAAGCCTGTCAGGCAGCCGGGAAACGCCCGCCGGCCGTCTCGGTCGTCCGGATGGACGTCCCCGGCGTGACGGCGGGATACAGCGACGGCCGGAGCATGGTCGCCATCGACCCGCGACTCCACCTCGTCGTCGGCCCAGAGGGGTTGCGGGCGCTGTTCGCCCACGAACTCGGCCACTTCGGCACCGACATCCACACCGACGCGATACGCGAGTACCTGCCCCAGACGATCGGGTTCGGGGCGTTCTGGCTGGTCGCCCTCGCCGGCCGAGCCCCCACGATAGCGACCGCGGGGAGCGCACTCTACGTCGTGCTGGCGCCGGTGCGCACCCGCTACGGACTCGCGGTTCGGGGGCTCCTGAGCCTCGGCGTCGAACCGCTGGCGCTCGCGGCGAGTCGCTACGCCAACCGCCAGGAGGAGTACCTCGCCGACGCGTACGCCGCGGACGTCGTCACGCCGGCGCTGATCACCGACGCACTCTACCGCATCGCCGCCATCGCGACCGGCGACAACGACGAGGACGTCGCGGGGCCGGTCCCGTGGGAGGCCGACCGCGGGCGCCTCTTCTCGCTCTTTGCCACCCACCCCTCGATCGAGAACCGGGCGAAAGCGCTGGACTGTGGGATCCCCGAGTGGGTCCGGCCCCATCGGCCCCACGGGACGGAGCCGACGGAGACGCGACAGTCAGACGGAACGGGAACGCGACAGTGAGGCCGTCGAAGGCCTGTCTCAGCGCGCCCCGGTGAGCAGTTGCCGGAGCACGTAGTGCAGGACACCGCCGTGTTCGACGTAGGTCACGGCCGCGGGCGTCCCCACCTGCGCGGTCACCGGGAATTCGACGGACTCCCCGTCCCCCTCCGCCGGTTCCGCCACGACCGTCAGTTCGTCCATCACGTCGAGGCCGTCGTCCAGCCCGTGGATCGTGAACACCTCCGAACCGTCCAGCCCGAGCGACTCCCAGGAGTCACCCTCGTGGAACTGCAGGGGGAGCACGCCCATCCCGACGAGGTTGTCGCGGTAGATCCGCTCGTAACTCTCCGCGATGGTCGCGCGGATCCCCAGGAGGTCCGTCCCTTTGGCCGCCCAGTCGCGACTCGACCCGGTGCCGAACTCCTCGCCGGCCATCACGACCAGCGGCGTGCCGTCCTCGCGGTAGCGCTGGCTCGCCTCGAAGACCGTCGTCTCTTCGTCGGTGGGGTGGTGAACGGTGTACCCGCCCTCGACGTCGTCGAGCAGCTCGTTCTCGATGCGGACGTTGGCGAAGGTCCCGCGCATCATCACCTCGTGGTTGCCACGGCGCGAGCCGTAGGTGTTGAACTCGTAGGGTTCGACGCCGCGCTCGGCGAGCCACTGCCCGGCCGGCAGGTCCGGACCGAACGGCCCCGCCGGGCTGATGTGGTCCGTCGTCACGGTGTCGCCCAGCGTCAACAGACAGCGGGCGTCCTCGACGTCGGCGACGCCCGGCTTTTCGAGCGGGAAGTCCTGGAAGAACGGCGGCTCGCGGATGTACGTCGACTCGTCGTCCCACTCGTAGACGTCGCCGGTCGGCGCATCGAGGGCCGCCCAGCGCTCGTCGCCCTCGAAGACGCTGGCGTACTTCTCCTCGAACAGGTCGGGCGAGACGCTGTCGTGGATGGCCGCTTGCACTTCGTCGGGGTCGGGCCAGATGTCCGCGAGGTAGACCGGTTCGCCCTCGCTGTCGGTCCCGAGCGGTTCGCTGTCGAGGTCGACGTCCATCCGCCCCGCGAGGCCGAAGGCGACCACGAGGGGTGGACTCGCGAGGTAGTTCGCCCGGATCTTCGGGTGGATGCGCGCCTCGAAGTTGCGGTTGCCCGAGAGCACGCTCGTCGTCCAGAGGTCGTGCTCGTCGATCGCCCGCTCGACGGGGTCGGGCAGCGGTCCGGCGTTCCCGATGCAGGTCGTACAGCCGTAGCCGACGACCGCGTACCCGAGGTCTTCGAGGTAGGGGAGCAGTCCCGACCCCTCCAGGTACTCGGTGACGACGCGACTGCCGGGCGCGAGGCTCGTCTTGACGTAGTCGGGGACGTCCAGGCCCTTCTCGACGGCGTTTTTCGCGAGCAGCCCCGCGGCGATCATCACCGACGGGTTCGAGGTGTTCGTACAGCTCGTGATCGCGCTCACGACGACGTCGCCGTGGCCGATCTCGACCGTCTCACCGTCGAGGTCGATCTCGACGCGCTTCGTGAGCGGGGCCAGGTCGGGTCCGTCGGGCGGGGCCTCGGCCTCGTCTGCGGGTTCGATCCCGACGCTCTCCCCGACGCCGCCGTCGGTTTGAACCCCGTCCGCGTCACCCGCGCCACCCGCGCCGCCCTCGCCGAGCCACCGCGCGAGCGCCTCGCGGTCGACGTCGTCGTCGATGTCGTCCTCGAACTCGCCGTGGAGCAGGCCCCGGAAACTGCGTTGCACGTCTCCCAGCGCGATGCGGTCCTGCGGGCGCTTGTGGCCGGCGAGACTCGGCTCCACGGTGGAGAGGTCGAACTCGACGACCTCGGTGTACTCCGGTTCCTGCTCGCCGAACAGGCCCTGTGCGTCGAGGTACTCCCGGACGAGTTCGACGTGCTCGGGGTCCCGCCCGGTGAGTTCGAGGTAGTCGAGCGTCGCCTCGTCGACGGGGAAGGTGCTGATAGTCGAGCCCTGTTCGGGCGCCATGTTGGCGATGGTCGCCCGGTCGGGCACCGTGAGACTCGCCACGCCGGGGCCGAAGAATTCGACGAAGCGGTCGACGACGCCCACCTCCCGCAGGCGCTCGGTGACGTGGAGGACGAGGTCGGTCGCCGTCGCGCCTTCCGGGAGTTCGCCCTCGAGTCGGACCCCGACGACCTCGGGGAGTTTCATCGTGATCGGCTGGCCCAGCAGGGCGGCCTCGGCCTCGATCCCGCCGACGCCCCAGCCGACGACGCCGATGCCGCCGATCATCGGCGTGTGACTGTCGGTGCCGACGAGCGTGTCCGGGACGAGCCAGTTCTTGCCCTCCCGTTCGCGCGTGTGGACGACCCGCCCCAGGTATTCGAGGTTGACCTGGTGGACGATGCCGGTTCCCGGCGGCACCACCTCGAAGTCGTCGAAGGCGTTCTGGGCCCACTTGATCGCGCGGTAGCGCTCGGCGTTGCGTTCGTACTCCAGTTCGACGTTCTTCTCGTAGGCGTCCGCCGAATCGAAGTAGTCCACCTGGACGCTGTGGTCGATGACGAGGTCCGCCGGGACTTCCGGTTCGACGACCGTCGGGTCCATCCCTTTCCGGTCGGCTGCCGACCGTAGCGCTGCCAGGTCCACGACCGCGGGGACGCCGGTCAGGTCCTGGAGCACGACGCGCGAGGGCTGGAAAGGCAACTCGACGTCCGGTACGTCCGGCGCCCAGCTCGCGACGGCGCGCACGTCGTCCTCGGTTATCGTCTCCCCGTCGGCGTTCCTGAGCACCGACTCCAGCAACACCCTGATGCTCACCGGCAGGCTGTCGAGGTCGCACAGCCCCGCGTCTTCCAGTGCGGTCAGGTCCGCCATCCGGTACGTCTCGCCGCCGAGTTCGACCTCGCGAAACGCGTCGAAGGGTCCGTGGTCTCCCATACGCTAGCTTCGTCGCCCACGGATATGAACGCGGCCCCGAATCCAGCCCCGTGAGAACGGCCCCGAATCCAGCCCCGTGAGAACGGCCCCGAATCCAGCCCCGTGAGAACGGCCCACGGAGCTATCCTCTCGACTCCCAACTGCGACTGTGGGGCCGATGCACGCAACGGCCGCGGGACGAGAGCGAGCGGCCACGGCCGTTCACCCCGACGCGGAGCCCGGGATCGGGGTCGCGCTGGTGTCGCCGGTGGCGCTCTCGTCGTCCGTGTGACCGCCGACGACGGCGTTGACGACGACGCCGAGAAGCAAGACGACGCCGCTGAAATACAGCCACGTGAGTACCAGCATGACGCCGGTGAGCAGACTGGTCGCGCCGCCGGTCGAGACGACGACGTAGACCTGGAAGAGGCCCTGGAGGAGCGCCCAGCCGACGGCGGCGACGAGAGCGCCCGGCAAGATCTCCCGGACCGTGACGTCGACGTTCGGGAAGACGTAGTACATCGGGGCGAACGCGACGACGAGGCCGGCCGTCAACACCAGCGGGAGCGCCAGTCTGAGGACCGGGGCCGCGTCGACGACGGCGCTGAACGCGGTCGTGGCCGCGAGGATCGCCGTGACCGAGAGCACGAGCGACAGGAGGACCACCAGCCCGTCCCGGAACTGGTCGACGATCGACGCGTCGGCGTCGACCTCGTAGATCGCCTCGAAGGCGGTGTCGAGGCCCCGGAAGAGTTTCAGCGCCCCCCAGACGAGCACCGTGAGCCCGACCACCGACGAACCGGCGGCGCCGCTGGCCTCCTGTCGGAAGATCTCCTCGATGAACGCCCCGATCGTCGGTGAGACGTTCGTCGTCACGAGCGCGAGAAACCGCTCTTCCCAGCCCGCGCCCACGACGGCGAGCGAGAGGACGACGAACAGCAGGAGCGGCACCAGCGAGACGAACGCGTTGTACGCGATACTCCCCGCGAGGAAGGTGACGTTCTTGTCGCTGAACTCGGCTCCCACGCGCTTGCCGAGCGACGCGATCTCCGAACGGGTGACCATGTCGTTCAGTGGGTCGCCTGGCGGCAAAAGCGATTTTTCCAGATATACGTATCGTTCCGCGTATATTTACCCGGTCGTCGGGGTGTCTCGGAGACTCCGCTCGCCGGCCGACTGGCGCCGGTCGGTCGAGTCCCGGTCTGCCGACGGTCTCCGTGTCGGCGGAATCGCCGACGGGGGCGGTGACGGGACCGGGAACCAGGGCTCGAAACCTGGCAGAAATATTTCACAGGAGTGGAACGCGCCCTCGCGATGGGGGACCGTCCGGTCCCGGCTGTCCGCCGATTCGGCATCCCTTTCGGCGTCGACACGGTAGGTCGGGACGTGAACCTCTCCGCAGTCGACCTCTCGCCGGTCCCCGACGACGGCACTGCGACCGACGCGTACGCGAACACCGTCGCGGCCGCGAAGCAGGCCGAACGCCTCGGGTTCGAGCGGTTCTGGGTGGCCGAACACCACGGTATGGCCGACACCCTGGCGGGTACGACGCCCGAAGTGTTGCTGGGCCATCTCGCCGCCGAGACCGACGCGATACGGCTCGGGTCGGGCGCGGTGTTGCTCAACCACTACAGCCCGTTCAAGGTCGCCGAGCAGTTCGGTGCGCTGGACGCGCTCGCACCCGGTCGCGTCGACGCTGGACTCGGACGCGCGAACGGGTCGCCGGCCGCCGACCGCGCTCTCGGGACCGAGCGACACGTCCAGAACCCCGACGAGGACCACGCCGAGAAGATCGAGGCCGTCGCGACCCACCTCTACGACGACTATCCCGACGACCACCCCTACAGCGACCTGTCGGTCCCGCGCTCGGGCGAGGACCCGCCCGCTCCGTGGGTGCTCGGGTCGAGCCCGTCCAGCGCGGAGATCGCGGCTGAACTCGGTCTCCCCTACTGCTTCGCGGCGTTCATCCGCCCGCAGTTCGCCGTGCATTCGTTCGAGACCTACCGCGAGCAGTTCCAGCCGTCGCGACTCGCCGGCGGGGTCGACGAACCCGAGGGGATAGTCGCGGTCAACGCCATCTGTGCCGAGACCGACGAGGCCGCCGCGCGACTCCGGGCGGTCACCGAGGCGTCGTACAAACGGATGGAACGGGGTGTCGTCGGGACGACGCCGTCGGTCGAGGAGGCCATCGACGAACTCGGTGGCGTTCCCGACCCGACGCCGGCCACGCTCGACGACGACGAGTGGCCGCGGGCGATCTCCGGGAGTCCGGAGACGCTCGCGGGCCTGCTCGAACAGTTCGCCGAGCGTGTCGGCGTCGACGAAGTGATGCTCCAGCACGTCGTCGCCGACCACGCGGACGGACTCCGCTCGCACGAACTGCTCGCCGACGGCGTCGGGCTCACGGCGCGCTGATCTCCGTCGCCGACACCGGCGTGACGGACAACGCGTTTTTTCGGGGCCGCTGTACGGGCTACTATGGCCCACGAGTGTGAGGACTGCGGAGAGTCGTTCGAGACGCTGACGCGACTCCGCACGCACGACTGCGGCGGAACCGGCGGAGTCTCGGGCTCCGCATCGAGCTTCGGGGGCGCCTCCGATGTCGATATCGCTTCGGACGCTGAGACCGCTACGTCGTCCTCGACCACCGGCCGGAACGCGTCCGTGCCAGAACTCGACGACCAGATCGAACGCGTATCGGACGGCGAGTTCGGCGCGGTCTTCGCCGCAGTCGCGACCTTCGAGTCGGCGCAGTCGAGCGCGCTGGACGCCGACGACGGCGGGGACACTTACCGCGACGTCTTCTGGTCGTACTACGAACCGGTTGCCGACGGGCTGGACGCGGCGACGCGCTCGGAGGGCTGGGGCCTCCTCGCCGACGTCGTCGCAGCCTACGACCCCGCCGAGGGCGACGACGTCTCGCACGCGACGCCGGCGATCGCGAACGCCGTCGGCCGGCACGTTATCCGGACGCGAGTGACCGACGGCGTCGAAGCAGTGCCGGTGACCGCACTGGAGTATCTCGACGCCGTGGCGGTCGAGGCGACCGATGTCGACGATACTGCGGTAGAGGAGACCCACGCGTACGGGTGGGGGATCGGCCACCCGGACCACGCGGTCGTCGACCGCCTCCGCGAACGCGTACCCGAGGTCGCCTACTCGGTCAATCCCGTGCTCGAACACGCCTTCTACGCCGATCAGTACGCCGCGGTCGACGCGCTCGAACGACTGGTCCGCGACGAGTCCATCGACGGATCCTCCGCCAGCCGCCCCGGCACGGAGACGTCCTATCGCCGGTTCTTCCTCGATTGCGTCTACGGGCTGGGGACCGACGACTACTGGCCGAGCACCCCGCGGTACTGGGACTGGCACGAGGAACTCGACTACGCGTTCGAACTGGACGAATCGGTCGAACAGCGTATCCGGAACCTCGTAGCCGAGACCGGCTTCGACGCCGACCTGCCCGACGACTGGACGTTTCGCGACCTCGGTATCTGAGACCGGGTACGACCGAATTGCCGCTACGTAGCCCCACGTACCACTGAACTGCGTAACAGCGAATCGGTTGAACCAGTAGAACGTCTTTCCACGCATGGAGACGACCACGACAACTCCGGCGGCGGTCGGTGGCAGTAAGACTCTCGTCCGTGCCGAGGGCGTCGAGAGGACCTGCGGGTACGCTGACTCGCCTCACTGGGACGGGTCCTCTCTCCCGTCCTCCAGCCGTTCCCGGCGACGGTGGAACTCCGCTTCGTCGATCTCTCCCCGTGCGTACCGACGCTGGAGAGTTTCCATCGCGGAATCGTCGCTCTGGGGCGGTGAGTCACCTCGGCTCGTTGCCCAGTAGAGGAGTGCGCCGACTACTCCGAGCACTCCGAGTGCCCCGCCGACGAACGGTAGCCCGCCGAACCAGCCGCCGCTCCGGCCGCCCATCATCCCGCCGTTTCGATCGTTCCCCATCCCGCCGTTTCGCCCGTTCATCATCCCTCGACCACCCCCCATTCCCGGGCCCATCGTTCCGCCACCGGAGTTCCCGTCATCTCCGCTGGTGGACCCGGACGCTATCGCGCCTTCTTCGACGATGGCGTCGCTCTCGGGCACGTCACCGGCCGGAATCGGACTCTCCTCGGCCGGCCCGCCGGGACTGCCGACGACGATGCGACCGACCATCCCGACCGACTCGTGTGGGATACAGTAGTAGTCGTACGTGCCCGGTTCCTCGAACGTGTACTCGAATCCGCCCGACGAGACGACCCCGCTATCGAACGCACTGGCGTCGGCTGGAATCCGGCTCTCGTAGGCCGTTGCCGAGTGCGCTCCGGTTGCGATCTCGAAGCGGACGGTCGTTCCGGGTTCGACGTGGAGCCCGACCGGGTCGAAGTAGTTGTTGCCCATCCTGACGACGGGCGTCTCCTGTGCAGCGACTGGCCGGATCAGTCCCGCCGTCGCGACTGTGCCGGCCCCGAGCGCTTCCAGAAACTGGCGTCTACTGTAGTTCATATCTGATTGTGTGGTTTCCGTCATCCGCGTACGATGTTGGTCAGCCGTTGCGCGAGTCCGGTCGATTGCCGGGTTGCGCGTTCGAGAGCCGCCTCCAGTTCGTTCCGCCCGACGATTCCGACGAACTCGTCAGTCTGGTCCCCGTTCGCGGACACGAGTGTCGTGGGTGTCTTCCCGACACCGTACTCCTCGGCCGTCTCCAGATCGGTCCGGATGTCGACCTCCCGAAACTCGACGCCCGGATACGCATCCTCGATGCCCTCGTTCTGCTCTCGCTGTGTTGCACACGCCCCGCAGGTCTCCCGCGTGAAGAGGAGTACTTCGGCCATGGTGGCCAATATGGTCTTGTTCATTTTGCACATTTCTATTCACATCCAAAAGTCGCGAGGGTCACAGATTTCGGATTCCAAGGAACCGTATATCAGTGTCGCCGGGGTCAGTGGTCGAGCCGATTACTCCGAGCGGTCGAGCTTGTTCCGACGCGCCTCGAACTCTTCGTCGGTGAGATCACCACGGGCGTACGCCACGCGCAACTCCTCCATCGCGGGATTCCGCGACGACTGCGATTCCGTCACGCGACGGAAGACGAGATATCCACCACCGAGCAAGACGAGGAGGAAGACCAGCTGGACGAGCATCCCGACGAGTGGCCACCAGCCGCTGGTCGTCCCGTATCCGCCCATCATTCCACCGTAACCCATCATCCCGCCGAATCCCACCCCCATCGTGAGCAAGGGTAGGACGATGATTGCCCCGACGACGAGAAGGACGATAGTCGTGGTATCGAGCTGGTTCGATGAAGACATCGAAGATCAGGCCTCAGACGCGGATCCTAGTTCGTCGGCGACGGCCGAGAGAACACGTTCGAATCGTTCGGTGACCTCGCTCGCGATCGAGTCGAGGGCATCGTTGTCCGCGATGCCGACCAGTTGCTGTGGATCGACGGCACTCACGACGACGTCGCCGTCATCGGTTTCGTAGACGACGACGTTACACGGGAGGAGTGCGCCGAGTTCGATTTCTTCGGTCAGTCCCTCGTATGCCAGCGGGGGATTGCATGCACCGAGAATGCGGTACTGACGGAATTCTTCGCCGAGTTTCTCCCGGAGCGTCGCCTGGATATCGATGTCACAGAGGACACCGAATCCTTCGTCTTCGAGCGCTGCGATCGTCGTGTCGACGACGTCGTCGAAATCACCGGTGACTGAAGTCTGTATTGTGTATCCCATGGAATATCATACCTCGCCCACGGGGTTAACGGTTGGGTGCCCCGACAGCGGGTGTTGGTGGTGTGGTGTATAGGCTGAAACAGCAACTGTTCCGGCCACCCGGTCCGTCCGAGCTGTTTTCGCCGTCGACCGGATTCGGGACTGAAATCCCGTGCCAGTGAATCGTCGTCCCCGCCTGGCGGTCGTCGGTCAGTTCGACGCTGAGCGTGTCACCCTCCCGAACGCGTAGGGTCCCGGGAATTGACCCTCGTACATCCAGTTGGTCGTCGCCGTCACAGGGGGTGGTCGAATGGTCCCGGACGCCGCAGTGAGATTGACGGACGTATCTGGCTCGGCCGTAACTGTCGAACGGGGTGTCACCTCGCGACCCCCACCGTCGCCGGAGCCCGGTAGCCGACCGGCACAACCTGCGAGTGCTCCGGGAGTGGACGCCCCCGTCAGCTGGAGGGGTCAGCGACGGGAGAGCGGGTTCTTTCCTCTAGGCGGCACAGTTGTTCGGCCCCAGTTCGAGTTCCGTCGCCTCGCCCTCGTCGTCGACGGTCTCTTTGCCGGTGTTGATGGCGATAACTGTCTCGTAGTTCGGGGGCTTCTCCGGGGCGTCCTCGGTTAACCGCTCGAGGAACGCTTCGCGGTCGAGCCCGAGGAAGTCGAGTTCGTCGCGGAGATCCCCGAGCCGGGCCTCGAGCGGTTCGCCCGGCGAGCCGTTCTCGTAGCGCCCGTCGCTCGTGACGGTGAGGTGGCCCGGCAGGATCGTCGTGTCGTCCGGGAGGTCGAGGATGGTCTCGTGGAGCGAGTCGTACAGCAGTTCCGCTCCACGGGAGGCGTCGTCCTCGCCGAACTGGAGTTCCGTCCGCCCGACGGAGTCGACGAACAGCGTATCGCCCGTCAACAGGAGTTCGCCGTCGACGAGGTAGTTCATCATCTCCGAGGTGTGCCCGGGCGTGTGGAGCGCCTCGATCTCGACGTCACCGACTTCGACGACTGCTCCATCTGCTAGCGGTTCGTATTCGTACTCGACACCGCGCTCGCTGGCAGTTTCGCCGAGGTGGTAGGGAACGCCGACCTCGTCGGCGAGTGCCGAACTGCCCGAGATGTGGTCGGCGTGGACGTGCGTATCGAGCACGCGCGTTATCGAGATCCCAGCGTTCTGGGCAGCAACTTTGAACCGGTCGGTCTGTCTGGTCGCATCGACCACGACGGCCTCTTCTGCTCGTTTCGAGCCGACGATATAGCCGAGACAGCCCTTCGCTCGGCGCTGGACTTGCCGAACGACGAGGTCCTCGCTGGACGTCTCGATAGGGGCGACCTCGTAGAGTTTGCTCCACTCCTCCATCCCGCCAGTGACGATCGAGACGTCGTCGTAGCCGTGCTCGTCCAGTTCGAACGCGAACGGCGTCGACGTCAGCCCCTTGCCACAGATGGCAACGACCGGCCGGCCGTCGACCAGCGCGTTCACCTCGTTCAGTTGGCCCTCACTCAGTCCCACCTCTGGGTCGTACGGGACGTTCTCCGCGTCACGTACGTGCCAGGCCTCGAAGCTGTCTTCGGGACGCGTGTCGATGAGCGTGAACTGTTCGCCGGCGTCGATCTTGTCCGCGAGTTGTTCCGCAGTGATGTTCTTGACCATCGTAATTCACCTGTGTAGTGTCTGGTTCGCCGTTCGTCGGATCTGGCGCAAGTGCCGTGGCTGTCTAGCGCTTTCGGTTCCGCCCTTCTTCAGGAAAGGCGTTCCCGCGGGGAATCATGGACGTCTCGCAGTAGGCCTCACCGTCCTGATAGTCGACGCCCGGTTGGATAAACGGGTACGGCCCGTCGGCAGGCGTGTTCTGCGTACGGCCGCCATCCTCTGCGGTCTCGACCAGCCCCATCACCTCGTAGTCGACTGGTGAGTGCTCTTCGAGGTATTCGACGATAACGTCGACCGGGATCGTCCCGTCGTCGACCTCGACGTCCTGGAACGGGAACCCGCAGTTGCCGAGGTCGCGTTCTGGGTCACCGGGCCGGCGGAACGTCGCCACCGAGTACGTCTCTTCCGGATCGACCGGTTCGCCGTCGATTCGCATCTCGACGAGGCGACGGCCGCGCTTGGCCGTCGGGTCGACGGTCACCTCGACGTTCGAGGAGAAGTTCCGGACGCGGCCGTCCTCCTGGTCGTAGGGGTACGGCGTGAAGTTGTCCTCGAGGAACTCCTCCATGTGGGACGTGAGCTGCTGGCCGTACGCGACACCGTGGGCGACGGGCGTCGCCATCGGGAAAAACGTGTAGAGTTCGCCGAGCGTGATCTCGCCGGGCGGGATAGCGGTCCCGTAGCGGAACCCGTGGCAGACCGCCAGATCGGTGTCGAAGTACGCCTGCAATGCGTCGTTGAACAGGGTGTTCCAGGCGCTCTCGAGGAACGACTGCCGGTAGAGCGGCATCTCCGTCCGGCCGACGACCGTATCCAGCGGGCGGTCGAGCGTGCCTGCGCCGCGCTCGAATTCCGGGGTTTCTTCGAAGAACGGCGCACGTACCGACTCGACGGTCTCCTGTGCATCGGCGTCCGGGTCCGGCGTGTACTCGCCGTCTTCGGTGAGGCAGTAGAGGTGGTGTCTGAACTGTGCCTCCCCGTCGCGGACTCGGAGGTCGACGCGGCCGAGCGCTTCGCCCATCCCGGACTCGACGACCACGGTTTCGGTCTCCTCGACGACGATCGGGTCGTAGGTGTACTCGTGGGTGTGAGCGCTGAACATCACGTCCACACTCGTACAGTCTTTCGCAGCCTGGACCATCCAGGGGAGGCCGATTTCGGTGACCGCGACCACGACGTCCGCGCCGTCCTCGCGGGCGGCCTGTGCGGACTCTTCGAGGAGTGCGGGGTGCTTGCCGAAGCGGTACTTCCCCTCGTAGAACGCGGGGGCCATGCGGTCGACGTACACGTTCGTCATCCCGACGACGCCCACGGAGAGTCCCCCGACGTCGAGGACGCTGTAGGCGTCGTACAGTCGCTCGTCGGTCTCCCAGTCGTAGAGGTTGGTCGCGAGAACGGGCGCGTCGAGCGCGTCCATCAGTTCCACGAAGTTGCCGTCCTCGGCGGCCTCGTTCGAGTAGTCCCAGTTCCCGGGGACGTAGACGTCGGGTTCGACGTGCTCGTTGATGGGATCGAGCATCGCCCGCCCGTCGGTGTAGGTCGTCGCGGCCGAACCGTGGAACGTATCCCCACTCATCAGGGTGCAGACGTCGTGTGCCCCGCGGAGTTCGTCGAGTTTCGCCGCGAGGTGCGCCACCCCGCCGCCGCGTTCGACGACCCAGCCCTCCTCGCCGAAGTCGAACTCCGGGCCGGACGTCGGGTTGTCGTAGTAGACCTGGTGGCGCGGCGTCAACTGGCCGTGGAGGTCGCTGACGTGGCCGAATACGAGGTCCGGACCGCCCGTCTCCTGTTCGACGACCTCGCCGTCGAGTGAGCGCCACGCTCCGGTCGGGGATTCGGTCTCGTTCATCGTGGCGTGTGTGGACGGACGACCGTCAGCCACTCAGTAGTTGTGCTTGCAATTCCAGAGACTGAACAATACCGTCGGCAGACGCATAGCCGGTCGATCCCGGATCCGAGTGCGAACTGTTGCGCAGTCAGGTGAGGGCTTCGAACGTGAGACGAACGGGGAACGTTTCGTCTGCAAGGATAACGCCCCTCCGTTGGCCGTTCGTAGGACTGGTCGAACCGATGAGTACCTCGACTCGGCCGTGGGGGCGGAGCGATGACGGGTAACTGGGTGACGACGGGGCTGTCTGCGGTCGTCATTCTGGTCGCGTCCGTCGTCCACGGGATCGCCGGGTTCGGCTTCGCACAGGTGTCGATGGGTCTGATACCGCTGTTCCGGTCACCCTCGAGTGCATCGATCATCTTCACGGCGACGGCAGTCGTGAGCAACGCCCGCGTCTGGTGGAGCGTCCGGGACGCGTTCGACTGGCGCAAGTGGATCGTTCCAGTCGGCGGACTCGTCGTCGGGCTGCCGCTCGGGATCTACGTGTTCAGTCGGTTCGACGAGGCACAGATGCGCGTCGCTATCGGGGCGGTTCTCGTGCTCGCCGTCGTCATCGTCGGTGCGACCCAGCAACTCGACGTCGTCACGGACTGGATCGAAGCACGCGAATACCGGCCGGGGAAGATCGTCGGCGCGACGGCCGGTCTCCTTGCAGGGATCCTCGGCGGGGCCGTCGCCGTTCCTGGCCCACCGATGATCGTCTACGGGGCGTTCATGTCGGCGAGCGGATTCTGGAGCGACGAAGAAATGAAGGCCACGTTCACCGCCTTCTTCGGGACGCTCATGCTGTATCGGCTGGGGAGTCTCACATATACGGGGGCGGTGACGACGCCACTGCTGATCGAGGCTGCCGTCGCCGTGCCGATGGTGTTCCTCGGTGCCTGGGTCGGCGTGTACATCTTCGACCACATTCCCGAGCGGATCTTCCAGTGGCTCGTGCTGGTGTTACTGACCGTAAACGCGTTCGTTCTCCTGTTCACGGCAGTTCCGGAACTCTAATTGTCCTCTGTTCGGGTTCCAGCCCTCTCGACGGACCGCAACGTCTATCAAACGAGGAAGCTGGAATTGCACAACGATGGACAGCAAGAGCAATATTACTCGGCGACGAGCCCTTCTCGCTGGCGGCGGGATACTCGTGTTCGGGAGCGGCGTCGGATATGTCGCGTCGCAGTCCGGAGCGAGCGAGCAACACTACGTCCCGGCTACCTCTCACGGCAGCACTGAGACGACCAGTTTCGGCGTCGAACTCGCCGGACGGCCGATCGCGGGCGAGCGCGACGCCGTAGTGGACATCTACTACTGGACGGACTACTTGTGTCCGTTCTGCAAGAAATTCGAGACGGAGACGTTCCCCGACATCGGTCGACACTACCTCGATACCGGCGACGCACGTCTAGTGGTGCTTTCCTACCCGAACATCGGACAGTACTCTACGCCAGCGGCGGTCTGGGGGCGCTGTGTGTGGTCGCAGGTCGCCGATAGCAATCCCGGCGCGTTCTGGAACTGGCACTCGGCGGTCTTCGACGAACAGTCCGAGTCCGGAACAGACTGGGCTGACGACGAGACGTTCACGCAGGTCACCGAACGGACAGACGACGTGGACGTATCCTCGGTCGACACCTGCCGCGAGGAGCGGGAGAACGCGATTCGGGAGAGCATGGACCCGAATCTCGACGTGGCCCAGGAGGCGAGGATTCGGGGAACGCCCGGGTTCGTTATCTACAATCGCGAGTCCGGGGCTGCTGGTAAGCTTGTCGGGGCCCATCCCTACGAGAACTTCGCCGACGCGATCGACCAGGTGATGGAAGCGTGAGCGAGAACCGCGCCAGTGCGAGTCGCGATTGGGCACGTAGTCTCCGCCGCGCGCTCGTCTACCCGCTCACATCGGACGTGCGGTTGCTGTCGGCCGCCGTCGGGACAGCCCTCACGTACGTCGTCCTGGTGTTGAGCTCGTTTCCGCAATTTTCGGTCCAGGTGCTCACGAACGACCCGGCCGATGTCGTCTACGCGGTCAGCGCGCTCACTCGGGAAGTGTACCTGAGTACCGGTGCACTGGGTCTCACCCTGGTCACTGGGTACGCAGTCCTGACCGGTATCGCGACGACGAACGCGCTGGCGCTGGTACGCCGCGCGCGTCGTCGAGGCGCGTCGACGATCGTCGGCGTCGTGCCCGGAGTGATCGCCGCCGGCTGTGCGAGTTGCGGTGCGGGCGTCCTCGGCGCGCTGGGCTTCGTCGGCGCGATGGCGGCGCTGCCGTTCGACGGAAACCTTCTCCGCGTGGGCGGCATCGTTCTGCTTCTCTTTTTCCTCGCTAGAGCGGGCGATCCGCGAACCTGTTCGATCGATCCGACATGACCATGCGACGAAGCAATCGACACCCGCTGATCGAGAGAGCACACACCCTGTGGACCGACGGTACTCGACGACGGGGGGAACGTCGGTGACGAGACTCCCGCGTCCGCGACTCGTCAGAAGCGCCGGCGTCGGCGTCGGGACCTTCCTGCTGTTCGGGGTCGTGACCGGACTGGTTCCGAATCCGGTCTACGTTCGCATGGTGGAGCGTACCCCGGCGGACTACCTGTTTCTGGTCGCCACGGCGACGTTCGCCGCCGTCTTCGTCCACCAGCGGTCGCTGAGCGACGATCCGATCGGGGACCGCTACGCCGCCGGCGGCATCGTCGGCGGGTTCCTGGCGTTCGGTTGCCCGATCTGCAACGCCGTGCTATTGGCGCTGTTCAGTTCGTCGGCGCTGATGACCTACTTCGACCCGTTGCGGCCGGTGCTCGGTACGGTGACCGTCGTCGCCTTCGGCGGACTGCTCTACTATCAGCGACGGCGCTGCGAGGCGTGCGGACGCTGACAGTCGGATTCACGCGCCACAGCTCTCACCGCCGGTCCGGAACCGGAAGAAGCCGGCCAGGAGCCCGACGGTCACGGCTGTTACGAGAATCTGGACTACGCTCCCACCGAGGGCAGCGGCGACACCGCCGCCGGTGGCTGCGCCGGCCGCACCGGTCGCCGCCGGGGCCGCGACGAGACAGCAGAGGCTCAGCGCGCCACCCAGTCCGAGTAGTGCCCGGTACGACCGCGTCGACTCGGCGCTTTCGTCCGCGTCGGTCATCTCTCGGGTGCGAGTACTGCTCGGTTTCGCTTGTTCTTTGGGGTCACTCGCACCTACGTTGCATCCATTTGCAACCACCAGCAGGTGCGTGAGGACCTCGATTCGCTCGGGTTTGCCGCCTCGAAACTCTGGAACGTCGCCCGGTGGACCTGTGACCGTATCTGGAGTGAGACAGGCACGATTCCGGACGACGATGTTCTCAAAGCGTACCTCAAGAGCCACGAACGCTACGCGGATTTGAACGCACAATCCAGTCAGGCAATTCTCGAACAATTGGCTGAAGCGTTCGACTCGTGGTACACGCTCCGTTCGAATGGCGATGAAACGGCGAACCCGCCCGGCTACCGCAAGCGTGGTGACGACCACCCACGCTCGACGGTCACGTTCAAAGAGGACGGCTTCAAGCACGACCCCGACCACAACCGGATTCGTCTCTCGAAAGGGTCGAATCTCAAAAAGGTACTCCCGAGTCTTGCCTGTGACGGGGGAGATAGGGATAACGGCTGGATGGCACAGCCAGCGGTGCGCCTGTTCGACAAGTCGACCGGGCGAGTAGCCCCACAAGAGCAGGTGACCCGCGAACCACAATATCCCACCGCTCGAGAAACCGCGCCGTTCACGGCGCAGAGGATGTCATCCGATGTCCCTTTCCGCTTCGACGGCGTCCATGCTTCTATGAACGCGAATTCGTCCGCGGCTTCCAGGCGGTACAAGCCAGGGACGCCGGTGATGGACGCATGAGTGGCAAAGACGACTACTACAACTATTCGTCCCGGTCTGTTGTGCCTACTAACTCGTGGCCGCTTGCTCGCGGTCGGCGAACACGTCGCCGAGGAACTCCCGAGTTCGAGTACGGATGAACGTCGGATTGTCGACCTGCGCGTTGTGGCTCGCACCCGGAATCTCAGCCGTCTCGCAGCTTTCGAGCTGGTTCTCGAGGAAGTCCGCGTGTGGTTCGATGAACGGCTCGTTCTCGCCGTACAGCATCAGGACAGGGACTCCGGACAACTGCCACGACCAGCTCGACGTGAAGTACTTCCGCGCCGCGTACAGGATTTTCGAGCGTTCGCTCGCCGGGCGTTCCGGCGTATCACACTCGTGGGCCTCCCGGATTTGCTGTAACTCGTCGACGTCTACCGTCGAATCGTCACCGGAGACTCTCTGCTGAGTCCACATGACGGCGTTCAGAAGCCGCTCGTTTCCCATGAGCGGCATTATCACCCGGACGTGCGCAGTCTTGAACAGTCGCTCACGTGTCGAGAACATTTCCGGCGTCGACGCCCCGACTGTGATGAGGGCAGCGAGTTTCCCGGGATACTCGTCGGCGAACCCGTAGCCGACGATACCGCCCAGTGAGTGCCCGACTACGACCGGCTGATCGAGGTCGAGCGCGTCGACGAAGGCGGCGAGGTCGTCCACGTACGTGTCGACCGTGTAGCGGTCGAGGCCTGATCCACCAGTCTTCCCGTGCCCGCGGAGGTCGTACAGGATGACGCGGTAGTCGTCGGTAAGTGGTTGCAACTGCTCGGCCCACACCTGGTGATCCGCAGTCGCTCCGTGAAGGACGACGAGCGGCTGGCCGCTTCCGTAGCCCTCGTAGTAGGTCTCGATTCCGTTCGTCTCGACCGTGGGCATACGTGACATTCATAAAACCATCTTGAAAAGCCATTTTCGGTCGCGGCATCCCCGGATGGGTTACTTAGTGCCGACGGGTTGCTCGGGGATGGACGCTGGATCGGCGCAGGTCGGCTGGCGAACAAGACGCTCGTGTAAGTCCCGTTTACCGTCGAGACGTTCCGCGACACTGGGCAGATTGCCCTTTACGACGATACCCAAGACATCGTCCGCTTTGTGGGACAGCTAGCGGAGATGACCTGCCATACACGCGTCCCGCTGGTCGGGGTGGGTTTCCACGACCAGCGGGAGCCACGACGATACCGTTCAAAGCGTGCCACTGTTCGACCCGGCCTCTGGGGGACAGCGGGTCGACGGAGCGGATTCTCCCGGTCAGTCCTCGAACTCGCGGAGTTTCTTCTGCACCTGCGCGTAGACTTTCGGATGGAGATTCATCCCTTCGTCCACGAGGTCGTACAGGACGTCGGTCGCCTCGTCCGCCGTCAGGTCGCCGTTCTTGGTACAACTGAGCAACAGCGTCGTCACCCACCAGCACTCGACGCCGTGACTCCGGGCGACCTCGATCAGCCCCTTGTCGTTGGCGAGGAGGATCTCCTCGTCGTCCTCAGCCAGCAGGATCACCGACGCGTCGGCCACCGCGATTCCCTCCATCGACGCCACTTCGTCGGCCCTGTCTGACGTGTCGTGAACAGCGACGCCCTCCAGAAACTCATCGAGCGCCGCCGTACCGCGCTTTCCCTCGGTGAGAACTTCTTCCCGAACCTCTGTGGTCGTCCGGATGTCGTCGAAGGTTGTCGAGATGAGGTCGAGTCGGCCGACCCATGCGAGCGGGATCAGCGCGGAGGAATCGACGACAACCATCAGATGCGGTCGAGGTCGCGTTCGAGATCGTCGCTGGTGTACCCGACGTCGATGCCCTCCTCGGCGGCGAGCGTCAGCATCTCGACGTACGGAACGTCCGCTAGTTGGGCTGCTTTCCGGAGCGTGATGGAGTGGTCGCGGAGTTGGTCGAGCGCCCGCTCCGTACGCCAGTCGTCGAGCCCCTGTCGGATCAGTCGCCGGAGCACCTCCGATCGGTCGGCGCTCATCTCCGCTTCGAGTTCGGCGAGGGCCTCCTCGTCATCTTCCGGGATGCGCGTGGTGACTGTCTTCATCGTTACGATCTGGTACGTTACGATACAGTATAGACGTAACGGTGAGTCAGGGGGACGTGTGTCGTGTGATTTCCGGCACCGAACTGCAAACCCACCCCGACGCTGGCTCCATCCGATGTCCCTTTCCGCCTCGACGGCGTCTCTTCCCGTATGAACGCGAATTCACCGGAAGTTCCCACACGGGATACGTCACGGTATTTGGTGAGGTACGCATGACAGGCCGGGATGAATACTACAACAGGGCCAAACAGGAGGGCTACCGTGCCCGGTCGGCGTACAAACTCCAGCAGTTAGACGAGACGGCAGGATTGCTGGGCGAGGGAAACACGGTCGTCGACCTCGGCGCAGCCCCGGGCGGCTGGCTCCAGGTCGCCGCCGAACGAGTGGGCGAGCGCGGAACCGTCGTCGGGGTCGACCGCCAGCGCATCGACCCACTGGAGGACCCGAACGCGACTGTCGAGTACGTCCGCGGGGACATGACCGACGGCGAGACCGTGGAACGAGTGATCGAGCGGGTCGGTGGAGACGCCGGCGGCGGAACCGGCGACGACGCCGACAGCGCCACCGGTGACGACGGGAACCGAAATCAGGGCGGCCCGGTCGACGTCGTCCTCTCGGACATGGCGCCGAACATGACCGGCGAGTACGAGCTCGACCACGCGCGGTCGGTCCACCTCGCTCGCCAGGCGGCGACGGTCGCTCGTGCGGTGCTGGCCTCCGGTGGCGACCTCGCGGTCAAGGTCTTCGACGGCCAGGACCTGGCGGATCTGGAGGCCGACCTCGAGGACGACTTCGAGTACGTCCGGCAGGTCCGACCGGACGCCTCACGGGACTCCTCCTCGGAACTCTACCTCGTCGCGAAGAACTTTCTCACCGCACCCGTCCGCGAGGGTGACTTGCTCACGGTGGAAATCGTCGACGTCGGGAGCGAGGGCGACGGCGTCGCGAAAGTCGAGGACTACACGCTGTTCGTCTCCGGCACGAGCGAGGGTGAGACGGTCGACGTTCGCGTCGACGAGGTAAAACCCAATTTCGGGTTCGCCCAGCCCGTCGAGTGATTTCGGGGGTTCGTTCTCGCGAGGGCTCGTTCAGACGGGACGGGTTTCTCGCGAGACGTGCGTGTCGTAAAACGGTCACTGGAGAGTGTGAACTGAGCGGTTGTTTCAGGTGGGGTGGCCGTGAGCGAACGTGTGCCCGCAGACAGCACCGCAGTTGACGTAGTGCGATGAAATCCCTCGGGCCGCCAGGGGAATTCTGGTTACACAGGCCGTCTCGACAGCGAACGGTCGGTAGCCGGTGCCACCAACATCTTCCTGACGGGCTGGAAGGGCGAGGCGTGCGTGGCGCGACGCGCCACTGGCCGAACGGGGAGGAACGACCCGTGAGGCGGACTCGCGGCGTCCTCGCGAACGCAGTGAGCGAGGGCTCGAAAGACGAGCGAAGCGACGTCTTTCGGCGAGCGAAGCGAGTGTAGTCGCCTGAGCGGGCTCTATCCGCGCGACGCGAGGCGCCCTGCTCCTCGAAGCGAACGGCGAAGCCGTGAGCAGGCGGTGCTGAGAGCGCGGATATCCCGCTCAGTGACCGCGAGCTGCGAGGCGCTACGCGCCTCTAACGCGAGCGGGGAGCAAAGCGACCCGCGAGCACGCCGAGGGCTTCCATCTCACGATCACGAGAGCGGTCACGACGGTCCTGACTGCGGTCGCGGGAGCCGTACTCTCTCGAATTGTTACCTCTACACCCTTTACAGACCGATCACGGACGAGCGAAGCGGATTCGCGAGATTTTCCGACACGCAATCAAAACGGAAGTCACCGCGCCCAGGCGGTGGCGTCGGCACCGGCGTCGTGGGCGCCGACGCTGCTGACGACGGCGTAGACGAAGGGGGTGTCGACGACGGCGATGGCCAGTTTCGCGAGATACTGGCCGGCCATCAGCCCCGCGAGTTGCTCGACAGGGGGGATCGAGGCACCCGACAGCACGGCGGGACCGACCGCGAAGGCGATCCCGACGAAGATGACGGTGTCGATAGCCTGACTCGTCCCCGTCGAGACGAGGTTACGGAGCCAGAGGTGGGCGCCGTCAGTGCGGTCGCGGACCCAGTGGAAGACGACGACGTCCCAGTTCTGGCTGACGAGGTAGGCGAAGAGACTCCCGGCGACGATCGCCGTCCCGGACTGGACGACGGCGGTGAACTGCGACTGGCTGGCGCCCGTGACCTGGGGTGGTGCGATGGGCATGGTCACCGCGAAGTAGACCAGCCCGAGCATGACGAAGTTCATCAGAAAGCCGATATTGACCAGCGTCTGGGCGTCCCGCCGGCCGTATATCTCCGCGTAGCAATCGGAGGCGAAGAAGGTCACCGCGTAGGCCAGCACGCCCCCGGGGACGAAGACGCTGGCGCCGACCAGCGGGAGGTCGACGGGCAGTGAGACGGCGAGTACCTTCGCGGCGGCGAGCTGGGCGGTGACCAGCGCCGTGACGAACAGCGCGACCAGCCCCGTGCGAACGGTGCTACTCCTCATCGATCCGTCCGTGACGGGCGTCGATCTCGTCGAGCATGTCGAGTGTCTTCCGTATCGAGGCGCGGACCGCGTCGCTCCGGTTGACGAACTTCGCGTCGTCGCCGACGTGGTCGTCCAGGTCGGCGAGCAACTCCTCGGGTATCTCGACGCTAATCTTGGGCATGTATTCGTGTGAGATTCGCCTGCGAATATATTTCTGTCGGCGAGACGGGGCTGGACCCGTTCGGCCCCACCTGCACTTTTTTCACGAATAATTGGCAATGACAGGGCATGGCTTCGGTCGACGAGGAACGATCGTTCGACGATACCGTGTTGCGCGAGACGACTCTGGCACGGATGTTCGACCGGACCGCGTCGCGACACGCCGACCTGGCGGCCCAGCAGTACAAGGGCGGTGTCTACGACCGGTCACTGACCGGGGTGGCGTATCCGGTCGCGCCAGACGGCGCGTTCGAGACGCTCACGTACGACGAGATGGGCGGGGTGGTTCGCCGTCTCGCCGCCGGGTTCCGCGACCTCGGTGTCGAGCGCGGCGACCGGGTCGGACTCTTCGCCGACACGCGCGTGGAGTGGGCACAGTGTGACTTCGCCATCCTGTCGGCGGGCGGGGTCGTGACGACGGTCTACAGGAGTTCTTCCGAGTCGCAGGCGGTGTACCTGCTCGACGACCCTGGAGCATCGGGCGTCGTCGTCGAGAACGAACGGTGTCTGGAACGGGTCTACGAGAACGACGCCGACCTCGACCTGGAATTTCACGTCGTGATGGACGACCCGGGTCAGTTCGCCGACGCGGACGACGTCTACACGCTGGCCGACGTCTACGAGCGCGGTGCCCGGACGTTCGACGAGACGACCTTCGAGTCGTGGCTCCGGGCGGGAGAACTCGACGACCTCGCCAGTCTGGTGTACACCTCCGGGACGACCGGCAAGCCCAAGGGGGTCAGACTCACCCACCGCAACTTCCGGTCGAACGTCAACCAGGTCTACCGCCGGTACGGACCGCGCCGGGACAAACCCCCGGAGAAGTGCATCGACACCGACACGACGACCGTCTCCTTTCTGCCGCTCGCGCACGTCTTCGAGCGACTGGCGGGTCACTTCCTGATCTTCGCGGCCGGCGGGACCGTCGCGTACGCCGAGAGTCCGGACACGCTGAAGGCGGACTTCCAGGCCGTCCAGCCGACGTCGGCGGTGGCCGTCCCCCGGGTCTTCGAGAAGATGTACGCCGCCATTCGCGAGGAAGCACAGGGTTCGGCAGTGGCCGAGCGGGTGTTCGCGTGGGCGACCGACGTGAGTCGCGACTTCCACCGCGCCGACGAGCCGGGACAGTTCCTCGCGGCGAAACACGCGGTGGCCGACCGTCTCGTGTTCTCGGACGTTCGCGAGGCGCTCGGCGGCAACCTCGATTTCATGGTGAGCGGCGGGGGGACGCTCTCGGCCGAACTCGCGACGCTGTACCACGGGATGGGGCTGCCGGTCTACGAGGGCTACGGCCTGACCGAGGCGGCACCGGTCGTGACGACGAACCCGCCGACCGCCCCGCAGACCGGTACTATCGGGCCGACCGTCCAGGACGTGGACGTGCGAGTCGACACCGACATCGACGCGGAGTTCGACGCCGACGGGGAGGTGGGCGAACTGCTCGTCTCGGGGCCGAACGTGACCGACGGCTACTGGGAGCGACCGGAGGAGACCGACGACGTCTTCACCGACGACGGCTACCTGCGGACCGGCGACATCGTCGAGCGGCGCCCGGACGGGTACTTCAGGTTCCTCGAACGCGCCAAACAGCTCATAGTCCTGTCGACGGGCAAGAACATCCCGCCGGGGCCGATCGAGGAGCGCTTCGGCGACATCTCTCTCATCGAGCAGGTGATGGTGCTCGGGTCGGACCGGAAATTCGTCAGCGCGCTCGTCGTCCCCGACAGCGAGGGGATCAGGTGGTTCGCGGAGTCGGAGGGCGTCTCCGTCCCGGACGGCCGGGCGGCGATCTGTGAGAGCGACACCGCCAGGGAACTCGTCGCACAGGAGATCGAGCGCGTCAACCGTGACTTCGAGGCCCACGAACGTATCAAGAAGTTCCGACTCGTCCCCGAGGAGTTCACACAGGAGAACGGCCTCCTGACGCCGACGCTGAAGAAAAAACGCCGCGATATCCGGGAGCGCTACGCCGACGAGATCGACGACATGTACGACACGAAGGAGTTCGAACGGGCGACCGCGACGGACGACTGAGTCGAGGACAGACCGGGGACGGCGGTGCCCCGGGTCGGCTCCGCGAGCCTCGACTGTCCGAACCGTCGATGGATTTATACGACGAACTATATAATGAGACAGGGAACAATGGGTGAGTCGGTACACCGGGAGACGCGGGTCGCGGTCGTCACCGACGCCGGGGCCGAGGGGTCGTCACTCGCCGTGACACTCGACAGCGAGACGGATCTCGACGTCGAGGAGGTGGTCGCGACGGCGGACCTGGCGGCGGCACTGTCCGGAGTCGAGTCGGGAGCGGTAGTCTGTCTCGTCTGTGACGGCGCGGACGCCTACCGTGCGGTCCGGGAGCGAGAGGCCGGGGCCAGCGTCGACGAGGACCGAAACGTGGGCGTGGACTGGGACGGGGACCGAAACGTGGACGCGGACGGGGATGGGCACCGAAACGTGGACGCGGACACAGCTGCCGCCGACGTGCCGGTCGTGGTGGTGGCGACCGACGAGGAGACTGCCGAGCGGGCCGTCACCGACGACGCGGCGGCGTTCGTCCACGCCGACGGGCCGGTGACGACGCTGGTCCCGGAACGCGTCCGGGAACTGACCGGCGGGGACGAGGACAGGGACGGGGACGAGGTCGCCTGGGACATCGCCACGCTCGTCGACCGGGCGGTCGTCCAGTTCGACGTCGAGACGTTCGACGTGCTCGCGGCAAACGAGGTCTTCACCGACGCCTGGGCCGTCGACCCCGCGGACGCGACGCTTTCGGACCTGCGGGTGACGGACATCACGGACGAACACCGCGGGCACGGCGGAAGCGACGCGGGCGAGGACCAGCTGGAGTGGGTCACGGAGGGGGGCGCGGTCGAGACGTTCGTCGGGAACGCACAGAACGGCGATTTCGAGGTGCGCGAGTGGCACTGCGAGGGCGCCGACGGCGGCTACTTCAAGAGCGAAGTCCAGGTCGTCGTCGACCCGACCGCCGACGTCGGCTATCTCGTCGCGACCGTCCCCGGTGAAGCGGAGACCGAAGGTCGGGGGGCGGGGACGGGGACCGGCGAGACGGACTACGACGAGGCGTCGATGCTGGAGTCGGTGATGGAACACGTCCCGATGTCGGTGTACTTCGAGGACCGGAAGGGCCGACACGTCCTCGTCAGCGAGGAGCTCGTCGAACCGTTCATCGAGGGGATCGACGGCAAGATCATGCACACGCCCGCGGACGTCCAGGGGAAGACCTACTGGGACCTGTACACGCCGGAGATGGCCGTCCGGGCGACCGCCGACAACGAGCGCATCGTCGAGACCGGCGAACCACTGCGCGGCCAGGAGAAACACGTCCAGCCGCCCAGCGGCCGGGACCTGTGGTTCTCGACGAACAAGGCGCCGTGGTACGACGACGAGGGTCGCGTCCAGGGCGTCGTCGGCATCACCGTCGACATCACCGACCAGAAACGCCGCGAGCGGGAACTCAACCGGCAAAACGAGCGCCTAGAGGAGTTCGCGAGTATCGTCAGCCACGACCTCCGAAACCCGCTGAACGTCGCCGAGGGACGGCTCGAACTCTACCGGCGGACGGGCGACGAGTCGGAACTCGACACGATCGCGGAGATGCACGAGCGCATCGCGGAGCTCATCGACGAGGTGCTGGCGTTCGCCCGCGAGGGCAGTCACATCGAGAACCCCGAGTGGGTCGACGGCAACCCGCAGGCGTGGGAGGCCTGGGAGGCCGTCGACACCGGGGACGCGACGCTCGTCCAGAACTGGGAGTACCGCATCGAGGCCGACGCCAGCCGACTGGTCCGCCTGTTCGAGAACCTCTTTCGCAACTCGGCCGAACACGGCGGCGAGGACGTCACCGTCGAGGTCGGCACACTCGACGGGAACGCGGGCTTTTACGTCCACGACGACGGCCCGGGCGTCCCCGAGGAAGTCCGCGACGACCTCTTCGAACGCGGCGTCTCGACCGCCGACGAGGGCACCGGCTTCGGACTCGCGATCGTCCGCGCGATAGCCGAAGCCCACGGCTGGACCGTCGAACTCGTCGAGAGCGACGACGGTGCGCGCTTCGAATTCACCGGCGTCCCCAGCGGCTGAGTGGTCCTGCTCGACTGGCTCGCTCAACAGGCACACTCCGGGCGCCCGTTTCACCCCTCCGCCCGCGACCCCGGGACGACCGCTGGGCAACTGTTTCCACCGGCCACCCCGGCGACTGATGGAACCAACTATGATAATTCTGGCACACTGCGCCGATAATTATCCGATAGATCCCAGTAAAAGACTGAATGACGATGTTTTCCACTCTCTTCGGGTATCACATTCGATATTAGGGCAGGGAGCTTTACAGTTCCGAGGGTCACAGTACGGACGATGGAGCAGAGCCACCGCGCGCCGATCCACGTCGCAGTCGTCGGGGCGGGCGACAGCAGTCACGACCGGATCTGTGACGCGGTCGACGGCGGAGCGGTCGAGACCGAGGGGGTCGCGGACGTCGATACGGCGCTCTCCGCTGTCGGCGACGGATCCGTCGGCTGTCTCGCGGTGGTCGACACGGCGGATTACGACCGGATCAGAGACGAACTGCTGACGGTCCCGGTACTGGTGGCGACGGCGGACGTCGACCCCGAGACGCTGGCGCGGGTCGTCGACGACGCGTACGCTGACCACGTCGACCCCACGGGAGCGGTCGAGGGGACCTGTGCCGTTCGCGTCCGCCACCTCGTCGACCACGACCCGTCGGCGGTCGCCTGGGAACTGGCGGACTTCGCCGACGGCGCAGTCGTGGAGTTCGACCTCGAGACCCGGCGACTGGTCGACGCCAACGACGCCTTCTTCGACGCGTGGGGATGGGACCGCGAGCGGTTCGCCGAGGCGACGCTCGGAGACCTCTACGTGACCGACATCGGCGCGGAACTGCGCGGGCAGGGGCGGGGCGCGGCCGGCGAGGAAGAACTCGAGTGGATCTCCGACGCCAGCCCCGAGGAGTCACTCGTCGCCGGCGCGACGCGCGGGCACTACGAGACCCGCGAGTGGCACTGTCGGGACACCGACGGCGACGGGTTCAAATCGGAGGTACGGGTCGTCGCCGACGAGGCCACCCGCCGGGGGTTCCTGGTCGCGACGACGCCCGACGGCACCCGCGACACGGTGGTCGCACACGGCCGCGGGACCGACCGTGACCGGCGACCCGACCGCGAGGAGGCGTCGATGCTCCGGTCGCTGCTCGAACACATCCCGATGTCAGTGTACTTCAAAGACTCGCGCGGCCGGCACGTCCTCGTCAGCGAAGACGTCGTCGAACCGTTCATCGAGTCACCCGAGGGCAAGATCCTCCACACGCCCGAGGACGTCCGCGGCAAGACGGACTTCGACCTCTACCCGGCCGACGGCGCCGCCGAGTCGGTCGCGGAGGACGACCGCATCATGGATAGCGGCGAACCGCTCGTCGACAAGGTCGAGCGGGTCCAGCCGCCACACGGTCGCCCGCTGTATTTCAAGACGACGAAAGCACCGTGGTACGACGACGACGGAGGCGTCCGGGGCATCGTGGGTATCACCACCGACATCACCGAGGAGAAGCGCCGCGAGCGGGAACTCGACAGACAGAACGAGCGGCTGGACCAGTTCGCGGGGATCGTCAGTCACGACCTGCGCAACCCGCTCAACGTCGCTCGTGGCCGGTTGCAGCTCTACCGGGCCGGGGGTGACGAGGAGAACCTGGCGGACGTCTCGGAGATGCACGAGCGCATGGAACAGCTCATCCAGGACGTTCTCACGTTCGCCCGCGAGGGGGCGCGCGTCGAGGACCTGGAGTGGTTCGACGCTTCTCGGGTCGCCACGGAGGCCTGGGCCACCGTCGACACCACCGCGGTGTCACTCGAACAGGACTGGGCCTACCGGATCGGTGGCGACCCCGACCGCCTGCGGCGCGTCTTCGAGAACCTCTTCCGCAATTCGGTCGAACACGGGGGCGACGACGTCACCGTCGAAGTCGGGACACTCGACGAGAACACTGGCTTTTACGTCCAGGACGATGGCCCGGGCATCCCCGAGGACAGCCGTGAGTCCGTCTTCGACCACGGCGTCTCGACCGACGAAGACGGCACCGGCTACGGGCTCGCCATCGTCCGGGAGATCGCCGAGGCCCACGGCTGGACGGTCGAACTCGTCGAGCGCGGAGACGGGAGGGGCGCTCGCTTCGAGTTCACCGGCGTCCCGCGGGGCGACGCGCTCTGAGAGAAGTGACGGTCAACGCCGTCAGTCGGCGGCTTTCCCCTCGCGACTGGGCGTGCGTCGGCCGCCGAGGGTGTAGACCCACAGCAACGCGAGGCCGACCAGGTAGGCGACGGCGATGGGGAGCGCGAACACGAGCATCGTCAGCAGACTGGAGGGCGTGATCAGCGCGGCGGTGACGACGATGGCCATGACGACCGACCGCCAGCGGTCGAACATCGTCGTGAACGTGACGAGGCCGCCGCGGTGGAAGAGCAGCATCGTCACGGGGATCTCGACGAGCAGGCCGATCCCGACGGTGGTGAACACGACCAGCCAGCCGATGTTGTTGATACGGTAGTTGATGATCATGTGCGCCTCGACGGCGTCCTGTGCGAGATAGGAGATGATCGCCGGCGCGACGACGAAGAAACCCAGCAGGCTCCCGCCGACCATCCCGACCAGGAGCGTCCCGCCCCAGGCGGCGAGCACCCGGCGGTCCCCGCCAACCAGCCCCCGCTCTTTCAGCCGCGGCCAGACGTAGTACAGTACCAGCGGCAGCGTCGCGACCGCTCCGAGCAACGTCGAGAACTTGATCGCGAAGATGAGCGCCTCGACGGGGTGGAGCGCCACGATCTCGACGAGGTCTGCCTGCTCGGTTGGCATCTGCTTGAGGAACTCCTCGCGGATCACCCCGATGCCGCCGCGATAGAGGAAGATAAAGGAGGCGGCCATCACCACGCCGAAGAGGCCGACGATGCGGAACGCCCGCGAGGTGAGACTCTCCAGGATAAAGGCGATGTCGTAGTAGTAACCGCCGATGTCCTCCTCGGTGGTCTCCCCTTCAGTAAAGGAGTCCACGACGCCGGTCGTCGTCGAGGCCATCGCGCCCGACTCCTCCTCGGCGCTGGCACCGGCCCCGTCTTCGCTCTCCTCGGCCTCTTTCTCGGCTTCGAGGCGTTCCTGGACCTCGTCGTAGCGGTCGAGGATGGCCTGGGCCTTCTCGGGGTCGTCGTGGTCGTGGAGCGCTTCGCGGGCCAGTTCGGTCGCCTCACCCTCGTCCATCTCCTCGAACCGTTCCGGGGGCGTCACGCCGATGGCCGAGGCGTCGAGCGTCATCAGGTCGATGTCGGCCGGCGACCCGCGTGCTTCGTAGGGGTCGCGGGCAGCTTCGAGCGCGCGGGAGGCGAAGACGAACAGGACGATGCCCGCCGCGATGGCGCCGACGACGGCGGCGACGATACCCGCCGCGATCTGGGGGTCGAGCCCGGTCGCTTCGCCGGGAGTGGGGACGGTGACCTGGTAGTCCTCGGGGAGGTACGTGACGAGGTCGTTGACCGCGGCGATCCCGCCGCGAGTGAGGAAGAAGTAGGCCGCGGCACCCGCAAGCACCGCGGCGCCGGCGAGCTGGTTCCAGTGGGCGCGGGCGACCAGCGAGAGCTGGAGTTCGTCCGTCGAGCGCCGGAGTAGTTCGGCGAAGCGGGCCAGCTGGAGGCTGAACGCGTAGAGGATGATCAGCGGCACCGCCCACATGATCTGGGTGATCGGGTCGGGCGGCGAGAAGAACGCGCCGAAGACGAAGATCGCGACGACGGCGTGGCGCCAGCGCTCGCGGAACGCCTCGTAGCTGACGATACGCAGATACGAGAGCCCGCTCATCATCAGGGGGAGCTGTGCGGCGATACCAAAGGAGAGCCCGAGGAAGGCGATGAACTGCGTCCACTTGACGATCGACCACGAGGGCTGGAGGCCGGCGTTGACGGCGTTCCCGGCCAGGAAGCCGAGCATCACGGGGAAGAAGACGTAGTAGGAGTAGGCGATCCCGCCGACGAAGAGGACGATAGAGAGGAGCGTCGGGAAGACGAGTTTCCAGCGCGCGATGTCCTCGGCGGGCCACCAGCCACGCGCCCGGAGCGCGTCGCGACCGAAGTAGACGACGGTCGGGAGCGCCATCAACACGCCGACGAACAGGCCGATCTTGGCCTGCAGGAGGATGACGTCGAAGGGCGTGACGGCGATGATCTCGGTGTTGGGGTTGGTGTTCAGGTCGCGTTTCAGGGTGTCCCAGATGAACAGGCGAAGCGCCCAGAACGTCCCCATGAAGCCGACGACGAAGACGAGAAAGGACTTGCGCAGGTCGTCGCGGGCGTTGGTCAGGAGTGACCCGACGGTCGCCCGTCCCCGCGCCACCGTTCGCTTGGTGTCCTCGTCGACGGCGCTGGCCATCTCGCCGGAACGTAACCGACTGCCTGTTATCAATCTATTCATAGCGAGACGAGCACGCGAGCGCCGTGTGGCCGTCAGGGGGCCGGAAACCGACGCCGCGTCAGGGGGCCGGAAACTGAGCCAGAGGGTCGGGAAAAGAAGGCTTACAACAGGGGAGCGCAAACGGAGCGACGAATGGCCGACGAGGGGCACGACGCGTCGACTCCGCCCTCGGACGGACCCGATGGTCCCGCCGATAGCGACGCGACCCGTTCGGGCGAAGGTGTCCCCGACGACGAGTTCGGCCCCGACGACCCCTTCGGCGAGGACACGCTTCCCGACGAGGTCGTCCCCGAGGAACTCCAGTCCGATGGAGGGGAGGCGTTCGACGACGTGGACCCGTACGGCCCGGGGGGCGGTGGTTCGGCGGAGCCGGTCGGGGCGCCGGACGACCAGGAGATGCCCCTGGACCAGCACATCGAGGAGATGATCCGCCGGCTCGGCGTGGTTATCGTCATCGCGGCGCTGGTCAGCGGCGTCGTCTTCCCCTTCGCGGAGTACCTCATCAACTTCCTCTGGTACTCGTTTCTGCCCGGGACGCTCGAAGCCTGTCCCACGCCGCCGGAGGGGAGCGACGCGGCGTGTCCGCGGGTGTTCGACCCCCTCGCGCTGATGTTCGCGCGGCTGAAAGTCGCCACGCTGGGCGGGTTCATCGTCGCCCTCCCGGTGATGGTCTACGAGTCCTACCTGTTCATGAAGCCCGGGCTCTACCCCAGGGAACGGCGCTACTACCTCGCGTCGGTCCCGGTGAGCCTGATACTCGCGTTCGTCGGGGTCGCGTTCGCCTACCTGCTCGTCCTGCCGGCGATGTTCGTCTACTTCACCGGCTACACCGAGCAGGCGGCGGAAGTCGCGTTCAGTCTCACGGAGACGTTCAATCTCATCGTGATGATGCTGGGCTTTTTCGCGCTCGTCTTCCAGATCCCGCTGCTCATCATGCTCGCGGTGATGATGGGCGTGACGACCCGCAAGTGGATGGCCGACCGCCGGCTCTACTTCTACGGGGGGTTCGCGACGGTCGCGTTCATCTTCAGTCCGGACCCGACCGGCATGGCGCCCATCCTCGTCGCGGTGACGATGATCGTCCTCTTCGAGGGGACGCTGCTGGTGCTCCGGTGGACCCAGGAGTCGCCGATACCCTCGGCGGCGGAGTTGCGCGCCCGGCGGCCGGTCGCGTGGATGCTGGCACTCCTCGCAGGCTATCTCGCGAGCTCGGCTCCGGTACCGGCCGGCTACTACGACAGCCTCCCCGCCGTCTTCACCGACTGGCTGGCCTCCTCGGGGCTGACCACCCAGACGCCGCTCGTCATCGGGGTGGGTCTCGTCGCGCTGTACGAACTCGTCGGCTACAGTCTCCGCAGTGGCGGCGCGAGTGTGCGGGTTCGCCGTGCGCTGTCGCGAGGGCGGGCACTCGCCTGGCCGCTGGCGTTCGTCGTCGGCTACTTCGGGAGCCCGAACCCGACGCTCGTCCAGCGCGTCGAGGCGCTCGCGCTCCCGGTCGAGGAGATCGCGGTGCTCGTCGTCGGTCTCGTGGTCTTCTACGAACTGGCCGTCGTCGTGAGAGACTGGCGCGAGGGTGACGACGAGGTAGCGGAACCGCCCGACGAGTTCGAACGCGAGGAGCCCTAGCGTGGAGTGTGACCGGGCACACGACCGAAAGCGAAAGCGAAAGCGAGGGCGAGGACGAGAGCGAGAACGAGAGATGATACACCGATGAGTCGCGTTCTGTTCGTCCGCCACGGCGAGACGACCTGGAACCGCGAGGGGCGGATCCAGGGGG
>Ga0207772_100028_pt1 | contig 192371 bp, 175 predicted proteins | sample A23M3SouthBayCA_2_FD_187750 | JGI IMG/M metagenome (GOLD analysis project Ga0207772, IMG submission 187750) | Aerobic enrichment media microbial communities from Eden Landing Ponds, California, USA - A23 M3 (2) (SPAdes) | ecosystem: Environmental > Aquatic > Marine > Unclassified | place... | reverse complement strand
CGCCGAGACAGCCTGTGCAACGGGATTAGTCCTGGCGGACTGAAAGGGCGAGGGCCGGTCGCGGCGAACGCAGTGAGCGGAGTCGCCTCAGCGACCGCCAGCGGCCCGAGGGCTTTCGTCGCGCCACGTCGACTGCGGTGCGGTCGTCGGATCGAGTTTCTTCCAGACCACCACGACACGAAAACAGCGTTACACTCACGCCTTCTCTGTAACATCCAGACCGACTGTAGTCCACTCGAGCCGTGGGCTTCCACTGGCTACTGAGACTTCGGTAGCGGCAACCGCCGGTCAATCGTCGGCCGCGCGGGCGTTCCCCAGTCAGTCGTCGGCCGACCCGGCAGACAGGGCGCTCCGGTCGGCACGCGGACTGCGGGTCGCCAGCCAGGCGTCGAGGGCGTAGGGACCGCTCCCGAGGGTGAACACGGCCGAGAGCATCCCGAAGAGCGTGACGTGAGCGAGGACGGGGTCGTCTGGGAGCCCGAAGAGCGTGCCCACGAGCGTCAGGAAGGCGACGGCCGCGGCGCCCCGGGTGTACAGGCCCGCGACGAGGAAGAGGCCGACGCCGATCTCGGTCAGGCCGGCGCCGACGACCCAGAGGCCGGGGTCGACCGGCACCACCGCGGTGAGGTCGTACCTGTCGACGACCTGGAGCGCCCTGGCGGGGTTGGCGAGTTTCTCGACGAGGCCGAGGTAGGCGAAGGCGACCCCCAGTCCGACGCGGAGGGCGGTCGCTGCGTAGCGCTCGAACCGGTCGAAGGAGGCGCCCAAGCGTCTGGCGACGCGGTGGACGGGGTCGACCCGGCCGTAGTAGGTCCCCTCGCGTTCGGCGACCCGCCAGAGCATGTGGTCAGCGCTCGGGCGGCCGCCGCCGAGGAGACAGATGGCGAGAAAGCCGGGGACGTACTCGACGGCGAGTATCAGCGCGGGTTCGAGCGCCAGCGCGAGGAGGTACGCGCCGAGTCCGACCGCGGCGACGACGCGCGTCGCCAGCCCGAACAGGAGGAGAAAACCGATGCCGACCTGGAGGAGGCGCGCGTCGGCGGGCGCCGCGGGACTGAACAGATAGCCCGCGAAGCCGGCACCGACCAGCGGCAACCCGACGCTCAGTCGGAGCATCCAGGGGACGTACTCGTCGTACTCTCCGAGCGCGTCCCGCAGGGCGGCCACGTCGGGGATCGCCGGGCGCACGCGGAGGTCGACGGCGACGAGAACGAGCACGGTCACCGCCCCGCCGCCGACCAGCGCCGCGTTGACGGGGTCCGAGAGCACGTCTCCCAGGAAGGCGAGCGCGTCGATCGTCGCCGCCGGTGGGTCCGTGACGTAGTCGACGTGGGCACGTGCACGTCCGGGCAGGACGGCGACGAGTGCGAACGAGAACGCGAGGACGAGGACGAACGCGAGCGAACCCGCAGCGAGTGGCGAACGGGGGCGACTGTCCATGTCGGGTACTCGGGTCACCGCGGACAAAACACCCGCGACACGACCCCGTGTGACTCGTCGGTTTCTCGGACTTGCGGTGTCGGACCCCTCACACGTCGAAGACGACGTAGGCGTGCCAGCCGTCTTCGGTCTCCGAGAGGTCCATCTCGGAGTAGGTGACGGCTTTCAGGTCGCGGGCGCTCACCCGGTCCAGGGGGACGCCCCGCGCCGTCGCCTCGACGTGCCACTCGCCGTCGGGGGGTGCGGATTCGGCCGGTGTGGGTTCGGCTGTGGAGGACTCGGACGGAGCGGTGACGCTCGCTTCGTTGTCGACGGGGAGGACGCCGCGGACGTCGCGCTCGTAGATGAGTTCGTCGAGGTAGTCGAAGAGCAACTGCTCGTCTCCCTCCGCCGCGACTGAAAGCGAAAACCGGTCGCCATCCGGCGGTATCTCGTCACACATGGCGACGGCCATTCCGTCGGCGACGGCGCCGAACACCGCGTCCAGCGTCTCGCCCGTGGCCTCGACGGCGACGTCGGCGGTGTGGTCACGGAGTTCGAACGGCACCGAACTCACTCCCCCGTGGTTTCGTCCGGCGACGCGTCCCCGTCCCGGTCACTGACCTCGTCAGTAGTCGGTTTTCCGGGGGTAGATCTCCCCGCCGAACGGTCGGTCTCCCGCCCGGACTCGCTCGGCTCCTCGATCGCGTCTACCTCCGCGGACGTGTCGTCGTCGGGCTCACCGTCGATAGTTTCCTCGATCATGTAGTGCACGGAGGACTCGTCGTTCCGGTCGTCGAGGTCGTCGGGGTCACGTTCGGGGTGGACCGAGGCGAAGTCACGGCGGGCCTGCGCCGCGAAGTCGTCGACGTTGTCGGCCGCCTGCTGGCGGATGGCCTGGAGGTCGAGGTCGACCAGTTCCCCCTCGTCGTCGGACTCGCCCGTCGCGACGCCGCTGGTGACGATCGAGCGGATCCCCTGCTCGACAGTGAGGTCGACGTCGTAGACGCGGTCGGTCGCGACGTGCATCACGTACCCACCCATCACCGGGTTGGGCGCCATCGGGAGAAAGAGCGTCCGCATCCCCTCTCTGCCGGTCGCGTCCTCGATCTCCGCGGGAGCGTCGGCGGTCACGAACGCCAGGGTGTAGGAGCCTTCGACCGGGAACTCGACGAGTTTCACCTCCTTGAAACTCTGGGTGTCGTTCGAGAGGAGCATCTCGGTCATCTCGTTGAAACTCGTGTAGACCGAACCGACGCCCGGGATACGGGCCATCGCCGTGTCGAAGACCCGTTCCAGTTCGTCACCCTGGCGAAACTCCGCGACAGTCCCGACGACGAACACCAGCACGAGAAAGGTCCCGAGCGCGACCAGTTCCAGTACGACGGGGTCGATATCTGTGCCCAACCCCAGGAACTCGTTGATACCCGTCGCGAGCGGGCTGACTGCACCGAGGATGAAGTTCACGACGAACCGCAGGATGATCAGCGTGACGATGATGGGGATCGTGAGTGCCAGGCCGCTGATCAGGATGCTCCGCAACCGCTGTCGGAACGAAGTGGGTGAGGGCCCTCCGGACCCGGGGGGGACCGTCGCCGAGAGCAACGCCATATCTCATACTGCGGCGGGGTCGGTGAAAGCCTTACGACAATTCCGGTTCTCTGGGCTGGGTCCGCTCCGCTCACGGCGACGTCGTTCGACTCACGCCGATGGAATTATAGTCACAGATCCGCTATTGGCGGCGTAGTGAGCGTCAACGTCGAACGACGGGTCGTCGACCCCGGTGACAGGGACCACGTCGAGGACGCGTGGCAACTCAAAGAGCGTATCCGGCAAGACCACGGCGTCCTCAGGCAGCGCCGGGGTTTCTTCGAGAGTGCCTACAAGCGTTCGACCGTCTACCTCTTCCTCGACCGGGCGAACCGCGGCGCGCTGGTCGGTTTCGCCGCTGTGCGACGGGACGGCTACATCCTCTTTCTCGCGGTCGACCCCGACTACCAGGGCGAGGGCTACGGCGAGGCGCTCGTCGCCCGCGTCGCCGACGACTTCGGCTCGGTCACCTGCCACGCCCGTACGACCAACGAGGAAGCGCTGCACTTCTACCAGCACATCGGCTTTACCGTCGAACGACGCATCGACGGCTACTACGAGGACGGCGGCGACGCCTACTACCTCCGCCTCGGCGAGGACGAAGGGCTGACCGACCGACTGAGCCGGCTTCTCGGCGGGTAGTCGTCGGGTTTTCGCGTCGGTTCCGGCGGGCCTCGACACCTCCCCTCTCCGATCACGAGGTGCGTGTCGCGGGAGCGGTCCGGAGGCCGAAACCGGGGCGTACCGCCCGGGACTGAGGGCAATAGTTTTGACGGGCGGTGCGCATATCCCGACACCGATGTCACACGGTACCGACGTGACGGTCGAATGCCCGCTGTGCGGCACGGTGTTCGACCCGTCACTTTCGGGGGGCTGGTGTACCGAACAGGAGTGTGACGCGTGGCGATACGACGGCGCCGCGGCTGTCGACTCCGGACGTGCGATGACTGACGGCGGTACCGACGCCGACGGGGGAGACGGCGGTCCGGACGCCGACGGGAGCGACGGGGGAGACGACGGGGCCGTCGAAGACGCTGGGGACGCCGAGACGGTCAAAGTCGAACCCGACGGCGACCCGACCGGCGGGAGCGAGGGAGACGGCGACCCGACCGGCGGAAACGGGGACACGAGCGAGGACGAAGACGGGAAGACAGTATCGTGCCCGGCGTGCGAGACGGAGATCGCGGCGGCGGACAACTTCTGTCGGTCCTGCGGGGCGGACGTCTCGGGGATCGACGACTCGGGCGAGTTGACCACCTGTCCGGAGTGTGAGACCGAAGTCGACCCGGCGGACAGTTTCTGCCGGGAGTGTGGCGAGCATCTGGACGCTCACCGTCCCGGCACGGAGGCAACCCGGCCGTCGGCCGCCGGGGCCGCCGGGCAGGGACAGGCGCAGGGATCGGCTCGGCCAGCCGGGTCCGGCGGGTCGGCCAGCGCCGCGTCGGGTGGCCGCGGGGGCCCTCCGGGAACGGCGAACCAGCCCGTGGGTCCGGCGAACGGGAACTCGGGTGCCGCGAGCGCTGAGACGGTGAAAATCGGTGGAGGCGGCGCGGCGAGTACTCCGTCAACCGGGGACCGCGACGCCGCGGCCGGTGGTACGGGCGAAGCGACGTCGGAGGGACCGCGTCTCTCACTGGTCGCGCGCAACCGCGAGATCGAAGTCGGCGACGGCGACACGGTCGGCAAGGAGATACGGAGCATCATCATGGACACGGGCGGTACAGAGGAGGACGCGGTACGGGTCCACCGCGAGCACGTCCGGTTCGAGCGCGAGAGCGGCCAGTTCTACCTCGTCGACCTCGGGCAGAACCCGACGGCGGTCAACGGGGAGGAACTGGAACAGGGTGACAGGATGCCAGTCGAACCCGGGGACCGGATCGACCTCTCGGGCGTTGCCAGGATCGGCGTCAGACAGGTCTGACAGTCGAACATGGTGCCGAGAGGGACGCGTCGCGAACTCGTCGACTCGTTTCGTCTCCTCGCCGGGGACGAACGGTGGCTGTTCGCGGGGCTCGCGGGTGGCGGGGTCGGCTATCTCATCTGGGTCGCCGGCACCGGCGCCGCCTTCGAACCCGCCGCGCAGGCGCTCGCCGACGCACTGTCGGTCGACCGCGGGGTAGTCGAAGTCTGGGCGTTCGCCTTCCTCTGGGTGGTTCTCCCGTCGCTCGTCGCCGCGAGGTACGTCGTCGACAACCTGACTAACCTCCGGGGGAACGTCGAGCAGTGCTATCGCTTCGACCAGCCGATCACGCTGCTTGCCCCGCCTGGCCTCCTGGTCTTCGGCGTCGTCGTCGTCGCCGCGGTCCAGGGGCGGGTCGGGTCCGCAGTCCTCGTGGCACTGGGCGCCGCGAACGTCGTCTTGCTCGTCCGGACGGTCGCCTACGGTTACCGGGTCTACTCGCTGTCGTTCCCGCGGCTACTCCAGGCGCTGCTCGTCGTCGCGGCCCTGGTGATGAGTCTCGGGATCGTCTGTCGGATCGCTCCGATGGCCGGTCAGGAGGTGCTCGTCGAGGGCACGGCCGACCGCTACGGCCTCGGGGGGACGGTCGCGCTGGGGGCGAGTTCCGTTCCCGTTCTGGAGGTCACCGGTGTGATGGCACCCGGAATCGTCGCCTTCGCGTACGTCTGGACCCAGATCTTCGCCAGCCTGGTCATCCGGATACAGGGGCCGGACGTCCCGCGGTCGGCGATCCGCGCCGGGCAACGATACCCACAGTTCGTCCAGCCCGGGACCGACCACCGGCTCGCGATGGGTACCGTTCCCGAGCCGTCGGAAGCCGACAGCGACGGCGAGGGGGGTGCCAGAGAGGCGAGCGCGGACGCACAGGGCGAAGCGACGCCGGACTCGACGGCCGGGACGGCCGGGACCGGCGGCGGTCCGGACGCCGAGAGTGACGAGACGGCCGCGGTCGGCGACGACCAGCAGTTCGGTCAGACGCGCGTCTACACGCCGCCCGAAGACGAAGACGAGATGGAAGTCGTCGTCAAGAGCGAACTCTGCCCTATCTGTGGCGAGACCTACGACGCCACGGCCGGCTACACGAACTGCCCGAACTGTAACGCCGTCCTCGACGAGGACTGACCGACCGGCGACACCGACGGTGCGAGTCGCCGGTGTGCGACTGCGGACCTGGGGTGCGGTCTACCGGGCGGACGCGACGTCTTCGATCGCGCCGGGGTTCTCGATGCTGGAGGTGTCGCCGGGGTCGTCGCCGGTGTAGGTGGCCCCGATGGCACGGCGGACGACCTTCCCGCTCTGGGTCTTGGGGAACTCGTCGACGAACAGCACCTCGCGCGGCCGGAACGGTTTGCCGAGTTCCTCGCCGACCACCGTCCGGATCGCCTCGCGCAACTCGTCGGTCTCCGCGTGGCCCTCCTCGACGACGACGTACAGGACGACGGCGGTCCCGGTCTGGTCGTCGGGGACGCCGACGGCGGCGGCCTGGTTGACGGCCGCGTGGTCCATCGCGGCGCCCTCGACTTCCGCTGGGCCGACCTTCCGGCCAGCGACGTTGAGCGCGTCGTCGGCCCGCCCGTGGAGGAACCAGAACCCGTCGGCGTCTCGCTGGGCCCAGTCGCCGTGGTCCCACAGGTCCGCCCAGGTCGACCAGTACTCCCGGAGATAGCGCTCGTCGCCGCTCCAGAGCGACTTCGTCATCGACGGACAGGAGTCCCGGGCGACGAGATATCCCCGTTCGCCCGAGTCGGCGACGCTCTCACCCTCGCTATTCACGATGTCGATATCCATCCCCAGACCCGGGCCACCGAGCGTGCAGGGTTTGAGCTCCTGGATCGGCATCGGCATCAGGAAACAGCCACAGATCTCGGTCCCACCCGAGATGTTGATGATCGGTGTCTCGCCGCCACCGACCGTCTCGTAGAACCACAGCCAGGACTCGGGGTCCCAGGGCTCGCCGGTCGACCCCAGCAGGCGTAGCGAGGAGAGGTCGTGGCGTTCGACGTACTCGTCGCCGTGTTTGCGCAGCGCGCGAACGGCGGTCGGCGAGACGCCGAAGTGGGTGAGGCTGTGTCGGTCGATCATCTCCCAGTAGCGGTCCGGTTCGGGGTAGTCCGGCGCGCCCTCGTAGACGAAGACGGTGTTGGCGAAGTGGTGGTTGCCGACGAGGGTCCACGGTCCCATCATCCAGCCGATGTCCGACACCCAGAAGAATCGGTCCGACGGCTTGAGGTCGAACGCGAAGTAGAGCTCCTTGGCACACTGGACGTTCACCCCGGCGTGGGTGTGGACGATCCCTTTCGGTTCGCCCGTCGTCCCCGACGAGTACAGCAACATCGACTCCTGGTTCGCGTCGAGTTCCTTCGTGTCGTACTCGTCGTCGCAGGTCTCGACCGCCTCGCCCCACCACTGGTCGCGGTCTGCAGTCCAGGCAATCTCGTGACCAGTGTCGTCGTTTCGACTCCCCAGGCGGTCGTAGACGACGACGTCCTCGACGTGTCCGGCCTCCGCGATAGCCTCGTCGGCGGTGTCTTTCAGCCGGACCTCGCTTCCCCGTCGATAGAAGCCGTCGCCGGTGAACAGCACAGCGCATTCGGCGTGGTCGATGCGGGTCGCCGTCGCGTCGACGCCGAATCCCGAGAAGATGGGGACGGCGACCGCACCGACCTTGAAACAGCCGTAGAGGATGGAGAGGACTTCGGGAACCATCGGCATGTACAGCCCGACGGTGTCGCCGGTCTCCACGCCGCGGGATCCCAGGTAGTTCGCTACTTTGTTCGACTGGCGGTGGAGTTCGTGGAACGTGACCTCGCGGACCTCGGCCGCGTCGCCGTGTTCGTCGACCGGTTCGCCCTCCCAGATGCAGGCGACCTTGTTGCGCGTCTCGGCGTCGCGGGCGGCGTGTCTGTCGAGGACGTTGTGCGCGATGTTCGTCGTCCCGCCGGGGTACCACTCCGTGAACTGTGGCCCCTCGCTGTCGTCTCGCACCCGGTCGTAGGGCTCGAAGAATTCGACGTCGAGGTAGTCGACGACGGTGTCCCAGAACCAGTCGACGCCGGACTCGGGGCTTGCGGGGTCGGCCGTCGTCGTCCGTGCTATCAGTTCGTCGTACTCGTCGATGTCGTACTCCTGCATGAACGCCCACACGTTCGTCGATTCGACGAACTCCCGGGAGGGCGTGTGGACCACCTCGTCGATGTCGTCGAGACTCGCCATGCGGACCCTTCGGCGGGCGTGGTGGTAATTTTTGCCCAGAGACGCGTGTGCCACTGTGCCGGCTTCGTGCGTCGGGGTGGACTCGCTGGACGGAGTAGTCTGACAAACTCTTTTGCCCGGGGGTCGCCAAGGGTCGCGTATGTACGTTCGGGACGCGAGAAACCGGGACGAGGCCTGGTTACTGGACCACATCGAGGGGATGGGGCTCGACGAGACAGCGTTCCGTTCGCGCGACTACGTGATCGCCATCGACGAAGAGGAGAACGTCAAGGCGGGTTTCGGCCGCTATCGCGTCCACAAGACCGACGACGGTGAACTCTGTGAACTCACGAGCATCGGCGTCCTCGAGGACTGGCGCGGCCAGGGCGTGGGCGCCCACGTCGTCGAGCGACTCGTGCGGACGGCCGCCGACGAGGGGTTCGACACCGTCTACGCGCTGACGGCCGAACCCGAATACCTCGCGCAGTTCGGCTTCGAACGCATCGACGTCACGCAACTCCCCGACCGCCTCCGCGACCGCCTCGCCGAGAAACAGGAGTCGATCGCCCCCGACGCGGTCCCGGTGCGCGTCGACCCCGACGAGTTCCGGATGCCCACCCGACTTCGCGAGGCGTTCAAAGGCGCGACGGTCGACGACGAACCCGACGAACCCCAGGAGGGCCCCGAGGACTTCGGGATCGACCCCGACGAGGCCACCTACAAGTACGACACCGGGTGAGCGCCGCGCGGACGAAACCGGATGAGAGTTTCCCCCGCAAACCGCGCGCAGGGAACGGAAGTTTAAAGGCCGCGACAGGGCCAGTTCCGGACAAGAATGCTCGTTCCACTGCAGGTCATCGACGGGTTCCTGCTGAACGTGAACCTCGGTGACGCGCTGCTGGTCGGGTTCGTCCTCGGGCTGGGCGCGGTGGCCATCAAGCGGTCCCGGCAGCTCCTGACGCTCCACGTCATGCTGTTCGGCGCACTCCTGCTGATGGGTCCCGGAAACATGTACGAACCCGCCGAGCTCAGTCTCCTCAACAGCATCCTCCAGTACAAACTGGTCGGACTCGTGTTGCTCGTGGTCTCGCCCGTGCTCTACGCGACCGCCGACAGCTAATCGCCTCGCGCTGTCGCCAGACGACGGCGTCGGAGTCAGCCGAGTTTACTCAGTGCCGCGAAGAAGTCCAGCGGCGGCCCCGCGATCCGGACCGGCTGGTCCGCCCGTTCGACAGTGACTGTGGCCGGCGTCTCGACGGGTTCGCGCACCCGGCCGTCGCTGACGACGAACCCCCCGTCGGCGTTCTCGACCTCGACCGTCACTGTCGCTTCGGTCCCGATCACGAGCGGCGGCATCGACTCGTCGCCGCTCATCTCGTTGACGACGAACCCCGAGACGTCGGGGTGGACCAGCGGCCCGCGCTCGCTGAGGTTGTACGCGGTACTCCCGGTCGGCGTCGCGACGAGCACACCGTCGGCGTGACCGTTCGTGTAGACCGACCCGTCGACGGAGACGGTGACCGACGCGCCGCCACCGTGGCCGCGACGGGGACCCTGGACGACCACCTCGTTCAGCGCCGGCGGGAGTTCCCACCCCTCGCCGCTCGCCCGGAGACGGGGCATGTCGCGTGTCGTTACCGCGCCCCGTTCGCGGTACTCGGCGACCTCGCGTTCGACCGCTGCGACCGCCTCGTCCGGTGGGACGGCGTTGAGAAAGCCCACCTCGCCGAGGTTGATACCCACGATCGGCGTCGACTCAGCGCCCCGCGCCGCGAAGAGAAACGTCCCGTCGCCGCCGACGCTGACGACCAGGTCTGTCTCTGACATGGCATCGACCGGCGTCGCGACTGCCGACAGCGGTGGCGCGTCCGCGGGCCAGTCCCGGCCGGTCTGCTCGGTGGTCACCTCGTCGACGGCCAGGTCTACACCCAGGTCGTCGAGGTGGCCGGCTATCGCCGCGACGGTCGCCGCCGCGCGCTCGTTGTCCTTCTGACCGACGATCCCGACTCGCATCGACTCGCACTTTGCCCCCCTCCCAGATAAGCGACCGCCTCCGTGTCCGCGGTCTCGACAGACCTCCCCCGCGTCTGCCCGCTCTCGCCGAACGACCCGGGACCAGTATCAACGCTGGATCCCTGACGGATAGCCTTAATTCGGTCGGCTGCCGTGTTCGGACATAGTCACTGGTGACGCCGATGAGTGAGGACGACACTGCCGACGACGACTGGTTCGAGAACGCGTTCGCGGACGAGTCCGATGCGGGCACGGACGCGGAGGACGACGGCGAACCAGCGGCGGCTGACGGCGAGGTGTCCCCGGACGACCCGTCCGCGAACGGCGACGCGCCAGCGACGGAATCGAGCGATGCTGAGGCCTTCGACGCCGACGCGTTCGACGAGGGGAGCGACTCCCCGTTCGACGACGGCGACGATTCGCCGTTCGAGAGCGGCGGCGGATCACCGTTCGGCGACACCGGGGTCGACGACGCTGACCCGTTCGGTGGCGACGCCAGCCCCTTCGAAGACGACGCGGGAGCAAGCGGTGACGACGGGCTGTTCGATGAGAGTTTCGGCGACGCGATGGGCGGGGCGGGCGAAGACTCGACCGACTTCGAGGCCGACGAGGTCGACTCCGACATCCCCCGGATAGACCTCGGTATCCAGGGGCTCGACAACATGATCCAGGGTGGCGTCCCCGCGCGCCACCTCATGGTCGTCGTCGGCGGTGCCGGCACCGGCAAGACGACCTTCGGCCTGCAGTTCCTCCGCCACGGACTGAACCTCGAGGAACCCGAGAAGGCGGTCTTCATCACGCTCGAACAGACCTACGAGGACATCATGGCCACGGCCGACGAGCGCGGCTGGGAGTTCCGCCGCCACGAGCGCGAGGGGAACCTCGCCGTCGTCGACCTGGACCCCGTCGAGATGGCCAACAGCCTCGACAACATCCGCGGGGAACTCCCGGCACTCATCGAGGAGTTCGGCGCCGACCGGTTCGTCCTCGACTCGGTCTCCCTGCTCGAGATGATGTACGACCAGCAGGCCAAACGCCGCACGGAGGTCTTCGATTTCACTCAGAGTCTGAAAGACGCCGGCGTCACCACTATCTTCACCAGCGAGGCCAGCGAGGACACCCCCTACGCATCCCGCCACGGCATCATCGAGTACCTCACCGACGCCGTCTTCCTCCTGCGGTACGTCCGCTCTGAGACCCAGGAGACCCGCCTCGCCGTCGAGATCCAGAAGATCCGCAACGCCAACCACTCCCGCGAGACCAAGCCCTACGAGATCACCCTCGACGGGATCTCGGTGTACGAGCAGGCGAATATCTTCTGAGACCACCTTTTTCTTCGTCGGGTTTCCTCACACGCCGCGAGGCGGCGTGTTGCGGGAACCACTCCTCGAAAAAGCTGGACCAAAAAGCCGCCTCCGCCGTCTTCGACGGCTCCGGCGGTGAAACGCCTCGCTACGCTCGGCGTACGTTCAGACGTTCCGCTATTCTGGTTGTTCTGGAGTTACGACAAAGTATTTGCGTGCATGTCGACATCGGCCTGACGTGAATCGCCGCTCGGTCCTCGCCGGAGTCGGCTCGTCGCTCGGGCTCTCGTCTGCCGGCTGTCTCTCCGGCAGACTGGGAGCGAACGCTGGCGGATCAGCCCGGGAGACAAGTACTGCACTGCCGGAGACTCCCTCGAAGTATCCGACGGCGACGGACGATCTGGAGGAGTTTACCCCGTCGCAGACTGACCAGAAGGTAGACGTCGGAAGCCGGGAGGGTGTGGACGAAGCCTACCAGCCCCACGACGTCTCGATATGGAACGAAGCCGGATACGGCGAGACAGTCGTCGAGATCGCCGATTACGGTTCGAACACCAAACCGCTGGAGCGGACGTTCGAGATCCCCGCCGATACTGCACTCAGAGTGTCACTTCTCGAACCTTCGGTGTATCTGGTAACAGTCGGCCTCCCGTCGCCCGGAAATGAACTGACGCTTCGCGTCCCGTGTTTCGTGTTCGATTGCAACGCCTCCTCGACGCAGTTCGGTCTGTTCGCGGACGGCGCCATCCGGTCGACGATGGGATCGACACTGGCCGGCTGTCCGAGTCCGGAGTGTTGAGGTCGTCCGGGCTGTGGCGGGCGATAGATTCTCTGGATGTAGCGGCTTCTGTCAGACTTTCGCGTGTGGTTCGGGCGACTCACCCGGCAATCGGTCGCGGTCGTGTGGCGCCTCGAAGTCCAGATCCGGTCCGATCGGCGTGATCTCCCCCTGGTAGTAGCCGTCGTCTTTGATGTGGGACATCACGACGGTCTCGCTGACGCCGGGCGTCTGATACAGGTCTCTGAGATACGGCCAGAGGTGCTCGTACTGGTGGACGTACTGCCGGTTGCACTTGAACGCCGTGTGATAGCACTGGTCGAAACGGACCAGCGTCGGGAACATGCGGACGTCGGCCAGCGTCAGACGGTCGCCCGCGAGGTAGCGCTGGTCGGCCAGCACCGAATCCCAGTGGTCGAGCGCGTCGAAGACGTCACGGACCGCGTCGTCGTAGGCGGCCTGCGAGTCGGCGAACCCCGCGCGGTAGACGCCGTTGTTGAGCGAGTCGTAGATAGCGTCGACGATGCGGTCGACCTCCCCGCGATACCCCTCCGGATAGAGGTCGACGCCCGCCTCGCCGACGTCGTCGAACGCAGTCGCGAAGTTTCGCATGATCTCGATGGACTCGTTGTTGACGATGGTCCCGTGTTCACGGTCCCAGAGGACGGGGACGGAGACGCGGCCGGTGTACTCGGGATCTGCGGCTGTGTAGACCTCCCGCAGGTACTCCGAACCGTGGACTGTGTCGGCGGTACAGCCGTCTTTCTCGGGACTGAACTCCCAGCCCTCGTCCTCGCGGACGGGGTCGACGATATCCATCGTCACCGCGTCGGTGAGGCCCGCGAGCTGGCGGACGAGCGCCGCCCCGTGGGCCCACGGGCAGTTCCGCGCGATGTAGAGGTGATAGCGCCCGGCCTCGGGTTCGAAGTCGGTCTCGTCGCCGGACACGCGGGTCTCGGCGTCGCGGTACGCGCCGGCCACCCAGTCGCGGAAGTCGGTCTCGTATCGGTCGAAGTTGCCGTCGTCGTCGGTCATCCGCTCGACGTCCGTGCGCCACTCGCCGTCGACGAGCATGTCGCGTCCCATACCCGTGCCAGGGCCTCGACGCCTATCATCCTGACTCGTGTGTGCGTTCGCGGGTCAGTTGTCCGGACCTGTGGCCGGCACGTCGGAGACGGATTCCAGGCTCTGGTCGTCCCCCGTTCGTCGCTGAGGGAGCCTCGGGGCAACGGTGAAGACGACCGCAGGCGAGTCTTTATCGGGCTCTCTTCCGAAACGATCGTATGATCGACCGCATTCTCGTTCCGATGGACGACTCGGAAATGGCCGAGCGGGCGTTGACGTACGCGCTCGAAGTGCATTCGGACGCCGAGATCACGGTACTTCACGTTATCGGAGAACCGTCTCCGCTGATGGGAAAAGCAGCCAGTCTGGCCCTCGAAGACGACATCGAGCGAGCAGGTGAAGCCCACGCAAAACAGGTGTTTGACCGTGCTCGTGGGGCGGCTGCGGAGTACGATATCGAACTCGACACCGACGTCGGATACGGAAGCCCGGCAAAAGCGATCGTCAGGCGGGCTGAAGACTTCGATGCGGTTGTCATCGGTACTCACGGGGGTTCGATAGTCGACCGATTGTTCGTGGGCGACGTCGCAGAGACAGTCTTTCGTCGGTCGCCTGTTCCCGTAACGGTTGTTCGGTGAACAGCCTGTACTGAGCGTCTGTTTCGGGGACCCGAGTAGCGGACCCGACTGCTGTGAAACATTTTCTGACGTGCTTTACAGACGGGAACGGGTAAGTGTCGCCAGTCCGTCGACCCGGGCAGGATGTACCGGACCGGCCACTACGGCGCGGCGCTGCTTGTCTACGCGCCGTTCGGGGTGGGCCTGCTCCTCGTCGGCTTCGACGCGGCGGCCATCGTCGGTGGTGTCGGTATGCTCGGACTCGCGCGACTCCCGGACTACGACCTGCAAGTCCCGTTCGTCTCCCACCGCGGGCCGACCCACACGCTCGGGTTCGCGCTGCTGGTCGGAGTCGTCGTCGGTGGCGGGCTCGCGGCCCTCGCCGGAACGAATACAGTAGGGGAGACAAGCGTGCTTCCGGACACACAGACCGTCGGAGTCGGCGCGTTCGGCTTTTTCGTCGGCTTTCTCGCCGTCGTCTCACACCTGATCGCCGACGCGCTGACGCCGGCCGGCATCGAACCGTGGTGGCCGGTCTCCTCGAAGAACTACTCGCTGGAACTCGTCGGCGCCGACAGCACCGTCGGCAACTACGGGTTGCTGGCGCTGGGTGTGTTCGTCAGTGCCGTCTCGCTGCTGGCGGCCGGCCCGCTCAGATGAGATTCTTCTCTTCGAGCTGGTCCATGACGTCGTCGACGAAGGCGTCGACGCTCTCGTAGGGGAAGTCGCCGCTGCCGAGTTTGGTCTGGAGTTCCATCGCCGTCATCGAGAAGTCGCCGGACTCGAACTTCGTCCCGGGACCGTTCGGCAACGCCGGTACCAGGTCCATCGGACTGGAGATCGGATAGTCTGCGCCCTCGAACGCCTCGGTGAACTGCTCGCGGAGATCGTCTCTGTCGACCATATCGGTCTGTCTCCCACCAGCCTCAAAAAAGATTCGAGTTTTACATCTGTAAACTCGTTTCTCGTTTATTCCGGTTCGGAGTTACCGTATCGGCCCCTTCCCGGCTGTCGAAAATGTTATCGATCGTATAGCATCGCAACTTTCCTATCCCCGGGCTCCCAGAGACGACACATGCCAGAGCCCGTGAGCAGACGGTCAGCCCTCCGACTCGGCGGCGTGGTCCTCGCCGCTGGCATCGCCGGTTGCCAGACCGGGAACGGTACTGACACCCCAGGCGACGGTGAAGACACACCGGAACCGACGGACACGCCCGGTGACGACCCCGACGACGGAGACGACACGCCGACGCCCGACTCGTCGGACGGGACACCGACTGGAACGGACTCCCCGGGGACCGACGGCGGAGACGGGGACGGCGACGGGTCCGGGACCGACACCGGGGGCGGCTCGGCCGACACGCTCGCCGCGCGGCAGGTCGCGAGTGGCTTCGCCTCCCCGCTCGGCCTGGAGATTCCACAGCCCGGGCGACGGTTCGTCGTTGACCAGGTCGGTCAGGTCTACCTCCAGGAGGACGGCAGCCTCAACGAGGAACCGTTTCTGGACGTCACCGACAGGATGGTGAGCGTCAGTGGCTTCTCCGAACAGGGACTGCTCGGCCTGGCCTTCCACCCCGAGTTCGACGACAACGGCCGCTTTTTCGTCCGCTACAGCGCTCCGTCCCGCGAGGGGACGCCCGACGACTACTCGCACACGTTCGTCCTCTCGGAGTTCAGCGCTGACCCCGGTGGGTCGACAGCTGACCCCGACTCCGAGCGGACGATACTGGAGATCCCCGAGTCCCAGGCCAATCACAACGCGGGCGCGATCGCTTTCGGCCCCGACGGTTACCTCTACGTCGCGGTCGGCGACGGCGGTGCGGGCGACGACCAGGGCATCGGCCACGTCGACGACTGGTACGACGCCGTCGGGGGCGGGAACGGCCAGGACGTCACCGAGAACCTGCTGGGGAGTATCCTGCGGATCGACGTCGACGGCCAGGACGAGGGCCGGAACTACGCCATCCCCTCGGACAACCCGCTCGTCGGCGCTGACGGACTGGACGAACACTACGCCTGGGGGTTCCGGAACCCGTGGCGGATGTCCTTTGGCCCCGACGGGCGCCTGTTCGTCGGCGACGTCGGCCAGGGCGCCTGGGAAGAGGTAAGCGTCGTCGAGTCCGGCGGCAACTACGGCTGGAACGTCAGGGAGGGGACTCACTGCTTCGGGGCCGACAGCTGTCCGTCAGAGAGCCCGCGCGGCCGGCCGCTGCGTGACCCCGTCATCGAGTACCCCCACGGCGGCGAACCCGTGAGTGGCGTCTCGGTCATCGGCGGCTACCTCTACGGCGGCGACGAGCTGTCGGCGTTCGAGGGCCAGTACGTCTTCGCCGACTGGCAGGCCCAGGGACGACTGTTCGCCGCCCGCGAGGCCGACGAGGGACTCTGGGAGACCCGCGTCGTCGACGTCGAGTCCGACGAGTCGTTCGGGCCGAGCGTCCTCTCGTTTGGCCGCAACCCCGACGGCGAACTGTTCGTCTGTACGGTCGGTCGTTCCGGTGGCTCCGGCGCCGTCTTCCGACTCGAACCGGCGTGAACGCGGCGTGAACGGAGCGGAGCAGGACCCGCCAACCGGGCGAATCGCCCTTCCAGACGTCACCGGGCGCCGGTGGGAATCTCGGTGGCGAACAGTTCGTCGAGCACTTTCCGTTCGGCCTTGCGGAGGTGCTGGTGGACGGTCGGCGGGGCGACGTCCAGCGAGTCGGCGACGTCCTCACCCGAGACGTTGCGCGGCCAGTCGAAAAAGCCGGCGTGGTACGCGACTTCCAGTGCCGTGCGCTGTCGCTCGGTGAGTTCCGCGGCGAGTCGGCGTCGTACCAGCCGGCGTTCGTCGCCGGCGCGCGAGATCTGACGCCTGCGGAGCATCTCGGCGCCCGGATACGCCGCCTGGACGGCGTCGGTCACTTTGCGGACGTCGACGCTCGGCGCGAGGTGGACCGTCAGACCGAACTCCCCGTCCTCGATGACGGCGCTGTCGACGGTCCCGCCCAGTGACGCGACGATCGAGAGGATAGGTGGATCGCTCATCCGGATCTCGAACCTGTGGCCGTCGCCGTCCAGCGGCACGTCGCTCTCTCCGCTCGGGTCGCTGTCCGCGGTCGGGTCGCCGTCGAACGAGACGGACTCGTAGAACGGAATGGCCTCGACGACCGCGGGCAGGGTTTCGACGGCGTCGGCCGAGGCAGTACCGTAGACGAGGAACGTCCCGTCGCCGACGGGGACCGCGTGGTCCAGTTCGAGCCGACCCCGTAGTTCGGCCGGGAGGTCGCGGTCCCCGAACACGTCCCGGACCTGGAACTCCAGTTCCACGAGGTCGTCGCCCATCAGCGCCTGTTTGCGTTCGGTCGCGGCGATGGCGTGCCCGACGATCTCGCCCAGTCCCGCGAGGACCGACCGCTCCTGTCCGGTAAACGCGTCGGTGCGGTCGGCATAGAGGTTGAGAACGCCGTAGACCGCCTCGTCGTGTGTGATGGGGATGGCCGCGGCGGACCGGCACCCGCTGTCGGCGATGCGACTCCGATGGCGGTCCCGAGACTCGTCCACGTCGACGTTCCGGTCCCGGGACTCGTCCACGTCGACGTTCCGGTCCGCATCGTCCACGTCGACGTCCCGGACCGTGGTGAGTTCGCCCGTCCGGAGTGCCGACGCCGCGGGACAGGTCGCGTCGTCTCCGTCGGGGTCGACCGGCACCGTGACGCCGTCGAGATAGTTCTCCACGCCCGCCTCCGTCCGCAGGTTGACCGTTCCAGTGGCCGCGTCGGCGTCCCCGATCCACGCGAACGCGTAGGAGTCCGAGGCGGCGAGTCGGTCACACACCGTCGCTTCGATCTCCGCCCGGGTCGACTCGTCGACGACCGCCTCCGTGGTCTCCCTGACGACCTCGTTGAGACTGTTGATCGCCGCGAGTTGCTCGCGCCGGCGATCGAGTTCCCGCTCTCGCTCCCGGCGCTCGGTGACGTCGCGGACGACGCCGATCCGTTCGTGCCCCTCGTCGGTCTCCATCAGCGCGAACGTCGCCTCGCCCACTCTCGGTTCGCCCTCCGACTCGACGATATCGGCCTCCAGGGTCGCGGTCGACCGCTCGCCCGCCGCCAGTTCCGACTCGAGGCGCTTTGCTTCGGCGAGGGTCGCCTCGTCGTCGATCACCGTCGAGACGTGTTCACCGAGCAACGTCTCGCGGTCGCGTCCGACCATCGACTCGTACGTTCCGTTGACGCCGGTGAAATACCCCCCCTCGTCGACGACGTAGATGCCGTCGTCGACCGTCTCGACGATGGTCTCGTAGCGTTCGAGTTCGCGTTTGCGCTCCGTCCGCTCGGTGACGTCGCGCGTGTAGACGACAATCCCTTCGACGTCAGGGTCGTCGAGGAGGTTCCGGCCGAGCGCCTCGAGGACGATCCACGACCCGTCGCTGTGTTCGAACCGGAACTCGATGGTCGGTTCGTACCCCGGTCGTGCGACCATCTCGGCGAATTCGGACAGCGCCCGCTCGCGGTCGTCCGGGTGGATGTACTCGAAGCCGACCTCCCCGACGAGTTCGTCCGGTTCGTAGCCGAAGACGTCGGTCACCGACGGGGTGACGTACTGGAACCGGCCGTCGCGGTCGACGACGACGTTCACGTCCGGGGATCTCTGGAAGAGTCGGCCGTGCCGGGCTAGTTCGCGCTCGCGTGGTGTCCGACTGCTCTCGTCTCGGTCCGGTCGCTGGCCCTCTGTTACTGTCTCCTCTGTCGCTGTCGGAACCGCCTCGCCCCCGGCCGGCCGGTCGCCCTGTCCGGGCGGGAGCCACCAGACGCGGGCGTTCGCGCCGACTTTCTTCGTATCGAGTCTGTCGCGCTCCGCCAGACGCTCCAGGCGGGCGTAGGCAGTCCGTCGACCGATGTCGAGACGGTCGGCGACCTCCGGCGTCGTCGTCGGCACGCTCACCTCGAAGACGGCGAGGGTCTCCCGGAGCGTCTCGCTCGGCGGCGTGGTTCCCATTTCACCATCGTGGGGTCGGCCCGCGTATCAATGTTCCGTCGACGGAAACCGACAGCCGAACCAAACCGCAGTCGACCCGCAATTTCGCGGCGTGAACCCGTTCCTACCGGTCCGGAAACGGCAAATAAATACACACTACCGACCGCTTCGGTTTCCCTAATTAGTTCTAGGAGCCGCTTACGTCGACAGGCCACTGATCGACGACTACACCGGTACGAGCCGGAAATTCCGGAGGAATTCAGATGTCATACCTCTCGAACAGACGGCCGAACAGCGACCGACGAACCGGGCAGTTGACCGACTCCGAGCGACACGAGCTACTCGCGAACGAGCGGCGGCGGAACGTGCTCGCCGTTCTCGATTGCGAGACGACGCCGGTCACGCTGGAGACGGTCGCGGGGCAGGTCGCCGGCCACGAGACGGCTCCCGCGATGCCAGACGTGGACACCGTACGAAGCGTACGGATCTCGCTCCACCACGTTCACCTCCCGAAGATGACATCGCTCGGCGTCGTAGAGTACGACCGTGCGACGCGGCGAATCGAATCCTGACAGGGATCGCCGCTGTCAGCGTGCGGTCCGAAACGAGGTGGGGTGGGTGGGTGGGGTGGGTGGGTGGGGTGGATCAGGGTGGGACGGAACTCGGCCCGAGCTCGTGCCAGGCACACGAGCCACTCGGCTAGAGACGTACCAGACGGAAACCGTTCCTGCCTAAATAATTTGGTGCGAGTGACAGTCCGTCGTCGTCGCCTCCGACAGGTACCCGCCCGGGAAACCTACCGATACCTGGCGACGTTCCAGTATAGCCCCGTCAGCGCGTTTTTGACGCCAGCGACCGGTGTGAAGCTCGCGTCGGGGTCTGTCGCCGCCTCGAAGTCTTCGTCCAGCGTCGACTGGTCGACGTGAGCCACTTCGCCGTCGTGCACCCGTCGGCCGTCCGCGTCCCCGACCCGGAGTAGCGCCACCCGGTCACCGGCTCCGACGACCCGGTGAATACCGGCACGGTAGGTGTCGTCGTGATACCCACCGTCGCGGTGTGTCTCGGTCGTCGGCCGGTAGTGTTCGCCGACAGCGGCCGGGGTCTCCGGGTTCGTCTCGACGCCCGTCCCGTCGGAGACCCCTGCGCCCGCCAGCGCGTAGAGCGCGAACAGCCCCAGGATCACCCACTGAAGCAGGTCCCCGTCGACGCCGAAGTACGTCTCCGGACCCGCGCCGACCCCGAATACCGCCGCGAGCATCACGACCGCTACGGCCCACGACGGGACCGCGAGAACGCGTGAGAGTACGGAACTTCCTGAAGCCATCGACTGTCACCAGACCGCCGGAACACTTCCCGTTTTCGCGAACGACGCTTCTGTCCGGGATTCGAGACGTATCGGCCGACCCCGCAGTATCGGCCGAACCGCCAGTATCAGTCGAACCACCAGTATCAGTCGAACCGGTCCTCGGCGTCGTTGAGTGCGAGCCAGTATTTTACGAGCGCCGAGGCGTGGCCTTCGTCCTCGCTGTCGTCCACTCGTCGGGTCGTCGCCTTGTAGGCCTCGTGGACGACGGCGTTTAGCGGGAGCGCCGTCCCCTGCTCGCGGGCGACGTCGCGCGCGTAGCCGACGTCCTTGTGCCAGATGGCGAGACCGCCGAGCCCCTCGATCCCCTGGCTGAAGTCGCCGGTGAAGTAGCCGTCGAACATATCGAACTCGAGGAAGTCGGTGAATATCCGCGGGTCGACCCCGTTGTCGCGGGCGAACTCGACGACTTCCGCGTCGACGGCGTGGTGGCCTGCATAGCGCATCTGGAGCCCGAGTTTGAACACCGTCGCGTCCGGGACGGGCCCGACCAGCACGTGGTCGTCGGCGAGGACGTCGAGGACCGCTGTTGCATGCTCGTAGGCCGCCTGGCTCCCGCCGGCCATCACGTGATACCCCTCCCGGGGCGAACCGCCGGTGATGGTCGCCTCGACGAAGTCGGCGCCAGCCTCGTCACACAGTTGTTCACAGACGACCGAGGTATCGGGGTGGGTCGTGGTCGCGTCGACGACCAGGTCGCCGGCGTCGAGGCTCGCCAGCAGGCCGTCCTCGCCGTCCCCGCCTTCCATCGTGGCTTCGACTTCGGGGGACCCGGGCAGCGCCATGACGACGACCTCCGACTCGCGGGCGACCTCGGCCGGGTTCTCGGCGGCCGTCGCGCCCTGTTCGACGGCGTAGGCCACCTGGTCGTCGTGGATGTCGAAGACCGTCAGCGAGTGGCCCGCCTCGGTGAGTCTGTCCACGAACAGTTTCCCGATGTAGCCGATGCCGATGACGCCGATGTCCGTCATAGGGGGAGGCGGTGGTGGCACGCCGATAAGCCTGCCGGAGGGGGAAGTGCCCACCTCGACGACCCCGGACCGGGGGTTCGCCACCGGCGGCCACTGGAGAGGAGTCGACACCGGCGACCCGTGGCGGGCTTCCAAACGTTTACCGACCACTGCCGTGACGCCACGTCCATGACGGACAGCGAACACCCACCGTCGGCCGAGCAGCGCGAGGAACTGATGGACCTCTACGAGGGGTTGCGCGTCACGGACGTCGTCGACGGCCTCGACTACAACGGTTTCCACGACATCGGCCAGGTCACCGACGAGATCGGCCCGCTCTACCGGGACGTCGAGGACTTCTCCCACCGCTGTGTCGGCTTCGCGAACACGATCCGGATGCTCCCTACCAACGAGCGCCGCGACCTGCCGAACCCCGGGGATCTCGACAACGACACTTTCGCCGAGTGGGAGGGCGACTGGTACGGGCGTCACTTCCCGGGCCCCGAGATCCACGAGAACGATATCGTCGTCGTCGAGGCGACCGGGATCGACGTCGGCAACCTCGGGTCGGACAACACCTTCAGCTGGGTCCTGGAGGGAGCCAACGGGGTCGTCACGAACGGCGGCGTCCGCGACACCGACGAGATCATCCGCCAGGACATCCCCACCTACCACAGGACTATCAGCAAGCCGATCATCCCGGGTCGCGACGAGATGGACGCCGCGCAGGTGCCGGTGAACCTCGACGGGACGCGCGTCGAACCCGGCGACGTCGTGGTCGCCGACGGTGACGGCGTCGTCGTGGTGCCGCTGCGTGTCGCTCGCGAGGTCGGCGAGGCTGCGAACCGGATCCAGTCCGAGGACCAGGAACGCCGGCGCGAGCACTACGAACGGGCGGGGATGGAGAAGGATTTCACGCTGGAGTAGGAGCTGAAGTGGCGCACTATGGAAACGTTCACTGGAGAGTGAGAGTGTAACATTTCGAGTCGTCGCAATTGTCGCGACCACAGTCGTGCTCGTCGTGACCGCCGTCGTGATCGTGTGATGGAAGCCCTCGGCGGGCTCGCGGTCGCTGAGCGACATATCCGCGCTCTCCGCACCGCCCGCGCGAATAGAGGTCGCTCAGACGACACGGTCGCTTTGCTCCCCGCGAGCCCGCCTCGCCCTTCCAGTCCGCCAGGCGGATATCTGCGGGGTCGGCTACCCAACGTTCAACGTCGAGACAGCCTCTGAAACCTGATTAACCCTGGCGGACTGAAAGGGCAAGGGCCGGTGGCGGCGAACGGAGTGAGCGGAGTCGCCTGAGTGGGCTCTATTCCCGCGAGTGCGGCGCGGTGCAGTTGTTCGAGCGAGAATATCCCACTCAGCGACCGCGAGCTGCGAGGCGCTACGCGCCTCTATTGCGAGCGAGGAGCGCAGCGACTCGCGAGCGGCCCGAGGGCTTTCGGCTCTCATTGACGAGTACGGTGCGGTCACCGGAGTGATATTCTCCTTTGAGAAAACGGTACAAGTCTGGACATTCGGTCCGGCAGCTACCAGTCAGAGAAATCGGTCGAGCGGCGTCTCGCCGAGCACGGTGTCGACAGATAGGTCGGTAGACGACTGGCCGTTGGCCCCCTCCTGACCGTTCGTAATCTCCGGCCCCCAATCTGTGAGATCGAGTTCCTCGACGTCGGCCGGGATCTCGTCGCGTAGTTCCGTCGGCGTCGACGGGATTTCCGCCCCGATTTCGTCCCCGATCTCCCCTGCACCCTCGTCGAGTGACTCGCGGAGTCCCATACGAGAGGTGCGCTTGCTCGCCTCAAAAAGTATTGCTGTTCGCGAAAGGATCTCCGACGCAGAGCGGATCGCGAACGGCGTCGTCAGTCGGCTGTCGCGGGTTCGGCGTGCTGGATGTCGGTCCCGAGTACGTCGAGGAACTCCGCGAGCCACTCGGGGTGGTCCGGCCAGGCCTGGCCAGTCACGAGGTTGCCGTCGCGGGCGACTCCCTCGACCCACTCCCCGCCGGCGTCGCGGACGTCCGCTTCGAGTGCCGGATACGCCGTGCAGGTGCGCCCCTCGACGACGTCGGCGGCGGTGAGGATCTGCATCGCGTGACAGATCGCGGCGACGGGCTTGTCCTCGGCGAAGAAGTGTTCGACCGCGTCGATCACCGTGTCGAAGTTCCGGAGGTACTCCGGTGCGCGACCGCCAGACAGGACGAGTGCGTCGTAGTCAGCGGGGTCGATCTCGTCGAGTGTCGCGGTCAGCTCGAAGTCGTGGCCGCGGGCCTCCATGTAGGTTTGGTCCCCCCGGAAGTCGTGAACGGCCGTCTTGACCGTGTCGCCGGCCTCCCTGTCCGGACAGACCGCGTCGACCTCGTGGCCGACCATCTGGAGCGCCTGGAACGGTACCATTATCTCGTAGTCTTCGCCGAAATCACCGGTGATGAGCAGGATTTGCTTGCCAGTCATGGTTTCACTGAACCCCCACTGAGTTCGCATAGATATTGGTCGTGCGATATCATAAAGGTGCCTGCGACTCCGCTCGCGGTCGTCCAGGCAGGGGTCACGCCAGGCGATCGGGCAGGTCTGCCAGCGAGTCGAGGACGAAATCCGGATCCACAGTCCGGTCCGTGGGATCGTCCGGCAACCCCACGGGATCGGTCACGCCTGTTCCCACGAGTGCCGTAGCCATCCCTCGCGCCGCTCCCATCGCGAGGTCGGTATCGAGGCGGTCGCCGACGACGAGACACCGCTCGGCCGGGAGTCCCAGTCTGTCCAGCACCGCGTCGGCGGCCTCGTCGGACGGTTTACCGAGCACGCGGTCAGGCTCACGATCCACGGTCCCGGCGACCGAGGCGATGATAGCACCCGAGCCGGGCATGAACCCGTAGTCGTCCGGGACCGTTCGGTCGGGGTCGGTGCCCAGGAACGTCGTCTTCTCGTCGATACAGTCGAGAGCGGCCTGCATCTCCCCGTAGTCGAACGTCTCGTCCCAGGAGGCGACGAAGACTGACGCGTCGGGCGTGTCGACGATGTTCTGGCCGGCGGCTTCGAGATAGGTCCGGAGCGACGGCGCGCCGACGAGGTAGGTGGGTTCCTCGGGATGGTGTGCCCGGAGGTAGTCCCGCGTGACCGTCGAGGCGGGGACGACGTCCTCGGGGTCACAGTCGACGCCCATCGAGGTGAGGCGGTCGGCGTACTCTTCGGGGGTCTTCGTCGGGTTGTTCGAACAGAAGACGACTGCGATACCCTGGTTTCGTAATCGGTCGATCGCTTCGACCGCTCCCGGGATCGGTTCGCCAGCGCGGTAGACCGTCCCGTCGAGGTCGACGACGACGCCCGCTATCGACCGGTCGCTGTCGGTCATCCTGTCGAGTACCTGGGTACGTCGGACCAAGTGTCTCCCGGTCGCCGTCTTCGACCCGGGCCGCCCCGTTCCGGAGCGTGGTCACGGAAGTGATTTCGCCACCTGTCGGGTCGGACCGGGGGACCACTACCTGACAGCGGGACCCGCCCGGGCCCCGTTTCGTTCGGGAACTCAGCGGCGAACAGCAGAGACGGTAGGGGATAGACTCGCCGTGTTCACTGTCTGTCAGTCAGGATGACACGATACTGTAACGCTCTCCTGATGTGGTAGTTTTTCAGTTTCGAACAATCCGTCGAGAGTGCCCTGTCGAGACAGCTCTCCATTTGCTCGACGAGTGCCTCTCGATCGCTCGAACTCGACCGCTCGACAGCCAGTAACACACCCATGTATCTGACAAATACTCCGACAACTCATAATTCATGGATGTTTTCACGACTGTGTGGAATTTGATCAAACGAGTAACACAGCGCCGGGACGATCTGTACGGAGACCCGGTGAGTGTCGACCCGACCGGGTCAGCGCGACCCGGGGGCGTTCACGCGAATCGAACGCCTCTGCCGGTTGGAAGCGATTTTCCCGTACATGCACCGGAACAATTCGACGGCACGGGGAAGGAGTGGGTCATGGATCCAGCGAGCGGTCGGTCCACTGACGACTCGCACGACGAGCGAGCACGACACCCACGATCGCAGCCAGAAGCGCCACACCGATCGCGACCACGTTCGCCAGCATCGGCGACTCGGTGTGGACGAGCGCCGCGACCACGAGCGGAACAGCCACGATACCCAGCGCAACGCCGAACGCCAGAAACCGGGGCGTGTCGAAGAGCAGTTCGTTCGGCGAGAGTCCCGTGATCAGCGCCGTCACGCCGTAGACGTACACCGCGACCAGCGGGAAGACGACGACGCCGACGGCCACCTCGACTGCCGGCACCCAGAGGAGCGAGCCCAGCAGATAGAGCAGTCCAGCGGGAATCGAGAGCACGAGATAGGCGCGGCGCTTCCCGGCGAAGACCGCCCCCATCGAGACGGGATAGCGGCGGTACTCGGCGGCGTCGTCGAACTGCGTCACCCAGCTGTAGGTCGTGAACGCGCCGAGTCCCAGCAGCGTCCCGACGGCGATGCCCATCGAGGGGTCCAGCGCCGTGACGCGACCCACCTCGGCGACGAGCACTGCGGTGACCAGAAAGAGCACGCCCATCGAGAAGAACACCTTCCAGACCGACCCGCTGGAACCCGCGACTTCGAGAACGCTCCGCGTCGCGACGCCGTCACCGAGGACGTCGCGCACTCGCGAGTATCGGTCGGACGAGGTCCGTGCGGGCCCGGTCTCGGCGGGCTGGAAGAGCACTGGCCCCAGGATCGACAGAATCGCTGCGGGGCCGAACCCCGAAATCGCGCTCGTGAGCGACGGCGTCTCGTAGAACCCCAGCGGCGAGAACGCGACGACGTCGACGCGCCCCGAGAGAACTGCGGCGACGATGCCCACGAGCACGAGCGCGACGAGGCCGCGGCTCCGGGTGCCCAGTCCAGCGAGCGTGAGACTCGTGCCGACGCCGAGCGCGAACGTCCCGCTGGTCGTCACCCACAGGAGCGCGACGGCCGCCGGCGCGACCCCTTCGAGAATCGCCACTGCGGCGTAGCCGACCGCCAGCGGGCCGAGAAAGAGCACCGAGTAATAGAGGAGGTCCTTCAGGAGGAAGACCGCGAGCAGGCGTCGCCAGGTTACGGGAAGCGTGCGCGCCGAGAAGACGAGCAGCGTCACGTCGCCGAGAACGTCCCGGAGGGCGTCGCGCCCGACGAGCCCGATGGTGCCGACCTGGAGCCCGAAGAAGAAGACGAGCCCGTGGAGACCGGCCGCGATGGCACCCATCGAGGCGTCGGTCAGTGTGAGCAGCCAGATGCCGACGCCCGAGAGTAGTGTGACGAGGACGGGAAACGCCGCGAAGCGGTCGCCGAACAGTTCGGCGTGGAGGCGCCACTCCTCGCGCATCATCCGCACGAGCAACCGCGACGTGAGACGGCCGCTGCTCGTGTTCCTGCTCCTGCTCCCGTCCGGTCTCTCTCCCGTCTCCGTGCTCATGTGTCCTCGACGCCACTGTCGGCCGTCCCGTCGATCCCTCCGTCGGCCGTCCGGTCAGTCCCGCCGTCGGCGGTTGCTGCCCCTTCACCCGCACTCGCGGGGCCGTCGGCGGTGGCGTCGTCGACCTCGCTCCGGAAGTATTCGAGCAGTTCGTCCTCGTCTTCGAGACCCCGCGGGTCGCGCTCGGCGACGAGACTCCCGTCGCGGACGATGCCGATCTGGGTACACAGATCCGCGGCGACTTCGAGGAAGTGCGTCGAGAGAAAGAGCGTGTTGCCCGCGGCGCAGTACTCCCGCAGGTGGTCGCGCACCTCGGCCTGCATGATCGGGTCGAGGTTGACCAGCGGCTCGTCGATGAACACCAGGTCCGGTTCGTGGATGAACGTCTGGGCGAGCATCACGCGCTGGCGTTCGCCCTCCGAGAGGTCGGCCGACATCGTGTCGAGTTTCTCGCGAAAACCCAGTCGGTCGGCCCACTCGGCGATGCGGTCCTCGGGCGCGTCGAACCCGCGGACGTCGCCGACGAACTGGAGGTACTCCCTGGGCGTGAGGAAACTGGGTGGGTCCTCGCGCTCGGGGAGGATCCCGACGACTTCCCGCACCGAGAGGGGGTCCGCGACCGGGTCGCGTCCGAGGACGCTGGCGCTCCCGCTCGTCGGTTCCGTCTGGCCGGTGAGTATCTCGATGGTCGTGGTCTTGCCCGAGCCGTTGGGTCCGAGCAGGCCGAACAGTTCGCCCTCCGGGACCGACAGCGTCAGCCCGTCGAGCGCCGTCACGTCCCCGTACGTCTTCGTCAACTCCGTCGTTTCGATCCCTGTCATTGCGTACACCGTAGAGCCGTCGCTTGCAGAGTTGTGCGTGTACTCCGAGTTATGGTTTTGGGCCGGAGTATCAGAACGTGTAGTCGGCAGTCAGTCCGGCGCGGGGTCGGTACGGTTTCCGGCGTCGAACTCCCCCGGGTCCTCGGATTCGGGTTGCAGTCGGTCGATCGAGCGCGAGCGTTTGCGCGCACGGAGGGACTCGTAGAGCCGGTCGGGCACCGTCTCGCGGATGTGCTCGACCGTCTCGATGTCGAAGTCGACGGCCTGCGGGTCGTCGCCCATGATGGACCGTGAGCCCGCGGTGTCGACGACGACCGTCCCGAGTTTCCGCCGGCGCTGGAATATCGTCTCGCTGCTGACGCTCGTCTGGACGCGGTGGTAGGGGACGATCTTCGTCGTCCGCGACCAGAAGCCGTTGCGCGTCACGACGTGGTCCTCGCCGAGGTAGTAGCCGCGGTGTTTCCACTTCAGGTGTGCGGCGACCGGCACGATCAACAAGCCCAGCAGCGGCAGGTACCAGTACGCGAGGAAGTCGACGACCGTCGACGCGAGATAGAGCAGGGCCGTCAGCGCAAGGACGACCAGCGAGTACCTGACCCCGTAGCGCTCGCGGGCGCGCTTGGGTGGGCGCTCGAACTGGTCGAGGGGAGCGTCCTCGATGGAGCGAGTCAGTCGCTCGACCCTGTCGCGCTCGGCCAGCGGGACCGCCGACTGCGAGCCCCCGGATTCCCCCGTCGAGGCGACGTGACCCGCCGTCTCGATGTAGAGCGCGGCGTACCCCAGCCGGCGCGCGAGGACGTTCTCCCGGACCGAGAGTGTCTGGATTTTCGAGAGGGGGATCGTCCCGCTGTACTTCTGGAGGAGTCCCCGCTCGTAGCGCAGTTCCTCCTCGCTACGGGTCAGCGTGAACCCGTAGTACCTGGCGGCACTGACCGCTCCCGCGAAGATCCCGATGACGACGATCGAGAGGATGGCCGCGATGGGGCCGAAGAGGACGCCCAGAACCGTCTCCGGGCCGAAGAAGACCGGCTCCAGTTCCTCGAAGAAAGACGGACCGAAGATCGAGCCCGCGAAGAAGACGAGCGAGACGACCCGGAAGTCCGTCGAGACGAGCGCGAGGACGCCCAGTTCACGCTGGGTGATCTCGAAGACCGTCTCCGCGGCCGGTTCGACTGTCTCGCCCTCGGGCGCGCCACCCGCCGTCGCGTCGCTCGTCCGGCGGAGTCGACTGACTTCGGACTGGAGGCGGTCGGCTTCGTCCTCGCCGACGTACTGGAGCTGTGCCTCGGTCTGGCCGCCGCCGGCCGTTTCGAGACCGACGCTGGCGATGCCCAGCACCCGCTGGGTGACCGACTGGCTGATGTCGACGTTCTGGATGCGTCGGAGCGGGATCTCGCGTTCGCGCCGGGAGAACACCCCCGACCTGATGTCGAACGTGTCGGCCGTGAGTTCGTACTCGTAGCGCTGGTAGTAGGCCACGAAGTAGCCGACGAACGCGGCCGCGATGCCGAGGACGGCCAGAATCCCGACGATTCCGCCCTCGGCCCCGAGTGCACCCGTCAGTCCCGGCACGCCGATGAAAAAGAGGAAGACGACGATCCCCGCGCCCTGCTGGACGAGTCTGTAGGGGATAGTCAGGACATGCAACTTGCGTGGGCCGCCACCCACGGGTTCACCACTTGCCGCGTCCGCAGGGGTGTCGTCCGCGGCGACTTCTCCCTCGGTAGTGTCGCCCACGACGTCGTCCGTGACGGCTTCTTCTCCGGTCGTGTCGTCAGTGGTGGCACCTGTTTCGGCGGTTTCGTCGGCGGTGCCGGGGGAGTCTTCCGGCGGGTCCGAGGCCCCGTCGCTCATACGGCGTCTTCCTCCTCGGATTCGATGGCGAGCCGTTTGAGTGCCTGCTGGAGTTCGTCGGCGCGGTCGTCGGTCAGTCCGGGGACGGTGACGTCGGCACCCCGCGACCCCGCGGTGTAGACGACCAGCGTCGAGAGCCCGAGAATCCGTTCGACGGGGCCGCGCCTGGCGTCGATGTGCTGGACGCGGACGTACGGCGCGACAGTCTGGACGCGGGTGAACACGCCGCGAGTCAGGTACAGCGAGTCTTCCCGGACCTCGTAGCGCCAGGACCGATAGTAGAGGACGGCGTGCAGGGCGGCGAGCCCGCCGAAGAGGAGGAAGGCAGCCACGCCGACGAGCACCGTTCGCTGTGCGAAGCCGAGGGGGAGGTCGCCGGGCGTCTCGACGAGGCCGAACTCGGGACCGGCGAACTGGAAGATGACTGCCACAACCGCCGCGGTAAAGAGCCCGCCTATCAGCCGGCTCGCGACCCAGTAGAGCCGGACCTTCGGGTCGAGACGGCGTAGTTCCCCCACTGTCTCCTCGACGAGTTCCTCGTCCAGTTCCTCGATCGTCGACGCCGACGTGACGGCGGAGTGTGCCGCCTCGGCAGTTTCGGCGTGAGTGGCGCCCGAATCGGTTGCGGACGGGCGGGCCTCGACCGCCTCGGTGTCACCACCGCTGTCGGGTTCGCCTGTCGTCTCGGAGGGGCTCCCGTCGGCGTCTGACTCGGCGGCGTCGTCGGGGTCGCTCATCGTCGGTGTCTCGGACGGCGGAGATTTAGTGGTTCCGCCCTCGTCGGCTATTTCGGCGACTCTGGGTCGAACCGCGCCGTGAGTCGGACCCCTTCCGGCTCGCTCTGTGCCGAAACTCAGAGCGCTTCGGGGTCGGTCCGGCGAGTCACCGCGCGGGCGAGGAGATAGAGCGCCACCGCAGCGACGGCGTAGCCCGCGACGTGGGCGAACGTGAGCGTCGTGGGGCTATCGACCGCCAGCTTGGCGACGGTGGTCGCGGGGTGTTCGGGCAGGAAGACGAGCGTCCCGAACACGAGCAGGACGACCACCGAGTAGAGCAGTTGGGCCTGCCGCCGCGTCCCCGTCAGGATACCGAGCAGCAGGCCGACCACGACCACCACCGTCGCGAAGGCGCTCACGACCACCAGCAGTGAGAGCGGGTTGGCGACCTGGATGCCGTTGAACCCCAGCAGGAGTATCCAGAGCGCGGCCTGCAGCGGGGCGATGGCTATCATCCCCATCGCCTTCCCGTCGACGATGTCGACGAGGGTGACCGGCGCGACCCGCAACAGTTCCATCGTCCCGCGCTCGACCTCCTCCGTGAACGCGTCGACGGCGATCGAGCCGCTGATGAACGGCGGGAGAAAGAGGAGGAGTGGGACGAGCACGGTGTAGGTGAACCCGAAGTAGGGGCTGGCGTCGACCTCACCGGGGACCGGTACCGTCTGGCGGTCGAGAGAGCCGGCACGGGCGATCCGTTCGTTGCGCTCGACCGCTTCGAGCAGGTCGCGGATCTCGGTGACGATCAACGTCGTACGTATGTTCTCTTCGGGCGCTAACACCTCGACTGTGATCCGCCCCTCGGAGTCGGTCGTGAGGAGGGCGGCGTTGAGTTCGCCGTCGACGTAGGCCCCGCGGGCCTCCTCGTTCGTCGAGAACCCGACCGCGCGGACGCCGTCCTGCTCCTCGGCAGCCTCGATCAGGGCGTCGGTGTGCTCGCCCGAGACGCCGACGACGACCTGGGTCCCCGAGACCGAACCGGGGTCGTACAGCGACGTGAGCCCGACGACCAGAAACGAGGAGAAGGCCGCGACGAACAGCTGGATGAAGAGTGCGAGGACGATCGTCTTCTCCCGACTCAGGGAGGCCACGTCCCGCCTGGCGATGACGACCCGCGGATCTCTGAGGACGTTCGGCAGTGTGAGCGACGCCAGCAGCGCGCCACCGCTGTCGGGATCCCCCGGTTCTCCGGAGCGGTCCTCGCCGCCGTCGCGCCACCGGTCGCGGCCCTCAGACATAGAGCGACACCACCGTGAGGTTGTAGGCGAGGTGTACGACGACTGCCACCGCGAGGGCGACGACGTACGGTCGTTTCCCGCGACTCGCGCCGAGTGATGAGATCGCCGCGGTCACGACGTGCAGGACCAGCGGCGCGAACAGCAGTCCCACGAGGACAACCGGTAGCGGGAGACCCGTTCCGAGCGTCGCCTGGCTTTCGAGCGCCGCGCGGCCGGCCGGAACCTCCGGCAGGTCGACGAGCTGTGCGATGAGCGCGAACTTCTCGGCGACGAAAAAGCCCAGCCCGCTGAAAAAGCCGAGTATCAGCGCGGTCTTCGCGCGCCGGTCGTAGCGGGCGTGTTCGTACCCCGCGTAGACGTGCAGGCTCTTGGCGAGTTCCTCGATGACCGCGACGGCCACGAGGATGAACGGGATCGACGCTTCGCCCAGCGCAAAGAGGAGCGCGACGACGACGAGCTCCGCGACGAGGACGAACGGGAGGAGCACGGCGGTCACCAGCGCGACGCTGCGATACCGGACGAGCGGCGCCGCGAGGGCGTCCAGCACCTTCAGCGGGATGGGCCGCTGGGTGAACATGTCCTCCTCGCGGTACAGTCCCAGGCCGAGGCCGAACAGCACCGTCGCGGTCAGGGTCGGCGGGAGCGTCGAGAAGGCGAACTGCCCCAGTCCGACGGCCTGCCCCTGGAGGTCGCGGACGACGAGCGTCAGCGGCGAGATGAGCGCGATGGGCGTCACGTCCGTGAAGATCGCGGGGACGAACGCGTAGGTCGTCAGCGAGACAGTGATCGTCACCGTGACGAAGGTGAGTTCCTTGAACGAGCGGGCGAACATCGCGCCGAGGAACGTCGCCGACAGGAAGAGCAACGCCAGCGGCGCCACCGCGAGCACGGAGACGTGTGAGCCCTGCAGGGCGACCGTGATGAGCGTCGCGACGGCCATCGCACCGGCGAAGTAGGGCAGCGTCTTGCCGGCGACGATGTCGAGTCTGGAGACTGGCGAGACCAGCAGGAGTTCGCCCCGGCGGTTGAGTCGCTCGCCGAGAATCGTCGACCCGTAGGCCTGGATGACGAAGTTCAGCGGGAGGACGAAGACGAACGCGAGCACGAGCGACCGGAACGGGAACGGGGGTGAGATGTCCGAGGGTGCGCCGCTGCCGGACCCGCCGGTCAGACGCTCGGTGAGACTCGTCCCGCCGCCGGTCGTCCCCTGCGAGTCAGAGCCGCCGCCGTCGCCACCGTCAGCACTGTCCCCGCCGTTTGCTCCCCCGGCAGTGCCGTCGCCGTCGCCGGTTCCGCCACCGTCGCCCGTCCCAGCACCGCCGTCGGTTTCGCTTCCCGTTCCGTCTCCACCGCTCCCGGATTCGAGCGTCTCCTCGTCGGTGTCCCCGACGGCGAGTGTCCGGGCCGCGTCCTGTTCGACGTACGTGAGGTTGACGACTACCGGGAACGCCGCCGAGACGTTGTCTTCCTCGTCCATCAGCGCGTCGTTGTAACTCTCGACGGTCGCCCGGAGTTCGGAGGCCGCCGCCCGCCCCTTCTGGGAGTCGGCGATCCGCCGGACCTGAGCCCCGCGGACGAGCACGTCCTGCCGGTCGGCGCGGACTGCCGACGGACTGGGTTCCTGTATCGCGAACGTCGAATCGGCCGCCACAGGTTCGTAGAGCGGACTCTCCTCGGAGACGCCGACACGGTAGATCCCCTCGTCGAGCGCGACGCCGTGTCCCGCCGCCAGCGGCACCAGTATCGCGATGCCGACGATCGCGAGGAGTGCGACTGCGATCGTCCGACGGTCGGCGCCGCCGGCGTTTTTCGTCACCTCCCAGCGCGCGATCCGCGGGACGTTGTCCGCCCGTTCACGACTCCATGCCCACAGGTCGCCGGCCCGTACCCGGAGTCGGCCCAGTCGACCACGTCGTTCGTCTCCGTCGCCGCCGTCCCCGTCGTCCGCCGCCATCAGTCAGCGGCCTCCGGCGGGCTGGCTCTCGGCAGTCTGACTCTCGGCGACGTTGAGAAACACCTCTTCGAGGCTGGACTCCTCGGTGCGGATGTCGACGACCTCTCCCCCCGCAGACTGGGCCGCGTCGCGGGTCTCGTCGACGGCGTCCATGCTCTCGACGACGCGATGATAGCGGCCGTTCTTCCGGACGCTCCCCGGCACTTCGACGGTCGTGTAGACGTGGTACTCCGTCTCGCCGTAGGCGTCCTGGAGTTCGTCGAGGTCCCCTTTCGCGACGACGGCCCCCTCGTTCATGATGGCGACGCGGTCACAGATAGATTCGACGTGAAAGAGGTTGTGTGCGCTGAACACGATGGTCTTGCCCTGTTCGCCCAGGTCACGCGTGAACTCGATGATGTAGTTCGTCGTGAGCGGGTCGAGGCCGCTGGCAGGTTCGTCGTAGACGAGGACGTCGGGGTCGTTGACCAGCGAGCGAGCGATGGCCACCTTGCGTTTCATCCCCTTCGACATGTCACCGAGGGGGCGCTCGCGATGTTCGAGGTCGAGTCTGTCCAGGGTGTCGTGGATCCGCTCCTCGGCGACGTCCCCGGGTACGTCGTAGAGATCCGCGAAGAAGTCGAGATAGGAGAGCGGCGTCATCTCCTCGTAGAGGGGCGACTCCTCGGGGAGGAAGCCGAGTCGGCGCTGCATCTCCGTCTCGCCGGCCTCGTGGCCCGCGACCGAGACAGTGCCACTCGTGGGTTCGAGCAGTCCGGCGATCATCTTCAGGGTCGTCGTCTTGCCGGCCCCGTTCGGGCCGATGATCCCGAAGACTTCCCCCTCCTCGACGTCGAACGTGCTCCCCTCGACGGCGACGAAGTCTCCGTACTCTTTGCGAAGGTCCCGGGCGGCGATCATTTTCCGGACCTTGCGAACGGGGGATTGTAATTGTTCGTCTCCGGTTATCTTTCGTGGTTCTCGCGTCACCGGGTTCCGGCGAGGCTGGGTGACTCCCACCGGCTGGCGACCGGTCCCACTGGTAGTCGACCGCTCCCGTCGCACACGGGGCGACACCTGTTTGGGTGAGTGGTCCCGAGCGCCGGTATGTCCGGCCTACCGTCTATCGAACGGTCGCCCGATGGACGGCGACTCGTCGTCGACCGGTTCGTCGCTGCCGACCGCGACGCCGTCTGGGAACTGCTCCGTGACACCCGGCGCTGGCCGGAGTGGGGCCCCAGCGTCAGCGACGTCCGCTCGACCGACCGGCTGATCCAGGCAGGCACGACCGGTGAGGTGCAGGTCGCCGGTGGCCCGTGGGTCCCCTTCGAGATATCGACCTGCGCGGACTACCGGTGGACCTGGCGCGTCGCGAAGATCCCGGCGACAGGCCACCGCGTCGACCCCGCCCCCGGCGGGTGTCGCGTGGTCTTCGAGATTCCACTCCTCGCGGCCGGCTACGCTGTCGTCTGTGAGCGTGCGCTCCGGCGGATCGAGCGACTCGCAACTGGCGAGTCGGCCGCATAGAACAGGTGTGTCTCCCGACGGCGGAGACTACGCGTCGACTTCCGGACGTCTATCGCCAACCGCGGCAATTTATCGTGTCGACTTCTCGATGCGTGCTTCGCTTACCTTGTGAATGTCCTCGCCCATGCCGCTGCCGTCGCAGTCCTCGGTCGGGCATCGATAGTGCCAGCCGTCCTCGGTAGCGGTGCGCTCGGCGAAGCGCTCGCCACACTCGTCGCAAAAGAGCTGTCCCTCCGTACACGTGTCGAGGTGGAGTTCGAGCTCGAGTTCTGTACCGAAGGCTCGCTTGCAGTTACGACAGACGTGAGTCATAGATCGGAATTCGACGTTATCACATATAGATACTCCGGAACGTTCACGTCGACCGGTTCGGACTACTTCCAGGCTAGGCAGTCTCTCGAACCGACAGACGACACCGAGGCTAGACGGCCATACGAACGAGTACGGTCCGGAACGCCTCGGTGAGGACCTGGACGACCGGCAGCAGGTGGATCCCGTAGTGGAAAAACACAAGTTGGGAGAGGAGGACGAACCCGGTGGTCGTCCCGGCGGCGACGCCGACCAGCCCGGCCAGCAGGCCTTCGCCCCGCTCGACCGTCGCGACGAGAACTGCGCCCGCGAAGAGCGCGACGCCGGCCACGACACCGATGCCCGCGAGCGCGTCGAAAGCGGCCGGTTCACCGAACTGGAGCCACAGCAACGCCGCGAGGAATGTGGGGACGCCGAGCAACACTGTCGCCTCGTAGGCGTAGGCGACGGTCCGGAGGCGGTCGGTCAGTGCATCGCCGAGTCGCCCGTGTTTGCACACCAGATAGACCGCCACCGGGTACAGTGGGGTCAGGTACCGGACTGTGATCTGGCCGCGGAGTGGGAGTCGGGGGAGGTAGACCAGTACGAGCAGAGTCGAGAACGCGAGCAAGAATGCGTCCGTCGGGGAAAGTCCGCCGCGGACTCGTTCGCGAACGCGGTCGACTGTCCCGCTCGGTCCGCGGGTGTCTGTGGCCGAGGCCCGCGACTCGCCCGGGCTCCGGAGTCGGTCGAGAACGAGTGCGAACGGGAGCGCGAGCGCGGCGCCGACCAGCGGCGTCGATTCCAGCATCGAGAGGTTCGACGCTCGCTCGACCGACCCCGGAGCAGTCAGCGGGATGTCGCCCCGGCTGACGAGCGTTACCTGAGAGAGACGAACGGGTTCGCGAACCACTGTAACTGCGCCCTCCAGGTAGACGCCGAGGACCTCGTCGAGCATCGGTCCGACGGCCGAGACGACGGCGAGGAGCGGGGCGAGGAACGGGACCGTCGGTCCAGTCTCGGTGCCGCCACTCGGTGCTCCGACCGCACCGTCGCTCGTCGCCACACTCGAAACGGTATCGCCGCTCGAAACGACCGCCTGCGCGGGGGCCTTCCCGGCGTTCGGCAGCAACCGGGGCGCCTGGACCGGGTTCCCCGAGATCAGGTAGTTCGTGAGGAAGAAGGGAACCAGCGCCGCAAGGAACGCCGCTCCGACGACCGCGAGGTCCCGCGGTGCGTTCGACGGTGCCGACGTGACGTCTATCGCCGCGAGCGGGAGGAACAGCGTCAGCGCGACCGGCGCGTGGACCCAGGTGAACAGTCCCACGAGGGCGTACATACCCGCCCGGAGCGTCGTCGGGTCCCGGGGGGCTGCCCGCTCGGCGCTCCGACTCCGGTAGAGCAGGTAGGCAACCGAGAGCACGACGGCGGTCGTCAGCGTGTGGCGCTTGGGGATCGTCGCCCAGAACGCGACCGGCGTGGCGAGTGCGACGAGGGCCCCGCCGAGCAGTCCGACCCGTCGCGTCCGGATCCGGCGGAGCAGCCGATAGGTCACGACGCCACAGAGCCCCGCCGAGAGGATCGCGAGCAACTGGAGCGCCAGGATCGGGGTCTTCGTGTCGGGGACCGGGGTCGGTGTCCAGAGGTTCGCCAGGAACGCGACGAGCGCCGCGAGGGCACCCGCGAGCAGGAGTCGCCGGTCTTCGCGCAGTGTGGCGAGCGTCCCCGCGAAGGCGACCAGACAGAGACTCCACAGTCCGGCGATGGCGACGCGCAGTTCCGCGACCGCGTCGACGCCCTCCAGGAGCCAGTAGAGCGGGAGCGCGGCGACGATCTGTCCGTAGTTACGGGCGTAGAACCGGCCGTCGACGTAGTGCATCCCGGGCGTGTCGAACCCGGGACCGAAGACGACGCGTTCGACGAACAGGTGGCCGTCGGCGACCGCGACGAGTCCGTTGGCGACAGCGTACGTGTCGACGATGACGATCCCGGCCTGCCAGCCGAGCGCGTAGACCAGCAACGCCCCGAGAAAGAGCGCCCCACCGGTCCGGTCGCCGACGACCCACAGGAAACAGCCGTCGAGTCGGTCACGTGCGGTCTCGACGACCCCGGCGGCCCTCACTGTCGTCCTGGCTCGGCCGCTACGCTCGACCCCGCGTTCAGCCGGTGGCATTCGACACCTCCACCGGGACGGACGCCCTGGAGACGAGTTCGTTCTCACCCTCGGTGACGAGCGCGACGTAGGCCGTCCCCTCGTAGTGTCCCGGAGTCGCTGACTCGCCGGGGACGTAGCTGTAGTAGTCGACAGTGATGGCCTCCTCGCTCGTCGGTCCGGAGACGATCCGCGTCACCGACTGCGAGAGGTTCAACGCCGGAACGAGCAGTCCGTAGGTCAACTGGACGTCGCCGCCGGTGATCCGGTCGAAGGTGACGCGAATGGGGGTTCCCGAGTACTGGTAGCGACCCGCGCCGTCCCGGGCGAGCGTGACGTTCGAGGGGTACTCTATCTCGCCGACGGTAGCGTTGCCCGGCGCGACGTCCATCGCGGTGACCCGCTCCTCGGTGAACGAGACGCTCCCGAGGATCGGGCCCGAAGCGAGCGTCACGAGGAAGACGAACGCAACCGTCGCGCGGGCGAGCAGTCCGGCCCGGTCAGTCATCGCCCGAACCGTCGCCGACTCGCCGTATGACCCTTTCCCCCGCAGTCTCGTCCGTGATACTGGCGGCGGACTCTCCAGCGGTCGGCGCGCCACGCAGACACTACTCGACTGTCACCGTTCAGGCGGGCGCTACCCGACAGTCACCGCGTCTCGATGTCGTCTTCGTCGCGGATGATCCGGGTCTCGGCCTCGCCGCTGGAGACCTCGTTGGCGAGGTCGTAGAACTCGTTTTGCATCCCGGCGGGGAACTCGATGACGCCCACCCAGGAGCCGTCGGGTTGCCACTCCTCGCGCTCGAGGTCGCCGAACTCCCTGATCTGTGCCTGTCCGCTGCCGGCGTAGTCCGGCGGGAGCTGGACCGCCACCGTGACCGTGTCGAACCGTATCGGAATGACGGGGCGGAGCGCGTCGAGGGCGTCGTCGACCTGCGTCTCGACGGGTTCCATCGGGTCGATCGTGAATCCGGCCTCCTCCAGGGCGGTCTCGATGCGCTCGGGCGGGTGAGGGGCGTCGTCCATCTGCGGGTTGACCGCGTTGCGCGTGATCCGGTTGACGAGTTCGTTGTGTTTGCGATCTTGCATCTCGCGGCGCTGTTCGGCCGTGATCTGGATGTCACCGCGCTCGATGACCTCCGGGATGATCTCCATCGGGTCCGTCGTTTCGAACACCTCTTCGAGCGAGTTCTCGGGCGGTCGGTCGCCGCGGTCGGCGTTCTCGAAGACGTCCTCGGCGGCGATGACGTCCTCCAGTTCGCCGTCGAACTCCCCGCGTTTGATCGCGAGGGCGGCGTCCGGGTCGACGAGCACCTCGAAGCGCTGCCCGTGGGATTCGAGCCGCGCCGTCACTGCCTCGTCAAGCGATATCATGCTACGTCGTAGCCCGCCGGGGCTGAAAGGTGTTTCCCGAGCGAGCCCGCGCAACCCCGAGTCGTCCCGTGCGTCCATCGTCCGACGGTAGCTGAGGATTTATACGGGGAGGGGTCGAACGCTGGACCGATGCGGTCGTTCGAACTCGAACTCCCCGCCGAGACGGCGGAGTCGGTCGAAGTCGAGGCCGACCTCCTGGGGTTCGACTCGCCGGGGTCGTACGTGCGCTGGGTCGTCAGCCGCCGCTTTGCCATCGACGACGGGAGTCAACTGAGCGCGACCCTCGAAGAGTACGCGAGTCGCGTCCGCGAACTCGACGACTCGGGCGACCGTGAGACGCTGCTGGAGGCGGCCAGCCGTGCCGACGACGCGGCTCGCCGACTCGAAGACGAGTCCGACCGGGCCAGAGAGTCCGAGCAGACCAGTGAGACCCGCGAAACCGGGGGCTCCGACGAGGACGACGGGAGTCGCGATCGAGACGAGAGCCGAGGGGGAGACGACTCCCTCGAACCGCCCACCGAGGGGTTAGAGGAGGGAACTGTCGACCGGATCGAGGACCGTGACCTCGACGCGGCCGCGGCCGCCCTCTCGAACGTCGAGAAGAGCCGCGTCGATACGTTCGCGCGGCGGGCGCTGAACCAGACGCGCGAGCAACTCGGCGACGACGTCGAGACCGGCATCGACTACAGCGCACAGAGCGGCGTCGACGACGCGCCGCTGGGCTCGGAGATCACCGACCTCGACGCCATCGAGGTACCCGGTCACGACGACGAGCTGATCGCACAGCGACGGCGGGCGGTCGGTGCGGCGCTGGCGCTGCTCAAGGACGTCGAGAGCGCCCAGCGAAGCGACTTCGTCGAGGCGCTCTACGAGGAGTACCCCGCGGGGTACGAGACGGCCGACAGCTGGTGGAGCTGCATCAAGCGCGGGCTCAGGCAGGTCGACCGCGTGAAACCGGCCGGTGAAGGCAGCCGCGTCTGGGGGTTCCGGACGACGCCCGGGCGCGTCAAACGGATCTCGTACTCCTGAGGAGGGCCGAACCCAACACCTGACGGGGGCCGAACCCAACACCTGACGGGGGCCGAACCCAACACCTGACGGGGGCCGAACCCAACACCTGAGGTAGGTCGATTCTCGGCCTGGGACGTCTGGAAACGGCAGTAAGTGTCGACTACTGGCCGGGAGCCGACGTCGGCCCGGGCGGCAGACGTCCGTCACACGGCGGGGAAACAATCATGATCACACCCCACGAAGTGGGGGTAACGGCCAGGGGGCCACTGATCGAGATGAGCACCACCGACACGGAGAACAAACTCTTCGAGTGGTATCGCGCGTACATCGGCGAACCGGACCGCGAGGTCGACGTCTACCTGGGCTTTACGCTGTTTTTCGCCGCAATCGGGCTCGGCGTGGCCGCCTTCGGTGCGACCGCGATCGGCGGCGGCCAGGGCTACGGGTTGCGGAAACTCGCGTTCGTCCTCGGGATGGCGAGTCTCCCGACCGCCCTGTCGAGCATCGTCGTCTTGCTCCCGGTCGACCGCCGGGGTCTCGTCGGCGCGGGCGTCGGCGCCACCGTCTGTCTCGTGGCGATCGGCTGGTTCACGATGGTCTATCCCAACCAGTGGGCCGCCGGCTCGGGCCCGACCTACAGCGTCCAGGTACTGTTCGTCTACAGCGTCGGTGTGACGGCCCTGCTGGCTTCGACCGGCGCCGCGCTCGTCGCCTACCACATCGACCAGACCCGACCCGGTCCCGCCGACATCGAAGCGCCCGAGGACGAGTCGGGTGCCGGCGCCGGAACGGGGACCGAAACCGAGAGCTACACCGACGAGGAGATCCGCCGGGACATCGAGGAGAGTCTCGAGGACGTCGACCTCAACTGGGGGGGCGTGGAGCAAAGCGAGAACACGTCCCTCAGCTTCACCACCGACGACTCGGAGTTCGACACCTCGGGGATGCAGGTCGAAGTCGAGCGCGTCAAGAGCAAGACGAGCGTCGACTCACAGGTCAACGGGCTGAAGTCGCTGAAAGGCGGCGACGACAAGACCGCGCGCTCGACGTCCACCGTCGACGACCAGACGGCCCAGCTCCAGCAACTCAAACAGCGCCGCGAACAGGAGCTGGCCGAAGACGACGAGGAGAAACCGCTGGCCTCCGTTACCGACCGCGTCGCCAACCTCTTCGACTGACGCCGCTGTAGAACGACTGTCGTGGCCCCACTCCTCTGAACTCCCGACCCCGAACGTATCACTGGATTCAGCCGGATCGAAACCCCGTATCTCCGACCGATCCCCCCGCGAACCACTGGTATACACTCTCTACCACGCTGTCCCGGACCGTACTGATATATTACCTGTCAGATATGGGCTCAGTGACAGTCCCGACTCCCCGGAATATTGACTCCGATAACCTGTCACCCGGCCAGCCACCGAACCGGGGCCGACACACGTCTCTTCGAGAGCTATCCCGGTGCAGTCGGGGGGTTTTCGCGATCGATCGGCGCTCGACACCGCGTTCGCAGACCTACCCCTCAGTTGTCATACGGTTATCTTTATTACACGACGGAAGGAAGGCCCGGACGTAGGGGGCAAATTATGGCAAAAGGTTTAGACGTCGGCACGATGAACATCCTCTCGGCGCAACAGGAGGGGGACGAGACGGTCTTCGTCCAGCAGCGCAACTCCTTCGTCGAGATCGAGTACAGTGACATGGCCGAACAGATGCTCTCGCGGAGCGAAGTCCTCCACATCAGGAAAGACGACCAGGTGTACGTCCTCGGCGACGACGCCCTGAACTTCGCGAACATCTTCAACCAGGAGACACGCCGCCCGATGTCGCAGGGTATCCTCTCCTCGGACGAGAAGTCGGCGATCCCGATGATGAAACTCATCATCGAGCAGGTCGTCGGCACGCCGGACCGGCCCAACGAGAAGGTCTTCTTCTCCTCGCCGGCCGACCCCATCGACTCGGAGCTTTCGACCCTGTATCACCAGAAGACGATCCAGTCGTTCCTCGAAGACATGGGCTACGACGCCGAGCCGATCAACGAAGGGATGTCCGTCATCTACTCGGACCTGGCGGACAACGACTTCACCGGCCTCGGCATCAGTTTCGGCGCCGGCATGACCAACGTCTGTCTGGCCTACTACGCGGTCCCCGTCATGAAGTTCTCCGTCGCCCGCGGCGGCGACTGGATCGACGAGCAGGCCGCCACGGCCACCGGGACCCAGGTCGACAAGGTCACCTCCATCAAGGAGGGCGACTTCGAACTCGACTTCCAGACCGACGTCGGCGGCGTCGAGGGCGCGCTCTCGATCTACTACGAGAACCACCTCGACTACGTCATCGAGAAGATCGCCGAAGAAGTCGACGAGGAAGACGTCGAGGAAGGGCTGGACGTCCCGGTGGTCGTCACCGGCGGCACGTCGATGCCCAACGGCTTCAAGAAGCTCTTCGAGCGACACCTCGAGGACGCCGACATCCCGTTCTCGATCAGCGGCGTCCGCCACGCCGACGAACCGATGTACAGCGTCGCGCGCGGTGGCCTCGTGGCCGCTCGCTCCGACGAGGACCAGTCCGGCGGCGGTGGCGGGTCACAGTCGACCGGCGCCACCGAGGACGCCAGCACCGACGGCGTCGAAGCGCCGACCGAACAACACGACTGAGACGGTCAGTCGTCGGTCGCCGACGCCTCGTCGGGTAACTCCACGTCCGAGACGGTCACCTCGGCGTGTCTCTCCTGGAATCGACTGATAGCGTCCGCCCAGCTCTCGGGCTCGCCGCCCTCGGGTTCGTGGCGTACCGGTACCTCCGCGTAGCCACACTCCCGACACACCCGGGCGTCGCGACCGTCGAGTTCGTAGGTGTCCATCGCTCCCCCACAGCGCTCGCAGACCATACACGCGGCTACGAGACGGCGGGTATTAATGATGGTGTCCGGTGAGAACGGGGCCGATAAGCCCGGTCTTCCGCGGGTCGACCGCGACGTGAGAAGCGAAACGGCTCGGTCCAGTCAGTCGAGTTACGCTACTCTTCGGTCTCTTCCTCGTCGTCCTCACCCTCGTCTTCGGACGGGAGCAGGTCGAGGTCGGCGAGGTGGGACTCGACGTCGTCGTCCGAGAGCTCGGAGAACTGCTCGTCGTCGACGCTGATGGTCGCGACGCCGATGCCCTGCGGTTCGAGTTCGTCGTTGTTGACAGACGCCAGCGCCGCCAGCGCGAGTTCGACGCCGGCGTCGAGGTCCATCTCCTCCTCGTAGTGGTCCTCGAGGTACTCGCGGATGTCGCCGCGGTCGGACCCGACGGCGAGGGCCTTCCACTCGTAGGGCGTCCCGGAGGGGTCGGTCTCGTAGAGTCGGGGTTCGCCGTCGGCGATGCCGCCGATGATGAGCGCCACACCGAAGGGACGGGCGCCGCCGACCTGGGTGTACTGCTGGATGTGGTCGGTGACGGCCTTGGTGAGCGTCTCGACGCCGATGGGTTCGCCGTAGCGCAGCTGGTTGACCTGGGCCTCGCGGCGCGCGAAGTCGATGAGCTGGCGGGCGTCGGCGACGTGGCCGGCACTCGCGATGCCGATGTGGTCGTCGGCCTTGTGGATCTTCTCGACGCTGGAGCGCTCCATCAGCGGCGAGCGGATCCGCTTGTCCACCGCGAGGACGACGCCGTCTGCCGTTCGGATACCGATGCTCGCTGTACCACGTTTGACTGCCTCGCGGGCGTACTCGACCTGGTAGAGCCGCCCGTCGGGCGAGAAGATCGTGATCCCGCGGTCGTAGGCCTGCTGTTGGGATTGTCCCTGCATACTTATAGATCGAGTTCGGTCGCCCCGACGAACGCGTTGTCGGCTTGCACGTCCACCCGACCGTCGCGGACGACGGCGGGTCTCCTGGCGTTCTCGAAGACGACGTTTCTCTGGTCCGTTCGTTCCGGTCGCCCGCCTATATGCTTTTCTTTACAGGCTCGTACCGTCCCGCCGACGCCTGCCACACGCAGGCCGATCTCGTGGCCGTCCACGGCGTCGACACACGCCAGCACTGCCCGCGCCCTGCCGACCTCGCCACGGCGGACGCGAACCACCGCGTGTCCGTCGCCGTCGGTAAACTCGAAGCCCATCACGCTCAGATCGATGGCTGCGCTCCCGACGTCACCCAGCAGGTTCTGTGCCGCGAACCAGCACTCGCGCTGGAACGCCCCGCGGTCGAAACTGGCGTCGGGCCAGCCCGTCAGCTCGACCGCCAGATAGCGCCACCGCGGCTGGAGGTGTTTCGGCAGGTGTTTCACACTCCCAACTCGGGGGGATGGCTCAAAAGCCCACTGAAGCTACACAAGGTACTTGCCCGGCGTAGACGGGGATCGAACCATGACTTCGCGAGAGCCCTCTCGGCGGCGCTTCCTGCGACGGACCGGGGCCGCGCTCGGCGTCTCGTCGTTGCTCGGTGCCGCCGGCTGTGCCGAATCGACAGATCGCCCAGCTGATTCCGGTCCGTCGGCCGCACCGACGCCCACACCGACGGCGGACGAAACGGCGTCTGTCGAGGACGCACCGACCGCGACGGAGACGACGACACCACCCCCACCGCTCGACGGTTCCTGGAAGAGTTTCCGCCACGACGCGGCGAACACGGGTGCGACAGACGACCCGGGGCCGGTCGAGGAACCGGACGAACGCTGGCAGGCCACGCTGAGCGTGGGGGAACCGGCGACTGCTCCGGCGGCCGGGGACGGCGCGTTCTTCGCCGTGACCGAGTCGGGCGTCGTCCGGGCGCTCGAAGCCGCCGACGGGTCCGTCCGCTGGACCGGGTCCCGACGGATGGACGCCGTCGCGCCCGTCGTCGGCGAGGGAACCGTGGTCGTCGCGGCCGACACGGAACTGGTCGGACTGGCGACTGACGACGGCGCGGAACGCTGGAGTGTGTTCCTCGACGCCCCGGTCGACGGACTCGCGACCGGCGGCGGCCGGGTCGTCGCCACGACCCGAAACGGCGTCGCCGGGGTCGGACTGACCGACGGCGGCCGACAGTGGCACCACTCCGTCGACGGCACGGTCTCGACCGCTCCCACCGTCGACGAAAGGACCGTCGCAGCCGGACTCGATTCGGGCACGATTCTCGTTCTCGACGCCGCGTCGGGCGAGAAACAGTGGCAGCAACCGGTCAGAGAGGCCGCCGAACACGCTCCGGCCGTCGCTGACGGACGCGTCTACGCCGCGGGTGAGTCAAGCGTCGTCGCGTTCGATGCCTCCGACGGGACCGAGCGGTGGACGGTCGAGACAGAGTACCCCGTCAGCGGAGCGCCACTCGCGACAGCCGAGGGGGTGTACGTCGGCGTCCTGAACGAGCACGCCGGGCGCACGCCCACCGGTGGAGACGGGGACGACACTCGAACGCCGACGCCCTACCCGACGGACACGTACGGCTACGGGGCGATCCTGCGCTCGCTCGCCCCTGGTGACGGAAGCGAGCGGTGGCAGGTGACCCTGACTGGGAAGTGGTACTTCACGGAGGGGGTGCCGACGATTCGCTTCGGGCACACCGACGACCGGGTGCTCGTGGGGGTACAGTCGACGCTCGCGGCGCTCGACGCCGACGACGGCGACCGCCTGTGGACCGCGCGCTACGACGGATTCGGCTTCGCCGTGACCGACGACGTCGTCTCGACGGGCACCCTGGGGGTCGCACTCGCCGACGGTTCGACCCGGTGGACGTACGAACCCGGCCGCAGCAACGTCGGGTCCTCACCCGCGGTGGTCGGCAACGCGCTCTACGTCGGGAGCGACGACTACCGACTGTACGCGCTCGCCGCGAATTCGGGGGCCGTCCAGTGGAGCGCACAGACCGACGGGCTGGTTCGTTCGTCGCCGGCGGTCGACGAGGACGCCGTCTACGTCGGGAGCAACGAGGGGACGCTCTACGCGTTCGACCGGACCGACGGGACGGAACTGTGGACCTTCGACACGGGCGGCACAGTGCAGTGGGCGCCGGCGCTGGCCGACGGCACGCTCTACCTGGGGAACTTCGACCGGACGGTCTTCGCCGTCGACGCCGCCGACGGGACGGAACGCTGGCGCGCCGAACCCGGTGGCCGGTTCGTCACGGGCGACCCAGCAGTCGGTGACGGCGCGGTGTTCGCGGGTGCCAACGGCGTCGTCGAGGCCTTCGAGACCAGCGACGGGAGCGAGCGCTGGGGTCAGGTCTTCGGCGACCGGGCGAAAGTCCAGTCGACGCCAGCCGTCTCCGGGGGTCGCGTCTTCGTCTTCGTGGGCGAGTCGCTGTACGCCTTCGACACCGCGAGCGGCGAGGAGGTGTGGTCGGTGGAAACGGGACAGTCGAACGTCGCACCGGCCGTCCGGGACGGGGTCGTCTACGCCTCGGCGGTCGACCGACGAGCCGAGGTGGCCCACGTCTCCGCGTTCGACGCCAGCGACGGCACCGAACTGTGGCGCACGGAGCTGGGTGAGGGCCGCCGGGTCGTCGTCGGCGACGGTACCGTCTACGGGGTTCACTACGACGCGCCCGCGGTGGCGCTCGACACCGAAGACGGGAGCGAACTGTGGCGCGTGGGCGACGCCGCCGCGAGTACGACGCCCGCACTCGCCGGCGAGTACCTGTTTTTCGGTACCGGCACGGGGCAGGTCCGCGCGGTCGAGCCCGGTCGCTGAGTGTGACGGTTGTGGGTGTGACTATCGCCGAGCGGACCACTCAGTCGTCGTCGTTCTCGGCCGCTATCCGCTCGCCGACGAGGACGCCGACCTGGTCGTGGACGCGTTCGACGGCCGTGAGCGCGAACCCGGCGTCGGTGAACGCGTCTGCGAGCACGCCCACCGTCGCGGGGTCGTCGACCTCGGGGCTGTAGAACGGCGCGCTCGGGTCCGCTTCGACGAAGAGCATCACGTCGCCGAGGACGAACCGGCGGGGTTCGAGGGCCGCGATCACCTCGATAGCCTCGCGTTTCTCCTCGTCAGAGAGGTGGTGCATGGCGAAGTTCGAAGTGACGATGTCGATGTCGACGTCAGCTGGCACGTTCGGCTCGCGAAAGCGCCCCTCTCCGAATTCGACGTTCTCGATCCCCTGTTCTCGGGCTTTCTCGCGGGCCTGGTTGAGCATCCCTTCGCTGATGTCACGACCGATGACTCGTCCCGCGTCGTCGGCGAGCGCGAGCGCGATGGCACCCGTGCCGGTCCCGAGGTCGAGAACCGTGTCGTCGGAACCAGGTGCGGCGTGTTCGACGACGAGCGACGCACAGGCACGGTATTCCTCGCTCTTCGCGTCGTCGTAGGAGGCGGCTTTCTCGTCGAAGCGAGCGGCGTGGTCGTCCATTGACGGAGTCATGGTTCACCGTTTCTCGCGACGGGTCATGAACGACACGACCGCGGCAGCCGACGGATCACTCGTCGGAGCCTTCGTCAGTAGAATCCTCGCGTAGCGTCACGCCGGGTTCGACGAACGCGTCCGAGGTGCGGTGGCGGTTGCGCTCCGCGAGTTCGCCCCACTCGGCGAGGCCCGACTCGACGGCGTCGGCACCGATACCCAGAACGTCACCGAGCGCGACGAGCTCGCGGGGTGCGCGCAACTGGAGGTGGCTCCGGGGGTCCCCACTCACCACGTAGGGCGTGTCGTACTCGCTCACGAGTTCCCAGAGTTTACGCAGGTCCCGGAGTGCCTGGACGCGCTGGCCACCCTCGGACCGCAACACCGGACGCAGCGAGAGTTCGATGCGGACGCCGTTTTCTGCGGCTGTCTTCGCGACGACGTGATTCACGTCGCCGTCGCCAGCCATCGGGTGGGCGAGGACGTCGACGCTCGGCTGTTCGACCGCGAATCGGTTCAGGGCGTTCGTCCCGCCGTGGACGGCTACGATGGTCGCCGACTCGCGATGAGAACCGACGTAGCCACTGGCTCGAGAGGGGTCGTCGGCCCGGATCTCGACGCCCTCGACGACGTCGATTCCGTAAGTCTCGGACACCGCTTCGGCGTCGTAGTCGGCACGGGCGTCGCCGTGGTTGCGCACGACCAGCCCCTCGAAACCGTACTCACTCGCCGCCGCGGCCATGCGTGCGACCGTCGCGTCCCCGTCCGGGTGGGCGTGGACAGCCTCGTAGGTCACGGATCGTCACTCCCGGGAGAGTCAGTCATCGGTCGTCAGTTACCGAGTGACTCGAACAGTTCGCGGGCGTTCGCGATTGCTTTCTCCTTTTTCGCGGGGTAGGCCTCGACCTTCGAGCGGAAGGTGATGCCGTCGCCCCGCCGGATCTCGCCGCCGTAGGCCGCCTGCTTGTCCAGCGTCAGGTAGAACGCACAGTTGTCGTCGACGCGCTCGCCGAGTTCGTCGATCACCGTCTCGATGTCGTCGAGTTCGGCGATGCGGTCGAGGACGTGTCGCATCTCGTCGGCACGCTCGACCCGGGCCGAGAGGACCAGAATGCGGTCGCCGTGGTGGCCCGTCGACTCCATGCGCTCGATCTCGGCGTCCTCGGGGAGGAACGTTCGCAGGGCTGTCTCGACCCGCTGGTCGTCCTCGGTGGCGTAACAGAAGGTCCGGAGGTCGACGTAGTGCAGCGGGACGGCGGCCATCGGTGCCTCGCTATTCCTCGTCGGTTTCGCCGGTTTCGTCGTCGCCGTCGTCGTCCTCGGGCGCGGCTTCGAGGTTGTCCTCGGGGACGCCCGCTTCCTGGCCGTCCTCGAAAGAGACGGTGTAGTTCTCGTCGCCGAACATCGTCTCGACGACCTGTGTGACCGTCCCTTCTTCGCCGTCGTAGTCGCTGTGCTCGTCGTGCAGGATGACGCGGTCGTCCTCTTCGAAAGCCATGCCCGTCGGTTCTCGACCGCCGGACAAAAAGGGACTGATCCGCCTCGAACGGGCGAGTACGTGGTGGGTTACGAGTACGAGGGTCGGAGTCGTATCGCACATCGAACGCGTAGCGTCACGTCGGTCCGAGTCCCGTCCGTGTACGCCCGTCACAGGTTCAAGACTTATGCCGACGACCAACGAACGACGGCTCATGACCACGTTCGCCACGACCACCACGGGGGAGTCGACTGCCAGACGACGTCGCTACCTGGCCCCGAGCGGCCCGGCAAGGCCATGACGACCGTCGACGACCTCTGGTATCTCGCCAGCGAGGCGAGCCAGCAGGCCGAACAGCTCGCCCACCAGCTTCGGGAGTCCCACGAGGAGTTCCTGGGCTACGACACCAGCCGCCGGGTGTCGCGGTCGCGCTTTCGTACCGTCTCCCGACGCATCGAACGCCAGGGGCTCCCCTTCGGCGCACACACCATCGCCTACCGTCCCTCCGGCGAGATCGTACTGGTCAAGCAGGCCGCTATCGACACCTGGGTCCTCCCGGGCGGCGAAGTCGACCCCGACGAGGGTCTCAGGGAGGGTGCCCGGCGCGAACTCCACGAGGAGAGCGGTATCGACGTCGACTACGAAGGACTGGGTATCCTCGGGGAAGTCACGTTCCGCTGTGACGGCCACGAGACCTGGGGTGTCCTCCCTATCTTCGAGGGCGAAGCGACCGAGACCGAACCCCACGTCGCCGACCCCGACGGGGAGATCACCGACGCCCGCTGGTTCGATACCCTCCCCGAGAACACGCGCGACCGGGAAATCCTGCAGTCCTGGCGCGACCGTCGATTCGACGGCTGAGCGGGCCCCGTCGTGCCGACGACGTTTTGAGGGCAGGGGGCCGAGGAGGAGTGTGGTTTACGCTACGCGCGGACTGGTCGAATCGTTGCTCCGTTCGGCCGAGGAGGCCGACCCCGACCAGGTCAGCATCTCGCTGTCGGTCACGCCGGCGGAGGAACTTCCAGGGACCTCGCTCCCCCCGGAGACGCCCGTCTTCACCCATTTCTACATGCCCGAAGCGGGCGGCTCGGTCAACTTCGTCTTCGGCGTCGACCTCGGGACGCCCGCCGGCCAGACCCAGGGCCGGTTCGTCTCACACCCCAACGGCGAGTTGCGCGTCCGCCAGACAGACGACTTCAAGGAACTCATCTTCGTCGCCGTCCCGCCGTGGACGACCGATTCGCTGTCCGTCTTCGACCGCCGCGGCGAGGAACAACCCCTGGAGTTACTCGACGTCGAACCGCCGGAAGAGTTCCCCGAGTGAGAGTATAGCTGGAGTCGAGAGCGAGAACCCGGCCTCCGGGGAGCTACCGCTCGCGGCGGTCGTCAGTCCAGATAGCCCAGGTCCTCGAGCTGGTCGGCGATCTCCGAGAACTCGGCCTCGGTGAGTTCGCCCTGCTGTTCGTGCTGGATGACGATGCTGCGCAACAGGAAGCGGACGAGGTCGCTCGTACTCGAAAAGCTCGTCCCCTCGATGGTCTCCTCGACGCGGTCGGCCAGGTCTTTCGGGATCGAGACCGTGGTGTAATCGGTCATATCGACCCGCAGGCGCGGCGGGCGGATAGGCGTTGTGTCAGAGAGACGGCGGCGCGTTGCGGTTTCACCTCGCCCAGGTCAGACCGCTTCGACGGTGCCTTCCCAGTATTCGGCGTCGCCGGAGACGGCCATACTGACGGTCATCTGTCGAGTCTCCTCCTCTTCGAACGACTCTTTCTTGCTCGCGGAGTTGAGTTCCTCGTCGGACCCGTTGTACGTCGTGACGGTCACGAGGATCTCACCGGCGCTCCCATTGTTTCGGACCAGAATATCGAAGTCGGTCTCACCCAGCAGGCTCCCTTCGACGGAGGTGTCCTGCACTTCCGGATCGGGGCCTGTCGCCGAACAGCCCGCCAGTGCCACTGTCGACGCGGTCGCGGCCGTGGCAGAGATGAACATCCGTCGTCTCATTTCAGCCGTTGCTCAATCTGCTGGGTAATGAATATCTCGATTCAGACAAATATGTGATGTTAGGAGAACACGATTCTCCGGGAGTGCCGGAGAAAAGAGCCGGATTTCAGTCGAGAAGTGATTCGATCTACATCAAGAACTGTACCCTAAACGTACGCCGAGCGAAGCGAGGCGTTTCACCGCCGGAGCGGGGCGAAGCCCCCGGAGGCGGCTTTTTCGCCCACGTTTTTGCCGGTCGGGTTCCCCGCAGCGCCGCCGCAGGCGGCGCGAGGAAACCCGACCGGGAAAAAGGTGGTTCGTAAGGGCTTTTTCGGGAGGGCACGCACGTCGGGTATGTTGATAACCGTCTCCGGGCCCGCGGGGAGCGGGAAGAGTACGTTCGCCGCGGCGCTGGCGGACGAACTCGGCTACGAGCACGTCAGCGGCGGCGATATCTTCCGCTCGCTGGCCGACGAACGGGGTGTCTCCGTGGTCGAGTTCAACCGCCTCGCCGAGGAGGACGACCAGGTGGACAGGGACCTCGACCGCCGACTGCGCGAGATCGCGAGCGAACGCGACGACGTCGTCCTCGAATCCAGGCTCTCGGGGTGGATGGCCGGCGACCACGCCGACATCAAGGTGTGGCTCGACGCGCCGCTCTCGGTTCGCATCGACCGGATCGCCGACCGCGAGGACAGCGACCCCGAGACGGCCCGGGCCGAGACGGTCGAACGTGCCGAGAGCGAGGCACGTCGCTATCGCGACTACTACGGCATCGACATCGACGACCGTTCGATCTACGACCTCGTCCTGAACACCGCGCGCTGGACCCCCGAGGGGGAACTCGACATCGTTCTGGCGGCGGTCGAGGCCTACGAGGCCGACACCGACGAGGGGAAAGTCCCTGTCAGGAACGTCGCGGACCACCTCTGACGATGCGCGGCCCGCCCGGCGACCGCTCGGCCGACGCCCTCCTGGAGTTCGGGGTCGTCAACCTCGACAAGCCCCCCGGGCCCTCCGCCCACCAGGTCGCCGCGTGGGTCCGCGATATGGCCGGCGTCGAGCGGGCGGCCCACGCCGGAACGCTGGACCCGAAGGTCACGGGCTGTCTGCCGATGCTCCTGGGCGACGCGACACGACTCGCGCAGGTCTTCGACGACAGCGTCAAGGAGTACGTCGCGGTGCTGGAACTCCACGGTCCCGCGCCCGCCGATCTGGAAACGACAGCCGCCGAGTTCGAGGGCGAGATCTACCAGAAACCACCGAAGAAGAGTGCCGTGGTCCGGCGGTTGCGCGTGCGGGAGATCTACGACCTGGACGTGCTCGAAGTCGAGGAACGGCGTGCACTCCTGCGGATTCGTTGCGAGAGCGGGACCTACATCCGGAAGCTGTGTCACGATATCGGGCTGGCACTGGGAACTGGCGCGCACATGGGTGACCTGCGCCGCGTGGGGACCGAGCCGTTCGACGACACCGACCTCGCGACGTTACAGGACTTCGCGGACGCGCTCGCGTGGGCGGAGGAGGGTGACACCGAGCCACTGACGGAGGTCGTCCAGCCGGCCGAGCGAGTGCTGGTCGACCTGCCGCGGGTGACCATCGCCGAGAGTGCGGCGCGCGAGGTGGCCGAGGGTGCGCCCGTCTACGCGCCCGGTGTGCTGGACGCCGACGAGGCCGACGAGGGGGCGCTGGTGGCCTGCTATACGCCGGACGGTGCAGCAGTCTGTCTGGGGTATCTGGTGGGCGATCCCGAGGCCGAGTCCGGGGCGGTCGTCGACCTGGAGCGAGTGCTGGTGTGAGCGACCCGCCCTGAGTAAGAATTTAGTTCTTACAACCGCTCGATTCACGTATGAGCGAGAGTACGCGGGTCACGGACAAAGGGCAGACGACGATCCCCAAAGAGTTGCGCGAAAAGTACGGGATCGACCCGGGTGACGAAGTGATCTGGATCGACACGGGCGATGGGCTTCGCGTCATTCGTGCGGACACCGACGCGGGTCGCGGGATGCTGGCCGAGGGACTCGACGACGCCGAACGGGCGGAACTGGCCGAGTCGCTCACCGCCGATATCCGCCAGCAACAGCGCACCGAGTGGGACGTATGAACCGTTACACCACCGATGCCGTCGGATTCGTTCGATACCTCGTCAACGAACTGGGGAAGGAAGCCGACCGGATCTATTCACGGGCAGAACGCGGCGAGGTCGTCGTCGAACTGCCCGGTATCGCCGCTTCGGAGACACTGTATCGGATCCAGAAAGGTCATCCGGCGAACGGCGTCAGTCTTCCCGGGACAGCCGAGGATGTCGCGGCCGGGATCCGGAATTTTCTCCCCGTGACACTCGTCGAAACGACGGTCGAAGACCTCGATCTGGTCGCCAGTTCCCGCGGGAGTCTCTCACTTCACGACGCGATGATCGTCGCCAGCCATCGAACCAGAGAGACCGAGGCCGTCATCACTACCGACACTGACATCGACGAGTACGGTGCCACGGTGGTCTGGGACTGACCGGTCACGGCGCGATCGAAACAGGGGTTACGAGCCGACTGAGCCGTCTCTCACTGGTCACAGCGTTTGTGAAAATCGAAGCGTCACGGCGAGCGACACGGATAGAAGTCGATCCTGTGACACCGGTTCAAAACGAAGGGCTTAATCAGGGGTGGGTCCTCTGCCGTAATGCGGGACCGTGGGGTAGCGGTATCCTCGGCGCATGGGGTGCGTCGGACCTGAGTTCGAATCTCGGCGGTCCCACTACATTTTCACGGCGCTCATTCACGAGCGTCGCCGCAGCGAACGTCACTCCGACTCGTCCACCCAGTCGGGCCGCTCGACTGCCGTCTCTCCCACGTCGACGACTCGATGGCTGATCGTCAGGCGGACCCGCTCTTCGAGATCGCAGTGGTTGCAGTGGTAGTAGTGCTCACTCGGGGAGTCGACTGGAGCAGTTCCCGCAGTAGTCGAAGCCCTGTTCGTTCGTCGCGCCACACTCGGGGCAGCGGACGGACATCTCGCCGTCCTCGTAGACGAAGTTCGATTCCGTGTGGTCCGACTCTTCGGGAGGGATCTGGTAGCCCAGTTCTTCGAGTTTCGACTGCTTCGGTCCCTGGCCGCGGATCCTGCCGAGAGTTCCCGCCGCACCTGTCTGCCCGCCGACGTCCCCGCCGAGCTTCCAGCCGATCACTCTCCCGATTACGATCAAGCCCGTACTCACCAGTAACAGCACAATATCGACGGTCGTGACGCCCCCGAACGAGACGCCCGATGGGCCGAGGAACGTGTTCACCGCGACGAGGAGAAACAGCACCATCCCCGCCAGGTAGAACAGGAGTCCGGCGCCCTGCCAGAGCAGCGTCTTTCGAAGCGACTGGCGCATACTCAACAAACGGGCTTGAGAGATATCAAAGTGTAGCCCGAGCGTCGGTCGTCGGTCCGCAACGACGAGCAATCTCCGGTGTGGGGCGCCGAGTCGAAAGCCGGCAACCCACCCAGTAGAGCCGGAGAGTTTTGCCACTGGCGGCTCATTCGCAGGTATGGAGTACACGACACTCGGGTCGACCGGCGTCGAAGTCAGCCAGGTCTGTCTGGGTTGCATGAGCTTCGGGAGCGGGCGCGAGTGGACGCTCGACGAGGACGAGAGCCACGAACTCATCGACCGCGCGATAGAACTGGGGGTCAACTTCTTCGACACGGCGAACGTCTACTCGACGGGCGAATCGGAGGCGATCCTCGGGTCGGCACTGGCGGAGTACGACCGCGACGAACAGGTCGTCGCCACGAAGGTCTTCGGCGAGATGGCCGACCATCCCAACGCGCAGGGCCTCTCGCGGAAGGCCATCGAGCAGGAACTGGAGAACTCGCTGGATAGACTGGGGATGGACACCGTCGACCTCTATCAGATCCACCGCTGGGATTACGACACGCCGATCGAGACGACGATGCGAACCCTCGACGACGCGGTGCGGCGGGGACAGGTCCGCTATCTCGGCGCCTCCTCGATGTGGGCCCACCAGTTCGCCGAGGCGCTCCACACCAGCGACCGACTGGGACTGGAGCGGTTCGCGACGATGCAAAACCACTACAACGTCCTGTATCGCGAGGAAGAGCGGGAGATGCTTCCCCTGTGTGACCGTGAAGACGTCGGCGTCATCCCGTGGTCGCCCCTGGCCCGTGGCGTGGCCGCTCGTCCCCACGAGGAGATGGCGGCGACGACGCGCGGCGAGACCGACGACTACCTGAAAGGGATGCCCTACCTCCAGGGCGGCGGCGAGACGGTCAACGAACGCGTCGGCGAACTCGCCGAGGACTACGGCGTCACGATGGGGCAGATCGCGCTGGCGTGGCTGCTCGACAGGGAGTGGGTCGACGCACCCATCGTCGGGACGACGAGCATCGAACACCTCGAAGAAGCCGTCGAAGCGACCGAGATCGACCTCGACGGCTCGGACGCCGAGTACCTCGAAGAACCGTACGAACCGCTGCCTGTCGCCGGTCACGAGTAACCGCACCCCGTCGCCGCCAGAGGAGAAGTGAGCGTCGGTTCGGCGATACTCGAACCGCCTCGCGGAAACCAGACCCGTTCGCCGGCACTCTCACACTTAAGCCGCTGTGTGTGGACGGGCCCGACATGGGAGACGTTCTCGTTCTCAACGGAACAGCACACGGCATTCCCTCAGCGGAGTGTGCCCAGGCGCTACGGGACCGACTCGACGACTACGAGGTCCACCTCGCCCGAACCGACAGCGAAGAGCGCGAGTTGATCCCCGACGCGGAGGTCGTGGTCGGCGGTTCTCTCGGCGGGGAGTTGCTCGATGCGGCCGAGAGCCTGGAACTGTTCGCCTGTTCGTCGGCGGGCGTCGGCCACCTCGACCTCGACGAGTTCCGCGAACGCGGGATCCCGGTCACGAACGCTTCGGGCGTCCACGGACCGAACATCGCCGAGCACGTCCTCGGCTGGCTCCTGATGATAACCCGACGGCTCGACGAGGGACTCGCCCGTCAGGACCGCCGCGAGTGGCGACACTTCCAGGCGATGGGCGAACTGAACGACTCGCGAGTGTGCGTCGTGGGACTGGGCGCTATCGGAACGACCATCGTCGAGCGACTCTCGGGGTTCGACCTCGAAACTGTGGGGGTCCGCTACACGCCCGAGAAGGGCGGCCCGACCGACGAGGTGTACGGCTTCGACGAACTGGAGTCGGCACTCGTCGGTGTCGACTATCTCGTGATCGCCTGCCCGCTCACGGAGACGACCGAAGGGCTGATCGGGGCGGACGAACTCTCCTGGCTCCCGCCCGAAGCCGTACTCGTGAACGTCGGGCGCGGACCGATAGTCGAGACGGAGGCGCTGGTTGACGCTCTCCGGGGGAACAAACTCCACGCCGCCGCGCTGGACGTGACGGACCCGGAACCGCTCCCCGAGGACCACGAACTCTGGAATCTGGGGAACGCCTACATCACCCCGCACAACTCCGGACACACGCCCCGCTACTGGGAGCGCGTGGCGGAGATCCTGGTGCGGAATCTCGATCGAGTCGAGGAGACCGGCACGTTCGAGGGCCTGGAGAACCAGGTAGCCTGACAGTCCTCTCTGCCCAGGGCGTCGACCGTGTGGGTGTCAGTCGTGTCGCTGGCCGACCGAGGGGTCGGTTTCGCGGGCGGCGATGGCCCGTTCGATGGCCTGTTCGAGCGCGCGAAAGTGCATCTCTTCGATGGCGCCCTCGGGCGTGTACCAGCAAAACTCGTCGCGCTCGTCGCTCAGTTCGACGTTCCGACTGCGCGCCTCGACGCGGTAGAGGACCGCGTACACCGGCGAGTTGCCGCTCCCCCAGATGTCGGTGACCGTCTTGACCGGTCGTTTGACCGTCGTCTGGAGGCCGACGTCGTCGTAGAGTCGACGTCTGAGTGCCGGTTCGGGGTCCGACCCCGCCTCGATGCGGCCACCCGGGAAGGTCCACGGCCGCAACCCGCTCGTGACGAGGAGGATGTCGCCGTCGGGCCCGAAGACGATCCCCCGCTGTGTGACGTTCCCTTCGAAGTACTCCTCGCCCATCGTATCGGTGATACGTTCCGACGCCCTTGAACGTTTACGTCCCACTTCCCCGACGTGGACGTTTCGACCGCCTCGTAGAACTGTGATACTACCTCAGATCGGAACGGAACGGCTGTCGGACCCGATCTCCGACTCGAACCGGCGTCGGTCAGCTGTACTGGAGGTTCACTTCGACGATGTTCGCAGTACTGAGCACTTCCGAGGGGATCGTCTCCTCGAACCGTTCACCGTTCATACGGCTCTTCGGGCCGGAGACGCTGACGGCCCCGACGACGCCGTTGGCGGTGGTGATCGGTGCGGCGATACAGCGGACGCCTTCGACGCGCTCCTCGTTGTCGATCGCGTACCCACGTTCGCGGATCTCTTCGAGTTGTGTATCGAGTTCCTCCCGGTCGGTGATGGTGTTCTCGGTCACGGGCTCGAGTCCCTGGTCGGCGAGTATCGCGTCGCGTTTCGATTCGGAATACTCGGCGAGGATCGCTTTCCCCATCGCCGTCGTGTGCAGGTCGACGACCATCCCCTCGTAGGTGTCCAGCTGGACTGACTGGGTGCCCTTGAGCTTGTAGAGGAAGATCCCTCGCCCGTCCTCCTCGGTCATCAGGTTCGCGTGTTCGCCGGTGTCGGTCGCCAGCTGTCTGAGTTCCGACTCCGCGACCTGGAAGAGTTTCTTCTGTGACCGCGCGTACCCACCCAGGTTGAGGAACTTGATACCCACTCTGAAGGTGCGGCCGTCCTTGACGAGATAGCCCGCGTCGGTGAGTGTCTTCAGGTGGTCGTGGACCGTACTCCTGGGTTTCTCGAAGTGTTCGGCGACTTCCGGGAGTGTCGCGCCGTCCAGTTGGTGGACTGTCTCGGCGACGTCGAGGCTCATCGCAGTCGACTTGATCGGCGGGTCCTCGTCCGTGTACATACGACTGGCATCGTGGCGCACGACAATCAATCGTCCGGTATAATCGGATCCCCTGGGCCGGAGCCCTCGGGTCGAACCTCTCGGGCCGGAACCCTCGGGCTGGATCCGTCGTATCTTTTGGGAACCCTCCCGCGAATGGCTGTCTCGTCGGACGACACGGGAATATTCCACATGTGCCCGTGATATCTGGTTGCCACTGGTCACGTACTTTCATTACCTGTCGACTCGATACACTCTCCGCTGCGGTAACAGGCGACTGTACCGCACCATCGCGGACCGGAGGAGATCATGTCCGAAGAGACACAGACTGATGCGGACTACGGGAAGAGAGTGAACCGACGAACAGTGTTGCGGTCGGCGGCAGTCGGTAGCGCGGTGGCAGGTGGGGCCGGAATCGTCGCGGGGAATCGGTCGAACCACGACGACGATGGCGACGAGAACGGCAGTCCGGGGTTCCCGCCGTCGGGGATCACGGAGTACGGTCGGTCGGTCGATCTGGGGAACGGCGAAGTGCGGACGTTCACGAGCGTGACGGGGTCGGACGACCCCAGGTACCACGGCGTCGAGTTCGACCGCGCGGCGCTGGAGGGACTCCCGAGCGCGGAGGACCTGGCCACCGCCGACAACCGGGGGGAGACGGACAAATACCGGGCCGGGGGACAGGCGGCGACAGTCCACTTCAAGGAGTCGCTGCAGTTTTTCGTGCCCTTCCCGGACGCGGCGGCGACGCCGTTCACGTTCCTCGGGCTCAACTGGAACCCCGGCGGCCACCACGGCGGGGCGGGCGCCTGGCTGAAGCCCCACTTCGACATCCACTTTCACATGCTCGACCCGGCGACGGTCGACAGCATCGAGGGACCGGGACTCCCGCCCTACGACACCGGGAACGGGGAGTTCACTGGGGGGACCCCTGCCCCGGACCCCGACGGCCGCGTCGAGTCGACGAACTTCGACGACGACCAGCTCCCGGAGGGGTACGCGCGGCCGCCGGAGGTCGTCGCCGACCAGCGATACATCACCGACATGGGCGAGCACGCGGCGCCGGGTGACGCGCCGGAACTCCCGGACGCACCCGGCGAACCCGGCGACCCCGACCAGTTCACCAACACGCTCATCCAGGGGTTCGTCGGCGACTCGGAGGGGTCACGACTCGCGTTCGTCGAACCGATGGTCACGCTGGAGTACCTGCGAGGGATCGACCACAACGAGCGGTTCGACGTCCCCCAGCCCGAAACGTACCCCCACGAACAGCAACACCCGACGCGGTACAGCGTCCGGGACGTCCCGGCCAACGACACGATAACGGTCGTCCTCCAGGACTTCCAGGAGGTCTGAGACGACTTCCGGGAGGTCTGCGACGACTTCCAGGAGGGCAGAGTCCAGTCCGGGCCCGTGCTCGTGTCCGTACCCGTGCCCGGGCCCGTGGGACTTAACCCGTGATCGGCACAATCGAGGCGTATGACAGCAGGCGACGCGTTCGCACAGCGACAGTTCACGTTCGACTACCAGCCGGGCGAACTGCGCTGTGGTCGGGGCTGTGTCGCGGGCCTGGGAGAGGCACTCGCCGACCGCGACCTCGACAGCGCGCTGGTGGTGACGGGGACGAACGTGGGCGCGAACCCCGAAGTCGTGGACCCCGTCGAGGCCGGCCTGGGCGACCGACTCGCGGGCGTCTTCGACGGGACTACACCCGAGAAGTACCTCGCGACCGGGCTGGCGGCCGCCCGCCGCGTTCGCGAGGATGACATCGACGCGATGGTCGCCGTCGGGAGCGGCAGCAGTCTCGACGTCGCCAAAGTCGCGAGCGCGCTGGGGAGCAACGACGACCTCGACGCTGCCGCCGAACACACTCTCGAAACAGGTTCGGTCCCGCTCGACGACGGCGGAACCCCGACGCCCGTCCTGGCGGTGCCGACAACGCTGGCTGGTGCCGACCTCTCGGTCCTCGCCGGCATCGGCCTCACGCTCGACCCCGAGAACACCCCCGAAGAGGAGATTCCGGGAGGTGGCGTTAGCGACGGTCGGCTGATGCCCGCGGCACTGTTCTACGACCTGGCACTGTTCGAGACCACCCCGAAGGGCGTGCTCTGTGCGTCGGCGATGAACGGCTTCGACAAGGCTGTCGAGTGCCTCTACTCGCCACACGCGACACCCGTGACCGACGGGACAGCGACGCGGGCACTCTCGCTGATGCAGTCTGGCTTCGAGACACTCCCCGAGGACGACATGGACGAGGACGCACTCTACGAGTCGGTCGCGGGGGTCGTCCTCGCGCAGTACGGCATCTCGACCCCCGATGTCTATCGCGCCTCGATAATCCACGCCTTCGGTCACGGCTTCAACGGCTACGGTATCCACCAGGGTACCGCCCACGCCATCCTCGCGCCCCATGTCCTCCGCTATCTCTTCGACGAGGTGGACGGTCGCTGCGACCTGCTCGCCGAGGGGTTCGGCGTCTCCGACGCGGACGCGACCGACGCGGAACTCGCCGAGGCAGTCGTCGATGCAGTCGCGAGCGTCAGGGACGACCTCGGACTCCCGTCGCGACTCCGGGAGATCGACGGGCTCGAACGTGGGGACTTCCCCGGTATCGCCGAAATCGTCGCGGAGGACGGCTTCCTCGACAACGCGCCCGAGGGTGTCGACCCCGACACCGACGACGTGGAGGCTGTCCTCGACGACGCGTGGTGAGGTGGGGGAGTAGCTGCCTGCATCGTGTCTCGGGGCCCTTCTCACACCTCTTTCGCTCGTTCGTGAACGGTAACGGAAGGGTGTGTACTGACCGATTGCGGTGAATCGAACGTCCGCCGAGCGAAGCGAGGCGGTTCACCGCCGGAGCCGTCGAAGACGGCGGAGGCGGCCTTTTTAACCCATGTTTTTGCCGCGAGTGGTACCCGCAGCGAACACGGTGAGCGAGGATACCCGAGCGGGAAAAACATGGCCTGAATTGAACGACCTCTCACTGGTCGTCGGTGGATTGATGCGGGCGACCTCGGAACCGCCACACATGGTCGGACACACGACGTACGATTACGCGGGCGAGACAGCTATCGTCACGGGGTCGACGAAGGGCATCGGCCGCGGTATCGCGGAGGGACTCGCCGACGCAGACGCGAACGTGGTGGTCAACTCACGTACCGAGGCCGACGTCGAACGCGTCGCGGCCGAACTCGACGAGCACGGAACGGGCGACGTGATCGGCGTCGCCGGGGACATGGCCGAACCGGAAGATATCGAGACGCTCGTCTCGACGGCTATCGACGAGTTCGGGCAGGTCGACCTGCTGGTCAACAACGCCGCCGTCTGGCCTCGCGAGGAGTCGCTCGTCGACGCGTCACTGGAAGACTGGGACTACACGCTCGGGGTCAACGCCCGAGCCCAGTTCTACGCCGCGAAACTCGTCGCGACGCACATGATCGACGAGGGGATCGAGGGCAACATAATCAACCACACGAGCCAGACGGCCGACCGCCGCTCGGGCCCGCGCGGGCTCTACGGCATCTCGAAGACCACAGTGACTGGACTGACGTGGCGACTCGCCATCGAACTCGCCGAACACGGCATCCGGGTCAACGCCGTCTCGACGGACCTCACCGAGACCTACCAGGTCCGCAAGGAAGCCGAGATGGCGGCCGCCGAGGACCCCGACCGCTCTCCCGAGGAGTTCCTCGACGAGTGGGGTCGTCAGCGGCCGATCGGTCGGCTCGGTCGGCCCGAGGACCTGGCGGACGCCGTCATGTACCTGGCGAGCGACCGCGCGAACTACGTCGTCGGGACCGTCCTCCGGGTCAGCGGCGGCGGGAACCTCCAGTGACCGCGTGGGGCCTGGGCTGAAATTCGTCGGCGGCGTCCTCGACGAAAGTTCGCAGATCCCGCGGCGGCCGACCGAGGATCCGCTCGACGGTGTCGGTGACGCGACCGGCGAATCCCAGGCGAGCGGTCGTGTAGATGGCGACCATGACGAGCACGAACCCGAGCGGTACCCCGCGGTCGCGCCACCGTGAGACGAACGCCGGGATCGACGGCGACCGATACCGTACCGGGCGGTCGAGCACGTCACTCAGGACCGCGGCGACCTCGTCGTAGGTCAGCGCGTCCGGCCCGGTGAGGTCGTAGGCCCGGTTCTCGTGACCGGGTTCGGTGAGGACCGCCGCTGCGACGGCGCCCAGATCCCGTGCGTCGACGAAACTCGTCTCGCCGCCGCCGGCCGGGACCGCGATCTCGCCTCGCTCGCGGATCTCCCAGCTGTGGACCTCCGTGAGGTTCTGCATGAAAAAGGAGGCCCGCAGGAACGTGTAGTCGACGCCGCACTCTGCGACGTGGTTCTCGATACGGTGGTGGGGGATCAGGACGTTCTTCTCCGCGCCGAGCGTCGAGAGGTAGACCACGTGTTCGACGCCAGTCCGGGCCATCGCGTCGACGAACCCCGTCACGTCGTCGGCGTCGACGGTCGGCGGTCGCAGCAGAAAGGCGCTATCGACGCCAGCGAGCGTCTCGCCCCACGTCTCGGGTTTGACGAGGTCGAACGCCACGAACTCGTCGGCGTCGAACTGGTCGGCCGCGTCGTCGGGGTCGTGGACCGCCACGCGGACCTCGAAGTCGCTCTCCGAACCGTCGCGCGCCGCGAGCTGGTCGACGACGTGGCGGCCGACGGTTCCGGTCGCACCCGTCACGAGCACGGTCCGGGTCATCGCGGAGCCCCGCCGACGACGAGAGCGCCGACGGACGCCGCGGCGACGACGACGTGCATGACCATCAGCGCGAGTACGCCGGGCACGGTCGCCGCCGGGTCGCCGGCCAGCAACCCGAGGTCGGGCAGAAAGGAGACGACGAGCACGGCCGCCGCGACCCGGACGAACGTGCGGTCGACGTCGTCGACGTACCTGGAAAGGAGAACGTAGACGACCGTCGCGCCGACAGCACCCAGCGCCGACAGGAAGACCACGGGCGGGTACGTCAGCGCCCGGAAACCGGGTGCGACGCCGGCCGCTCCGAGCGCCCATACGAGCGCCGCGTTGACCAGTACCGACGCGACGACGGCGAGGGTACCGCGGACCGTCACCGGTTGCTGGCGAACGCTTGCGAGGCCGGATCGCGTCTCTGCCATGGCTATCAGTACGTCTTCAGAACATATACACTCGTCCCCGCTGGTTCCAGTTTCCGTCCCCGGCCCCGGGACGGGTGTCGCTTCCGGTGGCCGCAGCCAGCCGTGAGTGTCGCTTCCGGTGGCCGTAGCCAGCCGTGAGTGCCGCTTCCGGCAGATATTTTCTGGACTCTGCCGAACCCCGGGTATGACCATCGAGCGGGTCGCCGTCACGGGCGGCAACGGCAAGATCGGGACGGCGATACTCGCGGAGTTCGCCGAACACGGCTACCACACGATAGACGTCGCCCGTGGGAAACAGCGCGAAGAGGTCTCCGACGAGTACCGGACGACGGACCTGCTCGACGCCGGCGAGGTCTACGGCGCGTTCGCGGCGAGTGACGCCGATGCCGTCGTCCACATGGGAACGATCCCCTCGCCCACCAGCCACGCCGGCCACACGACTTTCGAGAGCAACGCCATGTCCGCCTATCACGTTCTGGAGGCCGCGACGGCCCTCGGTCTCGAAGCGGTCGTCCTCCCGTCGAGTATCAACGTCATGGGTGCGGACTTCCAGGAAGCCGAGACGGACGTCCGCTACCTGCCAGTCGACGAGGACCACCCGCTCACGCCCCGTGACCCCTACGCGCTGGGCAAGCACACGACGGAAGTCCTGGGCGATGGCTTCGCTCGCCGGCCCGACACCCCGCAGGTCGCCTCGCTGCGCTATCCGTGGGTCGCCACGAGCGAGGAGCTCCGCGGTGCCTACGCCGAAACCGACCGGAGTCTCGCCGGCATCCGCGACGCCGACTGGGGCGGCCGGAGCACGCTCTTCTCGTATCTCCACCTCGACGACGCCGCCAGTATCGCCCGTCGGGCTATCGAAGCCGACCTGGACGGCCACGAAGCGTTCTGGGCGGTCGCGGCCGACACGAACGCCGCCACCCCCTCCGACCGACTCGTAGCGGAGTTCTTCCCGGGGGCGGAGGTCCGCGGCAAGTTCGACGAGTTCGAGTCGCTGATCAGTACCGAGAAAGCCCGCGACCTGCTCGACTGGGTGCCCGAGCGGTCCTGGCGGGAGCTGTAGCAGTCCCGGCAGGGACGGGAGTGCCCTCGGCGAAACCCGTCGACTCCGCCGAAACCTGTGGCTCGCGATAGAAATCGTCCGCCGAAAAAAGGCTCACTGTGTCAGTCGGTCCGGGCCGAGCCCGGGACCGGTGCTGGATCGTCCTATTCTCCGCCGGAACTAGACGTGGATTCCGACGAACTACCGCCGCCGGAGCCCGTTCCGCTGCCCGACCGGCCGCTCTCGCTGGTGCCGCCGTCGGTCGCGTTGCCGGGGACGACTTCGATGGTGATCGTCCGTTCGTCGGGGAGCGCGTAGGGCGTGCCGTCCGCGTCGACGACCCAGTCGATCCGGAACGTGGCGGTGTTCGTCCCGGTAGTGTTCTTGTCGACGCTGAACACGTTTGCATCGGCGCCGACGTTCCCGACCAGCACCGTGCCGTTCCCGGTGTTGCCGTCGAACGCTTCGGCGGACGCGTCGGCGTGGTGTTCTGACCAGCCAGCGCTGGCTCCTGCGCGCGAGGCGTTGATCGAGACGTCGGCCCTGAGACCGATAGAGGGCTCGCCGGTGCGGTTGAGGCTCAGCGACATCGCGGAGATGCCGTTCGTGACGTTCGTCAGCGTGACGTTCGTCGTCGCCCGCTCGCCGACCGCGACGGTGAGCGTCTCGTTTGCGAGTTCGACGCCGAGCTGGCGGTCGAGGCTCTTGCCGACGACCACGCGACCGGTGGCGACCGCGCCGCCGTCGCGCGTGTCGACGCCGCTGAACTGGAACTCGTACATCCCCGCGTCGAAGGCGTCGACCGAGGCGTTGATCGAGTTACGCTCGCCCATCTCGATGCGGGCGGCCGGTTCGCCGTCGACGGTTTCGACGCCGACGAAGCCGGGCACGTCGCCCAGCGCGTTGCGGAGTTCGGCGGCGGACGCCGACTCGCCGGTCGAGCGCTCGGCGCTCACGTAGGCGTCGTAGTCGGTCCGGTGGGACTCCGCGGTGAGGGTGACGACGCGTTCACCGGCGGCGACGTTGAGGAACGTCTGGCTGGTCTCCAGCCGGAAGAAGTCCTGCATCGTCAGCGTGAACGCCGCTTCCTCGCGGTCGGCCGGGCCCGTCACCCGTCCGTCCTCGAGTTCGACAGCCTGCCCGTCGGCCGTCTGGAGGACGTACTCGCCGCGCGGCAGCGTCGCGGACTCGACGACCGCCTCGCCGCCGTCGACCGCGATCCGGCGGACGACGTGAGGTTCGAACTCGTCGTGCTCGTCGGGGATCCGGACGAGTTCGTAGGTCTCACCGCCGTCGCTCACCCGGAGGTTCTGCCCGCGGTAGACCGTCTCGTTGGACGTGATGCCGACGTCGGCGGCGATACTCGCGTCGGCCGAGGTGTCGGACTCGGGGATCGACACGCTGTCGAGCGACGCCGAGAACTGGTCGCGGAGCGGGTACTGCACGGTCGCGAACGTCAGGTCGTCGCCGGTGCGAGCCACCGTGGTGGGGTAGCCCGACGTCTCGACTGTCTCGTCGAACAGCTGGGCACCGTCGGTACCGATACCGAGCAGTCGCATCCGGGAGCGCTCGCCGGCGAGCAGGCCTTCCTGTCCGACGAGGGCGAACCCGCCGTCGACCGGGATCAGCTGCTGGACCTGCGTCTGAGTTCCGACGCCGTAGACGCGGGTCCAGGTGGTCTGGCCCTCGCTGTCGATGCCGGCAGCCCACGTGGACATCCCGCCCGCTCCGAAGCCGGGACGTTGCTGGCCCGCGAGGACGACGCCGCCGTCCTCAGCAGGGACCGCTCCGACGACCCGGTCCGCGTCGATGCCGGGATAGGTCTCGTTGAGCGTCGGACGCCCGGACTCGGTGGTCCGGAGCACCCACGGCTCGCCGAAGCCGGCTTCCCCGGCCACGAGGAAGCCGTCCTCTGTCCGTTCGAGCGAACTCGGCGACGCCCTGACGTCGTACGTCCGCTCCCAGACCGTGTCGCCGCCGGCGTACTCGGCGAAGCGGACGCTCTCGGACTCTGACTCGGACCCGGCCGTCGTGTAGGTGACCGCGACGCCGTCGTCGCTGGTGACGAGCGACGCGCCGAGCGCGTAGCCGGTAGTCCCGTCGAGAGTGGTCTGCCAGGCGACGTCACCGCCCGCCGTCAGCCGGCCGAGTACGAACTTCCCCGCTCGATACCCGGCTTCAGGGTCCGCTGGACGGTCGGTTTTCAGGAAGTACACCGAATCGCCGGAGTCGACCGTGAGGTCGACGATCCGGGTGTTGTTCGCGCCGTCGAACGTCGTCGTCCACTCGGTGTTGCCGTCGGCGTCGAACCGCATCACCGTCGCGTTGGCGGTCCGGTTCTCCGCTCCACCGACACCGATGGAGGCGGAGACGCCGCCCGCGACTGTCCCGCCGTCACCGGCCCCGGCGACCGCGAGAAACGCCGTCTGGTTGTACGCGCTATCCGTCGTGACGTCGGCCGTCGCGGCCGGCGCCGTGGAGGAGTGTGCCCCCGCCGTCGCGGCCGCCGGCACCGTCAGGGCGACGGTACTGACGACCAGCAAGAGGACGAGGCCGCACGCGGAGACTGTTTGCCGTTGCATGTACGCGAGTCGACTCCCGGCCACCCATAGTAGATGCCGGTGGCTGAAAGAGCGACTTTTGTGATGTGTTCGCACGGTATCTTCGACAGCCCTCCCAGTACCCTGGCGGTTCTCATAGCGCCTCTGACGGCGCAGTTTTATACTGGACTGCGAGGCGAATGCACCGACCTACCGTGGTCGGGGATGAAGCCGACACGAAAGGATACAAACCATTAAATTAACACATCACTGATCAAGAGATAGTGATGGAATACAGTCCCCGCTACCGTGCCTATCCGACACAAGAGTAGCGGACCGACTGGAACACCATCTCGACGTTCATCGCCAACTCTACAATCAGGTTCGCTGGGACTACGAAAACAGTCCTGAGGACGACAAGCCAAGTGAGTACGACCAGAACAACAAACTCCCAGAGTGGAAACAACGGTGGTCGCTGTTCAGCGAACTACACTCGAAGGCCGCGCAAGCCACCGTCGGTCGCTTCCACCACGATCTCACCGTTCTGCGTGAACTCAAAGAGAAGGAGTACAAGGTTGGTCGTCTCACGCGGCAAGCACCCAGTGATTCTTGCAGAGGGACTTTGCTGAACTAGGGCTGGGATGGTCCGAAGCAACGCCTGTGGAGACTGTGACCGCTACGGACACTGCTGACTTCCGAGAGGTGTCTGCAAGTCACGTCGTGGAAACAGGAAGCCTGCCCTCGTGAGACCAGGATTTCCCGCGCCACCGTGCGCGGGGTAATATTCAAGCGGTCGACAGTCGTAGGCCGAGGCGTGACTCCAGGGGACACTCCGTCGGACGTGCCGCTGTACGAGGACCAGGCCGCCAGGGACGAGGGCTACCGACGCGCCGAGCGAGAGTCGACGCCGTTTTTCGCGGTCGAGCGCTACGAGGAGGGGTACGCCGTCACCTACGACCTGCTCCCGGCCGGCCGGGCGCTCTCGAAACCCGCCCGCAAGGAACTGGAGACGCAACTCACCCGCGAGGTGGAGGATCTCGTCGGCGACCCCGGGGTCCCGACAGCCGAAGTCAGCACGACTGTCGGCGAGGAACTGGGTACCGTCTCGCTGTTCGACCGCGAGGAGACCGCCCGGCAGGTGGCCGCAGTGGTCGCTCGAACGGTCCTCGACGGGGACAACTGGGTGACGGCCTCCCCACCTGGCTCTGCTGACGGGGACGTGCGCCGGAACTGACCATCTCTGAAGTTGCAACGACAGATGGCTCAGAACGTGAGCCGTTCGAGCAACCGACGCGCGAACCGCGGCCGGCGTGACTCGTGGGGGTACACGGTAATCGTCGTACACCCCGGACTCGGGAACACCGGGCGGTCGTCGAACAGCACGTCTCGAAGTCGCTCGTCGGCCCCGCGACGCACCACCACGTCGGGGTTCGACGGTCGCCCGCCGTCGGCTCTGACGGACTCCGCACGCACCGGAACGGAGAATATCTCCGAGAGCTCGGACTGGTAGTCGTCGATCGTGCGCCTGTACTGGTCTGCCCCCTTCCGTTCAGCGGGATACCAGAGCGAAATCCCGCCACGGTTCGCGGCGGCGAGCGCCTGGGCGACGTTCGCTGCCAGTGGCGGATACGGGCCGCCGTCCCCGGAGAGCACGACGCGTTCCGGCCGGTCGTACCCGAGATTGTCCACCAGGAGCACGTCACACGAGGCGTGGCGAACGACCCAGTCTATCGGGTCGCCGAACAGTCGCGAGCGGAGTCGGAGCGGCTCGTGTTCGGCCACGATGGTGTCTACGCCCCGGTTGTTCGCGAAGTTGACGACCGCGTGTTTCGTGTCGTGACTGACGATCTCGTCGGCCTCGATATCGACGTCGAGCTCCGCCGAGAGCGACTCGATCCGCGTCTCGTAGGAGACGTCCGACGAGGACTGTCCCGTCAGGTCGTCGGTGAGCGGAGCCTGGTCGGGCACTTCCTCGAACCGGCCGACGACCACGCGACCGTTGTCCGGACGAACCAGGTCGGCGGCGATAGCGACCAGCGCTCGTTCGCGGTCCTCGTCGAGGTTCTTGGTGAGCGCGACGAGCACTTCGCGAGGGGCGTCGTCCACGGCGGATTCCGTCTCCGTGAGAGCGTCCCTGCCGACGCGCCGGCGAACGGCGTCCGTCGCGGCGCCCTCTCGGCTGACCCGCGGTCGGACGTAGAGCAGGTACCAGCCGACGCTCCCGACGGTGATGGCCACAGCCCCGACGAGGGCGATCCATCCCATCTGGGTCAACAGGAGGACCCCGGCGATAGCGCCGAACACCTGCACCCAGGGGTACAGTGGCGAAGTGAACTCGGGTTCGTACTCGGCGCTGCCCTCGCGGAAGGCGACGACGGCCAGGTTGATGAGGGCGAACACCATGATCTGGAACGCGCTGGCGAGTTTGGCGATGTCGAGGATCGGGACGAACGCGATGAGCACCAGCAACACCAGACCGGTGAGCGTGATCGAGGCTACGGGCGTCCCGAACCGCTCGCTCACCGTCGAGAGAGAGGGGGGAGCGAGACTATCCCGGCTCATCGCGAAGGGATAGCGCGACGAGGAGAGGATGCCCGCGTTGGCCGTCGAGACGAGCGCGAGGATGGCCGCGAGGATCACGGTCACCACGCCGACCTGTCCGAGCGTCGACTCCGCGGCGACCGCCACCGGCGTCAGCGACCCGGCGACGCTCCCCGGGTCCGTCACGCCGACCAGGACCGCCACGATCGCCACGTACAGGACCGTCGTGAACGCGAGCGACCCGAGGATCCCGAGCGGGATGTTCCGACTCGGGTTCTCGACTTCCTCGGCGACGCTCGCGACCTTCGTGACGCCGGCGTAGGAGACGAACACCAGACCGGTCGCGGCGAGGAGCCCGCCGACCCCGTCTCCGAAGAAGTCGACGTAGTTGGCCGACTGGACACTGGACGCGCTCCCGGCGGCGAACCAGCCCAGAGCAGCCAGCATGACGACGACGATAGCGACCTGTAGCCGGCCGGTCTGTTTCGCGCCGACGACGTTGACGAGTATCAGGACAGCCGCGAGTCCCAGTGCGACCGGTTTCAGCGGGAGGTCGAACAGGAGGAGCAAGTAGGGCACGCCACCGACGAGCGCGAGTGCCCCCTTGAACGAGAGGGAGAACCACGTCCCGACGCCGGCGATCGTGCCGAGCAACGGCCCCATTCCCCGCTCGATGTAGATGTACGTCCCGCCGGCTTCGGGCATCGCGGTCGCCATCTCTGACTTCGACAGGGCTGCCGGCACGACGAGTAGTCCCGCGAGGGCGTACGCGAGTATCACGGCGGGGCCCGCGATCTCCAGCGCGAGCGCCGGCAGGATGAAGATCCCGCTGCCGATCATCGCCCCGATGCTGATCGCGAGGACCGACGGCAGCCCGAGGTCGCGTTCCAGTTCCTTCATAAGGTCTCCACGAGCGCGTCCGACAGGGCGGCCGTCGCACAGACCGGGTCGTGACCGGCTTCGGTGAACGTATCGATGCGGTCCGGAGTGTTGGTCAACACGACGACGTCTGTCACGTCGAACCAGGCCCGAACGACCTGTGCGATGAGCAAGTTGCGGCTGTCCGACTCCGTGGCCACGACGACCGTCGACCCGCTATCGACACCGGCCGTTTCGAGGGTCCGGGCGTCCGTCGGGTCGCCACGGATCCCGGGCGTCTCGGACCGGTCGTGTGATTCGTCTACGACACAGACGGTGTTGCCGTCTTCCCGGAGCCGTCGGGCGATAGCGGACCCGAGATGTTCACCACCCAGTACGTAGTGCGCGCTCTTTTCACATTCCGTGGGTCGGTCTTCTGTGACCGTCGAGTTCGATGTCATGTGCGTGGGTTGGTGCCGGATGGAGTTTCGCTCCGGCCACGTGTGTACATCCACTTTGGTGACGGAAGACCTTAAACTAGCCGATTTTTTTGACGGACCGTCAAATTAAACACCTTATTTGGCCCTACCCGTCATCTATTGTGGTGTCCGGCTCGGCGACCGTCCGGCGTCCCTTGCCCCGGGGACGGAACCGAGTCCGAGGACAGAGCCGGGTTCAGGGACGGAACAAGACTGATAGTCGTCCCGGACACCAGCATCGGTCACAGATGAAGGATGGCGAACTAGACTCTATCGACAGACACATTCTCTACTACCTCCAGCAGGATGCCCGGGGAACGTCATCCAGCGACATCGCGGAGAAACTCGACCTTTCGCCGAGTACCGTCCGAACACGTCTCAATGCGCTCGAAGAGAGCGGTATCGTCCGCGGATACCACATCGACATCGACTACGATCTGGCGGGGTACCCGCTCTACACGAAGATGATCTGTACGGCGGCGATCCCGGACCGCGCCGACCTCGCGGATCGGGCACGCGACATACGTGGCGTTACAGCAGTTCGGGAGATAATGACGGGTGAACGGAACGTATACGTGAACGCCATCGGGAAAGACCACGACGACCTCAATCGGATAAGCGAGGAACTCGACGGGATCGGACTGACCATCGTCGACGAACAGCTCATCCGCGACGAGTTCGTCTGTCCCTACCACGGCTTTCTCGACCAGAACGGCGACTCGTAGGCACGCGGTGGGGAAGTTGCCACCCTGTCGAGGTACGTGGACCGGCCGGCTGTGTCCGGTGGCGCGCTCGAGGGACGGCGACCGGAGGACGGCCAGAATTATATAGACTATCGACGATCTGTCCAATTCACTCACCGATCCGGAGGTTTTTCGGCGCTGATCTCCGGGAACGTCACGCGTTCGAGGTGTCTTGTTTCGCGGCCAGCGGTGGCTTTATACCTATTTCGAGTGTCTATCGGTTCGAACTATGGATCCCGAGAGACGACGACTGCTCAAGGTGCTCGGTGCCGCGGGGCTGGGCGGACTGGCGGGCTGTACCGGCGGACCGACCGAATCGACGCCGACCGAAGAGCCGACGGACACGCCGGCCGACTCCCCGACGCCGACGGAGGCGAGCGGTGGCGGCGACGGCGGGGACGGGACGACGACGGAGACGCCCGGCGGGACGGACGAGACGCCGACGGCCACCGCGACTCCGACCGGAACGCCGATGAACCCGACGTACGTCGGGATGGTGTACGCGACCGGCGGCCTCGGCGATGGGTCGTTCAACGACCAGGCCCAGCAGGGGCTGTACGCGGCCGAGGAGGACTTCGGCGTGCAGTATCAGGAGTCCCAGCCCGAGACCACCTCGGAGTTCAGCACGTTCCAGCGCCAGTACGCCCAGTCGTCGGACCCCGACTACGACCTGGTCTGCTGTATCGGCTTCCTCCAGACCGACTCGCTGGGGACGACCTCCGAGAACTTCCCAGACCAGAACTTCATGCTCGTCGACAGCGTCGTCGACGCCCCCAACGTGGCCAACTACAGGTTCAGGGAACACGAGGGCTCGTACCTGGTGGGGCAACTCGCCGGCCTGCTGACGACCCAGCAGTTCGAGGCGGGTGCTGGCGCGACGACCGGCGACTCGACGAACGTCGGCTTCGTCGGCGGCGTCGGGTCCGACCTCATCCGGCGGTTCGAGGCCGGCTACACCGCCGGCGTGAAGGCGGGCAGTGAGGACGTCGACGTCATCTCCAGTTACGTCGGGAGTTTCAGCGACCCCGCCGGCGGCAAGGAGGCGGCGCTCGCGATGTACAACAGCGGCGCCGACATCGTCTATCACGCCTCGGGCAACACCGGCACGGGCGTCTTCCAGGCGGCACAGGAACAAGGCAAGTTCGCCATCGGCGTCGACCGCGACCAGTCGGTCACCAAGAGTTCCTTCCAGGACGTCATCCTCGCGAGCATGGTCAAACGCGTCGACACCGCCGTCTACAACGCCATCGAGGCACAGGTCGGGGGGAACTTCCCCGGCGGGTCGACCACCACGCTCGGCCTCGCCGAGGAGGGGGTCGACATCGTCTACGGGCAGCAACTCGGCTCGGAGATCCCCGACGACGTCAAGACCCCGATCTCGGAGTCGAAACAGGCGATCATCGACGGCGACATCTCCGTCCCGACCGACCCGGGGAACGCCTGAGCAACGCCCGTCGCCATGACGAGTCTCACACCATGAGTCCGTCGGCAGTCGAGTTACGCGCGATCACCAAGCGGTTCCCGGGCGTGGTCGCCAACGACGAGGTGGACCTGACTGTCGAACGCGGCTCCGTCCACGCGCTGCTCGGCGAGAACGGCGCCGGCAAGACGACGCTGATGAACGTCCTCTACGGACTGTACGAACCCACCGCGGGAACAGTGGTCGTCGACGGCGAGGAGCGAACTTTCGACTCCCCCCGCGACGCCATCGACGCCGGCGTGGGCATGATCCACCAGCACTTCATGCTGGTCGACCCGATGACCGTCACCGAGAACATCACGCTGGGCAACGAGCCCCGGAAGTTCGGGGGGCTGAGCGTCGACCGCGAGCGCGCCCGCGAGGAAGTCGTCGAGTTGAGCGAGCGCTACGGCTTCGACGTCGACCCCGACGCCCGGGTCGCGGACGTCTCGGTGGGCGTCCAGCAGCGCGTCGAGATCCTCAAGGCCCTCTACAGAGGTGCGGACGTGCTGATCCTCGACGAACCCACCGCAGTCCTCACGCCACAGGAGGTCGAGGACCTGTTCGCGGTGCTCGAGGAACTCACCGAGCAGGGCAAGACGATCATCTTCATCACGCACAAACTCGGCGAGGCGATGACCGCCGCCGACGAGATCACGGTCCTGCGCGACGGGGAGAACGTCGGGACCGTCGCGGCCGACGAGTCGACCCGCGAGGAACTCGCGGAACTGATGGTCGGTCGCGAAGTGTTACTCGACGTCGAACGACCGCCCGCCGAGTTCGGGGATACGGTCCTCGACGTCTCGGACCTGGCGGTGGCCGACGACCGGGCTGTCCGCGCCGTCGACGACCTCTCTTTCTCGGTTCGCGAGGGGGAGATCTTCGGCATCGCGGGCGTCGACGGCAACGGCCAGCGCGAACTCGTGGAGGCCATTACGGGACTGCTCGCGCCCGAGAGCGGGACGATCCGTTTCGAGGGCGAGGACGTCTCGGACCGCTCACGGCGCGAGCGCATCGACGCCGGCATGTCCTACATCCCCGAGGACCGACAGGAACAGGGGCTGGTCATGGACTACGACCTCGTCGGGAACGCCATCCTGGGCAGTCAGCACGCGCCACCCTACGCCCGGAACGGTCGCATCGACTGGGGCGAGGCGAGCGACCACGCCGAGTCGGTCGTCTCCGAGTACGACGTCCGCCCGCCCGAGACCCGGACCGAGGCCGAGTCGCTCTCCGGAGGGAACCAGCAGAAGTTCGTCGTCGGCCGTGAACTGGAGCGCGACCCCACACTCCTCGTCGCTGCCCACCCGACCCGCGGGGTCGACGTCGGCTCCATCGAGTTCATCCACGAGCGACTCCTCTCGCTACGTTCGCAGGGCGTCGCAGTCCTGCTGGTCTCCTCGAAACTCGAAGAGGTTCAGGCGCTTTCGGACCGCCTCGCGGTGGTCTACGAGGGCGAGTTCGTCGACACCGTCGACCCCGACGAGACGACCGAGGAGGAACTCGGACTGCTGATGGCCGGCCAGCATCCCGACGACGGCTCGTCTCGGGGGCCCGGTTCGACGACCGACGGCGCCGACGACGGAACATCGACGGCCGACGCCGCGGGTGAGGTCGAGACGGAGACGGGGGGCGGGACACAGTGAGCGTCCGCGAGCGGGGCCGGCGAGCGCTCGAACGACTCGTCGAGGCGTCGGCGACGGAACGAGCGCTCATCAGTTTCGCGTCGCTGGTACTCGCGATCGCCGTCGGCACGGTGATAATCCTCGTGGCCGGGCGGATGACGACCTGTCGGGAGGCGGCGTTCTGGCTCACCAACCCCCAGCCGTTCGTCGTCCCCGAACTGTTCCGGATGGGCTTTTGCTACAACCCCGTCACCGTCTTCGACCGGCTCTTCCTGGGCGCGCTGGGCGACCCGCTGACGGCCGGCTGGGACCCGCTCAACGGCCAGTTCGCCGTCACGCTCCGGGAGACCACGGTCCTCGTGTTCACCGGGCTGTCGGTCGCACTCGCCTTCCGCGCGGGGATCTTCAACATCGGGACCCAGGGGCAACTGGTCGTCGGCGCGCTCGCCACCGCCCTGGGCGTCCTGTGGGTCGCCCCGTTCGTCTCGGGGGTCGTTGGAACCGTACTCCTCGTCCCGTTCGGCCTGCTCCTCGGCGCGATATTCGGCGGGCTCTACGGGGCGATCCCGGGTGCGCTGAAGGCCTACGCCGACGCCAACGAGGTCATCACGACCATCATGCTGAACTTCATCGCGACCGGTGTCGTGCTCTATCTCGTCGGCGAAGTCTTCAAGGACCCCAACAGCCCCGCCAACCAGACGGTGCCACTCCCCGACTACGCCCTGTTCCCACCCATCCTGTTCGGCGAGCCGTTCGGCTTCTCGTTGCTGGCGCTCGTCTTCGCCGTGGTGAGCGTCGTCGCGCTGTACTACCTGCTGGAGCGGACGACCTTCGGGTACGACATCCGGACGAGCGGGATTCAGCCACAGGCGGCGGAGTACGGCGGCGTCGACGCCAAACGGACCATCGTCGCGAGCATGTCGCTGTCCGGTGCGCTGGGCGGACTCGGCGGCGCCGTCTACGTGTTGATGATCCTCGGCAACTTCCAGACCGGCGTCCCCTCCTATGGCTTCGACGGGATCACCGTCGCCATCCTCGCGGGGAACAACCCCCTCGGCGTGACCTTCGCCGCGTTCCTGTTCGGCGTCCTCAAGAGCGGGACCACCGTCGTCCAGTTCGCGACGGACGTCCCGCCACAGCTCGTGGGCATCTTGCGGGGGCTCATCATCCTCTTCGTCGCCATGCCGGAGTTCTTCCGTCTGCTCGGCCGCCGCGTCGTCCCGCCCGAGCGGGGCCGCTCGAACTCCCCAGCGGCCGCGACCGACGGCGGACAGGTCCTCGACAGCGAACAGACCGACGGATCGACACCCGGGCCGGGAGGTGACCGCCGTTGAGCGTCGTCGACGCCCTCCGGACGGACGGCTCGGACTTCGGCCTCGGTCGACGCGGCATCGTCGCGGCCGTCAGCGTGGCGGTCCTGCTGGCGCTGGCGGGGCTGGGTGCCCTGTTCCCCGGGACGATCGCGGCCACGCTCGCAGACGCGGTCTTCCGACGAAGTACGGTCAGTTCGGCGCTGCGACTGTCGGTACCCATCGTCCTCGCGGCGATCGGCGGTATCTTCGCCGAGAAGAGCGGCGTCATCAACATCGGGCTGGAGGGATTGCTCATCATCTCGGCGTTCGGCGCGGTCTACGCCATGGCACTCGCGGACAACCTCTGGGTCGCGTTCGCGGCCGGCATCTTCGTGAGTACCGTGCTGGCGGCGCTGTTCGCCGTCGTCTGTATCGAGTTCCGCGCCGACCAGATCATCGCCGGACTGGCTGTCTGGCTCATCGCGCTCGGGCTCGCACCCTTCGCCTCCCAGGTCGTCTACGGCGCGCCCAACACCCCGAGCGTCCGGACGCCACCGAGCGCATCCGAGGTCGTCTTCGGCGCGCCCGTCCTGGGCGATGCGGTCACAGCGCTCAACGGCGTGGGCACCGCCATCGGCGCGGCGGTCGTCGGGGCCGTCGAGAGCGTGCAGGGCGTCCTGGGCGGGATCCCGCTCGTGGGCTGGCTCTTCGGCGGAGTCGTGACGTTGCTCAGCGCAGCGCACTACCTCGTCTTCGAGGTGCTCGTGGGCGCGCTGGTCGACGCGAGCGTCGTCGTCTACCTGATGTTCCTGATGGTCGCGCTGTCGTGGTACGGCCTCTACCGGACGCGATTCGGCCGGTGGGTCCGCGCCAGCGGCGAGAATCCCAAAGCCCTCGACACGGCAGGCGTCGGTGTCAGTCGCGTTCGCTACGCCGCCGTCCTGCTGTCGGGCGTCCTCTCGGGGATGGGCGGCGCCGCCCTCTCCCTGAGTCTCGGCCAGTTCACCGGCAACGGGCCGACGATGGTCAACGGCAAGGGGTTCATCGCCATCGTCGCCTACCTCTTCGGCAACTACAACCCGATCGGCGCGTTCCTCTCGACGATGCTCTTCGCCGGGCTGGACGCCCTACAGATCGTCCTCCAGTTGCGCGACGTCGGCGTCCCCAACCAGCTCATCCGGGTCACGCCGTTCGTGATGGTCATCGTCGTCCTCGCGCTGGTCGGTCGCACCCGCATCCCCTCCGCCGCGGGCGACCACTACGAGTCCGGCGAGGAGTGACCCGACCACTGCGGGAGTTTCACCCCTCTTCTCGAAACCTCGGGAAACTGGTAAACTGTGGATTCGAGGGAAGTTTTAAGCGACGTTCGGGCCACGTTCGCGTATGACATTCCTGCTCCAGACGGGCGAGCAGATAACGCGGCCGACGTTCTGGTTGATCGGGAAGACGGGGAAAGCGGTCTTCTACTATCTGGCGGCGGTCACGATAACCGTCTTCGCGCTCGGGGCCTACCAGCGAGTGAGGAGCTGGATGCAGGGCGGCGAGGACCACGTCGACCGCCTCGACGACCTCCCCGGAAGAGTACTCTCCTCGGCGAGGACGATCCTCTCGAACGAGACGCTGTTCGACCGCGATACCGTCGGCGGCGTCATGCACGCCCTCGTGATGTGGGGTTTCCTCACCCTCCTGATCGCGACGACCATCCTCGGTATCGACATGGACTTCTACCGCCCGCTGACGGGCGAATCGTTCTTCGTCGGCGACTTCTATCTCTCGTACTCGTTCGTCGTCGACGCGATGGGCTTTCTCTTCGTCGTCGGCCTCGGCGTCGTGCTCTATCGCCGGTACGTCGCACGCAACGAACGGCTCTGGGACCGCCACACCAGCCTCGAAGACGACCTGTTCGTCTGGGCGCTCTTTCTCCTGGGTGTCGGCGGCTACCTCCTCGAAGGGATCCGTATTCTGGGGCAGAACTTCCCCGACTTCGAGACGGTGAGTTTCGTCGGCTGGTTCGTCGCGCTCGTCCTGCAGGGCGTGGGACTGACACCGGAGACCGCACAGATGGCCTACCCGGTCGCCTGGTGGTCACATAGCATCCTGGCGTTCGTCTTCATCGCCGCCATCCCGCTGGGCAAGCCGTTCCACATGCTCTCGTCGTTCGCCAACGTCGTCACCCGCGACGAGGACGCGGGCAAGCGCCTCCCCGGGATGCCCGCCGACCTGGACGCGACCAACGCCGAGTCCATCGAGGACTTCTCCTGGAAGGAACAACTGGACCAGGACGCCTGCACGAAGTGTGGCCGGTGTTCGTCGGTCTGCCCCGCCAAGGCCTCCAGTCGCCCGCTCGACCCGCGCAACGTCATCCTCGACCTCAAAGGATACCGCGAGTCGGTCGACGCCGGTGAGGAGGACGTCCCGATCGTCGCCGACGGCGGCACGAGCGTCGTCGACGGCGAGACGATGGAGTCCTGTATGGCCTGCATGGCCTGCATGGACGCCTGCCCCGTCGAGATCGAGCACCTCTCCTCCTTTACGAAGATGAACCGCCAGCTCGTCGACCAGGGCGACGTCGACCCGAACATCCAGGACACGTTCCAGAACGTGATGCAACAGGGCAACACCTTCGGCGACCCCCAGCGTAACCGCGCCGACTGGGCAGACCCACTCGATTTCGAACTCGACGACGCCCGCGAGGAGTCGGTCGAGTATCTCTGGTACGTCGGGGATTACCCGAGTTACGACGACCGCAACAAGAAGGTCGCCCGGTCGCTCGCCACGCTGTTCGAGCGCGCGGACGTCGAGTACGGCATCCTCTACGAGGACGAGCAGTACGACGGCAACGACATCCGGCGGGTCGGCGAGGAGTTCCTCTTCATCGAACAGGCCGGCCACCACGTCGAGAGTTTCGAGGACTGCGAGTTCGAGAAGATCGTCTGTACCGACCCCCACTCGTTCAACACCTTCGAAAACGAGTACCCGGAGGTCGACTTCGCGGAGTACGCCGACGACCCGATGATGGGCTTCGACGTCGAGGACTGGGACGGTGCGCCGGTCTTCCACTGGACCCAGGTCGTCGAGGAACTCGTCGATGACGACCGACTCGGCCTCTCCGGGAACGAACTCGACTACACTGTCACCTACCACGACCCGTGTCACCTCGGCCGGTACAACGACGAGTACGAGGCGCCCCGCGAACTGGTCCGTGCGACGGGCTGTGAACTGGTCGAGATGCCCCGAAACCGGAAGGATTCCTTTTGCTGTGGCGGCGGTGGCGGCGGCCTCTGGATGGAGTTCGACGAGGAGCCCAAGCCCAGCGAGGAACGGTTGCGGGAAGCCCTCGAAGACACGAGTGCCGGAGCCGCCGTCGAGAAGTTCGTCGTCGCCTGCCCGATGTGCATGACCATGTACGAGGACGGCCGGAAGACCGGCGGGTACGAGGACGAACTGGAGATCGTGGACGTCGCCGAGTTGCTCGTCGAGGCGACTGGTGGCCTCGAACAGCGAATCGAGGCGTGAGCAGGGGATTTGCGAACTGCGCGTTCGGCGTAAATTGATCTCTTCCTGAAATATCCCGGCCCGAAGGCAGCACTGCATTCGTGAGAAAGAGACGAAAGCCCTCGGGCCGCTCGCGAGTCGCTGCGCTCCTCGCTCGCAATAGGGGCGCGTAGCGCCTCGCAGCTCGCGGTCGCTGAGCGACATATCCTCGCTCCCTGCGGTCGCTCGGATAGGGGTCGCTCAGACGACTAGATGAACGCGAGCGACCCTCGCCCTTTCAGTCTACCAGGGATGATCATGTCGCATAGGCTGTCTCGACGGTGAACGGCCGGTGGCCGACCTCGCAAAATGTCCCCCCTGGCGTCCTGTCGAGCGAAGCGAGTCAGGGCTCGGAAGAGCTTGCTCTTCCGGCGGACTGGAAGGGCGAGACGGGTTCGCGGGGAGCGAAGCGACCAGAGTCGCCTGAGCGACCCCTATTCGGGCGGGCGGTGCTGAGAGCGCGAATATGTCGCTCAGCGACCGCGAACCCGTCGAGGGCTTCCATCGGGCGATCGCGAGGGCGGTCGCACTATCTACAGATCAACCGGTCACTACGTCTCTCATTTCCACCGATAGTTCAGTCCCCGAGCAAGGACAGGGCGGACAACCAATTTTCCGACACGCTATCGTGGGTGTAGCGAGTCTTTGATCCTCGAAAGCGTATTAGTGCGAACGCCGTCACGCTTCGACCGTCCGATGTCCCCCTCCCGTAGACCTACCCGCCGAGATTTTCTCGGAGCGGTAGCAGGCGCCACCACCGTAGCACTCACAGGCTGTATCAGCGACGAGCAACCGCTGGATACGGAGCAACCACCCATCGACGACACCCCGACTCAGAGTCCGACGGGGACGCCGACCTCCACCTCGACCGGGACGCCCACACCGGAGACCGAGTCCGGATCCTGGCCCCAGTTCGGCGCTGGCCCCCGGAACACTGGACACTCCTCGGCTGTGACGGGGCCAGGCTCCGGAGATGCCGAAATAGCGTGGCGCTACGACGCCGGAACGCCGACGATGAACACGTCCCCGGTCGTCGGAGACGGCACCGTCTACGCGCCCGGCAGCGGCGACCCGGGACTGATCCACGCGGTCGATATCGAGTCGGGCGAGCAGGTCTGGGAGTTCGAACCGGCCGGATACGCCACCTCTGCACCGGCGCTCGTCGACGAGACGCTCTACGTCGGGACCTGGGGGAAGCAGTTCTACGCCATCGATGCGACTTCGGGAGAACAGCGCTGGAGCCAGGAGATCGGCCACCGGTTCGGCGCCTCGTCGCCAGCCGTCGTCGACGGGACGGTCTACGTCGGGACGAACGGCGACGGCCCGCTGGTCGTCAGCGGCCCCGACGACGAGGAGCAGTTCGAAGCGTGCGCGTTTCTCGCGCTCGACGCCGGGACGGGCGAGACCCTGTGGGACTACCGCGAGTTCGGCGAACGGGAGAACGTCGACTCCTCGCCGACCGTCGCCGATAGAGTCGTCTACTTCGGCGGCGAGACGAGCCTGTACGCCCTCGACGCCGAAACGGGCGAAGAGGTCTGGACACGGGATATTCCGACGCACGTCGACTCCTCGCCAGCGGTCGCCGACGGCCGTGTCTACTACGGCGGTCCCTCGGAATCGGATTCCGGCCCGCCGGCACAGCTCCAGGCGCTCGACGCGGAATCGGGCGAGACGCTGTGGACGGCCGGCATCGACGACGTGAGTCTCCGGACCTCACCGGCAGTGGTCGACGGGACGGTGTACGTCGCCGCCTCTTCGTCGCGGGTCTGTATGGGCGTGGGCGGCGGCGAATCGACCTGCCACGGCGTGACGCGCGGGCAGGTCTACGCCATCGACGCGGAATCCGGTGACGAGCAGTGGACCGCCGAGATCAAGACCGACACGCGGTCGTCGCCAGCCGTGGTGGACGGGACGATCTACGTGGGCTGTCGCGACGGGCTCTCGGCGGTCACGACCGACGGTGACTCCGCGTGGCACGTCCCCTTCGAGAGCGACCGTGAGGACCCGCCGTACGTGAAATCCTCGCCGGCGGTCGCGGACGGCTACGCGTTCGTCGGGGTCTCGGACGGGCGACTCCGGGCGATCGGTGCGGTTGACGGGTGAATCGCTAACGATCTGTCCGAGAGAGTCCCCGGCAGGGTCGAAACCACCGAAGATTTGTGCATCAAGCACAATACAATCGGTCGATGACACGGATGCTACCGTCGGAACTCGACGACCGGTTCTCGGCGGGCGACCGGCCGTTCGTACTCGACATTCGCCCGGCGTCGGACTACAGCGGCGACGCCATCGACGGCAGTCACAACCTCCCGGTCTACGACGAACTCCGCGGTGGCGACGAGGCGACACTCCGGAACCGCCTCGACGAGATTCCGTCCGACCGGGACGTGGTCGTGGTGTGCAAGATGGGTATCGTCGCGAAACGGGCGACGAGCGTCCTCGACGAGGAGGGGTACGACGCGGCGACGCTGGCCGGCGGAATGTCCGGCTGGAACGGCTACCGGAACGGGACGCTGGGATACAAGGTCCGCTCGCTCGTCTGGCGATTGTTTTGACTGGCGCGTGGTGCTACGTGGCGGCTCCCGCGGGAGCGACGACGAATCGTCATTCCGGTCGGACGGATCCGTTCACGGTGTCGTGATCCCGGTCCGGGTGGTCGTCGCCTTCAGTCCGTCCGAGTCGGCCGGCAGCTGTCCGCCGGTTTCCCTTCGCGGGCAGGAGCTCTCCCGCCTCGCCCAGACCCGTCGGGGGGACGCTGTGGTAGACCGTCTCGTAGGCGCCCGCCTCGACCAGAAAGGTCTCGTGCCAGATGCCGACCGCGTCGCTCTCGGCCAGCAGTTCGTTCGCCCAGCGCATCGCTGGTGCGTGGTTTGACTCGTCGTCGAGCGCGTACGAGCGGAGATCCTCGAAGGACCGCCAGTACTGGACGACCTCGTGGTTCCGGATTCCCAGCTTCGTGTCGGCGGCGAGCAGTCCGCTCTCCGGGTCCGCTTCGAGTTCCGCGAGCATCTTCGGCATCGCCCGGAACACGGGCAGCCACCGGTGGACCTTCCAGAGCGCGTTGATCCGCATCCCGATGCGGAAGACGACGAAATCGTCCGGTACTTCGGCGGTCATCCGTTCGTCGTGGAGTTCAGTCATGGGTGAAACACCCCTCGCGGTATCACCCGCATCTCGGTCCGCGAATCCGATTATGCTACCCACTGGGAGACGCCCGTACCGTGAGAAGTTCCCACACCGTCTTCGCGCCGAGGGTCGCTGCCGGGTGACGACCCGACTGTGAGTCCCACGGAACGATTATGGGTCATAGTGTGCTACTCAATGTCATGGATTCGCCACTGGAAAGGATCGCATTTCTCGCACGGTCCGAGACGAGGGTGGCGGTGCTCCGGGCAGTCGCGGAGCGAGATCGGACGCGGGGGGAGCTACGGGAGGAGCTGGCAGCGTCGCGGACGACGCTCGCGCGAGTGCTGAACGAACTCGAGGACCGCGACTGGATCAGGCGAACGGGTGCGGGGTACGTGACGACGCCGGCCGCCGATGCGATACTCGGTCAGTTCGTCCCGTTGCTCGAAACGATGCAGGGACTCGCGAACCTGGGCGAGGCCGTCGACTGGTTGCCACCGTCCGCCCGCTCGATCGACGTTCGCGACCTCCGGGACGCCGAGGTCACCACGTCGACCGCTGGGAATCCGGCCAAACCATTCGACCGTGGGCTCGCGGTGATACGCAAGGCCGACCACTATCGTGGGCTCACGTCGACTGCAATCCCCCGGTACACCGAGGTGATCCGGGACGAATTCGCTGCGGGCCGCCTCGACGTCGAGGGCGTGATAGAGGCGAGTTTCCTCGCTGAGCTCCACGTACAACCGGAGCGAATACCACCCTGGCGGGACTTTGCGCAGGCCGGCGTCAAGTACGTCTACCACGGTCGAGTGCCGGTCGACATGCACGTCGCCGACGAGACGGTGCTGCTCTGGCTGGGCGAACGAGACGAAGACGATTTCGAAGTGTACGGTCTCATGGAGAGTACGAACCCGGCGGTCCGCTCCTGGGCCGAATCGCTGTACGACGAGTACCGTCGGGGGTCCGAGCCACTCGATCCGGCGACGCTGACTGCACTCACTCACGAGGAGTAACGGTGGAATGCCCGGTATCGCCGCCGTCGTGGCTGGTCTCGTTCAGTCCCGCGCCTCGACGCGGTCGACCCTGACGGTCCGATCCCCCGTTCCGGACCGAACCAGCGGGTCCGCGACGCTCGCGTGGAGATGGACGACCCCGCGGCGGACCGCCTCGCTCACGGCTGCCGTCGTCTCGACCGTCGCGTCGTCGCTGGCGACGAGGACGCGGTCGCCGTCGGCGAGGTCACGGATTCGCGCATCTGCGGGGTGGACGGTGAGCGAGCGGTCGACTGTCTCGTCCCCTGTACCGAACGCGCCGGCACGGTCACCGACGACCAGCTGGAGTCCCCCGTCGCTGTCGTTATCGCCAACGTCCTTCTTCGCGAGTCCCGACAGGTCGACCGGGACGAACCTCGCTCGGCCGTCGGGCGTGTCGAAGCCGTCCGAGTAGAGGAACGGCTCTCCCGCGCCGTCGTCACCCCCGTCTCCGTCGAAGGCTGGCCAGCGACGACTCCGGGTTTCGAGCGCGTCGTAGGATAGTCCTCCGTACGGCGGTGCCACGCTCGTCAGTTCGGCGAAGGCTTCTCCCGGCCCTTCGAAATCGAACCCGTCGCCGACGAGTCGCTGGCCGAGGTCACACAAGATCTCGAAGTCTGTCCTGGCATCACCGGGAGGCGTCGCGAGCGGGCGAAGGCGCTGGACCTGCCGGTCGAGATTGACGACTGTCCCCGCCCGCTCGACGCCCGCAGCGGCCGGGAACACCACGTCGGCGTGGTCCGTCGTCTCGCTCGGGGCTAGTTCGTGGACGACGAGCGTGTCCAGCGCTGCGAGCGAGTCTTCGAGTTCCTCGGCGTCGCGTCGCGAGACGGCCGGATTCTCGCCGACGACCAGCGCTGCCTCGACCTCGTCACCGAAGCCCGCGACGAGTTCGTGTTCGGTCTTCCCTGGCGTCCCCGGCACCGAGTGGCCCCACTCCTCGGCGAGTCGCTCGCGGGCCGACTCGTCGGTCAGCGGCTGGTGACCGGGGAGTCTATCGGGGACGCAACCGGCGTCGACCGCGCCCTGTTCGTTCGCGAGCCCCCGCAGAATCGTGAAGCCGGTCCCCGGCCGGCCCAGGTTACCGGTCGCCAGACAGAGGTTCACGAGCGCGTCGGCAGTCGCCGCGTCGTCGCCGCCGGTGCCGGTCATCACGACCACGCGGTCGGCGTCGACGACGGCGTTCGCGACTGTTTCGACCGTCTCGGAATCTACGTCGGCAACAGTGGCGTCGGCCGACAGATCGCGCCCGTCGAGGGAGTCGCGGAACGACTCGAATCCGGTCGTCCGTTCCGCGACGAACTGCTCGTCGACGCCTCCTGAATCGACCACCAGCACCGTGATCAGCGAGACGAGCAACGCGTCGGTTCCGGGACGCGGGGCGAGGTGGTGGTCGGCCAGACGCGTCGTCTCGTTGGCGTGGGGGTCGACGTGGACCAGGGTCGCGCCGCCGTTGACCGCCGGACGGACGGCCGAATCGAACGCGACGGGCTGGCGGGCCGCGGGGTTCGCCCCGACGACCAGAAAGAGGTCGGCCACCCGGAGGTCGTCGAGGCTGTTCGTCGTCGCGCCCCAGCCGAGCCGGGATTCGAGGACGCGGGCCGCCTCGGCGTGACAGAGTCGGGCGCGGTTGTCGACGTTGTTCGTCCCGAGGGTGCGCGCGAGCTTCTGCAGGAGATAGTTCGTCTCCGTCGGACAGCGTGGCGCCCCGAGGAAAGCCAGCGCGTCCGGTCCGCTGTTCTCGACAACTCGTTCGAATCCCTCGACGGCGCGGTCGAGTGCACTCTCCCACGAAACCGATTCGAGGTCGCCGCCACGTCGGACGAGCGGGCGGGTCAACCGTTCCCCGTCGTCCAGCGGGTCGAAGGCGTGGAGCCCCTGCTCGCAGAGGCGGCCATCGGAATTGGCGGGCCCGTTCCGGCCGACGACGCGGCTGACTTCACCTTCCTCATCCTCGTGCTCCAGGTCACCCTCGCGGTCGAGGCGACAGCCGACCGCGCAGAACGGACAGACCGTCCCTCCGGTCTCGCCGCCCGTGCCGTTCGCGTCGTCGGTCCCACCCCCGTCGGTCATCGCTCCCGGACGCGCCGTCCCTGGGCTTTCAGGAGCGCCAGCAGGTAGCCCAGTCCGGCGCGGGCGTCCCGCGAGCGCATCTCCGAGACGAACCCGAGGAGTCCGACGGGCTCGGATTCGCGCTGGGCCTCGCCGATCGCACCGAGGAACGTGTTCATCCCTGCGGCGGTGTCGGCGTCGATCTCCAGCGTCGAGACCACCTTCGCGAGGTCGACGAGTTCCTCGAGCTGGCCCTCCCGGTGGAGGTCGAGGACGACGTCCAGCGCTTCGACGGTCTCGGCGCCGTTCTCTTCCAGCATCGACGCCAGTTCCTCGACTTCCTCGGGCGAGAGCGACTCCGAGAACGCACTCGCGATGGTGGCGAAGTCGTCGAGGCGCCCCTCCTGCTGGAATTCGAGGAGCGTGTCGACCGTCGCCGACAGGTCCTCGCCGTTCTCGCCGACGCTGGTCGCGAGGGCCGCGGCCTCCTCGGTGGAGAGCCCGTCCGCCGCGTCGACCACGTTGCCGATCGACTCGGTGAGGTAGTCGATCTCTTCGTCGTCGGCGCTCGCGAGGATCAGGATGGCGGTCTCGACGAGGTCGGCGGCTTCGTCGGTGCGGTCGAGCGCCGCCGCCAGGTCGTCGCCGTGGACGTCGAGGACTTCGCGGACCTGTTTCTCGCCAGCGCCTTCGCCGTCACCGCGCTCGCCCCCCGCACCGTTCGTCTTCGAGCGCGCGCCGAGCGTCGCGTCCTCGGGATAGGAGTCGGTCGGTTCGGCCATCGTCAGTCGTCCCCCGTCGTCGCCTCGCCCTCGCCACCCGCCTCGGCGTCGTCGTCCGTGCCGGCGAACTCCACCGGTTCGGACTCGCCCTCGGCGGGCGCGATCCGGACGGCAGAGACCTTGTACTCGGGCGTCGCCGCACTCGGGTCGAGGTGTTCCTCGTCGGTGAGTCGATTGACCGCGCTCTCGGCGAAGTGGATCGGCGCGAAGACCGTATCGGGGCCCACGCGGTCGGTGACCTGCGCGGGGACGGTTATTTCGCCGCGCCGCGAGGTGACCTCGACCATGTCGCCGCTCTCGATGCCGTAGTTGGTGGCGGTCTGGGGGTGTATCTCGACGAAGTCGCTGGGCGTGTACTGCATGATGCCCTCCTCACGGTGGGTCATCGTGCCCGTGTGGTACTGGTAAAGGACGCGACCCGTCGTGAGCGTGAAGGGGTAGTCCTCGTCGGGCGTCTCGGCGGGTTCGCTGTAGCCGATCCCCTGGAGGTGGGCCTTCCCGTCGTCGGTGTTGAACTCCTCGGTGTAGAGGCGCGTCGTGCCGGGGTGGTCCTCGTCCCAGCAGGGCCACTGGACGCCGCCCTCCGCGTCGACGCGCTCCTGGCTGATACCGCCGTACAGCGGCGTCAGCGAGTTGACCTCCCGCATGATCTCGGCGGTGTCGTCGTAGTCCCAGTCCCGTCCCATCCGTTTGGCGAGGTCCTGCAGAATCTTCCAGTCGGGGCGAGAGTCCCCCTTCGGCGGCATGACTTCCTTGACCATCTGCACGGTCCGGTCGGTGTTGGTGAACGTCCCGGTCTTCTCGACGAACGACGAGGCCGGGAGGACCACGTCCGCGTATCTGGCCGTCTCGGTGACGAAGAGGTCCTGGACGACGAGGAAGTCCAGTTCCGAGAGCACCTTCTCGGCGTGGTTGACCCCCGGCTCTGAGAGCGCCGAGTTCTCGCCGATGATGTACATGCCCCGGATGTTCCCTTTGTCCGCCTCCAGGAACATCTGGGTCGTGTAGTAGCCGTATTCCGGCGAGATGTCACAGTCCCAGGCGTCCTCGAACTTCGCGCGCACCTCCTCGTCGGCGATATCCTGATATCCCGGGAAGTTGTCGGGGAGCGGGCCCATGTCGCCGCCGCCGCCCTGGACGTTGTTCTGCCCGCGGAACGGCGAGACCCCCGTACCGGGCCTGCCGAGGTTGCCGGTGATCGCGGCGAGGTTCGCCATCGCGATGACGTTCTCGGTGCCGTGGGAGTGTTCGGTGAGCCCGAGCGTCCACCCGAACACGCAGGCGTCGGCGTCGGCGATTGTCTCGGCTGCCGACTCGATCTCTTCGGGCGTGACGCCGGTCACCTCCTCGACGCGCTCGGGGCCGAACTCCTGGACCGCCTCCCTGACGTCCTCGAAGCCGGTCGTGCGTTCCTCGACGAACGCCTCGTCGTAGAGGTCGTTCTCGATGATGTACCTAGTAATGCCGTTGATCCAGACGGCGTCGTACCCCGGTTTGACCCGGGAGTACTGGGTGGCGTACTCGGCGATCTGGACCTCACGCGGGTCGAAGACGAGGAGATCGGCCCCGTCGCGGACGTTCTGTTTGATCCGCGTCGCGAGCACCGGGTGGGCCTCGGTCGTGTTCGACCCCGTCAGGAGGATGCAGTCCGCGATCTCGAGGTCGTCGGTGCTGATAGAGGCCGCGCCGTAGCCGTAGGTCTTGGCGAGGCCAGCCACGGTCGAGGAGTGACACAGCCTGTTGCAGTTGTCGACGCTGTTGGTGCCCAGTACCTGCCGGGCGAACTTCCCCATCAGGTAGTTCTCCTCGTTGGTCGCCTTCGACGAGGCGATGACCGACAGTGCCTCGCCGCCGTGTTCGTCACGGATGTCGCCCAGTCCCTCCGCGACCCGTTCGAGGGCCTCGTCCCAGGAGGCCGTCCGGAACTCGCCGTCCTCGTCGCGGACCAGCGGCGACGTGAGTCGGTCGTCGGAGTTGATGAAGTCGTACCCGAACTTGCCCTTGACACAGGTCGAGATGCCGTTGACCGGGGCGTCCTCCTCGGCAGTGGGTCGAGCGGCCAGGATCTCCTCGCCGTCGGAGTACAGGTCGAACCGACAGCCCACCGCACAGTAGCCACAGGTCGTGTCCGCGACGTTCAGCTCTTCGAGACGGCGGTCGCCGATCGTCGTCGCGATCTCGAAGAGTTTCCCCTCGGGCAGGGTCTCGGCAGTCGTCCCCTCCATCGCGTGTTCGACGTTCTGCAGTGCCTGCTGTTTCGCTCGCTGCATGTAACCGGCGACGCCCTGCTTTTCGTCGTCGTCTCCACGGCGGTCGCCGTTGCGGCTCCCGTCACCACTCATGGCCAGTCCCTCCGTTCGTCGCTCGCGGCTTCTTTGGCTGTCTCTCGCGCCCGTTCGGCCTCCCCCGACGCCGTCCGGTCGGTCCGTTCGGCGGCCTTCTTGGGCGTCATCGGCCCCTTCGGTGACCCATCGCGCTCGTAGGACTTCCCGACGCTGTTTTTCTGCGTGAAGCCGGGGATCTGGATGGTCGTGGCGTCTTCGATACCCTTCTCGACGAGCGAACCGGTCGGACAGACCGTCGCACAGTGGCCACAGGAGACACAGGTCGAGTCTTCCATCGTCGCGGCGCCGTTCTGGAAGCCGATGCGGGTGTCGGCGCCCGACCCTTCCACCCGGAGGACGCCCTCGACCTGGACGTCGTTGCAGGCCTCCACACAGCGGTTACAGAGGATGCACTTGTTGCGGTCGATCTGGATGAACGACGAGGAGTCGTCGATCGGTTCGTAGGCGTCGCGGTCGTCGAGCACGCCGTATCTGGGCTCCTCGACGTCGTTCTCGATGGCCGCGTCCTGCAGGTCACAGCGGCCGTTCTTCCCGCAGGTCGTACACCGGAGGTTGTGATTCGAGAGGACCAGGTCGAGGTTGACGTCGCGAGCCTCGACGGCGGCCTCTGCGTCGGTTCGAACGACGGAACCGTCTTCGGCGGGGTGACTGCACGCGGGAACCAGCCCCTCCGAATCGGTTTCGACCATGCAGGTCCGGCAGGTGCTGCGCGGACCGATGTCCTCGCGGCCGTACTGACAGAGTGCCGGGACTGTTTCTGCGGTCCCGCCATCAGCGCTGTCGCCGCGTGCGTCTGCACCCTTCTCGACCGCTTCGACGGCATCGAGCAACGTCGAGCCTGCGGGGAGTTCCACGGCGGTCCCGTCGACTGTGACGGTCGTCGCGTCGTCGCTCCCGACGGGCGGGTCGGTGGCGGTTCCCGGTGCGATGTCCTCGGTCAGTGGCGGGACGTCGCCCGCCTCGTGGTCGGAACTCATTGTGGTACCTCCGGGGGCTCGAAGCAGGCTCCGGCCGGACAGCGGCCGTCGGCGTGGGACTCGAACTCCTCGCCGAACTCCTCGATCGCGGTCCGGACTGGACGGGCGGCCTCGACGCCGAACGCACAGACGCTCGACCCGTCCATCACGCGGAGCAGTTCGGCGATAGCTCCCCTCTCGAAGTCGCCGTCGTAGACGTCGCGCAGGAGTTCGGTCAGCTGCGTGGACCCCTCTCGGCAGGGCACACACCGGCCGCAGTTGGTGTCGGCAGCCAGCTGTGCGCGCCGGCCGACGAACTCGACGAGACAGCGGTCCGCACCGAGTATCTCGACGACGCCCTCGGTTCCCAGGCCCCCCGCTGCCAGCGATCCGGGGCTGCAACTGACGTCCAGTGAGTCGGTCAGCCCGCCGAAGCGTCCGCCGACGGCGGCGGCCCTGAACTCGCCCGCGAGCGAGACGGCGTCGAGGGCCGCGTCGAGGCTCGCCGTCTCGGACAGTTCGACGGTGGCCGGCGCCTCGACGTCGCCCGAGACGGTGACGAGTCGCGTCGCCGCGTGACCGCCGACGTCTTCGGCACGCACCCGTCTGGCGAGGTGTGCGACGGTCCGTGCGGTGTGGACGAGCGCCGGAACCCCGTTCAGCGTCGGTAACTCGCCGGGCCGTCGGAGCCGGGCTTCCAGTCGGTGGTTGCCCTCGATCGCTTCGAGTGCCATCGTCGGTTCGGTCGCGCGGTGGACCGCCGGCCCCGTCACCACTTCGAACGGCGTCACGGGGTCGGGGTAGTGCTCGGCCGCGGTTCGGACACGTTCGACGGCCGTCTCGTCGGCCTCCGAGACGTAGACGACCACGCGCTCGGCGTCGACGGCCGTCGCGAGGTGGTCCGCGCCTTCGAGGACCGCGAAGGGGACACTCTCCAGGAGGAGCGCGTCGGCGGTGGGACGGTCCGTATCGGCCCCGGAGTGGCCGACGCTGGTCGCAGTCCCGTGGGCGTTCACGACTACTGCCGCCTCGCCGAACGCGTCGCGAGCGCGGTCCAGGGCCGGTTCGACGTCCGAGTCCTGACACCAGTCGCCCCAGCCCCGGCCCTGGAGTCCGTCGGCTCCCGAGACCACGTCTTCGAGGGTTGCGTCGACGAACCCGCCCGCCGCGTCGTGGTCGGAGGGTTCAGTCGGTCGGTGCCAGCCGGCGCCGCCGAGAATGCGCCTGTTTCCGACGCCCAGTGGGGTCGCGGGTGCCAGCGGGAACGTCGCCGGACCGAGCGCGTGACCGGCGACGGCCAGTGGATCGCCGACCACACCGACTGAGCCCTCCGCGATGTCTGCCGTGATCTCGGTCACGAGGGCCGGGTCGACGTTCGCGTAGAAGGCGGTCTCACCCCCCGAAGTCGCGCTCACGAGCGGGTCGAGCCCCGTGATTCCGGTCGGACCGACGCGAGCGACCGTGACCTCGTCGTCCGCCGGCGCGTCGTCGTCAGCCGGACCCTCACCGTCGTCGACCGTCCCGCCACCCTCTTGGGCGGCCTCGACGAGGTCCGCCCGGTCGGCGGGGACCCGCACCACTCCCTGTCGTTCCGCGAGGCTACTGTCGTCCATTCTCTTCTCCTGATCCACCGCCGGGAATCGCATAAATCATCGCCATCGTTCGTTCGGAAAGCCCGTGATACCGATCGCGTGTGGACCGTGCGGGCCGTGCGGGCCCGCCGTCGCTCATCGTTACTGTTCGTCCCGGAGCGCCTCGTTGAGCGCGGGGACGACCTCGTGCAGGTCGCCGAGGACGGCGTAGTCGGCCTTCTGCATGATCGCCGCCTCGGGGTCGGTGTTGATCGCGAGGATGTTCGCCGCGCCCTTGCACCCGACCATGTGCTGGACCGCACCGCTGATGCCACAGGGGATGTAGATGTCCGGGCTGATCTTCGCCCCCGTGAGCCCGATCTGGTCGTCGTGAGCCCGCCAGCCCTCGTTGACGGCCGCCCGCGAGGCACCGAGCGCGCCACCCAGGAGGTCCGCGAGTTCCTCGAGCTGGTCGAAGTCCTCGGCGCTCCCGACGCCCCGACCGCCGCTGACGACGACTCTGGCTTCACCCAGCGGGACGCCCTCGACGTCGGATTCCTCCAGTCGGGTGACCTGCACCCGGAACTGCGAGTCGTCGAGGGACGGTTCGAAGGACTCGACGGCCGGTTCGAGCGCTTCGGCGGCGGGCTCGATGGGGTGTTCGTGTTCGGCGGCGGTGACGAGTTTCGTCTCGGCGTCGAGGCGCGCGTGTTCGACGAGGCTCCCGCCCCAGCGGTGGCGCGTGACCTGCCACTCGGCACCGGCGCCCGAGGACCCGCTGTCGCTCGCAGTCCCGCCGTCGGCGACTGCCGCTGCCTGCTCGTCGACGGTCGCTCCCTGTACTTCGGCGGTCGTGCAGTTGGCCGCGATGGGCAGGTCGAGCGTCGCACCGGCGTGGCTGAGCACCTCGTGGCCGCGGTCGCTCCCTGGCGCGAGGAGGGCGCCCGGGTCGATGGTTTCGACCAGTTGGGCCACGCTCTCGCCCCACGCCTGGGGCGCGTAGCCGTCGAGTCGGTCGTGCGTGACGTGGTGGACCGTGCTAACGCCGTGTTCGCCGAGGGTACCGGCCGTACCCGATGCCTCCTCGCCGAAGACGACCGCCGCGAGGTCGGTGTCCGTATCGGCCGCGAGTTCACGGGCGAACGACAGCGTCTCCAGCGACGTCTCTGCCGGTTCGCCCTGCTCCTGTTCGACGAGTGCGAGCACCATCTCAGATCACCTCCACGTCGTCCCGAAGGACTTCGAGGACGTTCGGCACGGCGTCGGGCCCCTCACCGAGGATCTCCGCGTCGGAGTCGTCTTCCTCGGGTGCTTCCAGCCGCACTTTCTCGAAGGCACCGGGCCCCTCCCGGTGTTCGGGCGTCTTTGCGGGGACCTCCTGGCGGCGGGCTTGCATCTTCGCGCGCATCGAGGCGTATCTGGGCTCGTTGATCCCCTCTTTGACCGTGATGACGGCCGGGAGTTCCACCTCGTAGACCTCCTCACCGCCCGAGACCTCGCGCTTTGCGATGGCGGTGCCGTCCTCGACGTCGAGGGTCTTGATACCTGCCACGCAGGGCAGGCCGAGTTCGCGGGCGACCCGGACTCCCACCTGATAGTTGGCGGTGTCGGCGGACTCGTTGCCGAAGAGGAGCAGGTCGTGGTCGATTTCGCCGTTATCACCACGAACCGCATCGGCGATGGCGTTGGCGGTCGATCTGGGACTCCACTCCTCTCCCTCAGTCTGGAGGAGTGTCGCCTCGTCGACCTGCATCGCCAGGCCGGTCCGCAACTGCTCGGTGGCTTCCTCGGGACCGAGCGTCAGGACCGTCGAGGTGCCGCCGTGTTCCTCGACCTGCTGGATGGCCTCCTCGATGGCACACTCCTCGTGGGGGCTCATCGTGAACCCGAGGTTGCTCGCGTCGATGTTCTGGTTGTCGTCGGTCAGGACGATCTTCGCCCCGGTGTCGGGGACGCGCTTGATACAGGCGAGTACGTCCATGATTAGCTCCGGATACGGTCGTTGCTCGGGTCGAACAGCGGCCGCGAGCCGGCCACTTCGACCGTCACGGGGTAGTGTTCGCCCATGTACTCGACCTGCAGTTGCTCGCCCTCCTCGGCGTACTCCTGTGGCAGGTAGGCCATCAGGAGGTGTTTGCCGACGGTCGGGCCGGTCCCGGCGCTCGTGACGTAGGACTCGCGTCCCTCGTCGTCGACGAGCACCTCGCCATCTTCGTCGAGTATCGGCTCGTTCCCGAGCATGAACCGGCGCTCGCCGTCCTCGGAGTGGTGGTCGTCGACCGAGAGCGTACACAGCGTCGCCGTGTTCTCCTCCTCGATGGCCTCCGCGTAGGCTTCCTTCCCGACGAAGTCGGCCTCTTTGACGCCGTGGAACGTGAGCCCGGCCTCGGCGGGGTTGTAGTCCAGTTCGAGCTCGTGGCCGTAGAGGCGGTAGCCCTTCTCCATCCGGCCGGTGGTGCCGTAGACGCCCATGCCGACGGGGCGGATGTCGTGGTCCTGGCCGGCCTCGTAGATGGTGTCCCAGAGCCGTTCGGCCTGGTCCATCGGTGCGTATATCTCCCAGCCTTGCTCGCCGACGTAGGAGATGCGCAGCGCCCAGGCGTCGACCTCGCCGATGGTGACGTGCTGGGCGGTGTAGGGTGCGAACGCGTCGTGGGACATGTCCTCCTCCGTGATGGGGTCGATGACCTCGCGGGCGTCGGGGCCCCAGACGCCGAGCGTACAGAGTTCCGCCGAGCGGTCGACCAGCTGGACGGAGCCGTCCTCCGGTAGATACGACCGGAAGTGGGCCTTGTCCGGACCCTGGACCGACCCGCCGGTGATGATCCTGTAGTGGTCATCACCGAGTCGGACGACGGAGAGGTCCGAGACGAATCCCCCGTTTTCGGCGAGGATGGGAGTGTAGACGGACTTCCCGACGTCGACGTCCATCCGGCCGACGGCCATCTTCTCCATGTACTCCGTCACGCCCGGTCCCATGACGTCGAAGATGGCGAAGCCCATGTCGCCGACCATCGCCACCTTGTCGCGCATGTGGAGGTGCTCGCCGAGGATGATGGGCGACCACCAGCGCTGGTCCCACTCGTTGGCTCTGAGGAGGCCGTCGAGTTCCTCGTTGTACCGGCGGACGAGGTCCTCGTTCGAGTTGAACCACTGTGGGCGCTCCCAGCCGCCGGCCTGGAAGAATCTCGCGTCGAGGTCGTCCTGGCGGTGGTAGAACGCGCTCGTCCGCAGCGGTCGGGAGGACTGCCACTGCTCGCTGGGGTGGACGATACCGTAGATCTTCTGGTAGCCCTCGTGCGCCCGATTTTTCACGAACTCCTTGGAGGTGCCCCACTCCTTGAAGCGGTTGACGTTCGAGGAGTGCAGGTCGATGTCCGACCAGCCGCGGGTCATCCACTGGGCGACGGCCTCGCCGATAGCAGGGGCCTCCTTGATCCAGACCGCGGCACAGGACCACAGCCCCTCGACGTCCTGGAGCGGCCCGAGCAGCGGCGCGCCGTCGGGTGTGACCGAGAGCAGGCCGTCGATCTCGTGGCGGATGCCGGCGTTGGGGTCGTCGAGGACTTCCGGGACGATCTCCAGGGCGTTCTCCATCGACTGCTCGAATGCGTCGTCAGTCAGCGGTGGCTGCGTGGGGGAGAGTGGCGCCTCGTCGATGGAGGGGATGTCGTCGACGTCCCAGAGGATGGGGCGGTGCTGGTAGGAGCCCACCTCCATGTCGTTGCCGTGCTGGCGTTCGTACATCTGGGTGTCCATGTCCCGGACCACGGGGAAGGAGATCTCGCCCTCGTAGTCCTCGAAAAAGGAGATGGGGCCGACGCTGACCATCTGGTGGACCGCCGGCGTGAGCGGGATGTCGACGCCGGCCATCTCGGCGAGTTTCGGGCTCCACAGCCCGGCCGCGATGACGACCTCGTCGGCCGTTACGGTTCCACGGTCTGTCTCGACGGCCTGAATTTCGCCACTCTCGACGTGCAGATCCTGGACTTCGGTGTTGGGCGAGACGGTGAGTCCGCCGTCGGTCTCGTGGTCGGCGCGGGCGCGCATCACTTCGCCCGCCCGGAGCGGGTCACAGGTCCCTGCGCCCGGGCTGTAGAAGCCAGCCTTGATGATGTCCGTGTTGACGTAGGGGACCATCTCCTCGATCTCCTCGGGCGTCAGCAACTCGCCGGGTTCACCCCACGCTTTCGCGGACTGGACGCGGCGTTTGAGTTCCTCGACGCGCTCGTCGGTGCGGGCCACCTCGATCCCGCCGCTGTTGACGAACGTGTCCATGTCTTTGTACTGCTCGATGCTCCGCCGGGTGAGGTGGGTCATCTCCTTGGAGTGCTCGACGGGCATCAGGAAGTTCGACGCGTGCCCCGTCGACCCGCCGGGGTCCGGCAGCGGCCCCTTGTCGATCAGGAGGATGTCTTCGCGACCCTCCTCGGCGAGGTGGTAGGTCAGGCTGTTGCCGACGATACCCGCCCCGAGGATCACCGTCCGGGCGTGCTCGGGGAAGTCGGCGCTCATCGGTGACGCCCCCGGGAGTCGGTGTCCGATGCACTGTCGACGACCCGCGTGGCCGGTCTACCTGTCTCGTTCATGCTCGTTTGCCGAGGGAAGTCTGGCCAGATATTAAATGACAGCCTTACCGACAGTTCCGTTACACGACGAGGGAGCACGGACGAGTGTGAAGACGCCCCTCCCGGGATCTACCGCTCGCCCGCGCTCGAGAGAAATCGTCGGACTGGTGGGTCTGTGCAGGAATTCAGTCGTCTATCCCAGTGGCATCCGACCCGAACGGCGGCTAGTCTGTCCGTCGGTCGACCGGGCGTCCAATTGCCGTTCACAAAATGTCTGAAAGAGTATGTTCTGTGTTTCGGTCGAAAGTAGTCCTGAGAGAAAGTGTGTCCGCAGACAGCACCGCGCTTGACGTCGTGGGATGAAAGCCCTCGGGCCGCTGGCGGTCGCTGTCTCCGAAAATCGAAGATTTTCGGGATGACGAGAGAGCCACGGCCTCTCGAACCAAGCGGGATATTCTCGCTCGGACACCCGCACCGGCCCGCACTCGCGAGAATAGAGCCCGCTCAGGCGACTCCGCTCCCGGTGGTCGCCGCCACCGGCCCTCGCCCTTTCAGTCCGCCAGGGAGAACCTGGTTGCACAGGCCGTCACGAGTGGAATGTTCGGTGGCCGACTCAGCAGACATCTTCCTGGCGGACTGGAAGGGCGAGACGGGCTCGCGGGCCGAAGGCCGTAGTCGGCTGAGCGGGCAACTATCTGAGCGAGTGCGGGGCGGTGCGGGTGTTCGAGCGAAGATATCCCGCTCAGCGACCGCGAGCGCGTCGAGGGCTTCCATCCCACGATCGCGACTGCGGTTACGACGATAGCGACTGAGAGTGCGGTACCTCGAACAGAGCAGAATAGTCTCTATCACCGGTTCACTCCATTTACAGCCGAGTAAACCGGGTCTGCGAAGATTCTATCACGCGCTGTCGGACCTCTATTCAGTTCCCGTCAGTAGTGTGGGCGGCAGTCGCGACGGCGTCGACGTTCTCGGGGACGTCGTGGACGCGAACCACGTCGGCACCCCGGTCGGCAGCCAGCGCCGTCGCAGCCACAGTCGCGGCGAAGCGGTCCTCGGGGTCGGTGGCGACGTCGCGGAACATCGACTTGTGGGAGTGACCGACCATCACGGGACAGCCGAGCGCGCGGAACTCCGCGAGGCGGTCGAGCAGTTCGAAACTCTCGGCGGCGCGCTTGCCGAAACCCAGTCCGGGGTCGATCAGCAGGTCCGAGCGGTCGATGCCCGCACGCTCGGCGAGCAAGACACGCTCGGTCAGCGCATCGAGCACGTCGGAAACCACGTCACCGTAGTCGTACTGCTGAGTGGGGTCGACCGGGGCGGAGAGACTGTGCATACAGACCGCCGGGACCCCGTGTTCGGCGACGACCCGGCGCATCGAGGCGTCGGCGAGACCGGTGACGTCGTTGACCATGTCCGCACCGGCGTCGAGGGCCGCGGCAGCCACGGTCGGTTTTCGTGTGTCGACCGAGACCATCGCCCCGACGTCGGTATCGGCGAGTTCCTCGATGACCGGGACGACCCGCTCGCGCTCCTCGGCGGCCGAGACGGGGTCGGCGCCCGGGCGGGTCGACTCGCCGCCGATATCGACGATGGCCGCGCCGTTCTCGACCTGTTCGCGGGCGCGGGCCACTGCCTCCTCGGTAGCGTTGTACTCGCCGCCGTCGTGGAACGAGTCGGGCGTGACGTTGACGATGCCCATCACGGCGGTTCCGTCGTTCCAGGGGTAGTCGCCGGCGTCTTTGCCCACGTCAGCTCCGATCCCGAGCGCGTCGTTCAACTGTGTAGCGAGGTGGCGCGACTCCCCGGCGCGTCCGCGACACTGCCGGACGAGCGCGAGGAACTGGTCGCGCGTCCCCGAGAGGACGACCTGGACGTGACTGTCGGCGGCCTCGATCCCGGAGACGGCACACGACCCGCCGAGTTCGAGAATCCGCTCTTTGATCTCCTCGGCGACCCCGCGGCGGGCGTGGAAGCTGACGGTCTGGCCGACCAGTCTGTCCGCTCGACGGCGCCGCGTCTCGGCGGGGACGTCGGCGCTCTCCATCGCCGCTCGCGCACGCTCGGGGGTGTCCGTTCGGACTACTGTGGGTGTTCGCGTCCAGCGGTCGCGGGCCGCCGCCACGGTGTAGAGCGACCCCGTCACGAGCACGCAGTCGTTCGGGTCGGCGGCGCGTAGCGCCTGTCCGACTGCGGCGAGTACCGAGGGACACTGCTCGACGTCGGCGTCGGTCGTCCGCTCGAAGACGGTCGCGAGCGTCTCCGTGTCCAGCGCGCGCTCGACGTCGGGTTCGGCGAGGAACGCCCGGTCGGCGGCCGGGAGCGCGCGACACATCTCGCGGTGGTCCTTGTCGCGCATCGCGCCGAACACCAGGTGGAGGTCGTCGTAGTCGAAGCGGTCGAGGACTGTGCCGAGCGTGGCACACGCTGCGGGGTTGTGCGCGCCGTCGAGGACGGTCAGTGGCTCGCGGCCGACGACCTCGAAGCGACCGGGCCAGCTGACGTTCCGGATCCCGGCAGCGATGGCCGACTCGGTGACGTCCGGCCCGTCGGTACGGGCGCCGACCTGCCGGGCGAGCGTCGCCGCGATGCCCGCGTTCACAGCCTGGTGCTGGCCGAGCAACGGCGTCTCGGTCACGACCTCCCAGCCCTCGCCCACCAGTGAGAGTTCCGACTCCGTCAGCGTGACCATCCCGGTCTCCTCGGCGGTGACGTCGGGGGCGTCCCGTCCGTCGCCGTCTCCGCCGTCGCGTGCCTCCGCCGAGTCGGGACCGCCGACCGTGACCACCTCGGACGTCTCTCGGATAGTGTCGAGCGCGCTCCCGGTCGCGCCGGTGACGAGCGGCCCGTCGGTGGGTGCGACGGTCGCCTTGTCGCGAGCGATTTCCTCGACGGTCTCGCCGATGATGTCGGTGTGTTCGAGACTCATCGAGGTGACGGCGCTCGCGACCGGGTCCACCACGCTCGTCGCGTCGTAGCGGCCGCCGATCCCGACTTCGAGGACGGCGACGTCCACCTCTTCGCGGCCGAAGTGCCACAGCGCCATGGCGGTGATAGCCTCGAAGAACGTGGGTGCGCCGCCCTCGACGCCACGGTCGACGACGAACGGCCAGGCCGCCTCGACGAAGCGGACGACCTCGGACTTGGGGATGGGCTGTCCGGAGACGGTCGCGCGCTCGCGGAGGTCGTTGAGGTCCGGCGACGTGTAACAGCCCACCTCGCGCCCGGTCTCGCGGAGAATCCGGTCGAGGACGCGGGCGGTACTTCCCTTGCCGTTCGACCCCGCGACCTGCACACAGTCCAGGTCCTCGTGGGGGTCGCCCAGGTGTTCGAGGAGCGCGGCGGTCGTCTCGGTCCCGAGCTTCGGGCGGAGCCGCCGCAGGCGCTCCAGGCGATTCACCGCCTCGTGATATTCCATGGCACACAGGTGCGCGCCGGACCCGCAAAAGTCCTGTCTCCCCGACGTGCGTCTCGGCGGAAACCTCGACTCGTCGCGGAGTTGAGTGATTGCGTTCGACCGGCGGGATCGACGGTCTCTCGACTGTGGCTTTCCCTCGCGGACCGCCGGACGAGCGGGGGAAACGGGCGCGCTGCAGGGAGGCGGCTGGCGCGCTGTCGAACCGGAGCGAGGGGGTCCGCGCAAATCCTTTTGTGACGGTATGTAAAACGGGCGAGCAGTGGATAGTTCCGATCCGGAAGCAGTGGACAGTTCGGACGCGAACGGGATCGACAGTTCGTACACGGAAGCCGTGGACCGGCCCGGCGGGCGAGACGACGAGTTCGACCCGGCAGCCGCGCCACTCGAACGACTGGACCCGGCGAGCGTCGAAGCCGTCCACGAGGCGTCGATGTACATCCTCGAAGACGTCGGCATCCGACTCGACCACGAACGTGCGCAGGCGATCGTCGAAGAACGCGGCGGGTCGGTCGACGACGACGGCGTTGCGACGCTCCCGCGGGAACTCGTCATGGAGGCCGTCGGGCGAGCGCCGCGGACGTTCACGCTCCACGGTCGCGACCCCGCAAAGAGCGTCACTGTCGGCGGCGATGCCGGGCCGGTGCACGCGCCGAGTTACGGGCCCGCGACGGTCCACACCGCCGTCGGTGGCGAGGAATCTACGGAAGTCGTCACTGAACGCCGCGAGGCCACGCTCGCCGACTACGACCGACTCGTCAAACTCGCCCACGCGGAGGACGCCATCACGTGTGCGGGCTACAGCCTGTGTGAACCGACCGACGTTCCGGGCGAGGACAGACACGTCGCGATGCTGGAGCGGTCGCTCCGGCTGACCGACAAGCCGGTCATGGGGCCGACCCACGGCACCGAGCACGCTCAGGCCTGCATGGACATGGTCGGAATCGCCGTCGGGGACCGGGAGCTCTCGAAGCCCTACGTCGCGGGGCTGGTCAACACGACGCCGCCCCGGAGCGTCGACGAGGCGATGCTCGGCGGCCTCCTGACCTACGCCGACCACGGCCAGCCGCTGGTCGTCTCGTCGTTCACGATGGCCGGCGCGTCGGGGCCCCCCACCCTCGCGGCGTCGCTCACACAGGCCAACGCCGAGAACCTGGCCGTCGTCGCGCTCGCGCAACTCGTGAACCCCGGGACTCCGGTAGTTTACGGCGTCCCCTCGGCGACCATCGACGGCCGCTACGGCTCGCTGTCGATCGGCGGCCCGGAGTCGGCGCTGTTCGTCGCCCTCGCCGGACAACTGGCGCGCTACTACGACCTGCCCGCCCGTGGCGGTGGCGCGCTCTCGGACGCCAAGACCGTGGACTACCAGAGCGGCTTCGAGTCGGCGCTGCTTGGCGCTGTCACGTCGTTCAGCGGCGTCGACTTCGTCCTCAACGCCGCGGGCGTGCTCGAATCCTACGCCGCCGTCTCGCCCGAGAAGTTCGTCCTCGACTGCGAGATACTCGACTCGCTCGACCGCTTTCGCGAGGGGGTCAGGGTCGACGAGGAGACGCTCGCGCTCGACCGCATCGCCGAGGCGGACCCGGCCAGTCACTTCCTCGAGGAGGGTTCGGGGGCGGACGGGGGCGGGGACGAGGGCAACGAGGAGCCAGCACCGTTCCACCGGTCGGCCGTCGTCGACAAGCGCTCCCACGGCGACTGGGCCGACGACGGCGGCAAGTCGGCGTTCGAACTCGGCCGTGAACGCGTCGAGCAACTACTGGGCGAGTACCAGCGACCCCCGATGGACGCCGCAGTCGAGGACGCCCTGGACGCGTACGTCGCCCAGCATACGACCGGGTGACGCTGTCCAGGAGGCGCAATCACTCTGTCTCGACTGTCGAACCACAGCATATCAGGTATCAGATTGGATGGGTAGAGCCAGCGGATGTGGTCCGACACTACTCACGCAACTGAGGCGAACCGCCGGAACCCATAGGGATTCGGAGCGAGAGCGGGCAACGGAGACGTTCCTGGGCCTCCGGCGGAAACACGTCGTATTCGGGCACCTATAGATACGCTAACATTGATGACGGCGTCAGGAAAACGTGGGTCCATGTCCTCACAGGAGGAGAGCGAGGAGTCGTTTCCCACGGACTACGAGATCGCACAGTCAGTCGAGAAGTCCCACGTCGCGGACGTCGTAGAACCCTTCGGGCTCGGTCGCGGGGACCTGGAGCTGTTCGGCGAGCACAAGGCGAAGGTGAAACTCGACGCCATCGAGCGGATCAAAGCCGAGCGCGAGAAATCGGGCAAGCTCGTCCTCGTGACGGGGATGACGCCGACACCGATGGGCGAGGGTAAAACTGTGACGACGGTCGGGCTCGGTCAGGCGTTCAACCAGATCGGCAAGGACGCCCTCATCGCCATCCGCGAACCGTCGCTGGGGCCGGTCTTCGGGGTCAAAGGCGGCGCGGCCGGCGGGGGCTACTCCCAGGTGCTCCCGATGGAGGACATCAACCTCCACTTCACCGGCGACTTGCACGCGCTCACGTCCGCGCACAACCTCATCTCGACGATGCTGGACAACCACGTCAAGCAGGGCAACGACCTCGACATCGCGGTCAACTGGGTCAACTGGCCCCGGGCACTGGACATGAACGACCGCGTCCTCCGTGAGACGGTCATCGGCCTCGGCGGCGACGTCACCGGGGTGCCCCGCGAGGACGGCTTCATCCTCACTGCCGCCTCGGAACTGATGGCGGTTCTCTGTCTCGCCGACTCCATCGCCGACCTCAAAGAGCGGGTCGCCCGCATCATCGTCGCCTACGACGAGGAGGGCGACCCCATCACCGTCGACGACATCGACGCGACCGGCGCGGTGGCGATCCTCCTCAAAGAGGCCCTCAAGCCCAACGTCGTCCAGACCATCGAGGGGACGCCCGCGTTCGTCCACGGCGGCCCCTTCGCCAACATCGCTCACGGCACCAACTCGTTGATGGCCGACGAGGTGGCCGGGCGGCTCTCGGAGTATCTCGTCACCGAGGCGGGCTTCGGTTCCGACCTCGGCGCCGAGAAGTTCATGAACATCGTCTGTCGCTTCGGCGATATGTCCCCCGACGCCGTCACGCTCGTCGCCTCCGTCCGCGCGCTCAAATATCACGGCTACGACATGTGGCCGGCAGACCTCGACGAACTCGACGCGGAGAACGTCGACGCCGTCGAGCGGGGCTTCGAGAACCTGGACAAGCACGCCCGCAATCTCCAGAAGTTCGGCGTGCCCGTCGTCGTCGCCGTCAACCGCTTCCCCGGCGACACGGACGCGGAGGTCCAGGCGGTCATCGACCACTGCGAGGAGGACCTGGGCATCGGCGCCGCCGAGTCCAACGTCTTCAGCGACGGCGGCGAGGGCGGCGTCGAACTCGCCGAGAAACTCACCGACGCTGCCGAGTCGGAGTCGGACTTCCAGCCCATCTACGACCTCGACGTCCCCATCAAAGAGAAGATCGAGACTGTCGCCACCGAGATCTACGGCGCCGATGGCGTCGAGTACCACGGCGACGCGGAGGACGACATCGAACGCATGGCGAACCTCGGGTTCGACGACGTGCCAGTCTGCATGTCCAAGACGTTCCACTCCCTGTCCGACGACCCCGAACTGAAGGGCGCTCCGGAGGACTGGACGCTCGAAGTCAAGGAGGTCTACCCCTCGGCCGGCGCCGGGTTCCTCGTGGCCCTGACCGGCGACGTGCTCACGCTACCCGGCCTCCCCGCGGAACCGGCCGCCGCCAACATGGACCTCGACGACGACGGCACCGTCCACGGCCTGTTCTGAGGCATTCGGGAGTTCGCTTCGCGTTCGGCTCCTGTCGACCGTCGTTCTTGATACTCGCTTCGGGGCCACAGCTCTCGATGCCCATTCGACCTAGATTTCGGCGCGCGCCGTCGAGCGTGCCGAGTACTGCGAGGCCGCGAGAGGTACCGTGCGAGGGATGAGCATCGCAGGCGAGCGACCACGGGGAGCGAGCCGAGAAGCGCAAGAGGCTGGGGAGGTGTGAGGCCGTCGCGGTGCGGGGCGGATGCGGTGCGGGTCGGGGGTGCAGGGGTCGCTCAATGCGTCGGACCTGCTGATGTGCGGGGCGGATGCGGTGTGGGTCGGGGTGGTGCGGTTGCGGTGCTGTTGCGGTCCCTGGCGGACTGAAAGGGCGAGACGGGGTCGCGGTGAGCGAAGCGAACGGAGTCGCCTGCGCGGGCCCTATTCTCGCGAGTGCGGGGCGGTGCGGGTGTCCGAGCGAGAATATCCCGCGCAGCGACCGCGAGCGCGTCGAGGGCTTTCAACCCACTTCGTCGAGTGCGGTCGATACACCTCGTAGCGAGCGCGTCGAGGGCTTTCGACTGTCACCGTGAGTAGCGGTTGCTCTATCGAGCCAGTCATGGAACGAAATAGCCGCTCAGTGAGCCTGCGTACCGAATGCGGCAAGGACTAAAGTCGGAGCGAGGAGAAATTCGGCTAATGACCGAGTGGATAGAAATCGAAACGGAAAGAGGGACGGACTGGTCCGTGACGAAACGCGTTCCAAAAGCCAGGTACGAGTACAATCAGCGCGTCGATGAGGTCATATCATCTCTGAAAGACAAGCTGCGGGATGTAGAAGAGGTGACTGGGGTCGGAAAGACACCGGGGGAGCGGGAAATCGAGGGGAGACAGGTCTTCCAACCCATCGTCTACGTGGAAGACGAGTACGTGAACGAGATCCCGTCTGAAATTGACGGAATTCCGATCGAGACGGACTCTCCACAGGGGCCACTCGTCCTTGATTGAAGAATCGAAACCTCCTTGCCCTGCACTGAGGGTTGCTTGCTGAGCACAACGAGGTTGGCGAACGTTTCGATGACACGCTGCTATCTCCTGGCGAGCGCTTCGAGCGCTTGATTCCGAGTTCTCATTCCACAGCGGGCACGACGTGAACCGGGACGTCGGCGTGGGTAACGACGTGTTCGGTCGTACTACCCAGTAATCGCCGTTCGAGGTCGCCGCGGCCGCTGGTCCCCATGACGACGAGGTCGACGTCGTGGTCGTCGACGTACTCCAGAATGACCCGCGCAGGCCGACCGAGTTCTATCGCTGTCGTGACCGACACGTCCGCGTCAACGGCCAGTTCCGCCAGCGCATCGACGTACCGCTCACCCCGTTCGCGAAGCGGTTCGACTGCGCTGTCGATCGACGTGTCGTAGTAGCGCGTGTTGATGACGTTCAATACGTGGATTTCGGCGCCGTCTCTGGAGGCGATCTCGACGGCGGCCGACATCGCCGCACTCGCGGTCTGGCTGCCATCGGTCGGGACGAGTATCCGGTCGTACATACCCGATCTTCGTTCTCCAGCGACATGAGTATGCGCTCACTAGCTGTGAGGGTAGGCGTAACCGCACTCGACGAAGTGGGTTGAAAGCCCTCGACGCGCTCGCTAGGTGGTGGATCGATCGCACTCGATGAAATGGGTTGAAAGCCCTCGACGCGCTTGCGGTCGCTGCGCGGGATATTCTCGCTCGGACAACAGCACCGCTCCGCACTCGCGAGAATAGGGCCCGCGCAGGCGACTCCGTTCGCTTCGCTCACCGCGAGCCCGCCTCGCCCTTTCAGTCCGCCAGGGACCGCAACAGCACCGCGACCGCAACCGCACTGCACCGCTCCGCCCCGCACCGCGCCGCGACGGCCTCACACCTCCCCAGCCTCTTGCGCTCCTCGCTTCGCTGCGCTCGCTGCGGTGCTCTTCCCTCGCACGATAGGTCTCGCGATCAAACGCTCGACCGCGCGCGCCGAGGCGGCTGGTAAGGAGGCTGTAGCGACTTCCAGCTTACTCCTCACTGACTCCACGTCGGTCGTCGCTCACTCCTTCGCGGCGATGGCTTCGATCTCCAGGGCAGCGCCCTTCGGGACGGCGCCCACCTCGATCGCGCTTCGGGCGGGCGGCTCGTCGTCGAAAAAGCCGGCGTAGGTGTCGTTCATCTCGGCGAAGTCGTCGACGTCGTCGAGGAAGACGGTGACTTTCAGGACGTCGCTCATGTCCAGCCCTTCGGAAGCGAGGATGGCCTGGACGTTTTCGAGACACTGGCGAGCCTGCACGTCCACGGGCTCGTCGTCGAGGAGTTCGCCGTCGGTCGTCAGCGGAAGCTGGCCAGCGGTAAAGAGCAGGTCGTCGGTGGTCGTCGCCTGGCTGTACGCGCCCACGGCGGCCGGTGCGTCGTCGGTGTTGACAGTGCGCTTCACGCCCGGAGCGTCGGCCGACCGGTCCTAATACGTACCGCTGCCCGGTGGAACCAATACCACTCGAATTTCTGACTGGAAAACGTCCGCGCTGGGTTGGCCCACGTCTCACTCCCGGTCTTCGTCGCCGAGGTCGGGTCGTTCGGGCAACAGCGTGATGCCGCGTGCGTCCAGAGCGGCCCTGACCTCGCCGGGGAGCGAGCGGTGGCCCTTCTCCTCGCGGTAGAACGCCAGCGTGAGCCCGGCGAGTGCGAGAAGCGAGACGAGCGCGAACGGTCCGCCCGTGAGGACCGCCACGTCCTGGAGCGACTGGCCGCCACCGACGACGAGGACGGCGGTCGCGACGGCACCCTGGAGGACCCCCCAGAAGACGATGCTGCCGGTCGTGGGGGCGTACTCGCGTTTCGTCGCGAGGATGGAGACCACGAGCGTCGAGACCGCCGCCGAGGTCGTGATGAAGACGACGATGAGTCCCAGAAAGAGGAACATCGACAGCTGACTCATCGGGAGCGCGGCGAACACGGGGAAGCCGGCGACGGCCTCGGACCCGCCGTAGGCGTCGACGGCGCCGAGCACGTCGGCGGCCCCGCTGTGCTGGAGCGCGAGTGTCGTCCCGCCCATCACCAGAAACCAGGCGAGCGTGGCCAGCGACGTGGCGCCGACGGCCGTTGCCACCACGGTTCGAACGGTCCGTCCCTTCGAGATTGCGGCGAGGAACAGGCCCGCAAACGGCGCCCACGAGAACCACCACGACCAGTTCCAGACCGTCCAGTCGGCGACCCACTGCGGGCCCAGAAAGACGCTCATCCCGAAGAAGTTCGCGGCGTAGCTTCCCAGCGCGGCGACGCCGTACTCTGCGACGGCCGAACGGGGGCCCAGGGCGAGTAGCAAGAGCGTAAAGAGCGCGAACAGGCCAACAGTCACGCCAGCGATCCGGCGGATACCGCGGTGGACGCCCGACTGGGCGGTGACGACGTAGATGGCGGTGAGTCCGGCGACGAGGACGATGGGACCGAGGACGCCGTAGGTGACTCCCCACTGATAGTCGATGCCCGTGAGAAACTGCCGGCTGACGAACGCGACCGACGTCCCGACGCCCCCGATGGTCGCGAAGATGGCGAGGACGTCGACCAGTTTCGCGGGCACCGAATCGAGGCCGTCGACGCCGAGGAATGGGGTCAACAGCGTCGACACTCGCAGGGGGGCGCCGCGGTCGAACACGAAGTAGGCGATGGGGAGGCCGATCACGAGGTAGGGACTCCAGGCCGAGACGCCCCAGTGGAAGGAGGTGTAGGCGAGCGCGTCGACGACCGCCGCGCTCGACTGCGGCTGGGCGCCGAAGTACGGCGGGGGCGTCTGGTAGTGAAAGAGCGCCTCGGCGGGGCCCCAGAAGACGATGCCGGCGGCGATGCCCGCGGTGAAAAACAGGGCGAAGTACGTCGGGTAGGTGTAGGTCGGTTCCGCGTCGGGGCCACCGAGTCTGACAGCACCCCAGGGGCCGGCGAGCAGGAAGACGCAGTACAGGACGGCGAGCAGGACGGCACCGAGGAACACCCAGCCCAGATCCTCGAACAGAATCCCCTTCACGCCGGCGATGGCCGCGGTCGTCGGGCTGGGCGCGAGCAACCGAACGAGAAAGAACAGGGCGAGTACGGCGACAGGGACGCCGAAGGTGACGGGGTCCTGTCGGGCGAAGAACGGTTCGAGGATCCGCCTGACGTGACCGTGGCGAATGCGCAGGAGGTACCTCGCCGTGCGCCCGCGGTCGGCCGGGTCTTCGGGTTCGGGCGTTCGCACCGGGAGCAGGGCGAGGTAGGCGAGTCCGGCGCCGAAAAAAAGGAGAGAGAGGACGAGCCATCCCTGTCCGGAGAGTCGCTCGACGACGAACGACGGGAAGAAAAACCCCGAGACGACGAGGATCCCCGAGAGGACACAGATCGGGACGAGCGCCTTCCGGAGAGCCCGCTCGGCGGCGCTGTCGCCCTGTGTTGCCATGTCACACGCTTTCGGCCCACAGGTCTTATGGGTGTCGTCATTTATGCTATCTGATTGGTTCGGGTTGGGTCGGGGCGGCTGTGCGCGCGGCTGGCAGTGTCGTGGATCCCCGCCGTGGCCGGCGGCACACGTTTTTATGTGACTCAGACGTACCGACGCGGGTGGGCACAGACGCACGCGAACAGGGGTCTGACCGCGCGGACGCCGCGCTCGACAAGGGGCCCGACGCCGCGCTCGACGAGCTGTTCGACCACGCCGAGCGCGTCCAGCTGGTCGAGTGGTCGGCGTTCTCGGGTGCGAAGATATCGGTCCTGTTGCTCGGGACGGTCGCAGTCGTCGCCTTCGTCACGGGGCTGTCGGACCTGAGTGGCGGGCCGGTAGCGCTCGACGGGCCACTCGGCGGGTTGTTCCCGGGCGCGAGTGACCTTCTCCGGCTCTACGGCGTCTTCTTCGCGTTCCTGCTCGGCGCGGTGGCGGTCGGACTGCAACGGCGTCTGAAGATCGCGTTGTACGGCGCACTCGTCGCCCTGCCGCTGGTGGCACTGTTGCCGCTGTTCACGGCCGAAGCGACCGATTTCCCCGTCCTGCTCGTGAGTCTCGTCGCCCTGCCCCACCTGGTCAGAAACCGCGACCACTTCGACCAGGCGGTCGACCTCTCGCCGTTCCAGACGGCGGCGCTGGCAGCTTTCGTCGCCGTCCAGGTCTACGGCACCGTCGGCGCGTACGCTATGCGCGAGAACTTCACCAGCGTCACGACGGTGACCGACGCCCTGTACTACATCGTCGTCACCGGGACGACTGTCGGCTACGGCGACGTGACGCCGACGACGGAACTCACGAAGCTGTTCACGCTGTCGGTCATCGTGCTCGGGACCGGCTCGTTTACGATCGCGTCGGGGTCGCTGCTGATCCCGGCACTGGAATCGCGGATATCGAGCGCATTTGGGAACATGAGCGCATCCGAACTCTCACTGCTCGAGGACCACGTCCTGGTCCTTGGCTACGGCGACATCACGGAACCGCTGCTGGACGAACTCGACGGGACGACGGAAGTCGTGGTCGTCACCGAGGACACCGATACGGCGTCGACACTGCGTGACCGCGGTTTCAACGTCCTCACTGCCGACCCGACAGACGCAGAGTCGCTCCGGGACGCACGCATCGACGCTGCCGACGGCGTCGTGGTCGCCACCGAGGACGACGCCCGGGACGTCCTGTCGATACTCGCGGCCCGTCAGGCGAACCCCGAAATCCGGATCGTCGCCGCTGCTGCCGACCAGAAACACGTCGACAAACTCGACAATGTCGGCGCAAACGAGGTGATCAGCCCCATCGTCATCGGTGGCCGGATGCTCGGACGTGCCGTTGTGGACACGGACGCCCCTGTTGGGTTCCGCCCGACTGACGGAGCGGGCGATTCCACGAGGGCCGACGGCGAACCGGACGCGAGGACCGGCGACGGATCCGACGGCGAGCGGTCCGACGACGACCCGCAGTCCTGAGGGGCCTCGCCACCGACCACAAAACATACTGAATCTGTCAGTTGTTGTTTCGGGGACTCCGGGTGGACCCTGTCATCCGATAGCGGGGATCGCGATTTACACTTCCCAGACTCTATCTGTTCCATTTCGTCTCTCAGTACGAGATCGAAGCCCGCCCAGGGCGGTTCTTCCCAAATTTATATTTATTCGATATGTGAATTGGTACCGAGGGTACTACCAATGTACGACACGATCCTGATCCCGTACGACGGGACAGACGAGGCTCGGCGGGGTGCGGAGCACGGCATCGAACTGGCGGCGGCGGTGGGCGCGACGGTTCACGCACTCTACGTCGTGGACCTGCCGGGGGCACCCCGGGCACTGTCGCTCCGCGACGACGAAGAATCGATGCGCGAAGAGTATCACGAATACGGCGAGGAAGTGACCAGTGACGTCTGCACGATGGCGGCGAACGCGGGTGTCGAGTGCGAGGGCGTCATCCGGTCGGGCGCCCCCGCCGAGGAGATCGTCGATTACGCCGAGGACGAGGGCATGGACGCCATCGTCATGGGGAGCGCGTACCAGGGGAGGTTCCCGAACCTGCTCGGGAGCACCTCCGAGCGGGTGGTCCGCACGTCGACGGTCCCGGTCGTCACGACCCGGATGACGGTCAACGACTGACCACTTCCGGGCCATCGGGACGGTTCTTCGGGGAATCCCATCCCCGGGTCACACCGGCGACTCGCGTTCGCTACGCCGACGGTTCTGCGTCCTGAAGTCGTGTCTCCCGGAGATAGATGAGGAGACTCGCGCTCAGAAAGCACATCCCGGCGACGGTATAGCTCCCGGCGGCCATCGCGTACAGCGCGACGCCTATCAGTACGACCGCGAACACGGCCATCCCCGTCGAGACTGCGTCCGCCATGGCTCTCCGGAGACGAGACGCGCCGTCACCGAATAGGTTTCCCCGGCGTGCTCGTGGCGGGCCCACTACAGCCGCCCGTAGGAGTGTTCGAACTCCCAGTGGTAGCGACAGCCGTCGCAGGTGGCCCACTCGGGGAAGTCGAACTGCTCGGGGTGGCGGTTGCCGTGTTGCATCCGACTCCGGCAGACCGGACACTGCATGTGGTACAACTCCAGGTCGGCGAACTCGCCGGGGTCGAACTCGGCGACACAGTTGGGACAGTCGATGTCGTCGAAGGCGTTGTGCTGGTAGATTTCGTCGCCACAGCGGGGACACTCCAGCGTCGCCGGCGGTCGGTTCCCCCACCCGACCGACCCGTCGATCGTCGTGGTCGCCGTGTCCATGCTGGAGAGTCTGAACTTGTTGGGGCCGTCGCTGCGCCGGAGGGGCGATGCCAGTCGCTCCCCGACCCACTTCAACCGCGCAAACACAGCCTGTAGGAGCCCCGTCACTATCGGGTCTAGGGCCGGAGTTCGGATAAATCGCTCGTCGGTATCCGCGCCTCTCTCCCGCTCGTCGACAGTTATTCACCGCGTGGTGCGTTCGAGGGGTGTATGGTCTCAGGTGGCACGCGAAGAGTGGCGGCGGCGTTCGTCGTACTGACGGCTGTCCCCGGCGTGGCGACCGCACAGCAACTCGACCCGTCAGTCGTCGCCGACGCACACCCACTCGCTCGTGCCATCGTCTCCTTCGCTCTCGTGGGTGCCTTCGGCGCGCTGGTTCTGCGACTCCGGGGCCCCCTCGTCGATCGCGCCGTCGACGACACGATGGAGAGCCCGACAGTCGCGGTCGTCTACGGTCTCGGCGCGTTCGTCTTCGTCGTCTTCGCCACTCTCTACGCGAACAACGTCTTGCTCCAGCTCGGACTCGTCGGCACGCCCCTGGGACTCGTCGCGGTCGCCGTCCTGGTCGGGGGCGTGTCGTTGCTCGGCGGCCTCGGCTACGCCGTCGTCGGAACGCTCCTGACGGACCTGTACAGCGAGCGCCGACCGTTCCAGGGGCTGCTCGTCGGCGGCGCCATCAGCGCAGTGTGCTGGCTCGTGCTTCCCGTCCTGCTGGCGTTCCTCGCGTGGGTTCTCGTCGCCGCGTTCGGCGTCGGTGGGCCGACGCGTACCTGGTTTCACGGCGAGCGGTCCGTCGCGTCCGAACGCAGTTCCCGTGAGTGAGTGCGGGCGAGCGTGAACGGTCCGCGAGCACGAACGCGCAGTGCTCAGGCCGCCCAGCGTCCGGTCGACGAACCGCCGAACGACACTTGCCGTCCGAGCCCGTAGACCCGGTATGGACCCGGCGACACTCCAGGGCGGTGGCGGGCTGCTGGGAGCGGCGGGCGGGGCCGTGGCGCTCGCGGCGTCGCTGATCCTCGTCATGATGATCGTCGCACTCGGCGCGTTCGCCTACAAGAGCCTCCGCGGCGACGGCATCGAGTGGCCCGAGGACCGTGAGCCCGACGAGGAGGACGGGGTCAGCCGCGGGAACGACGACGACGAGTGGGACTACTACTGACGCTCCCCGTTCATGAGAGACGGACTGTGCGGAGCAGTTCGGCTAGTGCTTCGTGACGATATCGAGCGACCGAGGTGCTGGCTGTTGTAATCGAGAAACCGGGAAAAACTGCGCCGACAGGGTCAGTCGCTGCCCGGGGCTTCGTCGCTGTCGGAGACGTCCGTCACCGTCTCGCGACCGGTCGTGACCACGTCGACGTCGTCCTGCTCGGTGAGTTCCTCGATCGTCTCGGCGAACTCCTCGGATTCGAGGATCTCGTACTCGTTGCTGAGTCCGAGATACACCGTGTAACACATCAGACAGAGGATGAACGCGAACGGCAGGCCGGTGGTGATCGCGGCCGTCTGGAGCGCGTTGAGGCCGCCACCGTACAGCAGGACGGCCGCCACGGCACCCTCGGTGAGTGCCCAGAAGATGCGCTGGACTTTCGGCACGTCGTGCTTGCCGCCCGAGGTCAGGTGGTCGATGACCAGCGACCCCGAGTCAGAGGACGTGACGAAGAACGTGATCACCAGCAGCGTCGCGATCGACGCCGAGATGGCGCCCAGCGGGTACTGCTCCAGCGTGATGAACATCCCGAGGGTCTCGAAGGCGCCGTAGCCGATCTCGTTGTACGCCCCGACGACGGCACCGGTGCCCTCGCCCTGGAGGGAGGGTGCCAGTGCGGCCCCGCCGAACGTAGCCAGCCAGACGGTCGAGAACAGCGCCGGGAGGAACAGGACCCCGAGGACGAACTCGCGGACGGTCCGTCCCTTGGAGATACGCGCGATGAACATCCCGACGAACGGCGACCAGGCGATCCACCAGCCCCAGTAGAACACCGTCCAGGCGGTGACGGTCCCGCCGCCGGCGCCCATCTCGCCGCGGTAGAACCCGAGCTCGATGACGTTCGCGAAGTAGGTCCCCAGGCCCTCGACCCACGCGCCGAAGATGAAGACGGAGGGGCCGACGACGAGGAGGAACCCCAGCAGTGCGAGCATCAGGTACAGGTTGAGCGTGCTCAGGCGCTTGACACCGCCGTCGAGACCCGCCGCGACGGACATCGTCGCGATGAGCGTGATACCACCGATGAGCAGGATCTGTGGCACCGTCCCGGTCGGGACGTTACCGAGGACGCCGAGGATGTCGACGGCGACGTACTGGATACCCGAGTTCACCTGCGCGACGCCGAGGCCGAGCGACGTCGCCAGCCCGAACAGCGTCGCGAACACCGTCACGAGGTCGATCAGGTGGCCCGGCCAGCCGTAGATCCGCTCGCCCAGCAGCGGCCAGAAGATCGACCGGAACGTCAGCGGCAGGCCCCTGTTGAACGAGAAGAAGGCCAGTCCGAGGCCGACGAGTCCGTAGATGGCCCACGGGTGGAATCCCCAGTGGAAGAACGTCTGGGCCATCGCCGCCGAGGCCGCCGCACCGGTCCCGGACTCGACCCCCCAGAACCCCGGGGTGCTCGAGTAGTAGAAGACTGGTTCGAGGACGCTGAAGAACATGAGGCCGATCCCCATGCCGGCGCTGAACAGCATGGCCATCCACGAGAAGTCGCTGAACTCCTTGTCGGCCTCGACGCCGCCGATCTTGATGTTGCCGTACTTGCTCAGCGCGAAGTACAGTAACACGACGATGAAGATGTTCACCGCGAGCAGGTAGAACCAGCCGAAGTTCGCCCCGATGAAGTCGAAGATGACGGTGTAGGCGTCACTCGCGGTCTGATACACCACGACCCCGCCATCAGTCTGGCCGAGTACTTCCCAGCCGTTATCCTGGGCGTTTTGCTGGCTCGTCACCATCGTCCAGTCGAGTACGCTGGCGACGCTCCGGTAGAAAATCGTCAACAGGATGAACAGCGCGATGATCACCAGGGCGACCGGGAACACTATCGGGTGGACGTCGAACCCCCACCGCTGGATGTTGGTGTCGCCCGGCTCACGGTCGGACTCCGGATGGAACAGTTCCACCTGCAGTCCGTCGGACATCTCGCCCGTCGTATCACCGTCTCCGTCAGCCATACTGTACCTCCCGTTCGGTCACTGTCGCGTGTATCGTGTGCATTGTCGAATCCTCCTTCGCCCGGCACGCGCGGTTGTTCGCAACGCTCCACCCCGCCCGGTCGGCGATCCGTCCGACGGAACCGCCCATGCTACCAGTTAGCACGAGACAATCCCTCACAACATCCAACCCGAGGATTCTGCATAAACGTTCATCTCGAATTATACAGGTGTTTAAATACCGACGCGAACACGTCGGGCGATTCGCGTTCCGGCCGGTTCCCCAGACGAGTCTCAGGGCGAGAGAGCAGCGGTCTACACTGGTTCAGGCGTTCTCCGTCGGACCCGCGTCCGGCAGTGCCTCGATGCCGGGGTGGTTGACGACGTCGACGCTGTAACCGTGGTGGGCGATCGAGTCGACGATGTGACGGGCGTGTTTCGCGCCGCTCGTCTCGACCTGGAAGATGAGGTAGGCCTCCCCGACGTCCAGGTCTTCGAGCGCCCGGTCGTGGCGCACCGTCTGAATGTTGGCGTCGTGCTCGGCGATGATCCCCGAGAGTTCGGTCATCTTCCCCGGCCGGTCCTCGATCCGGACCCGGAGGCGGAGTATCTGCTGGCGGCGCGTCAGCGCGTGGACCAGCACCGTCCGCAGCATCGTCATGTCGAGGTTCCCGCCACAGAGCAGCGGCATCACGCGCTCGCCGGAGACGTCCAGCTGGTCACCCCGGACCGCGGCCACCGAGGCCGCGCCGGCTCCCTCGACGACCTGTTTCGCCCGCTCCATCAGGAGCAGGACGGCGTCGGCGATCTCGCCGTTGGTCACCGTCACTACCTCGTCGACGTGGCGCTCGATGATAGAGAGGGTCAACTCCGAGATGCCGCCCGTGGCGATGCCGTCGGCGATGGTGTCGACGTCGTCCAGGGTCTGTGGGGTGCCCTTGTCGAGGCTGTCCGGCACGGTCGCCGCACCCGTCGCCTGGACGCCGACGACCCGTACGTCGGGGTTCAACTCGGCGAAGGCGGTCGCGATGCCGCTGATGAGTCCGCCGCCACCGATGGGGACGACGACCGTCTCGACGTCCGGGCGCTGCTCGTACATCTCGACGCCCAGCGTGCCCTGGCCAGCGACGATGGCAGGGTCGTCGTAGGCGTGGACGAACGCCGCCTCGGTCTCGGTGACGATCTCCTGTGCGTGATCCATCGCCGCCCGGAAGTCCTTCCCGACGAGTTCGACCGTCGCGCCGTAGCCCCGGGTCGCCTCGACTTTCGTCTGGGGAGCGGTCTTCGGCATGACGATAGTCGACTCGACACCGAGTTTCGTCGCCGCGAGGGCGACCCCCTGTGCGTGGTTGCCGGCACTGGCCGCGACGACGTGTTCGACGTCGTCTGTCTCCAGCAGTCGGCGGATCTTGTTGTAGGCGCCGCGCGTCTTGAACGAGCCAGTCCACTGCAGGTGTTCGAGTTTGAGCGATACCTCCTCGGCGCCCGTCATCGATTCCAGCGAGGTACTTCGCTCGACCGGCGTCTCCTTGACCACCGTCGGGTCGTCGAGTCGCTCCCGCGCGGCCTCGATGTCCGCGAACGCGACTGTCTGCGGGCTTTCCTGAGCCATTGTCTCTCACCGCGCCGCCGGTGTGAGTGGAGGGACCTGCGTCCGCTCTCCGGGACCTCCGTCCCCATCGACTCGCACCGCGACGCTCTGGTGTCTATGTGTCCGATTCGACCTATAAGTCTCACGGGCGGATAACTGGACACTCATTCGCGAGGTCGACGCTTTCTTTCGGTTTCGTCACTACCCGTCGTATCACTACCCTCGCGGCACGGTCGAAACAGAACCGTCCACAGCGCTGTCAGGACTCGCTCCCCGCGTTCCTCGGCCGAGCACTGGGGAACCCCCGGCTCGAAGACCTCGGCGTCGGGGACTCGGCGTGGACGACGGGACTACAGGTCCGCGCCTCCGGGCCCCGAACGCGGCAGGTCGACGGCCACGTCGGTCTGTTCACTGGCCGCCTTGACCGTGTTGTACAGCAACATCGTTATCGTCATCGGGCCGACGCCGCCGGGGACGGGCGTGATGACGCCCGCTTTCTCCTGCGCACTCTCGAAGTCGACGTCGCCGACGAGCTCGTATCCCTTCTCGGTGTCCGCGTCGACCCGATTCACGCCGACGTCAATCACCGCTGTGCCCTCCTCGATCATCGACCCGTCTATCAGTTCGGGGTAGCCGGCAGCGGCGATTACGATGTCCGCCTCGCGGGTCTTCGCACCCAGGTCCGTCGTCCGCGAGTGACAGACCGTCGTCGTCGCGTTCCCGCCGGGCGCCTTCTGGATGAGGAGGTTCGCCATCGGCTTGCCGACGATGTCCGAGCGGCCGACGACGACGGCATCGGCGCCTTCCGTCTCGACGTCGGCCGCGTCGAGCAGCAACTGGACGCCGTGGGGCGTACACGGTTTGAATCGCGCGTCACCGGCGACGAGACGACCGACGTTCTCGGGGTGGAACCCGTCGACGTCTTTCGCGGGGTCGATACTCCGCAGGACTCGCCGTTTGTCGACGTGGTCGGGGACCGGCATCTGGACGAGGATCCCGTGGACGTCGCCGTCGGCGTTGAGTCGTGTGATCGTGTCGAACAGTTCCTCTGCCGGCGCCTCGGCGTCGAGTTCACGGTGGACGCTCTCGATCCCCAGTTCCTCGCAGGCGCGCTGTTTCATCGAGACGTACGTCTCGCTGGCGGGGTCGGTGCTCATCAGGACCGTCGCGAGTCCGGGGGTCACGCCCGCGTCGGCGAGCGTCTCGACCGGCGTCTCCAGTTCCTCGCGGATCCGGTCGCTGACGGCGTTCCCGTCGAGGACGTTCCCGTCGCGGATCACCGACATACGTCGCCTCCAGCTGTGCGGGTCGGGTCGTTGTCTGAACGCGTCATCGCTCGACGAGTCGCGGCGCACGGTATCAAAACGACGGGTCACCCCGCGATCTCCGAGGCTCCGCGCGCGGTCAGAACGGCCGACCCGCCGGTCGAGTCCCGGACGGCACGGGGGGCGAGCGGCGTCTCCGCCGGCGAGGCCGGGTCGGAACCACATCGAATCAGGTGTGTGTCAGGAGTTGCCGGGGAAGCCCTAATGACGGTGTCGCCCCTTGCACGTACCAGACAGACGCCGGCGACGCGCGGGGCGGGCGAGACGGTGCCGTCCGGGCGGACCACGGCCTCCTCGCCACCCGGCACTCCCACCCACACCAATGTCACTGGACACACCGACGACCGACACCGACGGCGTGACGGCGCTGCTCGCAGAGCCCCGCTTCGAACTCATGCCGTTCGACAGCTTCGGCGAACAGATGACGCACCTGCCCGACGGCGCGACCATCGCGATAACGACCTCGCCGACGCTCGGGCTCGACGCGACTATCGAGTGGACCGAGAAGGCCACCGCGGAGGGCTACGAGATCGTCCCGCACATCGCGGCGCGCTACGTCGAGGACGACGACCACCTCGACACGGTCGCGAGCCGACTCGTGGAAGCGGGCGTCGACGACATCTTCGTCCCCGGTGGGGACCGCGAGGAACCTGCCGGCGAGTTCGAGTCGGCCTACGAACTCCTCGTCGCGCTGGAGGACCTGGGCTACGACTTCGAGGACGTCGGTATCACGGGCTATCCCGAGGGCCACGACTTCCTCAGCGAGGAGACGCTCGCCGACGCGATGGAGCAGAAAGCGCCCCACGCCACGTACATCGTCACGCAGCTCTGTTTCGACCCCGAGGCGGTCGTTACGTGGATCGAGACGGTCCACGAGCGCGGTATCGACCTCCCCGTCGAGGTCGGCATCCCGGGCGTGATGAAATACCAGAAGCTGATCGGCATCTCCCAGAAAGTCGGCGTCGGCGACTCCGTACGATTCCTGAAGAAGACGACGGGCGTCGTCGGGTTCGTCCGCCAGCTCGTCGGCTCGCGGGGCAAGTACCAGCCCGACGAGTTGATCGACGGGCTCGCGCCGTACGCGACCGACCCCGAGTACGGCATCCGCGGCGTCCACGTCTACACGATGAATCAGGTGCCCGACGCCGAGGAGTGGCGCCGCAGTCGGCTGGACAGCAGGTAGCACGGAGATGGCCAGCACGACCGGCTACGGCGTCGCGTCGGTGGCCCCACTCGACGACAGCGGTCGCTCCGCCGGGGCGCAGACGACCGAGCGAGTGACGCTCTCCGCTCCACTGGGCTGTACCGAGACGGGTGTCGACGCCTATCACCTGGCGCCCGGTGATCCGATCGAACTGTCGGCCGACCGTGAACAGGTCGTCGTTTCGCTCGGCCAGACCGCGTCCCCGACGCTCGACGAGACGCCGGTCCCGCCGCAGTGCGTCGGTCGGGTTCCCCCGGACCACCACTGTACACTCGACAGCGAGCGCGCGGTGACGGTCGTCGTCGTGACCCCCGTGGCGTCGACCGATGCCGATGCCGCGACACCGGATCCGGCGACAGTCGACCTGGTGGCGGTCGAGTACCGCGTGCCGACCACGTCGGAGATCGCGACGGCTCGACTCACCGCGCCGCTGGGCTGTACCGGCCTGAAGACGAACGCCCGCGTCCTCGAACCGGGCCAGGCAGTGCCGACCCACACCGAGGGACGCCAGGAAGAACTGTTCGTCCCGCTGAACGGGCCGGCGGGGATGGTCGTCGCGGACGAGCGGATAGAAACCCCGCCGGGAACTGTCGTTCGTGTCCCACCGGAAACGCCACGGAGTGCATTCAACGACGGCGATAGCGACGCTCGCTGGGTGATGTTCGGCGCACCGCCGACGGGCACCCCCGAAGAGTGGGATCCGGGCGCCGAGATACTCGACTGACTACTGGAGAGTGAGACAGTATGGACTGGAACAGATTCGTCGAACTCCTGCCACACTACCTGGCCAATCTGGTGCTGGTCGTACTGGCGATCACCGCCCTGCGCCGGTTCGCCGGCGACCTGGGATTCGTGGTCGAACTCGGCGTCGTCATCGTCGTCGTTCTCCTCTATCCGACGATCGTCCGTGCGCTCGGCGTCCCACCCAGTGCGTGGGACGAGCCCGAGGAGTGAAGTCGACACACTTGCGATTCGCGAGCGAACGACGCGTTCGTCGAACCGCAGGGGATGGTGCTGGCCACGTCAGACCCAAGTGTGCCAAGATATAACATGGGGGTGGAGCATGTTCCAGTCGATTGTTCGGACGGACGACTCGGTGTTCGAGCGCGTCCGCGATTCGATCCTCAACCGCGGCGACGCGGACGACGACGAGAAGCCGACGGGGCCCGGAACACCCGCGCCGGAGTGAGTAGCCGGGTCACCCGTTACTGGGACCGAGTAGTCGCTACGGCCCCCGACGCGCCCTGGGCAGTCACTCAGTACTCCAGTACCGTCTCCCGTCTGTCGTCCTCGACGGGTCGGTCGACGCGCAACGCGTAGTCACAGGAGGGACAGACTTTGTCACTCGGGGACACCTGCGAGCCACACTCTTCACAGAAGACGGCACCCTTTCGAGTCGTCACGCGATACTCCGTTTCTGTCTCGCCGTCGTGTCGCCCACCCTCGCTCGCTCCGACACTCTCGTCGACTGAGACGCCGGCCAGGTGAAAGGCCGACCGCGCGTCTCGGACGTCGTCGTCCGTCGGGAGCGTCATCGTCCGCTCGGTCTCACCGGTCGCGAACATCTTCATAGACTCGTCGCTCCGATACGTCTTGATACCGATACCGTCCGGGGGACGGAGGACCGTGCCGGCGTCGAACCTGACTGTCAGTTCCCGCTCGTCCGAGTCGAGCGTAACCGTCGAGACGTCCGAGAGGGGGATCTCCGTCTCACGGGTGTAGTGGCGCCACACCGAGGCGACCTGGAGTCCGGTCATCGTGAGGACGAAAGCGAGCATGCCCGCTGTGGCCGTATTCCACGCCTCTTCGAGGCGAAACACGAGGAGCAGCGGTACTATCAGGATCGCGGCGAGCCGAAACGCGGCCCTGGCCCGGTCCCAGCGCTCGCCGTGGCGCCAGCGCGCGACCTGCCTCCGGACGTGCGCCCTGGGTTCCTCGTTGATCCGGACTGCGTCGCCGTCGACCGAGACTTCGCCGACGGCCGCCCGGAACGTCCCTCCGTGTCCGCCCATACGTCAACTACAGTACAGGATGTGAAAAAAACTACGTCTCCTCCCCGGTCGCGCCTTCGTCCTCGGTCGCACGTTCGTCCCCGATCGGCCGTTCGTCCCCAGTCGCGCGTTCGAGGATCGCGTCCCGTGCCTCTGCGGCGTCGGACCGCTTCGACCGCGGGAAGTAGAGCGTGTTCTCGTCGACCGGGTGGCTGAGAAAGCCCGCCTCGGCGGGTTCGAGGCCGACCTGCTCGATCTGGATGTGGCCGGTCAGCCACCCGCCGGAGTAGGTGACGCCGCGGATCTCGTCCATCGGGATGGTCCTGTCCTCGTGGATCGAGGCCGACGACCGCTCGATGACGACGCGGTCCTCGTAGACCGACAGCGTCCCGCCCTGAAGCGAACACGAGACGATCGGGTCCGCCGCCTCGTCGGTCGACTCTGCCGCCATGTGTGTTGCTGACACGCCAGTCCGCGAAAAATCCCTGGGTCGACGTGGCTGTCCAGACACCGGTCGTCACTTACGACCCCCGGTCGGCTGTGCTGCCGTCCGAGGGTGGACGGCCGTCACCGCGGTCGCGCTGGACGAGGACGACTCCCGCGAGCACGAGCGTCCCGCCGGCGAGGAGGCCCGTCGTGACCCGTTCGTCGAGTACGAGCACGCCGAGCACGACGGTCACGAGCGGTTCAGCCGTGCTGACGATGCCGACCCGACTCGCCGCGAGGCGTTCGAGCCCCTCGTAGAACAGGACCAGCGGGAGGACGGTACCGACGAGCGCGAGGCCGACGACGATCCCCCACTGGTCGGTCCCCGCGGGCAGCGCGAGTCCGTCCGCGAACGCACCGAAGACGGTCATACTGGCGGTCGTACCCACGAGCGCACCCGCCATGAGTGAGCGAGGCGCGAGCGACGCCACGACGGTCCGACTCCCGACGGTGTAGACGGCGTAACAACCCGCCGCGGCGAGCGCGAGCGCGACGCCGGTGAGTGCGGCGCCGGCGGGGTCGGCACCGACGATCAGCGCGACGCCCGCGAGCGAACAGCCCAGCGCGGCGACCGTCACGGTCGAGACTGACTCTCCCAGCGCGGTTGCCGAGAGGACGACCACGAACGCCGGATAGGTGTAGAGGACGATCGTCGCCATACCGGCGGTCAGATACTCCAGTGACGCGAAATAGGCGAGTGTCAGCCCAGTGTAGACGACTCCGAGCGCGAGTGTCGCGGTCCACTGGCCACGGGTGTCGGGGAACGACCACCGCCCGACTGCCGCGAGCACGAGGACCACCGCCGTCGCCAGCGCGAACCGAGCGGGCAACAGCGTGGAGAGCGGAATCCCGGCAGACACGGCGAGTTCGCCGAAGATACCGATGGTTCCGAATCCAGCCGCGGCACCCAGCACGAGTAGCGTTCCCGTCGTGGACTGGCGCACACTACCGGCTCATCCCCCGCGGCGTAACCGTTTTCGATGGACCCCGTGAGACTGCGCGAGTGCGAGGTGACTCTCCTGACGACCGATTGCCGAACCACAACACATACTATTTCCGAGTTGTAGTGGTTTGGTACCGGTCGAATTCGACGTCGGTGACGGACTCTCTGGAAGTGGGGAACGGCCACAGTGGGCTCGAAAAGCCGTTTCTATACGATATTATGACGAGCGTAGTGCCGAGAGATGTCCCGCTGAGTGAAAGTGACACCTCTCTTTTATGGGGGTGGGCGAGCGATACCGGGTACCGATGTCGGACAACCAGCCACCGGAATCCAGACCCGAGCACCCGAACCACCCGAGCGTCGACCAGTCCGACCGCGTCGTGCCGCGGAACCTGCGCCAGACCGGCGACCCGGGTATCGAGATGCTCGTCTCGACGCGCGTGCGCAAGTCACCGTTCTTCGACAAGTCGTTCAACGAGGAGGGCGCCTGGCGCTGTACCGTCTACAACCGCATCTATCACCCGCGCGGGCTCGTAGAGCCCGAAGACGGCGGGGCGATGGCCGAGTACGAGGCGCTGACAGAGGCCGTCACCCTCTGGGACGTCGCCGTCGAGCGCCAGATCCGCGTCAAGGGGCCGGACGCCGAGGCGCTCACGAACTACGTCATCACGCGCGACGCCACCGAGATCGACACGATGGCCGGCAAGTACGTCATCCTCTGTAACGAGGACGGCGGCATCCTCAACGACCCGATCCTCCTGCGCGTCGCCGACGACGAGTTCTGGTTCTCGATCTCGGACTCGACGCTCATGCAGTGGTTACAGGGTGTGAACGTCGGCATGGACTTCGACGTCGAGATAGACGAGATCGACGTCGCGCCCATGCAGATCCAGGGCCCTCTCTCCGAGGACGTCATGGTCGAGGTGGTCGGCGAGGAAGTCAGCGAGATCCCCTACTACGGGCTGATGGAAGCCGAGGTGAACGGCTGTGACGTACTCGTGAGCCAGACCGGGTTCTCCGGCGAGAAGGGCTTCGAGATCTACGTCCTCGACGCGTCGGAGAACGCCGAGCGCGTCTGGGACCCCGTCCTCGACAGCGTCAAAGACCACGGCGGGATGCAGATCGCGCCGGGTCACCACCGTCGCATCGCCGCCGGCATCATGTCCTGGGGCCAGGACATGGACCACGAGACCTCGCCGTTCCAGGTCAACCTGGGCTACCAGGTTCCCGACGACAAGGACGCCGACTACATCGGCAAGGAGGAACTCGAACGCCAGCAGGAACTCATCGAGGACGGCGAGTACCCGTTCACCCTCAAACTCGTCGGCCTGAAGATGGCCGGGGAACCCATCCGCGACTACGCGCCGGACTTCTGGCTCATCTCTGACCCCGACACCGGAGAGGAGTGTGGCTACCTCACCTCGCCGTGGTGGAACCCCGACCTGGAGACGAACATCGGGATGGGGTTCGTCCCCGCGGAGAAGTTGCAGGCAGAGACGGACACGAACCTGAACGACAGCATCTTCGAGGAGGACCTGGACATCGAGTTCCAGGTCCACCTCCCCGACGAGTACGCCGAGGAACCCGGCGAACCGGTCTACGCGACCGTGGCGGAGGTACCCTTCAAGGAGTCGGTCAATCCGAGCGCTCGCGAGCAGGCCAAACTGAACGCCAGGCAGGACGCGGAGGAGTGACGAGCGGACGTCGCTGAGTGTTCTGCTCAGTTCAGTCCATCACGCCGACAGCGCCTCGTCCAGACGGGTTTCCAGATCCAGGAGGTCGTCGCGGAGTTCCTCGGCTTCCGAACCCTCCAGCTCCTCGATCCGTCCTGCGAGCCCCTGCAGTCGGGAGTACTTCTCCGCCTCTTCGACCTGGGTCTTCTGGACGTACTCCTGCTGTTCGACGTCGTACACCTCGTCTTCGCCGAGGTCGGTCACGGCCAGGACGACGTCCAGTTTGTCTCGATCGACCCCCAGGACCCACTCGCGAGGGATGCCGTGCTCGTCCAGAGCCCCGAAGACTGTCTCGTCGTCTTTGGGCTGTCGTCGCTCGCGGGTCGTCCGGCGTATCGTCCCGTACCTGCCGTGTAACTCCTGACCCGGACCGAGGCGCCCCAGGAGCGACTCCCTGGCGGTCTGTCGCAGACGGTCCGACTCGTGCTGGACGTCCGAGAGGAGCACGTAGAGATCGGTCAGCGTGTCCGTCTCCAGGCTCTCGGTGTCGGGAGAATCCAGGCTATCGAGTAGGTCCGCGAGCAAGATCGCGTCGTCGTGCAACCGCTCCGGGTGCGTGCGGGCCTCCGCCGGCGATATCAGAAACGGACTCCCGCCACCCATCTCGGGGTCGGGAACGTACGCGATTTCGTCCCCCTCGACGCTGTAATCGGCCAGAAGCGTCAGGACCGTCGCGTACGGCTCGACGCCGGGCGGGAGCTTCGCGACGGCCAAGGAGTGCCTGTCCAGGCGGTCGGCGAGGGTTCCGAACTGGTCGCGGTGCAGCAGGCGTTCCTCCCCGCTATCGTCGAACCGGACCCGGAGCCGGTCGTCGGTGACCTCCTGAATCCGGAACGGTCGCTCCGAGAACGGCGTCACCAGCTCGGTCCCCGGTTCTATGTCGACACACCGGTCGCGAATGGCGCTCCAGAGGTCGCCGTGTCTTTTGCTCATGACGGTCGATATACGACTGCTGTCTGGATAAGCGTGCGCTCGGTGGTCTGTTGCCGGCACGTACGAGTGAATCGATGGGCAACTGAGTGACGTTCTATCCCGCCCGAATCACCACGCGCCTCCCGTGGCCGCGAAATCACTCGACGTATCGCCGTCTACCGGACTCGTCACTGGCCGGTACCTCCGATAAAATGCCGCTGTAGAGGTTCGGAGTGGCGTTCGCGTACCCCTACCCGAGCGCCCTTCCGAGTACCTATCTGTGGGTTTCCCAGTTTCCGGTATAAGTTTTCTGAACGAGCCGTTTTCTCGGTCGGGCACAGCTGTCCACCGTCTGGCGTTCGGTACCTGTCTTCTCGCGGGCTTTCGTCGGGTAATTTCGACCGTTCCCGATGATCTGCCGGTGGTCTCGGTCTCTCCGTGACGCCGACGCCTCTGGGGTCGCAGGTCAGGCAAGAATCGAGAGTGTCCACTCGTCGAATGGCGCTTCAGAATGGGTCCGGGCGGAGTTTGAACCTCGCCGAGACGGTCCGGGCGTGTGGCCTCGCTGCTCACGGCTTCGCCGTTCGCTCGTCCGAGACGCTCGCTTCACTCGCGTCTCGTGTCGCTCGGCCATTCCGGGCTGCGACTCGTCTGGTTCAAATCCGTGAGACCATCCGCTCCTCACGTCCGCTCGTCGCAGGATGGGTCCGGGCGGATTTGAACCACCGACCTCGGCCTTGTAAAGGCCACGTCATAACCAACTAGACCACGGACCCTCGTGACGAGCATGCCCCCCCGCCGGAATAACGCTTTCTTTCTCCCTATACCACCCTGGTGAATCACGCTTCACAAATCGCTTATCGGATACCCGGTCCTCGATTCGAGTATGGCTCTCCAGGCGAACTCCGACGCGGAATCGTTCGACGACGAACTCGCACGGTGGTCTGTCATCGCGATGGTCGGCATCGTGGCCCTCTCGGTCGGCTACGAGGCCGGCAGCGTCCTGGCGGGCGACTCGCTGGATGTCCTCTGGCTCGTGCCGATACTCGGCGGTGTACCCACCGTCTTCCTCGCCCTCCACGCCCGAGAAGACGCCTGAGGCCGCGTTCCCCGGCGACTTTTCGACCGATCCGTGGGTTTACCGCCCTTGGGGCCCTACCGGCGGGCGATGGCCGACCGCCCAGTCTTCGCCACGCTGCTGGCCGTCGTCGTCCTCGCCGCCGTCGCCGCCGTCGTCGCCCAGTCGGGACTGATCTACAGCGTCGCACCGCCGAACCCCGACGGCTACGAGCGCGTGAACGTCACCGCCTACGACGACGAATGCGGCCAACTCGCCACTGTCGAAGCCCGCGTCGCCGACACGCAGGACAAGCGCTATCTCGGTCTCAGCAACACCACCGAACTCGAGATGGGCGAAGGCATGCTGTTCGTCCACTCCAGCGAAGACCGATACACCTACGTCATGCGGCGGATGGACTTCCCGATCGACATCATCTTTATCAACTCGAGCGAGCGCGTGACGACGATCCACCACGCACCCGTCCCGGACGGCGAGTACGAACGCACCTACCCTGGACGTGGCAAGTGGGTGCTCGAAGTCCCCCGTGGGTGGAGCAATCAGACCGGCCTGGAGGTCGGCGACCGCATCGCCGTTCCACCCGCCGCGAACGACACCGGCTGAGCAGCTTCCCGCCGCGTCGATACTCGTATCAGATCACATTTGATTACGTGCGATAGTGAGACAGACTACCCTACGTCCGGGCCGAAAGCGGCCCATTTCACCGGTTTCGGCCCAGTCCAGACACGTCACCGGGTGGGAACGTTCCACACAGCTCCGACGGTCTTTTGACGGTTCGGCCCATCGAAATGGTCGATGAGTGTAGACCTCGACGAGGACGAGGTGTTCGAGGACGTCCGCGAGCGGGTCGACCGGCCGATGCAGCGATTGTTCGCCGAGTACGGCCGCGAGAACGCGCCGCAGTTCGTCGTCGGCCTGTTCAGCAGTATCTTCGCGCGGGTGCTCGACCTCCTTCCGCCCCTCCTGTTGACGCTGGCGATCGACGCTATCTTCCGCGACACCACGCCCTTCAGCATGCCGCTGATCCCCGACGCGTGGCTCCCGAACGGGGAGACCGGCCAGATCTGGTTCACGGTCGGTCTCATCGCTGCGGCGTTCTCGGTGGGCGCGGTGTTTCACTGGACGCGCAACTGGGGCTGGAACTCCTTCGCCCAGAACATCCAGCACGACGTCCGCACCGACACCTACGACAAGATGCAACGGCTCAATATGGACTTTTTCGCCGACAAACAGACCGGCGAGCTGATGTCTATCCTCTCGAACGACGTCAACCGCCTCGAACGGTTTCTCAACGACGGGATGAACTCCTTCTTCCGGCTGTCGGTGATGGTGATCGCCATCGCCGGCATCCTCGTCTACTGGAACTGGCAACTCGCGATGGTGACGCTGGTCATCGTCCCCCTCATCGGCTTTTTCACCTACAAGTTCGTCCAGATCATCCAGCCACAGTACGCCGAAGTCCGGTCGTCCGTGGGACAACTCAACTCCCGCCTGGAGAACAACCTCGGGGGCGTCCAGGTCATCAAGACCTACAACACCGAGAGCTTCGAGTCCGACCGCGTCGACGACGTCTCCGAGGACTACTTCGACGCCAACTGGGCCGCCATCAACACGCGGATCAAGTTCTTCCCCGGCCTGCGACTCCTCTCGGGTGTGGGGTTCGTCGTCACGTTCCTCGTCGGCGGCCTCTGGGTGTTCACCTCCCAGACCACCGGCACCGGCCCGTGGTTTTTCACCGGCACGCTCACCGAGGGGGAGTTCGTCGGGTTCATCCTCCTCTCCCAGCGGTTCATCTGGCCGATGGCGCAGTTCGGGCAGATCATCAACATGTACCAGCGGGCCCACGCCTCCAGCGAGCGCATCTTCGGGCTGATGGACACGCCGAGTCGTATCCGCGAGGACCCCGACGCCGAACCGCTCGAAGTCACCGACGGCGACATCGAGTACGACGACGTCTCCTTCGGCTACGACGACGAGAACATCGTCGAGGACATCTCCTTCGAGGTGGATGGTGGCAACACCATCGCGCTCGTCGGCCCGACCGGCGCCGGCAAGTCGACGGTGATGAAACTCCTGCTCCGGATGTACGACGTCGACGAGGGCGCGATCACCATCGACGGGACCGACCTGCGCGATGTCACCATCCCGAGTCTCCGCCGGCAGATGGGCTACGTCAGCCAGGAGACGTTCCTCTTCTACGGCACCGTCGAGGAGAACATCGAGTACGGCACCTTCGACGCCGACCGCGAAGACATCGTCGAGGCCGCGAAGATGGCCGAGGCCCACCAGTTCATCCAGAACCTCCCGGAGGGCTACGACACCAAGGTCGGCGAACGCGGCGTGAAACTGTCTGGGGGTCAACGCCAGCGCATCGCTCTCGCCCGGGCCATCCTCAAAGACCCCGAGATCCTCGTCCTCGACGAGGCGACGAGCGACGTGGACACCGAGACGGAGATGCTGATCCAGCGCTCGCTGGACAAGTTGACCGCCGACCGGACGACCTTCGCCATCGCGCACCGTCTCTCGACTATCAAGGACGCGGATACGATCGTCGTCCTCGAAGACGGCCACATCGTCGAGCGGGGCTCCCACGAGGACCTGCTGGCCGAGGACGGGCTCTACGCCAAGCTCTGGGCGGTCCAGGCCGGCGAGATCGACGAACTGCCCGAGGAGTTCATCGAGCGGGCGGCCCAGCGGCGGTCACAGGTCGACGCCGACCCCGACGAGATCGAGGCCAGCGACGACGACTGACAGGTACAGGACGGTTCGATAGTGTGCCGGGAAGCTTTTGACCGGGGAGCGTGAGACGGCTGATATGAAAGTCCTCCTCGGGACCGGTGGTCGGGCAGACGGGTTCGACGCGTTAGCACGAGCGCTCGAACGCGCACAGGAGGCGGGTGACGACCTCACCGTCGCGGTCCTGGAGACGTCTTCCGACTCGGACGTCGACTCGGTCGCGGCGGACGTCCGCGAGCAGGTCGCGGACAGTGGCATCGACGCAGAAGTCAGGGTTCTGGACGGGCACCCGGGCAGCCAGCTGGTCGAGTTCGCCGAGACCGAGGGGTTCGACCGGATCGTCCTCGGCGGTGGCCAGCGCAGCCCGCTCGGGAAGATCGACCTGGGAGAGGTCGCCGAGTTCGTCCTGCTGAACGCCGACGTCTCCGTGACGCTCGTCCGATGACCGACCGCACCTATCCCGACGAGACCGTCGGGTCGTTCCCGCCGCCGCCGGCCGCGTTCACCGACGGCGACGGACGCGAGATCCGCATCCGGGAGAGCGGCCGGGACGACCTCGACGCGCTCGTGGAGATGTACGGGGACTTCGACCCGGCCGACCGCGCACAGGGCATCCCGCCGGTCGACCCCGACGCGATCCGCGAGTGGCTCGACCTCATCGTGAGCCCCGACGCGGTCACGGTCGTCGCCGAACACGACGGCCGCCCGGTCGGTCACGCCATCCTCGTCCCGGACAGCGGCGACGGCTACGAACTCGCCATCTTCATCCTCGACGAGTACCAGGGGGCGGGGATAGGCACCCAGCTGCTCGAACACCTGCTGGGGCAGGGGCAGACGGCCGGCGTCGAGCGGGTCTGGCTGACCGTGGAACGATGGAACGAGGCGGCTATCGCCCTATACCGGAAGATCGGCTTCGAGACGAGTGGCTCCGAGAGCTTCGAACTGGAGATGTCGATCCGTATCTGAACGCTGGCTGTGGTCGGTCCGCGATATCACGGAGACGGCGTATCGCCGGTCGACGGAGCGACTGCCGAAAGACGAGGACCTGACGTTCGAGTTCGACTGGACCGACGAGTGGTTGGTCGTGGAACGGATGGGCGGCGTCCAGGGGTGGACTGATAGTGATTATTGTAGATTATTTCCGGATAGCGCCGACGTCGGGGTCGGCGCGTACCGGTAAATCGCTACAATAATCACTATGAATCCGCGAGCCGAGTGACGATCGACGTCAACTCGACCGTCGAGGGCTGGGAACGTAACCTCCGGGCGACGGTCCCTCACGAGTACGCTCACGCGTGTTACTTCGAGCGGACAGGCGGGAGGGGGGATCTCGACACGACCTGGGAGTACCTCCTCTTCGAGGCCCAGTCACAGAACTTCGCGGCCGCGGTCTCCCCGGACGTCGAACCGCCGTGGCGCGACCACGTCGACAGCGAGGTTCTCGAACGGTGGTGGCCGGAGATCCGGGACCACCGACTCGACGAGGACGGCGAAGCCGGGGCAGAACTGTTCTTCGGGTCCGACGACATACCGTACTGGCTGGGCTACACCCTCGGTTACCACGTCGGCGACTGGCTCCTGGACCACCACGATATCGACGAGTTTCCCGACCTGCGGAAGGTGGACGTGGTCAGGGCGGGGGACGCGCTCTACGGGTGACGACATCGAGGCGACGGCCGTTCGGCCGGCCACCGGACTGGGCCGCCGGTTCAGACGGAAAGCACCGGCTGACTGGCGTACTCGACGACGTACTGGGCGGATTTGCCCAGGGTTTCGTCGGGGTTTTCGCTGGGTTCGCGGGGGACGACGACGAAGTCCGCGCTCGTCTCCTCGGCGACGTCGAGGATGACGCTCCCGGGGTGCTGGCGGAGGTGTGACCGGGAGAAACCGGCGGCCGTCGAGTGGGAGATCTCGACCGACTCCGCGCGCTCGGCGACGGAATCGGCGACCGAGAGCTGGTCCGCAGCGACGCTCTGTGGGTCGGCGTCGCCCGCGTCGAGCCGCTGGATCACCGACTCGTCGACGACGTGGAGGACGTGGAGCGCCGCGTCGAACCGGTCGGCGATCGCGACGGCACGAGCCAGCGCCATCTCGGCCCGGTCGCTGGCGTCGACCGGTGCGAGGACCAGGTCGATGTCGAGGGTCATCACCCGGAGGTCCGACCGGCGCGCTCAAAAACCCACCGAGGTTCGGCCGCCAGCGGGCCACAGCGGTCGGCTCCAGCCGCCAGCCCGCCTCACCGGTCCGGAGACGACGCCTCGTCTCGCGTGATTTATCACCCAGGGTCGTCTCTGCTCGGACATGTTCGACACAGTCGTCATCGCGACGGACGGCTCGGATTCGGCCGCTCGCGCGGTGTCGGTCGCGCTCGATTTCGCCGCGGCGTTCGACGCGAGCGTGTACGCCCTCTCGGTCGTCGAGGAGCGCGAACTGGAGGGGTCCCCCGAAGCGGTGCGTGGCGACCTCGAAGCCGCACTCGAAGACGCCGCCAGCGAGGCGCTCGCCGACGTCCGCGAGCACGCCGACCGGGCCGTCGAGACGGCCGTCCGCGAGGGCGAACCCCACTCGGAGATCAGTCGCTTCGCCGACGAGGTGGACGCCGACGTCGTCGCGGTCGGCACTCGCGGCCGCCACGGCGAGCACGCCTACCTTCTGGGCAGCGTCGCCGAGGGACTCGTCCGACACTGTGACCGTCCGGTCCTGACCGTCCGGCAACTGAGCGCCGACGAGACCGAGGGCGAACTCGCTGCCTGAGAGAGTCTGTCCGGTGGAGTCTGCCCGGTGGAGTCTGCCCGGTGTCACGACGGGGCCGTCAGTGGGCTTATTCACGCGGAGACCCGAGGAACGGACATGCGTGTCGCCGTCCTCGGCGCCGGATACGCCGGCCTGACACTCGCGAAACGACTCGAAGACGCCCTCCCCGACGACGAGATCGTGGTCGTCGACGAGGACGCCACCCACCTCGTCCAGCACGAGCTCCACCGGGTCGTCCGCCGACCCTCGCTCGCAGACGACATCACGCTCGACCTGGACGACGTCCTCGACAGTGCGACGGTCCGGGAGGCGACGGTGACCGACGTCGACCCCGCAGCCGGCGAAGCGACCCTCGACACCGGCGACGCGACGTCCGACGCAGGCGACTCGAGCGAGTCCGCCCCTGACGATGGGAGCGACGCGGACTCGGCGGTGGAAACACTCGACTACGACGTCGCCGCGGTCTGTCTCGGCGCGACGACGAACTACTACGACCTCCCGGGCGTCCGCGAGCACGCGACACCGCTCAAACGCCTCGCCGACGCCCGTGCCATCCGCGCGGACTTCCTCGACGTACTCGAAGACGGCACACCCGCAGCCCCCGCCCGGATCGTCGTCGGCGGCGCCGGTCTCTCGGGCGTTCAGGTCGCTGGCGAACTCGCCGCGCTCGCCGACGAAGAAGCGACAGAAGACACAGCCGGAGACGGAAGCTGGTGCGGGGACGGGAACGGGGACGTGGACGTGGACGTGGAGGTGGACGACACGGATGGCGGGCCCGACGCCGTGACCGATTCCGTGGAGGTGCTACTCCTCGAACAGAAGGCGAACGTCGCCCCCGAGTTCCCGGCGAACTTCCAGCGGACAGTCCGGAACGAACTCGAAGCACGCGGCGTGACCGTCCGGACGGGGACGGCCGTCGAGAGCGCCGACGACGAGGGAATCGACCTCGCGACGGGCGAGCGTCTCGACTACGACCAGTTCGTCTGGACCGGCGGCATCGCTGGCTCTCCCGCACTGGACGGTGACCGGCCGGTCGTGCGCCGTGACCTCCGACTCGACGGGACGACGTTCGTCCTCGGTGACGCGGGGCGCGTGGTCGACACCGACGGAGAGGCCGTCCCCGCCAGCGCACAGGCCGCCATCAGACAGGCCCGCGTCGCGGCCGACAACGTCGAACGCCTGGTCGACCACGAGCGCGAGGGCGAGAGCGGGTTCCGGCCCCGACTCGACGGCTATCGCTTCGACTCGCCGGGGTGGATCGTCAGCGTCGGGAACGGCGCAGTCGCCCAGATCGGTCCGACAGTACTGACGGGGCGCCCGGCGAAACTCGCGAAAGCCTCGGTCGGTGCCGGCTACCTCTCCAGCGTGGGTGCCGTCGCGAACGCCGCCGACCTCGTCCGCGAGGAACTCGGCTGGCCCGACGAGGACGACGCGGACGGGGAGAAAGCGGACGAAGCAGACGGGAACGAAGCTGGTGACGAACCGGACGACGACGGCCCAGTGCGTATCACGATCGACGACGGGGACGATCGGGGAGATAGCAACGGCGACGGAAACACTTGAGCCACCACGGGAGGCGCGCTGGCCGGGACAAGCCTGAAAACCGAGAAGCGTGTATCCCGATACACAATGGGAAAGACGATCAGGGTCGACGACTGGTTCCACGAGTGGCTCACAGCCGAGAAACGCGACGACGAGACGATGCGTGAGGCGCTCGTCCGACTAACAGGGGCGCCAGCCCCCGATCCCGATCTCGTCTCGGGGATCATTTCGAAAGAGGACGGCGAACGGATGAAATCACGTATCGAGGAAGCCGACGTATCGAGTACGTCGGACGTGCGGGCGCGCTTCGACGATGATTCTTGATACGAACTATCTGATCGACCTCTTCAGAGGCGTTCCCGAGGCCCACGCGAAAGCCGAGGACCTGCAGGACCGACAGACTGTTCAGCGGGTTCCATCACCCGTGATCGCGGAGTTGGAGTACGGTGGGGAGTGGGAACTCGACGATGCCGAGCGAAGACGGGTTCGAAATCTGAGTCGGATGTACTCGGTCACAGATCTCGACGAGCAGCTGGCACGCCGGGCGGGAAGACTCTACGCGCGAGCGGAGCGAAAACACCAGCGGTGGGACTGGGGCGGACATGGTCGATGCGACGGTCGCAGCAGTAAGCGAAGTGGTCGACGAGCCCGTTGTCACCGCAGATGTGAGTGATTTCGAAGACCTGGGCGTTGCCATCGAGGAGTTCTGAATCCAATCACCCGGTCGCGTCCTCGACGGCGAGTTCGGGCGTCGTCCAGATGACGAACTCGCCGTCGCGGTCGACGACGCCCTCGACGTGGTTCTGGTCGACCGGCGAGGGGTTGACCTCGGAGTCGGCGACGGGCATCACCTGGTTGACGTCGTCGACGAGCCAGCCGATCGCGCCCTGGTCGCCCAACCCGTCCGGGTCGAAGACCACGATCAGGTCCTCGGACCCCTCGACGTCGATGTCGAAGAGGACCTTCGGGTCGAGTATCGTCGTGATCTGTCCCCGGAGGTCGACGACGCCCGCGACGAAGTCGGGCGTGTTGGGCACCCGCGTCACCGTCTCCCGCTTGACGATCTCCTCGACGTACTCGATGTCGAGACAGTAGCGTTCCTCGCCGAGCGCGAACTCCAGTACCCGCGTCTCGTCTTCGGCGGTCGTGCCCGCGACTGCACTGGCGCTTTTCGCCCCCGCCATCCCGATGGTAGCTCCCGCTGCGTCGTCCGTCTCGACTCCGCCCGTCCCCCGGGTGGCGCCGCCAGCCGTGGTTCCGTCCGCCTCGTCGTCGAGACCGCTCTCCAGCCCCGCCTGCGTGGCGAGTGCGCCCGCGTCGACCGACGCGTCGTCGATATCCACGCCCGGGACCTGCGGGACCCCGTCCTCGAACGGCGACTCGTCACCGTCGAGCTCGCCCCCGGATCCGTCGCCCGTCTCGTCGGCCTCCTCGAACCAGTCGGCGGGTTCGTCCGCGTCGTCGGTTGCTCCCGGTGTGTCTGCCGGGGGCTCGGCGCCGTCGTTTCGCCGGGCACGGTCCTCGCTGTCGTCGGACGTGTCGTCGCTCATGTGGTCACCTCTGGTGTCGTCGCCGCGTCACCGGGTCTCGGCGTGCAGACCGACTGCGGTCGGAACACGGACGCAACCGACCGCATCCGCACTGTCGTCGTCACGTTGTACCCGACTCCGCCGTTCGGGCTAATAAAAATACGCTCCGGGCTATCAAACGTGAAATCGGTCCGGGACGGACTGGACCGGAGCACCCACGGCCACCCACTGGAATGGGGCCCACGAGTCGGAGATCGCGAGGACTGGGGCCGTTTCGGTGTACAGACGCCGTCAGACGGGCGTCCGACCGGGTGGAAGATTTAACACGCTGGGGGCGAATACAAGATCAACGAATGACAATCAACCCCCGGGACTACGACCTGAATGAACTGCGGGAGATGGCGCGCAAGCGCGGCGACGAGGACCTACCACCGGAAGACCCTACCGAGGTCGAGTGGGGACCGCTCGACGAGGACGGCCCGTCGGCCCCCGACTCGCTGCGGTCGGGCCTCTACCGCGAGTTGCTCCCGCTGGTCGGCGCCGGCGATGGGATGGAAAAGCCGTATCTGGAGCGCATTCCGGACACCTACGCCGCCGAGTTCGTCGTCTTCGAGTGGCTGGAGTTCCTCCTCATGCACTCGGGCTACCAGGGCGCGACCGACGCCATCCACTACTACGAGTCGATCGAGTGGGTCGACGAGGACGTCGCCTCGCAACTCGACGACTACCTGCTGGGCATCGGCGACGAAGCCGCGACCGAGACGACAGAGCTAGACGTCGACGACCACATGCTGAGTCTCGTCTACGTCGCCAAGCTCTCGGCGATGCAGTAGGAACGGACCACCCCGGGGCCCCTCTTCCGCGCCAGAGCGCCTGCGAACTCTATCCTCGACCGGAACACCTACAGTCTGTTTTCGACCGACTCGCCGAGGTGACTGCCGAGTAACTCGATGAGGACGGTCGCGAAACCCGTATCGGAGCTCCAGATCGCGGTCTCCTTGCGCACGCCGGGGAGTTCCTCGCCGCCGAGGACACTGAGGAGGATCGTCTCGCCGTCGACCGAGAGGAGGCGACCGGGGCTGTCTTTCCCGTCGTGCATCGTCTCGGGGACCTGTGCCACGCGAACGTCGCTGTCGGCGAACCGGTCGCCGAACTCCCCGTCGGCGCTGAACACCCACACCTCGATCTCGCCGGCCCGCTCACGGAGTGTCGCGGCGATGCCGTCGTCGAGGAGGTCGACCGACGAACCGTAGAGGACCCGCTCGTCGGCTTCGGCGACGATCTGCTGGACGCGCCCGGAGACGTTGTCCCGGCCGTGGACGGTCCAGACGCCCTCCTGGTGTTCGTCCCGGTGGTCGGCGCCCGCGCGAGCGTCCTCCAGGAACTCGAAGGCGCGGTCCTGTTCGGTCTCGAACCGGTCGCGGAGCGTCTCGCGGGCCTCCTCCAGGTCGACCGCGCGGTACTGCTTCGGGTTGGACTGCTGGACCTCGACGAGTCCCCGTTCTTCGAGATCGTCGGCCGCGCCGTACACCTGCGAGCGGGGCACGTCGGTCATCCGGTCGACGTCGCGGGCGGTCCCGGTCCCGAGACGAGTCAGCGCGATGAACACCTTCGCCTCGTACTGGGAGAGCCCCAGGCGCTGGAGTGACTCCGCTGCCGCGTCGGCATCGCCGGCGCCGGCGGCCTCCCCGTCGTTAGACATCGTCGACCTCCACGTACTCAGTCGTCGTCGACCTCCCGGGTTCAGTCGTCGTCGACCTCCCGGGTTCAGTCGTCGTCGACCTCCCGGGTTCAGTCATCGTCGGCCTCCCGGGTTCAGTCATCGTCGGCCTCCTCGCCGGGAGCGGTCGCCGAGGCGTGGTCGTCGAGCCATGCGTGGTAGGCACGTTCGAACTCCGACTGGGTGAGCGTTCCGGCCGCCAGATGGTGCCCCGCGTCGGCCAGGTCCTGGCCCGAAACGTGGCCGTCCTCGAAGATACTCCCGGCGACGTCGGTCGTGACCGTCACGGTACCCGTCCCGGAGACGTCGACGACGTGGTCCGGGAACAGCGCCTCGCCCGCGAACGTGAGCTCGTCGCCATCGACCACGTCCCCGGGGACAGTCGTCTCGTACTCGACGGTGGCCGCGCCGACTTCGTCGAGTTCCCAGGCGACGTACACCCCGTCGGCGGTGGCGACTGCCTCGACCGGCTCGGGCGTGACCGATTCGATCCGGCTGTCGGCCCCCGGTGGCGACTCGTCGAGGACGACCCGGCCACCGGCGCTCGGGAACGCCACCGTCACCGAGACAGTGTCGCCGGGCCGAACCCGCGACGGGTCGACCGAGCGGGTCGCGAACAGTCTCCCGTGGCCGTTCGTCCGCGGCCTGGGTGCGCTGGCCGGGACCCCGGCAGCTGCGGTGTCTCGTGCGCTCGCCTCGGGCCGGTCACCCGCGGACGAGTCGCTCGCGACGGCGGGCATCGGACCCTCGTCGGTGGAGTCGGGCCCGTCTGAGGAGTCGAACGCGTCGCCCGAGCCGGAATCGTCGGTGGCGTCGAACGAGTCGTCGGGATCGAACGCGTCGTCGGGGCCGAGATAGCGCGTCCAGACCACGAGCAGACTCGGGAGGACGAACACGCTCGCGAAGAAGGCGTAGACGATAGTGAGCCCGGTGATGAAGCCGAACTGCTGGAGCGGGGGCAGGATGGCGAACACGAGCACGCCGAAGCCGCCGACGGTGGTGGCCGCACTCCCGAGCAACGCACCGCCGGTCCCCGTGACCGCGGTCCGCATCGCCGGGAACGCCGCCCCCTGGCGGTCGAGTTCCAGACTGTAGCGCTCGCTGATGTGGATGCTGTAGGCCACGCCGAGCCCGATCGTCAGGCTCGTGATCATCCCGGTCAGGACGTTGAACGGGATGTCGAGGACGTACATCGTCCCGAGGATCCACGAGACGTTGAACACGACCGGCAGGAGCGTCACGAGTCCGAGCGTCGCGCTCCCTTCGACGAGTCGGTAGACGACCATCAGGAAGATAAAGGAGGAGACGAGCGTGATGACCAGGCTCTCGACGACCGTCTGCAGCAGGTCGTCCTGGACGATCTTGTTGACGATGGGCGTCCCCGTCGCCGTGATCGTCAGGTCACGCCCCGTCCCGCGCTCGACGCTCGACTCCACGTCGTCCATCTGGTTCGTGATCCTCTCCCCCGACGCACTGCCCCGTATCGAGACGGTCAGCCGGAGCGCCAGGTACTCGCCGTCCTCGCGTTCGATCACGGCGCTCGCCTGCTCGGGCGCGGTGGCGAACAGCGAGTCGTAGACGCCCGCGACGTTCCGGTCCGGGACGCCGTCGCCGTCCGTGTCGGCGGCTGTGAGCGTCGCGTTGAACGTCGCGTTGGTCGCCGCGACCGACTCCATCACCGTCAGCGGGCTCCGGATGTCGGGTTCGTCGTTCGACAGCGTCACCGTCACCGACTTGTTCGCGACGCCGGCGCGCGTCCTGTCGACCCGGTCGAGCGCGTCCGCGGTCGCGACCTCGCCCTGATAGAGGAACTCGGCGGTCGAGTCCTCCCGGAGGAAGTTGTCGTTGACGTACTCGAAGGTCGCCCGCATGGAGTACTCGCCGGGCTGCATCGGTTCGGGGAGGTTGTCCATCCACTCGGGCGGTTCCTCCGCGATGAAGTCCTCGTTCGAGAAGGAAGTGTCGACCTGCGTCGCGCCGTAGGCACCCGCCGCGCTCACCAGCAGCGTCAGGAGGATGACGATGGCGGGCGCCCGGCGTGCGACGGTCGAACCGACTTCGAGCAACTGTCCGAACCGGCCGCCGCCGGTCCCGAAGGCGGGTTTGCGACGGTCGAAGCCGTACCCCTCAAGCAGTTCGTCGACCTCGACTTTGATCGCGGGGACGAGCGCGCCGAAGACGACCAGCGCGCCGACGATGCCGGCCGCGCTCACGAGGCCGAACTCGCGGATCGGGCCGACCGGGCTCGTGAGATTCGAGAGGAAGCCGATGACCGTCGTCGCGGTAACGAGTATCAGGGCTGCGCCGACGCCCGCCAGCGCCGTTCGCATCGACCCCGCGACGGTGGCGTCACTGGCTTCGGCGTCGGCTGGCGGGCTCCCGTCGTCCGCTGACGCGCCCTCGCCGCCGTCGGCGACCGCTTCGAGCGGCGTGCGCTCCTCGCGGTGGCGCATGAACACGTGTATCGCGTAGTCGATCGAGAGTCCGATGAGCAGGACCGGGATGGCGACGAACAGCTGGTTGAACGCGATGTCGAGCCAGCCCATGAAGCCGAAGGCGACGGTGAGGACGAGCCCGATGCCGGCGACGCCCAGCAGGATGTCGATGACGTCGCGGTAGGCGACGGTCAACACGAGCAGGACGAACAGGATGGCGATGGGCCCGACGACGACGAGGCTGTCCTGCATCGAGCGGCTCATCTCGTCGGCGATGATACCGGCACCGAAGACCATCCCCGCACCGTCGAGTTCCGCGTGGGCGATCTCCTGGACCGCGTTCTGGGACTCCTGGATGCGCGCGCTGGCCGACCCCTGGGCGGTTTCGGTCTCGGTCGTCTGGGTCAGGACGATCATCGTCGCCCCGGCGCTGGTCGACCCGGGGTCGTAGTCCGTCGGCATCAGCGCGAACGCGCCGCTCCCGGAGCCCTCGCTCAGGACCCGCTCGACGGTCCCCTCGACCGCCGACGCGTTCATCGACTCGATCTGGTCGATCTGCGCTTCGACCGGCGGCGTCGACCCGTTCTCGACGCGCTCCTGGAGCGTCGCCTGGTCGGCCTGCAGTTCCGCGCCGCGCTCCTGCAGTGTCTGGGCCTGTGGCGCGAGCACCTGCTGGATGCCCGCGTAGACCTCGCCGAAGCCCTGCTGGATCTCGCCGGCGCGCTGGCGGTAGGTCGACTGGTTGATCTCCCCCTGCGCGTAGGAGGCGTTCAGCGAATCGAGCCGTGACTGCAGACTCCGCGTCCGGTCGAACAGGTCGCGGAACGTCGCCGCGCTCTCGGTCGAGAGGTTCGCCGTCGCCGTCTCGCGAGTGGCCGTGAGGTTGCGCTCGATAGCCGCGGCCCGCTCGCGGTAGGTGGCGTTGTCGACCTCCCCGCGCGCGGCCGACCGGTTGAGTTCCGTATAACGGTGTTCGAGCCGGCGCGTCCGGTTCAGGGAGTCGCTCAGCGCCGCGCCCGTCTCGTTGAGTCGCGCCTGTTCGGCCTGCAGGGCGGCGCCGCGCCGCGAGAGGTTCGCGGCCTGTTCCTCGCGGATGGCGGCGGTCGCCACCACCGTCGCGATGCCGGCCGGCCGCTGTTCGGTCGAGAGCGTGCTGTTGACCGTCTCGTTCTCGGTTAGTGTCCGCTGGAACCGCAACTGGTCCAGCAGCGACGACCGAGCGAGGACGTTCTCGTCTCGAACGACCACCTGGGCGGTCGTGGTGTTCGCGCTCGTGCCGAAGTTCGACTCGACGTAGTCCAGTTTCTCGGCCTCGGTCGAGTCGGTCTCGAACTGCGAGAACGAGGAGGACTCCTCGACCTGGGCGGCACCGACACCGACCGCGGCGATCACCAGCAAGAGCCCGACGGCGACCAGTCGCCGGTGTGCCACGACACCGTTCGCGACGTCGCGAATACCTACCATCGACTCCGCCTCCCTGCGTACCGGGGACCATTCCGTATCATACCAACAGTGCTGTTAGTAGGATCCTACTGACGTTCTGTACATAAGGCCATCGGAACTGCCCCGACGGGGGAATGGTGATTCGTGGTGTGTGCGAGCGAAGCGCCGCATCGATCGGTCTGGATCGCCGCGATGCACTCGCGTCCGCTATTTTCCGGCCGAGGAGACGTTAACAGAAACGATAATCTGCGCGGTAACTTTATCCGGGACGGCCGAGGATTCGGGGGCATGAGCGACGACGACCCGGTGCCTATCGGCGTCAAACTCGGAAGCACGCGAACAGTCATCGCGTACCCGGACGGGGACGACGTGGAGACGGTCCGGACGCTGACCTGCCTGGCCACCTACGAAGACGCCCTCACGGGCGAGGAGAAAGTCCTCTTCGGCGAGGAAGCAGCCCGCGAGTATCCCGACAGAGTCCAGTTCATGCTCCGTTCGGGGCTCCCGGAAGACGAGGAGCGCGCCGAACTCACGAAGACGTTCTTCGAGGAGGTCATCGACGCCAACGATATCCCCGAGAACAGCGGCGTCGTCTACGCTATCCCGACCATCGACAACCCCGAGGGGCTCGAGAACCTCCAGGACGTCATCGAGAGCTCCTCGATCGGCGAGGCGCTCGTCGAGAGCTATCCCGAGTCGCTCTGTGGCGCCATCCCTGCCCACGGCGACGAGCTCGAAGCCATCGACGACATCTTCGTCGCCGTCAACATGGGTTCGACGAACCTGGAAGCCTCGGCCTACCGCCGCGGCGAGCAACTCGCCCCCTTCACCACGGGCGCCGTCACTGGCAACGAGGTCGACCGGATGATCGCCAACTACGTCGAGGAGGAGACCCAGGGCCGGGTCAACATCGACACCCAGACCGCCCGCGAGTACAAGGAGGAACACGCCGACTTCGACGACTTCGAGGCCTTTACCGACATCATCCAGCAACCCGGCGGTGGCTCCCACGAGTTCACCATCGAGCGCAGCGTCATGGACGCCTGCAACGAGTACCTCGACGATGCCGTCCAGGAGTTCTGTAACACGTTCCTGCCGGAACTCGCCAACGACTACATGAAGGTCTACCAGCTCGCGCTCGACCGGCCGATCGTTCTGACCGGCGGGATGGCCTGTATTCCCGGCATCGTCGACCAGTTCGAAGAACGCGTCAGCGACGAACTCGACCGGGAAGTGGAGGCCACTGCCGCCGACGAACCGGACCTCTCGCCGTCGATCGGCGCTCAGCGCATCGCCGACCGCCTCGTCGAGAACCTGTAGATCCTTCGGTAACTTCTCGTCTGGTGCGGTTTATCGATAGTTCGTACGTCCCGTTCGAGTACCACCGTATTTCGCTGCTGAAGAAACTCGATCCGGCGACAGCACCGCACTGGTCGCAGTCGAGTGCGGTTGCGGAAGCTGCGTCAACTTCAATTCTCACCTTCATACGAACAACTACCGAACTCGGATCTCGACGAGATCCACCACTCGACCAAGATACAAGCGGGGGGCGGACGAAGGGTCGTCGTGGCACCGACAGAACTGCGCGGGGAACCGGTCGCAAGCGAGATCCGCGACTCGGTCGCCAGCCGTGTCGAATCGCTACACGACCAGGGAACCGCCCCCACACTCGGCACCGTCCTCGCCAGCGACGCGCCGGGTGCTCACCGGTTCATGGACCTGAAACACGAGGCCTGCGCGGACATGGATATCGCAACCCGCGACCGCCGCCTCGATCCGAACGGCCCGCCGAGCGCCGTCGTCGAGACAGTCGAGACGTTCAGCGAGGACCCCGAAGTCGATGCGGTATTCGTCCAGACGCCGTTGCCCGAGAGTGTCGACACAGCCGCGCTCGGCCGGCACCTCGACCCCGCGAAAGACGTCGATTGCTTTCACCCCGAGAACCTCGGGCGACTCGTCGCCGGCGACCCGCGGTTCGTCCCCGCGACCACTGCCGCGGTCTGTCGCCTGCTCGAATACTACGACGTCAGCGTCGCCGGCCGAGACGCGGTGGTCGTCGGTCGCTCGCGCGCTATCGGCCGGCCGCTCGCCAACAGACTCCTGTGGGACACAGAGCCCGGCAACGCCACGGTGACGGTCTGTCACTCCCGGACGCGGGACCTCGGCGCGAAGACCCGCGAGGCGGATCTCCTCGTGACGGCCGCCGGGCAGCCGGGACTGGTCGACGGGTCGATGCTCTCCTCGGGCGTGGTCGTCGTCGACGTGAGTGCGAACCGGCGCGACGACGGCGAGTCGGGGGACGGCGAGCCGGGGGGCGACGGTGACCCGACTGTCGTCGGCGACGTCGACGCCGAGGGTGCTCGGACAAACGCGGACGCATTCACGCCGGTCCCGGGGGGCGTTGGTCCGGTGACGCTCGCTGCGCTGCTCGACAACGTCGTCACGGCGGCCGAACGACGACGTCGAGCCGACACCCGAGCGGACTCCTGAGCGCGGGTCGACAGGGGCGGAAAACCGGGGCGACCGGTTCGCGTCAGACACCGTCGCGTACCGCGGTGTGCTCGCCGGCGTATTTAATGACCAAAATAATTCATCGTGTATATTGATGCAGGTCCGTGGCGTGACAGACGTTAGCATGGGAATCGGCAGCGGATTCCGGGAGCTGGGGCGTTTTCTCGACGACTGTGAGCGACGCGGCGGGCCGGTCGAGCACGTCGACGTCGCGGAGGTGACGGACGCGGGCGGCGAGGGGCTACGGGCAGAGCTCGAACTGACACTGTCGGTGGACCTGGCGACTGGGGTGGCGCTCTGTGACCCGCAGGTCTGTCCCGACGGGACGGTCCGGTTCGCACTCGAATCGACGACGGAACTGATCCCCACGGCCGACCACGACGTCAGCGTCGAACCGACCGGCACCGCCCTCGACGGCGACGACACCGTCACTGTGCGGTTCGCGGCGACGGTTCCCGACACCTCGGGCCCCACCGGGGACGACTCCCGTGCTATGGACGCCATCGGGACCGACCGGTCGGACACCGGCGGGGTCTCGGACGGGGTCGCCGACCGGGAGTGTAGCGACACGGCCCGCGTCGACGGCGAGACCGTCGAGGAGTCGAGGGGCGCGGCCGGTGGGTCGCCGGACCCGGTCGACGACGGGAGCGCGACGAGCGAGCGCGAGGTCCCACCGTTCAAGGACCCCGACCTGCTGGCGGAAGTCTACGATTCCTGTGAGACGTTCGCGGAGATGGCCGACGTACTGGAGATGGACGTCACCGCCGAGACGGTGCGCCGGTACATGATCGACTACGATATCCACGAACCCAACACCTACCAGACGGGGGAGGACCCGACCGCGGCCACCGGCGACGAGGGGCAGGTCGTCCTCTCGGACGGTATCGGGCTCCCCGACGAGGTCACCGCCGAGGACCTCATCGAGACGGTCGAGCGCTCGAACACCATCTACGAGGTCAAACAGGACATCGACATCGACCGCGACGACGCCCTGGAGATGCTCCAGGACCTCAACCTGCTGGACCTCGTCGTCGGCCGGCTGGCGACGGAAGGGGAACGCGACATCACCCGCGAGGACATCGTCGACCGGCTCCGGGAAGCGTCGGCCGTCCAGTAGGCGGTGCCTTCCCCCACTCCGTTCGTGACCCGGCGGCCGGGCGACCGTGAACCGCCGGAGAGACTAAGACGATAGCGTGCGTGTGTGGCTCTAGCATCCGGACGAGAGCTACAGTTGCCGGTTCGAGCGCGGAGTCGTGCAGGTCCGGAAATCCACGGGAACAGACCATGGCGACTACCAGCGACGGACAGATCATGGCGACTATCACGGAAGTCCAGTTCGCACACGAGGACGGTGCGCTGGCGGGGACGCTCGCGACCCTCGACGGGGCTGACGTGCGGGTGCTCCCCGAGACGAGCACGGATCCCGGGCGGGACATGCACGTCTTATCCTTCGACGACGTCGACGCCGACGCACTCGAGACGGCGCTGTCCGCAGACCACACGGTCGCAGCCGTCCAACCGATGTCGGAGTTCGACGACCACAACCTCTGGGGCGTCCAGTTCACCGGCGAGACGAAGTTGCTGGCACCGCGTGTCACGCGCGAAGGCGGGTTCGTCGTCGACGCTCGCAGTTCCCAGTCCGGCCAGAAGCGTCCGGGCTGGCACGAGCGCTGGCTGTTACCCGACCGCGAGGCCATCCACGACATCTGGGAGTACGCTCGCGAGGAAGGGTTCGAGTTCGAGGTGCTCGACCTCACCCGACGCGGGGACGTAGACGCCGGGAACACCGCCCGGCAGGCTCTCACAGACGAGCAACGCGAGGCGCTCCTGGCCGCCTACGAGCAGGGCTACTTCGCCGACCCGCGGGAAGCGTCGCTGGAGGCGGTCGCCGACTCGCTGGACCACTCACCGTCCGCCGTCGGCGGCCGTCTCAAACGGGGGATGAAAGCACTCGTCGAAGCGTCGCTCGTCGTCGACCGCCGACGTCAGTGACCGTCGCAAACAACTATGTGGCGGGTCACCTAACGTCTAGCACCTTCCGGACCCCCGGAGGAGGGATCGACCGTGGTACTCTCGACGAAAGTGTACGCGACACACCCCGACATGGCGCTCGTCCAGACCATCCGGTCGCTCCCGAACGTGGACGTGGGCGTCGTCTCCGACGCCGGGACCGACCCACAGCACGACGTCCACTGTTTCTGGGTCGAGGCCAACGACTTCGAGGCCTTCGAGTCGGCGCTCGACGGCGACAGTACGGTCGCCTCGTTCTCGGCGGTGGCCGGGACCGAAACGCGACGCACCTACCAGATCGAGTACAGCGACGAGGCCAAACTCGTCACCCCGGTCGTCACCGCCGCCGGCGGTCTGGTCGCCGAGTCGCGCAGTCACGCCGACGGCTGGGTCCTCCAGTTACAGCTCCAGGACCGCCAGACGCTGTACGAACTCGACGCGTTCGCCGACGACGAGGACATACGCTTCGAGGTGCTCGAGCTCCACGAGGCCGCCGACGGCGAGGTCGACTCCGGGTTCGGGCTCACCGAACCGCAGGTGGAGGCGCTGGTGAGCGCGTACCTCCAGGGCTACTACGACGAACCCCGCGAGGCCACGCTGGAGACGCTGGCCGACCTGCTCGACATCTCACAGACCGCCGTCAGCGGCCGTCTTCGCCGGGGATCGGCCGCACTCATCGAGGAGACGCTCGTCGACGCCGACGACGGGGACGAGTGAGTGTGTAAACCCGGGACGAGCGCCGGGCCGCGATCGTCACCGACCGGTGAATCGACAGCAGAGTACACCGGATGAGACAGATATTATCGTAACTTTCGATCTCGAGGCCTGGATCGAGTGGAGCGTGGCCGCCTCCCCGCCACCAGGTGACCGATAAACCGCCTAGTAAATATCTCTACCGGGCATTCGTGACTCTGTCCCGGAGGGATACTGCCGAAGGACTCGACACGGGCGTCTCACTGCTGGTCTGTCGTCACGGCTCGGCCAGGCCCGTGGCTCGACCAGAGGCCGTCTTCGGTACAAAACCGCACGGTAGGCCCTCTTCACAGTACCCACTCCGGATAGATCCATCCGAGGGATTTCACATACACGTGTCTGCGTGTGGGTCCGAGTGCTCCCAGTACCGCTCATATTAACAGTCAAATATTTAGTTCTATTCTATTTTGTCTCAAGTCTACTATGCTTCTCCGGCGATTCCTCCTGCTGGGTGGCGGATCCCGACAGTGTCCGTCTCACGCGCGTCGAACGGTCTGGCAGCCGCACTCGGACAGGAATTACATATCTATTGTTGTAATCGAATTCTGGATGGCGCGGGTTTTTCCTCCGCTCTCGCGAGCCAGTGCGTTTTCGAATGGATAACCTATCACACTGCCATCACCGATCCCCTGGAGGGGACGGCAGAACGTGGTTTTCGTCGGGCAGGACGATACGTTCTGTAGGCCCACCAGATCTATCACCGGTCTCTGGACGGGAGACGTCGGGATTCGGAACGTCACGGATTTTCCATCAGAAAACGACGGGAGGGGCCTCAGGAGTACGTGATGCTGAGTTCGACGATGTTCGCGGTGTTTTTCACTGCCTCGACGTACTCCCGGCGTGCGGCCTCGGTCTCCATCCGGCTTTTCGGAGCCGAGATGCTAATAGCCCCCTTGACGACGCCGTCGTCGGTGAGAACCGGAGCGCTGATACACCGCAGGCCGCGCCACTGTTCCTCGTCGTCGAAGGCGTAACCGTCTGCCTCGATCTGCTGGAGTTCCTCGTAGAGTGTCGCTTCGTCGGTGATCGTGTTCGGCGTGGCCGCCGGGAGTCCGCGTTCCGCGACGATCTCCTCGACGCGTGCGTCCGGGAGATGTGCGAGGATGGCCTTGCCGAGCCCGGAGTTGTGGAGCGTCACCTGTCCCCCGACGTGGGTGTCGATCTCGACGGCCTGGTCGCCTTTCGCGCGGTAGAGGACGACCGCGAGGCCGCGTTCGGGCGTCGCCAGCGTCACGAGTTCCCCCGTCTCGGCCGCCAGGTCGTCCAGTTTCGGCTTGGCGATTTCGTACAGCTCCAGTTCGTGTCGCAGGACACCCCCGATGTGGAGGAACTGGAGACTGAGCCGGTACTCCTCGCCGTCCTTGACGACGTACTCGTGTTCCCGGAGCGTACTCAGGTGGTTGTGGATCGTACTCTTGTTCATGTCGAGTGCGTCCGCCAGTTCGTGGAGTGGCGCGCCGCGACGCTCTTTCAGCAACTCGACGATGGCGACCGTCTTCCCGAGCGATTTGACGGGGTGGTTCGCTTTCTCTTTCATACCGTCCGATCAGCCTAGAATGTCTTTAAGCTGTTTGTTATTGGATAATGAACTGTCCGGGATCGCGACGAACTCCCGTCCGCGACAGACCCGAAGCGGTCCACCTGGCGCCGTTTCGCGGTCGTTACGGGGCACCCGGGGCGTACCGACGCGTGCACGCGTTCTGTAATGGAAAACTCTCGTCTGTCGGACCGACCGTCGGCGGAGGCGTCGCAACTCGTGACCGGGTTCGGGGTTGGATGCAAATGTTTAATACCCCTCGATAAATTTTCGATCATGCCGGATATGAGCACGAGACGTCACTACAACCGAGAGTTCGTCAGGACGTTTTTCACTTCGCCGACCGCGGTCGAAGGGGAAGACGATTCGGCCAAGATGCTCCGGAGCGCCGCGCAGCTGCGGGGGATGCAGGCGCCCGATGTCTGGGTCCCCGACAACGAGGACGCGACCGCGCCGTCCATGCGCGACGAGGGCGCACAGAACGTCGTCGACGTCGTCTCCGAGCACGGGGCCGACTTCCCCGGCGAGATCCATCCGCGCGTCGTCTGGCACCGGGAGGACCCGACGACCCGCTACGAGGGGTTCCAGCAGATGCTCGAGATCGCCGACCCCGACAACGGCGCCGTCGAGTACATCGACGGGTTCGTCATCCCGGAAGTCGGCGACGTCGACGACTGGAAGAAAGCCGACGAGTTCTTCACGATCATCGAACACGAGTACGGGCTGGCGGAGGGGAGCCTGTCGATGTCGGTCATCGTCGAGAGCGGCGAGGCCGAACTGGCCATGGGCGATCTCAGGGCCGAGATGGGCAAGCCCGCAAACAACCTCGAACGACTCTTCCTCCTCGTGGACGGCGAGGTCGACTACACCAAGGACATGCGGGCCATGACGCCCACCGGCGAACTGCCGCCGTGGCCCGAGCTCCGTCACAACACCTCCAGGGGCGCGAGTGCCGCCGGTCTCGTCGCCGTCGACGGCCCGTACGACGACATCCGGGACGTCGAGGGGTACCAGGCACGGATGACCGAGAACCGTGCGAAGGGTATGACCGGGATCTGGTCGCTGACGCCCGGACAGGTCGTCGAAGCCAACACGGCACCGCTCCCGCCCAAAACCGGGAGCTGGTTGCTGGAAGTCGGCGAGACCGAGGTCGAACTCGACGACGAATCGGGCGTGCAGGTGTACGACGGCGATGCGGTCACGCTGGAAGAGACTGACGATGGGACGTTCCGTCTCGACTTCGCCGGCGACGAGCGGGTCCTCGACGGCGACGAGTTGCGCGAGGCACTGGTCGACGCGACGGCGTACGTCCCGAGCATGGACGACATCGTGGACTCGATGGAGGAGTTCGAGGCGGCCAGGGAGGCCGGCAAGGGGGCCATCGCGATGACGCGGTCGGCCACACTACGGATCGACGGCGTCGAGGTCGAGATCAGCACCGACCGGATGTGGGACGAGGCCACCTACCAGGCCGCACAGACGCCGGTCGCGCTCTTCCAGGACGTCTACGAGAACCGGCCGGACCAGCACGAGGAGCTAGTCGAGATGTACGGGTCGGACCTGGTCGAACGGGCGACGAACGTCGGGTCCGCCGCGTAGCCCACCGTCGGGTCCGCCACGTGGCGATTCCCCCGAGGCTCGTCGGGTCCGCCACGTGGTGGCCCCCCGAGGTTCGTCGAGTCCCTCGCGTGGTGGCCCCCGAGGTCCGCCGGGACACGACGGGTGCGTGTCGGGCGGTTGAAAAACCATAGTCTTTAGGTCAGTTGGTCCAGAACCGGTAGACATGTCCCTGGACGCCCGGTCTGACGACCAGACGACGCGGCGGGATTTTTCCCTCAGAGAGACGGTCGAGGAGTACGCTGCGCTGGCGGCCGACCTCCGGGCCGAACTCGACGGCGACGTTCGGTTCGACGAGTACGCCCAGGTTCTCTACGCGACCGACGGCAGCATCTACCAGGCACGGCCTGCGGGAGCGGTCGAACCCAAGCACACGACCGACGTCCAGAACGCGGTCCGGACCGCGGCGGACCACGACGTCCCCGTAATCGCACGCGGCGCGGGGTCGTCGCTCGCGGGGCAGGCGGTCGGTCCGGGCTGTGTCGTCCTCGACCTCTCTACCCACATGGACGACATCGTCGAGGTCCGGCCGGGCGACAGGCGCGCCGTCGTCCAGCCCGGCGTCGTCCAGGACCACCTCGACGAACGACTCGCCGAGGACGGCCTCAAGTTCGCCCCCGACCCCGCCTCCTCGAACCGCGCGACCGTCGGCGGCGGCATCGGCAACAACTCGACCGGTGCCCACTCGGTCCGCTACGGCATCACCGACGCCTACACGGAACGCCTGAAGGTCGTCCTCGCCGACGGGAGCCTGATCGAGACCAGGGAGGTCGTCGTCGACAGCGCCGAGTGGGACCGCATCGTCGGCCAGGACACCCGCGAGGCCGAACTCTACGAGACGGTCCGACAGCTGGTCGCGGACAACGAAGGCGAGATCGACAGTCGGTATCCCGACCTCAAACGCAACGTCTCGGGGTACAACCTCCACAAGGTCGTCTCCGAGAACGACGACGGCGAACGGACGATCAACCTCTCGAAGCTGTTCGTCGGCGCCGAGTCGACGCTGGGCGTCGTGGTCGAAGCCGAGGTCTCGCTGGTCACCAAGCCCGACTCGACGGCGCTCGCGCTCTACTGCTTCTCCGACCTCGTCGAGGCGCTGTCGGCCGTCCCGGTCGCGCTCGAATACGACGTGAGCGCGGTCGAGTTGATGGACGAGGAGGTGTTCCGTCTGGCACGCGAGTCCGAGCAGTACGCCCGGTACGAGGAGCCGATCCCGGACGACACCGTCGCGGCGCTGATGGTCGAGTTCGACTCCGAACTGGTCGAGGACTTCGAGGCGGCCGTCGCCGAGACCACCGAGCGGTTCTGCGAGAACGGTGCCGCGTTCGACGCGGTCGAGGCCTACTCCGGGGAAGACCAGGCGAAGCTCTGGAAGCTCCGGAAGGCGGCTATCCCGCTGTTGATGAGTCTCGAAGGCGACCCCAAGCCCTATCCCTTCATCGAGGACGCAACCGTGCCCCCCGAAGAGTTGGCCGAGTACGTCGGGAAATTCGAGGACGTCCTCGACGACCACGGGACGTCGGCGGCCTATTTCGCCCACGCCGGCAGCGGGACGCTTCACATCCGGCCCATCCTCAACCTCAAGGACGAACAGGGGGTCGAGACGATGCACTCGATCACCGAGGACGTCACCGACCTCGTCGTCGAACACCACGGGTCGTTCTCGGGCGAACACGGCGACGGACTCGCCCGCACGGAGTTCAACCCGAAGATGTACGGCGACCAGCTCTGGAGCGCGTTCCAGGAGCTGAAGACAGCGTTCGACCCCGACTGGCGCATGAACCCCGGCAAGGTGGTGTATCGGGACGACGACCCGACGGACATGCGCGAGCACCTGCGCTACGGTGCCGACTACAGCTCGGTCGAACCCCAGACCGCGCTCGATTTCGACGACGAAGGCGGGTTCTCCCACCTCGTCGAGCTGTGTAACGGCTGTGGCACCTGCCGACAGGAGGACACCGACGTGATGTGTCCGACCTACCGCGCCACGGACGACGAGATCGCCACGACTCGCGGCCGGGCGAACATGCTCCGGGCCGCCATCAGCGGCGAGATACCCGAGGAGAAACTGTACTCGGCGGAGCTCCAGGAGGACGTCCTCGACCTGTGTGTCGGTTGCAAGGGCTGCAAGTCCGACTGCCCGACCGGCGTGGACCTGGCGAAGCTGAAAGCGGAGGTCAAACACCAGTCACACCAGCACGAGGGCGCGAGCCTCCGGTCGAAGCTCTTCGGGAACATCGACGCGCTCTCGCGACTCGGCTCGCGGCTCGCGCCCGTCTCGAACTGGGCGAGTAGCGTGCCCGGTTCGCGCGCGGTGCTGGAGCGCGTGTTCGGCATCGCCCCGGAACGTTCGCTCCCGCCCTTCGCGAGCGAGACGCTCGTCGAGTGGACCCAGCGCCGCCAGCCGCGCGTGTCGGCAGCCGAGGCCGACCGGAAGGTGCTCCTGTTCCCCGACACGTACACGAACTACAACTACCCCGAACCCGGCAAGGCGGCCGTTCGCGTCCTCGAAGCGGCTGGCGTCCACGTCCGCGTACCCACTGAGGTGGCCCCCAGCGGCCGGGCGGCGTACTCCGTGGGGTTGCTCGACCGCGCGGCCGACCGGGCGCGGACGAACGTGGACGTCTTCACGGACTACCTCGACGACGGCTGGGAGGTCGTGGCCGTCGAACCGAGCGACGCGGTCGTCTTCCAGGACGAGTACACGGACCTGCTCTCGACCCCGGACGCCGAGCGGGTCGCACAGCACTCGTACGGCGTCTGTGAGTACCTCGACACCCATCGACTGGTCGAGGACCTGCCGACCGGCGACGCGACCGGTGACCCGACCAGCGAACTGGCCTATCACGGGCACTGCCACCAGCACGCGGCCGGGAAGGACCACCACGCCGTCGGCGTCCTGCGCCGGGCGGGCTACGCGGTCGACCCGCTGGACTCGGGTTGCTGTGGGATGGCCGGGTCCTTTGGCTACGAGGCCGAGCACTACGATATCTCGAAGTCCATCGGCGAGTTGCTCTTCGAGAAGATCCGGGCGAGCGACGCGACACAGGTGGTCGCGCCCGGGGGGTCCTGCCGGAGTCAGATCGGCGACGGCCTGACGAGCGAGAACCCGCCACACCCCGTCGAGATGCTCGACCGCGCGGTCGACCACTGACGTGCCACGGACGGGACTGCTACCGCTCCGGAGGAGCGAGGACTGCGACCTGGTCGTAGGCACCACCTACTGACGGTCCAGACGCCCAACGACGGTGGTGGTCCGGACGCCTGATGACGGTCCGGAGGGTCGGTCGCCGCTCTCGCCGGTGCGACGAATTCGCCGCTCTCACCGGCGCTACGAATAGGTCACTCCGAGTTCGACGACGTTGGCCACGTTCGTCACCTCGTCCGCGTACGCCTCGCGGGCGGCCTCGCTGTCGATGCGGTTCTTCGGGCCGGACAAACTCACGGCGCCTCTGACCGTCCCGTCGTCGGAACGTATCGGTGCGCTCACACAGCGGAGTCCACGCCATCGCTCCTCGTCGTCGTAGGTGTACCCCCGGGCTGCGACCGTGTCGAGTTCCTCGTAGAGTGTCGCTTCGTCGGTGATCGTGTTCGGCGTGGCCGCCGGGAGTCCGCGTTCCGCGACGATCTCCTCGACGTGGGGCCGCGGGAGATGTGCGAGGATAGCCTTGCCGAGCCCCGAACTGTGGAGGGGGACTTGACTGCCGACGTGGGTGTCGATCTCGACGGCTCGCTCGCCTTTCGCGCGGTAGAGGACGACCGCGACCCCGCGTTCCTCAGTCGCGAGCGTCACGAGTTCCCCCGTCTCGGCCGCCAGATCGTCCAGTTTCGGCTTGGCCTCCTCGTACAGTTCGACGTCGTCGCGCAGGACACCACCGACGGTGAGAAACCGGAGGCTGAGCCGGTACTCCTCGTCGTCCTTGACGACGTACTCGTGTTCCCGGAGCGTGCTCAGGTGGTTGTGGACGGTGCTCTTGTGCATCGAGAGCTCGTCGGCGACAGTACCGAGGCGGGCGCCACGCCGTCGCTTGAGCAGGTCGACGATGTCGACCGTCTTCTCCAGCGCCTTGACGGGGTGGTTCGCCTTCTCTTTCATGGGGTACTCCTGGTGTGGTCGCCGGTCGAACCGGTCGGGTCGTACACGGTTCGGTCGGTCGTCCGTTGCTACGTGACTCGGACCTCGTCGGTGGAAGGCAAAAAGGTACTGGCGGTCTCGCGGGTGGCGGACGACGACGTCCACGGCGACGAAACGTTTAATTGAGCTTGCTGTCTCCTCACACGTGTCATGGTGGCCGAACAGCGATTCATCGACGCCGACGAGATAGAGACGCTCGACCTCGACTGGGGGACGCTCAAGTGGCTGAGCACGCCCGAATCGACGGGTGCCGAGCAGTTCAGCCTCGGCGTGGTCGTCCTCGAACCGGGGAAGGGTCACGAGCGACACGACCACCCGAACAGCGAGGAGGTCCTCTACTTCCTCAGTGGCGAGGGCGTCCAGATGATCGACGACGAGGAGCGAGAGGTGACGGCCGGCGACGCGGTGTACATCCCGGCCGGGGTCGAACACAGCACGAAAAACACGTCCTGGGACCCGCTGCGACTCCTGGCGCTGTACGGTCCACCGGGTCCGGAAGACGAGATCCGCGAGATGGCCGAGACCACCATCGTACCGCCCGGCGAGTTCCCCGAGCGGTGACGGTGGCCGGGATCCCGTCCCGCTCGTGAGGATCCCGTCCCAATCGTGGGGAACCGGTTCCACTCGTTGGGATCCGGTCTTACCCGGTTCGCACAGGACAGGAGTCGAACAGCGCGGCGGGACTGTCAACAACCGGATCCTACCGCACAGCAGAGGCGTCGACGGTCGGGTCCTACCGGGCGTCACAGACGTCGACGGCCGGGTCCTACCGGGCGTCACAGACGTCGACGGCCGGTCCGACCCCAATATTGAATACCCACTCACCTGTTAGTCCAGACGGACATGAAATTCAGTCGCGAGGACTCGCTCACTCGTCTGGAATCGGTCGTCGATAGCGGCGACCCGATCATCGGCGCAGGCGCCGGGACCGGCATCTCGGCGAAGTTCGCCGAACGCGGGGGTGTCGACCTGCTCATCATCTACAATTCGGGTCGTTACCGGATGAACGGCCGGGGGTCGCTCGCGGGGCTGTTGCCCTACGGCGACGCCAACGAGATCGTCGTCGAGATGGGGCACGAGGTCATCCCGGTCGTCGAGGACACACCCGTCCTGGCAGGGGTCAACGGTACCGACCCCTTCCGCGAGATGGAGGTCTTCATCGAGGACCTCAGGCGCCGCGGCTTCTCGGGGGTACAGAACTTCCCGACAGTGGGGCTCATCGACGAGGACAGCAGTTTCCGACAGAACCTCGAAGAGACGGGGATGGGCTACGACCGGGAGGTCGAGATGATCCGGGAGGCCAGCGAGCAGGGCATGCTCACCTGTCCGTACGTCTTCTCGGAGGAACAGGCCCGCGCGATGACCGAGGCCGGCGCGGACGTCGTCGTCTCCCACATGGGCCTCACGACGTCGGGTGACATCGGCGCCGAGACTGCCCTGGATCTGGAGACGGCCGCCGAGCGGGTCCAGGCCCACTGCGACGCCGCCAAAGACGTCGACGAGGACGTCATGGTCATCTGTCACGGCGGGCCGATAGCCTGGCCCGACGACGCCGAGTACGTGCTCAACAACACCGAAGACGTCGTCGGCTTCTTCGGTGCCTCCAGCATCGAGCGCCTCCCCACAGAGGGTGCCATCGAGAATCAGGCTCGCGAGTTCAAGGAGATCGACTTCTGACCATGGCAGTCGTCATCGTGGGGACGCTCGACACGAAAGGCGAGGAGATCGACTTCGCGCGGGACGTCATCCTCGCCCAGGGTAGTGACGTCCACGTCGTCGACGTCGGCGTGATGGGCGAACCGGAGTTCGAACCGGACACGAGCGCCGGCGAGGTCGCCGAAGCCGCGGGGACGACCCTCGAAGCGCTCCGGGAGGCTGGCGACCGCGGCGAAGCCATCGAGGCGATGGGCGAGGGCGCCGCCGCTATCGCCACGCGACTCCACGAGGAAGGCCGACTCGACGGCATACTGGGTCTGGGCGGGTCCGGGAACACGTCGGTCGCGACGACGGCCATGCGAACACTGCCAGTCGGCGTCCCCAAGTTCATGGTCTCGACGATGGCCTCGGGCGACACCGAACCGTACGTCGGCTCCCGTGACATCGCCATGCTGTACTCGGTCGCCGACATCGAGGGGCTGAACCAGCTCTCCCGGCAGGTCATCGCCAACGCCGCACTCGCGATGGTCGGGATGGTCGAAAACGACCCAGACGTCGAGGTCGCGGAGAACCCCACGATCGGGATCACGATGTTCGGAGTGACGACGCCCTGCGTGCAGGCGGCCCGGGAGTACCTCGAAGACCTCGGCTACGAGACCATCGTCTTCCACGCCACCGGCACCGGCGGCCGCGCGATGGAGTCGCTGGTCGAGGAGGGCATCGTCGACGGCGTCCTCGACGTGACGACGACCGAGTGGGCCGACGAACTCGTGGGTGGTGTCCTCTCGGCCGGGCCCGAGCGCCTCGACGCCGCGGGCGAACGCGGCATCCCGCAGGTCGTCTCGACGGGCGCACTGGACATGGTGAACTTCGGCCCCCGGGACTCGGTCCCCGAGGAGTTCGAGGGACGACTCTTCCACGTCCACAACCCGCAGGTGACGCTGATGCGCACCACGCCCGAGGAGAACGCCGAACTCGGGCGGATCATCGCCGAGAAACTAAACGCCGCGACCGGACCGACCGCACTCGCCTTGCCGCTGGGCGGGGTCTCGATGCTCGACGTCGAGGGCGAGGACTTCTACGACCCGGAAGCCGACGCGGCGCTGTTCGACGCCCTGCGCGAGCACCTCGACGCCGACGTCGAACTGATCGAACGCGAGACGGACGTCAACGACGAGGAATTCGCCCACGCGATCGCTTCGAAACTCGACGAGTACATGCAGGCGACCGACTGACTACTCGTCTCCGCACACTTCACCGCTGTCACCCCGTTCGCCGTGCAGGACAGGTGAGACGACTCGCGCACGTATCCGGTCGTCGTCGGGCGAAAGTCGACGCCGAACGAAAGTCACTCCTGGGCGAAAGTCGTTGCCGGAGGAAAGTCACTCCTGGGCGAAAGTCGTTACCGGAGGAAAGTCACTCCTGGGCGAAAGTCGTTGCTGGAGGAAAGTAACTCCTGGGCGAAAGTCGCTGACAGAGGAAAGTATAATAATTTAATCAAAGAAATTTAAGTATTAGGTGGTTCCATGTGCGGACGGTTGTTTAATAATCATGACGGACGAACGCGAATCGACGAACGAGTCGAGGCGTCGGATACTGAAATCGCTGGCTGCGGGTGGTCTCGCCAGTACTCTCGCCGGTTGTCAGGGTAACGGTGACGGTGGCGACGGCGGTGACGGCGGCGACGGCGGCGATGGTGGCGACGGTGGGGATGGCGGTGACGGCGGCGGCACGGCTACCGACGGGAGTGGTGACACGCTCATCGACGAGGAAGACCCCATCGGAAACTGGCCTCCAGAGGGAGATTCGGTCACGATCAGCTTCAACGGTCCCGAGTCCGGTGGGCTCGGTCCGGACGGCCAGGACCAGCGCGAGGGGTTCGACCTCATCATCGACCACCTGAACAACGGTGGCGGTCTCGTCGACGAGGTCGACGCACTCAGTGGCGACGGCATCCTGGGCTACGAGGTCGAATCGACGGCCTACGACACGGCGACCAACGCACAGACCGCCCGGGAGAACGCCCAGCAACTCATCAACCAGGACAACGCCCAGTTCTGGACGGGCGGGATGTCCAGTACGGTGACGATCGCGATGGAGGGGATCGCGGCGGCGAACAACGTACCGTTCATGGCCGGCAACTCGACGTCGGCGAGCATCAGCGGCGAGAACTGTTCGCGGTACTACTTCCACCCGACCTTCCACGCGGAGATCATCGGCATGATGATGGGCGAGGCCGCGCCGGCGGAACTCGGCGAGGACCGCTCGCTGTTCCACATCTACATGGACTACTCCTACGGGCAGTCGAACAGTGCCGCGGCCACGAAGTACCTCGTGGACAACGGCCCGTGGGAACTCGCCGGCGAGGCACCGATCGCCGAGGACGAGAACGACCACTCCTCGCAGATCTCCGCGCTCCAGGACTCCGGCGCGGACGTGCTGTACTTCTCGAGTTTCGGTGGCTTCGCGGCGAGTGGCCTCCAGCAGATGGTCGACGCCGGCGTCACGGAGGACGTCGAGGTGATCATCCCCCACGTCAGTGCCTTCACGCTCAACCCGATGGGGTCGGCCGCCGAGGGCGTCTACGGTGGCGAGCCCTGGAACCCGGGGGCCGACAACGCGGCGACGGAGACGTTCGTCTCGGCCTTCGAGGACGAGTACGGCGAGGTGCCCAACCAGAGTCACCTGCACACCTACGAGTCGACGCTCGTGTACGCGATGGCCGTCGAGGAGGCCGGGACCTTCCACCCACCGACTGTCATCCGTACCCTGGAGGAGTTCTCGTGGAGCCAGGCGTGGGGCGACTCGCAGTTCCGGGAGTGCGACCACCAGGTCGAGCGGCCCTACTACTTCGTCCGCGGGGTCAGCGACGAGCGCGCCGAGGAACTCGGGATCCGGACCGAAGTGGTCCAGACGACCGACCCGCTGGTCTACGGCTGTGACGAGGCCCCGGCGACGAACTGCGAGATGGGGCCCTACGGCGACGAGTGAGCCACCGGTCGCCGCCCCGTCGAGCGTTCAGTAAGATTCATGTCGGCGCGGTGAGGACCATGTTCCCACACGTCATGAGATACAATACCACACCACTCGGACGGAGGACATAGCGATGGTACTCGGAGAAGTGATCCAGTTCAGCTTCAACGTGCTGTTCCGGGCGTCGATCTACGTCCTGGTCGCGATCGGGCTCTCGATCATCTTCGGGTCGCTCCAGTACGTGAACATGGCCCACGGAGCCCTGTACCTCTTCGGCGCGTACGCGGGGTACGTGATCGCGGGGACGAACTTCTATACCGACGGCATCCTCGCGAGCCAGGGGCAGTTCGGCCTGGACATGGGCTTTGTGGCCGCGCTCGTGCTGGTCCCGGTCGTCGTGTTCGCGGTCGGGGTCGTGATGGAGCGGTTGCTGGCGAAACCGTTCTACGACCGGCCGTTGCTCGACCAGCTCCTGGTGACGTTCGGGATACTGCTGGTCTTCCAGGAGGTCGTCGGGGAGATCTTCGGGAAGTCCTCGCTCCAGTACCCCCGACCGGACTGGCTGCAGGGCGCGTTCGAACTGCCGGGTATCGGCGTCCCGCCGGGCTTCGAGTCGGTCTCGACGGTCCGGGTCCTCGCCGTCGTCCTCACGGTCGTGCTCATCGGTCTGATCGTCGCCTTCTACCGGTACACGAACTACGGGCTCGCCGTCCGTGCCGGCACCGAGGACACGGAGATGACCGAACTCCTCGGCATCCGGGTGGGTCGCCCGTTCCTCCTGATCTTCGCACTCGGCGCGTCCTACGCGGGTATCGGCGGGCTCCTCGGTGGCTTCCAGTTCGGCTTCAGCTACCAGTCGGGCGTCGAGATCATCATCCCCGCGCTCGTCATCGTCATCATGGGCGGCGTGGGGAGTCTTCGCGGGACGATACTCGCCTCGTTGCTGGCGGGGTTCAGCGTGGCGTTCGTCGGGGTGTTCGTGCCGAGCATGTCGACGGCGAGCATCTACATCCTCGCGATTATCGTGCTGGCTATCCGGCCGAACGGTCTCTTCGAAAGCGAGGCGATCGCACAATGAGCGGTGAAGACCTCACACCGAGCGTCGAGACCGACGCCGGCCTGATCAGCTGGGAGACCTGGGACCGGATCAAACACACCGAGCGGTTCATCGCCGGGACCGCGATCGTCTTCGTCCTGACGTTCTCCTGGGCGATCACGAGCGCCCCCGTGCTCTCGGACATCTTCCAGGGGTATCACCGCCTCGCGCTGAGCATGCTGGCGTGGATGCTGCTGGGGCTGTCGTTCAACCTCCTGCTGGGCCAGACCGGACTCCTCTCCTTTGGCCACGCCATGTTCTGGGGCGGCTCGGGCTACGCCGCGGCACTGTTCGCGATCCACGTCCACGACGCGCCGCTTTTGATCATGGTCGCCGGGGTTTCCTTCTCGGTGGTCCTGGGCTTTCTCGCGGCGCTCGTGTTGCTCCGACTACACGGCGTCTACTTCGCCATCGTGACGCTGGCGATCGCCCAGACGCTGTACCGCCTCGCCAGGGAGCCCCTCGAACCACTCACCAAGGGGATCAACGGGCTCCGCCCCAGCTTCGGTCCCCTGCTCGGGGTCTTCGAACTCGGCGAATACCACGGCCCGCTGGAGTTCCTGGGCAGCGGGATGTACGTCTTCGTCGGTATCTTCTTCGTCGCCACGGTCGTCCTGATCGCCAGGATACGGAAGTCACCGTACGGGCTGATCTTCAAAGCGGTACAGGAAAACGAGACCCGCGCGCGGGCCATCGGACTCAACGTCTGGCGATACCGGTTCGCGGCCTTCATGCTCTCGGCGTTCATCGGTGGTCTCGCCGGGACCCTGTACTTCATGGTCACCGGTCCGGGCCTCTCGAGTGGCTCGGTCGTCCCCGAGCGGATGCTGTGGACCAACAGCGGGAACCTCGTCGTGATGGTGGTCCTCGGGGGACTCGGCACGATCGCTGGCCCGCTGATCGGGGTCTTCTTCTACCAGTGGATGGGGAACTTCTTCAACGGCCTGGAGTGGACGATCCCCGGCCTGGAGATCGTCGGTCCCGTCGGCCAGTACTGGCAACTGCTGGTGGCGCTCGCATTCACGACGGTCGTCTGGACGTATCCCGACGGTATCTGGGGAATGATTACCGACTTCACCGGCGCCCTCCGTGATCCGCGTTCCCTGCCGGAGAAAACGATGGAGAAGATCCCGTGGCTCGGATCCGGTGACGACACTCGACGAGGTGATCGATGATGGCGCTCCTGGAGACGGAGGGACTCACCAAGGAGTTCGGCGGACTGCGTGCGCTCGATTCGGTCGACATGGCGGTCGAGAAGGGAGAACTCGTCTCGCTCATCGGGCCCAACGGCTCGGGCAAGTCGACGTTGATCAACGTGATCACCGGGCTGCTCTCGCCGACCGACGGCCACATCCACTACCGCGGACAGGACATCGTCGGCATGTCAGCCCACGAGATCGCCCAGCTCGGGCTCAGCCGCACGTTCCAGACGGCCTCGATCTTCCCCGAACGGACGGTTCGAGAGAACCTCGAGATCGCTGCACACGCGACCGAAGAGGGGTCGTTCAGCGTGAACTTCCTCCGGCGTCGGGAGGACTTCGACGGCGTCCACGCCCGGACCGACGACGTCCTCGAGGTCATCGAACTCGAGGAGGAACAGGACACGACGGCCGAATCACTCCCCTACGGCGACAAGCGCCGTCTCGAAGTGGCGATCAGCCTCGCCACCGGACCGGACATGATACTCATGGACGAGCCCACGGCGGGCATGTCCCCCGGAGAGACCGACATGACGGTCGAACTCATCGAGGGACTTCAGGAGGACCGGGGGATGACGATCTTCCTCGTCGAGCACGACATGGACGTGATATTCGGCGTCTCCGACCGGATCTTCGTCCTCAACGACGGCGAACTCATCGCGGACGGCCCTCCGGACGAGATCAGGGAAGACCCGGTCGTCCGCGAGGCCTACCTCGGGGGTGAGGTGACGTGAGCCTGCTCGAACTCGACGAGGTCCACGCCTACTACGGTTCCAGTCACATCCTCCGGGGCGTCTCGATGGAGATCGAGGAGGGCGAGATCGTCACGCTGCTGGGACGGAACGGCGCGGGGAAGACGACCACGGTACGGAGTATCGCGGGGACCGAACCCCCGACGGTGGAGGCGGGAACCGTCCGGTTCGACGGCGAGGACGTGACGGACTGGGAGACCGACGACATCGCGATGCGCGGCATCGGCGTGGTGCCCGAAGAGCGACGGATCTTCAGCCACCTGACGGTCGAGGAGAACCTCCAGCTCTCGGAGATCACCCGGGGCTGGTGGAACACGGTTCGCCGACGGGCGAAAGGAGATGGCGCCAGTACGATGGACCTCGAACAGCTCTACGAGCTCTTCCCACGGCTGGAGGAACGCCGGCGCCAGGAGGCAGGGACGCTCTCGGGCGGGGAACAGCAGATGCTGTCGATCGCGCGAACGCTCCGGCTCCCGAACCTGGAGTTGCTGTTGCTCGACGAGCCGACGGAGGGGCTCGCACCGCAGATCGTCGAGTCGGTGTCCGAAGCGATCGACGAGATCGCCGACCGTGGCCTCACGGTGTTGCTCATCGAGCAGAACGTCCGCGAGGCGCTGAAGCTGGCCGACCGCGGGTACGTGCTCGACCAGGGCCAGATCGTCTACGACGGGACGGTGGCGGAACTCGAAGCGGAAGACCTGGACGAGTACCTCGTCGTGTGACGTTCACGTCCCGCTCTGTCTCACTCCCCACCCCCTCGCCCCGCTCTACGCCGGCTCGCCGTCTTCACGGGACCCCGCCTCGCGGACCGGGCGGCGAGGCCCGACCGCCGATATCCCAGGGTATTTGGCGGTCCGGCCGGGAGAGAGCGGTATGAGGACTCCGAGCCGGCGGCGGTTTCTCGCTGCTGCGTCCGCCTCGTCGCTCGCCGCCCTCGGCGGGTGTCTGGGTCCGCTGACGACCGAGACCCGGCGACACCCGGTCTCCGGGACGGTGACGTCGTGGCCGTCGTTCAGGGGCGAACGATACAACACCGGCTTCGCACGGGGCGTCCAGCCGACCAGCTCGGACCCGTCGGTCCGGTGGACCGCCGACGTGGGCGGGCCCGTCTGGGGAAGTCCGGTTGTCGTCGACGGGACCGTCTACATCGGCAGCGCCGACGCCTCGGTGTACGCGATCGACGCCGAGACGGGGGAGATACAGTGGTCGTTCGAAACCGACCACCGGGTGGAGGGGACCCCGGCAGTGGCCGACGGGACCGTCTACGTCGGTTCCTACGACAGACACCTCTACGCGATCGACGCGGAGTCGGGCGAGTCGCGCTGGGAGCGCGACCTCGGCGGGCTGATCCGCGGGAGTCCGACGGTCCGGGGTGACAGCGTCCTGATCGGCGTCGGCTGTCACAACCTCGCCTGTGCGTGGTACGCCGAGGAGGAGGAGGTCTCCGAGAACGGGTGGGTCTACTCGCTCGACGCCGAGACGGGCGAGACCGACTGGGAGTACGCCGTCGGGGACGAGGTCGTCAGCACGCCCGCCGTCGCCGACGGGACCGCCTACGTCGGGGCGTCGGACGAGACGCTCTACGCGCTGGACGCGGACGCCGGCACCGTCGAGTGGACCTACGAGGTGTCGGACCTCATCTGGTCGAGTCCGGCAGTCGCCTTCGGAACGGTGTTTTTCGGCGACTGGGACGGTCTCGTCCACGCCGTGGACGCCGATTCGGGCGAACCCGAGTGGACGGCCGACACCCACGGCAACTACATCTCGGGGTCGGTCGCGGTGGACGAGGAGGCCGTCTACGTCGGCGACACCCCGCTCAACACCATGGACGACCCGACGACGTATTACGGCGAGGTGTTCCGGTTCGACCGGACGGACGGGACGGAAGACTGGCGGTTCGAGACGGACGCCCTGGAGGTGGGAAGTAGCCCCGTCGTCACCGACGAGACGCTGTACGTCGGCACACACAGACAGACCGAAGGGGACGACGACGACGTCGGCGTGTACGCGATCTCCACGGACGGCGAGGAGGAGTGGTTCTTCCCGGTCGACGGCCGCGGCGTCGGGTCGAGTCCGGCACTCGTCGACGGGACGCTCTACTTCGGCGGGACCGACGACCACGTGTACGCGGTAGAGTGACCCCCGGGTACGGCAGTTGGGACTCGACCGGCCGACGTCCGAGGTGTCGACCACCGGAACCGACGAGATCATCCACCGAACGACCGCCGTCTCCCGGATGCACGAGGAGCGCGAGATATCGTTCCGGTCCGTTTGTCCCGGAACCCGAGACGGATACTCAGCGGTGGCGAAAGCCACCAGGAAACGAGAAGGATAAAATATACAGATAAGACAAAATTAGTAGGTTATCGGAAATTGAGTCGGAACCCGACCCACGACCGGGTGAGTCTGACCGAACCCGGCCGAACCCGGCAAGGCGTCTGGATAGTACACTCATTCGGGGCTCTTCCCCGGACAAAACGGTAATTCGAGTAGATGGTCCACGAGTATCGGTCTACTTGGCATCGAATCGATATCTCGGCGATATATTCCGTCTAGAGGCCGTATTCGCCGGATAGGGGTGATAATTTACCGGATAGACATTGAAAATATCCGAGATCTAATTCCAGGCAGATTCCCGCAAATCTCGGGGCCTGCAAAAATATAATTCTCCTGTGTATAAATTAGAAGTATATGAATTTATATTTGATTGAGATCGGGTACGAGTTCGGCGATCAAACGAGGACGAATACACGTCTGTCGGAGGTGTCGAGAGCCACTACCGCCGGAATATCGTCGCTCCGGGAGTACCGGCGTGTGCCTCCCCGGGTGTCACTCCCCGGCGAACGTCTTCCCCATCCAGCGTCACTCCCCGGCCGACGTCACTCTTCGTCCAGTTGCGTCTGCCACTCCTGGACTTTCGCCATCAGTTCGACGGGCGGCGTCTCGTCGACGTCCAGGCCCCGCAACTCGTCGAGTACCGCCGCTCTCTCGGGGTCGATCCCCCCGGAATCGGACTCCGGAGACGGGCGCTGGGCACTGCCGTCGGTCGCGACGCGCTGGTCGCTCTCCTGGCCCGCCGCGGGGCCGTCGCTCACGAACTGGCCCGACCCGAGGTCGAAGACGGCCTGTGTCGTTCCGGTCTCGTCTTCGCTCCCCCGCACCTCGATCGCCTTGTCCTCGCGGAGACGGTCGAGCACCTCCCGCGAGCGGTCGACGACGGGGTCCGGTACGCCGGCGAGATCAGCGACGTGGACGCCGTATGACCGGTCGGTGGCCCCCTCGCGGACCGTTCGCAGGAAGGTGACCTCGCCGTCCCGCTCGTCGGCCGCGACGTGGACGTTCTCCACGGTGGGGAGTTCGTCGCCGAGCGCCGTCAGCTCGTGATAGTGGGTCGCGAAGAGCGTCTTGGCGCGGATCTGGTTGACGATATACTCGGTCGCGGCCCAGGCGATGGAGATACCGTCGAACGTCGCCGTCCCCCGACCGACCTCGTCCAGGATGACGAGCGAGTCCTCCGTCGCGGAGTGGAGGATGTTCGAGAGTTCCTGCATCTCGACCATGAACGTCGACCGGCCCTGTGCGAGTTCGTCGAGCGCGCCGACGCGCGTGTAGATGCCGTCGACCAGTCCGACGCGAGCCGAGCGGGCTGGCACGAAACTCCCGACCTGTGCGAGCAGCGTGATCAGCGCGGCCTGGCGCATGTACGTCGACTTCCCGCTCATGTTCGGGCCCGTCACGACCAGGAACTGGCGGTCCTCGTCCATCGAGAGGTCGTTGGGCACGAACTGCGTCGTCTGCTCGACGACCGGGTGCCGACCCTGCTCGATGGCCAACTCCCGACCGTCCGACAGCTCGGGTCGCGTCCAGTCGTTGCGCACGGCGTGGGTCGCCAGACTCGCCAGCGCGTCGACCTCCGCGAGGGCTCGCCCCACGGTCTGCAGGCAGTTCGCTTCGCCAGCGACGCGCCCGCGGAGGCGCTCGAAGATCTCTCGTTCCATCTCGTGGCGGCGTTCCTCCAGTCTGAGCACCTCGCGCTCGCGCTCGTCTAGTTCCGGGATGGTGTACCGTTTGGAGTTCTTGAGCGTCTTGATCTCGTCGTACTCGTCGGGGACGTCTGCTGTTTCGGACTTGCCGACCTGGATGTAGTAGCCGTCGGTCTTGTTGCGGTCGACCGAGAGGTGAGTGATACCGTGGCGGCGCTTCTCGCGGTCGGCCAGTCCGTCGAGCCACTCCAGTGCCTCCTCGTGGTCGGCCACGAGGTCGTCGAGGTCGTCGTCGAACCCGCGGGCGATGAGTCCACCCTGCGTGATCGTCCCCGGTGGGTCCGCGACGAGTGCCTCGTCCAGGTCCGTGGCGAGCGTGGCCGCCCGTTCGCGGTCGGGCCGTTCCAGGACGTCCGAGAGCGGTGATTCGCGCAGTCGCTCGGCGCTGTCGACGATATCTGCGACGTCGGAAAAGAGGTCGAGCGTGCCCTGCACTGCTCGCAGATCGCGTGCGTCGGCACTGCCCGAGGCCGCGCGGGCGGCGAGTCGTTCGAGGTCGTAGGCGTCGCTCAGGGTTTCGCGCAGTCGGTCGCGGGCCATCGCGGCCTCGGCCAGCGCCGCGATCGCCGACTGGCGCCGTGCCAGTTCGCCGTGGGAACGTCGGGGCCGCTGGAGCCACTCCCGGAGGAGTCGTCCGCCAGCGCTGGTGACCGTGTGGTCGAGCGTATCGAATAGCGACCCGTCCGAGTCGCCCTGCATCGTCTCGGTGAGTTCGAGGTTGCGCTGGGTGGTCGCGTCGACGGCGACGTACTCCTCGCCCGCGTAGGACTGCACGCGCGTCATCGACGCCACGAGCCCCGCGCCGGTCTCCTCGACGTAGGACAGGACAGCGCCACCCGCCTGGATGGCTGCCTCCTCCTCGATACCGACGCTCTCGATGGCACCCTCGCCGAACTGCTCGCGCAGTGTATGGCGTGCCCGTCCAGGAGCGAACGCCTCGGCGGTGTGGAGCGTCAGCGAGGCGTCCGTCCGGTCGCGCACCCGTTCGAGGAACGCGTCGTCGTTGCGCACGTCCGGGCCGGGCAACACCTCGACGGGGTCGAACTTGTACAGTTCCGTCATCGCCGCCGCGACTGCGTCCCCGCCCTCACAGGCAGTGACGAGAAACTGCCCGGTCGTCACGTCCGCGAAGGCGAGGCCGACAACCTCCCCGTCGCTGGACCCGCGACCGCCGCTGGACCGTCCGCCGCTCTCGCCGGCCCCCGCGCGGACCACGCTCGCGAGGTACTGTGTGTCGTCGTCGGTCGTCTCCAGCAAGGTTCCAGGGGTGACGACCCGGGTGATCTCGCGGGCGTGGCCGTCGTCGGTGTCGTACTGGTCGGCGACAGCCACACGATAGCCGCGTTCGACCAGCGCCCGGACGTACGGCGTCAGGTCGTCGACCGGCACGCCCGCCATCGGGTACGAGGAACCGTGCGAGGACTTCTGGGAGACCTTGAGGTCCAACTCCTCGGCCACCGTCTCGGCGTCGTCGGCGAAGAACTCGTAGAAGTCACCGCACTGCATCGCCAGCAGATCCGCGTCTGTGTCCTCCTTGAGCGAGAGGAACTCCCCGACGATGCCCGTCGCCTCTGTCATGGGACACCCTGCGCCCGGCATCGGGTAAAACGCTACGGGTCTCGTTTCGAAGTGCCGTCGAGCACGTCCCGGAGCGCGGCGGCGGCCGTCCGGAACCCCTCGGGGCCGCTGTAGCCGTAGTTCGACCCGGCAAACGAGAGGTGTGGCTCCAGCGAGAGCGACCCCTCGAAACCGCGGTCGTGGAGTGCGGCCAGGGTCTCCGGGATCTGTCCGTCACCCTCGCCGGCGGGTTCGATGCCGCCACGTTCGCCGAACTCGGCGTCTTTGACGTGGACGGCCTCGACGTACTCGATCACCTGCAACAGTGCGTCCGGGTAGGGGTGGACGCCGATCTCGAGGTAGTTGGCGGGGTCGAACACGGCCCGCAGGTGCGGCGAGTCGACCGTGGTGAGGAGGTCGCGGCCCCGCCGGGGCGTGTCGCCGTAGATGTCCTTCTCGTTTTCCAGCAGGAGCACTGTGTCCGCGCGTTCGGCACGCTCGACGGCCGCGCGTGTTCGCCGCAGGACTTCCTCGCGGTGGTCGACCGGGTCGTCGTCCTCGGGAATGTAGTAGGAGAACACGCGGACGTACTCGGTGTCGAAGCGGTCGGCGAGTTCGAGCGCCCGGTCGAGTCGTTCCAGGTGGGGTTCGAACGGTTCCTCGATACCGATCTTGCCGACAGGGGAACCGATGGAGGTGACGGCGAAGCCGCGTTCGTCGAGCGTTCGTTCGAGTTCGGCCAGGCGCTCCCCGGAGAGGTCGAGCAGGTTCTCGCCCCAGACGTTGCGCAGGTCCAGTCTGTCGATCCCCTCGGATTCGAGGACAGCGAGTTGCTCGTCGAGGTCGTCGTCGATCTCGTCGGCGAACCCGCTGATCCGGTCGGCCGGGTCGGTTGCATCGGTCTCGCGGGGTCGGTCGGTCGCATCTGTCGCGTCGGTCACAGTCGGTGTCCCGGCGGGGGCAACCGTAGGCGTTGCCAAACCGGTCGGCGTCGCCTCTTGTCGGCCGCGGTCGAGGCTGGCCCGCGTGGACGGAGTCCGTCAGTCTCCCGGCAGACGGGCGTCTGACTGGGGTTTAGGGGATTTCACGTGTGATTACGGATGGTATGGGTCGACTCAGGATCGAGTTGCCCACTGGTCTGGGCGACGGGAACGCGGAGACGGAGGCACGGAACGGCCGTCAGGGTGCGGTCGACAGCGCGACGCTGCGGCTCTTGCGCTGGCACGAATGCTGGGCGGGGTGGAATCCGGCGAGATAGTACTGGGAGCTGGCCCTCGCCGTCGAGGTCCGGAAGACGGGGACCGGTTTCCGATACGTAGGGGAACCACTAACCGTCTCGCCGTCCAACACCGGCCATGAGCGTCACGGGACTGTGCGAGATCTGCCAGCAACCCGACGTCGACCACACCTGTGACCGCTGTGGCCGACTCGTCTGTGAGCGTCACTTCGACGAGGAGACGAGGTTGTGCGTCGAGTGTGCGTCGGAAGTCAGAGGCCCCGACGAAGTCCGTGACGAGGAAGAACCGGACTATCCGGACGGGGTCGACGAGTACCAGTTCTGAGGGAGCGTTCGTAGTTCTCGTCGCCAGCGACGGCGGTCACTCGCCCCGGCCGAGCATGACCTCGGTGTACTCGCCGACCGCCCACGCGGCGACGTTGAACAGGTGCAAGGAGACGAACGCGACCAGGACGCCGGCGACCGAGGCTCCGAGCGCGGCGGGGAGCGTCTCGATCGTCGTCACGCCGAACTGGTAGGAGACGTCCGGCCGGTTGTAGAGAACCGGCGCCAGCACCAGCACCGTCGACAGCACCGAAGCGAACGTCAGCGCGATAAACGACGCCAGTCCCACGACGAACTTCGAGAACAGGTAGACGACAGCGAGGTAACTCCGTGGGTCGAGCGCGAGTCGCTTGACGTACTCGCCGAGCGTCTCGTCGCCGGGTTGTGGCGTCTCGTAGGCCACGTCGGCCCCGAGCAACCCGCGAGCGAGGCGCGTCTCCAGGTCAGCCAGAGTCACCGCCACCGCGAGCACCGCGACGAGTATCGGGACCCCGACGAGGATCGGTATCGTCGCGACGCCGGCCGCGCCGCCGCCCCAGAGGACGGTGAAGTACAGTATCCCCAGCGGGAACGTCAACAGCAGGTACGCCAGGTTGCGATACGTCTGTGGCTCGACTGCGACGCCGAAAAAGCGTCCCAGTGCCGATCGAATAGTCGTCGTCATCACGTGTAGACCGTCGGCCGCCGGGACGGTATAGGGGGCAGACGACCTTCCGACTCGGAACGTCGGGCGAAGGATTTATATGAGAGGAACTGTCGTCAGCGATACCGGTTCAACCGCTGTTTCAACCGCTTTGCCGCCTGTCCGGAGGAAGCCGCGAAGTCCTCGCCCCGTCCCTCGCCGGCGAAGATGATGCCCCGGGAGGAGTTGACGAGGCCGACGCCGTCGCTGAGGCCGAACTCGACGGCGGCCTCGGCGTCACCGCCCTGGGCACCGACGCCCGGGACCAGGAAGGGCAGGTCGGGAACCGTCTCCCGGATCGCTTCGAGTTCCTCGGGTGCCGTCGCGCCGACGACGAGCCCGACGTTGTCGCGGTCGTTCCAGTCGGCCGCGAGTTCGGCGACGCGCTCGTAGACCGACCCGCCGGAGGCGAGTTCGAGGTTCTGTATATCGGCGCCGCCGGCGTTGGAGGTGCGACAGAGGACGAACACGCCGGTCTCGGTTCGCGAGAGGAACGGTTCCAGGGAGTCCCGGCCCATGTAGGGGTTGACGGTGATGGCGTCGGCACCGGTTTCGTCCAGCAGGCCGGCGTACTGGCGGGCGGTGTTCCCGATGTCGGCGCGCTTGGCGTCGAGCAGGACGGGAACGTCCTTGCCGTGAGCGTAGGCGACGGTCTCGCGGAGCGCGCGCCAGCCGTCTGCGTCCTCGTAGAAGGCGGCGTTGGGCTTGTAGGCGGCCGCGTGTTCGTGCGTCGCGTCGATTATGCGCCGGTTGAACGCCCAGCGGGGCAGGTCGGCGTCGGCGAGATGGTCGGGGATCCGGTCGGGGTCGGGGTCCAGGCCGACGGACACGACGCTGTCGACCGCGTCGATGCGTGCCGCCAGCCGCTCGAAGAAGCTCATACCTGGGTCTCTCCGAGGCCGGTAAACAATCTTGGCAATCCCGGTCGAGCGGGTCTGGGGGTCCCGCGGGCGAACGGAGGGTCCCACGGGCGAACGGCGGGTCCCGCGGGCGAAACAGTAATTGTGCGGCAACCACGAGGACGGGCCATGCGCCGGTGGGATTCGCCGATCCGGGTGTTACACGTGGACGACGAGCCGGATGCGGCGACGCTGACGGCCGACTATCTCGAACGGGAGTCCGACCGTTTCGAAGTCGTGACTGCGACCGCCCCCTCCGAGGCGCTGGACCTGCTCGACGATGATATCGACTGCGTGGTCAGCGACCAGGAGATGCCCGGGAGGACGGGTATCGAGCTGCTGGAGGCCGTCCGGGACCGGTATCCCGACCTCCCCTTCGTCCTCTTTACGGGGCAGGGGAGCGAGGAGGTAGCGAGTCGGGCCATCTCCGCCGGCGTCACCGACTACCTCCAGAAGGAGACCGGTACCGACCAGTACACGATCCTCGCCAATCGCGTCGCGAACGCGGTGAGCCAGTATCGCGCGCAGCGGGCGGTCGCGGACAACGAACGGCGCCTCCGCAAGGTGCTCGACCGGATTCCACATCCGGTGTTCGTCGTCGACGAGGACGAGCGCTACCGCCTCTCGAACGAGGCACACGCCACCAGCCACGGCCGGTCGGTCTCGGAGGTCGAGGGCGCGACGGCCGCCGACGTCCTCGACGAGGCGTTTTACGAGTCGTTCAGCGAGGACCTTGCCGGGGTGTTCGAGAGTGGCGAGGTCAGGCACGAACCGGAAGTCGTCGCCGAAACGCCAGACGGGACCCGTTACTACGACTCGCGACTCTATCCGTTCGAGGACTTCCGGCCGGGGTCGCGAGCGGTGCTGGGCGTCGTCGTCGACGTCACCGAGCAAAAGCGCCGCGAGCAGGCCCTCGAACGACTCCACGGGGTGACCCGCGAGTTGATCGGTGCAGAGACGAAACAGGACGTCGCACAGCTGGTCGTCGAGGGCGTCTCGGAGACCCTGGGCAACTCGAAGGCGCTCGTGCGACTGCTCTCGGGGGACGGTACCGAACTCCGGCCGGTCGCCGTCAGTTCGGAGGCCCGGGAGATGCTCGGCGACCGCCCGGTCTACGAGGTGGGTGGGGGGACCGCCGGGGCTGCCTTCGCCGACGGGGACACCCTGCTGATCGACGACGTCCAGCAGGTCGACGACGAGTACGGCCGCGGGGACGCCCGCGCCTCCCTGTACGTCCCGATCGGACGCCACGGCACGTTGAGCATCGGCGAGACCGAAATCGGCGTCTTCGACCAGTGGGACGTCCACCTCGCGGAAGTGTTCGCCGCCAACGCCGCCGTCGCGCTCGACCTCGTCGAGCAGGCCCGCGAACGCGAGCGACAGAACGAGCGCCTGGAGGAGTTCGCGAGTATCGTCAGTCACGACCTGCGCAACCCGCTCAACGTCCTCTCGGTGACGCTCGACCTCGTCGAACAGGAGAACGACCCCGAACACCTCGAACGCTGTCGCCGGAGCGTCGAGCGCATGGAACGACTCGTCGAGGACCTCCTCGCGCTCGCACGGAACGGAACCGTCGTGACAGACCCCGAACCGCTCGCGCTCGACGAGGTAGCGGCCGACTCCTGGGACACCGTTCCCACCGAAGGCGCGGAGGTACGGGTCGAGACGGACGTCGTCGTCCACGCCGACCCCGACCGACTCCGGCAGTTGCTCGAGAACCTCTTCCGGAACGCAGTGGAGCACGCTTCGGCGAACCGGGGATCTCCGGCCGCCCGCCAGGCGGATGGGAACACCGCCGAACCGAACGTGACGGTGACTGTCGATGCGTTCGAGGACGGGTTCGTCGTCGAGGACGACGGGCCGGGGATCCCCCCGGACGAGCGCGAACAGGTGTTCGAGTCGGGGTACTCCACCGCCGAGCGAGGTACCGGACTCGGCCTGGCGATCGTCGACCGGATCGCCGAGGCTCACGGGTGGGACGTCACCGTTACCGGCGGGGCCGACACCGTCTCCGCGGTCGAAGAAGACGGTGCCGACACCCACACAACGCCGGCCGCAGAGGCGGGGACGAAGACGGACCGCGGCGCACGCTTCGAGATACGTGGCGTCGAAATCGACTCCTGAGTCGGCAGTCGCGGCGCTGTCGGCGCCGCACCTCTCACTTCAGCCCGGCGACCAGCGCGTCGACCGCACGCTTGACCGCCGCGCCGAACTCGACCGTCAGGACGGCCGTCCCGTCCGCAGTGGGTTCGCTGGACAGTCCGGGGCCGCGGACTGCTTCGACGACCAGTTCGACGTCTACCGCGTCGGGATCGGCTTCGAAGTCGATACCGGCACCCTCGGGATAGAGACGAACGGCACCGACGCGCTCACCGTCGACGGCCACCCCGTAGGCGACGGTCCCTTCCGGCGAAGGTTCGGCGTCACGGTCGGCGTCGACCACGGAGAACCGGGAGAGTGGGCCGTCCGAGCGGCCCGAGAGTTCCGAGGCGAGCAACTGTGCGACCCGCTCACCGTCGGTGACGCGGTCTTCGACCATCAGCGGTCACCGTCCCGTCGTCGGTCGCCGCTGGTCACGGCCTGCCGTTGGTCGCTGTTCGTCACCGGAGCTCACTCCGCGCGCGCTGTGCGACGTCCTCGATGGCGACGCCGCGCCGACGGGCGTAGACGACTGCAGCTGCCTCGACCGTCACGCCCAGGTCGGCCTGGAGGCGGTTGATGTCCGCGACGGCCTCCTGTTTCTCGATGCCGGCGTCGACCAGCGACCCGAGGGCGCGCTCGAACGTCGAACGCTGACGCAACAGGTCGTCGTCGGGCGTGAATCCGTCGGGGATAGATACCTCGCGGGGGTCGAACGTGACTCCCAGATCGTCGCCGTCGGTCCGTTCGAGCAACCCCTCGGTAGTCGCGACGTCGACGAGTCGCTTGGCCTGTTCGGCGGTGAACCACTCCCTGTCGAGCGAGAGGACGACGACGAACTCGCTGTCGGTCAACTCCTCGCGGCCCTTCGCCCGGAAGGGTTCGGCGACGGCCCGACGCAGACTCATCGCCACAGGGTGGGTCGACTCGACCCGTAAAGATACCGGTCGTTCCTGGCACTCGACTCCCTACATGACTCCTGACTCCCTACATGACTCCTGACTCCCTACATGACTCCTGACTCTCCACTCCCGACTCCGGAGCGACCACACGGCGGGCGGTCAGTTTCGAGAGGTTCAAGTACGCGCTCGGACACGATGTGGGTATGAAGTACCAGGGACGCTCCCCGCGCAAGCGGACCGGCGGCCGCCGCCGGAACTTCCGGAACAAGCGAAAGCACGAACTCGGCCGGGAATCGACGGAGACGCAGGTCGGCGAGGCCAAGCGCAAGAACGTACCGACCCGCGGCAACACCACCAAGGTGCGGGCCATCGACGTCGAGACGGCCAGCGTCGCGACCGACAGCGGCACCGTCGCCGCCGAGATCGAGAACGTCGCCGAGAACCCCTCGAACCCCAACTACGCCCGCCGGAACATCGTCACGAAAGGCGCTATCCTCGACACCAGCGAGGGCCAGGTCCGCGTGACCTCCCGCCCCGGCCAGGACGGTCAGGTCAACGGCGTCCTCGTCGACTGACTGGTTCTTCGTTCCAATTCTCGCTTCTGACCGACTCGAAAACTCGTCGGGAGCGACAGCGCACAGTCGAGTGACTACGTTTCACATGGGGACGCTCGGTGAGCCAACGAACGGGTCATAGCGAGCTTTTAGTGGGTGTCCCGGCCACTTCCAGATGGCGTGCGAGCGACCTCCCGTCAGACCACCTGAGCACCTGCATCAGTCGTCGCACGCTCCACCAGTCGGTCGCCGGCGGCCGCGGCGTCCACCAGAACCCCGGATCTCGCCATCCGAACCACCACCACGGACGCCGGCTCCCTTCTCGCTCTTCCTGATCTCGACTCGGGGACGACTGTCGAAGGAAACCGATACGCAGATCGAAACGGAACGCCGCCGATTCAGGGACTCGGAGCTGCCTTCTGAAGCGCGCTCTCGGCGATGTTGCCGCCGTAGTCGGCAGTCCGGGAGAGTGAGTCGACGACGAGTGCGAGCGACTGGGCGAGTTCGGGGTCGTCGAGGTCCCGGATGACGTCGCCGACGTCTCTTGCTCGTGCGTCGATAGCAGGCAGGTCCGCGCGGGCTTCCGTCGCCAGGGAGACGGCCTCGTCGGAGTCGTCGGTCAGCAGGGCGTCCATCGCCGTCTCGGGGACCGATTCGGCGGCGTCCTGCAGGTCCCGCAGGCCCTCGCGGACGTCCCCGTCGACTGGACCGATCTCCAGCGAGATGCCGGCGATCTTGGTGGCGTGGTCGGCGATGCGTTCGAGCTGGCGGGCGCTCGACTGGTAGTCGAAGACGGTCTCACGGGGAAAGCCGATCTCCGTCGCCGCCGCCGGATTCCGGAGCACAGTTCGAAACACGCGCGAGACCATGTAGTAGAGGCGGTCGACGTCGTCGTCGCGCTCCACGACGTCGTGGGCGAGTTCGTCGTCGTCCTCGACGAGCGCGGTCACGGCGTCGGCGAGCATCGTCAGCGCCACCAGCCGCATCCGCGTGATCGCGTTGTGGACCGACAGCTCCGAGGAGTCCAGCAGGTCCTGCAAGACGACGCGGTCGCCCGTCTCCTCGATGACTTCCAGCCCGACGAGTCCCTGGGTCGCCTCCCGGATCGTGCGACGCTGACTGGCCGTCACTCTGGACGCCTCGAACCTGATGACGTCGAACCCGCTGACGTACATCGTCATCACCGCGCGCGTCAACTGGTCGTCCTCCAGTCCGTCGATAGAGAGGACACCCTCCTCGCGTTCCTCCTCGCGCTGTGGCGAGAGCAACAGGATGTCTTCCTCGGAGTGGAACTCGACGACGCTCCCCGCGCTCACGTCGTTCTCCGTCGCCCAGTCTTTCGGGAGTGACACCGTGTACGTCGACCCGCCCGTCACCTGGACCTTTCGCGTCTCCATGTGCGACCCTGACCGTACGTGCTAATAAAACGACCCATCTCTATATATTTAGCGCTACATACCAATATGTTCGGGAATTGAGACGGCGTTCTCCCGGGCAATCGGCAGTCTTCTCCGGATCTGGACCCGGCGTGCCGGTCGACAGCCCGGATAATCTGTCGATTCTGTACGCTCGATCGACACCTGAGACCGCGACGTGCCCTCGCGCTACAGTTCCGAAACGGCGTATATCGGGTGTATAAGGCGGTATTCGACCCCTACCGAACCGGGTCGTGGCTGGCTCGCCGACCGGGATCTCGGGTCCGGCGGGGCTATAGAGGGGCCCGGGTATCTACGACTACGTTTCTCTATATAGTTATCATAGAAGCGTATTTAGTCACTCTGTGGTTCCCTTCAGACGATGCGGGACACACCTGTCACGCGCCGGCGGTTCCTGGCCGGTGCGACGGGCCTGGCGGCTTCTCTGGGCGGCTGTATCAGCACGAGTCCGCAACCACCGGGACAGGTCGGTGGCGGCCCGGGCGACGGCGGGAGCGAGATCGAATCGTTGCGCGCCGGCGGGTCCTCGACCGTGTTCCCGGTGGTCCAGCGTGGCGCGTCGTACTGGGTGTCGAACTACCCGACGACCGACCGGGAGTACTGGGGGCCGACCCAGTACGGGATCGCGACCGACAAGCGACTCGCCGACTACTGGGCGGGGTTGTATGGATTCGAGGCCGACGACGACGTCTCACCGCCCTACGAGGTGAGCGTCGGCCTGAGCCACTCCGGGACCGGGCTTGAGCGCCTGCGAAACCAGCAGATCGACATGGGGAACGCCAGCGCGCCGGTCGCCGCCGAATTTCCGGATGCCAGCGAGGAGGAACTCGCCCACTTCACCGACCACGTCGTCGCGGTCGACGCCCAGCCAATCGTCGTCAGCACCGAAGTCTACGACGCGGGCGTGACGAAACTCACCGCCGAGCAGGTCCGCGGTATCTACCAGGGCGATATCACCCGCTGGTCCGAGATTCCCAGTTACGAGGGCCCCGACCGGGAGATCCAGGCCGTGGGACGGTCCGAGGGGTCGGGCACCGACACCGCCTTCCGGACGAACATGCTCGGCGGCCCGAACGCTTCGATGAGCGTCGACGCCCGGAAGGGCCAGAACCAGCAGGTCAAGACGACCGTCGCCAACTCCAACAACGCCATCGCGTACATGGCGCTGGCGTTCGTCGACGACTCCGTCCCGGCCCTGGAACTGGAGTTCGAGGGGACTACCTACGTCCCGGGCGAGAACCTCTCGGACCCGTCATACCCGCTCGCGCGCGACCTGCACTGTTACACATGGGACGGCACCTCGAAGAAGGAGGCCGCCTTCCTCCGGATGATACTCAGCGACTTCGGCCAGGAGAACTTCGTGGTCCCCGAGGGATACTCGCGACTGACGGACGAGCGACAGCAACAGCAGTTCGACGTCCTGCCGGAGCCCGAAACATGAGCACGGCGACGCGATTCGCGGGACTCGACGACCGGAGCCTGGTGGTCGGCGGCGTCGGGTCCGTGATCCTCGCAGTCACACTCCTGTCTTTCATCGTCGCACCGGCACTCACGGGCTATCTCGCGCTCGCGTTCGCGGCGTTCGTCCTCGTCAGCGCCGTTATCGACGAGGAACACACCGTCGGCTTCCTCCTGTTCGTGACGACCACCTCGACGGTCCTGATACTCGCGTTCATCACCGTCTACCTCGTGTGGAACGCGGTCCCGGTCGCCCGCGAGATGGGACTGTACCTCCTCGTGGGGTCGGACCCGTTCTGGGACACCGGCCCCAACGTCTACTCGCTGGTCCCGATGATGTGGGGCACGCTCGTGACGACACTCATCGCGACGCTCGTCGCGGCGCCGCTCGGTGTCGCCGGCGCGGTCTTCATCAGCGAGATCGCACCGGGCTGGGCGCGCGAGATCGTCAAACCCGCCGTCGAGATGCTCGCCGGTATCCCCTCGATCGTCTACGGCTTCATCGGCGTCACGATACTCAACACGTTCATGCAACAGGAACTGAGCCTGCCGACGTTCGGGAGCCTGTTCGTGACGGGCGTGGTTGTGGGAGTCATGGCGCTTCCGACGGTCGTCTCGGTCGCCGAGGACGCCATCGCGGCCGTTCCGGACCCGATGCGCGACGGTGCGCAGGCGCTCGGTGCGACCGACTGGCAGACGACGACCAGCGTCACCCTGCCCGCGGCCTTCTCGGGCATCTCGGCGGCCGTCCTCCTGGGCGTGGGTCGTGCGGTCGGCGAGACGATGGCCGCCACCGTCATCCTCGGCAACGTGACGCAACTGCCGGACCCGCTGATGGACGTCTTCGGCAACACCATCACGCTGACGAGTCTCATCGCCAGCCAGTACGGCGCCGCCAGCGGCCTCCAGTTCTCGGCGCTCTTTGCCGCCGGCGTCGTCCTCTTCCTGACGGTGATGGCACTCAGCGTCGGCTCCCAGCTCATCGAACGCCGGATGCGACGCACGCTCGGGGGTGAACCATGAGTCTCGGCACCCGCTTCGATTCAGGGGGGACGCTCGTCTCTGAGGAGTCACCCACGCGCGAGGCTGTCAGCGGCGGGCTGGTCGCCCTCGCGTTCGCCTCCTTTATCCTCGGCGTCCTCTCGCTGTTTCAGTACCTTCCCGTCGACACGACTGTCGCGGGTTTCACGGTCTCGACCCTTCTGGGCGGCGGACTGACGCTCGTGGGCGCCGGCACGGTCACCCTCGGCCTGGCCTCTTACGCCGGGCGCTTCGAGACGTCCCCCGGTCACACCGGCGGGATCGCCTCGGCCGTCTTCATCGGCCTGCTGTGGTTCGCGGTCGGGGGCCTCGTCGCCGCGCAGACGCTTGGCCTGTCGACGCTCTGGCCGGTCGTCGCGCTCTTTTCGGGCGCACTCGGCGCGGGGGTCGCGCTCGTCGCCCGCGAGGACCTGGGCGTCACGCTCTCGGCGGGACTGTTCGTCCTCCTGTCGGGTCTCGTGGTCGTCACGGGCGTCGTCGGGCCGGGCTGGCGATGGGACCCGAACGGTTTCTCCATCGTCGCGACCGGCACGGTCGGCGTCCCGGTGATAGCCCTCTTCGCCGGGCTGGTCGGCGCCTGGGTGGCCGCCCGCGTCTACGGCGGCTTCGGCGCCCAGGGGCGACAGACCGGCGCGTACGTCCTCGTCGGCACCAACGCCGCCGGGATGCTCGCGCTGCTCGTCGCCGTCGTCAGTTTCATCGTCGTCCGCGGCTGGGCGCCGATGACCGAGGGCGTCAGGTACGGTCTCTACTGGGGACCAGTCACGTGGTTCAACCCGCCCGTCCTCGACACGTGGGTCATCGTTGAGGGCCCCATCCTCTGGTTCTACTGGCCGTTCGTGATGGAGGGATACGGACTGAACATCCCCATCGACGGCGTCCTCCCGGCGATCGCGGGGACGTTCTGGCTGGTCGTCGGCGCCATCGTCTTCGCCGTGCCGCTGGGCGTCGGCGCCGCCGTCTTTCTCACCGAGTACGCCGAGCAGGGTCGCTTCACGTTCCTCGTCGAGATCTCGACGAACGGCCTCTGGAGCACGCCCAGCATCGTCTACGGTCTGTTCGGGCTGGCGTTTCTCGTGCCGCGACTCGGCAACACCCCGTCGCTCCTCTCGGGGCAACTCGTGCTCGGGTTCATGCTCCTGCCACTGGTCGTGATCACCAGCCGGGAGTCACTCAAGAGCGTCCCCGACGAGTACCGCGACGCGAGCGCCGCGCTGGGAGTCTCGCGCTGGGAGACCATCAAGAGCGTCGTCCTGCCGGCGGCGATGCCCGGCGTCGTCACGGGGGTCATCCTCGGCGTCGGCCGCATCGCGGGTGAGACGGCGCCCATCCTGCTGGTCACGACGAGTTCGCCGTTCTCGGCGGACGTCGCGGGCGTGATCCAGGGCGGGTTCAGCTTCGTCGGCTCGTTCCCGTTCGTCACGGTCCCCACCCTCGACCTGGTGCAGTCATCGAACGCTTTGCCCTACCAGCTCTTTGCCATCATCGGCGCCGGCCTCGGGGAGAACCTCGACTTCGCGTGGGGGACGGCGCTGGTCCTGTTGCTCGTGGTGATGAGCTTCTACGCGGTCGGCATCGCCTCGCGGGTCTACTTCAGGAGGAAACTCAACGCATGAGCGAATCAGGTGTCACACAGTCACAGGACGACGCACAGTCGACGACTGACGGCGCGGCCGACACCGCGCCGGATACGGCAGCGGGCGCGAGCCTCGACAGCGGGGCGAGCACTGACCGCACGACGGCCGGAGAGACCGACGAGAAACTGCGCGAGGAGTGGACTCAGTACTCCTTCGGCGGCGAGCCCAAACTCAGCGTCGAGGACCTGGACGTCTACTACGGTGACGACCACGCCATCCAGAGCGTCTCGATGGACATCCCGCGCAACAGCGTGACGGCGCTCATCGGCCCCTCTGGTTGCGGAAAGTCCACGTTCCTTCGGTCGCTCAACCGCATGAACGACCGGATCAACAGCGCCCGCGTCGAGGGGTCGGTGGAACTCGACGGCGAGGAGATCTACCAGGACGGCGTCGACCTCGTGGAACTCCGCAAGCGCGTCGGCATGGTGTTCCAGGCACCCAACCCCTTCCCCAAGTCCATCCGGGACAACGTCGCGTACGGCCCGAGAAAGCACGGTGAACTGCGGACCGGACTCGTCGCCCGACTGCTCGGCCGTGACGACTCCGAAGCCGAGGAGGAACTCGTCGAACGCTCGCTCCGGCAGGCCGCGCTGTACGAGGAAGTGAGCGACCGCCTCGACGACAACGCGCTCGGCCTCTCCGGAGGGCAGCAACAGCGACTCTGTATCGCTCGCTGTCTCGCTGTCGACCCCGAAGTCATCCTGATGGACGAGCCCGCCTCGGCGCTGGACCCCATCGCAACCTCGAAAATCGAGGACCTCATCGAGGAACTCGCCGAGGACTACACGGTGGTCGTCGTCACCCACAACATGCAACAGGCTGCCCGGATCTCCGACCAGACTGCCGTGTTCCTCACCGGCGGCGAACTCGTCGAGTACGACGACACCGACGAGATCTTCGAGAACCCCGAGAGCCAGCGCGTCGAGGACTACATCACCGGCAAGTTCGGCTAGCTGTTTCGGGTGGTTTGCTTCGAGGCTGTGGAGTTGCCAGGTACGTCTGTGACGGTTTCCTCCAGGAGTTCTTCCTTCCGGGAGTTGGTTCGTCGAACGTCCGTGATAGCGTTGAGTGAGTGGACGATAGTTTCTGTGATTGAATCCTGAAAGAAAATCGGATCTTCGACGGCACCGCACTCGACGTAGAGTGATGAAAGCCCTCGGGCCGCTGGCGGTCGCTGTCACCGAAAATCGAAGATTTTCGAGATGACGAGAGAGCTACGGTCTCTCGGACCACGCGGGATATTCTCGCTCGAACAACCACACTGCACAGCACTCACTCGAATAGGGCCCGCTCAGACGACTCGGTTCGCTACGCTCACCGCCACCGGCCCTCGCCCTTTCAGTCCGCCAGGATATGTACGTTTCACAGGCCGTCTCGACGTGGAATGCTCGGTAGCTGGCCCCACAGACTGTCTCTCCTGGCGGACTGGAAGGGCGAGGCGGACTCGCGCCGCAGGGGAGTCGCCTGAGCGACCGCGAGCGCGCCGAGGGCTTCCATCCTACGACGATGACTGCGGTTGCGGCGGCTCTCCCAATCCAGAATGTTACATCTACACCCTTTCTTACCGGTCACAGACGACCAACGTTGGAGCCGCAGACGCTTCTCCGACACGCCGGGAGTCAGGGACAATCGCTCTCGTCGAAGCCCTCACGCTCAGTACCCTGGTCGACCGCGTGGGCCCCACCGGTGTCGAGATTTACGAGCATCGCCTGCCCACCATAGCCGTGGATCTGGTCGTGGCCGCGGACCACAACGCAGGTCGTCCCGGCGGGCACGTCGATGGTCTCGGACCGAGTGAACGGGGCCGTCGAGTGGGCGTGGAGCAACTCACGGCGGCCCAACTGCTCCCCGGCGAGGGACTCGACCTGCCACCAGTCGGCGTAGCCGTCCTCGCCGTCGTCGTCGTGATACAGCGTCACCTGAAAGTCGTAGCTCCCGTCGCTTTCCTCGAATTCGACGGCTGTGACGTTCGCTTCCCGCAGGTCGAGGTTCGGCGTCGTCGTTCTCCCGGCAGTTGTCCCGGTATCGGTCTGGGCCGCCCCGTTCGCGCCGGTGGCCGTGGTTGTCTCCGTCCTCGCGGTGTCGACAGTTCCCGCGTCAGTCTCCGTACCACTCGCGTCGCCGTCCACGCCGTCCCCGCCATCTACGTCGTCCGCGACGTCGGTACTGCCGGACGGCGACTGCGAACCGTCAGAATCAGTCGGGGTCGAGCCGTTCGACTCCGTTCGACAGCCGGCGAGACCCGCCACGAGGGCGGTTCCACTGGCGAGGAGGAGGCCACGTCTCGTGAAACGGTCTGAATGGGAGGACACACCTCTCGGTACGCTGGGCCACCAGATAAGATTCAGGACCGACTCGGCGCCGATTCACGGTCGTCCCGGCCCAGCAGCGCGCGAAGAGTGTGCCGGCCCACGAACCGCGGCACTCGCTCGGCGTATCTGTCGTAGGCCTCGCCGTACTGCTCGCGTAACCACGGCTCTTCGGCGAACGGGAAGAGGAACCACCAGCAGAGGTAGATCGCACAGAGCGGAACCGTCAGCGGCGCGCCGGTCCAGACCGGGAACGCGACCGTCGCGAGCACGTAGCCCACGTACTGCGGATTCCGGGAGAAACGGTACCAGCCGTCCGTCCGCAACTCGCCTGGCACGCCCTGGGTCTCTTCGAGGCCGAGGTCCAGCCCCGCGAAGACCGCGACGGCGAAGCCGACGACGAAGCAGACGAACGCCAGGACGACCACCGGAAGCGGGAGGGTGACGGCCCGAAACTGACCGACGGCGACCCCCAGGATCGCCGCGTTGAGCACGTGACTCAGCCCCCAGAGCGAGTAGTACGTCCAGTCTCGCTCCCCGGGTGGGTAGTAGTCGCTGTCGGCGAACGCGCTCGCGACGATCCCGACCGTGTTCGCGAGTCCCGCGACCAGTCCGACTCCGAACGCGGCCGACGTCAGCGTCTCAGTCATACTGGGATCTGGACCGCCTCACCGGTCGACCGCTCACTCGTAGAGCGGGTGCTCCTCACAGAGGCCGTTGACGATCTCGGCGACTTCGGCCTTGACGTCCACGTCGTCGACGTTGTCGATGACCTCGGCGATGCAGTGTCCGACCGTCTCGCAGGCGTCCTCGTCGAAGCCGCGAGTGGTGAGCGCGGGCGTCCCGGCGCGGATGCCGGACGCGACGAAGGGCGAGCGGGTCTCGCCGGGGACCGTGTTGGCGTTGAGGACGATCCCGACCTCTTCGAGAGCCTCCTCGGCTTCCTTGCCCGTCACGTCGGGGTGGGAGTCACGGAGGTCGACGAGGACGAGGTGGTTGTCCGTCCCGCCCGAGACGAGCGAGAAGCCGTGTTTCTGGAGGTGGTCGCCGAGCGCCTTCGCGTTCTTCACGGTCTGCTCGGCGTACTCCTCGAACTCGGGGTCGAGCGCCTCCCCGAAGCCCACGGCCTTGCCGGCGATATTGTGCATGAGCGGGCCGCCCTGCGTCCCGGGGATGATGGCGCCGTCGATGGAGTCGCCGTAGGCCTCGTCGGCCATGATGATGCCGCCGCGACCGGAACGGATGGTCTTGTGCGTCGACCCGGTGACGAAGTCCGCGACGCCGACGGGTGAGTCGTGGACGCCCGCGGCGACGAGCCCGGTGATGTGGGCGATGTCGGCCATGTGGTAGGCGTTCACGTCCTCGGCGATGGCCTGGAAGGCTTCCCAGTCGACCTCGCGTGGGTACGCCGAAAAGCCCGAGACGATCATGTCGGGGTTGAAACTCTCGGCCTGCTCGCGGATGGCATCGAAGTCGAGGCGACCGGTCTCGGGGTCGACCTCGTACTGCTCGACGTCGTAGACCTGGCCGGCGAAGTTCTTCGGGTGGCCGTGGCTGAGGTGACCGCCGTGAGTCAGATCGAGCGAGAGGATCTTGTCGCCCGGGTCGAGCATCGCGAGGTAGACGGCCATGTTCGCCTGCGAGCCCGAGTGGGGCTGGACGTTGACGTACTCGGCACCCCACAGTTCCTTCGCGCGGTCGATAGCGAGCTGTTCGACCGTGTCGGCGTGCTCACAGCCGCCGTAGTAGCGCTCGCCGGGGTAGCCCTCGGCGTACTTGTTCGTCAGCGCCGAACTCTGGGCCTCCAGGACGGCTTCGCTGACGTGGTTCTCGCTGGCGATCATCGCGAGCGTCTCCCGCTGGCGGTCGACCTCGGCCTCCAGGGCGTCGGCGACCGCCGGGTCCGTCTCTCGGACCGTCTCGTAGTTCATGTTCTGTCGACACCTCCGGGCCCCCGCGTGAATAATCTACCTTTCCGTCGCGGGAACGGGCTGCCCCCGCCGACTCCCTCGTGAGCGCCGGTCACCACAGCGCGAAAGGGCCGTCATCGACCTATTTCACGGTCGGTCACGTCGGGAAATCAACCGAACTCCCCCAATAAAATTAAGTGTGATAATTCGAAAGTGAAAGGAAGACCATGGCTGAGAACTTCTTCGAGGCAGACGTCGGCGGGGTCCTCGCCGAGACGATACGGGAGAGCGACGGCGACGTGTACGCCGTCAATCTCGGTCGTGAGACCCTTCCGGACCTGATATTCCGGCTCCACGAGGTGGAAGGCCCGCCGACGGTCAGGCTGCTGGTCGACTGGGACGAGATCACGTCGACGATGAACGACTTCGTCGTCGCGGGACACGCGGCGGACCTCGTCGCCGCCGACGCGCTCGATATCAGACTGCTCGCCGACGCGCCTCGTGCGTCGCTGCTGGTCTCGGAGTCGACCGTCGTCTCGCTCGTCCACGCCGGCAGCCGCGTCGGCGGCCTGTCGGCCACGGAGGACGCTTTCGTCGCCGACGCCTGGGCCCGGTACGACGACCTCTGGGCGGCCTCCGAAGATTACAGCCTCCGCACGCCGCCACTCTCGGACGTCCGCGAGACGCTCGCCGCCGAGCTCGGCGAGGACGTCCGCGAAGATTTCGACGCGATACTCGACGACCTCTCTTCTGTCACCGGTGACGGGGACGACCTGGACGAGGTGACGCTCGCCCTGCTGGCGGGCGCCCGGCACAGCGAACTCCTCTACGAGATCAGCAAGTGGGGCGAGGACGTCGGTCTCGCGAGCAAGGCGACGTTCTCCCGCTCGAAGAGCGACCTCGAAGAGGTCGGTATCGTCGAAACCGAGAAGGTCCCGATCGACGTCGGCCGTCCCCGACTGCGACTCCGGCTCGCCGACGACCTCCACGGCGCACCCATCCCCGAACTCGTCGCGACCGCTCGCGAGCGACTCGCCGACGCGGAGTGAGGTCGGGGCTGACCCCATCGCCGCCCCGGACCACGAGGCAGGGGACTTTACTACGCGCCGACCCTCGGGAGAGCCATGTCCGTCGGACTCGTCGGAAGCGGCCCAGCCACGGCGGCTGTCGAGGCCGCACTCGGTGACGTCGACACGCGCGTCGAGTCGCTCTCGCCAGCCGATATCGGGCCCGAACACCGCCTCGTCGTCGCCGTCGATACGGCCGGCGCGACCACCTTCGAGCGCGTCGCCGACCGCGCTCCCGATGCGGGCGTCCCCTATCTGGCCGTCGAACTCGGCGGTGTCGGCGGCTACCCGGTCGTCGACGCGGCCGTCGCGGCCCTCTCGCCGGAGGGGCCCTGTTATCACTGTCTCGCGACGCGGGTCGCGTCGAACGTACCTGCGGACGCCGACCCCGTCTCGCCGCCCTCGGACGCGACGGCTCGCCTCGCAGGGGCTATCGCCGGCCACACCGCCGTCGCGGCGCTCGACCCCGGCGAACCCGATCCCTGGGGCCGCGTGACCGAAATTCCACACGCCGAGCGCCCACTGCTCCCCGTCCCTGGCTGTTCGTGTGGCGGTGACCGCGACCGGACGCTGGACCGCGCCGACGGCACCCGAACTGTCGAAGAGGCGCTCACCGCCGCCGAGCAGGGCCTCGACAGCCGACTGGGCGTCGTCGCCGAGGTGGGCGAAGCCGAGTCCTACCCGGCGCCGTACTACCTCGCGCAGGTCAGCGACACCTCGGGGTTCGCCGACGCGACGGCCTCACGACAGGCCGCAGGGGTCGACCCCGGCTGGAACGCCGCGTTCATGAAGGCGCTGGGCGAGGGCTACGAGCGCTACTGCGCCGGCGTCTACCGCGCGAGCGAGTTCACCACCGGCACGGCCGCCGAACTCGACGGTGCCGTCGCGCCCTCCGCGTTCGTGCACCCAGAAGGGTGGGGCCACGGGGACGACGGGACCCACGGCGACGACGCCGACGAACTGGAGCGGCCGTGGGTGCCCGGCCAGTCGCTCGCGACCGGTGACGACGTCTACCTGCCCGCCGAGTTCGTCCACTATCCGCCGCCCGAACGGACGCTCCGACCGGCGGTCACGACGGGACTCGGACTCGGTAATTCGACGGTCGAAGCCCTCCGTTCGGGACTCTACGAGGTGATAGAGCGGGACGCGACGACGATCGCGTGGTACTCGACGTACGACCCGCTCGGGCTCGCCGTCGAGGACGACGCCTACAGCCAGCTCGCCGCGCGGGCGGGTGCCGAGGGGCTCGACGCCACCGCCCTGTTGCTCACCCAGGACGTGGACGTGCCGGTCGTGGCGGTGGCGGTCACGCGCGAGGAGTACCCGAAACTCGCCTTCGGCACCGCGGCCCACCTCGACCCATCTCGGGCCGCACGGGGCGCGCTCGCCGAGGCGGTCCAGAACTTCGTCGAACTCCGCGAGATGGGTCCCGACGGGGCCGAAGACGCCGGCGGCGCGATCGGGCGCTACGCCGCGGACCCCTCGCCCGTCGAGTCGTTCGTGAGTCCGGAGAGCCTGGTACCCGCCGACTCGGTCGGTCCCGAGTCAGTCCCCGAGGGGCGCGCCCACCTCGACGCGGTCCGTGAGCGAGTCGTCGACGCGGGCCTCGAACCGTCCGCCGCACGGACCACGACCCGCGACGTCCGCTCGCTGGGGTTCGAGGCGGTTCGCGTGGTGGTTCCCACGGCCCAGCCACTCTTTTTCGATACGCCCTACTTCGGTGAACGCGCCCGGACAGTCCCCGACTCGCTGGGATTCGAGGCCGACCTCGACCGGGGTCTCCACCCCTACCCCTGACCGCCGAAACCTGGCAGTTTCCGGAGGAATGCGAGGATTTATCTCGTGGTGTGTCGACACTTCACACACTGGGGGGTTCTCGGCGATCGACCCGCCAGAGTCAGACATGGTATCGGAGTTCGACCTTCCCTGTGTAGACTGCGGTCAGGAACTGGTCCGCCGTCAGGTCGCCGACACCGGCGAACCGCTGACGGTGGCGGAATGCCCGTCCTGTGGTGGGCGGTACTACCCGGAACAGGCGCTGGGCCGCCTGTAGTCGTCGTTCGACGAGCAACCAGTCGCGACCGACCAGCCGTCGCTTCAGATCGCGAACGTGACACGGAGGATGTCACGCGTCCCGGGACCGAGGCCGACCGCGACCGCCGCTATCAGCAACAGCAACGCATAGCGCGGGCTCTCGTCCATGATCCGTTCGTCGAACAGCCAGACGATACCCAGCGCGACGACGAGTTTGACCAGGAGGAACGGCCACGACGTCCCGATGGCCGACGCGATCGACGCCGGCAGGACCGCGTCCGTGATCTGGATGATGATCCGGTTGGCCGGGTGTTTCGCGCCGTAGGTGAACGGGTGGCCGAGCGCCGTCGCCCAGTCGGCCGCGATGACGTTCGCCACGCCGTCGATGGCGTGGGCCCAGAGGACGACAAGGCCGATGCGTCGGGTCCCAGCGTTGATCTCCGGTTTCACCTCGTCGACGCCCCTGTAGATGGCGTAGGCCAGCACCGACGCGATGCCGACGTCGAGGACGAGTATCTGCGGGAAAAAGCGGACGTACTCGGTGGTCACGGCGAGATAGAACAGGTACGCGAGCGTCAGTCCCAGGACCGCCGAGCCGATGCCGGCCATCGCGCGGAACTGGTTGGGGACCACGCCATCGCGTTCGAGTCTGAGGCTCACCAGCAGCGCCCCGAGCGTGAAGGCGAACACCGTCACGTAGATGATCGGGCTGATGAGGAGCGTGTTGAGCGGGTACGTGATGGCGGGTTCGAACCCGGCGTCGACGGCCGCGTCGGTGGCGTCCTCGACGACCCGGACGGCGCCCCCGAACAGCATGAACGGGACCAGCGAGAAGAAGAGGCGCCGGTCGGTTGCCAGGTCGAGTCGGGAGAGGAGGATGAGGACGCCTATCAGCATGAACAGGAGAAGTACCATGTAGCCGACCTCCGAGACGAGCGTGTAACCGGTGTAGGCGACGACGCCGGTGTCGGCCGCGCCCTGGCAGGCGGCGTCCGTGTAGTAGAGGTCGATGCCGTCGCCGGTCAGGACCGCACAGCGAGCGGTCTGGGCGTCGGAGTAGACTGGCCCCCAGAAGTACTGCCAGATGAACCGGTCGTAGACTGCGCGGGGCGCGGCGATCGACCCGACCACCAGGCCGCCAACGAGGGCGAGAAACCCACCGATCCAGGTCCGTTCCGAGAGGAACTCCTCGGTCTCCATGCCCGGAACCCCGCCATGTGGCCTGTTTAGCTTTCCGGTCGCGTGTGGCCGACCAGTCAGAACGCCCGTCGGGGCCCTCGCATCCGTCCCCCGTTCAGTCCAGCGCCGACTGGACCGCGTCGAGGACCGCCTCGTGGGACCGACCGTTCGAGGCCACGAGACCCTCGCTGTCGACGGTCCAGGGGTCGCCGTGGACGTCGGTCACCGTCCCGCCCGCCTCGCGGACGAGGTGGACGCCCGCGACCGAGTCCCAGGGTGCGTGGGCCATCGGCCCGACCACGGCGTCGAGCCCGCCGTCGGCGAGATAGGCGAGCGTCGCCTGCATACTCCCGAACCGCCGGGAGTCGCCCAGTCGTTCGACCAGCGCCGTACAGAGCGCGCCGAACTCCCCCGCTCCGTCGGCGACCCACCGCCCCACGACGCCCGCGGCGAACGTCCGGGGGTCGTCGCGCTCACTCACTTCCAGTGTGGTTCCGTCCCGGTTCGCGCTGTCCGGTCCGGCGGTGTAGATGTCGCCAGCGACCGGGACGTACGTCGCCGATCCGACGGGTTCGCGGTCGACGACGGCCGCGACGCTGGTGGTCCACAGCCCTAACCCGCGCGCGAAGTTCGCCGTCCCGTCGATGGGGTCTACGACCCACGCGTCGCCTGTCTCCGGCAGTTCCTCCACGAGCGGGTCCGTACCTTCCTCTTCAGCTTCGTTTTCGTCCTCGGGACCCCCAAAACCGACCGGGAGTGCGTCTTCCTCGGCCATGATGGCGTCGCCGGGGAACTCCTGGCGGACCGTCGCGACTACCTGTCGCTGTGCGTCGCGGTCGGTCTCGGTCACCGGGTCGTTCCTGTCGGCTTTCGTCTCCACCCGCAGGTCGCCGCGGAACGCCTGGCGCGCGACGGCACCCCCCGCCCGGGCCGCGCGCTCGGCCATCGCGGCTCGCCTGTGCGCGTCTGCCATATCCCCACTGTGACGACCTGGTAAAAATCCTCACCGCTTTCGTCGCGCTCGCCCGTTGTCCCCCGTCGACGACCGGCCGCCCCGCTCAGTCCGCAGTCCCGCCTCGCTCTGTCTCCTCGGCCGCTTCGAGGATCGAGTGTGCGATGTCTCTGGCCTCCTCGGGCGTGTACAGCGTCTGGTCCCCCCACGACTGGTCGATGCGGACGTACCCCCGACGGGTGTCGATGTCGAAAAACGCCGTGTGCTCCAGCGGCAGTACGTCCGTCTCGCCCGTGCCTGCGTCGTCTGTTGCCATATCACACGGTTGTGACCCGGCCGTGAAAAAAGGTCGGTTCCGTTCGGTATTCGACGACGAACGTCGAACGATCCGCTACAGCCCGATCACGTCGTCCAGTTCGACGTCCGTGACCCGTCCGTCACAGACCGCACAGCTGTCGACGTCACGGGGACCGGGTTCTCCTTCCATGTGGAGGTTGCCACACTCGACACACACTTCGAGTTCTGCTTCGAGCATACAGGTGGCGTTTCAGCGGCCTGTGGGATGTGTCTTGTGGCCGATACGTCCGTCGGCGACAGACCCAAGCACAAACGCTATGGACGCCCGTTCGCAATCGGGGAGCGTGCAGTCACAGACGCGGGCGTACCTCCGGGGGCGTTTCGGCGATTACTACCGCCGGACGGACCTGACGCCGCCTCCGGACGCCAACGAGCGCGAGTGGGGATACGTCCCCTGGACCGAGGGGCCGGGCGAGACGATGGTCCGTCACCGCTCGCTGCTCGATCTCGGTTCGCTCTCGGAGTTTCTCGCCAGCGAGCGCCCGAAACACGTCTACTTCTCCGCCGGACGCTACGACGACCCCGGCGCGAGCACGATGAGCGGCAAGGGCTGGCGCTGTTCGGACCTCGTCTTCGACCTCGACGCCGACCATCTCCCCTCGGTCGTGCTGGGCGAGGACAGTTACGCCGAGATGCTCGCGAAGTGCAAGGACGCCCTGTTGCGCCTGCTCGATTTCCTGGAGAACGACTTCGGCTTCGAGGACCTGACGGTCGTCTTCTCGGGCGGCCGGGGTTACCACGTCCACGTCCGCGACGAGACGGTGCTCGACCTCGAAAGCGATTCCCGCCGGGAGATCGTCGACTACGTCCGCGGCATCGGCCTGGAGTTCGACCACGTCGTCGACGAAGAAACTGTGGGCGGCGAGGCCGGCCGGAAGAGCCCCGCGACGAACCGCTATCTCCCGAGTGACGGTGGCTGGAGCGCGCGAATCCACGGTCGTGTCCTCGAACTCGCCGAAACCGTCCGCGAACAGGACGAGGACGAGGCCATCGAGACGCTCTCGCAGTACGAGGGTATCGGCGAGGGCAAGGCCCGGGCGATGTACAACATCGCGTCGAACCGCTTCGCCGAGATCGAGCGGGGGAACGTTTCGGCCCACACCGCCTTCGAGCAGGTCGCCGAACAGTTCGCGAGCGTCACGGTCGAGGAACAGAACGCGCCCATCGACGAGCCGGTGACGACCGACACCAACCGGCTGATCCGCCTGCCCGGCAGTCTCCACGGCGGGAGTTCGCTGGCGGTCCGGCGGATCGACCGCGACGTCATCGACGCGTTCGACCCGCTGGTCGACGCCGTCCCCGAGACGTTCGTCGGCCACGAGATCAGAGTCGACGTGACCGACCCCGGCCCGGTGGCGCTCCGGGACTACGACGAGAGTGTCCCGGAGGGAACCGTACAACTCCCCGAGTACGTCGGCGTCTTCCTCATGGCTCGCGGGCGAGCGGAGAAAGCGTCCGAGTAGGGGGATGTCCATCCCGTGGTAGGAGTAGCTTACCCGAACTCGAACGCTGGCGATACCTTTACAGTGGCCCCCGTAGTTAGACACGTGGCAGGTACGAGGGCGGGCGGCGCCGCGTTCCGGGGACCATGGATCTGAACGAACTGCAGTCAGTACAGAGTCGGGAGCGCCAGACCGACAGCCTCCAGCAACTGCGCGCGAGTTTCTACCGGGACGCGGCCGACTACATCGGTGACCTCGAAGCCGAGCGCGATTCGGCCGCCCAGCGCGCGGACGACCCCTGGAACGCACCGGAGGTCGGCCGCCTCAACGACGACATCGACACCGCGAAAGGCACCGTCGAGGCCATCTACGAGCGCCGCGTCGGGAAGATCGTCAAGATGGCGTCGCTCGCGGCCGCCGACATGCCCACCGACGACGAGGGGCTCACCGACGAGGAACAGGCCCTCTTCGACCAGCTCGTCGCCGCGATCGAACAGAACCGCGAGGGCGTCTTCGCCATCCTCGACGGCGAGGATCCGCCCGTCGACCCGACAGAGGGTGGTCCGGTCGACACCGGGACGGCTCCCGGGCCGGCCGAATCGGGACCGTCCGGCGGTCCGACCGAGCCCGAACCACCGGTCGACGGCGCCGCGGCGAACTCCTCGCCGACGTCGGCAGAGGTCGGGAATTCACCCGCCGAACCGGCGGCGCCCGGAGAGTCTACCAGTGACACCGACGGGGAACGGCGAGAGGTCCCACCCGACGTTCGGGGTTCGGCGGACGACGGACCGACTGACGACCCGTCGAATACGGACCGACCGACTGACGACCCGGCGAATACCGACCGACCGACTGACGGCCCACCGACCGGCGACCCACCCACCGAAGACCAGCACGTCGGTGCGGCCGACCTTATGGGCGGCGATTCGGGGGCCGAAAACGGCGGAGACGCCGACACCTCGGCGGGGTCACAGTCCACCGACACGGCACCCGAACGGTCGGACCGGACGGAGCGGTCGGGTCAACCGGTCCGTGACGGTGGCACAGTCGACGCACAGTCCACCGATTCGACTGGCGGGCCGGACGAAAAACCGTCTCCGCCGGCGCCCGGTCCCGACTCCAAAACCGGGCCAGATGCATCGGCTGAGGCGACCGACGACACTGGAGCCCCCGCCGAGAACGAGGATACGACGACCGTCGACCGGTCGATGGTGCGGATCACGGACGACGTGGGACCGATCTACGGCGTCGAGGGACGAGAGTACGACCTCACGGCGAACGACGTCGTGACGCTCCCGGAAGCCAACGTCGGGCCGCTCCTCGAACAGGGTGCCGCCGAGCGACTCGACTGAACGGGCCCCCTATCTGACAGTTCTTCTACGGTTCCGGACGACTGCCGAGCGTCAGGTCGACGGTCCGCTCGCTGCCGTCACGGAGCACCGTGATCTCGATAGTGTCGCCGGGACTCGTCTGGATCGCGAGGAACGTCGAGAGCGCCTCCCGCTGGGGGATCGGGGTGTCTCCCATGGCGACGATGACGTCCCCGCCGGTCTCGACGCCCGAGATACCGTCGACCGTCGTCGTGCCTGTCGACCCCTGCAGGACGCCGTCAGAGGGGCCGCCGGAGACGACCTCGCTGACGTAGACGCCCGAACCGCGCTCGACGTCGTTGGCCTGTGCGGTGAGGGGGCCGACGGAGCGGAGCAGGATACCCATGTAGGAGTGGTCGTAGTCGCCGTCCGCGATGAGTTCGGGGACGACCCGCTGTGTCAGCGCGCCCGAGATGGCGAAGCTGACGTCGTTGCCCTCGCCCGAGTTGATCACGCCGACGACTTCGCCGTCGAGGGAGACCAGCGGCCCGCCCGAGTTACCGGGGTTTGCTGCGGCGTCGGTCTGGATCGCGTCGGGGATCGAGAAGTTGTTCGCCAGTTCCAGGGTCCGGTCGACGCCGCTGACGATACCCGAGGAGACCGACCCGGTCCGTTCGAAGGGGTTACCGATCGCGATGACCTCGGTCCCGACCGGCGGGTCGGCCTCGCGGAGTGTCAGCGGCGTCGCGCTGTCGGGTGTCGAATCGACCTCGAGGACCGCCAGGTCGCTGTAGACGTCGGCGGCGACGACCTCGCTGGGGACCCAGCCACCCTCGGGAAAGCGAACGTAGACGTCGGTCCCGCCCGCGACGACGTGCTGGTTGGTGACGAGGTGGCTCTCGTCGTAGAGCCAGCCGGTGCCGCCGCCGACGCCGGTGTCCGTGTAGACCCGCACCCGCGCCACCGAGTCGACCGTCGCCCGGTAGGCCCCGACGTACGGACTGTCCGACGACTGTGCGAGCGGTTCGACGTCCGCCGATCCGGAGCCGTCCTGACCGTCCTGACCGCCTGACCCGTCCGAACCGTCCGAACTCGGGTCGCCCGTCGTATCGTCGCCGCCGTCGTTTCCCGGTGCCAGGCTACACCCGGCGACGCCGGCCGCGAGTATCCCCGCAGACGTAGCGAGAAAGCGCCGCCTGGAGGTGCCCGAGGAGGCGGGTGTCTTCCGTTTCATGGCGGAGCATAGGAGAGCGCAGGAATAAATCCGCGGTCCCACTTCTCGACGGGCTTCGGGAGCGCCTGTCCAGAGACCGCTGGGGCGTGTGTGAGACGTCAACAGAGAGCCCGAAAACGGGGAGAGACTCTCCCCCTGTGAGGACTTTTTCAGTACGTATCGGCAAGCGGGGAGAACCAGATGGCACGTCCGGACCCACACGGCAGTTTCGAGGAGATACGCGACGAGATGGAAGGCCACCCGATGTGGAACCTCGTAGCGTACGCGAGACCGTACTGGCTCCCACTGACCGGCGGCGTGGTCGCGACGATGATAAACCGCATGGCGCGACTGTTCCCCGCGCTCCTGCTCGCGGCCGCGATCGACCTCGCGGTGAACCCGAGCGGAACCGCCAGCGGCGTCCTCTCGGCGCTCGGGGTGGTTCCCGCCGAACCCATGCCCCTCGACGACACCGCGGCGCGACTGGACCTGCTGTACTACCTCGGTGCGCTGGCGATCGGCGCGTACGTGGTCCAGTCGGCGAGCCAGTTCTGCTCGCGCTATTTCTTCCAGACGACCGCACAGCGCATCCAGCACGACCTCCGGATGGACACCTACGACCACATGCAGCGCCTCTCGCTGGACTTCTTCAACAACCACCAGACCGGCGGCATGATGTCCATCCTCAACAGCGACATCAACAGACTGGAGGACTTCTTCAACGCCGAGATCCGCGAGATCACGCGGGCGATCATGGTGTTCGTCCTCGTCGGCGGGTGGATGATCTACACCGCGCCCCGCCTGGGGTTGCTCATCCTCGTTCCCGTCCCCATCATCGCTGTCGCGACGGCGAAGTTCATCATGTGGATCGAGCCCAAGTACAAGCGCATCCGCGAGCTGGTGGCGCTGATGAACACCCGCCTCTCGAACAACCTCGGTGGCGCGGCCATCGTCAAGTCCTTCGACCGCTACGACGTCGAGCGCGACCGCGTCGGCGAGCAGTCGGGTGCCTACCGCGACGAGAAGATCGACGCCATCACCATCCGCAAGGCGTTTTTCTCCTCGTTACGCCTGCTCGTCGGCGCGATGTTCGTCACGACGCTCGTCGTCGGTGGCCGCACCGCGATCACCGCCGGCGGCCTCACTGCGGGTGCGTTCGTGACCTACTTCATGTATCTCCGGTACCTCGACGGCCCGATGACGCGCATCGGCAAGACCGCCAACAACTACCAGAAGGCCAAATCCAGCGCCGAGCGGGTCTTCGGCGTTCTGGGCTACGAGGCCGACGTCCGCTCGCCCGCGGAGGGCGACTCGCCCGAGACCGTCGACGGCAGGGTCGCGTTCGAAGACGTCGAGTTCAGCTACAGCGAGGGCGGCGAACGGATACTGGAGGGGATCGACCTGGACGTCGAGGCGGGCGAGACGGTCGGCTTCGCGGGGACGAGTGGTTCCGGGAAGTCGACGCTGCTGAAACTCCCCCCGCGCTTCTACGACGTCGACGAGGGCACCGTGAAAGTCGACGGCACCGACGTCCGCGAGTTCGACCTCCAGACGCTCAGGGACCGGATCGGCGTCGTCGAGCAGGACCCGTACATGTTCTCGGGGACGATCCGCGAAAACATCGCCTACGGCGACGGCGACGCCTTCGAGACGGTACTCGAACACCGGGGGGAGACGCTCCGGGAGGCCGAGGAAGTCGAGGAAGCCATCAGGGAGGCCGCGACGGCGGCGGGCGCCCACCGGTTCATCCGCGAACTACCGGACGGCTACGACACGATGGTCGGCGAGCGCGGGGTGAAACTCTCCGGGGGACAGCGCCAGCGCGTCTCCATCGCCCGGACGCTCCTCAAAGACCCCGACGTCGTCGTCCTCGACGAGGCGACCTCCGACGTCGACACCGAGACTGAACAGCTCATCCAGGAGAACCTGGAGACGCTCACCGAAGACCGGACGGCGTTCGTCATCGCCCATCGCCTCTCGACCATCCAGGACGCCGACCGCATCGTCGTCATGGAGGACGGCGAGGTCATCGAGACCGGGACCCACTCCCGACTGGTCGACAGCGGGGGCTCCTACGCGGGACTCTGGGCCTCCCAGACCGACGGCGACCGGTCTGCAGGTGTGGCCAGCGCCGACGACTGACGACGGCCGTTCCACGCACGACGTCGCTCAGTAGTCGGACGACACACTCCGAATCGGGTTCGTCGCGGTCACTGTTCGGTCGCGGTCACTGTTCGGTCGCGACCAGTTCACCGAGATTCACCCTCGTGGCGGGCACCCAGCCCAGTACTGCGGGCAGATACACGCCCAGGGTACGGTCGACGAGGACCGCCACCGCCGCCAGGTCCGGCGCGACGCCGAGTCCCACGAGCACGGCGGTCGCCGATGCCTCCGCGACGCCGACGCCCCCGGGCGTCAGTGGGAGGACGGTCACGCTGTAGGCCATCACGAGCGCGACCC